>WBZY01000028.1_pt1 | contig 212148 bp, 158 predicted proteins | sample 5204191 | NCBI WGS metagenome assembly WBZY01 (sample SAMN12344363, study PRJNA552823) | activated sludge metagenome | biome: Activated sludge suspended growth; feature: Anammox Sidestream; material: Wastewater; isolation source: activated sludge from anammox sidestream of wastewater treatment...
ATTGGCTGCAGCAATACAATACTGTCCGCCCACATGATGCCTTACAGGGCCTGACGCCCCATCAGTTTGCTATCCAACATGCCTGATTTTTCTACTTCCAATTGGTACTAAAATTGGGAGGTTGACATATCCTATAAAAATATCGCTTAATTATTAATCAAGAAGGTGCCACTAATTTGCGGCACCTTCTTGATTTAAGACTAATTGTCATTGTCAACCTCTCCATTTTAGCGCCAAAAAAATTCGGAATAGTGCCCCTACCTGATAGGAAATCAAATAGATTTCAATCATTTGTCAGAAAAATTTTAAACATGTCAACAGTAATGACCCATCTAATCATACAATGCAACCATAAAAAGAGCTAATGTTTTTAAAGCTTCTCATGATCAACTATAAAGGCAAATATGTTCACTGTAAAACAATGCCCTACTCAAAAGAATTGTTAATAGCAAAAAAGGAGTTCCCAATGTGTAATCGGCAAGGGATCGATTGGAAATCCAAATGCAAGGAAGAATTACAGGACGATTTGCTCCAATGCGAAAAAGCATTAAACAGCAACTACTTCGATGCGGCACAGCGATCCATCGAGACGCAAATCGCACGACGAATCAACTTAGCACTTGAACGGTTTGAGGAAGGTCGCTGGGGTATCTGTGAAATGTGTGACAAGCCGATTGAAACGAAGCGATTGATTGCGAGACCCTGTGTCGAATATTGCATAGATTGTCAGGCGAGACTGGAAAGGCAAAGCAAGTTTAGAGCGTCCTGTCATGTTCTGGCATCCAGAATCACTTGATGAAGAATAGTTTCATAATCGTTATTTCAAAAGACTGTTAGTGGACCTCCAATCCACTAACCCAAAAGAAGGAGACTGGTATGAATACTTCAAATCACTCGACCTTAATTGCGCAAGATCTAGCTGCCCTCCAGCGGCGAATACCATTGAAGCCGGTTCAATTTCAACCAGGAGAGGTTGCTACGCAACCCGAACTGATACCAATTCTCCCCCCCGGAAAATGGCTGAGAGTTCAATCTAGCCAATGCGCTCTCGTCACTCACCCAACGGGGAGAGTATTAACATGTCCGACAGGCGAGCATTATCTGCGTTGGAGCGCGAGTCTCTATACACTTCAGTTCTATGATCTGCGCCAACAAACTTCGTACTTCCCCGAAATCCGGTCTGTATCCTCAGATGCCTGGGACGTGGAATTTTCCAACATGCAAGTCCTGTGGAGGGTCCTTGTTCCCGCCCAAATCATGAATATTCCGGATCCTCGAGCAGTCGTAGAGGCGATTTGCCGCTCTGTTGTGATTAACTTCATACGGACAACACCACATGACGAGCTCGTAAGCACGCCAGGTGAATTACCCCTTTCCACAGTTGGAATTGCTAATCAAATCAAGTCAGCATTAATTGCCAACGAGTCGCTCACAGGTATAGAGATCGCGGCAGTCTTGATCATGGAAATCAAAGGCGACCGCCGGCGAACCGAGGTTGTTCAAAAATCGATTGTCCGAAAAACTGAGATCGACCAGGATGTAATGATCCAACGTGAGCAAGCCAGGCTTGCAGGCGAGAGGCTCAAGTTGGAACAAGAGTTTGCAAATCGAAGCCAGGCGCTTGCGCTCAAAAAAGCAGAGACAAAACGTTTGGAGGCTGAGGAGGAAGAACGCCTCCGATTACGCAAGGCTGAAATTACCGCCATTGAAGCAAGAACGGCGCGCGAAGCCCAACTTCAGGCAGTTCAAATTCAGCAACTTGCTGAACAGCAACGCATGCAGCATGAGCAGATCATGAAAGCAATGGAAGTGCGCGGTCATGCGTTTGGACAACTGGCAAGTGCGATCTTCCAAATGACCAATACCTCCGGTGGCATTCAACGAGGGTTCGATGGCACCAGCCAGGAAACGCTTGTCAAGGCATTGGAAGCGCTGGCAAATATGCCAACGGTCTCCTTTGGACCTACTCCCGTGCTCTTGCCACAAGAGAAGGAAGAAGAAAAACAAGTATCTCTTCACGACCGAATCGTTGCAGAGTTGTATGATGTTCAAAAGCTCCCAGGAACGGAATCCGTTGGTGTAAAGGAAATCGAGCCAGGATTTGAGCAAGCAGAGATTCACTTCCAAGGCCTGCATATTTTCATTGTTTGTGGCAAGGATTACCCAATAGCGCCTCCTATCAAGGTTGAAGCGCAGCGGAGCGGAACTCTTACCTACAAGCAAATTTCTCTCAAGTGGCTTGAGAGCATGGATTTGCGTCAAATCGTGCTCGAAATTGCATCAAGAATGCTTTCGAACAAATATATAACCACCCTGCTCAAGAACAATGGCAATGGTCATAATAATGCTAAATCGCTTGCGGTCTAAACAGGTATAGCCATGAATAGCCAATCACCGATTTGGATTCAGACCATACAAATAAACAGCACCGAGAAAGGACAGACCCCATTGGGGGAAAGGGGTTTGTCCAAATCGGGGTACCACGCCTTGTTTGCGGCACGGATCATGTTGAAATCTTTTGACGAACTGATTGAGATGAAATGGGGTTTTAGTCAGGATGCCTTGTTGAAAGAAGCCCGGGATCGACAAAAAATCTTTGTTGAATCTCATCACTATGCTGAGAATATGGGCCTTATAGATCCGCCTGACCGTCGAACATTGGCATTGCGTACGATATATGAACCAGGTAATCCAACCTTGCAAATCCTCCTTCTTGGAAAAATTAGCGCGCCAAATCCAGTGGAAGCACGCGCCCAGGCTCTCGACTACTGGCATGAAATTAGCTCACTTTTTCCATATGATTATAACTTGATACCCATACAAAATCAGTCAACTTTTGCTAAAATTTCAAATTATTGTTTTCCCATTACAGGCAAGCCTTATGTAAGTACCTGCATAGAAATAACCAGATACGAGGGTATTCTGCAATCAGAAAACACCGTTCTAAATGCAGTCGGGATATGGAAATCCACCTTGGCGTCTAACGAAAAAATATGGCGTATTTTGGCTAGCAGCCCATCAGAAGTAATGTTAAATATCACATTACGCCCAACCATCGTATATGAAGATGAACTAAGTATGCTTGCCCAGATCATCGAAATGTCAGGAACTATCGCACATGATTCAAAGAATCCTCTTACACGCCAGGATGCGGAGCTAATCAATCGTCTATATTTAGAGAGGTTTAGGCGCATGGGTTATGTCTACCTCGCACAATTGCATATTGTATCCCCATGCAAGTTGCCAGAATACATCCCACGAGCAATCGGCTCAGCTCTTACACATCATCGACAGGAGCAGTCCAGAGAATTAGGCTACCAGATGCGCCGACCACAAAACAAAACTGAACTCTTGCAATGGCTCAATAGCATATATTCCCTTGAACCCTATTTGACCCCTGGCATCATTAAGGATGCAAGGTTGCAAAGGTTACGATACCTCGTCAACACCGATGAAGCCAGTGCGCTCTTTCAATTACCCTTTCCATCGAAAGGAGGCATACCCGGAGTTCATTTCGAAAGACAAGTTGAACACTCGTAAACAAGATGCCACTGGAGCAAGTAATATCAAAATATTCAAGCCTAAGGATGTTAGAAATGAAAAAATCAACTTCTGTGCCACCTGCACTATTGCATCTTCCGAATAATCATCGGAGCCGATCGCCGCCGATGAATTGAAAGAGAAAAAGCAATAACCGTGCCCAACACCAAATGGAGGTTGTCATAATGGAACCACCGTACAATGCTGAAAAGCCTGGATGCCCAGGCTTTTCTTAATTTATGTGACATCCATTACGCTATAAGCGCCGATACAAGAGAAGGCTTTTCGTCTTTCGCCCACCTCAGCCATTCTGTTGCAACATATTCATAATTATTCCTTCCCCAATTTCGTTCCATTCGTGAACAAGCTGCCTCAATATACACAGGTACTGTATCAGCATTGATCGGTTTGCCTGAGTCTCGCATAGCGTCAATATAATCTCTGGCACGGCTCTCTGCCATCTCAGAAATTTCTCCCAAAGCCTTTGACCACCGTTTCGAAACTTCAAACAATCTTTCGAAGCTTTCTACACGTTTCTTGGTGGCATGGTCTTCGTCGACTGGAACAAGGTCAACTTTATACCCACCCCGCCCATCATCCTGAAAGGATAGGCGAGCATCCTGCCGAACGAAATGGCGATATGGCAGAAAGATGGTTGTAATTGGATCTGCTCCGAGTGGATCCTTCTCTTTTTTTATATCACTGTTACAGGTTTTACATAGCGGCAGCAAATTAGAAGGATGTGTACTTAATGCTGGATATTGACCCTTCGGAAAATAGTGCTCAATCGTCTCACCAGCAGCTGAGAGACTCGCATCACAAATCGAACACGTGTGCAGACCAGGGTTAGCTTTGCGATAGCCGTCCCACCAATTTTTATCGGTGAAGCCGACATCACCATGACCGCAAATCAGCGGATGGAAGCCGCTATCTTTCAATTGGTCATAATGACCTACCAAAAATTTCTTGGCATTCTTCAAGAAATCTGATGAATGCTCATTCACACTCAACACAAATCGAAAAGTTGGGTCGTCTACAAACTCGGTATAAGCACGGTCATGTCTGAATTTGTCCAGCAAGTCTCTTTTCTCATCCTCAGTACCACCCTTGATGATCTCCTTGAGCCTATCCAGTAACCGCTGCCTGATATGATTTTCGTTCAACCAATCCACAACATCCTGCCCAAATGCTGCGACCAACGCAGTTTTGTCATAATTGGAATTTGAACATGCAAACTCAAGCAGCCGTTCTTGAAAATCAAGAAGACATTCCATTTCAGGTGAACAATCAGGAGTTTTAGTTGGATGGAGCATCGAGATTCTCCAATCGATCTAAAATTCTAAATTGCCAGTAGCCAGGTCCGACCTTCTCCAGCAAGACTTGAAGTTCTTCACGATCTCCTTTTTGAATCGCAGACTCCAGGTAATCTCGCGAATACGCACCGCCCGCCCGTCCTGTCCCCAGCAAATTGACCATGATATTTCCAGGATCGCTTCCAAAGATGGGTGGAACTGTTTCAATAACCTGAACATATCCATCGACATCCTTATTGAACAAGAAAATCTGATCTGATGTGATATCCGACATGACAATAGTTGAATGCGTGGTCATCAGCAATTGATTCGAATGGTCTTTCATAATCGAGTCAATTAACCGAATGATCTTTCTCTTCCAATAATCATTAAAGTGGACCTCGGGTTCGTCGAGCAAAATCAGACTGTCATCAGTATCCAGCATTGACAGAAGCGCCATGCGACCGAGGAAGCTTTGTTCGCCGTCACTCAGCCAATCGAGCAGGAAAAGGTTAGGGACAGCGCTCTGTTCTTTCTCCTCATCTTCGTCAACAGGCTGGGACGCTCGTTGCAGGAAAATGCTGACCTGTTGCAGAGTGGGTTGACCTGTTTCGTTGGGGTGTGAAATTCTCTCCAACACGCGGTAGAGTTCAAAACTGCCGCCAAACTCATCGAGCAATTTTCTTGCAAGATCGGGTTGGCTGGATAAATCAAAGTGAAGCAGATAATCGGTACCCTGACGCAATTGGCGCGTGGCGAATTTGGAGAGGCGTTTGTATTCATCCAATGGAGACAGTGTAGAGTGTAGTCGGAAACGGAGCGAGAATCCCGCAATGGACTGAATCCGTAGCGCGTTGATCACTTCGCTCAAGGGCTGATTATCAGACGCAAGATGAATGAGCAAACCACATAAGGTAATTGCAGGGAAGGAACTGGCACGCATGAGCCAAAAGGGGGGAACTCCATCGGGCGATTCGGCGCCTCTGACTTTTGCCATGCTTCCAGGAAGTTCAATGATTGCACGTTGGATAGCATCCACAAGCGCATCTTTGGATGCGTCTTCGGCGCCTGGCTCTTCCTGCCCACTGACCAATAATTTACTCCATTCGTCTTCATTTCCTGTAGAGTAGACGATCACGCGGCGTGGAAGATAACGAAGATCAATGGCTTCACTTTCGGGGTAGATTTCTTCATCGCCCGATTTAACAGCCATCGTTTGTTCTACATCTCCATTTTTAGTAGTGCGGCGAATCGTAACTCGTTGAGTTGAATCCCCTTCACCCAGCAGATATTCCAGTTCAAAGTCAAAGCTATTGGGCTGGTCTGTGCCAAGGTTGGAAAAGACCTGTGTCAGAGCGCGCAGAAGCGTACTTTTTCCCGAGCCGTTGACGCCGACGAGGAAATCTAAGGCATATTGACCTGTATCCAGCCTGCCTGGTCGGTCGAAGCGCAGGTCTACATCTTGCAAGAGAAGATGCCTGCGGACATAGAATCGAAGCAATCTCATTTCCCAGCCTCTGTGAGAATATCCCGTTCGGTCAGGAGACGATAATAAGGCACGCCTTCGTACGTGACAGATACAATCAATCCCATGCGTTCGAACAACTCCAATGTTCGCTGAACATCTATAACCGATCCGCTATCGCTGAGTTTGGAATAGATGTCATCAGCCTGAAATGCGGTCGGGGTGGCGTAGTTTTCCAATTGTTCCACCTGTGTAAGAACGATCTCCCAAATGGATTGCTGGACACCTTGCATAAGTTCCTGCGACGGAGCAATAATCTGTAAACGTGGAGGAAGTTCGGCGCTCGCCACTTGTTGGATTTCAGAGACGCTTAACAGGCGATCCAAAGAGGATGTGAGTTTGTTTTGGTTACGTTTGATATCGCCCAAAATTTGAGCGGGTGGACGGGTTGTAAACTCGGCGCTCTTTTCCACCCAATATTTTTCACCTTGGAGCTCAACGCTTTTTGTGTCGAGCAAAGATTTCTGCAATACCCTGACACCAATGATTTCACCTTGCATGTCAAATACTACGCCCCGCCTGACGGCATCGCTTTTGAATACGGTGTGTCCGATCAATCGTTTGCCAGTGGTTATTTCAAGCGGATCGATTGACTCGCCAGCAATACGAAATCTTTGCTGTTGTGCGGCGCTATAAACATAAACTTCGTATCCTTGATCAAATTTTTCAACATGGAAGTTGTCATCTTCACCGCATTCTGCGTAATACCCAATAACACCCGCATTTTGTTGCAAGACCGAAACGCTGAAATTATTTGATTTCTTTGTGGATGCAAGAGCGCTTTCAACCAAAGGCAAATCATCGTGGCTGGGATCGGGTTTGCGGTTCCGTCCACTTGTAAACCCATCATAACGCGGGCGGAAGAACCAAATCGCATTGTCGCCAGGCTTCACTTTCCCTGGTTTGACCGCATAAATTACATGCGTTGCCAGATTGTTGACTGGCTGCATGGAATCGCGCGGTAAACTAATAACCGCCTGCAACGCGCCTTGCTCCACCAATGTTCTTCGCAAGGAGATTTCCCCACTATTATTAGAAAATAACACACCAGACGGAACCAGTACCGCCAAACGTCCACCCTGTTTCAGTTTTTCATAAGCCAATGCGGTGAACATGGTTTCGCTACTGCCTTTGAAATCACGAGAAAATTGTGTTTTCTCAAAAGCTTGAGGAAGCAAATCAGGATCAATTCTTGCGCCGAAAGGCGGATTCATCAGAACGACATCGAATCTTGCATCAATGAATTGACTATGTCGGCTGGCAACATCTAAAGCGTTGCCGAGATAGAGATCGTACTGAGTCTGCCCATGCAAGATCAGATTGGCGCGAGCCAGGCGCGCCATGTTCGGCGAAACCTCGACCCCTGTGGCGTTCTGAACCAAGCCGTTCGCCACCAACATGCCGCCTGTGCCGCAGGCGAAATCGGCTACTGTATCGTTCGAGTTTAAACCAACAATGCCAGCCATAAATCGGATCAGGTGACGCGGGGTGGCATAGCGCCCGCCTTTCGGTGACGAAGTCAGGCGAGACATCAACTCGTTGTCGAACCATTCTCCCAGGTTTGGAGTGTTCTCGAAAATTTCGACCAGTAAGCGAGATATGTTCAATTGGTGATCTTCGCGCATGTCCATCGGCGGTGATGGAATGAGAGCCTGTTCACGCGTATAAATTGTCCCATTTTTCTGCAATACCTGTTCGAGCTCATATGCGACTTTTCGGAATGAGAGATAGCGATCCTTGATTTCAACAGCATGGTCACCCCCGATTTCCTTTCGCAAATACCAGTAAAGAGCGAAAAAGGCGATATTTTCGATGATGACAGCTTCGTCAAAGACGCCAGCCTTTCTGTAAGTATCAAAGACTGCGCTCAGATTGCTGTTAGCATCGAATTGAATTTCAAGCATCTCTCGCTCCTACAATTCCCCGCGGAAGGCTTGGGTCAAAAAGGATTGCTCTAGTTCTTGCAGACTTTCCTTTTGATTAGCGGAAGTTTTTTCCATTTCTCCAACATCAGATAAAACCTGATTTAGGTAGTTGACAAAATAATCCTGAATTTCTGGCGACGGTAGAGGAATATTCAAGTTTTGCACCTGCGCTTTCGTCAGAGCCTGACGTGTGGCGCCTGCCTGTGTGTTTAGGATGAAATCTTGTGTATTAGGCGATGTTAACCAATACATTAAAAATCTTGACCGCAGTCTCTCGCGTATGGGGCGAATAATCATTACGTGTTGATTTACATTTGCTGGACAAATCTGCTCAGGAGCACAACATGAGCGACCAATCGAAGCCCCTGTAATATTTAGAAAAACATCTCCAGGCTCAACTTCTGTAGAAATCATTCTTTGGTGAATGTCTTCAGTAATGTACGCTAACTCTTCATGGGTAAACTCATTCCAACGGACATTTAAACTTCGCACGAATGGAATACCAGATGATCGGTAAACCGATTTTCCGCCTCTCGGCGTTGAGCCACTTCCGATTTTTGTGGTTAGGGGAAGCAATGTGTGCTTGCCATACTTACTTTCAATTTCCTCAAAAACCTGTTTTGAAAAAGCATTGAAAACAATATTTACGTCAGCATTAACACTTTCCTGCAACTCCCGTGCAGACTTGACCTCTGCCAGCAACGCCTCTAGCCGCAGAACAATCCGCCGCTGAGTTTCGAGCGAACGAACGGGGTCATTTGGAAACGGAATAGGGATTTGAGAATCAAAAAGCACATCTTTTCTGGCGCGGGGCATTCTTGCGCCTATGCTACTTTTAGTCATATGCTGAACGAAATTGTTTGTACGCAATAAATACCCAAAGTATTTTCGGTCTAACACTGATTGGTTCGGTGCAAGAACCACCCATTCCGTTGAGCCAACCCCATCAACACTCGGAACAATAACTTTATTCAGATATGGGCGCAGTTTTGCGTAAAGCACATGATTTGGCGAAAAGGATATACATGTGCTTGAAATGGTGGCACCCAAAATATAATTAGGTCCAGGCTCATCAATTTGCCCTTGGGATACTGCATCTAAACTCCAATAATTGAATGTCCTGTTGGGTTCATTTTTAGGTAATATTTGTGATGGCACTTCTGGCGCAACATCACCGAGTCTTACTAATCCCCAATTTTGGGGTATATCCCATTGCAACATGTCTATTACTCTCCATTTCCCGCTTTTTCATGCAAACCTTGGATAATGTCGTGCAATTCACGCACACGCTCTAGCAGGCGGGCAGTCAGTTCGACGGGTTTGGGCAGGTCGTCGGTCCCGCTTTGATGCGGATTGCGAACTGAAAGGTCATAGCCGCGGCGTTTAATCTCCTCCATTGGCACAACCCATGCATTTCGACTAAATATTGGCAAGTCGCCTTTTCCAAGACGATGCTTGTTCCACTCTTGCCATTCTTTTTCCAGTTGAGGCGCCTCTTTAGCAATCAATGCCTGGTTATGTCGCCAAACCTGCCAGCGTGCTTCGGCATCTGTAAAATGCTCATCCAAGATCGGACTGCCTTTGCTGAACTTTTTCAGACCTTCAGGAAGCGGCAATTCGTAATACCAGATCGCCTTGGTCGGACCAGGACGCTCGAAGAACATCAACACGGTCTTCACGTCGGCATACGGCGCAAACGCTCCAGGCGGCAGGCTCACGATGGTATGCAGGTTGAACTGCTCGAGCAAATCTTTTTTCACTGTGGCAAACGCGCCGCCGCGAAACAGAACGCCCTCAGGCATCACCATGCCGCAACGCGCCCCTGCACGCGGCTTGAGTTTCTTCATGATGTGTTGCAGGAAGAGCAACTCGGTGGCGTTCACCTGCACAGGGAAATTTTCCTGAATTTGTTGGTTCTCCGTGCCGCCGAAGGGCGGATTGGTGAGAATCACGTCAAACCGTTCGGCGGGCGCGCTCTTCATCGGCTCTTCGAGCGTATTGCCCCTGCGGATGTTCGGACGCCCCACCCCATGTAGGACGACATTCATCATGCCGAGTAGAAACGGGACTGCCTTCTTTTCGCGCCCGTAAAAAGTTTCTGTCTGTAACTTCTCGTTCTGTCGCACCGTGAGCTTGGGGTTGTTTTCTTTGATGTATTCAAACGCCTGAGACAAAAACCCGCCTGATCCAGTCGCGGGATCGTAAATCGTCTCGCCCAATTGCGGCGCAACCAGCTTGACGATGAAGCGGATGACAGGACGAACCGTGTAAAACTCGCCTGCCATCTTGTTTTCGTTGCCCAATCGGCGCAGAAGCGATTCATACACCACCGAAACCGTGTGCACATCGTCCTGGCTGAGGAAGTCAATCGCATCCACGATCTTGAGCACATCTTTCAGGTTGTATCCGCTCGCCGCAACGATCACATTACGCTCCGAAAAGATTGCCGAGACCGTTTCTCGGAACGGGTCGCCGCCCAGTTTTTGCAGGGCAGGGATCAGCTTGGTATGCACGAATTGAATCAGGTCGTCGGCGGGGATGTCTCGGCGTGCCCACTTCTCCCAGCGTAGGTCGCCTTCGAGAATACGGTTGTATTTCCGCTTCTCAAGTTTGGCTTCGGTCTCCCAAGCGTCTTCCTGCGCATCCAAAAAGCGTAAAAATAACAGCCATGCCAGATGCTCGATATATTCCATCACGCCGCCGCAGTTATTGTCACGGCGGAGGATGTCACAGGCGCGCCAAAGATCGTTTTCAAGCGTTTCGCGGGTTTGAATCGTTGTAAGTGTCATATAGTTTGAATTATACATCGGCGATTGAACAGCCCTAGGTGGAAACAAAGGGCATATCGAAACCGCCTGTAAGCACAAGCCGCTTGCACCTTACAGGTAAATTCTTTGCTGAATTTGTTGAATGGTTTCGCCGAGTTTTTCGGCAGAGCCGAACCGCTTCGCCACCCCTGGGGCTTGTCCCATTTCGGCAAAGGGAGAGACTCGGAAAACTCGCGCATCGTTGATCTCTTCGATTCCAGCCGCGCGGTACTTTTCGATCAACGCCAGGATGACTTCCTGCGCAGGTTTCTTATGCTCACTCAAGAAACGCGACTCGCGGTTGATAAATGCCGTTGCCCGTTCAGAGCGTGTGCGCAGAGGCGTATTGAACGCCAGATGACCGAGCAGGTCGAACTGATCTGCTTCGGTTTGTCCCAACACTTCCGCCAGCACATCCACATACACCGAAACCATTTGTAGATCTTCAAGCAATTTTCGTCTGCGTGGCGTATCCACCCAAATGGCGCGCAAATCGTCCAGTCTTCGAGCGTGGCTGATCTGTTCCACCTTGGAGCGGGTATATTCCAGGTATTGCTTCTGGGTCATCTGTTCGCCCGTCCCTTCGATGACGAACACCGCCTCTTCCGCGATCCGCACTTCCAAGCGCTCCACACGGATTCGACCCACCGCCTCGCCCGCGGGCTTCAACTCGACGATCACATTAACCGTCTCGCCCGATAGGACTTGCACCCGCATCTCTCTTCGACGGAAGTCTGTCCCGCTCACGATCAGCCCCAGCAACCCTTCGGGCAGTTCCACAAACCGAAAAGCGCCATTCTCATCCGTGCGAATCGGTCCTCGTTGGGCATTGGGTCCCGTCAACAAGGTAACAGTCGCGCCAACTAGAATTTCATTCGTCTCTGCCTTGACGACAACTCCTTCGATTACACCAGTCTGCTCACCTTGCGGTATTTCTGGCGGTGGTCCAGGCGGGCGATCCCATTCATCGAAGAGCTGGGTGGCGCCTGTGTAATCAATGATGCGAAACCACAGTTTATCGGTGGCTGGGTCTACTCGGCTGCCACGTCCGATGATCTGCTTGAACAGTATTGGCGACGAAAGCGTCTTCATGAAAACGATGTTGCGGCAGGCTGGCACGTCCACGCCCGTGCTCAACAACTCCGCAGTGGTGGCAACAATCGGTGTCGGGTGATCGCTGTCCTGAAACTGGCTCAACCAGATGGGCGCATCACCCTCTTCCGCCACGATAGGCACGGCATAAGGTTCGATCCCCAACGCCGCAAATTCATCATTGAGCAATCGTGCAACCTCGCGTGCATGATTAATGTCCACGCAAAAGACCATTGTCTTTTCTGTCGGGCTAAATCGTCGTAATAATCCCGCCAGATGCTGAACCATCGTCTTGGTACGGTCAGGCACTGTGATCTCACGCTCGAACTGCGGTGTGGTATATAACTCACGTTCCTGAGCGCCTTCAGGAACGAAGACTTCCGCTCCCTGCTCCACGGCTTCCCGCAAACGCAATCCCGTTTTGTCAACTGTGGTATGCACGCGATGAACCTTGTACGTTGCAAGAAAGCCATCTTCGATGCCTTGTCCAAGACTATACTCGAACGCCGCAACCTGTCTCGTTCCCTTTGACGGGTCATCGGGATCGAGTGGGATCTCGGATTCATCCTTGCAGAAATATTCATAGGTGTCTACATTGTCGGCGCGTTTGGGCGTTGCCGTCATGCCAAGATGAATTGCATCTCCGAAACGATTGAGTATCTCTTTCCACGTCCCAAAACCTGATCGGTGTGCTTCATCAATGATGATCAAATCGAAAAAGTCTGGCGGGAAATTTTCGTAAAGCCTTCTTCCATCTTCCCCTTCCGCCCATAATGACTGATAAATGCCAAAATACAGATCCCGCGTCAACGAAACGGGAAAGCCGTCAATCAAATGGCGGGGATCATTACCCTCGCGGGCAAATGCAGAAAAAGCATTGTAGGACTGATCGCGCAATACTACACGGTCAGCTACAAACAAGATGCGACCAGGTCGGTCAGGATGTTGGCGATCCAGCCAACCCGATTTCACCAACTTCCAAACCAACTGCATGGCGGTGAATGTCTTCCCTGTACCCGTTGCCATAGTCAACAAAATGCGTTTCTGCCCACGCATAACGCGCTGGATGATCTGCGTGATCGCCGCTTCCTGGAAATATCTTAATCCCTTGCCCGTGACCGATTCAGGGCAATACGGGTGCAAGAGCGGATTCAACCGTCTCGCTTCGCTGTCATCCAGGTTGTAAATTCCACGTGCTTGCAATACCTGCTCAGGTCGGCTTACGTCTGCCAAGCCCGTGTTCGTGATCCAACGTCCCCATAATTCATCGGGGCGGGGGAATTCATTCAATTCGCGGCTTGTTCGGGTGAAGAAATCATACTCCAGGATTTGATTCCCGTTGGTTGAATAAGCAAAAGGAACGAGCAAATCCTTGGCGTATCCCTTGGCTTGCTCAAATCCCGCCTCGGCTGGCAAACCTTCTTCCTTTGCTTCAACTACCGCAATCGGAAAACCATCTGTATATCGCAGAAGGTAATCAATCTTCCGCCCTTCTCTGTGATGAGCCTTCTCGCCATGCAGAACGATGCGTCCAGCTGTATATTGTACATCCCGCCGATAATATTGCTCACGGCGCACATGGTCACGCCCCCAACCTGCAGCTTCCAATTTGGGGTCAATGAGATAGGCTCGGGTATCGGATTCGTTCAAGGTCATGACATGTGTTGCCCTAAATTATAACCGTATCGGAAATTTACCTCTCTCACGAGACCAAATTTATAACAATTTATAACAATCAGTCAACAATCACATTTCTGTAGCGCCTTGAATTACTGCACCCCCGTCCCGCCACTTTCATTAGTACATCACTCTTCCCGTTCCGAATTGTCTCGATACCACCAGCCTTCATCCGTAAACCCTTTGGAATACCTGGGCTTTGTGGATTTCGGCTTGGCTGGTACTCCTTTTTTCTCTTTCTTTGGCTTGGGTGGGTATTGATTAGGGTCAAAGGGGAGGGTGTTTTCTGTCGGATTTTTCTTTCGGTCATCGATTCCAGACATCCAGCTGCCAAACTCGCAGATGGGTAGTTTCCCAAACGCTCGCCAATCCTGTCCGATCAAAGCCATGTTGGGATACAGGTATGGAATGCAAGAAGGGAAGAACCGTACCACCCAGGGTGGACCCATAACACAAAAGACAATTGAAAGACCTAATCGTTTTGCATGCTGATACGCATTTTGAAAACGGCGGGAATAATTACACCTCATCACTTTTTCAGAACTATGGCCGCTGTCCACTTCCAGCCAGAATAGAATTTCGTATTCACCTTTGCGCCCCCACGCCAATGCATCTGGGATGCCGTCAAAGAGGGGCGCTTCCGTCCAACACTCCCAGATCTCAATATTTGGATACGCTTTTTCCAGCCACGCCCGCCATCTCCTCGACACCCGTCGGTGACGCTCGCCAGCATATCGGAATTCACCCCGGTATTTTGAAAAATGAACGCCTTTGGGAATATTCCACGAACGATGCGCCAGACTCAATCCTTTGTTCCGGATCGCATACCCTTCGTATTTGCCGATCTGTCGGCGCTCGATCAGATTCTCAGCCTGAAGCTGCTTCAAAAGATTCCGAACATGACTCTCGCTGAAACCGGTCAGAGAAGCCAGCTCCGGTCGATAAGCCGTCTTCAGGCGTGCTAGGACTCGCAAGACACGCAACGCCGCTTCCTTGACGCCATAATCCAACGGATCAAAACGTGGAGCGAGAACTGGCGTATCCCCTTCTGGAAGGTATGTTGGTCGGATCGGCTGATAAAACTCCCGTTCATTGACACAGGTCTTCTTTGTCGGTTGGACGGTCATCGGAATCTTATGCTTTATCAAGCGTTTGATCTCGTGTCGAAACCAATCACCGGGCGCTTCTACCGAAATCCACAACGCAGGATATCGGCGTGTCTTGAGCAGGCGATTAACCATCAGATCGATGATCCGAGCCTGAGCATAGGGCGGCAAGCCGTCACTATAAGAAATGGAGTGCTTGAAAACATCTAACACCACGTCATTTCTTTGCATCGGATAGATCGGCGTCCATTCCAGTGGAAGGCGAGATAAACCGTTATCCGTCATTTTGTTTCGTATGGAAAATTCTGATGAACAGATCATGGTAATGACGGGCAGCGTCCACTCTTCGTTGCAACTGAATGATACGGCTTTCCCATTCACGGATCATCTCATCAATGTTCCTTGGATCAGTGTCCAGTTTGTAGCCGGCTTTGCCCGATGTGGAAACAATGGGAAGACCTAGGTTTCGCAGATACTCTATCCCTTTGCGAATCTTGCGATCGCGTGTGTCATTGGATAGATTAGGATCAGGCTCTTCTCCAAACACAATGTGGATTAAGCCCTTGCGAGTCAAGCCTTTAGGAGCCTGTAGCAACGCATCCAAGGTCTTGCGGATGACGGTTGGCAATTCGCCGGCGTTGAGTTCAGCAAGTAGTTTTTCGTATTGCGGTGTGCGTGACATGATTCTCCTTTTCGGAGAACCATGTTATTGAATTGTTAGACGGGGAGGTCTTAATGTGTTGCTTCCCTGTCAATAAGTGGCAAAAACTTTTGCAAGCCGGCCCACTCGTTATCCGAGCATGTACAAAAGCTAATAACTAATCCCCAAGACGATTGCGATGGTCTTCAAATGATCGGATCGCTACAATGGATTTACTTCAAATCAATAAATTTGCACACCGATACAGGCGGTTAAATGTTTTTCAACTTCCTGTTCTATTTCACAGGATATAAACTGTGTCGGCTCTAATATTTTTTGTATCGGAAAGCTGGATTTTATCGAAAGAACTATTGTCTCGTGTGTCGGCAGTGTATCGGCGAAAAGCGCTCTACCCAATAAATAGCTGAAATCGTTTCCCTCTATTCAAAAATTCCTGTCGACCGGTGATGATTGTTTGGCAGCCTGTTCCAAATCCTCACCCATTTGCTTGAGGTAACGGTTTAGTACTTGCAAGGAGGTATGCCCCATCAATTTGGAGAGTGTCAGGATATCCACCCCGGCGCGCCAGCGTTCGATGGCAAATGCCCGGCGGAAATCATGCGGCGATGGAACAGGCACGCCGGCTTGAGCAGCTCGTCGTCGCAGCATCATGCGTAATCCAGTCTCCGTCAGCCTTTCCCCTGACTTGCTCACCCACAAGGCAGGATTGTAGTCTTTGCGTTCTTTTACATATCTACGAAGGACCTGACGTGATTTATCCCCAAGATAGGCATTACGCGGCTTTCTGCCTTTTCCTGAACGAATGAGGATCATTCCTGTGATGGGATCGACATCCTCCATGTTCAGGGACAAAAACTCCGCCAGACGAATGCCGGTATCCAATAACACCAGGAGCGATGCCTTATCCCGTGCATCGGTGAGTTTTCCCCTTTTGCAGGTTTCCAACATAGCTTTGATGGTTTCAATGCTGACCGGATCCAACGGTTCGAGAGGCACGAAGGGCGCATCAACTTTGTTGATCGGGTTGCGCCAATTCTCCGGTTCGGTTTCGCGCTCATACCATTTCAGGAAGGTCTTGATCGAACGGTAGTAGCAATGGATACCAGCTGGGCGATGTCCCCTTTCATCGAGTGCGATCAAGAATTGGCGGATCAGATCAGCGCTAATCTGGCTGATATTTTCTACGTTGTTTTCCAGACAGAACTGGGTAAAGGCAAGAAGTTTCTTGCTATAAAATTCGATGGTGCCGCCGGCAAGGTTACGGGAACGGCAGGCATGTAGGTAGATGCCGATCCACTTCCGCAGATCGTTGGTCTGGTAGATTTTCAGATTTGTAGTTTGGGTGAGAAAGACGTTTGTTTTCATTCAGTGGCCGCAAGGGTATCCGAATGGAGGCAGGGGATGGGGATTAGTGTCGGTAATTTTTCGATATTTTTTCAGGAAAATCGCGCACATCAAATTGGATTTACGCAGAGCGGGAAATTCTTTCACAAGATAATCGCGATTATGATAATCATGATTATCTTATGGAGATCTGCGTAGACCTACCGACATACCACATCAGTAAAAAAGTCATATATTCCCTTTGTCAAAAATGTTGTAAAGCGAAGTAGCTCGTCTTGAATTATGCAGCTTGAAAATTCGGAATTGAACTCCGAATTTTCAAGGCACAATCGTTTCAACCTGGCTATAATCGTCCAATGCAAACATTGGTGGTCGGCGATATTCATGGTTGCTTTGACGAATTTCAGGCCTTGTTGGATAAGGCAGGTCTGACTGATGATGATTCAATTGTCTCAGTGGGAGATTGTGTGGATAGAGGTCCCGATACACCAGTAGTATTGAGATTTTTCCAGGAAAATCAAATGCCAAACTGATCATGGGCAATTACGAACGCAAGCCTGTCCGCGCGGACAGGCATGAGGTCAAACAGGCGCGTTCATAGACGATCAGCAAGATTCAATTTGGAGAAACATATTCAGAGGCGCTGGCGTTCATGAGGGAATTGCCACTGTATCTTGATCTGGCCGACGCATTGATCGTACATGAATACTTTGAGCTTGGTCTCCCCTTGTCACAGCAGCGTGCAACAGTACTATGTGGAACAATGGGCGGGGACAAACATTTGCATGCGCAGTATGATCGCCCCTGTCATGAATTGTATGATGGCGAGAAACCATTGCTGATGGGACATCACAATTATTCAAACACAGATCAACCCTTCCTTTATCAGGATCGCGTATTTGGGTTGAATACTGACTGTGTGACTGGCAGGGCGTTGACTGAGCTCTTGTTGCCATCATTTCATTTCTGGTTAAGAGCAATGTCCCGTGTTTTATGAACGCGGGTCTCCTCAAGACAGAGATTTTCGTGACGGTCTCAAGTGTAGGTCTGGCGTATTTCATGCAATACCTGTAATAAATCATCGAACGTAATGTTTTCTTTCTCAAACCCCCTGGCGATTTGATCAGCCAGTTTATCTACTTGGGAGATCATTGGCGTAAGCAGAATCGTTCCCTCGCCGAGATCAATGATCATCAACGTTTGCCCTTCACTCAGTTTATATTTTTTACGCAGACTGGCTGGAAGGGTGATTGTTCCCTTGCGACGGATTTGTAGCGTGGTCATAATTTTCCTTTTATAAATCGTCGACGTAAGCAAAATCGTTCCCATGCCAAGATCGATGGTTGCCAATTTTGCCGAAGTTAATTCAAAATTTCCTCAATTGACTTTATTACCTCATCGAATTCGATGCTATTCGCGTAAAAGTTATCTCTGCAATATAAGTCCCATCGCTGTCTCATTGAAAGGTCGGACTGGATTGCCTGCAAAATTTCTCTCTGATCTTGCAGGGCTGTCAGGGATGCCCTCTTCCTTGCTGTCGCCTTCAGAGCGACGGTGAATAGTTCCCTGTCTATCATACGGTGGCGGATTTTCATCAGGATATGTACATCATAAAAGTCTCTTGGGCGAGTGTTGAGCACACTTCTCCGCAAGATCGTTTCAACTTTTTCCGCCAGGATGGTTTCGATGTTATATGCCCAGATTTCAATCCGTTTCTCCTCAAAATTGGAACCAAATATGTAACGCACTGCTTCGGGAGTGATAATGTCGCCTGTAGTAATGTCAACCTTTAATGGAGTGTCGATCGCCTCGTAATAGGCAGTGATCATCAATCTGTAGCCGCCATATTCGTCCTCGTCCCGGATGGGTGTTATCGAGTTGAGTGTCAAGGTGACATCATCATTGAGCGAAATGGAGCAAATTTCCGTGAAGACGTTATGGATTGCTTCATCTGAGAGCGGATATCCTCGTATGGTTGCATCCATGTCCATTGTTGTCCTGCTGCCGATTCCGATCATGGAAGCGATCAACATGCCACCTTTCAGGATGAATATATCCTTGTATTTCGACACGGATATTCTTTCCAGCAGGCGCTCCAGCATGAAGTTTTGCAGCACAGCTTGAGCAGGGATTTTGTTTTTCAAAGCCAGATTTTTGATCCTGGATTTGAGTTGCATTGCTTTTCTCATAGGAGAATTTCCAAGTAATCTCTAACGATGGTTTGAATACGAAATTGTTTGGCATAGACATGAAGCCGATTTAGGTTTCTGTCCTTGTTTTTCACATATCCCTTCAGCGCGGCATTGCGTACCTGCACATCAATCTGATTACGGCTCCGCACAATATCGCAGATGGTTCTTTCAAGATCTGTGATTCGGACTTGATTGCCATGTGGCGTATTCATCGAGACGACACCCAGATCGAGCAGATCACGACGAACATAATAGATTTTGTGCCCACTATCATTCAGAACTTGTGAATGATAACCAGATGGGACGGTGACCGAATACGTCAGCGGAGCCCTGTCCGTTAAGTCATGAAAATATAAAGCTGTCTCGTGTGAAAAGATCGTTGACCTATATCTGGATTGGAAACTGAACATTTCATCCTCGATAAATGCGGAGGTAGACCGATATACGCCTCTGGAAACCCGTTCGATTTCACCACTTTGTTCCATGATCGAAAGGTAGGTTCGAGGAATATCGAAATGAGCCAGATCAGATGTCAAGAGGAGTCCCTGCCGGCCATCCATGATCTGTCGAAGCTTGTCAATTCGGGGTAAATCATTTTTTACATCCATACTCATATTATACTCAAAATGAGTATAATGTAAACCCTGTTTTTATAGGGTTCAAATGGTCTCTTCATGATCTTCGCCTACTTACAAGTTACTGTCTACAGGGCTACCACGCATATGGGCGGTGTGAATATCCTGATCGGTCTGTGCCAGGTAGCGCCGCAATATCTGCAAATCGGAATGCCCCATCAATTTTTGCAAGGCAAAGATATCCACCCCATTGCGCAACATGACCAGGGCAAACGCACGTCGGAAATCATGCGGGGTGGGAATGGATTTCATCCCAACCTGTTCCGCCCGCCTGCGCAGGAGACAGCGTAATGCGGCATAGGTCATTCGTTCGCCATGTATGGAAACCCATAAGGCAGGATGATTGTCTTTCCGATAACGAAGGTATCTTCGGATTGCCCGTATGGTTTTGCGTCCCATGAACACCATGCGTGGTTTGCGCCCTTTCCCCTGACGGATCATCACCGCCCCGGTTGTCAGATCCACATCTTCCAGATTGATATTCAGGAATTCTTTTGCCCGCGCACCGGTGTCTAATAATCCCAACATCATCGCCTTGTCGCGAAGGCCGGAATAGTTGTTTTGGCAGGTTTTCAGAAGTTGGTGAATTTCCTCGATCTGAATTGGCTCAATGGGATCAGTCGGCAGCTTAGGCGCCTTGACCTTGCGAATCGGGTTCTTCCAACCTTCAGACATGATTTCTTCCTCTTCGATCCAATACAACATGGTCCGTAGTGGACGAAAGCACGCATGCACGCCGCCAGGATTATGTGTTTCAGCAAGTTCCAGCAGATACCTACGAATGAAATCTGAAGTGAGTTGCGAAACCTGTGTCAGCGCTTGTCTCTCACAATACTTTTGAAAGTACTGTAATTTCTTGGTATACAGTTCAATAGTTTCGGGAGATAGCCCTTGCGACCTGCGATCGATCAGGAAGGATTCGACCAGGATGGGCAAATAATCCTGCTGGGAAAGTGTGATAAGCCCTTGGTCTTGCGTTTTTAAAGCATACATGGTGATCTCCTATGTCTAGAGACCACCATATATAAGAAGAGCGCCCCACTTATTTTTGTAGTGCCGAGGGGGAGATTTGAACTCCCGACCAAGGGCTTATGAGTCCCCTGCTCTGCCACTGAGCTACCTCGGCGTGGTCAAAGCGGGCAAATATTACTATGGGAGATAGGGTTTGTCAACGCAAACGGAAAACAGTGAGATATAATCGGGTAAGGAGTACACGAAGATATGAAAATCCTCGTTCTCAACAATGACCTGATGGAGCGCACCGTCATTCAGCATGTTCTGCAGGTGAACGGTCATGAGATCGTGAACGCTGAAAACAGCGATACCGCCATGTATCTCCTCCAAAACGGGGACATTCGTTTCATAATTGCCGACCGTTCCAACACAGATATGGATGAAAAAGCGTTCATCCGCAAAGTGCGCGAGGCGAAACCGCCGTATTACATCTACATCCTATTGATCACCGCCAAGGTGCAGGATGCCGACGTGACGACGCCGCGCTTGGGAGCGGATGATTACCTCAACAAACCGATCGTCCCTGCGGAATTGAAATCGCGCGTGCACATCGGCGAGCGGATCCTCGCCCTCGGCGACAACCTTGTCCACGCCAAAGACACGCTCGACAACCTCGCCATGGTAGACACGTTAACCGGCGCGCTGAACCAGATTGCCTTCATGATCTTTTCACGGGGCGAACTCGAACGCGCCCGCCGCGGCCAGGCTCCCCTGAGTCTGATCGCTTTCGACGTAGACAACTTCAAAGCCACCAACGAAAAATACGGACGCAACATCGGCAACGACGTGTTGACCGTCATCGCACAGGGGATCCGCGAAAAGAGCCGCCCCTACGACGGGCTGGGTCGCTTCGAATCGGACGCCTTCATGCTCATCCTACCCGGCGTGATCGGCGCCGACGCGGAAAAGATCGCCGACCGCATCATCAAAGGCATTGAAAATACGAGAATCTCCATGCTCGACGGCACAGAATTAAAGGTTAGCCTGAGCGCGGGGATCGTTTCTTCCGCGCGCGTCACCGTATCCACAGATATGGACGCGCTGGTCGAACGCACAAAAGAGGCAGTTTCGATGGCAAAACGCGAGGGCGGCGATCAAATTTACACGATCTACGTGTGATTCAGCGGACGACAATTTGAAAAATGAACAGCGCGACCATCCCTGCAAGGATGGTGATCAGCGTATTCTTGCTGACCCACGCGACGATCAAAGCGACCAGACCCGCCAACAAGCGAGCGTTCGCAAACGAAAGATTCATTGCCCCATCGCGTAAGACCAACTCAGGGAAAACAATAGCGGATAACACAGCAGGCGGAACGTGATGCAACGCCTTTCGCATCATTTCCGGGACGTGGAGCCTGCCAAACGCGTAGATGAGGGAGAATCGCATCCCGAACGTGATCGCTCCTCCCAGCAACATAACAACCCAGATATTCATTTCGTCTCCAAGCGACGGCAACTGATTCTACTCATCCAATGATTCGCGAAGGTTGGCATAGATCGGCAAATCCTTTTCAGGCTTGATATTCATTTTGTTCTCCAAAAATGTACCAACAGCGATACCCACCAAAGCGGCGAGAATCAATCCCAATTTGTACGGAAGCGAATTCACGGCGAGCGCGACACAACCCGCCGATAGCGCCGCGGCAATGGCGGGACGGTTCTTCAAGACTGGCACGACCATTGCGATAAACGTCAGAGGCAGAGCGAAATCCAACGACCACGAATCGGGAATCGCCGCGCCGAGGAAGATTCCCAGTGCGGTGCTAACTTGCCAGATGACCCACAACGCGGTCCCCGCGCCAAATAGAAACCAATGACTGAAAGGGGTTACGCCTTCATTTTCATAATGGATAATGCTGGGCGCGTAGGCTTCATCGGTGAGCAGGTAACTCAAAATGGCTTTCCAACGCGTTGAAAGGGGAGCAAGCTGAGGGGCGAGCGAAGCGGAATACAAGACGTGACGAAGGTTGACCACCGCGATCGTCAACACAATGACGAAGCCCGGCGCGGAATCCCTCACCAGTTGCATGGTGATGAACTGTGCCGAACCCGCGAACACCATCGAAGACATCGCCTGTGCCGCGGCGGTTGAAAGCCCGGCGTCCATGGCAAGCGCGCCGTAGATCATGCCAAACGGGAAGACGCCGATCAATAACGGGATTTCCGCGCGGACTCCCGCCCAGAAATATTTCTTCTTTTCGCTCATGCAGTAACAAAGATCAGGGTTTTATGCGCGGCGGAGGAACCGGCGATGTCCGCGCCGATCACGGTGACGGTTTTATTGTTGGTCATGGTTGTAAGTATAGCCGGGAAATTTCTTCTACATCAACGGGTTCCATCGCAACGAGAGAAAGAGCGCAAGCAGGATGAACAAAACGGCGATCGCATTGAAGAACATGGCGACCTCGGTTGTCTCGCGTGTGACCACCAGATAGGTCGGCAAGTTGCGGAATACGTTTTGTAATTCGCCCGCGCTGGTTGCCGCGTAGTACGTGCCGCCGGTGATGTCTGCAACTTGTTGAAGCGTGATCTCATCCAACTCTCGGCGGAAGCCTCCCCCTCCGCCAAACGGCGCGCCAAAGCCGAAACCGCCGAATTGCTCGCTCTCTGAAAACGCGTCGCCGCAGACCATCGGAGAAGTGTTATTGATCGTGCCGAAGCCGATGGTGTAGACACGGATACCGCGCGCAAGCGCTTCGTTTGCGGCATTGAACGGAGACGGTCCCGCGTTGCTGGAACCGTCGGTGAGCAGGACAATGATATGCGGCGCGAATTCGCCTTGAGGCAGGGGAGTCGGATTCTCGCCAAATTGAGTAGATGCAACCCGATTGTCAATCTCGGCGATTGCGTCAATCGAGCGGAGGATGGCGCTGCCGATCGCGGTGCGACGCGCCGGCGAAAGATTCATGATCGCGTTGACAAGCGAATCTCTGTCTTTCGTAGGCGGCTGGACCAATTCGGCGAAGCCGGCAAAGGCGACGATTCCGATCTGGGTGCCTTCATCTTGATTCTGGATAAATTCGACTGCGGCTTCTTGCGCCGCGATCAGGCGGTTAGGCGGAATATCGGTCGAACACATACTCCTCGAAACATCGAGAGCTAGAATAATGGTGGCGCGGTTCGATGGCACGACGATTTCCGCTGTCGGTCGAGTGAGCGCTAGGATCAAACTCGTAAGCGCGAACAAGAATAAAACAAACGGCAGGTGTCTCCGCAGCCACGATTGATGCGATGCCGCGTCTCTAACCAGCGATAAACTCGAATAGCGGATGACGAATCGCTTGCGCCGCCGCAAGATCAAGACATACGCGATGACGATCAGCGGAATCAAGAACAGCAAAAACAGCGCGCTGGGCCACAACATGCTCATAGCGCCCGTCCAAACCAGAGGAGCGAGAGCGCGCCGCCGACGAGGAAGAGCAAAATGCCCAATCCGGAAAGAAGCGAGGTAATCTCCATTTCTTCTGCGCGCACAGTCAACTTCGGCTCGAGGTCGTTGTAAATTCTCCGCAGTTCCTCTTCGTTACCGGCATTGTAATAAACTCCGCCGGTGGTTTCGGAGATCGCCTGCAACATCGATTCATCCAGCAGAGTATGGACAGTAAAACCTTCCACTGTGATGGTCGCGCCTTCGGGACTGCCGATGCCCACCGTGTAAATGCGGACGCCGAAATCCGCCGCGAGGTCCGCCGCGAGGATGGGATTAGGCTCCTGATTATTTTCGCCGTCGGTGAGCAGGACGATCGCTGACGATGGGTACCAACCCTCGGGGACCGAATCAGGCTCAAGTTGGGTCTGATCCGAAATGTCGGAAGCGCTCAAAAAGGATGGGTTGCCCGCGTCCACAACGATGGTGTTGAGCGCGACAAGAATCCCATTGCCAAGCGAAGTGCCGCGGCGCGGCACAAGCCGTTCGATGGTGTCAATGATCTCTGCGCGCTCGTTGGTGGGAGATTGCACGCTGATACCGCCATCGCTGAACGCGACCACGCCGATCTTCACACTGCTCGGTTGGTTGTCCACAAATTCGAGCGCGGCGGCTTTGGCGGCTTCCATGCGCGTGGGCTTCAAATCGTCGGCGGCCATACTGCCGGAAACATCGAAAGTGAGGATGACCGTGCCTTCAACCCTTGGGAGACTGATCTTCGTTTGCGGGCGCGCCAGTGATAAAACGAGGATTGAAATGCCGATTAAAAAAAGAAGCGCGGGAAGTTGACGACGTCGCGGCGCGGCGTTTTGCGATGAATCAGTCAACGCGCCGAAACCGCCGAAGCGCGCGACGGCATCGCGTCTCCGTTTTTGAATCCGCAGATAGAGCCAAACCAATAACGGAATGCACAACAGCAAATAGAGGAGTGACGACCAGATGAAGGACATAATTTTGGGAAGACGAGAGACTGGGGACTGGAAAAGTTCCCAATCTCTCGTCTCTAATTTCTTCTCGCCTGTTGCCTCTGCTTCGCAAAGCGCACGATAGAGCGAACCAGATCGTCTTCTGTCGAAAGCGGAAGAACATCCACACCGGCGCGTTTGAACGCGGCGTTCAAATCTTGTTCGCGCTTCTGCGCGGCGGCAAAAAACTTTTTACGAAAATTAAGATCGTGCGTATCCACGAACATCTGCGCGCCGGTCTCGGCGTCTTCCATCACCACCATGCCGACGTCGGGAAGTTCAATCTCACGCGGATCGTACAAACGGACGGCGATCACTTCATGCCGTTGACCCAACAGACTCAACGAACGTTCCCAGCCCGGCTCGCTGATGAAATCGGAGATGACGAAGACGAGCGAACGCCGTTTGATGGAATGCAACGCGCCATCAATGAACGGTTTGAGATTCGTGAACGCTGTGCGCGACAAATGCGGCTGTTTCGTCATATCGTTGATGAGACGCAATACCTGCAACTTCCCGCCTCGCGCCGGAACGGTCTGCTGGATGCCGCTCCCGAAGAACATCATCGCCCCCACGCGGTTCCCATGACGCGTCAACAGCCGCGCCAGCACAGCGACGAAATCAATCAACACGTTGCGCTTCTGGTTTTGCGTTGTGCCAAAATCCACCGAGGGACTTAAGTCGAGCAAGAACCATGCCGTGATTTCGCGGTCTTCGTGATATTGCCGCACGTAAGGCGAATCCATGCGCGCGGTGACGTTCCAGTCAATGTAGCGGATGTCGTCGCCGGGCTGATACTCGCGCAGGTCGGCAAAGTCCACGCCGAAGCCGTAGAACAGCGTGCGATAATCGCCCTGCAACAACCCGTCGAGGCGGCGGATGACGTTCCAATCGAGCCGGAGCAAAACCTGCTCAGGCGTTACTGCCAACGTTGGCGTGTTCATGCAAAGGCACCACTGGGATCGGGATGCGATCCAAAATTTTGTTGAGCAGATCGTCGCCCGTCACATTTTCCGACAGGGCTTCGTACGAAAGCACAATGCGATGACGCATCACATCGAGCGCCATATCCAACACATCCTGCGGCAACGCGTAATTGCGTCCGCGCACGAAAGCGAGCGCGCGCCCGGTGAGAATCAGATTGATCGAAGCGCGCGGGCTGGCTCCGAACATGATGAACCGTTCCAACTCTTTCAAGCCCACCTCGGACGGTTTGCGCGTGGCAGTCACCATGCGGACGGCGTATTCCATCAACGCCGGGTCAACGTAGACTTGATCCACTTGTTTTTGCAACGCGACCAATTCATCCGTCGTCAAAATTTCCTGCACGGCTTGCAGAGCGGCGGTCATCCGCTCCACGATGACGAACTCTTCGGTCGAAGAGGGGTAACCAACCAAAACCTTGAGCATGAAGCGATCCACTTGCGCTTCGGGGAGCGCGTACGTCCCCTCCGTCTCGATCGGGTTCTGCGTCGCCAGCACCAAAAAGGGATTCGGCACCTTGTGCGTCTCGCGTCCGATGGTCACTTGCCGCTCCTGCATCACTTCGAGCAACGCGCTTTGCACTTTGGCGGGCGCGCGGTTGATCTCGTCGGCGAGCAGAAGATTCGTGAACACGGGACCCAGCGACGTTTCGAACTTGCCGGTCTTCTGGTTGTAAATGCGCGTGCCGACCAAATCTGCCGGGACGAGGTCCGGCGTGAATTGAATCCGCTTGAACTCGCCGCCGATGGCTTCCGCGAGCGTCTTGATCGCCATCGTCTTCGCCAGCCCGGGCACACCTTCGACGAGGATGTGCCCGCGCGCTAACAACGCGACGATCATCCGCTCGAGCAAATGATCCTGCCCGACGATGACCTTCTTCACCTCGTATAAAACTTTCTCCATCGGCGTTCGATTTTCAGAATCTTTATTCTGCGCCATTGCAAGCCTCCAATCTCTCATCATAATTTTGTAGAGGCACAGCGAAACCTAACTGACAAAGATCATTCTTCGGTTCGCTGTGCCCTACCAACAATTACCAATTACTAATTACCCCACAACAATCCTCCCAATTCTCTAATCCTCTTCCCTAATACGGCGGCGACCCCATCCCACCCGTCGCTGTTCCGATCGGCACCGCGAAACCGATGCCGACAAAAAAACTGGTGTTCGTCGGGTTGAGGATGCCGGTGACAATGCCGATCACATGCCCGCTTCGATTCAACAGCGGACCGCCCGAATTGCCCGGGTTTGCCGCCGCGTCGAATTGGATCATTCCGTTGATCGCTTGATCAGAATTAGGCACAGAAAATGTCCGATCGAATCCGGAGATCACGCCCGCGCTGAACGACCACGGCAAACCGAACGGATTTCCCAGCACATACGCCTCGTCACCCACCCGCATCGCGCCGGGGTTGCCCAACGTCGCTGGATACCATTCGCGCGGCAACACGAGTGGCGTAAGCACGGCAATGTCAATTTCGGGCTGTGCCAGCGACACCACCGCCGGCGATTCCGTCCCATCAGCGAAGAACACAATAATGTTCTTCGCGCTCGAAACAATGTGCAGGCTGGTGAGAATCTCACCGGCGTCGTTCACGATCACGCCGCTTCCGAACGAGTGCCCTTCATCGCCGGCCGCATTTGTTTCATCGGTTTGGATCGCGACCAGCGACGGTGCAACAAACGGATAGATCTGCGCCGAAAACGCCGGGCGCGGCGTGGCAGAAGCAAGCGCGTTAGCGATGGATTGATCCACCTCGCTTTGGCTCAAAGTATCATTGGGAAAAATCAAATTAAAAAGAAGGAAGGCAAGCAGGGCGGCAATCACCCCCGAAGCGAACGGAATCATTCCCTTCAACCGACCTCGCAACCGCGCCAACCGTGAAGTTTGTGCTTCGCTCATCGTGACCAGATTATAAATTGCAGATGCCGCGGCAAACAAATTCCTAACCAAGTTCTCAGCCGTTTGTTACAATCCGCACATGCAAGCGGAACGAATCGCAAAAATCTTCAAAGACACATTCGGACACGACCCCGCGCACATCGCCCGCGCGCCGGGCAGGGTCAATCTACTCGGCGAACATGTGGATTACAACGGCGGATTCGTTTTACCCGCCGCGATCGACCGCGCCACCTTCATCGCCTTCGCCCCTTCGACAACGCTTCATTCCTCCATTTTGGCTGTTGACCTGAACCAGTCAGCCCTTTTCTCCCCCCAAACCATTTCGACAAAAACTCAAACCGATTCCTCCCCGCTCCCCGATTGGGCGCATTATCCCGCCGGAGTGATGTGGAGTTTGCTCACAGAAAATCTCGCGGCGCCGAATCTCAACGCAATCATCGCCTCCGATGTACCGCGCGGCGCGGGCTTGAGTTCCTCCGCGTCGGTGGAGATGGCATTCGCGGTCGCGTGGCAGACCCTCGGCGGCTGGACTCTCCCGCCCATGCAACTCGCGCTCCTCGCCCAAAAAGCGGAGAACGAGTACGTCGGCGTGAAGAGCGGCATCATGGATCAATTCGCCTCGGCGTGCGGCGTGGAAGGGAAATTACTCCTGCTCGATTGCCGCTCGCTGGAATGGAAAACACTTTCGCTCCCAGAGACGGTTTCGATTGTCATTGCTGATACAACCGTGCGTCGCAAATTGACATCGGGCGAATACAACCATCGCCGCGCCGCGTGCGAGGAGGCGGTGAAGTTGTTGCAGAATCATCTGCCTGAAATTAAATCGCTGCGGGAAGTGAGCGTGGAGGATTTCAATCGGTTGGCGAACACGCTTCCGCGCGAGGTGGGGATGCGAGCGCGTCACGTGGTGGAGGAGATTGCTAGGGCGAGGCAGGCTGAAAGGGCGCTTGAAGCGGGCGACGTCCAACAATTCGGCGCGTTGATGAACGCGTGCCATGTCAGTTTGCGCGATCTGTATGAAGTCTCGTGTCCCGAATTGGAGACGATGGTCGCCATCGCGCAATCGCTCGAGGGTTGCTATGGCGCGCGGCTCACCGGCGCGGGCTTCGGCGGTTGCACGGTAAATCTGGTTGAAAAAAATCTGGCGGAAAAATTTTCAAGCGCGCTAGCGAAAAAATACGAAGATGAAACGAGCATCGCGCCGCAGGTTACTATTTCGCATCCGTCGAACGGCGCGGGGTTGCTACGTTGACACAAGAAACTCAAACGCGGCATTGAAGAGAGTTTTCAATCCGTTTTGCGCGAGACGCAGATCGTTTGCCATTCGCCAGCGACCTTCGCTCAATTGATCGGCAATGGAAAACAATGCAATCGCTGAACAACGATTCGCTTCCGCCACCGCCAGCATCGCCGCGGCTTCCATATCCACCGCGAGGACGCCTTCTTTTTGATGTTGCAACACATCCTTGCGAAGTTCACGGAACGGCGCGTCGGTCGTCCATGTGACGCCGAGTTGATGCGGATGATTTTGTTTGGCGAGAATTTGGCTAATGCCTTGAATCATGGCAGTTGAAGCTTCAACAGTTTGTTGAGGAGGAAGATAATGCTGAGAGACTCCTTCGCCGCGAACCGCGCCCGTTGAAAGGACGAGACTCCCTGTCGTCAATTCGGGTTGCAAAGCGCCTGCCATGCCGATGAGAAAAAATTGCTTGACGCCAAGCGCGGCGAACTCGTCGGTGAGACCACCGATAACCGGCGCGCCGATACCAAAATTTGTGGAGAGGGCAACTTGCCCGCCTGTGCGTTTGAGAAGGTGGAAATCGCCGAGAAAGCCTTTGATTCGTTTTGTGGAATGTTGGCGCAAAACATACTCTGCCAAACTTTTTTGCGGTATGAAGATGACCGCGCGCGGCGCGGGGAAGTCGGGTAATTGTCCGTTGGCGCGGCGGTAGGCGAGGAGTGCGGAGGGAGTGAGGATGGGGTCGGAATCGAGGTTTGGCATAGTGGTTTGAGGATGACCCTGGACGATTGACCGTGAACAATTGTCTATGGTCAAAGGTCATTGGAAATTGCTTTGGCGGCTCGCATTGACAAGGATGATCGCTTGAATTATCTCACCAACCAACGCGGCGTAGATGGCTCCATGCAGATTGTATGCCGGAATCAGCCAGAGGTATAAAATCAGAAAAACGGCGAGCGAAATTGCGGTGGCTTTGACTAGCGTTTTCTCTTGTCCACGCGCGATGAGGTCGTAGGAGATGAAAGAGGAAACGGTGTAGGGGATCAGACTCCAACCGAGCAGGGAAAGCAGAGGAATGGCAGATGTGAATTTTTCGCCGTACAAAATCAAGATAATCATTCGTGAGAAGATTGAAAGCACGATTGCCATTGCAAGCGTCATCCCCATGAGAAAGAAAAATGCTTTGCGAAAACTTTGTTTCGATTCGGTTGTGCCGCGTGAAATGACGGGAAGCAACGCGCCGAGGATGGCGTAATGACCAAGTTTGAGCCCATCCACGACGCGGGAGACGGAAGAGAAGACGCCGGTGGCTGAGTCGCCGAGGAGGGCGGAGACGGTCAACACGCCGAGGCGTTGCGAGAGGACGAGGAGGAACGTCAACGCGGCGAAGGGGAGAGTCAGTTTGAGGAGGGGATAAAAATTTCTAGGCGGGAGCAGGCTGAACGTCGGAAGAGAAGCGATGCAGACTACAGAGGAAAAAGCGGCGGTGAGGAAATGTCCGATGAGGAGATAGAGACAGAGGGTGGAAATATCCAAAGAAAAAATGCCGCAACAAGTTGAACGACGCCGTTGACGAGGCTGAGAGTCCAAACTAAATCCATGCGTTCGAAGGCGCGCAGGGTGGCGGTGGCGACGGAGAAGAGGGCGAGAGGGAAGAGAGAAAAAGAATAGAGGAGGAGCAGAGAATTGGGACGGAGGAGGATTGTGGCGAAAACCCAAACGGCGGAGAGGGCGAGTTGGAGGGAGAGGGCGCGAGCGATGAGGTCGGTGGGTTTGCCTGCGCGGGCGAGTTCACGGATGAGGAATGTGTCGGAGCCGAAGTTGGTGAAAGTGTTGCCGAGAAGGAGCAGCGCCGCGATGAAAGTGAATTGACCGAAATCCGCGATTCCGAGGCGGCGGGCAATGACGGCAATGAAGAGGAGGGCGAATCCTTGCGCGGTGAGACGGGCGAGGAGGAGGTAGAGGGAGTTGCGGCGGAGGGAAGTCATGTTTTACCGCAAAGCACGCGAAGTTCGCTAAGAAAATACATTAACTTCGCGCGCTTTGCGAACTTTGCGGTGAATATTATTTTCGCCGGAGAGTCACGATGGTGAAATCGCCCCAATATTTGAATGGAAACTTTGACTCGAGCGCGTTGTCCAGTTTGCTCAGAAAATTGAACAGGCGCGGACGTTGGATGGCGAATTCTTTGTTCGTGGCAGGCGGCGTGATGACCGATAACGCGCGGACAGAAACAAGTTCAAAATCTTTGCCCCAAGCACGTGCGACTTGTTTCGAGGTGTAGTAATAAACGGGATAGTTGAGTCCTTCTTTGAAAACGGTGGACTTACCCGCGTATCGGCGCGTGGCGAGTTTGAATCGCCCGCGCAAGAGCATGGCGGATTCCCACAGGCAGAACGGCGGCATGAGCGCCCAGACGACAAGCGCGTTCGGTTTGAGAAGCGGACGGACTTGTTCGGCGACGAGTTTCAAATCGGAAACGCAATTCAATCCGCCAAAGTTGGAGAACGTGAGATCGAATTGATTCTTGGCAAGTTTGCCGAGTTCGGTGTAAGAAAGATGCTCAAATGTGGCGCGGGATTCCAGCCCAAGTTGTTTTGCCTTTTCTTTTGCACGGTTCAACATGCCATCGGAGATGTCTACGCCGTGGATGGTGTATCCGTGTTGGGCGAACCAGAACGCGTCTGTACCTGTGCCGCAAGCGAGGTCGAGGATGCGTGAGCTTTGTGTCAACAGTGATGTGACGTGAGCATACACCTTGCGCCTCATCCGCTGGAGATTGGGGTTGTTCTCGATGAATTCGTCATATTTGTCCGCGTTGCGGTTGTACGCTTCGGCGACGGTTTCGAAGGCGCTTCCATTCAAAACGCTGTCGTTCATAGATAGCTCCTCAATTGCATCTCGCTTTTCGCCAACCCAAATAAATTTCTCGGCACATTGATCAGCCCGCGCAGAGACGGTTGCCTCAAAACTTTCCACGCGCGAAATTCATAATGGACGCGTCCATGCAAAATCCGATAAAACTCGGTCGGGAAGGGACCGCGATAGAGCATGGCGAGGTCTTCCGAGTCTGCCCAGTTTTGTTTTTCGCCGAGTTCCAATTTGACGCGCTCGTAGAATTTTGTGCCGGGCAATGGATAGGAAACCGAAATGCCGATATCGTCGGGCGCGCACTCGCGCACCATCTTCAACGTCTTTTGCACGTCGTCCCACGTTTCGCTCGGATAGCCGAACTGCAAAAAGAATCCCACTTCGATTCCATTTTCTCGCAAGAGCCGCGCGGCGTTGTAAATATCTTCGACCGTGTCGCCTTTGTCCATCGCGTCGAGAATTTTTTGCGAGCCCGACTCGGCGCCGATCCACACGGTTTTGCATCCCGCTTTCGCTAGCGCGGAGGCCGTCTTTTCGTTGACCAAGTCCGCGCGCTGTAAACATTTGAACGGGATGATCGCATCCGCTTCTTGCAACAGCGCGGCAAATTTTTCGATCCAATTTGGCTTCAAGCCCAGAATGTCGTCGGCAAACCAAATGTGGTTAGGCGAAAAATTTTCCTTGATCCATTTCATCTCGGCGACCACGTTCTCAGGCGAGCGCGAGTTGTAACGCTGTCCCCAAATCGGCTTGGCGCACCAGTTGCAATGATACGGACAGCCGCGCGTCGTGACCATGTTCATCGAAAAATAGCCGTGACGTTTTAGCCAGATATTTTTATATTTTTGGATGTCCACCAAATCCCATGCAGGGAAAGGCAGTTTATCCAAATTTGTGATGTCGGGTCTGCGAATTGCGTATTGCGTATTGCGTGAGGCAACGCCGATGATGTTCCCCGCCTCATTCCTCCCTTCGAGTTGATTCAACAACTCAAGCAGACTCTCCTCCCCTTCGCCGAGGATGCAGTAGTCCGCGCCTTGAGCGAGATAATCTGCGAAATGATCGGTCGCGTCCGCGCCGCAGAGGATGACGACGCATCCGCGCAACTTTGCCATGTCAATCATCTTGAACGCGGCTTCGCGCATCCTGAGTAAACACATCTTGGACAGATAGTTGAAATTATCTTCGTAGATGACGGCGTAACGCGGCTTGTGTTCATCGAGCGCGGTCCCCCACTCATCCTCCGATTCAGCGAGCATGGCATCGAACAGCGCGACGTCGTATCCGTGCTGACGAAGCCAACTCGCGGCATACAGAGTTCCCAGCGGCGGATAGGGTTGCATCGCTTCCCACAGTTTGGGGTCGAAGCGCAGGTAGTAGGATTGACCGAGGAGGATTTGGGTCATGGCAATTCAGGTGACAGTCACCTTGAAGGTGACTGTCACTTCTTTTTCAAGCGCGGAAAGTTTCTGCTCAAGAATTTCCCGCGTCCATTTGCGGTGGTGATGAAAATTCCCTTGGCAAACTTCGGCATTAAAAACCGTTTCCTCGCCGAAGCCGGGTTGATTGGAAAAGCGCGCAATCTTGCGGGTCATTTCCCACGCTTCGAGTTTGTCACCGAACTTGCCTTGGAGAGGAAATTCAAGAAGGCTCTTAACGCGAATGTCGCGAAGAGGCGAATTGCGCGAATGATTTCTCTCTCTCTTCGCGGCATTCGCGTCGAATGAGTTGGGAAGACAGGCTCGCACCCAAGCATTGACCTCCATCACGCGGCGGTACACGTCCATCCCTGCAATCGGAATCATTTGCACCAATTCTCGCGCGGAATAGAGATCGTGCAAGCGCCATTCGAGCGCGGATTCGGAGACGATCAGGTTTGGGCAAATGGTGTGACCGAACAGCCGCGCCACGCGATTGAGCGCCAGCGCGAAGGCGCGCGCCGTCCAGACGCGTCCCTTCGCGGCGACCAGCATGTAATCGAAGTCGGCATTCTTGGAAATATTCAACATAGCGAGGGAACCCGTCAACGCGACCATGCGGATGAACGGCAGCGCGCCAAGGATTCTCCCGTAGCGGAGCGCGTGAGGCAACAAATTTTCGGAGCGTGCGAGGCGTTGTTTGCGAATCTCAACAATGTCGTCGCGCCCTGCCAAAAAGAAATATTCACCCCGCGTTCCAATTTGCCCGTCCAACGAAGTCAACGCGGAAGATAAATTTTCTTTCCCTGCGCGTGTTGGAAGATAACGATGCAGTTCGTCGAAGCGCAGTGGATGGTCGAAGATGTCGGAGTAGGCGAGCGCTTCGAGGATGGCGCGTTCGAGGGAGATGGAGGCGGGGGACATGGATAAAGTCGCCTAGGGTGAATCAGCCGTAAGTCCGCGCGGGAAGCGTCTTTGAATCGCCTGAAGAATCGTCAAGCCAGAGTTGAAGAAGAGTCCCGCTGCGAAGATTCCCGCGTATAACGCGATCAGCCAATTGGAATTTTGAGTCGCGAGCCAGACCGTGCCAAGATTGAACAACGCGAGGAGAATCTCGAAGAGGACGAGCCAATCCACTTTAACGTAGTAACGCCTTGATTCCCATTTTTGCGCGCGGGCGGTGATGCCGTATTTCGGCGTGCGCTCGAAGGCGCCGCGGCGACCCGCCCACACTTGCCACGCGGCGCGCAACGTGTTGAGCATGAGACCCGCGCCGAGCGCGGCAAGCGCGACCATGTATGGCAACAATGCGAACCAGCGTTTGCGTAACGAGTTTTGCGCGACCGCCACCAACGCGATCGGCGCGAGCGCGGTGAAGTTGAAGACGACCGCGATGCCGAATAAACTGATCAAGCCAGGATAGCGTTCGGAGATGGCGACCACAAGCGGATATAAAAACACGCACGCGAACAACAATAAATGAATCAGGTAACCAGTGAGATGCAGGCTCGCTTGAATCTTGCGCGCGAGAGTCGCGTCGGATTTCCAGATTTGCGGAATATAACGGACCGCGCAATCGAATCCGCCGTGCGCCCAACGATGTTGCTGGCGGCGGAACGCGGTAAAACTGACGGGCAATTCCGACGGCGCTTCCACTTCGCCCGCGTAGCGCGCGCGCCAACCGCGCAAGTACGCGCGATACGAAAGGTCGAGGTCTTCGGTGAGCGTCTCGGCTTTCCATCCGCCCGAATCAACGATCGCCGATTTGCGCCACACGCCCGCCGTGCCGTTGAAGTTAAACCACAAACCGAGTTGCGAACGCGCGAGTTGCTCCACTGCAAAATGCGCGTCGAGCGAAAGCGATTGCAAAAACGTGAGCAGTGAATACCCGCCGTTCAAATGTCCCCAGCGCGCTTGCACGAAGGCGATATCATCCGCATCGAAATAGGGAAGCAATCTTTTTAGAAAATCGGGACGCGGCACAAAATCCGCGTCGAAGACGGCGATGAATTCGCCCCGCGCAGTTTGCAAACCGTGAGCCAACGCGCCCGCTTTGAATCCCTGACGATCTGTGCGATGCAGATGATGGATTTGGATTCCGCGCGCTCGGATACGATCCACGCTTCGCGCGACGAGTGAAACTGTCTCGTCTGTGGAATCGTCCAACACTTGGATTTCGAATCGGCTGGGCGGATAGTCGAGCGCCGCGGCGGCTTCGATCAAGCGCTCCGCCACGTAGAGTTCATTGTAGATCGGCAATTGAACTGTGACGAACGGCAGCGATTCGGTTTTGAGAGGCAACGGCTCGGATGTCAGCGCGTCTCGTCGCTTCCACGCGTGGTAGGACAGGTATAAAAAGTTCAAGCCGTAAATGAACAGCGTCGTGACGACGAGGAAGTAAATTACGGTGACGGGGATGAAGAGGAGGTCGAGAGCGCTCATTTTCCCTCACCCTGCCCTCTCCCCGCTTCGTCTCCGCTACCGCTCCGCTCAGCGCGAGAGAGGGATTCCACACCCCGCTTCGTCTGCGGACTTCGTCCTCCGCTCAGCGCGAGCGCGTGAGGGGATTCTGCGGCAACTGCAAACAAGCCCCACGCGAGCCATTGCCATAGCCTGCCTGGAGTGGAGAACCAGGTGTAATAGTCGAAGAAGCCGACGACGGTGATTGCAAGCAAGAGTCCCATTACGCCGATCATTTGCGGGTTTGCGCGCAGGTCCGCGCGGCGGGAGAATGTAACCCATGGAAGAATTAGCGCCAGGAAATAGAAGATCGCGCCGAACATGCCAGTCTCGAGGGCGACGGTTAAAAGAGTGAAATGAGGCGGTTGGTAATTGAATGTTTCGGGAAGTTGAGGAATTTCATTTTTCAGAGCAAGCGGCGACGCAGACATGCCGACTCCAGTCAACGGATGTTTTGAAAAGATATGGTTGGCAGCTTCGATGAGGAAAATCCGCTCTTTCACTGCGCCGCGTTCAGTGCGGACTGCTTCGAACGAGTTCCCTGCGTTGAAGCGCGCGCCAAAGTAATTGGCATTCGTAACGACAAACGGCAGGGCTACCAACAACGCGCAGGCGAAAAGCGGAAGCGCCGATTTGAGCGACGCCCAGCCCCACGTCTTCGCATCAAAGAGGACGATGAAACCCGCTCCCGCTAGAAATGCCAGCCACGCCGAGCGCGAAAAGGTCATGACTAACGCGAGGCTCAAGAGAAGAAAAGCAGATCCGAGAATTAGAGAATTTTTCCGTTCAGCCCGTAGGTACGCGGTCAACAGAACGATCATGCTGAAGGCGAGGCATCCGCCCAAAATGTTGGGGTGATCCGAAAGTCCGTAGGCGCGCAAGAAGCGGGTTGTCCCGTCTGAAATAACGCTCACGCCTGACCACGCGGGGTCGAGTAAATATTCGCCCAATGACTGTAATCCCACCGAGTGTTGAAGGATGGATTGTGGAATCGTCACCGCCGCTTGCAACAGTCCTTGCAATGCCGCCGCGACGCTGACGTCAAATAATGAAATCCGCGCGTTCACGATGTACAGATAAAACAAAAACAGCAGGCATAACCGAACGGCGTGATAAAGGGAGAGCGAGGCGTCCACGCTTGAGACAGCCGAAATCAGAGAAGAAGCGGTTAATCCCGCTAGCGGAATCCAGACGAGCGCGGGTCCAAGTCGAAAGGGAGATGAATCCCGCCGCCGCGAAAATCCCCATGCGATGAGCGTGATGAGCAATGCGACATCGGGCATGAAAAGCAGAAAGTCGGTGTAATCGCTGTAAAGCGCTTCGACGGGACGTGACTGCAAGACCGCGCGCAAGCGAACGGGCGCGAGCGCCAACGTTGCGAAAAACGCAAACCGCGCAAGTCGTGTTGTCCAATGAGGGGTGGAGCGTGAATCGATTTTCATAGGCAGTCTGTTGGAAGGGCTTATTATAATTACGAATTGGATACGTCATGCCCGAATTAAGCGACTTCACACAAACGGACTATCATGCCGCGTGACATCGTCGTGAACGGACGGTTTCTCGCGCGGCGCGTCACGGGCGTGGAGCGATACGCACATGAGATCACGAAGATTCTGAAAAGCCGTTGTCGAATCGAAACGACGCGGTTCAACGGAATCGCAGGTCACGCGTGGGAGCAGTTGATTCTGCCGACGAAGTTGAATCGAGATTCGATCCTGTGGTCGCCTGCCAATTCGGGACCGCTCATCGTTCGCAATCAGGCATTGACGATTCACGATCTCAGCCCGCTCGAACATCCCGAATGGTTTGCTGAAACATATTCGGCTTGGTCTCGTTTGCTTTTGCCGATGTTGGCGCGGCGAGTGCGTGTGATCTTCGTCCCGTCGAATTATGTGAAAGAAAAAGTGACAACGCGCTTCGGAGTGGAAAACATCGTCGTCGCGCCCAACGGCGTGGATACAGCTATCTTTCATCCCAGCGCAAAACAAGGCGCGCTCGATTTCCCGAAGAAATATATTTTGTTCGTCGGCTCGATCCAGCCGCGCAAGAATTTGGCAGGCTTGATGCGCGCATGGCACGAAGTCAAGGATGAGTTCAACGACACATGGCTGGTCGTCGCGGGCGCGGCGGGAGGCGTCTTCCGTTCGGTAAAATTTTCAAGCGATGAACGAGTCCGTTTTTTGGGTTACGTTCCCGACGAGAGACTGCCCGCTTTGTATGCTAACGCGGAGTTGTTCGTCCTGCCCTCTTTCGACGAGGGCTTCGGCTTGCCCGCGCTCGAAGCGATGGCATGCGGGACGCCAGTCATCGTTTCCAACGGCGGCGCGCTGCCTGAGGTCGCGGGCGACGCGGGGTTCATCTTCGATTTATCCACGCCTGCTACCCTCGCGCAAGGACTACGAGAATGTTTGAGCGACGAGAAACTCCGCGCGGCGCTCATCGAAAAAGGACTGGCGCGCGCAAAACAATTTTCATGGCAGGCTTCGGCAGAGTTGATCTGGAAAACGCTGAATGAAATCTGACGCCCGCATCGCTTTCGTACTCGATACATTGCCGTCCATCGGCGGCGGGGAAAAAGTGTTGTTCGCCGCGCTGGAGGCGTATCCGCACGCGGATATTTTCACATTGATCTACAACAAAAAAGTCTTCGACGACTCGCCCATTGCAAAACGAATCGTCAACACCTCATGGCTCGACGCGCTTCCGTTCGCGCACACGCGCCATCGTTACCTGCTTCCGCTCATGCCAGCCGCCATCGAGCGAATCAATTTGCACGATTACGATACGATCGTCTCTTTCAATTACGCGGTGGCGAACGGCGCAAAGAATCACAACGGCGCGCGCCACGTCTCGTACACGCACACGCCCATGCGCTACGCGTGGACGGACGCGCGCTTGACGACGAATCCGCTCTTCGGCTGGATGATGCGCCTCTTCCGCGCGTGGGATCGAAGAGCCGCTTCGCGCGTCCATGCATTTGCCACAAACTCGGAGACCGTTTCTCGCCGCATCCGCCGCGCCTACGGGCGCGACGCTCGCGTCATCCACCCGCCCGTTGAAACAGATCGTTTCCGTCCATCCGCAAATCGTGAAGATTATTTCATCACGGTCACGCGGCTCGTCCCGCACAAAAAAATTGACTTGTTCGTGCAAGCCTTCAACCAATTGAATCTTCCCCTCGTGGTCATCGGCGACGGACCCGAACTGCCGCGCTTGAAAGCGATGGCAAATTCAAATATCAAATTGCTTGGCTTCCAATCGGATGAAGCAGTCGCTGAATTATTAGGCAAAGCGCGCGGCTTCGTCTGCGCGGCGGAGGAGGATTTCGGCATCGCCATCGTCGAGGCGGAGGCGGCAGGATGTCCCGTCATTGCGTACGGCGCTGGCGGCGCGCGCGAAACCGTGATCGAAAATGAAACGGGTATCTTTTTTGATGAACAATCAATGGAGAGTTTGAGCGAAGCCGTTCAGCGATTTCAAAAAATCTCAAGCAGTTTTTCAACCGATCGCATTGCCAAAAACGCGCAACGGTTCAACAAGCCGCGCTTTATTCGAGAATTCAAAGAGTTTGTTGGATCATTGCAATGCTCGGTCGGGGTCTGAGACCCCGACCGAGCAAGAGACTACAACTGCCCCGAGGCGCCCCACTGCTTCAACAATTCTTGATATTGCGGATCGTCGTAACGGCTCAACAAAAACGTGGGCGCATAACTCGGCAACTCAGCGCCCGCAATGTGCTTCGCCAATAGATCCGACGCGCCGCACGAGACCATCATGCCAAAGCCGCCGAACCCGCCGTTGATGTACGCGCCATCCACAGGCAGCGGTCCGATCAGCGGACGATTCTCAGGTGTGCGCGCGTAATAGCCGCCATCCATGAACGGCTTGGGGATTTGATTCAAATATTTCGACAGCGCGGGGATGACCGTCGCCATGCCGCGCAATGCGACTTCGGGCAACTGCGGGTCAAGCGCGACGGGGAAAACTGGTTCGCCCGCTTCGGCTTTGTGATACACCCACTGCAGGAGAATCATGTCGCCTTCGCCTTCGGGACGTCCATGCAAACCAGCGGGCAATTCGCTCGCCAACCAACGCGTCTCCACTTCTTCGGCAAGCGCGGCGCTTTCCTCCTCAGTCCACATCAACTTGACAGGATCGTTCCAAATGAACAGACCCATCTTGCGAGGAAAAGCATGATGCGGATCGTTCAACATCACTTTGAGATGCGGCTCGCAGACAATAGGCAGTTCAACACCGATCAATTGCCCCACCTGCTTTTGCAACGGTCCCGCCGCGATGACGAATTTCTCAGTGGAGATAACTTCATCGCCGCCATTGCCAGTCACCTTCACCGATTTGATTCGGTTGCCTTCCACTTCCACACCTTCCACTTTTCCCTTCACAAGTTTTACGCCGCGCGCCAGCGCCTGCTCCAGCATGTACATGCCAAACTGTTGCGCGGCGAACCATCCGCAACGGCGCGCGTGGAGCAGGGCAACCGTCCGTTCGGTGAGATGTGGAAAATATTTGCGGATGAGACTTTGGTCGAGGAACAAGTCCGCGCCAGTGGGCGCGTCGGCGAGACCATGTTCAGTCACGGGAACATATTCAAGGTCGGTTGAAGCGTTTCGATGAATCCGCAACTCGCCCGCGCCGAGACGTGAGATTTCTTCCGCGCTGGCGAGCATCGTTGCGAGATTGTCCGAGTCTGCGGTGGCAAAGATGTAACCGTTGCGATTCATCGGCAGACGCGCAGGGGCTTCGTTATGCAACTCTTCCATGAGATCGATACTGCGGTTCATCAGCCGCACCATCTCATCGCCAGGACCGGGCCACCAGTTGCGATAACACTCGGTGGATTTGTCGCTGGTCAGCGTGAGCGGAGGCAGCGGGTCAACAATGACGATGTTGTTCAGTCCGTGTTTCACCGCGAGGTGATACGCGGCAGAGACTCCCGCAATCCCCGCGCCGCAAATGACGATGTCGGCATTCATGAGCGGGATTATATCGAGGATTATGTCATTGCGAGGAAGCCCAAAGGGCTGACGAAGCAATCTCCTCGCAACGACATGAAATGTGTTTATTGTTTTTTATTATGGAAGCGTTTATACTGCCAGCCATGCAACCTCTCCAAAACATTCGCATCCTCGATATCACCCGCGCGCTGGCGGGACCGTACTGCACAATGATGCTCGGCGACCTCGGCGCGGACGTGATCAAGATCGAACGCCCGGGCGTAGGCGATGAAACGCGCGGCTGGGGACCTCCGTTCGTGGGCGCGCCCTACGGGAAATATCCCGGCGAGTCGGCGTACTTCCTAGCGGCAAACAGAAATAAACGGAGCGTGACCGTCAATATCCAAAGCAAAGAGGGACAGGAGATCATCCGCAAACTCGCGGGCGTGAGCGATGTGCTTGTCGAAAATTATCGCACGGGTGATCTCGATAAACTCGGCTTGGGTTATGAGCAACTGCACGCACTGCACCCGAAGTTAATCTACTGCTCAGTGAGCGGATACGGCCGCACGGGTCCGTACGCAGACCGCCCCGGGTATGATGCGATCATCCAGGGCGAGGGCGGCATGATGAGTTTCACGGGTCCCGTTGATGGACCTCCGTCACGCGCGGGCATCCCAATCATTGACATCACTTCGGGTATGTTCGCCGCCACTGCGATCCTTGCCGCGTTGCGCGCCCGCGACCTCAGCGGCGAGGGTCAACTCGTGGATATTTCGTTGTTCGATTCGCACGTGGCGCTGTTGACGAATGTGGCGTCGAATTATCTCGTCGGTGGCGAGCCGCCGCGCCGCTACGGCAACGCGCATCCGAATCTCGTGCCGTACGATTCGTTCCGCGCCCGCGACGGCTGGTTCATCGTCGGCGTCGCCAACGACAAACAGTGGGGCTTGTTGTGCGATCTGATTCAACAACCCGAGTGGAAAACCGACGCGCGCTACGCGTCGAACAAAGACCGCGTCGCCAACCGCGTCGAGTTGGTTGCCGAACTCAATCGGATTTTTTCCGAGCGCGATGTGGACGACTGGCTGGCGGACTTGGCGAAAACGGGTCTCCCCTGCGGACGCATCAACTCGATCCCTGACGTGTTCGCGCATCCGCAAGCCCAAGCCCGCAATTTGACTCTCGAAACCGAACACGCTTCCGCCGGGACGGTGAAACTGCCCGGCTTCCCGTATAAATTTTCCGCCACCCCAGCGGAAATCCAAAAACCACCGCCGATGCTGGGTCAGCACACGGAGGAGGTGTTGACGGGATTGTTGGGGTATTCAAGTGAGGATGTGATTTCCTTGCAAAACAATGGAGTGACATAGAGTTGTTGACCCATTGGCTTTGCAAGCCTATAATTCGCTCGTGAAATCTATTTTTTGCCGCATAATTTTTAGTTTAGCCACTAACACCGAAAAATAAATGAGGGTCAGTCCAAATGACAGTATCTTTAGGTGATATAGCAACTTTAATAACGGCGATTGTGGCTTTAGTTAGTTTGCTTCTGTCTATCTACAATTTTTACGTCGATCGCAGAAATAAATCTGCAAGATTAGTAGCCAAATTATCCAATGGTTTCTTAACTTACGGATCAGAATTAAGCGAGTTAATGGCTTTACTTGAAGTAGCAAATCTAGGAGAAAAAGCGGTGAAAATAACAGCCGTTGAAATTATGTGGAAAAGGCGCAAGATGGTTTTTATCTCGGGAATTGAAGGAACTGCCAAGCCTCCTTTTGATTTGCAAGCCGGAGATAAAGCAACTTTTTGGACACCTATGAAACAAGTTGCAAGCTCTTTAAAGAAAGAAGGTTGCACAGGAAAAGAATCTATAAAGGCTTGTTTCAGAACGGCAGTAGACAAGGAATTTGTAAGCAAGGCTTTCGTTATTGATGTGGGTGAGTTGACTAAATCAAAGTAAATCAAAAGCAGTGCAACACAGCGTATACATCAGTCAAACTCCGGGTTCATACTGCTCGCAAGGCGAAAGCGCTGCCCGTCCCATAACCTAATATAGCAAAACATGATCACGATTGGCTTCCTCGCAGACCATCCCGATACCATACCCACCTTGGCAAAATGGTTTCGCTCGCAATGGTCCGATTATTATGCCAACTGGTCGCAAGCAGAGATGGAGAACGATTTTCTTGAAGACGCTACTCGTGATCGTCTCCCCTGTCGCCTCGTTGCCTTCGAATCCAATGAGTTGGCTGGCACGATTGTCCTGCGCGAGAACGGAAACGAGGACTTGCAGGAGTTCCAACCTGAACTAGGCGGTTTGTTTGTCGTCGAGTCTCATCGAGGTCACGGCGTCGGCGCTGAGTTGGTTCGAGCGGGAATGAAATTGGCTCTCGATCAAGGGTATGAGACAGTCTATGCAACAACATCTACGGCGGCAGGGATTCTGGAACGCTTAGGTTGGGAGTTTGTCAAGCCAGTGACCTATCCAGATGGGCAAGTTGCGTTGTATCGCTGCAAACTATAAGCACGAATCAATACCATCATCAGAGACGCTTCGCCAAAGCATATTGTTAGTCGGCTAGAATTCAACTTTTCACAACCTTGACGCAATCGCCTCAGACGCATAGAATACCGCCCAACATGAAATCGGCATATTGTTTTATGACCATGGCGACTACCTCTCGGCTCTCCGCGAGGAGTTTGCGCTTGGGATGATGTGACCGAATCAAAATAGGTTGAATCAAACACAGGACGCCTCGCGGAACACGCGGGGCGTTTTTGTTTGTCTTGACCTCACCCCCAACCCCTCTCCTGAAGGAGAGGGGAGTCAAAGGAGTATCTATGCAACAAAAAACATTGGTGATGAAATTCGGCGGGACGTCGGTCGGGTCGGCGGATGCGCTGGCGCGCGCAGTTCAAATCATCCGCGAGGCGAAGCGCGATTGGGGTCGCATCGTGGTTGTGACCTCCGCCATGGCAGGCGTGACGAATTTGTTATTGGATTCCGCCGCTTCAAACGCAGGAACGACACATGCGTTGCCCCTACAGGATGCGGAACATAAATTACGAGAAAAGCATTTCTCAGCGGCGGAGGCGTTGATAAAAGACAACGCGGCGCTCGAAGAAACGAAACGAGAAATCAATTCGTTGATTCAGGTCTTTGTCAATTTGTGCGAGGCGATTCAAATCCTCGGCGAGGCAAGCCCGCGCGCGCTGGACGCGGTCGCTTCGCTGGGCGAACGGATGAGTTTGAGGCTGTTGACGGCAGTAGTCAACGAAGCGGGCATCAAAGCCAAAGGAGTTGAGTCGACCGAATTTATTGTCACCAATTCGAATTTTCAAAACGCACACCCCGATTTTTCCGTCACCAAAGAAAAAACACAAGGATTGCTCAATCCAATTTTGGAGGCAGGCTTCATCGCCGTCACAACCGGCTTCATCGGGGCGAATGCCGAAGGCGTGGTCACAACTTTAGGTCGGGGAGGAAGCGATTATTCCGCCGCGATCATCGGCTCCGTCCTCCCCGCTGACGAGGTCTGGATCTGGACGGACGTGGATGGAGTCATGACCACTGACCCGAAAATTGTGGCGTCTGCCAAAACGCTAGCCGAGATCAGTTACAGCGAAATTGCCGAGCTCGCCTACTACGGCGCAAAAGTGTTGCATCCCAAAACGATCCGCCCCATTGTCGAAGCGGGCATCGGCTTGAGGATTTGCAACACATTCAACCCCGCGCATCAAGGCACGCGGCTGACCGCGAAGGGAACGAGGAACGGGCAGGCGCTCAAAGCGGTGACGGCGATTCAAAAACAAAGGTTGGTGACGATCGAGGGACGCGGCATGTTAGGCGTGCCGGGCGTGGCGGCGCGCGCCTTCGGCGCGGTGGCGTCTACAAAGACGAGCGTGCCGTTGATCACGCAGGCATCGTCCGAACAATCCATTTGTTTTGCCGTGCCGTCCGAAACTGCGCCGTCCGTTTTGAGCGCACTCGAAAACACCTTCGAGCATGAGATCGAAGATAAGGATATTGATAAAGTCTGGTCAACGGATGATGTTTCGATCGTGACCGTGGTCGGCGCGGGGATGCGTCGCACGCCGGGCATCGCGGGGAAGGTGTTCGGTCAATTGGGCAACCACGGTGTGAACGTGCTGGCAATCGCGCAAGGTTCGTCGGAGGTTTCGATCAGTTTGGTGGTGGAGGCGCCAGATACCGAACAAGCCGTGAAGGCGTTGCATGAGTTGATCGTGGAAAGTGGATAGGTAAACAGGTAGACAGGTAAACACGGAAACAGGTAGACATGTGTACTTGTGTACTTGTGTACTTGTTTACTTGTCTACTTGTTACAAACTAATACATCAAAAAATTTAGGAGCAAAAAATGCCTCAAATTCCCGTAGCCGTGTTGGGCGCGACAGGTTCGGTCGGTCAGAGATTCGTTTCGCTGTTGGAAGGTCATCCGTGGTTCAAGGTGGTTGCGCTTGCCGCGTCGGATAAATCGGTCGGTCAAAAATATTCGCAAGCCACGCGCTGGATATTGAACGAGCCGATGCCTGACTATGCAAAAGATATGGTCGTTGTGCCTGCAACGGTCGAGGCGGCGCAGGCGAGAATCGTTTTCTCGGCGTTGCACAGCGAAATCGCCAAAGAACTCGAACCGCAATTTGCAAAAGCGGGCATGGCGGTCTGTTCAAACGCGTCGTCGTTTCGGCAGGCAGAGGATGTGCCGTTACTGCTTCCCGAAGTGAACGCCGACCACATCCAGCTTGTCAAAACGCAGAGAACAAACAGGAGTTGGAGCGGTTGTATCGTCACCAATCCAAATTGCACCAGCACAGGGTTAACGGTCGCGCTCAAAGCGTTGGACAACGTGTTTGGCGTGAAAAAAGTTTTCGCCGTTTCGCTTCAAGCGCTTTCGGGCGCGGGGTATCCGGGCGTGCCGTCGTTGGACATTCTCGACAATGTGATTCCCAACATCAACGGCGAGGAAGAGAAGGTCGAATTGGAACCGCGCAAGATGCTTGGGAAACTTTCGCTATCGCCGCCTCGAGCGCACATAGAATTTGCGGATATAAAATTTTCGGCGCACACGAACCGTGTGGCTGTGTTGGATGGGCACACCGTCTGCGCCAGCGTGGAATTCGCATCGCTTCCTCCCGACACTTCGACACGACTCAGTGCAAGCGTTCAAACTGTTTCGCAAACCCTCAGCGCCTACCAAGCCTCAGCCGGGGCGGACGAGTTGCCGTCTAGTCCGCGACCAGTTATCCACGTCCGCGAAGAAGCGGATCGTCCTCAGCCGCGCTTGGATCGGTTAACCGGTAAAGGCATGTCAACGGTTGTCGGTCGCGTGAGGGAAGATCCGCTATTTCATATCAAGTTTGTTGTTTTATCGCACAACACGATTCGCGGCGCGGCGGGCGGTTCGATCTATAACGCCGAGTTGTTGGTGAATGAAGGATTGTTGTAGTTTCACGGATGCGACATGAATGTCGCGATACGAAAACTCTTGACATCTTTTATTTTCATGTGATATAAAACGCCAAATTAAATATTCGCTCTTATCCAGAGAAGCGGAGGGACCGACCCTGTGAAGCTTCGGCAACCAGACAATCGTTATGGTGCCAAATTCGGCAAATATGAATGGCAACAGCCATTCACATCTGGAAGATGAGAGGACGGTATAGACGTATGCCTCTTCTTGACTTTCAGAAGAGGTAATTTTTTTAAGCGCTTAAAAAATTTGTCTCTTCTGACGGGCGGAATTTAGTTAAAAACTATTTCAAGAGGAGACTCAATCCATGTCCACAAGTATCGAACGAACGCTGGGGTTTTCCACGCGGCAATTGCACGCCGGTTACAACCCCGACCCCACAACGGGAAGCCGCGCTGTGCCGTTGTATCAAACGACGAGTTATCAATTCAAAAGCACGGAGCACGCCGCGAATTTATTCGCGCTGAAAGAGTTGGGAAACATCTACACACGTTTGATGAACCCAACGACCGACGTGCTGGAACAACGCATCGCTTCGCTGGAGGGCGGCGTGGCAGGGCTGGCGGCGAGTTCCGGTCACGCGGCGCAGGCGCAGGCATTGTTCACCCTGCTTAACGCCGGGGATCACATCATCACTTCCTCGCGTTTGTATGGCGGCACATACAGTCAGTTCAAACACACCCTGCCGAAGTTGGGCATTCAAACCACTTTTGTAGACCCAACCGACCCGCAGAATTTCGAAGCGGCGATCCAGCCCAACACCAAAGTCATCTACGGCGAAACGTTGGGCAACCCAGACATTGCAATCTTCCCTTTTGAAGAAGTGGCTGAGATCGCAAAGAAACATAACCTGGTGTTGATCATTGACAACACCTTCGCCACGCCGTATCTCTTCCGCCCGATCGAATGGGGCGCGCACGTGGTCACCCACTCCACCACCAAGTTCATCACCGGCAACGGCACCACCATCGGCGGCATCATCGTGGACGGCGGCAACTACGATTGGACGAGCGAGAAGTTCGAAAACTTCAACACGCCCGATCCATCCTATCATGGGTTGGTGTATTCCTCCATCGCCGCGGCTGGACTGCCCCCCTTTGCCATCAAAGCCCGCGTGCATGTACTGCGCGACATCGGCGCGTGCCAGTCGCCGTTCAACTCATGGCAGACTCTGTTGGGAATCGAGACGCTCAACCTGCGCATGGAACGTCACGTTGAGAACGCGCAAGCGGCGGCAGAATTTTTGGAGAAGCATCCGAAAGTGAGTTGGGTCAAATACCCGGGGCTCAAGAGCCATCCCGATCACGAACGCGCCAAGAAATATTTACCGAAAGGCGCGGGCGCGATCCTCGGCTTCGGCGTCAAGGGCGGACGCGAAGCGGGCAAGAAGTTCATCGAAAGCCTGCAATTGTTCAGCCACCTCGCTAATGTCGGCGACGCGCGTTCGCTTGCCATCCACCCTGCCAGCACCACGCACAGCCAGTTGACGGACGACCAGCAAACCACTGCCGGAGTCAGCCCGGATTTCATCCGCTTGAGCGTTGGTCTCGAAGATATCGAAGATATTCTTTGGGATTTGGATCAGGCGCTCAATTAGAAAGGATGAAGGATGAGGTAGGAAGGATGATCGCAAGATTTCATCATTCATCCTTCCGCCTTCATCCTTGATTTCCCCATGCCTGTAAAAATTCCAACCACACTTCCCGCACGCTTCATCCTTGAACGGGAAAATATTTTCGTGATGGACGAAGACCGCGCCGCGCATCAGGACATCCGCGCGTTGCGGGTTGCCATTTTGAACCTGATGCCGACAAAGGTAGTCACCGAAACGCAACTTCTGCGTTTGCTTTCCAACTCGGCATTGCAAGTGGATGTGACGTTAATCCACACCGCCACCCACGAATCGAAAAACACATCTGCTGAACATCTGCTAAAGCATTACGTCACCTTCGACGAGATCAAGCGGGAAAAATTCGACGGGCTGATCGTCACAGGCGCACCTGTGGAGCAGATGCCGTTCGAGCAAGTGGATTACTGGGACGAACTGACTCAAATTTTCGATTGGGCTGAGACGCACGTCGAATCCACGTTCAATATTTGCTGGGGGGCGCAAGCCGCGTTGTATCACAAATACGGCGTTCCAAAATATGACTTGCCCCACAAGATGTTTGGAGTCTACGAGCACCGCGTCTTAAACCAGACCTCCAACCTGTTGCGCGGCTTCGACGACTTTTTCTACGCCCCACATTCCCGCCATACCGAGGTCCGCTGTGAGGATATTTTGAACGTGGACGAGTTGGAGCTCCTTGCCCACTCCGATGAAGCGGGCGTGTACATCGTCGCCTCAAGAGATGGGCGGCATTTCTTCGTCACAGGTCATTCCGAGTACGATCCGTTGACTCTCAAATCCGAATACGACCGAGACGTGAACAAAGGCTTGCCGATTCACGTCCCCCAAAATTATTACCCAAAGGATGACCCCGCGCAAATCCCCAACGTCCGCTGGCGTGGACATGCCAATTTGTTATTCTCGAATTGGCTGAATTACTTCGTTTACCAAGTCACGCCGTATGATGTGGATGAGATTCCTTAGCGATAAGGAAAGGGCGTATCAATTCAGAGGTGTCGGCAAAGCAGATATACGAGTCCGCGTTTACAAGACAAATGCAGGATTCCACAACGCCGCGTCCACTTGTACCGCCAGCGCGCCGACCGAGAGCAACGCGTCGGCGTTTTCTTTTGTCCATACGCCTCCCGCGCCGATGACGGGGATGCCCAACTTGGCAGCGGACTCGACAATGCTCAAAGTTTGAGGAAATAAAGAGGGACCGAACAATCTCCCAGTGATCAAGTGATCAGTCATCAGTGAACCTCTTGGCGCGGCGACGCTGATCGCCTGCGCGCCTTCCTGCATCAATCGCGGACCGAGTGACAACACTTGCTCAACCGGTAATGAAAAGATGAGAGGTAGTTCGCCCAAACACATTTCGAGCGTGAGCAAAATAATATCGTCGGCGAGCAGGGGAGCGAAACCGAGTTCCACCGCCATCACATTTTCATGCGATTCCAACATGCGCACCATTTGCTGAGTCTCTTCCGGGCGGTCTGCCATGAGGTGGACGATGATCGGCAGTTCGGAACGCATCCACTTGGCGGAGTATCTTTTCAGCGCGGCGTGAAAGCCGGGATTCGGCAGACCCGTGTGGAGGAGGAATCCGCCCGGGTATTCGATCACGGCTGGCTGAGCGGTCGGCAGGCGCGGGCGGAGGGAGATCGGGTTCGTCACGAACGCGCCGAGTTGAAGACCTCCGAGTTCTCCAAGAACTCGGAGGTCTGGCGCGAATCCCAACGCCCCCGCCGCGTTCATCAAAGGCTTGCTGAAGTAGAGATCGCGTTTTATATCAAACCTATCGCTTTCAACATATCTTCGTTGCTGTCGAACTTGAATTCTTCGATGCCGCGCTTTTTGGCTTCTTCCAATTCAATCGCTTCGAGTTTCTTCACGTGTTCCTTCAATACAACCGGCTTGCCAAGTGATTTGAGTTTTGCGGCAACTGCCTCCGCGTTCGACGCGCCGGGTTGTTTCGTTTGCAGATATTGCCAGACGGCTTTCGACGCGTTCGTGCCATCCTTGCGCGCGACGCCCACCAAACCTTCGCTGGCTTTGCGCGACCAACCGCCGACAAACACATCCTCGAACGGCGATTCGTACGAGTGACCGTCAACGGGGAAGCGCGGGTTGGGGTTCTTCACGAACTCGTTCCATTCCACAGGCAGACCGAACGACTCGTCTACTTTATCGCCGATAGCGAAAATGACCGTTTCCACATCCAACGTGCGTTTGTTTCCAGTCCCTTTGGCTTTGGTGTCCCCGTCTTTTTCCACGAGAATGTTATCTTCGATCTCAACTTGCGTGAGCAAACCGTTTTCGCCGAGCATCTGCACCGGCGAAGCAAGGAAGATAAACCGGAAGCGCGTGTCCGATGTTTTGGGCAGGGCCTTTGGCAGGGCTTGCAGGATCAAAGCGCGGCTCTCCGCCGGGTCTTGGCGAACAGCCTGCATCGTCGGCGTGACGCGTTGAATTTCCTCATCCAGCGCGGCTTGATCCAAGTTGGCGATCACATATTCCATTTCCTTTTTTTCGAATTTCACCTCGGCGGGTCCGCGCCGGACGATAGCGATCACTTCATCCACCTTTTGCACGCGTGAGAGGAAGTGCGTGATATCGAGCATCACGTTGCCCGCGCCGATCACCGCGCAGCGTTTCCCAAAGCGGAACGATTGTTCGCTGTAAGGCGGCAGGTGGTTGTAATGATAGACAACATCCTTCGCATGATACACGCCGGTGAGATTCTCACCAGGCAGACCCAGCCATTTCGTCCCTTGCGCGCCCGCTGTAACGAGGATCGCCTGAAAGCCGAGCGCTCGCAGATCGACGAGCGTGAGATCGCCGTCCTTGCCGATCACCACATTGCCACAATAATCAAGGTTGGGTAGATCCATGATCTGACGGAATTGCTTACGCAAACCGTTCTTCATCGTATATTTATCGAGATAGATTCCGTATTCTGCCAATCCCCCTGGCTTGATATCGCGGTTGAACAAAACGACTTGCGCCCCGGCCTGCGCAAGTTCACGCGCCCCGAACAAGCCTGCGGGTCCTGCGCCGATCACGGCGACGTTGAATTGGTCTGTCACGATGCCTCCTGGCTTGCCCTGCGATAATGAAATGCAAAAGGGATTATAGCCAATATCAAATGCTCTCACAAGACGAGCCGCACGCGTGTAGGTCTCATACATTTTTTCATAACTATGCTAAGATTACAGGTGTATTTCATCTAACGGTGAGGAGGTCGTATGTCACAACCAACATCCAATCCCGGCGATCTTGCCAGCAGACTCAAACGGATTCTGCGCGGTGAAACGGATGCAAACGGACGCACACGCGTCCAACGCCGGGTCGGCTCGACTCGCCCTCAGGCGGCGACTCCCTCCTCCTCCACCGCGCCACACGACCTCGAAGCGCGCTACAAATACCTCCACGCCTTCTGGACGGTGACCGGCGTTCTCTCGCTCATCGTGAACGGCGTGCTGATCGCATTCTTGCTAATCCTCCTTCAAATCCTCGGCAAGACTCCCTTCCAACCAGAAGACCAATTTGCCGGACTGCTAGGAGGCTTGTACCAAAACTTCGTCAAAATGGACGAAGCCACCATCTCGACCACCGTCCCTGTGGATACTTCAATCCCGTTGAATATCGTGGTGCCGGTCCAAACAACGACGCGCATCACACTTGCCGAGCCTGCCACGATCAACAACGCTCATGTCGTCATCAACACCGGCGGCGTGGATATTGACGCCGCGGCAATTGTCACATTGCCCGCCGGCACACCGTTAACCGTCGCGCTCGATTTTCCGCTTACCGTACAAAACAACATCCCGATCCAATTGAGTATTCCCGTCAACATCCCGCTCAAGGATACGCAACTGCATGATCCGTTCGTCGGCTTGCAAGGCGTCGTCAAACCGTATTATTGTCTCGTCGAGCCAAATGCAGTCTGGAATGGCGTGCAGATCTGCTCGCCAATCTCGAATCCCTAACTACGGAGTCATCCTTTCATGACCAACTCACACACAGAAGTAACCCTCTCCAACGGGCTCAAAGTCCTGCTCAAAGAAATCCACACCGCGCCGATCGTATCCTCATGGCTGTGGTACCGCGTCGGCTCGCGCGACGAAATGCAGGGGCGCACCGGCATTTCTCACTGGGTCGAACACATGCAATTCAAAGGCACGCCGCAGTTCCCCGCCAACGTGCTCGACAAAGCCATCTCGCGCGAAGGCGGCATCTGGAACGCGATGACCTACCTCGATTGGACGACCTATTACGAAACCATGCCGGCGGAAAAAATTGATCTCGGTCTCCGGCTTGAATCAGACCGCATGGTCAACAGCCAATTCGATTCACAGGAAGTCGCGTCCGAACGCACGGTCATCATCTCGGAGCGCGAAGGGAACGAGAACGAACCGCTCTTCATGCTTGGCGAGGCGGTCCAGCAAACCGCATTCCGCGTGCATCCATATCATCACGAAGTTATCGGCGACATGGCAGACCTTCACACGATGACGCGCGACGATCTCTACAATCATTACCGCGAATTCTACGTGCCGAACAACGCGATCCTGGCGATTGCCGGCGATTTCGAAACCGGCAAAATGCTAGCGCGCATCAAAGAATTATTCGAACCCATCCCGGCTGGAAAAGAACCGACGCGCGTGGCGCGCCCGGAACTCCCGCAAAATGGAGAAGTGCGACTCGCTATGGAAGGACCCGGCTCGACCTCCTACGTGCAGGTCTGTTACCGCTTCCCAGCCGCTTCACATCCCGACTTTTTCCCGCTCGCCGTGCTAGACAGTTTGCTCGCCGGTCCTAGCAACCTCAACATGTTTAGTGGCGGCATCTCGAACAAAACCTCCCGCTTGTATCGAGCGCTCGTGGATAAAGAACTCGCGGTCAGCGTTCACGGCGGCGCACAGGTGACGATTGATCCGTTCCTTTATGGAATCACGATGACCATCCACCCGAAACGCAAACCGGAGGAAGCGCTCGCCGCGCTCGATAAAGAAATCAAACGCGTGCAGGAGGAAAAAATTTCAAAAGAGGAGATCGCCCGCGCCATCAAACAAGCTCGCGCCCTCTTTGCCTATGGTAGCGAGAACATCACCAACCAAGCGTTTTGGATGGGCTATGCCGAGATATTCGCCCGTTACGAATGGTTCCAAACGTATCTCGATAAACTGGCAAAGGTGACAGCAAAGGATATTCAACGCGTGGCGAATGAATATTTCAAACCACAAAGCCGCGTGGTCGGCACGTACGTTCCGCTGGGCGGGAGGGCAAAATGACGGATAAAAGAAATTCTGCGTTGCCCGGTGCGAACGATATTCATCGCGAGGTTTTGCCGAACGGCATTACCGTGTTGACGCGTTCCAATTTCAACAGCCCGTCGGTCGTCGTCAGCGGATATTTCGACGCCGGCGCGTTGTTCGACCCCGATCCAAAACTTGGGCTGGCGGATTTCGTCACCTCCGCGTTGATGCGTGGGACGAAGAAGCGTGCCTTCGATAAAATTTACAACGAACTTGAATCCATCGGCGCGAGTTTAGGATTCAGTTCCGGCGTACACAAGTCTGGGTTCAATGGGCGGTCGCTGGTGGAGGATCTTCCGCTTCTGCTCAACCTTCTCGCCGAATCGTTGACGATGCCGACCTTCCCCAAAATGGAAGTCGAAAAGTTGCGCGCACAACTGCTCACCGGGCTCGACATCCGCGCACAAGACACCGCCGATATGGCTTCGTTGGTCTTCGATGAAATCCTCTTCAAGGATCATCCGTATAGCCGCTCGGAGGAGGGCAATCATGAAACGGTCAAGCGCATCAAGCGGGACGACTTGGTGAAATTTCATCGCGAACATTTCGGTCCGCACGGGATGGTGATCGTCGTCGTAGGCGCGGTCAAGGCGGAGGAAGCAATGAAGCAGGTAAAACGCACCCTAGGGGCGTGGCAGCCGAAAGGTCAGAAAGAAGCGCCGGTTCTTCCTCCGTTAAAGCCGATGAAGAAAACAATCAAACGTCATCATCGCATTCCCGGTAAATCGCAATCCGATCTGATCGTGGGGATGGGCGGTCCGATGCGCCGTGATGCAGAGTTTATGGCGGCGGCGCTTGGCAATAATATTCTCGGTCAATTCGGTATGATGGGGAGGATCGGCGATGTGGTGCGCGAGAAAGCGGGGCTGGCGTATTACGCGTATTCGAGCCTGAGCGCAGGGCTGGGACCCGGTTCGTGGGAAGTGAGCGCGGGAGTGAACCCGAAAAATGTGGAGAAGGCTTCTGAGTTGATCGTGAGCGAGTTGAAGCGTTTTGTGGACGATGGCGTGACGGCGGATGAATTGAAAGACAGCCAGGATAATTTCGTGGGGCGGCTTCCGCTTTCGCTTGAGTCGAACGGCGGCGTTGCAAGCGCAATCTTGAACATCGAAAGACATAACCTTGGGCTGGATTACTATCAACGGTATGAAGGTCTCGTGCGCGAGGTGACGCGTGAGGATGTGTTGAACGCGGCGAGAAAGTTTATTGATACGGAAAAACTTGCCGTTGCTATGGCGGGACCGTGAAGGTTGTAATTGGTAATTGGCGGTTGAGTAGTTCCGCGGCGCTCGTCGCGGGACGTATTGAGACCGGAGATGAGAGAATTAGAGGATTGGAGAATTTGATTTCTTCATGAAACTGGCTACCGGCGTTGATTTGATCGAAATTGCGCGCGTTGAAGAAATTGTTGCGCGGCACGGCAAGCATTACCTCGAACGCATCTATACGCCTGACGAGTTGGAGCAATGCGGCAAGCGGACGGAGTCGCTGGCAGGGAGGTTCGCCGCGAAGGAAGCGGCGGTTAAAGCGCTCGGTTCCGGCATTGGTGAGGTGACGTGGAAGGAGATCGAAATTCTCAGCGACGATAACAATGCGCCGGTATTGTCCTTGCATGGCGCGGCAAAGAAGAAAGCGGCTGAACTCGGACTGAACCAATGGTCGGTGAGCATCAGTCACAGCCAGAGTCATTCGGTCGCGTTGGTTGTGATGGTTGGATAAGAAAATCCTCCCGTGGGCCAGTTCCACGGGAGGATTTGCAAAGGACAGGACTCGCGCAGGAAATTCACCTGCACCTTCGGCTCTTGTCCGTAATGCCGATTAGCGGTTTTCTTCCAAGCCGATCCAAATATGACCGGGCAGAACGGGGCGATACGCGCGCACCGTAATTTTCTCGCTTGCCACCGCTGAATCCTTCATCATACTGGGGTGTACGAGGCAGAGATCGGGAGTGCGCCCGTATTTCTTTTGATAGTACTCAGCCGCTTTTTTGATCTTGGTATCCAATGTGGATTGTGTGTCGTCAAACCAGAGCATTCCAGTGTGCATGTCAAACTCCTTTTGTTAATCCAAGCTCGGTAGCCAGAATCGAAGCCAATGGTTTCCTTCTCGCAGGGTAAATTTCGCGTTGTTATTGAGTGTGGGTAGATCGGCGCCGTTCGCCATAAGTTGCTGCGCGCGGCGGTCGTCTTTGATCGAGCCGAAAATACGCGTGTGGAACGCCTCCAGCCAGGGTTGGATCGCCTCGCAACGATTCGCGTTGAGGGTGACGATGGGCCAGACTCGGCGGGCAGGTCCGCGCAGGAAGAGCCAGCGCAATGTTTGACGCGCTTCGAAATCGAGATTGGTCGCGGCTTCCAGATCATCCAGTAGCAACAGAACGGATTGCGATTCGGTCTTGCTTCCGCGAGCCCAGGCAACCAGCGTAAGCAAAAATTCCTGCGACGAATCAGCATAGAGCGGATAAATCCCAGCGCTGTTGGGGACTCGTTCAAACCCGCTCCATTCTTCGGGATGATTGGTCATCACCCCGAACTGAAGCGCGCTAGGTGCATGTGTTATCCCCGCGGCGCGGGCAATGATTTGAAGCAAGTCTGTCTTTCCTGCGCCGGCATCGCCTGCCACCAACAGAGGACCTGGCACTGCATCGTGCAAGTTTAGGAGCATGGGTAAGCCATCGGAAGCCATGCCCATGAATAAGCCTTCCGGCGGCATCGCGCCCAGACCTTCCAGTACCTTACTCAAAGGAGGGTTTGCAACTACGGTCGTCAGTTTGCGCGCCGATTCGATCTCCGGTTGGAGTTCGGCATATGCCTCCATCAGTAAAGAGTAGCGGTTCATTTCATCCATTAGAACAAGTGTTCTAAATATAAAGCCAACTCCGATTTGTGTCAAGAGGCTTTTTCATGATTTTGTCAGACACTATCATATTCGTTTATCTCATGCTGCGGGAGCGTTTTTCATGGTGCCACTGCCTATGACAGCGGCTTTAAAAGCTAATAAACTGTTTGGCAACTAGGTTGCTAACACACCTCTCCAAAACAACAAGATTAATTTTTAAAAATAAAATAGACCTCCCGTATGATCAATGAAAGCACCAATCTAACGGGAGGTTCATATCTATTCCGGAATACCAGCTTAGCAGGGGAGATCGTTCAACGTATAGGATTACTCATACACACTTTTAACTTTTCCGCCAGAGTACGAACATGTGGCTCCATAAACATACCTTCATGAGAACCCGGGATATCTATGACCGTCACGCGCCCGGGCGCCAGTTTTTGCCAGCCCCATTCGGGATCATACGGGTTTAATAATGGGCGACTCCCTGCCCGAAAGAGGGTTACCTGTCTCTGATAGGGTAGAGGCGTATACTTTCTCATTGACTGATAATGGATCGTTATCAACCTTTGACGATAAGAAGGCAGTTCAGGAGCAATGTCAATCAAGTCCATTGCATCAAACTCAATCGGTCTCCCTGTTTCAGACTGTCCGCGGGTTTTGCCCATCAAACGCAACTTCCTGCGAATTCGCATCCAGATACGCGATGGACTCAATTGCATAAAATCCTTAATCCAATAAGGAATATTTTTCAACATCCTGCCACTCATCATCAGGATGTGCCGGAAACTTTTTCGATCGATATCGAGCTTGACGTTTGGCGGGTAATGGTCAAAGATTGCAAGTAAGGCGACTTCCTCACCTTGTCTCAAAAACTGCTGTGCAATCTCCAAGGCCACAGTCCCGCCAAAACTGGCTCCGCCGAGATGATATGGACCCTTAGGCTGGCAGCGTCTAATCTCCTCTAAATAATGTGCCGCCATATCCTCAATTTTAGAGAACGGCTCATGCAAACCATCTAAGCCCCGCGCCTGCAAACCATAAAAGGGAAAATCTGGAGCGAGGGATTGCGCCAAATTCCGAAACCAGAGAATATCACCAGTAACCCCATGCACGCAGAAGAAGGGAGGGTGGTTTCCCTGAGGTTCAATCTCCACTAAAGACGACCAGGCGACCGGTCTGACCTTATGGTTGATGATATTTGCAAGATGCTCAATGGTGGCTTCCTGAAACAACGTTGCAAGAGGAAGGTTAACGTCAAATTGTTTTCTGATCTGTGAAAAAAGACGCACAGCCAGCAGGGAGTGCCCGCCCAATTCAAAAAAATTATCCTTGATCCCTATAGGATTCACGTGCAATAGCTCTTCCCAAATCCTCGTCAACGCCTTTTCCGTTTCATCTCTTGCTTTTGCAAAGCTTTGATCCTGCTCGCGTTCTTCAGGGGCAGGGGGAGGCAGTTCAGCATAATTGATTTTGCCATTGGGGGTCAGCGGAACTGCCGATAGAAACACAAAATTCGACGGGATCATGTGGATCGGGATACGTTCCCGCAAAAATTCACGAAGTTCACTAGGCTTTGGAGCGCTTTCGCCATTCAGAACTATGTAAGCCGTCAGACGCTTATCCTCATGGTCCGGCTCCCATGTATTGACAATCACCTGACGAATCGCCGGATGCATACCAAGAATGGTTTCAACCTCTCCAAGCTCAACACGAAAGCCCCGAATCTTTACTTGTTTATCCTTACGTCCCAAGAACTCGACCGCGCCATCTGAAAGATAACGACCTAAATCGCCTGTTTTATAAAGGCGATCTTCCTTCTGCAGGGTAAAAGGATTGATTATGAACCGTTCAGCAGTCAACGATTCATCTCCAAGATAGCCTTTTGCCAAATGAGGGCTGCGCACATAGATCTCCCCTAATTCGCCAATCCCTGCCTGCTGTTGAGAGTTTGTCAACACCAATAATTGAACATCCTTCATTCCCCGACCTACCGGGAGAACCGCCTTGACATCTTGCTCAACGTGGCGATCATCACTGAAATCCTTTGGATCCACAAGCGAATAACCCACAGCGCGTTGCGTTTCTGTCAACCCATAAGAGTTAATACAAATCACACTCGGAGCAATGCGCCCTAATTGATGCACATCACGCCGCGTCAATTTATCGCCAACGAAAAAAGCATATCGCAGGGAAGTCAACTTTCGTTCTGAAAGATCATCATTCGATGTGCTAGCGATCAACAATTGCGCCATGGCAGGCGTAAAATGCGAAAAAGTTATTTGCTCCTGATACATCCAATTTCTCAGCCAGTTCGGTGAACCAAGGTGATCAGAATCCGGTATATGCAGGCTAGCGCCGACCCATAGTGCAGTGAAGATGTCTCGTTGAAGTGGATCATGAGACAACCCGGAAAGCATACTAAACCGGTCGTTCCGACTAAGGTTGAAAATCTCAGATTGCCAGGGTAGAAAATGTGATAATGGTCCGTGTCTACCCATCACTCCCTTGGGCTTGCCACTGGACCCTGATGTAAATGAAATCGCTGCCACATCATTTGGACCAACAGTCACATCTGGAGCGCTTACAGGAAAATCATCTAAAATATTCAAGGGAACGGATAGTCCATCTGGCAGTGTAATTTTGCAAGAACCAACACGCTCAGCCCACGCCTTTAAACCAGCAGACAATGGACCTGCTGCCTCAAGTTGTATGAGGCCTTGAGGGGCTGAAATATTCACATAATCTAGCAGGCGCGCTTCGGGGTAAGCCGGATCAAGGATTAAAAAGGCTCCCCCAGCTTTGAGGATTCCCAAAATCGCCCACACTAATGAACTATTGCGATACCCATAAATTGCCACAATGCCTTGTGGTTTCAAACCTTGCGCGAGCAAGAAATGGGCTAGTTGATTGGTCCGGCGATCAAGTTCCTGATAAGTCCATGTTCCCGACCGATCTCTAATGGCTACATTAGTTGGAAACTGAACAGCATTTTTCGAAAGCCGGGAGTGAACCGGTCCGTGCCAAGATGCGTCCAGCGAAAGCACAGGGTTCGGTAAAACATTCTTTGCCTTCATCGTTACCAATGAATAGACATTCAATGTTTTATCAGGATATGCCGATATTTGTGCTAACAAAAATTCATACTGGGATAATAATTCCCTAATTCGTTCCGCGGTGAAAAGTTCTGAGTTATAGACCGCCGTTACTTGAATACCATTGTCGCGTTCAGCGAGATAGAGCGTCAGATCAAATTTAGCGCCGATATCCGGCATGTCCAACGGCTCTACAGTCAAATCTGGAAGTAGCTGCCCTCCACCTCCCTCGACATTGAGCATATTGAAAAATATCTGAAAAAACGGTGTACGGCTCAAATCCCTCTCTGGCTGTAGCTCAATCAGGATTTTCTCAAAAGGGATATCTTGATGAGTATAGGCATCCATCGCCACTTTCTTCACACGTCGGATCAACTCCCTGAAAGTAGGATTACCCGACACATCGGTCCGCAGCACCAGAGTGTTGAGGAAAAAGCCAATCAGATTTTCTGTTTCAGCTCGAGTACGTCCCGCAACCGGTGAACCGATCACAATATCCTCCAGCCCGGTTTGCCTGTGCAACAATAGATCGAACGCAGCCAGTAGCACCATGAACAGCGTGGCATCCTCTTGCTGGCACAAATGTCGAACTGCTCGGAGCAGTTCAGAGGATATCGACAGAATAGCCTGTCCGCTTTTATGCGACTGCATGGCTGGGCGTGGCTTATCCAATAACTGATCCAATGGAGGCAGATCTCCCTGCAGTTGCTGTTTCCAATATGCAAGTTGGGTTTCTAACCGTTCCCCTTTTAGCCACTCCCGCTGCCAACAGGCATAATCCGCGTATTGAATCGGAAGCGAGGGAAGCGCATGGCTTTTCTTCTCAGCATATGTGCTATATAGACTAGAGAACTCTCTAGCCAATAGAGCGATGGACCAGGCATCTGAAACGATATGATGTATCGTCAACAGAAAGATGTGCTCCAGTGCTCTCAACTTTAGCAAGCATGCCCTAATTAGTAGATCCTCGCGTAGGTCAAATGGACGGCTAGCTTCCTCGCTGACGTACTGCTTGACGCGAATTGATTGCTCTTCCTCAGATAGCTCGCATAAATCAATGGTTCGCACAGGGAACGCCTGAGGAGCTCGGATGATCTGTACTGGTTGATCTTCTACAATATCGAAATTTGTACGCAATACCTCATGCCGCGTAAGAATTTCAGTCAACGCCTTCTCCAACCAGACCTGATTCAGTACCCCTTTTAACCGGATAGCTTCCGGTATGTTGTATGCAGCATTCCCCGGCTCCAGTTGATCTAAAAACCATAACCGCTCCTGCGAAAACGATAGAGGCAAATGCCCGCTCCGCGGATAGACCGGTATCCTGGAAGTAGACAGAGCGTCACCTTTGGCTGTTTTTAGAAATTCGATAATCTCTTCCTTACGCGCCGACAATTCCTCCTTCAAGAGTGGAGTTAACACTCCTTCCGGGGCAATAATGCGGAGACGATCACCAACCAATTGCAATTCAATCCCGGACCTACGCAACCGGGAGAGAAGCTCAAGAACCATCATAGTTCTATCTCTTCCTGATTTCCAGAAATCGTATTAGGCGTATTTAAAGACCCTTGAGTCGCCCAAAGAATCGTAGAAACTGCCTCAGCAATCTCGGCAATCGTGGGGGTCACGAAAATGACGTGAAGCGGCAAGTCAATTTGATACTGATCGCGTATGCGTGCGATAACCCGGGTAGCCAGAAGCGAGTGCCCACCCAGGTCAAAGAAATTGTCGTAAACATCTAGATCAGATATCCCAAGAACAGATGTCCACAGATCGGCAATCGCCTTCTCTACCTCGTTTCTTGGCAACGTCAAACTTCTCTTGCTCTCTCCCTGATGCACAACAGGAGCCGGGAGCGATTTCCGATTGATCTTTCGATTGGGAGTCATTGGAAATTCTTCAAGAAACATAAACGAGGAGGGAATCATATACTCCGGAAGCTTTAGCTTGATGAATTGACGCAATTCCCCAACGTCGGGTCGGTAATCTGTCTGCGAAATCAGGTAAGCCGCCAATCTCTTATCCCCAGGATTATCTTCCCGCGCCACTACAACAGCCTGTCGAATACTAGGATGACTATTCAAGACAGCCTCGATCTCACCAAGCTCAATGCGGAATCCTCGAATCTTAACCTGAAAATCAGCACGCCCGAGGAAGTCGATCTGCCCATTTGCCAAATATCGGGCTTGATCGCCGGTTTTATACATCCGAGCGCCGGGAGCGCTACTAAACGGATCCGAAAGGAATCTTTCAGCAGTCAGATCGGGTTGGTTTAGATAGCCACGCGCAACACCATCCCCGGCGATGTATAATTCGCCGGCGACGCCGATTGGGGTAGGCTCAAGATTATCATCCAGGATGTAAATCTGTGTGTTGGCAATCGGATGGCCGATGGTAATTGCTTGAGTCGTTGTAGTTATTTCACAAAGAGTAGACCAAACCGTTGTTTCCGTAGGTCCATACATATTCCAAACGGAGCCGACATGAGAGGTCAACCATGCTGCCAGATCTTTGGACATTGCCTCTCCACCGCATAATACTTTGAGGTTTTTATCGCCTTGCCAACCTGCCTCAATCAGCATTTGCCAGGTCGCGGGTGTAGCCTGCATGACAGTTATGCCTCCGGTAGACAGGCGTCGAATCAAAGCCGCTCCGTCATAGATCTCCTCTCCCGGTGCTACAACAACACAAGCGCCGGTAGTGAGAGGCAAAAATACTTCAAGAACTGAAATATCAAACGATAGGGTTGTCACTGCTAACAACCTATCACTGTCCTTCATACCCGGTATTTGCCGCATCGACGCCAGAAAATTCACCACTGCTCGATGGGGAATCTGCACTCCCTTTGGTTTACCGGTGGAACCAGAAGTAAAGAGAATATATGCGAGATTTTCAGATTGGATCTTCACCGACAAATTATCGGAAGAGTTACGAGAAATAGCACCCCAATCACTGTCGAGGTAGATCACCTGTTGGGTATCGTCCTTTGCAGTATAAACTCCCTTCTGGGTAAGAAGAATATGAGTCTCTGAAGTATCCAACATGTACTCAATACGCTCTTGTGGAAAATGCGGATCGAGAGGGATGTATGTGCCACCCGCCTTGAGAATTGCCAAGAGCCCAACGATCATCTCAGCCGACCGCTCAGCCGATATCCCTACTGGCGTTTCATCTGAAACGCCTAACGATCGAAGATGACGAGCCAATTGATTTGCCCGCTCGTTCAGTTCGCGATAAGTCATCTGCTGACTATTAAACACGATGGCAACCGCTTCCGGTGTACGTTCTACCTGAGCCTCAACCAATTCATGAACACAGGTTACTCGAGAATATTCAAAGCAGGTATCATTCCATGATCGAAGTTGCTTTTCCCGTTCTGCACTGGTAAGCATGGGTAGATCCAGTATTCGCCGGTCGGGGTCTTCCAAAGCATGTTCCATCAGGGATTTCAGATGCCCCAACATCCTTTGAGCGGTGCCCTGCTCAAAGAGGTCAGTATTGTAGAACAATAGCATATGCGGGAACACATCGACACTTACAGAAAAAGTTAAATCGAATTGTGCTGTGCGCCTATCCACCCAAATCGGGCTCACAGATAGATCGTTGAAAGGTTGTTGTGTCACAGTTGGCGCATTGAGCATATTGAACATTACTTGTATCAACGGTGAACGGCTCATATCCCGCTCAGACTGTAATTCTTGCACAAGCTTTTCAAACGGAAAATCCTGTTGACTGAACGCGTCCAAAGACAGTTCCCTGATAGAGCGCAGAAATTCCCTAAACACCGGGTTATCCATCAATTGAGTGCGGAGAACAACAGTGTTGACGAAGGTTCCGATCAAATTTTCCGTCTCTAACCAGTTTCGATTGGCAATCGGCGTGCCCACAGCCACATCTTTTTGACCGGAATAACGAAACAGGAGAATCTTGAAAATAGCAAGAAAAAACATAAAGGGCGTGATTCTTTCCTGGCGGCACAGATTCTTGACTGACTCGATCAGAGATTCAGGCAGATCAATTCTTTCCATTGCCCCGTTAAAAGTCTGCATTGCCGGACGTGGATGGTCGGTAGGCAAATCTAGGGCAGTAATGCCATCTAGCTGTTTGCGCCAGTACGCCAACCTAACGCTCAACTGATCGCCTTGCAACCAACTTCTCTGCCACAAGCTGTAATCCGCGTATTGCGAAGGCAAATCGGGTAGATCGAGGGGCAGTTTATTGGTCAAGCAATTATAAATGGCCGCGACTTCGCGAGAAAAAACCCCAATCGACCACTGATCAGAAATAATATGATGCATGGCTGAAGACAATATGTGTTCATCATCGCTAAGTCTGACGAGGAAGGCACGAATCAATGGACCATGAACCAAATTAAAGGGCTCCTTTGCAGCGGAGGCAAGCAATTCGTCAAGCTTGGCAGTTCGTTCTAGATCAGACACAGATTCAAGGTTTATTACAGGCATAGATAAATGGCTTGAATTTTTAATCACTTGAACTGGCTCGCCATCAACAATTTCAAATATTGTTCGTAGAATCTCGTGGCGATCAATCACCATATTAAACGCCTGTTCCAGGGCTTGAGGATTCAGCCGACCCTTGATACTCACGTTACCAGTGATATTGTAGGCAGTGGTCTCCGGAACAAGTTGTTGAACAAACCACATTCTTTCTTGAGAAAACGACAGCTTGGGATAACCATCGCGGGTCATAGGCTTTAATGGCGGGATGTCGAACTCATCCTGACCTTTCAGCGCCTCAATCTGCGCAGATAATCCGGCAACAGTTGGAAACTCGAAAAGAACTCGAAGGGGTAGATCGACTCGAGTGACCTGCCTGATACGGGACATGATCTGTGTTGCTAGGAGAGAATGACCGCCCAAATCGAAGAAGCTTTCATGAATACCAACCTTCTCACGGCGCAAAACATCAGACCAAATACCGACCAGCAATTCCTGTAGTTGCGATTGCGGCGCAATATAGAAATCTTGCCCGGACTGGAAATCGGGGTCGGGTAATGCCCTGCGATTGATCTTGCCGTTCGATGTCAGTGGAATTGCGTCAACTAAGATGTAACTTGCAGGAAGCATGTAAGACGACAATAACTGCTGGAGATAACCTTTCAGTTCATGCGTCTTAGGAAATTGTAAATCAACAGGGACAATATAAGCCGCTAAGCGCTTGTCTCCGGTTTCATCTTCCCACAAGGAAACCACCGCCTGCTTCACAGCCGGATGTTGACATAATGCACTTTCGATTTCGCTTAACTCAATCCGATTCCCACGTATTTTGATCTGATTGTCGATTCGGCCAAGAATATCCAAACAACCATCCAGCCGATAACGACCCTGATCGCCAGTAAGATATACCAAATCATGTTCATCATCCCGGAAAGGGTTTCGGAAAAACTTCTGGGCATTTTCTTCAGGGGCGTTGATATAACCAAGAGTCCGAAACGGCGTTCGTATGACGATCTCTCCAGCTTCACCAATACCGCACAACCTACCAGCTTTATTGATAATAAGTGCTTGAGTCTGGGGCAGAGGGGCTCCCACAGGCTGGATCCCATGAGGAATCTGGGAAGGGACCTGATAAAAGCACTTCGCCATGGTAGTCTCAGTTGGACCATACAAATTTACAATTTGACACTCTGGAAAATATTTCCTCCACTGATGAACGAGCGAGTCTTTCAGCGGTTCACCGGCAAAAAAGACCCATCTCATTTCCGGCAAAAATGTTTCTGCTGCATGACTATTCAGCCAGGTCTGTGCCAGAGCAGGGACGGTATGAACAATAGAAATTCTGTCCTTGCGTAGCCACTTCAATGTTGCTTCTGCATCCAATTCAATATTGTCCTCCGGCAGGCAAAGCGTTGCACCGCTGACGAGAACAAGGAAAATATCCCTCAGCACAACATCGAAGGATAGCGCCGTAAGTTGTGCCGCCCGATCCGAAGACTGGATATCAAAAGTATTCCTCTGCCACGCAAGGAAATGACTCAATCCATTATGATTTCCCCTTACACCCTTAGGAGTTCCAGTTGTACCAGAGGTGAAAAAGATGTATGCGGGATCATCTCCCGAAAGCGGGGGTTGAATGTCCATCGCCTCATCCTCAACCTCACTGGCTACATGATCCTTCGGCGAATCCGCGAGTCGAATAATCATATCCTCCTGGATCATATCCGCCCATACGATCCTCGCTTCAGCCTCTACCCCTGCACGGATCAACGCTTTTACCGAAGCCTCTCGAAGCATCAGTTGCTTTCTTTGAGTCGGCAGATCATCATCAATGGTCAATAAGACCCCTCCACTGATAAACACAGCGAGCATACTTGCGATCAGGTTGAAACTCCGTGATCCGCATACGGCTACGACATCGCCAGATTTTACGCCCATGCGCACCAATCGTCGAGCGAGCAACCGAGCTTGTATATCTAACTCTTTATATGTCCAACAGTGCGCATCCTTTTCGATAGCAATAGCGTTCGGAGTCCGTCTTGCCCAATCTGACACCCACCGAGGAAGAAAGATTTGTTCCGGCCTGTCCAGAAGCGCCGCGGGATCAGGCAACATGAGACGCGCTCGATCAGTGATCAGGGAATAACGATCAATCGTTTCATCTGGCGACGCCGCGATCTGCTTTAGCAGTCCTTCCAATTGTCCCGCCATCTCCTCCATTCGCTCATGGCTGAATAGATCGGTGTTGTAAACAAAGATAAGATTGATGCATTTGTGCTCCTCTCGCGCATAGAGAGTCAGGTCAAATCGCGCTTCTGCATCTGATTGATCGACATAATCGCTTTTCAGATCTGCGGACCCAAGTGTTTCTTCGTTGAAATTCAGCATATTGAAAAAGACTTGAAAGATCGGCGTACGATTAAGATAACGTTCAGGGTGTAATTCCTCAAGCAACTTTTCGAACGGGATATCCTGGTTAGCATATGCCTGCAATGCAACTTTACGGACGCGCCGGACCAATTCAAGAAACGTAGGATCGCTGTTGAGATCGACACGGATGACCAGCGTATTGAGAAAAACACCAATCAGTCCCTCCAGTTCGGACCGGCTACGCCCGGCGATCGGAGTGCCAATGACCATATCCGTTTGACCGGTCTGACGATACAACAAAACGCTAAATGCGGCCAGCAAGGTCATAAACAGCGTGCTGCTCTCTTGGCGACTCAATTCCTTGAGAGCTGAAGATAGAGGCTCAGACAATGTCAGTGAAGTTCTGGCGCCGTGAAACGTCTGTACCTTTGGACGGGCATAATCGGCAGGAAGGTTCAACATAGGCAAGGGAGCTGCTAGTTGTTCTTTCCAGTAACTCAACTGAGAATCCAATGCATCCCCTTGAAGCCATTCATCCTGCCAGTGGACAAAATCTGTGTACTGGACGGGAAGATCAGGCAGTAACGGGGTTTGCTTGTTGACAAAAGATTGGTATAAGGAACGCAATTCACGAATAAATACCTGAAGAGACCAGCCGTCAGAAATAATGTGATGGAAAGTAAAGACAAGAACGTGATCCGTATCGTCCAGCTTCAACAACTTTGCACGCACAAGCGGCATTTTGGAAAGATCAAAGAGCTGCGACGTTTCTTCATGGATCAACCTGGATAGTTCAGGTTCTTGTTCCGGTTGAATTTTGACAATGGGCACTGGAAGTGTGAACGGAGCATGAATAACCTGGGCTGGTTCATCATCCATCATAATAAATGTGGTTCTCAACGTCTCATGCCTTCGAATGATTTCCGCGATACTGTTTGTCAATGCATCCAGACGGAGATGACCTCGCAGTCGAATGGATACCGAAAGATTATAGGCGGGGTTCCCGGGTTCCAATTGGTCTAGCACCCACATTCGGCGCTGAGCAAATGACAGCGGTAAAGAGTCACGGCTTCGATCTACACGATGGATCGGCCTCTCTGTTACGTTCGTGGTAGAGATGGGTGTTTTTCTTTCAAAACTCGCTGACTTTTCCTGCGCTGTCTTTGCTCGAAGCAGCTTTTTGAGAAGCTCGCGTTTACTCAGTGGTGTACTACCGATGGATGAGTTGGAATCACTGCTCATATCTCGTCTTCCTTTTCCATTAAATTGTCCAAAAGCGCGTCCACTTCCTGCTCTGATAGCTGATCAATATTCTCCAACAACTGTTGCGCTGTGACGGAATCAATCGTTTCACTCACGCCGATTTGTTGGGGATCTTCAACGCCTGGGAGTGTATGATGCAATCTTGTAGCAAGGCTGTTCACGCTAGCCTCTTCAAGGAAAAATCGGATGGGTAGATTAATGCCCAGGTCGCTGTCGATCCGGTTCTTCAATTCGACAGCCATTAGCGAATCCATGCCAAGGTTAATCAACAACTGTGAGGGGTTAAAGGCTTGCGAGGAATCGAGACCTAGCGTCCGGACCACTTGCGCTCTTGCGTAGTTCTGTAAAGCGGATTCCCGTTTATCAAATGGAATGTTTTTGAGCTGATCAAGCGTCGCCGCAGAATCAATCGCAGTCGTTTTTCCCTGAGGTTGAACGATATGTCTTAACAATGGCGGAACAGAACTACCGTTCTGTCCTCCGCCGAACCGGCTCCAATCCATCGATAGGACCGCTATCTGCGCAGCTTGTACATCCATGATGCGCTCTAACGCCTGCATGCCTTGAGCCGGTTTGATCAAGTTCATTCCCAGATTAACCCAACGGCGCTGATTCTGACTACTCAGTTTGCTTGCCATGCCTACATCCGCCCACGCGCCCCAATTGATGCTCAGCGCTGGCAAGCCACACAGGTGACGATAATGCGCCAAACCATCCAGAAATGCGTTTGCTGAGGCGTAGTTGCCCTGGCCTGGCGAACCAAGCAAGGACGCGCCTCCCGAATATAGAATGAAGAAATCAAGATCCGATCCCAGTGTCAGGGTGTGCAGATTCCAAGCGCCATCAACCTTGGGAGCCATCACCGTTTCAAATCGAGACCATGACTGTTCAGTCAAAATACCGTCGTCAATCAAACCGGCAGAGTGAATGACGCCTCGCAATGGCGGCATCTCTACTTCAATCTGCTGCAATAGTTTTTCCAATTGGTCTCGTTGCGAAACATCTGCTGAGGCAACATGCAGATCCACTCCATCGCGCTTTAGTTCATTGATGACCTTTCGAGCGTCTTCTGTGGGAGCGCTACGGCTTACAAGCACGATGTAACGTGCTCCCTGCTCGATGAGCCAGCGCGCAGAAGCCAACCCCAGCCCACCCAAGCCACCCGTGATTAGATACGTGGAGTCTTCTCGCACAGGCTTCTGAAAACTTAAATGATCCCGAACCACAACGATCTTACCCATATGCTTGGCTCGCGCCATAAAACGGAATGCGTCTATAGACTTGCTGAGCGGGAAAATATGCTGAGGAAGAGGCTGTAACTCACCGCTTTGGAACTTGCCGAGCAAGTCCTGGAACATCTGCATAATAGGTTCAGGGTCCGCCTCCAAAATGGCGCCCAGATACAACGCAAAATAATCAACTCCATCTTTTATTTGTTTGACTTGTTGTTGGTCCAGGATTTCGGTTTTGCCAATTTCCACAAACCGTCCTCCTTCTCTTAGAATGGAAATGCCCTTTATAATAAATTCCCCAGTTAAGGAATTCAGGACAATATCCACACCTTCGCCATTGGTGATGGACAGGATATCCGCAGCAAAACTCAACGAGCGAGAATCCAACACATGCTGCACACCAAGCGATTTCAGAAGCGCGCGTTTTTCATCCGTGCCTGCCGTTCCAAAAATTTCTGCGCCAGCCCGCTGCGCAAGTTGCACAGCCGCCATACCGACCCCGCCTGCCGCGGCATGAATCAGAACCCGCTCGCCCGCTTTCATTTTTGCCAGAGTGTTTAAGGCATAGTTTGCCGTTAGGAAGGCAACCGGTATCGTAGCAGCCTCTATAAAACTCAGGCTAGCCGGCTTATGGATCGCTACGTTTTCAGGAACGATCACATAGCTGGCAAAACTATTCGCAACCAGGGCAATGACTTCATCTCCCACGCGGAATTTCGTCACATCTTTTCCAACAGCAGTGACCTTGCCTGTACATTCATTCCCTAGAATCCCCGTAGCCCCGGGATACATATTTAAAACAGTCAACACATCTCGAAAATTCAAACCAGTAGCATATACTTCAACTTCTAATTCATTAGGACCTACCGCTTGACGGATTGTTGGTTGCAATTTCAGATTTTCGAGCATACCTGTTTCGGGTATTTGCAGAACGACCGGCTCATTAGTAGAAATACTGCTCAGCAGATGATCGGCACGCGTCAGGCGAGCGGCAAAACGCTGACCATTGGAATAGGCAATTTGATCTTCATCTGTCGAGTTCCGAACTTCATCAAAAAGATTCACCTTGGTTAGGTCGGATGGATCCAAATCAATGCGGATGCAATTTAAATCCGGCTGTTCAAGCGCGATCACATTTCCCAATCCCCAGAGCGCGGTGGACAGGGGATTTACAACAGAAGCACGCTCCGCATCATGTGCGCCATAGGTAGCGAGATAAAGCCGCGGCTTTGCATCCTCCAGATTAGCTAAAGCTTGTACAAGGTAAAGCAGGCTGCCACAAGCGCGTTCCAGCGCGGAATGGATGGCGCTCAGATCCGTTTGATCGGTCAGGTTTTCTAGGTCTCTCCACAAGAAAAGAACCTCGTCCAGGCGCTGTTGGGATTGTGAAGCAATCTCTTCAAGCAATTGTTTGAAATGCTCTGGCGCCGTAGGATCAATTCTCCAATGTCTTGCGTCAAGACGTTCAAATTCCTGACCTTTCGAAACTAAAAAGTAATTTTCACCATGGGTTTGGAGTTCATCCACCAGGCGCTCGCTCGCAGCATTTTCCTCCGTAAAAACAAGCCAATTACCTTCGCCTTTTATTTCTTGAAGCGTGGCAGACAACGGTTGTACGACCCACTCTACTTTATACATCCATTGATCCACATCAGTATGCTTGACGCGTTCCAAGGCATTGCGACTGATCTGTTGTAACAGCAAGCCCTGCATATCAGCAATGACTCGTCCTTCTTCATTAAATATCTTCAAATCGCCGGTCAAGGTTTTTGAACTACTGCCTTCCATAGGGCGCAATTGAATATGACAGTAGACGGCATTTTCAATGCGGTCTAGGACTCGAAGGCGCTGGATTGCCACCGGCACATAAATGATGTTATCTTCACGAGCCAGTTCGCCTGCACCGGGAACTGCCGCCCCAAGCAATTGGAAACAAGCGTCCAACAGGGCAGGATGGATTGAGTATTTACTGAAGTCACTTATAGATGCAGGAAGCCTGATGCGCCCAAGAGCCTCGCCATCGGCGCGCCAGATTTGTTCGAGACCACGAAACGTGGGTCCATAATCCGCGCCGACAGCGAAGAGATATTCGTAGTATGCATCCACAGGTATCGATTGCGAAAGACGCGCCTGTAGTTCATCCAGAGAGACCGCCTCAAAAACGTTATCCATTTGCTGACGCCGTATTCTCCCCTTGGCATGAAGCGTCCAGACAGTCTGTGTTTCGCTATTGCCGCGGCTAAAATATTGAAAGGAAGCGCTGTCCTCATCAGCAGCCAAGGCAAGTTGAGCGATGCGTTCAGCATCAGAAGAGAGCGGCAACGCCTCATAAATGGAAACATCATCCACAGAGAATTGTTCGCCATCCCACATCCGCTTGGCTGCCGCCAAAGCAATCTCAACATAAGCAGCCGCAGGCAAGATAACCGTTTCGAGAATACGATGGTCCGCAAGATAATGCGGATTCGTTGGGGTCAAGCATTTTTGGAAAACAGGCGTGGCTGTATCAAGCCGCGCACCCAATAGTGGATGGTCTGTCTTGGATTCGAGTGGAATAGACTTTGCTTCGAGATTCATCCAGTAGCGTTCGCGCTGGAACGGATAGTTAGGCAATGCCAATTTGCGTCGCTGTCTTTGGTAATCATGTTCGAACGCATCCCAGCCCACATTACAGCCATGCACATACAACTGCCCCAGACTATCGAGCATCTGTTCCCAATCGCCGCGCCCGGCACGCAAAGAAGGAAGCCAGATTGCCGCGGGATTGGCAGGCTCACAGCGACGCGCCATGTTAAGCAGCGCAGGAGTCGGACCCACTTCCAGGAAGAAGCGATAACCTTCCTCATTCGCAACTCGAATCCCGTCTGCAAAACGGACAGTCTGCCGAATATGCTCGCGCCAGTATGCCGCATTCGAGATGGCATCATCCACGATCAGTTTTCCATAAACATTGGAGATCACGCCGATCTGCGGCGTATGATATTCAACCGAGTCAGCAACCTGCTCATATTTATCCAAGATCGAATCCATCAACGGAGAATGAAAGGCATGCGAGACATTCAGCGCCTGGGATGTAATCCCGTCCTTTTTCAGCGATTCAATTACCGACCCCACGCTTGACTCTGCGCCTGAAATCACAATCGCGCTTGGACCGTTGACCGCGGCGATGGAAACTTCCTTTTCATACGGCGCAAGCGCTTCACGAACCTGCGACTCGTCGGCAAAAACAGATGCCATGATCCCGCCAGCCGGGAGCGATTGCATGAGGCGGCCGCGTGTTGCGATTAGTTTCAAACCGTCTTCTAGACTGAAAACACCGGCGATACATGCCGCCACATATTCACCCACACTATGTCCCATCACCACCCCAGGTTCGACGCCCCATGATTGCCAGAGCCTTGCCAGGCTATACTCCACAGCAAATAGTGCAGGCTGTGTATACATGGTCTGGTGAATGAGATGATGGTCATCTTCGGTTTCAGGATAGATCACCGAGAGTAGTGGTTTTTCCAGCATTGAGCGTAGGAATTCATCGCATTGTTCGAGAGTCTTTCGAAAGGTTGGTTGGGTTTCATATAGTTGGCGCGCCATGCTAACCGACTGCGAACCCTGGCCAGTGAATAGAAACACGACCTCGGGTTTTCCTTTTTCTGTCAATACTTCAGAGTAAACGCCAGAGGCGTCCGGGTTATGGATCCAGGCTGAAAGTTTTTCCTGAGCCTGTTCGATCGAAGCGGCAGTAAATGCAAGGCGATGGTCGAAATGCGAACGACCCGCGTTCAAGCTATAAGTGATATCTGCCAGGGACATCGTATAATGCCGCTTCAGATACACTTCGAATGTTTCCGCAAGTTCTTTAAGGGCAGGCTTGGCTTTTGCAGAAAGAGTAAACAGTTGTGTAGCGCGCTCGAATTTCGATTCTTGAACAGGTTGCACAGGTGCTTCGGCAATGATCACATGTGAATTTGTGCCGCTGAATCCGTACGAGCTCAAACCGGCAATTCGAGGCTTCCCGCCGACAGTTGTCCATTCGGTTGGCTGGGTAGGCACAGTGATCGGAAATTCGCCCCACGGTATATAGGGATTCGGCGTATTCAAATGAAGGTGCGCGGGAATTATCTTATTTTGCAGAGCCAATACAACTTTTACCAATCCAGCAATGCCTGCAGCTGCCTCAAGATGGCCAATATTAGTTTTAACGGCGCCAATCATCAAGGGATTCTCGCGAGTGTGGTTATCCGCAAACACTTCGCCGAGCGCTCGTACTTCGATCGGATCGCCGAGAGATGTACCGGTGCCATGCGTTTCCACATAGCTGATATCGCCCGGTTTCAACTGCGCATCCTGTAAGGCAGCGCGAATGACCGCTTCCTGCGCCTTGCCATTCGGCGCTGTAAGACCATTGCTGCGTCCATCCTGGTTGAGGGCGGTTCCTAAAATTACAGCCAATACGGAATCGCCATCAGCAAGCGCATCTGACAATCGCTTGACCACAATCATCCCGCACCCCTCGGAACGGACATAACCATCGGCAGTAGCGTCGAAGGTCTTGCAACGCCCGTCAAAAGAAATCATACGTCCACGCGAAGTAAGGATATGGCCAGAGGGATCCAGAATCAAATTCACTCCGCCTACCAGGGCCATGTCACATTCGCTATTACGCAGGCTTTGGCATGCCTGATGGGCTGCGGCTAGAGAAGAGGAGCATGCTGTGTCTACCGTAATAGCCGGTCCATGCAAGCCGAAGGTGTAAGCAATCCGTCCAGCCGCAATACTGCGCGCCGTACCAGTGGCAAAATAAATATCGCTATCCTTCGCGTCGCTGGAGGCTGTCTTAAGATTGGCATAATCGCTACCCCCCATGCCCACAAAAACGCCAGTCCGGCTGCCGTTGAGTTTTGCCGATGCCTGGCCGGCATTCTCTAAAGCTTCCCAAGCGGTCTCCAGCAAAAGGCGCTGCTGGGGATCCATCGAGATGGCTTCACGCGGCGAGATGGCAAAGAAATGGGGATCGAACGAATCCACCTGCTTAAGAAAGCCTCCCCAACGCGAATAAGTTTTGCCGATCGCATCCGGGTCTGGATCATAAAATTGATCCGCATCCCAGCGATCGGCTGGGATCTCCGTAATCGTGTCCGTGCCATTAAGGAGCAATTGCCAAAAGGAGGCTGAGTCGTTCGCACCGCCAGGGAACCGAAAGCCCATACCAATGATCGCAATGGGCTCATGTCGTTCCGATTCAGATGCGCGCAGCTTTGTTTCCATCTGCTCCAATGAGACGAGCGCCTGCTGTAGAAGCGCACGGTAATCGTTATGTGTCGAATTCTGATTCATGAAAACTCCTTATCACAAATATTGTCAATCGAGACGATCCTTCCATTACAGCGTGGTTTACCTATTCGAATCAATTTGTCTGATTTTATTTTTGAGCATGGCAGCAAGATCCTCATCAGAGAGGTGATCTAACCCTGACGTTTCGATAGGTGCGACTGTTGGCTGCGTTTGGGAAACAGGATCGGGCTTCTGAATATCTAACTGAAAAAACTGGCTTACGCCATAATCCGTCAATGCGTTAATAGTCGAAAACTCAAACAACAATGTAGCAGGCAGAGTCTTCCCAAACGACTGCGATAATTTGTTGCGCAACTCCACTGCCATCAACGAATCCAATCCCATGGTTTGCAGAGGTTGGTCGGGGTCAATACGTAGAGGGTTTTGTATGGTCAACACTTGCGCAACCTGCCTGCGGACATGCTCAAGCAGAACTGACCTTCGTTTATTCGGCACAGTCTTCGACAATTGCTGGCTTAACGAAAGTTCCGATGCGGCGCTCACAGTTTTGACAACTTGTGAACGGACCTGGCGGACTATATCCCTCAGAAAAGCAGGTTCTGCTCCCGGAGCATATGAGCTCAGGATGTCATCCCAATCTACGGCAAGCACAGCGGCTTCGGTCACTTGTTGCTGGATTGCCCATTCCAAGCATTTCAGCCCCTGGTCGGGCGTGATTGTCGCCACGCCGCGCGCTCTGACAAGATCATAGTCCACCGCCGCTCCCACGCCGGACCAAGCGCCCCAATGGATACTCGTAGCAGGCAACCCCTGAGCTCGGCGATACTCGGCAAAACCATCCATAAAGGCGTTGGCTGAGGCGTGATTGGATTGTCCTGCTGTGCCGATCAACGACGCACCGGAGGAAAAAAGAATAAAAAAGTCCAGAGACAAATTGGCGGTCAATCGGTGCAATAGCCACGTCCCTGTCACTTTCGGCGCCATAACCGTTTCAAACCGTGACCAAGTCTGTTGTAAGAATATGCCATCGTCGAGCACACCAGCAGAATGAATCACGCCTCTTAATGGCGGCATGCTATCTTCGATCAATTGCATCAATCTGACGACCTCTCCCTCCTCAGAGACATCGCCTTGCATCGTCAGCATATTCACTCCAGCACGTTTGAGCCGCTCGACCGTTTTTTGTGCATGATCGTTCGGAGCGCTCCTGCCCAGCAACACCAGATTTCTGGCGCCGCGTTCTGCCATCCATTCAGCAACCAGCAATCCCAGTCCGCGAAGACCGCCGGTAATGAGATAAGTCGCATCATCGCGCAAAGTCAGAGGAGTCCAATTTTGTTTTTCAGCGCGCGCCAAACGGCGGACCCGCCGAACTTCACGCAAGGCGATCTCCTCTTCGCGCGGATCTGGATCCAGAATCTCGTTTATAAGATTGGCAATTTCTTCGCGCCTGTCTCCGGGGCCCAGATCGACGCGTTTGCAATTCAATTCAGGATGTTCGTTTGCAAGTGTACGAGCCAACCCTAACAGCGCGGTCTGACCAGCAGCAACAGGAGCCGCATCTTCATCCAGCGATTGCGCCGCTCGTGTAACCAACCATAAATTGGACCGATCACTCTTGATCATCGCCTGTGCCAACAGAAGGGCGCTGCCTGTGGAGAAACGTTGCGCTTCTTGCAAATCAGCGTCCGTCATCTCATCTTTCAGGGTGTTATTCAATGCCCACAAATACACAACTCCCTGATAACGCTGTCCATCGAATAACTGCGCAAAATCGATAGACGAATCGCCCGCGTGGATGAGACGACTCTGCTGTCCACGCACGGTCAAGGCAGCGGCAAGCTGTTTTCCGACACCGCGCTCGTCCGCTAAGATCAGCCAAGGGTGTTCGGTTTCGATCTTTTGTGCTGAGGCAGGAGCGCGCCCAACAATCACTGCCTGCTGAGACAAAATGCCGTCTTGTTCTCGCCCAGGAAATGCAACCGCGTCGACAAATCCCAACTCAGCGAGAAGTTTGCACCATTGATCCTGTGTCAGTAGCGCATATGAAGGGCGAAGCGCCTTGTCTGTGAATGCCCACCAACCTTCGGTCATCCCGACGGTCAAGTCAGAGAAACGCTGTTTTCCAGTAGCCTCGTACAAGATCAACTCGCCTTGCGGCGCAAGCAGTGTCTTTATATTCTCCAAAGTCTGGGTCAGGTCCGGGGTGGCATGCAAAACATTTGCGGCAATCACCAAGTCAAAGCTGTGAGGGTCGAATCCCTGTGAAAGAGGATCGCGACTGATGTCGAGCGTTTGGTACTCGATAAATCCATACTCACTGAATTTTTGTTGCGCCTGGTTGATGAACAACGGCGAGATATCGGTAAACACATAGCGCGTCTGCTCAGCCGGTAACTCCTTCAAAATATAGGATGTGGTTCCGCCCGTGCCGGCGCCCAGTTCAAGGATGCGAATGCGGCTTTCCGATGTGGAATTCTTCAGCGCCATCACAACTGATTCGCGGACTAGTGAGTTGAACGTGCGCGCAACCGGGGATTCCCGATATAGCTTTTCAGCTTCTTTCGTGGAACCGGCAGGGAAAAGCAATTGCAACGGATCTCCTGACCCGAGCAACACATTTGCAAGGCCGCGTGTACAGCGGGCAATCAGAGTCAATTCCGTCTCGAAGATGGGGAAACGCTGAAGAAGTGTCTCCCATTCGGTATCCAGATCCGTGAGATCGGGCGACTTCAACACCTTCCAGCCAGATTCTGTCTTTTGCAAAATGCCGTCCTCAGCGAGCATCTCCAACAACCGTGCAAAGAGAATGTGTTGTTTAGGAACGACCTTAAGCTGTTCAAGCAAAGCTTGAGTATCAAACACATCGCCGGGTTGATAGGTCATGCCAAGCTGTTGTAACGCATCAGCCACGTATCGTCCGCCGATTCGGTCTAGTTCGGGCAACAGATCTTCATAGCGGAACATTTCGTTAGCGTTGCTTAACGCATCAACTTGTCGGGAAACCTGATCTTTGATCGCTTGCGGAGGGTTTAAACGTGTGGCTACAAACCCATGCTGCGGATGAGGCTGCGAAAGCCATTGCACTTCATAAAGTAAATGCTGAATATCCGTTGCATCCTGATTCGCAACAGGGTCATTCTCCGAAGCCACAGCCTGCGGACTCGAAGCCAAACGTTGACGGGTCGTATCCACCCAATAGCGCTCGCGCTGGAAAGGATAGGTAGGCAGAATTCTCTTCCGCCGTTCGTAGTCGCGATCAAAATCCTGCCAATGTATATCCGCGCCTAAGGTATAGAGTTTACCGAGACTGCCAAGCAGCGCTTGCCAATCTTCGTGACCCTGTCGCAGTGAGGGTAGCCAAGTCCCCACATTTTGGGGTAGGCATTGCTGTCCCAAGCCAAGCAGGATTGGATCGGGACCAATTTCAACAAAGACATCGCACCCTGATCTCTGCAATTGAATGATCGCATCTGCAAAACGAACCGGCTGCCGAAGATGTTCGCGCCAATAACGCGCTGTGGTAATTTGCGCCGGTTGAACAATATCGCCAGTGACATCCGAAATCAGTCCAATCTGCGGCTCGGCATATTTCACCGATGCCGCGACGCGTTCGAACTCGTCGAGCAACGAATCCATGAGCGGCGAATGGAAAGCATGAGAGACAGTCAAACGGCGCGATTGGATTCCTTGTTGGTGTAGCGAGACCAAAACCTCCGTTAAAACTGATTCGGTCCCAGAGATGACTACATTCGCCGGACTGTTGACTGCGGCAACCGACAATTGATCTGAATACGGAGCGATTGCTTGTTTGACGACTGCCTCGTCGGCAAAGACCGCCGCCATCGCTCCTCCCGCCGGCAATTGTTGCATCAGGCGTCCCCGTTCTGCGATCAGGCGGATGCCGTCTTCCAAAGTGAACACACCGGCAACACACGCGGCAACATATTCGCCAACGCTATGCCCCATCAACATAGCAGGAGCAACGCCCCACGCGCGCCACAACTCTGCCAGCGCATATTCGATACAGAACAGGGCGGGCTGTGTGTACCGCGTTTCATGAATCAGCGCCGCTTCAGCCTCATTTTCGGCAAAGAGCACAGACAAGATAGAACGATTCAGGTACGGACGCAGGAGTTGATCGCATTTATCCAGCGTGGCGCGGAACGTCGGCTGAGTCTCATAGAGTTGGCGCGCCATGCCGTTATATTGCGCGCCCTGCCCGGTAAAGAGAAAAGCAACTCGAGGCTGGCGCGCCCCGGCTATTCCAGTCCACAACAAGCGGTCGGCATCCCGGCTCTCCGCAAAATCCGACAATTGAGATTGGATGGCAGTCGCCGAATCTGCAACTAGAGCCAAACGATGGCTGAAGTGGGAACGTCCGGCATTAACGGTGTAGGATAAATCTCCAAGGTTCTCTTCCCGATGCAATAGATGTTCCGCATGGCGACCAGCAAGCTGTTTCAGCGCTTCCTCATCCCTGGCAGACAGGGTAAAAAGATGAAGCGGTCGTTCCATCGCCGACGTTGTTTTTGCAGGCTCAGGCGCATTGGATAGAACCACGTGTGCATTCGTGCCACTAAAGCCAAAGGAACTCACACCGGCAACTCTCTCCTCACCGCGCCATGGGGTTAGTTGCTGTGGTATGGAAAACGGCAATTCAGACCACGGGATGTGCGGATTAGGCGTTTGCAGATGAAGGTGCGGAGGGATCTCTCCATGTTGCAACATTAGCACCGTTTTCATCAACCCGGCGATGCCTGCCGCCGATTCCAGATGCCCGATGTTCGTCTTCACTGATCCGATAACAACCGGCTGGTGACGAGATTCACCCAGCACAGCCGCAAGCGCCTGCACCTCGATCGGATCTCCCAAGGATGTACCGGTTCCGTGCGTTTCAACGTAACCAACCTGTTGCGGAGTGACGCGCCCGTTTGCCAAAGCGTTACGAATGACAGTTTCCTGCGAGGGACCGTTCGGCGCGGTCAAGCCATTACTGCGTCCATCCTGACCGACAGCCGAGCCACGGATCAACGCCAGAATATTGTCGCCATCCGCTATGGCATCCGAGTGGCGCTTGAGCAGGATCACGCCAATGCCTTCACTGCGTACAAAGCCATTTGCGCGTGCGTCAAAGGTTTTACAACGCCCATCGGGAGCCAGCATGTGTGCCTTCGAAAGCGCAATTGTGGTTTCTGGTCGCAGGATCAAATTGACGCCGCCAACCAAAGCCAGCCGACATTCCCCACTGCGCAGGCTCTGCACAGCCAGGTGTGTTGCAACAAGCGAGGATGAGCATGCCGTGTCTACAGGAAAACTTGGACCGCGTAGCCCCAACACATAAGAAAGCCGCCCAGTTGCAATGCTGCGGGCGTTGCCGGAGGCAAAGTAAGCGTCGAGATTTTCGACGCCTCCATCCATGTTCAGCAAAAGATAATCACCCCCAGAGATGCCGGCAAACACGCCGGTTTCACTGTGCATCAACTGTTCGGGGTTTTGCCCGGCGCGTTCGAGCGCTTCCCAACTGAGTTCCAGGAGTAATCGCTGTTGTGGATCGAGTCCAGTCGCTTCACGCGGCGCAATGCCAAAGAAATGCGAGTCGAAAAGATCCACATCCTCGATGAAACCTCCCCAGCGCGTGGACATTTTTCCAATCGCGTCCGGATCGGGATCGTAATACGAATCGATATCCCACCGTTCAGGCGGGACCTCGGTGATCGCGTCCACGCCATTTTTGAGCAACTCCCAAAAAGCCTCGGGCGTATTGGCGCCCCCAGGAAAACGGCAACTCATTCCGATCACAGCAATAGGTTCGGCGCGCTGATTCTCCAGCGCGTCGAGACGCGCCTGTAACTGAGCCGCCAGGAGGATGACTCGCTGCGGCGGTAGATTGCTGATCCGTTCAATAAATTCCTTCATCACAGTTTCCGATTCGTTATTCAGTGAACTACCCTTTCGTTCAATTTCACTTCATACTCGAAAGCAACCGAGTCACTTCTTCATCAGAAAGATTTTCAATATCCTGCACCAAGTCGGTCTCGACTTTTATCAAGCCCTTTGAATCCGATTGATCGCCTTCGGCTTTCAGCAGATCACGCGCCAGATACTCCGTGATTGCGCCGATGGTAGGATAGTCAAAGACGAGGGTGGCAGGCAGATTGCGTTCCAATTTGAGTTGAGACCCTAACATATTGCGCAACTCCACGGCGGTGAGCGAGTCCAAGCCAAGCTCCTCAAGCGGCTGTCGAGGATCAATGGGATCGCCTGCGCTCATTCCCAAAACTTTTTTAGCATTCGCTTCCACGAATTCCAAAAGTATATCTCGCCTCTGGTTAACCGGAGCTTTATCAAGACGTTCAAACAGGCTAGAAGATTCACTCCCGGGGAAACTCATTTTTCGAGAAGTGGAGTTGATTCCATCGCGAATCAGGGATGTTATCCAAGTCTGCTTTCCGGCTGATGGATTTCGCCTGACAAATTCGTTCCAATAGATCGGTGCAACAACAACCTGAGCAATGCTTTCGCCGATTAAATCGTCGAGAAATTGAAGCCCAATTTGCGGGGAGATCATCCCCATTCCCTTTTGACCGGCGCGCTTTTCCATCTGCATTTCCGCGGCAATGCCAACACCAGACCAAGCTCCCCAGTTGATGCTCAGGGCGGGCAATCCAAGTTGCCGACGATATTGCGCAAGCATATCCATGAACATATTTGCGGCGGAGTGATTTGCCTGTCCCGGTGAACCAAGAACAGAGGCTGCCGACGAGAACAAAACAAAGAAATCCAGCGAGAGATCGCGAGTCAAGTGATGCAAATTCCAAGCGCCATCGATCTTGGGGAGCATAACATTGACAAAGCGCTCCCACCGCTGTTGCAGGAGAATGCCATCATCGAGAACGCCAGCCGAGTGGATAATTCCACGCAACGAGGGCATCTCCGCCTTGATCTGGCGCAGAACATCCTGCACATCATCGAACCGGGATACATCACCCTGCACAATCTTTACGCGCACTCCGGCTTGTTCCATACGGGTAACAACTTGTTGAGCCATCTCTGAAATCCGGCGGCGACCCATCAAGACCAGATTCCTCGCGCCAAGATCAGCCAGATGTTGCGCGGTCAGCAAGCCGAGTCCGGTCAACCCGCCGGTGATCAAGTAACTGGCATCGTCGCGGATAGGCAATGGACTAGTATGTTCCTGAGTCAGAACGATCTTTCCGATATGCTTCGCCTGCGCCATATACCGGAATGCCTCAACAGCCTGCTCCAGCGGAAAAGTTTGAAAGCGTAGCGGTTTCAGACTGCCGCTCTGCGCGGCATCCATTGTCCTGTTTAGCAATGTCTGTAGAAGCAGCGGATTTTCCGTAACAAAGCGGGAAAGGTCAAGAATATGGTAGTGCGCATTCGGCTTGATCTGAGCGACCTGTTCCGCTGTCCATAGGTCGCGTTTTCCAATCTCCAGAAACACGCCCCGATCGACAAGCGCTGAAAGACTGGCTGGAATAAATTCACCTGCCAGTGAATTTAGAATCACATCCACACCTTCACCGTGCGTCAATCTATTAATTTCCTCGGCAAAGACAAGCGTTCGCGAATCCAGCACATGCTGGACGCCAATCGCTTTGAGATAGGCTCTTTTCTCGTCCGTGCCGGCTGTACCGAAAACCTCCGCGCCGACTCGCAACGCCAACTGTACTGCGGCCGATCCCACGCCGCCTGCCGCCGCATGGATGAGCGCCCGCTGTCCTTTGTGCAGGTGAGCGATATCGGTAAGAGCATAGTCGGCGGTCATAAACGCCAGAGGAATAGTAGCCGCTTCGTCAAAGCTGAGTTGAGCCGGTTTGAGGGAAACAAAATCCGCATCCACTGTCACATAACTGCCGAAACTACCGCTGGCAATGGCAATCACCTCATCACCGACCTGGAAACGCGTTACCCCTTCCCCCACAGCAACAATACATCCACTGCACTCACTGCCAAGCGGCTCTGGGTCATTACGCATGGCAAGGGCATTCATCAAGTCGCGGAAGTTCAATCCGCTTGCCAGGACGCGAATCTCCACCTCACCCCGGTCAGGAGCGCGTCGGGTTGCAGTCTGCAAAACGATATCGTCTAGGACTCCACTGGCAGATCCAAGGAGCGTGACTGCCGACGCGTGGGATGCGGCACGCGGTGTAAAGCGGTTCAAGCGGACAGCATAGCGAGTCTGGCTACGATAGGCGATCTCATTCTCGGGATTCGCGCCTGACAGAAGTTCCTTCATAAGTTGATCCGCCTGCGATTCTGCGGAATCCTGATCGTCTAGGTCGATGCGTTTACACTGCCAGTCTGGGAATTCCAACTCGATGCCTTTTGCCATACCCCACAGCGGAGATTGACCGATTTGTAAAACATCGGTTGACCTTACAAATTGAGCCTTGCGTGTGACCAGCCAGAGCCTGCTTGCCTCTGATGGCGCGGCAGAAGCAATTGCCTGCACTAGAGAAAGCGCGCTTTCTGTTCCCCGTCGTTGGCGCTCGATGGGAGAATCATCTTCTTCATCACTTAATGGCGGGATATCTAAACTCCACAAATGGATGATGCCTCGCAGATCTCGTTGCTTCTGTAGGACAGCCTCCTGCCATAATTGTTGGAAATCACCCACACGTCCAGGATCAACTCGCCAGCCGTCCGTAGTTTTTTGATATTCATCGCCGGCATGCACAAGGATACATTCTTCACCGCGCTGTTGCAGGCGAGATGCCAACCGCGCGCCTACGCCATCTTGGTCGGTAAGAATTAGCCAACTTCCATTGTTTTTAGTAGTAGCAAGCGGCTTACGAGCAAGGAAGATCGCATTCGTTGAAAGGTCTGTGGGTTCCGGCACGATATCGATCTCATCAAATTTCAACTCCCTGAGTAAACCGATCCATTTTTCACGCGTAAGCAGAGGGTAGGCAGATCGCAAGTCATGGTCGCTGAAGCGCCACCAACCATCCGTCAGTCCAAAAGTGAGGTCGATCCAGCGCTCCGGCATCGTCACTTCCGAGATCAGCACAATTCCGCCGGGGGCAAGTATCTGTTGAATATGGCGCAGTGTCTGGCGTAGGTCGGCGGTGGCGTGCAAAACATTTACTGCCAAGACAAGATCAAATGTTTGCCCAGCCAATCCCTGAGTGGACGGATCCTGTTCGATATTGAGCAACTGGTAGCGCATAAAGGGATAGGCGCTGAACTGCTCCCGGGCGCGATGTAGAAATACTTGCGAAATATCCGTGAAGACATACTCTGCACAATGCCCGTTCAACCCTGGCACGACCGACGATGTAGCGCCACCGGTCCCCGCGCCAATTTCTAAAATCCGCAGAGGCTTCTCCGTCGCGCGAGCGGCAATTTCAGCCACGATCTTTTGAGTCAACGTATTGAAAACTTTGGCTTCTGGAGAATTGCGATACAGCGCCTCCGCTTCAGCCGTCGAACCATCTGGGAAAAGCAAATGCAACGGGTCTATACTGCCCGTTAAAATCCCACTCAAGTTTTCGCCACAACGTTGGGTCAACGTGGACTGGGTTTGGATCGTTGGGTAACTTTCGGATAACTGTGCAGGAGTATCGCCTGCAACTTCCAAAAGGCGAACCACTTCCCATTCAGATTTACTGCCGTCATTTTCAAGTTTGAGTATGCCATCCTCCGCGAGAATGGATAAGAGCCGTTCCATCAATTGACGATAACGACTCACGATTCCCAATCTGGATGCCAATTCCTCGATGTGAACACGTTCCCCCAGCGGAGGGTTCCATCCCAACTCTCGCAACGCGTTGACGATAAATGGCACGGTCGTCGATTCCAATTTTTGAATCCCCTCGTGGTGATTTCTCAAACCGAAAGATCGGCTCAAGGGTTCCATCTCAGCGCAGACAGGGGCGGTAAGTTCGGAAAGCCTCCACTGGTTTTGCGAGCGGCTCTCCTCGACCGCCGGGATAGGTTGCCAGTCTACGGTGTACAGCCAATCTTGGGGCGATTCGGATTGCACGTCGTTACTCGGCGCCTGGCGCATGGCAATATCACGGATCTCAGCAATTAACTGTCCATCATTTGCAATGAGGCGTACCTGCCCTTTCAACATTTGCGGCGATCCGGCGTCAAATTCTAGGTTGACGTGACTCCACAATTCCAAATCGGGTTTACGATACAGCGTGAACGAGCCGATGCTCATTGGGAGATAAGCCGTAGTCACCTTGCCTTGCATGGCGGCACTCATCACTTGCAAACAGGCGTCCAACAGGGCTGGGTGAACGGTATATAACTTCGCCTCACTGCCATTCTCTTCCGGCAGGCGGATGCGACCCAACGCTTCACCATCCCGTCTCCAGAGATGTTGCACCCCGCGTAGGCTCGGACCGAAGCGGAGGGAAAGATCATCCAACGCTTGATAATGCTCAACCGCCGTCATCGCTTCTGTACAACGTTTCTTGATAAGTTCCAAATCCACAGCTGTGACCGGCAATTGCCGCGACTGCCGCAGGATTGTGCCTGTAAGATGCGCTTGCCACTCTGAGCGCTCCGGGGCATCACTGCTGAACACTTGAAGCAAAGCCCGTCCATCCGCCTCGATGCTCAAGATAGTTTGAACGACGCGTTCCCCCTCGGCTTGAAGCGTGAGGGGTGCATGAATGATCACATCCTGCAAGATAGGCGATTCGAATCCCAACCCCAGCCGCGCTGCCGCCAGCCCCATCTCGATAAACCCTGTCGCGGGCATAATCGCCGTTCCATTCACACGATGATCTTTGAGGAAGGAAACCGATTCGGCGTTAAGCGTCGACTCGAATTGAACCTCTTTGAGAGGCGAGCGCAGACGACTCCCCAAAATTGGGTGTTGATACTGCTTGGCATTAATCCGATGAACAGATTTGTCGGCAATCCAGTAACGCCGATGTTGGAAAGGATAATGTGGCAGATGAATCTTTCGGCGCAAGCCTGCGTTGACATATGGCTGATCAAAACCGACCCAGTTGATACTCATGCCGTACACATACAGCGCGGCAAGGCTGGTCAACATTTGAGACCAATCGTTATGTTCTCTACGCAACGACGGCAACCAGAGATGATTGTTTTCTTCGAGACAGTTTCCAGCTATCCCCAATAGTGTGGGATGAGGTCCAATCTCGAGAAAGATCTCACCTCCCAGTTTTGCCAGCGCCTGTATCCCCTGTCTAAACTGAACAGGCTGACGGATATGATCGCGCCAATAATCAGGCTGGGTTAACAGATTAGAGGAAGCAAGTTCCCCGGTTAGGCAGGAAACAAAGTGGATACGCGGCGAATGGTAGGTAACTGTCTTTGCAACAGCCTCGAATTCCGCCAGGATTGGGTCCATGAGCGGAGAATGGAAAGCGTGCGAAACGGTTAGCAGCTGTGATTTAACACCTTGCTCCTTGAGTATATCCAGAATCGATCGTATCGCAGTGGCTTCGCCGGAAAGTACGATATTGGTCGGCTCATTGAAGGCGGCGATTGCTACACGGTCGGCATAGGCTTCAATAGCGCTTTTTACTTTCTCTTCTGGGGCGAATACAGCCGCCATCGTGCCGCCAGCAGGAAGCGACTGCATCACACGCCCGCGCGCAGCAATCAATTTGAGTCCATCCTCCAGGCTAAAGACGCCAGCCACGCATGCCGCAGCATACTCGCCCACACTGTGTCCCATCACCGCGGAAGGTGTAACACCCCATGAACGCCACAACTCAGACAAGGCATACTCGATCACAAAAATAGCGGGCTGAGTGTATGCTGTTTCATGGATCAACTTCGCAGTATCCGAGGCGGGGTCTGCGAACAAGACCTCCAACAAAGGTCGTTCCAGATATGGCTGCAGCAACTCCGCGCATTGATCCATAGCAAGCCGAAAGACAGGCTGGGTCTCATATAACTGGCGCCCCATATTCAAATACTGCGATCCCTGTCCCGTGAAAAGAAATGCCACGCGCGGACGATCGGTGGTCCGCACTCGCCCAGACTGCAAGCCGGTGGGTATCTGGCCATCGAGAAATGCCGTAAGTTTTTCACGAGCATCCCGGACAGTTGATGCCTGTACCGCCAGACGATATGGCAGTGCGGCGCGTCCTGTATTTGCAGTATAGGCAGTATCTGCCAGCGAGAGATCGGGCGAGGCATCAAAATGATCTGCATAACGGCGCGCAAGATCATATAATGCGTTTTCCGTCTGGGCAGAGAGGCTCAAGAGATGTGTTGAGCGCTCCAGCGATTCTGTTTTTAGTTCATCGCTTCGAGCGGGAGGCTCTGCGAGAATCACATGCGCGTTTGTGCCGCTAAAGCCAAAGGAACTCACACCGCCTACGAGCCTTCCATCAGCCTGCCAGGGCATGAGCCGAGTCGGCACGGTCACAGGGAGGGATTCCCACGGGATCAGAGGATTCGGAGTTTGAAAATGCAAATGAGGCGGAATCTCTCGATGGGTCAGCGCAAGGACAAGTTTTATAAACCCGGCAATCCCAGCCGCAGATTCGAGATGACCGATGTTCGTCTTAACCGAGCCGATAACCAAAGGCTTATCGGGCGATCTTCCTTCACCTAACACCGCGCCTAATGCCTGTACTTCAATTGGATCGCCCAGTGAAGTGCCGGTCCCATGCGCTTCTACAAAACCGACCTCATGCGGCTTGATGCCAGCGTTCGCCAGTGCGGCGCGAACCACCGCTTCCTGCGAAGGTCCATTCGGGGCAGTGAGAGTGCTACTAGCGCCATCCTGATTAACTGCCGATCCCAAAATGACCGCCAAGACGCGATCGTTGTTAGCCTGCGCATCCGACAGACGCTTGAGCGCCACCACTCCACAGCCTTCACTCCGCACAAATCCATCGGCGCGGGCATCAAACGTTTTACAGCGGCCGTCCGGCGCCATGAAATGATATTTCGACAGAGCAATGGATGTTTCCGGGCTAAGGATCGTATTAGTCCCGGCGGCGAGCGCCATATCGCATTCCTGGTTGCGCAAGCTCTGCACGGCTAGATGAATCGCGACCAACGACGAAGAGCAAGCCGTATCGATTGACACGCTCGGACCCTGCAAACCGAACACATAAGAAATACGCCCAGAGGCAATACTGCGTCCGACACCCGAACCATAGTATGTGTCGATGCGGGATGCACCGTCACCCGCCATTTGTAGTTTGGCGTAATCATCGTTGACAATTCCTACAAAAACACCGGTTCGACTACCATCCAATGTATCGGGAGCCTGGCCAGCATGTTCGAACGCCTTCCAACAGGTTTCAAGCAGGATGCGCTGCTGTGGGTCCATACTCACAGCTTCACGCGGTGAAATGCCAAACAACTGCGGATCGAACTGGTCCACATCTTGCACAAAACCGCCCCAGCGCGTGGACATTTTGCCCGGCGCTTCGGGGTCGGCATCGTAATAGGCATCGATATCCCAGCGTTCAGCGGGGATCTCCGAGATCGCGTCCACACCATCGCGGAGAAGTTGCCAGAACGCCTCAGGGCTATTTACTCCGCCCGGGAAATGACAACCCAAGCCGACTACTGCAATCGGTTCGCGCTGAGCCTTTTTAACAGCATCAAGTTTTGCCTGCAACGTTTCGACAGCAAGTAGCGCCTGTTTCAACGGAGAAAGCGGCTGCGGTTCTTTTTTTTCAGTCGTCATTCGAAACATCCTTTAATTTGTTGAGCAGTAACGCCTCCACATCTTCCTCCGACAGTGACTCGATCTCCGCTTGTCGCGCCAGCATCGGATCGGGTTTCTCTGTTACTTGGACTGTTGATGCATCTGCCTTGAAGAGCCTATTTTCCAAATATCTGGCAAGGGTTTCGATCGTTGGATAATCAAAGATTAACGTGGCTGGCAATGGCTGGGATAAGCCCAATCCTTTTGTGAGACGATTACGCAAATCGACTGCCATGAGCGAATCCACACCGAATTCCATGAGGCGCTGTCGCCGGTCCGGGGGATTGGATGGATCACAGCGGGTCACACGCATGACCGCGCTCCTCACATAATCAATCAACAACAATTCCCGTTCCTCCGATGTGGCTTTATTCAGCCGCTCCAGAAATGCGATTATCCCATCATCCAGGCTCTCTTCCGGTTGGGAGGCGCGTCCTGTGTGTTGTGACGAACCGCGCGTACTATTCTGCCGATCGATTGGAACATCCAGGGGAGCCTGCGCCAATATGATGCGCGCCCCCAATATCTCAGTCGGCATCCCCGGACCAGGCCAGGATTCCACCGCGACGAATCCGTTGGCTAGCAACGCCTCATGCCACTGCTCCGTTGAAAGCAAAGGAATATCCCGGCGCCATTTATCTTCGAAGCGACTCCAGCCTTCGATCAGACTGATCGAAGTTTCGAACCATGTCTGTTGTTCTGTGGTCTCATAAAGAAGAAGCATTCCCCCTGGCGCAAGCAGGGAACGGGCATGTTGCAATGCTTCGTCGAGATTCCGGGTGGCATGGAAGATATTTGCGCCCACCACCAGATGGAAACTATGCTTATCGTATCCCTGCTCTTCGGGGCTTTTTTCCATATCCAGAATACCAAATTGAAGAAAGGCATATTCTTTAAATTTTTCTTCTGCTTGTTTAAAGAAATATTCCGATAGATCGGTGAAGGCATACACGGTCTGTTCGGCGGGAAGGATTGGTAAAAGCGCCGCTGTGGTACCACCGGTCCCCGCGCCAACTTCCAAAATGCGAAGCGGTCCGCTTGTTGTTTGCCCCACAACCCCCGCACCGACAATCGCCCGGGCGATCCCATTGAAGTAACGTGCAATGGGCGAGTTGTGATAGAGATAATCGGCTGTCTCGTATGAACCGCCGGGGAACAGCGTATCCAAAGGGCTGTCGGCGCCTTTCAAAATATTAACCAACGCCTGCCCGCATCGTTCCAGATAATCGGGTAAATAACGCTCATCCTTGTATAAAGCCTGAGCCTCCTGAAGAAGGCGGTGGGAATCGCTCTCCGGCAAAGGCTGTTGAGCAACATATACATCCGAGTCGTTTCTAACGAGCAAGCCCGATTCAGACAATACATTCAGCCAACGCTTCATCAGTCCAAGATAAACGGGATTGATCGCCGCTTGTGCAAGGATGGCTTCCGCAGAAAAAGAGGCGCCAGATTTGGTAAAAAAGCCCAGTTCACGGAGCGCGCGCACGATATATGCAACTGCTAACCGATCCAACGCATCCCAACGAGCGGAATGCGACTCAATCGCCAGATCCAAAGGTCCACGATTGGCTTCATAATCACCCGCTTCAATGGACGCCTGCCATGCGGAACGCTGGGACGGCGCAAGCAGTTGTGATGTTTGCCCTTCCACCCAATAACGTTGGCGAGACCAGGGATAGGTGGGAATGGAAACGGGCTTGTGAGCATAGTGATGGTCAAAGGCTTTCCAATCCAGCGAGATACCCTGGATGTACAAAATGGCAACGCTTTCAAGTACCTGCTGCCAATCCTGCCAGCCCGAACGCAGCGACGGGATGAAACTCCGTCCATCTGCCTGTTCGAGCCGCTGTGCCATTCCGGAAAGAACCGGGTGAGGTCCAATCTCGATGAAGTGACGATAGCCTTCGGCAAACAGGGCACGCATCCCATCGGCAAACCGGACAGGCTGGCGCAGGTGTTGTCGCCAGTAACCAGCGTGTGTCACTTCGTCTCCATTCGCAAACGATCCGCTCAAGCAGGAAACAAAACCCAGGCGCGGTCGCGCGTACTCGATCGTTTCCGCTACCGACTCAAATTCATCTAGGATCGGGTCGAGGAAGTGAGAATGTGCCGCCTGTGAAACCGCTAACCGGCGCGTCTGAATGCCCAACTCCTCAAATTTTCCAAGCAGAGAAGCGATCGCTTCACTACTGCCCGAGATCACAATATTTGTGGGACCATTCAACGCGGCAATAGAAACCGCTTCACCACAAGTTGCAATCGTATCCTGCACCACTGCTTCACTTGCAAATACAGCCAGCATTTCCCCGGAAACCGGCAGAGAATCCATCAGACGGCCACGCGCCGACACCAATTTAAGACCATCTGCCAGGCTAAAGACCCCGGCGATGCAAGCTGCCACATATTCACCAACGCTGTGTCCCAACACAGTCGTGGGTCGAATCCCCCAAAACATCCACATCTGAGCCAACGCATATTCAATGGCAAAGAGGGCTGGCTGACCATACGTCATGGTATCGAGCCGCTGAACGCCATCTGTCGGGAAAAGGATCTCCGTCAGTGGCACATCCAGATGGAATTGTAGAAGTTCTTCGCACTCCTGCAGTGCGGCGCGGAAAGCGGGTTGCGTCTTGAACAGTTCCTCTCCCATACGCACATATTGCGAGCCATGACCCGTAAACAAAAAGGCGATTTCAGGCGCGGCCGTATCAAAGACTGCCCCGCAAAAAACCTCCTCAGTGTTGGAATCATCTACAAATGCTCGCAGTTTTTCACGCGCCTGCTCGCTGGAAGAAGCAACCAGGGCAATCCGTTGAGGCAGATCAGCGCGTCCTGCGTTGGCGGCAAAAGAAATATCTGCAAGGCTTGCCTGACTGTCCGATAAAAATTCGGCGAACTGACCAGCCAGATTTTTCAACGCCGTTTTATCTTTGGCTGAAATCTTCAGCAGATGCAGCGGACGCTCCATGTCCGCCGCCTTGGACGTGGGTTCGGGCGCCGCTTCAAGCACGACGTGCGAGTTGGTCCCGCTAAACCCAAACGAACTCACACCGACAAAGTATCCATCCTTGGAGGCAGGCAAATCCGTTAACTGCGTAGTAACGTCGACAGGAAGTTCATTCCACGGAATATACGGATTCGGCGTTTCGAAATGCAGGCTTGGTGGAATCTGTTTGTGTTGCAAGACTAAAACAGACTTCATCAACGCCGCAATGCCCGCTGCGGATTCGAGATGCCCGAGGTTTGTCTTGACCGAACCGATCTTCAAACGTCGGTCTGTAGGGCGTCCTGATCCATACACGGCGCCAAGCGCCTGCACTTCGATCGGATCGCCCAACGATGTTCCCGTACCGTGCGCTTCGACGTAGCTTACCACCGAGGCATCCACCCCCCCATTGTCCAGCGCCGCACGGATCACAGCCTCCTGTGCGAGTCCGTTCGGCGCAGTCAATCCATTGCTGCGACCATCCTGATTCACGCCGGTACCGCGGATGACCGCCAGAATGTTATCGTTATCTGCCAGCGCATCGGAAAGACGCTTGAGCACAACCATGCCACAGCCCTCCGAACGAACGTATCCATCCGCGCGAGCGTCAAATGTTTTGCAACGTCCATCGGCAGATAACATGCCGGCTCTTGAAAAACTGATATGCAAGTCCGGCAGTAAAATAACATTCACTCCGCCTACCAGCGCCATCCGGCTTTCTCCGGAACGAAGGCTTTGCGCCGCCAGATGAACTGCAACCAGGGAAGAGGAACAAGCCGTATCAATCGAGACAGCCGGACCCTGCAATCCCAAAAAATAGGAAATACGACCCGCGGCTACGCTATGGGTTGTGCCCTGGGCAAAGTACACATCACGCAGACGGTGATCCTGCCCAGCCATGATCTGATAATAATCCAGCGAGGCGATGCCGAGAAAGACACCCACCTTTGAACCGGTCAGCCTATCGGGCGCCTGCGATGCCGCTTCCAGCGCTTCCCATGCGCATTCAAGCAACAGGCGGTGCTGGGGATCCAAACCTTCTGCCTCACGCGGAGAAAGACCGAAAAACTGCGCGTCGAACCGATCGATCTGCTCGAGGAACCCGCCCCAACGTGTGATAATCTTTCCTGCCGCGTCGGGATCAGGATCGTAAAAGGAGTCATTATCCCAGCGATCGCCCGGAACTTCGGTAATCGCATCCACACCGTTACTCAACAACTGCCAGAAATCATCTACAGAGTTGACCCGACCTGGATAACGACACGCCATGCCGATCACGGCGATCGGCTCATGACTCGCATGTTCCATCGCTTCGAGGCGGGCGCGCATCTCAAGAACTTCCTGCAATGCCCGCTTGACAGGAGATAGATCAGGATTCGGTGTCTTGGTCATTTGGTCGCTTTTCCGCTTTTCTTTTGTTGAAGTTCGTCGAGTTCTGCCTGTAACAATGCCTCTGCTTCTTCATCTGTCAAATCAGCGATCTCGGCAGACTGGATCCGTTTTATATCTAGGCTGACAGTTTCCACTTGAGCGAAGAGTCTGTTCAATAAATATTGCGTCAAAGCCTCGGGGGTTGGGTAGTCGAAAGCCAGCGTTGCCGGTAACGCCTGCGCCAGAGGTAACCCCCTGCCAATTACATTCCGCAACTCGACCGCCATCAGCGAATCCATGCCCAACTCCTGGAAAGGCTGGCGTTGTTCCAACTGGAAATCGGATGGCAAGCCAAGGACATGGATCGCCTGCACACGAACGTGATTGAGAAGTAGGTTTTTCCGGCGACTTTCCGGCGCACTTTCAAGCCGTTTCCATAAATCATCCCGTTCTGCTAGAGGTTCGGTCACGGCTGGGGATGTGACTGCCTGCAAGCTTCGATTCAAATCGGCATAGTAGGGTGAAGTAGCCTGCGCGGCAAATTGCGACCATTGGATTGGAATGACACCAACGTGTGCGCGTTGTAGACCGATTAACTTCAAGAACAGTTCCGCTCCCTGCAACGGGGAGATCGGTTCCACACCACGTTTGACCTGCCGCACTATGACATCAGCCTTCGCCGCCATGCCCACTTCCTGCCACGGACCCCAGCCAATGCTCAAAGCCGGCAATCCCAACGAACGGCGATACTGCGCTAACGCATCGAGATAGGCATTGGCAGCGGCATAGTTCGCCTGCCCCATTGCGCCCAGGAAAGTCACTGCTGAAGAGAACAATACAAAGAAGTCAAGCGCCATTCCTCGGGTCAGTTCATGTAATAGCCAACTGCCCTGCACTTTGGGCGCAAACACTGTTGCAAACCGATCCCAGGATTGACGCTGTAAAACACCGTCATCCAAAACGCCTGCCGCATGGATCACACCTTTGAGCGCAGGCATCGTACGTCCGATCTCGGCAAAGACTTCGTTTATCTGCGAACGGTTCGAAATATCCGCCTGCATGATGCGGACATTGACGCCTGCATCGCGCAGACTCTGTATTCGAATTTGTGCTTGCTCACTTCCTCCGCTACGCCCGACAAGCACAAGGTGACGCGCCCCAGCATGCGCTAACTGCTCCGCAACCGTAAGTCCCATTCCGCCCAGTCCGCCGGTAATCAGATATGTCGCGTCATCGTGGATGGTTGGCAAAGGCAACATCTGCACGACTACAAGTTTGCCTGTGTGACGTCCCTGCGCCATCGTACGGAATGCATCGGCAACCTCCACAGCCGGGTAGACGCGCAAAGGAAGCGGTTGTAACTGACCAGATTCAATTAGCGGCATGATAGCCTCGAACAAATCACCGATCAGATCCGGGTTTTGTCGGGCTTCCTGCAAGAGATCGATCACTGCATACGATGCATGGGGGCGGACAGCAGTAAATTGTTCCCGGCTCCAGATGCCGCGTTTGCCGATCTCCAGAAAATATCCATCCTCGGCAAGGACCGAGATCGATTTAGGGATAAACTCATTGGCGAGTGAATTTAGCACAATGCTCACACCTTTGCCATTCGTGATCTCCATGATCTGATCGGCGAACGCCAAAGTACGAGAGTCCAGCACGTGTTGCACACCCATGGATTTAAGTAACGCACGCTTTGCCGGGCTACCTGCGGTGCCAAAAATTTCCGCGCCTGCCAGACGGGTAAGTTGCACAGCCGCCTGCCCCACACCTCCCGCCGCCGCGTGAATCAAGACCCGGTCGCCTACCTTGATGTTAGCCAGTTTGTGCAAAGCATAGTACGTTGTCAGAAATGCCGATGGTATGGTTGCGGCTTCGGCAAAGGTCATGTGAGGCGGCTTGGAAACCACCAGCCTGGCAGGCGTGATCGCATAAGAAGCAAAACTTCTTAATGCTACGGCAATGACCGGGTCGCCGACTCTGAAGCGGTCAACACCCGCGCCGATAGCGGAGATTACACCCGCGCACTCTGACCCAAGATCACCCCCGCCCGGATACATCCCCAACGCATTCAAAACATCACGGAACCCAATACCGGTCGCATGGATTTGGATCTCCACTTCACCGGGTCCGGGCGCTTTGCGAGTTAGCTTCCGATATTCCAGGCTTTCTAAAACGCCGGCTTCACGGCTGACGAGTTCAACCGGTTGCGCCCGATCACTCTCAGATGCATGCACTCGCTCCAGTCGGGCTACAAAGCGTCCCGTACTGCGGAAGGCAACCTGATCCTCAGCGTTGAGAGCGCTGATTTCCTTCCATAAATTGTTCGCCTGCTCTTCCTGCGAAACCAGTACATCCGGGTCCAAATCAACAAGGCAACATGAAATCTCCGGATGTTCCAGAGAAATGATCTTAGACAGACCCCATAGCGTGGCTTGGGATGGCGCAGTTACAGGACCCCGAACGGCTTGCGCGCCTCGGGTAGCGATCCAGACTGGCACGCTTCTGCCAGAGGCGAACAGCGCCTGGGCAAGATGCAGTAAACCACCGCAGAGCGCAGACTGCATATCCAATCTATCGAAACCTCGGTTCAACGCCCACAGGTAGACAATCCCTTTACAAACCTCACCGGGCTGTAGCAGTTTGTGAAAATCATCAGCACAAACAGGGTCGATTTCAAAACAATCCTGTTCGGTCTGAATGAATTCCCCGCCAGGCTTAACAACTCGCACGGATTGATTCTCCGCGCGCAGACGCTCCACAACTTCATCGCCGAGACCATCCGCTTCACAAAATACCAGCCACGTTCCAGCGTTTTTAAGGAATTTCGTCTGGGACGGCGCATTGTCCATTTTCCGCCACACAGTTTCATACAACCACGATTCCGTGTTGAAACCTGCATATTCTTTGACAGAAAACCCTTCCAGAGATATTAGCAGGCGACCTTCATCATCAAGAAGTTCAAGGTTCGATGTCACCACAGCCTGGCTCGGTTGTCCCGTCGTCTGGAGAGTTACATGACTCCAGAAAGCAGGCGGCAAACTGTCATGGATTTCAATTGAGCCGATACTCATGGGAAGGTACATCTTATTCGAATCGGGAATCAGGATTGCAGCCGCCTGCAACGCGGCATCGAGCATAGCCGGATGAAAATGATGGGCGGAGAGTCCGGTAGAAATCTTTTCCGGCGCTTCGATACGCGCCAACGACTCGTTCTTTCCCAGTTGCAGATGGACCAGCCCACGAAAGGCGCTCCCAAAACCTATGCCTCTTGAGGCTGTCTTTTGATAGTGAACCTCTCCGCTAACCGCATGATCGCAACGCGCCTGAATATTTGACAGTTCAACGAATCCTTCAACAGCAGAATCACGCAGTGAAATCACCGCGCTTGCATGCTTCTGCCATTGACTCGTCTCTTGGTCCCGACTGTACACCTGACAATTGAACCGATCCCCTTCAGCGGGACCTACAACTGTCTGGACCGTTACTGCTTCATCGATAGATAACGGCAGCGCTGCGTAAAACACGATATCTTCCGCTCGCACTCTCTGCGACGTTGCGCCATGTACATGCTTTGCGGCAGCGATCATCATCTCCAGATAAGCAGTCGCCGGCAGAATTACCCGTCCTTGAACTGTATGATCTTCCAGGAAAGCGGGCTCACCGGCAGTTAACTCGTTCTCGAAAATAACATCCTGTCCCGCCGTTTGTAGTTGCTTTCCCAATAAAGGATGGAGCAGATTCGCATCCTGCACCAGGCGTTTCTTTGAAGACGGCTTGATCCAGTAACTTTGACGCTGGAAAGGATAGGAGGGCAAGCGCACAACTTCGCGGGGATAATTCTTATCGAACGCTTGCCAATCCACGCTTACTCCATGAACGTGCAACGACCCTAGACTTTTTAGCAGGACGGACAAATCATTACGTCCCTCCCGCAATGATGGCAGCCAGACACAGAGCTCATCATTCAATGACCGTTGTCCCATCCCGAGCAGTGTGGCGCTGGGTCCTACTTCAAGAAAGAGGCGCACGCCCTGCTTGTAAAGTGTTTCTACACCCGCAGAAAAACGGACTGCCTGGCGCGTATGTTGCACCCAGTAATCGGCGTCGGGCGCTTCATGATCCTTGAAGAACTCACCGGTCAAATTCGATACCAGCGGGATCTGCGGCGCACGGAATTGGATCTCGCGGGCTACCTTCTCCAGCGAAGCCAGCATGGGGTCCATCAACGAGGAATGAAAGGCATGCGAAACTTCGAGGCGGCGGGATTTTATCCCCTGTTCTTGTAAGCGCAAGCAGATCGCATCTACGGCATTGTTCCTGCCCGAGATCACGATGTTATCCGATCCGTTGATCGCGGCGATGGATACTTCCGCTCCATACTCTGAGATTATAGATCTCACTTGCGTCTCGCCGGAAAAGATGGCAGCCATACTCCCATCCATAGGCAACGCCTGCATCAATCGTCCGCGCTCGGCAATAAGTTTCAAACCGTCTTCCAGGCTAAATACGCCCGCCAGACAAGCAGCCACATATTCGCCGACGCTGTGCCCCATCACAGCAGAAGGGATAACACCCCATGATTGCCATAACCGGGCAAGAGAATACTCGAGCGCAAAAAGCGCTGGTTGAGTGAAGGCAGTTTGGTCCAGCAACGATTGCTGTTCATGCTGGTTTTTCGAAGGCGGATAAAGTACATCGAGGAGAGGTTTCTCCAAACGTTCATGCAGAATTCGAGCGCATTCATCCAACATCTCACGGAACACAGGTTCGGTTTCATATAAATCGCGCGCCATGCCAGCATATTGCGAACCTTGACCGGTAAACAGGAATGCCACCTTGGCTGGCGATTTATCAACCAGTTGATGAGCAACCAGATTTGGAACATCCTGACTATGGACAAACCGATTCAGATCTTCACGAAGTTGAGACGCCGTCTCAGCGACGATTGCCAGCCGCTGGCTGAAATGGGCGCGCCGCGTGTTCGCAGTAAAACATACATCGCCAAGCGGAATATCCGGATGTTCATCAAAGAAATCTGCGTAACGTCGTGCCAATTCGGTCAATGCCGCGCGATTTTTTGCCGAGAGCGTCAGAACATGGAAAGGACGATCGGGTAAATCCGAATGGAACGATCTTTCGCGTGTGGGCGCCGGTGCAAGGATGATGTGGGCATTTGTGCCAGACGCGCCGAAACTGCTAACCCCCGCGATGCGATCCGCCCCAGTCCACGGCACGCGCAGTGTAGAGATGATTGCCGGCACGTTTTCCCAATCAATGAAAGGCGAAGGAGTTTGCAAATGCAGGTGAGGCGGAATCTCCTCATGTTGCAGGGCAAGCACGGTCTTGATCAGTCCCGCCACGCCAGAGGCCGATTCAGCGTGACCAATATTCGTTTTAACGGAACCCAGCCAAAACTTCGAATGAACCGGTCTTCCCTCTTTGAGGACAGCCGCCAAGGCGCGAACTTCGATCGGGTCGCCGAGCGCTGTGCCTGTCCCATGCGCTTCAATGTATTGCACTTGCGCCGGCTGGACTCCCGCATTCTTTAGAGCGGATCGGATCAACGCCTCCTGCGCGTGCTTGTTCGGGACGGTTAATCCACTGCTGAAGCCGCCGTGATTCACCGCCGAACCTTGAATCACTGCCAAAACAGAATCGCCGTCAGCGAGCGCGTCTGATAAACGCTTGAGGACGACGACGCCGCATCCTTCACTGCGGACAAAGCCATCGGCGCGCGCATCGAAGGTTTTACAACGTCCATCTTGTGCAAGCATGTTGGCTTTAGAGGCGCTGATCGAATATTCTGGAGACAGGATCAAATTCACTCCGCCCGAAAGGGCCAGATCGCACTCGCGGTTGCGCAGGCTTTGGCAAGCCAGGTGAACAGCAACTAACGAGGACGAGCAAGCAGTATCCAGGGACATGGTCGGACCATGAAAACCCAAAGAATAGGAAAGCCGTCCGGCAACACCGTTCAAGGCATTGCCCGTTAGCCGGTATGCATCGATCTGGCTTGGTTCCAGTCGTGAATTCTGCAAAGTCAGGTAATCATTTGTTGTAACGCCTACAAACACACCCGTCTGGCTTCCGCCGAGAGATACAGGGTCCTGATTGGCATGTTCGAGAGCATGCCAACTGACCTCCAGTAATAAACGCTGCTGAGGGTCCATACTAATCGCTTCACGCGGCGAAACGCCGAAGAAATGGGCATCGAACTGATCGACATCGCGGAGAAATCCGCCCCAGCGTGTGGAAATCTTTCCCGGAGACTGCGGGGCAGAATCGTAGTACGAATTTACATCCCATCGGTCAGGGGGAATCTCTGTGATCGCATCTACGCCGTTGACAAGCATTTGCCAAAACGATTCTGGATCGTTAGCGTTGCCAGGATACCGGCATCCTATACCGATCACCGCGATAGGTTCGGTTTGAACCTGTTTGAGCGTTTCCACCTGGCTCCGCAGTTTTTGGATGGCTGACAGAGCGCTTTTCAGGCGCTCCTGATATTCCCGTAACTCTGATGCCGAATCCATTTATTTCCCTTCCGTCAACTTGTCGATCCCAGAAAGTTCATCATCGAGCAGGGCAAACAACTCATCCTTGGAAAGGTCTTTAAGCTTTGCCTGGCTCTGTTGGTCTGCAACACCGCCTGATGCATCCTTGGCAGATTCCATCATCGGCGCCGCAGGGTCAGAAAAGATTTCGTGGACGAGAAAATCCGTCAAGGCAGCCACAGTTGGGTGTTCGAACGCCAGGGTAGGCGGGAGTTGAAGATCCAATTTACTCTGAAGATTATTTCGCAACCGAATCGATGTAATCGAATCCATACCAAGCCTGAAAAAGCCTTGTTGGATATCCAATGTTTCTGCCTGATCAAGCCCAAGCATGTTGGCAACCTCTTCGCGGACAAGATCAAGCAGTGTGTCGCGTTGTTTACTCGGCGAGAGATTTTTGAGTTGTTGCAAGATCGTATTTTTTTGTGCAGCAACTCTGTCTTTCAGCATTTTTGCCGGCTCTGTTCCCTCGATCCATTCCAAAACAGGCTGGGCTTGTCGTGCCGTATAAACCGGCTTAAATTCGTTCCAATCGACAGAAGCAACCACCACTTCAACGATGTCGGTTTCCAACAAATATTTCATCGCGGCTAGACCGTCATTGCTAGGCATTTTCCGAAGACCGACGCTAGAGAAGAGTTCAGCAAGTTGTCCCTGACCCATACCGCCCTCCTCCCACCACCCCCAGTTGATACTGAGCGCCGGCACCCCGTGTGCGCGACGATGGTAAGCCAGAATATCCAGGAAGTGGTTAGCAGCCGCATAGTGGGCGAGTCCCTTTGATCCCCAAATAGATGCGGCAGACGAAAACATGATGAAGAAATCCAGAGGAGCTGGTATAGATTTACTCAATCCATGAAGAAGCCATGCCCCTGACACCTTTGGGCGGAGAATCTCGTTAAATCGTTCTACTGTGATCTCCTGGACCGGTGAATAATCTTCCACGCCCGCGATATGAAAGACGCCAGACAGGGTGTGGTGGTTTGATGCAAGTGTCTCGAACAGCCTAGTCATTTCCAAAGACTGAGAAGCATCTACTCTAAGGACCGAGATCGTTGCTCCCATTGCTTTCAATGCCCGGGTCGCTTCAATACGCTTTCCCATTAGTGTTTCAGATGGAACACGACTCCACTCCTCTTCTGGTGGCAGGCCTGTTCTGCTGGTCAGCACCACATGTTTTGCGCCCTGTTCAACCAGCCAGCGCGCAACCTCTAGCCCAAGCCTACCGAGACCGCCGGTGATCAAGTAAGAGGCATCGGGGCGGATTTGGAGATCGTTACATTTAGGCTTTTCTGTATCCCAACGCACAAGACGAGGCGCATAACGCTCGCCGCTTCGATAAGCGACCTGCCGTTCCTGATCAGCGGCAAAGATCTCGGCAAGGATGCGATTGACATCCTCTGACCGGGGCTTTTCATTATTCTCCAGGTCGATTATGCCGCCCCACAGATCAGGATGTTCTATGGCGATACCCCGCCCCAACCCCCACAACAGCGATTGCGCCACTTGGACCGAATCTGTCTGCGCTACAGGCTGCACACCGCGCGTCACAACCCACGCGCGCGGAGTCGCATCCTGCTCCACAGACAGCAACGATTGAACTAACTGCAAAAGACCGGCAGCAGTAACGGTCTGGCTTTGCACGAGCAGGTCAGCATCCAGTTCTTCATTGGATGGGGCATCCAATCCCCAAAGATACAAGATGCCATCGAGTTGTCCTGCTTTCAACCCTTGGTTGATTGCACGCGTTATTCCTTCCGGGTTTCCAGGTTCATAAGAAACCAGAGCGCATGTACAACCCAGCGCTTCCATGCCCGCGGCAATTTCCTTCCCAAACCCAGCCTGATCGCCGAAGATTAGCCAGCGACTATTAGATTTGGCAACTGTAGCGCTCACCCGGAGAGGCTTTGACTGCCATTCCAGGTTGTACATCCAGTCCGCATCCACCTGTCCAATTTCGATCTCCCCATCAATCAGTTTGCTCCACGTGTCTGTATTGGCTTGTCGTTCATACAGTTCAAACGAGGCGGACATGGACTCACCACGGGTCAAAATCAACTGTAGAGTCGCGTCGCTACTTGTGTCGAGGGCAAGGGGAGCATACATGTGCGATTCCCTGATCAGATGGGTTTTCGGTCCAAAGACCGCATTGGCGCCCGCGAACACCATGGCTGCCGTCACATCGTCAATTTTGTTGTCTTTCAGGTAGGCACGGAATGCATTATCGATCTGCGTCTGCCAGACCGTACTCTTCGGCAAATGCGCGAGAGGCGGTAAACGCACGCCAAGCAAAGGATTTTCCTGAATGCCGAGAACCTGTCCACCATCCCGTTTGGAAGCGGTTGCACGGTTCGCAACTGACTCAACCCAATATCGCTGGCGATCCCATTGATATTTTGGCAGTGATGCCAGCCTTCCCCCACCGGGGTAGTGTTTCGTCCAGTCTATGGGATAGCCAAGTGTATAGAGCCTACCCAACGAACCCAGTATCGTGCTCTGTTCTGCTTCTTCACGGAGTAACGATGGGAGTGTAGAGCCATTCTTCTTCAGATGATGGAGCGTCTCTTCGATCGCCGGCAATAGGATCGCGTGTGGGCTGATCTCAATGAATATCGTGTGCCCATCCTGCGCTAACTTCTCGATCGCCTTGGAAAAGAGCACAGGTTGTCTGAGATTATCTGCCCAGTACGATTTGTCAAAAGATAAATCGCCGCTACGTCGCCCTTCGACCGTGGAATAAAAAGGAATATCGGCAGGCTTCGATTGCAGACCATCGAGTTCCTTGAGAAGTTCAGGCAATAATGCATCCATTTGCGGACTGTGAGAAGCCACATCCACCTTCACAGGCCGATAGAAGATATTTTTCGCCCCCAGCTCTTCAAATAACCTGTCCATCGCCGCCGGGTCACCGGAAAGAACGGTGGAACGTGGACTATTGTTCACCGCAACAGATAACTGAGCAGAGTAGTTTTTCACGATCTGCTGTGCTTCATTGAGCGAGAGTCCAACAACAGCCATCACGCCCCTGCTGCTGACACGGCGCAACAGCCAACTTCGCGTACAAATGATACGAGCTGCGTTTTGCAGATCGAGCGCTCCAGCAATGTGCGCAGCCGCCACCTCGCCCATACTGTGTCCAACAACGGCATCAGGCGTAATTCCCCAGGAACGCCATAAAGCAGCCAGAGCCACCTGAATGGCAAACAACGTCGGTTGGATCACGTCGATTTCATCCAAACGAGCATTGCTTCCATTCTGTAGTTGCTCGGTCAGGCTCCAGTCGGCGTAAAGGCGGATCGCCCGCTCACATTCTAATATGGCATTCCGGAACACAGGCTCTCTTGCCATTAATTCCTGCCCCATGCCAATCCATTGTGATCCCTGCCCAGGAAAGACAAATGCCACACGCGGCGCGGCTTCCGCAGTCACATAATTGCTTGAGGCGCCCGGCAGCGCCTTGTCTTGCATAAAGCCGTCCAGCTTTTCGGCAAGTTCCTGATGAGTTCTACCTACAACAACAAGACGATGTTCATGCGGACTGCGCCGCAAACTGGCTGTGTAGCAAATATCGCCAAGGTCCGGGAGTGACCCGTTTTTTTCAGTGAGAAGGAATTCTCGATACGACTCGACAAGCCGATCCAACGATCGCCTGCTTTGGGCTGAGATCGGCAGAAGAAATACCCGATCATTTTCGGACGAGGCGACCTTCTCCGGCACGCCTGGCGCCTCCTCGAGGATCACGTGAGCATTTGTTCCCGACCAACCAAAGGAACTGACTCCCGCCAGACGTTTTCGATTGCCTTGCCAGGGTTGTAATCCGGCAGATACGCTCAGCCGCGTGCCATCGAGTGAAACATTTGGGTTGAGCGTCTTGAAGTGCACCAGCGGCGGAATGGATTTCTTCTGAAAAGACAAGACGGTCTTGATCAAACCCGCTATTCCAGCCGCGCCTTCAAGATGCCCGATATTTGCCTTGGCAGAACCGAGAAAACAAGGAAACTTGCCGTGATCATCCTGTCTGAAAATTGCGGACAGAGACTCCAACTCAATCACATCCCCAAGGGAGGTCCCGGTTCCATGAGCCTCGATATAACCGATCTCAGCTGGCGCCACGCCGCCATTCTCCAGAGCACGGTGAATCACATCCTGCTGTGAGAGGCCGTTCGGCGCAGTCAAGCCATTTGTGTGCCCATCTTGATTGATGGCAGACCCACGGATTAAAGCCAGAATGCGATCTCCATCGGCGAGCGCATCCGATAGACGCTTCATGATGATAACGCCACAGCCCTCACCGCGTACAAATCCATTGGCTTGCGAATCAAATGCCTTACAACGACCATCGGGCGCCAACATGTGCATCTTGGAAGCGGCAATGGAGAACTCCGGAGAGAGGATTAAATTCACTCCGGCAACGATTGACATCCGGCTTTCACCAACCCGTAAACTCTGGCAAGCCAGATGAACTGCAACCAGCGATGAGGAACAGGCTGTATCCACAGTGATGGTGGGACCGCGCAAATCGAACAGATACGATAACCGTCCGCCGATTACATTATGTGCAGTACCGGTACCCGTGTAGATATCGATCGCATTTGGGTCAGCGTACTGATACATGGTGTAATCTGTGCTATGACTGTGAACTCCCACATAGACGCCCGTCTGACTTCCAGCCAGACCGGTCTTCGTCAGCCCGGCATCCTCAATTGCCTCCCAAGCTACTTCCAGCACAAGCCGTTGTTGTGGATCCATCTGTGCGGCTTCCCGCGGCGAGATCCCGAAGAAATTCGGATCGAATTGATCGATCGGGTCGATAAAGCCGCCCCACCGGGAACTCATCTTCCCCGGAACCGATGGATCCGAATCGTACAAGACATCAACGTTCCAGCGATCGGCAGGGACTTCGGAAATCGCGTCCACGCCTTTTTCCAACAGGCTCCAGAATGCTTCGGGAGAATTGGCGCCGCCGGGAAAACGGCATCCCATGCCAATGATCGCGATCGGTTCCTTCTGAGACTTTTCGATCGAGTCGAGGCGGACGCGCGCTTTCTTCAACGCACTCAACGCCTGTTTCAATTGATTCAAATCATTCGATTCTGGATTGCTCATTTCACTCATCTCCCAGAAGATCCTCGATGGCATCCAGTTCTTCTTTCAAGAGGGCATCCACTTCCGCCTTGGATAATCCTTCAATTTCTGTCTCTGGAGAGTCTACCGCATCAATTTGAGGCGCTGTGCCTAATGAAAGTTCATCCTTGCCCAATTCGACATCCATCTTCTGTGCCAGGAAATTTGTCAATGCTTGAATCGTCGGGTAATTCCAGATCAAAGAAGCGGATAGTGTGAGTTGCAGACCTTTTTCGAGTCGGTTGCGCAATTCCAACGACATCAATGAATCCATTCCCAATGTTCGAAGTGGTTTATCCAATGCAATACGAGCAGGAGCAAGATGCAACACGTAGGCTACCTGTTCCCGCAGATATGCCTCGAACAATGCGCGGCGTTGCTTGTCTGAATCGAGCTTCGCCAATTCGTCACGGACATTTCTAGTCGTTGAGCCTTTGCCGACTGTCGGGACCGCGATCTGATTTACCAAATCTCTTACCAGAGAGGAGCGCGCCGCGGCTGGCTGTGACAGACACCACTTGCCCGCATCAAACAACATCACGCTTACTTGTGGACTTTTTTGCATCATGAGCAATGACATCACATTCAAGCCCTGTTCCGGGGCGATACTGCCGAGTCCCTGTTGCGATAACCGATCTCCACGATTTGACTGCACCGCGGCAAGGCCGATTTCGCTCCATGGTCCCCAATTAATGCTAAGCGCAGGCAGTCCCTGGGCATGACGGTATCTGGCAAGCGCGTCCAGAAAAGCATTGCCCGCGGCATAGTTGACCTGTCCTGGGGTGCCGAGAACCGCAGCAACAGACGAAAACAGGATGAAGAAATCCAGCGGCTGATCGGCAGTTAATGTGTGCAGGTTCCATGCGCCCAGGGTCTTCGGAGCGAATGCTTGCATAAATCTCTCGTGATCCATCTGAGGGATCGTAGCATCGGCAAGCCGTCCAGCCGCATGGATAACGCCTCTCAATGGCAATGAATCCTGTTTGATCTGTGAAAGGACTTCAGACATCTGAGCCAGATCGGCAACATCTGCCTGCAGGGTAACAACATGGATACCCGCATCCTGCAATTCATTGATGACTTGCAACGCGGGTTGGGCGGGTTGGCTTCGTCCCAGCAAAACAAGATGACGCGCACCCTGCTTTGCCAGCCACCGGGCAAACACCAAGCCCAGGTCGCCAAACCCGCCAGTGATCAGATATGTACCATCCGATCGAATCGGTATCGTCGCAGCAGGGGCTGCAAAAGAAGCGTTCTCATCTTCCATGGCAATGACCAGTTTACCCGTGTGCTTTGCCTGCGCCATCAGGCGGAACGCCTCGCGTACCTGCGACACGGGGAAGGTTTGCAAAGGCAAGGCTGCGATCTGCCGCGTCTCGATCAACTCGAAAATCTCATGCAACATTTCGCCGATCAGATCGGGTCTCTCACGGCTCATTTTATCCAGGTCGATCGCAAAGTAGGAAAGATTCTTTTGGAAAGGTAATAGTCCGATCCTGCTGTTCTGGTATATATCGCGCTTGCCGATCTCCAAAAAGCGACCATAAGGCTTCAAGACCTGAAGACCTTTTGTGATCGCGCTGCCTGCAAGAGAATTCAGAACAACATCCACACCTTCCCCATTCGTGACCTTGAGAATGTCGTCGGCGAAGGATAGTGAACGCGAATCCATGACGTGCTGAATTCCAAGCGCTTGCAAATATTCACGTTTTTCCGGGCTGCCTGCAGTGGCAAAGATCTGTGCGCCGGATCGTTTGGCGAGTTGTATGGCGGCTAAGCCCACACCGCCAGTTGCCGAATGAATCAAGACGCGTTCATTTGCCTGCAACCGGCCCAGATGATGGAGCGCATAATAAGCCGTGAGATAAGCAATGGGAAGCGAGGCGGCTTCTTCATAACTGAGGGATGACGGCTTTTTCACGACCAACCGCACATCGGTGATGACGTGTGAAGCCAGGCTGTCAAACGCAATCGCCGCGACCTCGTCACCCGGGCGAAACTCGGTGACTTCTTCGCCCACACGTACAATGACACCGGCACATTCGATGCCCAACGGTCCCACCCCACGCGGATAACCCGGATAAATTCCCATCGCTCCCATCACGTTCATGAAGTTGAGCCCCGTTGCCTTGACGGCAATCTCAACTTCTCCAGCCTTCGGCGCACTGCGCAACATCGGCTGGATGGAAAGACTGTCCAGGATACCCGGGGAATGGATATCCACTCGGAAAGACCGCTGTCCATCCACCTTCTGATGGGCAAACTCCGGCGCCTCATTCAAATCCGGGACTGGCATCCGTTTCAACCGTGCCGCATATCTCTGACCGTTCCTCAGCGCGACCTGATCCTCGTCCTGAAACTGCAAGGCTCGCGCAAGCAGATCAAGTTCGTCCACGTTCGCGGCGGGGCTCAGGTCTACGCAGGTACAGCGCAAGTTCGGGAACTCATTGGCGATCACCGCCCTCATTCCCCACACGGTCGCTTGCGAAACAGAAATCGCCTCCGGCTTGGCAAGAACGGATTGTGTCCCGCGCGTGATCATCCAGAGATGAGGCATGGTCACGGACATTTGTGAAATCGCCTGCATCAGATACAAAATGCCAACCTCATTTAGAGCATTGGCAGAGCCCTCGATGGTTTGACCTAAACTCCACAGATAGACAACTTCTTGGACCGTTTGACCGAGATCTTGGAATAACCGCTTAAAATGCGCAGCCTGCGCCGGATCGATCTCATAACGATTGGCTTGCGCATGATATTCTCCGCCAATGGTAACCAGGCTGAAAGTATGAGAATGACGTTGTAATTGCTCCGCAAGCCTTGCTCCAACGCCTTGTCGGTCGGCAAAGATCAACCAGTGTTTTGATTCACTGGCAGCGCTCGCCGGAATTGGACTCTCCTGCCACTGGGTCTCATAGAAGAGAGTCCCCACATCCGTTGGTTTCGCTTCCACGCGTTGTAAGCAAAGTTGCCGCGCCGAAAGGATGATCTTTCCATTGCTGTCGAATAAACGAATATCCCCTCTTACATAATCCTGCCCAATCTCTGGAACTACATGGCACCAGAATTCACGATCGAAGTCCGGTGCCGCATGACTTTCCATATCTGAGAGATCGGTGGGAAGATACGCATCTTGATTGGATGACGGCAAGGCAACCAATAAAGTTTGAAAACAAGCATCCAGAAGCGCCGGATGCAAAATATACTTTGCCGCCTGCTGAGCGATCTCGTCCGGCAATTTGATTCTGGACAGAATTCCTGTTTGACCTTGCGTCACGCCTGTGACGGCTTGGAAGTTTCTTCCATAGTTTAACCCGCGTTGAGATGCATCTTCATAAAGCGCATCGGCAGTAAGTTCCATGGGCTGTGCTTGCAGATCTTTCCACACCAAGCTCACATCGACATCCGCCTGCTTCCCAAGCCCGACAATCCCGCTTGCGTGCAGGGACCATGAACTAGCAGAATCATCTTGAGACGGTCGGCTATAAATCAGGAATTCTGTCGTCTCCGGGTTGTCGGAAGCGAATACCAATTGCAGAATTTTTTCTTCCTCATTGTTAAGGAACAATGCTTCTCGGAATGAAACATCCTTGATCCGATACGGCTTCATCCCATATGCCTCTGCGGCAGCGGCAAGCGTCATCTCGAGATAAGCGGCGGCAGGAAACACAACCGAGCCACGCACTTGATGATCTTTCAAATACGGGAAACGTTGTACGCTGATGGGTGTCTCCCAAATATGTTCGCCCGTCGCCGTGTAGACATGCGTTCCCAGCAAGGGATGAGAACCCGGGCGAGCAGGACGCATAGAAGGAACAGTTTCAAACCAGTACCGCTCTCGTTGCCAGGGATAGGCAGGGAGAGAAACGATCTTACCGCTTGGATAGATCTTTTCCCAGTCCAAATCATAGCCAAGCATATAGAGCGAGCCCAGTTCGCCGAGCAGCGTGGCAGATTCCGGCTGGCTTCGCCGCAAGGATGCAAAACCATAAGCCGGAAAATCTGTCGAAGCGCGCGTTTCTTCGATTGCCGAAAGGAGAACCGGGTGCGGACTCATCTCAATGAAGAGCGCGTGCTCATCCTCAAGCAACCTTTGTACAGTTTCGCTAAAGCGCACTGGCTGGCGAAGGTTACGCCCCCAATACTCGGCATTCAGCAATTCACCGTCAAGAACAGTCTGTGTGACAGTGGAATAGAAAGCAATAGCCGCGGCTCTGGGTTCGATACCGCTCAAAGACTCTTCCAGTTCCGGGCGAATGGGATCCATTTGCCAACTGTGAGATGCTACATCTACTTTGATCAGGCGGCAAAAGATCTCGCGGCTATGGAGAGTCTCCATAAGTTGCTCGAGCGCATCCGGGTCGCCCGATACTACCGTTGACTTCGGACTGTTCTGGACAGCAATCGAGAGCTTGCCTTCGAAATCTTGTAAAAAATTCTCCACATCGTTGTGTGGTAGTCCGACCACAGCCATAGCGCCTTTACCGCTGGCGCGTTGCATCAACTGGCTACGCTTGCAAATGATCCGCGCCGCATCCTCCAGGCTGAGCGATCCTGCAACATAGGCTGCAGCCACTTCCCCCATGCTGTGACCGATCACTGCTGAGGCTTCAATACCCCACGATTGCCAGACAGCCGCCAACGCTACTTCCATAGCGAACAAAGCAGGCTGAATAACGCTGATCTCATTTAAGCGATAGGCAGGATCGTTCTCTTCCAGCATAAGCTGCTCAAGCAGAGACCAATCTGACCAGTGTTTGATCGCGCGGTCGCATTCCGTCAAAGCTTTACAGAATACTGCATTTTCTTTTAATAGCTCACGTCCCATACCCAGCCATTGCGCGCCTTGCCCAGGAAAGACAAATACCACTTTCGGACGACCGGTAATCTTTTGGCCTTTATGGGCATCCCCAGCTAGAAAAGCAGATAGTTGTTCTGTGATTCCTTGATGCGTTCTGCCCAAAACTGTCAAACGCTCAGCATGATGCACACGCCGACTACCAGCAGTGTAGCAAATATCCTGTAGCGAAGCAGGATCTTTTTGGGATAAAAATTGCAAATAGGATTCGGCAAGCATGCGCAGACCTTCAGCTGTCTGCGCGGAGAGAGGCAATAGATAGAACGTACCTGATTCCGAATGTGTCTCTGCTTGAGAGAGGTCCGGTGTCTCAGCCAGAACAATGTGAGCGTTTGTGCCTGCAATGCCAAAGGCGCTGACACCTGCGATTCTCTCACCGTCGCTCAGCCAGGGCGTCAATGATGTAGGGATTGTCAGTTTCCAATCTTGCCAAGGGATATTCGGATTGAATTCATCCAGATGAAGACTGGGTGGAATCATTCCATATTTCAAAGAAAGCGCGACTTTAATGAGTCCAGCGACCCCGGCAGCGCCCTCCGTATGCCCCAAGTTTGTTTTAACGGAGCCCACTAAAAGCGGCGATTGAGCCTGTCGCCCCTTTCCAAGTACTGCGCCCAGGGCACCAAGTTCTATTGGGTCACCAGCACGCGTCCCCGTTCCATGCGCCTCAATATATTGAACTTGACGCGGGTCCACGCCAGCGCTTTGATATGCCACTCGGAGCATATCCTCCTGTCCCTGTTGGCCCGGCGTAGCAAGAAAGCTACCGCTTTGTCCATCGTTATTGACCGCTCCGCCGCGGATCACAGCATAGATGGAATCGCGATCCTCGATTGCTTGCGACAAGCGCTTCAACACCACCAGCGCGGCGCCCTCACTACGGACATAGCCATCCGCCTGCGCGCTACCAAACTTGCAACGTCCATCGGGCGCCATCATCTGTGATTGCGAATACGCGATTGTGATATGCGGCTGAAGGATCACATTTGCGCCCCCCGCTAACGCCAGTTCAGATTCGCCTGTCCACAAACTCTGGCAGGCAAGATGGATCGCCACCAACGACGAGGAACAAGCTGTGTCAATCGTAATGCTCGGTCCTTGCAGCCCTAAAAAGTAGGAGAGTCTTCCAGAGGCGGAGTAACGACCACTGCCTGTGGTCATGTAAAAATCTGTCTGGGAAGGATCGGCAAAGAGCCGGGCTTCAAAATCATTCAACCAAATACCGGCAAACACACCGGTTCGAGTTCCCACCAACTGGCTAGGGAGAATACCCGCATCTTCCAACGCTTCCCAAGCTAATTCCAGAAGGAGGCGCTGTTGCGGATCGAGACGCTCTGCTTCGCGCGGAGCGATCCCAAAGAACGAGGCATCGAGTTGGTCGATGTTTTCAAGGAAACCGCCCCAACGAGTCATGATCTTACCCGGCGTTGCCGGGCGAGAATCGTAATATGTTTCCACGTCAATGCGATTGGACGGAATCTCGGAGACAACATGGACACCATCTCGCAAGAGAGCCCAGAATTTTTCCGGGCTATCCGCGCCGCCAGGAAAGCGACAACCGATCCCTATGATCGCGATTGGCTCCCGCTTCAATTCGCGTGTTGTGGGGTAATTGCTCTCTCCTTTGCGTGTCATTCCAACTCCTGCATGTTTAGGAAATAATCGAACCAATCAGCAATACGTTCCAGATCGTCAGCAAATCGAACAAATTCAAATGTCAACGCCAATATTTTGTATGACAATGAAATTTTAAATAAAAAAGTCTGAGGAAACCGCAAGACGATTTCACAACAGCAAAGGATCACTTGTAAATGTTTGAACTGATGGCGCCCAGCGCGGACTTGTTTATCGGCGGAGAGTAGATACGAGAGTTGCGCCAAAACATACGCCGGCTATCGTAGAGAAGTGTATCAAACTGAACTCTCAGCCTGCAATAGCCTGAAGTCTTGTAATGGGGTCGCCATGTTTTACAGACTCGATCTGCTATTCGACAATTTGCCTCTCAAGCGCTTTCAATAACCTAGTCAGTTCCATATTTAATTCACGCAAAATAACTGACCGCGCCGTCTGGAGAAAGAAATGCTCTCCGGGAAACATCTTCAGCCTAAAAGCAGTTGAAGTATGCGCCTCCCAGTGCGCTAAAATTTGCTCATCCACAGAGCGGTCCTGATCTCCCCCATACACACTAATGGGACAACCCAGCGGGGCTTCTTCTTTGTATTCATACGTTTCGAGCATTGTGACATCAGCTCGTATCATCGACAAGAACAAATTAACCAGTTCGGGGTCCTGAAGAATAACCTCCGGTAATCTGCCATAAAGTTGTTGGGTTGCCTGGAGAAACTCTTCTTCTGGCAGATGGTGCAAATTGGGATGAGTCGCAGGGGCGTCAGGCGGTTTACGTCCCGAGACGAACAAATGTAATGGCTGCGATTCCGCCCGCCGACGCAGTTCTCGCGCGACTTCAAAACCGATCAATGAACCCATGCTATGGCCAAAGAAAACAAAGGGCTTGTCAAGGTAGGGCGTCATCCCCTGAGTCAGGGGAACGATCAACGCTTGAAGTTGTCGGTAAGGCGCTTCCCGAATCCTTGCATCTCTACCCGGCAAATTCACTACAAATAACTCAATTTCCGGTAAAAGCCAGTTCGACCAGGCGTTATACACTGACGAACCTGCTCCTGCGTAAGGAAAACAAAATAAGCGGATTCGCGATTGTGAATTCGGCTTTAAACAACTTACCCAAGAGGTAGAGACAACCGAATCGTAGTTTGACAAATTCACTATGGTTATCTCCTCAGGGACTATATATTTGCTGACTTTAATTTCTATTTATCCACAAACCCTGTTTTAGGCTCATGGGAAGAGGGAATGTTCGACTCGAACGAATTGTACGGCAAGTAATGCAATTACAAGCTCAGTTCCTAAATCAAACTGATGATTTCTCTGGCAATTATAGATGCAATGACCTCAAGTAAAACTTTTACAATCTGATAAGAAACATCTATACAATAAGACGTGAGAAAATTGTATAAGTTACACAGTTTAATACGCCTTTTCAGATCGTATTACAATCTTTAAGCCATTCGAGAAATCCATCCCTGAAAAACAGGAAGCGCCCGCTTCAACAATTGTTGATTGGAGTTTCCTCGACAACGACGATGGTCAGCCAGACGAGCTACCCGATTGGGCAAAAAGGCAGATCAAACGACTCGAGAGACGTATGGAAAATGAGACCTCGCGGGAATTAGCTGAACACATGATTCTAATGCTCAAATGGACACGCAACATCCCGCCGCCATCCACGCCAAAGCGATATGACCCGAACGAGCCGCCCTTCGATCCCAGCGAAATCCTCGGCGGGATGGAGATGGACGATTTCGATGACGATGACGAGGATGATGAATGATCGCGATGAAATGTAATTGTCGCATCGCGGCAATTACAGGGGAAGACATGACGCGCAAGAAAAACTAAACTCCGACTATTGACCTCACGCTCATTCTCCCGTACAATCCCGCCTGCAAAATTATATATAATTTTCATGTCGTTGCGAGTCTTCGAGAAGCAATCTCCTGTATAAGAAGGAACTCTCCTCGCAATGACACAAAGGCAACCATGGCAAAATATCGCATCATGTACTGGAAGCACATTCCCCAATCCATCACCGTCGAAGGCGATGGGCGCACGATAAAGAAACAACTCTCGGACAAAATCCAAAACAAGATCGACGCGTACGCGATGGCGGAGGGACTCACTTCCACGTCGGATTATGCGAGTCAATACAAACGCGGGGATTGGATCGAACACGCTGGCGCGCCCGAAGAGGTGGCAGACACGCTTCTTTCCCAACTTGAGGCTGAGTTCGCCAAAGTGGAGATTCCGCGTCGGGCTAGCGAAACCGCGTAGGGGCACAGCGGAACGAATTAACGTCTGAGCCATTCCAGTCTCGCTGTGCCCCTACCATAACAACATGACCAACAAACACACCATCATCCTCCAACCCTCTGGCAGTCGCGGACAAGTGGACGAGGGCATGTCCGTTCGTTCTGCCGCGCGCGAGTTGGGCGTGGAGATCGAGTCCATTTGCGCCGAAAACGCCACGTGCGGCAAGTGCATGGTGCTGATCGAAGAAGGGCGCTTCGAGAAATACAACATTGACTCGAAACAATCCAACCTCTCCCCCGTTAGCGCGGAGGAGCGCGCCTATCTCGAACGCCGACCCAAGTTATTGAAAGAAAAAGGCTGGCAGATCGGACAAGTCCGTTTATCGTGCCAATGCAAAATTCTCGGCGATGTTCTGATCAACGTCCCTGAGGAGAGTCGCGGCAACAAGCAGATCGTCCGCAAGAGCGCGAGCAACCGACCGATTGAGATTAAACCCGCCGTCCGAAAATATTTGGTGACGATGACCCCGCCGAATCTGGAGCGACCGATTGCAGATTGGGAACGCCTCGCCAAAGGACTCGAAACCTCCATGCGACTCGTCCACGGCAACGATGCGGTATTGCCGCGCTGGTATGATTTGGATATTGATTATCAATGTCTGAGAACGTTGTCGAAAACCTTGCGTGACTCAACCCCCAAGGGGGCAGGATGGAATGTGACCGTATCCGTGTGGAGGGATAAGGAAGTCATTGCAGTTCAGGGCGGGTATCACGAGGAAAGCTACGGCGCGGCTGTGGACATCGGCTCAACGACAGTCGCTCTTTATCTTTGCAATCTGCGAACTGGCGAATTGTTAGCCGCCGAATCCGAGATGAACCCGCAGATCGTGTATGGCGAAGATGTGATGTCTCGCATCCAGTATGCGATCGAACATCCCGACGGCTTGGAGAAGTTGCACAAGGCGATCATTTCGACGTTGAATAAGTTGTTGGGTAAAGCCGCGCATGAAGCGGGAATCAAGTTGAATGAGATTCTTGAGATGGTCCTCGTCGGTAATTCGACGATGCATCACATCCTGTTGAATTTGCATCCAAAGGATTTGGGACTCGCTCCGTTCGTGCCTGCGATTCACAAGTCGGTTGACATCAAAGCGCGTGAGTTGGGATTGAAGATCAACCCATCGGGGAACATCCACGTTCTGCCGACGATCGCATCCTTTGTCGGCGCGGACACGAGCGCGATGATCCTTGCCGAAGAGCCACACAAACAGGATGAAAACTGGCTTTTGATCGACGTCGGCACGAACGCAGAACTCGTGCTGGGCAACCGCAAACGCTTGGTTTGCACATCCACGCCGACGGGTCCCGCGCTCGAAGGCGCGCACGTGGAATATGGGATGCGCGCCGCGCCTGGCGCGATGGAACGCGTCCACATTGACGAAGCGACGCTCGAGCCGAAGTACAAAGTCATCGGCGTGGAAGGTTGGAACACGGAACATGCCGAGTTCAAAGGTCAGGTCAAAGGGATTTGCGGATCCGCCATCATCGACGCGGTGGCGGAATTGTTCAGGACGGGAATCGTCGATTCGAGGGGCAAATTCAAAAAAAATCTGGAGTCGAAGCGTGTTCGAGAGGGCGAGTCAGGCTGGGAGTTTGTGATCGCCTGGTCGGAGGAAACATCCATCGGACGCGACATCCCAATAACGCAGCAGGATGTGCGGCAAATTCAATTGGCGAAAGCCGCGCTGTTCACGGCGGCGCGCACGTTGTTGAAACGCAGCGAACTGGAAAATCCCGACAAGGTAATTTTGGCAGGCGGGTTCGGCAGTTTTATTGACAAAGAAAAGGCGATGCTCATCGGCTTGATCCCCGATTGCGATTTGAACAATGTTTATGCCGTCGGCAACTCGGCGGGCGACGGCGCGCGGATTGCGTTGTTGAACATCGAGAAGCGAAATGAAATTGACGCAGTGACGCGCAATGTGGAACGATTCGAATTGCCAACCGATCCTGAATTCCAAAATCAGTTCATGCTGGCGACGAGTTTCCCGCACATGAGCGAACCGTTCGAACACATCGCACATTTGATTCCCAACCGCGTCGCCGATCCGCTGGCAAAGAATTTTATGACAAAATAGATCGGCAGTTGAGTAGTCCCGCGATGCTCGTCGCGGGACGTATCGAAACCACCACGCCATAAAGAAATTTTTGAAACAAAATCACTCTTGAACATCGTTGGTTTCGATACGGCGGACGAGCGCCGCCTACTCAACCAACGGAGGAAACCTATGAACAAATTTCTAGAACGATTACAAAACGGAGAGATCCTAGTTGCCGATGGCGCGACGGGGTCGAATCTACAAAAGATGGGACTCAAGCCAGGCAAACCGCCAGAGGACTTGATCATTGATGACCCCGACACGATTCTCAAACTCGCTTCATCCTTCGCTGAGGCTGGTTCTGACATTATTTTGACCTGCACCTTCGGCGGAACGCGGATGCGGATGAAGGATTCGAAATATCAGGATCGCACTCCCGAAGTGAACATGCGCGCGGCGGAGATCGCGCGCAAAGCCGCCTCGCTCAACAACGGACTGGTCGCTGGTTCGATAGGACCCGTCGGCGCGTTGATCAAGCCGTATGGTCCGCTGGAATATGACGAAGTGAAAGCGACCTTCGCCGAGCAAGCCAAAGCATTAGCCGATGGCGGGGTGGACTTGTTGCTCATCGAAACCATGTTCAGCATCGAAGAAACAACTGCCGCGTTCGAGGGAGCAAAATCCGTGACGGATCTGCCGATTGTCGTTTCGTTCAGTTACGACAGAGGTACGCGCTCGATGATGGGAGTCAAGCCGAAGGACGTGATCAAGAAATATTCCGAGATGGGCGCGACGCTCGTCGGCGCGAACTGCGGGACGACGCTCGATAACATGGAAGCCGTCGTCAAGGAATACGCGGCGACCCTGCCGAACTTTCCGTTGTGGGTGAAGCCGAACGCGGGAGTCCCACACATGGACATCGAGACCGAGCAAGGCGTGTACGACATGGGTCCCGAGGATATGGCTGTCTATTCAAAGAAGTATGTTGAGTTGGGGGCGAAAGTTGTGGGAGGTTGCTGTGGGAATACGCCTGAGCATATCGCTGCGATTGTGAAAGCAGTGAAGAAAACAGAACAGGCTGGAGCGTGATGCTCCAGCCTGTTCGATTCAATAATTTGCTCGAACCTTTTACAAGTCATTGCGAAAGACCTACGCGGATGGAATCTCTCCCAAACTAAAAAACACCTGCAACCCCTTCTTCCGCGCCACATCCACCATCAAGTCCGCGCCTTGGGAGGCGCCGCCGACGCGTAAGACCGCGTCGCATTTCTCGAGCAGGCGTTCGGCAATTGGGTGGAAAATCTCGTTGAAGGGCTGGTCTCCCAATTGTGTTGAACCAGCTAGTTTCACAAGGGGAAGCGCAAGCCACTCGCCAAGCATGGGGATATGTCCCTTGCGAAAGATCGGCAGGGCAAACGATTCCATCAAGTCTATATTCGCAGAAATTTTCGCAGGGTCATCGCCTGTCCCAGAGCGATATGGACCCGCGATGAGAATCATCATCGGTTTAGCCAAGATATTTCTCCAAATGCGGACGCGCCAGAAGTAACGCCCAGTTTTCCTTGCATTTACTTGTTTTTCTCCCTCTCCCAAATTTCTCGCGCAATGAACTCCTGATCCACAGGCAACCTATCAATCCGCACGCCGACTGCGTTGTAGATGGCATTTGTAATGGCAGGCGTGGTTGGGATACTGCTGATCTCTCCCACTCCTTTCGCGCCGTAGGGACCTGCCGAGACCGGATCTTCGACAATGATGGACGTAATCTCTGGCGTGAGCATAATGCCGGGGATGCGATAGCGCGCCAAACGGTCGCTGACTACGCGACCCTGATCCATGAGGAATTCCTCAGTGATGGCGTTGCCAAGTCCCATCATCACGCCGCCTTCGACCTGTCCTTGCAAGCCCAGCGGATTGACCGCCATGCCCACATCGTTGGCAGAGATGACTCTCAACACGCGCACTTCGCCGGTCAACTTGTTCACTTCCACTTCCGCGGCTTGCACGCCAAACGAAAAAGCGAAGTGCATGTCGCCGCCTGTGCCGAGCGGCTGGGTCTTCGGCGCTTCGTATTCATACAATGCGCGTGGATGTTGCCCCAGCGCTTTCATTTCTTTGGCGACCTCGGCATAAGTCAAAGAATGACCGTTCGCGTGGACGATTCCAGCCTCAAACCGAATCTGTTCCGGCTTCACGTCATATTTCTCGGCAAGCGTCGCGGAGATCGCCTCGCGCAAAGTCTTCGCCGCATACCGTGACGCGTTGCCCGTGACAAACGTCTGGCGCGAGGCGGTTGTCGGTCCGCCGTTCGGAGTCAGATCCGTATCCATCACCAGCACGCGCACCTGACTTGGCTGGACAGCCATCTCCTCCGCCACGATCGTCTGCATCACAGTGACGAGTCCCTGCCCCATTTCAGCGGACGAACTCCGCACTTCAAATTTGCCGTCGTCGTAGAGTTCCACTTCCGCGTTGGAAATATCAGGCGCGCCACCGCCGAGACCCGTGTTCTTGTACGCGGAGGCAAATCCCCAAGAGCGTATCAGGTGCGGAGCGTCAGGCGTCAGACGAGGCTTGAATAATTCCTCGCGTGTCAAACCCGAAACTTCGCACATGGAACTTGAAACTTTATCAATGCACTCCCTCAACCCCACCGACTCGCGTAACTCTTGTCCGGTGTTCGTGATGCTCCCGACTTTCAACGCGTTCATACGGCGAAGTTCCACGCGCTCGATGCCCAGTTTCTCTGCGAGCATATCCATCATGGATTCGACCGCGAACGCCGATTGCGTCACGCCGAAGCCGCGGAACGCGCCCGCAGGCGGATTGTTCGTGTACATGGCATAACAATCGGCGCGCACGTGCGGCACATCGTACGGACCCGCCGAATGCGTGGTGGCGCGCGTCATCACCTTTTCGCCAAGCGACGCGTACGCGCCTGTATCGCCGTACAATTCGGTCTCGACCGCCACCAACCGCCCATCTTTTTTCGCGCCCATCTTCACTCGAATCTGCGTGGCATGCCGCTTCGGATGCACAAGCAAACTTTCATGTCGGTCGAAGAGCAACTTCACGGGGCGCTGAGTCGCATTTGCCAGCATCGCCGCGTGGATCTGCCCCGCGATATCTTCCTTGCCGCCGAATCCGCCGCCCATCAACTGCCCCACAATCCGAATCCGCGACTCGTCCCAACCCATCACACGCGCAACCTGCGTCCTGTCTTGATACGGAATTTGTGAGCCGCAATAAATTTCCATGCGCCCATCCGCCAGCGGCACAGCGATACTGCACTCGGGCTCCATGAACGCGTGCTCATACGTCGGCGTGTGAAACGTGCGCTCCAAAATCACATCCGACTCGGCGAAGCCGCGCTCCATATCGCCCTTGCGGACCTTGATATGCTTGAGCAAATTTCCCTTTTCGTGGATTTGCGGGACTCCCTCTTGACGCGCTTGTACGGGATTTGAAATCACCGGCTGGGATTCAAATTCCGCTTCGATCAGACGTTCAGCCTGCTCGGCAATCTCAAGCGTTTCCGCCGCTACGATTGCGATCGCATCCCCCACGTAGCGGACGCGTTCCCCAACTCCGACGATTGCGGGCCAATCGTAAATGACCAATCCGTGATTATGCTCGCCCTGGATATCTTCCGCAGTGAGGACAGCCGCGACGCCTTTCAACGCCTTCGCCTTGGATATATCGAGCCGCTTCAAGAAGCCGTGCGGAATCATCGCACGTTTGACCTTAGCGAACAACATGTTATCGAAGACCAGATCGTCGGTATAAATGGCTCGACCGTTGACCTTCTCCACTCCATCGGGTCGCAAATGCGTATGCCCGACCGTTTTGTGTTGATGAACCGAATCGGGAATATTCGACTTTTTAACTGGTTCGCCTGTCCGCAGCGATTCCGCCGCCGCGAGAATGGAATTTTCAATCCCCGGATACCCCGCGCAACGACACAACGTATCCTTCAACGCAAACCGAATCTCATCCTTAGTCGGATTCGGATTCCGCTCGAGCAACGCGTACGCCGTCATGATCTGCCCAGGGATGCAGAACCCGCACTGCACCGCGCCATGTTCCACGAAGGCTTCTTGCAGAGGATGCAACTGTCTCCCTCTCCTTTCAGGAGAGGGGCTGGGGGTGAGGTCTGCCCTCACCCCTATCCCCTCTTCCACTGGGAGAGGGGGCGCTAACCCTTCAATCGTCAACACCGTCTTTCCATCCGCCCGCTCGGCGGGATAAATGCACGAGACCACCGGCTCGCCATCAACGAGGACTGTGCACGCGCCGCACTCCGCTTCGTCACAACCGATCTTTGTCCCGGTCAGTCGCAGACGATAACGAAGCAAATCCGAAAGCGTTTCGTTCGGCTTGGCTTCCAGAGTGTGGCGTTGTCCGTTGACGGTAAGAGAAATTTGATTGTTCATAACTCAATCCTTGGCACGGGGATAAAAGAGAGCATTTTATTCAGCAGGTATCTCAATCACATCTACAAGTTTTGAGCCCCTCACACGTTGATCAACATCAAAAGTGACGAGAGGGATTTTCAGCATGGAGGCGACAGCAACATAAACCGAGTCAGCGCCACGCAAGCCATAGCTCGCGGCAAATCGCGACGCGTCATCCATTAAGGCTTTTTCCATCTCCACGATGCGGACATTGGGCAGGTTTTCGATTCTTGCAATGGCGTTCAGCGCCAAGTCGGGCTTACCCGTAACCCTGCTAACCACTCCGCCTACCTCTGCCAGCAACAACGACGGAGAAATAAATGTCGCATCTTGTTCTTGCTGGGAGTTCATCCAACCTTTCACGGGGAGGTGAAATTCGTCGCTTTCCACGAGACGCGAAACCCAAACGCTGGCGTCAACGACGACAAACATCAGCCGCGTCCTTCTGAAACGGCGTCTGCCGCAGAGACTCCTTTTTTCCAATTGGCGCTGATTTCAGCGGCGAGATTATCCAGTTGCGTCCAGGCACGTGAGGCGGTTTTTGATTTTGGCTTGTTGACAGGCACCAGCAAAGCCACCACCTGTCCGTGATAGGTGACTTGAATCTCGCTCCCTGTTTCGCGCACCATGCGGATTAGCTCGCTTGTCTGTTGCTTCAATTCACGAATACCGACGGTTACCATATCGTTCTCCAATTCTATCTACAAATGTAGACACATTGTAACACGATTCAAAATTAGCCCGCCCGCCCCCACGCGGACTCGATCACATCCCTGAACAACCCGCTGACGATATGCCTGCGGTAATCGGCGCTTGCCCTCCGTGCGCTTGTTCGGAATTGCGCCTGAGCCAGCAACGCATCCAGCGCAGATTCCAACGCGGTTTCATCGAGCGCTCGTCCGCGCAGGGCATATTCGGCTTGTGTAGCGCGGAATGGTGTCCCGCCGCCGGGACCGACCGCGATGCGAATATCCTTGACCGCGCCATTCGCGCGTTCCAGCCAGACGGCGCAATTCAGGATGGGCAACGCGACTCCCTGCGGACGCATGATGCGTTTGAAGCAGGAGGCGGTGTGTGAGACTTCCGAAGTCTCGGAGACTTCGGAAGTCTTGATATAGAAACCAACAATAAGTTCTTCGCCTTGTTTGAGGGCAGATTTGCCGGGACCTAAAAATAATTCTCGAAATGGGATGCGCCTGGTCTCGATCCGCTCCGCTACTCGACCGGCGATTTCAGCCTTTGCATCCAACGCGAGCAAGGCGATCGTCCCATCGGCGGCGGGGAGGGCGTGCGCGACGTTGCCTCCGAGGGTCGCCACGTTGCGGACTTGGGGACCGGCGATCAGGTTGCAGGCTTCGACCAAGGCTTGGGCGTGCGCGCCAACCAACCCGTCGAGAACGATGCGGTTGACCGGGACGGCGGCGCCGATGAAGAGTTCATCCCCCCTCTGCTCGAGGCGAGTCAGTTCGACGATGGAAGTCACATCCACTAAAGTTTGAACGGGAGGATGTCTGCCTTGTTCGAGGTCGAGCAGGAGGTCCGTTCCCCCGGCGATGGGCAGTAACGGACGCGGCGCGGTCGCGAACGCGTCGAGCACTTCGGGTAAATTGTTGGGTCGGATGTAGTTTTGCCAGAGGGTCATGGATTAATTACTCACCGCGAAGATCGCTAAGAACGCAATGGAAATTTTTTGGAATCTTGGCGACCTTCGCGCGCTTCGCGGTAAACAATTACTTGCCGCGTTCGCCGCGGATGTACGGTTCGCCCAACGCGGCGGGCGCGCCGAGGCGTTTGCGGACAGCTTCGCGCGATCCGATAACCAGCACGATCACCGTGAACGCGTACGGAAGCATTTGCAAGAAGAAACCGAGATACGGATTGTAGTAAAAGGGATTATTCACGCCGAAGAGGAGCAGGGGCGCTTGAATGTCGAGGATGAGGCGGCGGAGCGCGCCGAACGCGTACGAGCCGATCGCAGCGCGGACGGGATCCCACTGCGCGAAGATGACGAGTCCCACCGCGATCCAGCCCTGCCCGCCGGTGGTGAGTTCGCTGAACCAACCGGGAGCAACCGCAAGGCTGATGGTCGCGCCGGCGAGTCCAGCCAGCGCGCCGCCGACAAAGATATAGGCATAACGCAGGCGAAACACGTTGATGCCGAGCGCGTCCGCCGCGGCGGGATATTCGCCCACCGCGCGCAGATGAAGCCCTGGGCGGGTGTGGTTGATGTAATACCACGCCAGCGGAGTCATCAAATAGCCGATATACACTAACACGCTTTGCTTCGTGAAAAAGATTGGACCGAGGACGGGAATCGCCGAAAGCAACGGAATGGAAAAATTCGGCAGGAGCGAAACCGTGCCAGCCTTGCTCAACCCCTCGCCCAACACGAGGCTAATGCCTGCTCCCACCATGGTGAGAGCGAGTCCGCTGACGACTTGATCGGCTTGCAGTGTGACCGCGATAAACGCATGGATCTGGCTGAGTAACCCTGCCGCGATCATCGCCGCCAGCACGCCGATCCATGGGTTGCCAGTGGCAATGGTCGTGCTGAAAGCGGTCATCGCGCCGATGAGCATCATGCCTTCGACGCCGAGGTTCAAAACGCCCGAACGTTCGGCGAACACTTCGCCCAACGCGGCGAACAACAAAACCGTCCCGCTTGCCACGCCTGCCTGGAGGATGATGATGGGATCCATGATTACTCCGCCTCGCCGCGCGAGAATCGAATACGATAGCGCAAAAGGAAGTCGCTTGCGATCAGACAGACCAGAATAATACCCTGGATCATTTTCGGAATCCCGGAGGGCTGAATCTCACGCCCGGCAAGAATCAACGCGCCGAACAAGATCGAAACGAGAATGATGAGAAGCGGGTTCAACTTTGCCAGCCATGCAACGATAATGCCTGTGAAGCCGTACCCCGTCGCGAGCGGAGCGGTCTGCAAACGACGCACCACACCCGCTACTTCGCTCATGCCGCCCAGTCCCGCCAGAGCGCCGGAGAGCGCCATCACAAGGATGGTATTGCGCGCGATATTCAAGCCCGCATATCTCGCGGCTTGCGGATTATCGCCGATCAAACGAATCTCATAACCCCAGCGGCTCCGATACACAATGAACCAAAGGATGATCGCCGCCGCAATGCCGAATAATAGACCGGCGTGCGTCGTCAGCCCGCGCAAGATCGGAATCTGGGAAGCGTATTCCGAAAGCCGCGGCAACGACGCGCCCTCGGGAAACTTGGGACTCATCTGAAAGCCGCCCTCGCTCCACACGCCGAAGATCCAAAAGTTCACCCACGAGACCGCAATGTAATTCAACATCAACGAACTGATGATCTCGTTCACGTTGAACTTCGCCTTGAGAAAGCCGGGGATGAAACCCCACGCCGCGCCCATGACGAGTCCCGCGATCGTCATCACGGGGATGAACAACCAGCGCGACGACTCGGCTGGCACAATGGGAGCCAACACCACCGCGCTCGCGCCCCACGCGCCCATGATGAACTGTCCCTCCGCGCCGATGTTCCACAACTTCATGCGGAACGCGATCGAACACGCCAGCGCGGTCAACAGGATCGGCGTCGCCTTGACGATCGTATCCGAAAGCACGCCGAGATTCCCAAATGAAGCGCGCGCAATGTACGCATACGTAACGAACGGGTTGCCGCCCACCGCCGCGATCACAACGCCGCCCAGAATCAACGCCGCCGCCACCGCGCCGAGTGAGATCGCCAACGATTGCCAGGCGGAGGGTTCGTCTAAACGCGGTTCGAGTCGGACGCGCCACCTCGCGCCTTTTTTCATCAAAGTGGATTCAGCCATGCGCCGTGACTCCCTCGTTTTGGATTTGTTCCAACGGTGTGCCGGTCATCATCAGACCAATCGCTTCGATCAACCTTTCGTCTGGTTCGCCCCCCCCCACCGTCACCTCCCCCATGATTTTCCCCTCGTAGATCACGTAGACGCGGTCGCTCAACGCCAGCAGTTCCTCCAACTCCTCTGAGATGAGCAAGACCGCCGCGTCCGCTTCGCGCTGGGTCAACAACAAACGGTGGACTCCTTCGATCGCGCCCACATCCAGCCCGCGCGTCGGTTGAACCGCCACCATAAAGTTGGGAGTCCCCGAAATTTCACGCGCCAGAATCACCCGTTGTAAATTCCCGCCCGAAAGGAGTCTCACCGGCGTGTTGACCGTCGGCACGATGATGTCGTAGGCTTCTTTGAGTTGTTGCGCGAACTTCGACGCCGCGTTCATGTCGAGCAGAGAGCCTTTCGAGATCGGCGCTTTGCGATAATTTTTCATGATGACGTTATCGGTCACGCTCAAATTGGGCGAACTGCCGACATGCGTGCGATCTTCGGGCACATACGACAAGCCATGCTCGATGCCGTACAACGTATCGCGGTTGCTAACCTTTTCGCCGTTCAAAGTCACTTCGCCTTGTTTGCATTTCCGCATCCCCGCGATCACTTGCGACAACTCGATCTGTCCATTCCCCGCCACGCCCGCCACGCCGACGATCTCCCCCGCGCGGACGTTGAGCGAGAGTCCGCGCAAGGCGGGCAGTCCCTTATCGTTTTCGGCATGGACGTCTTTCACATCCAGAATCACCTTGCCCGCCTGTTTTGGTTTCCGATCCACGAACAACACCACTTCGCGTCCCACCATCATGCTGGCAAGTTGTTGCTTCGTCACTCCTTTGGCTGGCTCGCCCAACGCCGTCGCCTTGCCGCGCCGCAGCACGCTGACGCGATCCGCAATGGACGAGACTTCATGCAACTTATGACTGATGAAGATCACCGATTTGCCTTGCGCTGCCATCGAACGCAGTGTGTCGAACAATACCTCGATCTCCTGCGGCGCAAGGACAGCCGTTGGCTCATCCATGATCAGCACATTCGCGCCGCGATAGAGCATTTTCAATAATTCCACGCGCTGCTGCTCGCCGACCGAGAGTTGCCAGATCTTTGCGCGCGGGTCAACTTTGAGTCCGTATGAATCGCCCAAGTCCGCGATCTTCTTGTCGTATTCGTTCAAACGCATCAAGAACCGCGGCTCGTCCAACCCCAGCAGGATATTCTCCGTCACCGTTTGCGACGGCACAAGCATGAAATGTTGATGTACCATGCCGATCCCCGCTTTGATGGCGTCACGCGGCGAGGAAAATTCCAATTGCTTCCCCTTTACTTTGATAATACCCGCATCCTGCTTATACAAACCAGCGAGGATGTTCATCAGCGTACTTTTACCCGCCCCGTTCTCTCCCAACAAGGCATGGATCTCCCCCGCGCGCAACTCAAAATCTACGTGATCATTGGCAAGCACGCCGGGGAACCGCTTGACAATGCCCTTCATTTCGACAGCAAGAGGAGATGGGTTGTTCATTGCGTCCATTGTTGCTCCGGATAAGTACACAAATATACAAGTACACAGGCACACAAGTGTCAAGCAGTAAACATGTTTAGCTGTCTACGTATCTACCTACATAAAAATGGGGCAGAACCTCACAGCCCTGCCCCATTCATCAAACTACTTTTACTCCGGCAATTCAGCGGTGATGCCTTCAGCCCACCACTTCATACAAACGTCAATCGAACACGGCAGACCGAACTCAGGGAACGCATCGAGGTCAACTTGTTCGAGGCTCTGACCGGCGGGCAAAACTACATTGCCCTTGTTGTCATTGATCGGACCTTTGAACACATCGAAGCGAGTGAACTCGCCAGCCAGCATCTGAGCAAGGATGTCGCGCACTTCCTGAATCACAGCCGGATCGAGGTCGGCAACGCCCGAAGTCAACTCCTGCCCTTCCATGAAGCCGTACAATCCCAGCGCGCCGGTATCGGCATCGAAATACTGCCAGCCCGGTTTATACGTGCCGGCGATCACCTGCTCGGCAATTTCGGAATACACCGGTCCCCACACCCAGTACGGGGCGGTGAGACAACGCTCCACCTTGCATGATCCGTACCAGTCATAGGTCACGCCCCATTTGCCTTTTTCCTGCGCCACATCCGCAACGGCGGGAGTGTCCGCGCCGGTAAAGACGACATACGCGCCTGCATCGAACAACGAAGCCGCGGCTTCCTTCTCGATTACCGGATCATGCCAGGTATTGATCCAGCGGATATCCATCGTACATTCGGGGCAAGTCTTCCTCATACCTAACGCGATCGCGTTGCCAAGGCGGATTTCCTCGGGAATCGGGAACGTCGCCATATACCCCAGTTTGGTCTGGCCGTCCTGCTTGGCACGCGCGCCAGCCAGCATACCTGCGAGGTACTTCATATCTTCCATCGCACCCATCAAGTTCCCGAAATTCGTTTCATTGGAGTTGATACCGGTCAGATGGATGAACATCGTATCGGGGAATTCACCAGCGACGGTCTGCATCGGGTCGCCGAAGCCGAAGGATGTGCCGAAGATCAAATTGAAGCCCTTGCGAGCCAACGCACGGAAAACCTGCTCAGAGTCGGCGCCTTCCGGCACGTTCTCAACATAAGCGATATTCACATTGGGCACATTATCTTTGATATAGAGCAGACCTTCATAGTGCGCCTGCGACCAGCCGCCGTCATCGTGCGGTCCGATCAAAACCATGCCGATGTTGAATTTGCCATCTTCAATGGCTGGGATCTGGAAACCGCCTACCTCTTCCACCGCTGGCGCGCCGCCGCCGCATGCCGCCAAAACGAGGGAAAGAACCGTCAACAGTAGTACCACTTGCAAAAGTGACTTACGCATTTTCTTCTTCTCCTTAATAAATTGATTGTCGGGTCATGCAAGCATCGGATGAGCAACTGAGGTTCCCGCGCGCCTCCTTTCATAACTATCTTACAGATCGCAGATGAAACGAACGCTGTTCTATTGTAGAGCCAAACATGGATTTAAATCAAGTGTAATTCTTCATGGATCGCAGACCAATAAACTCTGAATTTGACTAAACGCCCCGCTTCTTTTCGGACCTTCAACTGTCTCAGCCTCGACGCGTTCCCACAGCCTGCACAGTGGCGCGCCCAACGCGGACCGCGACTCGCTGAATGCTTGCTTCGATAACTCAACCGCGCGTTCCCATTCCCCCGCGTGCGCGTACCCTTCGATGAAAACGAAATACTCTGCGGGGTCGCCCGCCTGAGTGTTCAACGCAAACGCCTTATCAGCTAGCGCAACAACTTCATCCCATTGTTTGAATTGACGCGCCAACTCCGCTTTTTGGAAGTAATAACACCATCCATGTGTAGGTTCAGGGTAATACGGTTCGGGTATCTGCGCAGAGGTTTCGTTTGAGATCGTTTCATAATTTGTAAGCCGCGCGGCGAAGCGCATCAAACTTTGTTCAGGGATGGAACGATTGACTCGATCCACTTCGGGGTCGAGGATTCGCAAACAACCTGGGGGTTGGAAATAAATCGCCAATGCCTGCGATGTATTTCCGTTAAACGTCCCTGCTAGATAATTGGTGAAGATTGGCAATTCGGGTTCGAGTTTGGGGAGCGCGTCGCTTCGCAGGCGTGTGGTGGGATAGAGCAACACGTATGGGATATGTTCGCCTTGAAGGTCGGGCGTGTAGACCCAATTCACAACAGGGCTGAGTGAATTATCCGCGTAATAATTCAGCGCGCCCTCGTTCATGATGATCGCAGTATCTGGTTCGATGCTTGGCGCGCGCCATGCGAGTTGCCAGAACAAATCTTTTTGCGTTTGCCAATCTTGTGCGTAATCGTTCGCAGACAAAAATTGTTTCCCCACAGCCAGCGCAACCAGCGAAACAAACAAAGCAATGAGGACTCGTTCCCATGGAATCAATTGAATCGCGCCAGCAAAAACCAATCCGACCCCGAACATGAACGGAAGCGTGAAGCGGCTCGCGGGCCACGCCAACGACGGGACAAATCCCACCAGCCAGAAGGGCCAGCCCGAAAGCAAGAGAGCAAAGACTCCTAAACCGATCATCCACAGAGAATCGGTTAGATTTTTTTGAAGTGTTTTCGTCTCTGCACGTGAAGTGAACAAAAAGCCAGCGATCAAAACGATAACGGTCAGCACGACGACAAAATAATAAGAATTGAGAATCGATTCCGCCGATTCAATGTTCGGCAACAGCGTCGTTTGTATCCACGCGTCGCGCAGAACGAGCGTCAGCGTGAAGCGGATGTTGCGCGCCAAAGCAATGATCGTCTCCAACGGCGCGGACTTCAACTGGTCGCCCAGCCCGATTCCATAGACTTGGTTGTTGAAGATGAACAGCCGTGAGAGGACCGCCAAAACGAATACCGCCAGATACGGAATCCACAACTTCAAAGTTTTCACCGCTCGCTCGCGTAGGCTCATCGTTTCGGTGCGAAGCGCGGTGAGGACGACGCCCACGCGCATCAACTCCAACACGTAGAAATATTCCATCATCCACAAATTCAACGCGGAGAAAACAAGTCCCAGCGCGGTGAACCGCCAGTAGCGTTCGGGCTGTTCAAACGCCTTCAACATAAACCAATAGGAAATCAAAAAGAAAAACAGGACGATGAAGAAATGGCTGTATAAAAACGCCGACCATTGTTGGGTAAACCCAGGATAAACAAGAAAGATCGCCGCCACGCCCAAAGCGAGAGGCGGCTTACCCTGCCATAATTTATCAACGATGGCGAACACGACTACCGCGCCAAGCCAGCGCCAAAGCAAAGCGAACATTTGCCAATAGATCGGCTCATACGGAATAACGCTCGTAGTGAGTTGATACAACAACCCCCACACGGGACGGTTGGTCGAAAAATATTGCGTCAGCGCTGCGCGCCCGAGTTGATAGCGAATCCACGAGATGGGCAGGTCGTCCCAGTAGAAGCCGAGACGCGGGAGGAGAAGTCCGTAGGCGAGGATGGCGAGAGCGAGAAGAACGAGATGTGGGCGGAAAAGTTTCATCGAAGTTTTATGTTTGGCTCGACGCAGTGCAACTGCATCGAGATCATCCGAGGACGCGAGTCCGCTTTAGCGGGCTTTGTAGGAATAGCACGGGGGCTTGTCCCCGTGCGGGCACGAATGTGCGAAACACCTCGACACAGTGCAACTGCGTCGAGAACTGATTATGGAATTGAACATTCACTCATCTGTCGAACTTCGTTCAACGCATCAATCTTTTGTTGACTGGCGTCTGTTTGCAGATCAATCCGTTCCCACAACTTACACAACAACGGATCAACGTAACTCTTCGAGACTTGGCGCGCTTCTTTTGATAATTTGACTGCTTCGTCCCATTTTCCTGCGTGTGCATACCCTTCGATGAAGACGAATAATTCAACGGGATTGTTGAAATGCTCATCGAGGTTGAACGCCTCTTTGGCGAGACGGTTCACTTCGTCCCAATCACCAAACTGGCGCGCCAACTCCGCTTTCTGGAAGTAGTAGCACCATCCGTGCGGAGGCTCGGCGCCGTAGAAACTTGGAAGCGACGCGACTGGTTCACGCAGAATCCGCGCGGGGTTGGACAATGCCGACGCTTGGCTCATCAGACTGAAGTCCGAGATGAAGCGGTTGTTCGAGTCCAGATCAGGATCGAGGAGGCGAAGACAAAATGGAGGGGCGTAGTAAAACGCGAGCGAGTCCGAAGTGTTTCCAAAAAATTTTCCTGCAGTGTAATTGTAGGTGATTGGTGTGTTCGGCTCCAGCGAGGGGAGCGATCCGCCGAGGCGGTTGACGGGATAGAACAGCGCGTAATTGATGTGGTCGGCAGACGGGTTGGGATCGTAAATCCAGTTGACCGCCGCGCTGATCGAGTTGTCGGCGGAGAATAACAGGCTTTCGTTCATCAAGACGAGCGTATCGGGCTCGATGCTCGGCGCGCGCCAGTAAAGTTGCCAAAAAAGATTCTTTTGCGATTGCCAGTCGCGCAGATAATCCACCGACCAGAGGAATTGCCTGCCTGCCGAAAGCGCGATGAGGAGAACGGCGACGAAATATTTTACGCGCGCAGGCAAGAGATCAATCAACCCGATGAGGAAAAAGCACGCGCCGAACATGAAGGACAACAACGCGCGGTTGGCGGGGAAGCCGAGGGTTACGGGCAGGTTCGTCACCCAATACGGAACGCCGCCGAACAACAGCATGACCACACCAAGCGCGATGAGCCAGAGTGAAACGCGCTTTTCATGCGGCGATTCTTTTTCGTTTGACCGCCCAATCAAAAAGACGATCACGCCGACGATCAACACGACAAAAAAATATAGCGCGCTCGTGCGTAACCCATTGACTTCAGGATTCGGGAATTGGAAGATTTGAGTCCATGCCCCGATTGCCGCCGCCCAAAGACTTGAAAAGACGTGTTGGATCAACTGAGTGACGGTTTCAATCGGCGCGCGGGCGACTTCTTCTGTGAGACTGTAGCCGAAGCCAGGATGACTGTACACCAATGAGCGATACAACAGGACAAAGATAATCACGCCGATGTACGGAATCCATGCCTTGAATGTTTTTACGCCTCGCTCACGGATCGTCAGCGGCTCGTCGCGCATAGAGGCAAACAGGACGACGGGGCGCATGAATTCGAGCAAGAAGAAATATTCGAACATCAAAAGATGCAAGGCGGAAAAAAGCATCGCAGGGATGGTCTTGCCGCGCAACATCAAATGAAAAGAGATCAGCAAAAAGAAAAGGACAATGAAGAAGTGCGAGTACACATAACTCACCCACTGCTGGTTGAAGCCAGGATACAGCAACAGGAATAATGAAAGAAGGACGGCGACATCGTTCCGCTTTGGGAGCAGTCTTGCCATCACGAGATAGAACGCGACGACTCCCGCCCAGCGCCAGAACATGGCGAACAACTGCCAGACGGCGGGGTTGATCGGCAGGATGAATCCCGTCAATTGGTAGAGCAAAGCCCACACGGGGCGCGAATCGGAGAAGTATTTCGTGGTCGCCGCGCTCCCCAATTCATAGCGAATCCACGAGATGGGCTGGTCATCCCAGTAAAAGCCCAACTGCCAGAAGAACAATCCATAGGCGAGGACGATGACAACGAGCAAAAGAAGCGGAACCGCAAACGGTCGCGAAGCGAAGGTTGAAACCCTCTGCTGAATGTTTTTCATAGACGGGTATATCTTATCGTGAAATCCCCAGTTTGGTTGAAGGAAGATAATCCATCTCTACCATTTTTAACGAGAAAATCAAACCCCCAGCCGCGAATTTCGCCAATTCACGCGAATTTTCTTTTCCAATTCGCGAAAATTCGTGAAATTCGCGGCAAGGGTCTTTAGCCCTTGATATTTATTCCCGTCATTTATTCAATCTTCGTGCTACTCTCGCTGATGGACGAACGGTCAAACCAGTAAATAACCCCGCCAACGAGACTGCCCGCGAGTCCCAACGCGAAGACGGTCAACGAGAACGCGACCGCGTCGGCGGAGGCGATGCCCCACGAAGCGGCGAAAAGCACGAACACACTTTCACGGATGCCGATGCCGTTGAACGACAGCGGCAAAACGATCGCCAGATACAGCAACGGAACAAAAAGAAACAGGTCTGAAAATTTGACAGGCAACTCGATGGCAGAACCAACCACCCAATATGAAATGATATCTGCGAATTGAATGAGGAAGGAGATGAGGAAGACGAACGTCAACGCGGTGGGATGCCTGACCTTGAAGCGGAAGCTGTGTACCCAATCTTTCAAACGCATCTTTTCCGCGACGGGAAAGCGAGATACAAACCCTTCTGCCCACTGCCCCAAGGAGGGGATGGTGGAGATCGTTATGATGCCGACCAGCGCGAGAAATACTCCGCCGAGTAACAGCCAGAAGAGCCAGTCGCGGCGTAGATCAAAGCGGAAGGAAAGCGCGACCAGTCCCAACGTCACGAGAGAAGCGTAACTGAGGACGCGTTCGTAAAAGATCGTCGCGGCGACCGATTCCACTTTGCCCGTGTCGCGTCCGCCCGCGTAGAGTCGGAACGCGTCGCCGCCGAGACTCCCTGGCAGGAAGTTGTTGAAGAACAAACCGATCAGAATCCGACGTAGGAGAATGCCGAAAGATTGAGTTAAGTCCCACGCTTTGAGGAGAATTTTCCAACGTGCGGCTTGCAGGCACACGGAGATAAAATACAGCGCGAAGAACGCCAACAAAAACAACGGCTTGATGCGGCTGAACGCGCGGGCAATCTCGGTGAACGCGGAGAGGCGAATCAAATACGTGAGCAGCAACACGCTGACGACGACGCGCAGGGATAACGAGACGGCGGGCTTTTTGAGAAATTCCCAGAGACGGGTGAGGGGCGATTCGTTTTGCATTCTCAGATAATTTTTTTAACCGCTAAGCCCGCGATGGGCGCAAAGAAAATTTTGATCTTGGCGATCATTGCGTTCTTCGCGGTTAGAAAGCGTTTTGAAATTCGTTTTTTAACCACGGATGAACGCAGATAAATTGGATTTCAAACGATCTTGTTCAATTTTCATCAAAAATCAACGTTCATCCGTGTTTATCTGTGGTGAATTTTGATTTTCAAAACACTCGCTAACAAGTTGTTTCAACGCGGCTCCAATCGGAAGACAAATCCCTCGCGCGCCTCGTGGACGATCTTGAAGCGCGGATGGTTTGCAAACGCCATGTTCCCCTGCGGATGCAAATGCACCACCCAAATCTCACGCGGTGATTGTTCGTAGGACTTCAAAATATTGCCGATGACTTTCGCGGTCAACGCTTCGTTGAAGGGGTTGGAGAAGAACAACAGATTCGCATCGGCGGGTATCGCGTATTCCGAGGCGTCCAAGTGCAGAATTTCGAACTCGGCTTTGCTCTTGGTCTTTTGCTTGAAAATTTCAAGGTTCTTGCGGTTGATCTCCACTAACTCGATGGAAAATTCCACGCCGATGATTCTGCGGAAGCCGCGCTCCGCCGCCATGAACATCGCCTTGCCCTTGCCGCTTCCGAAATCTACAAAACAACTTTTGGACGGGTTCACCTCAGCGCGCGAGATCATCTTCTGGAAAATATACGCGTTCGTCCCTTCGTAATAATTCCCGACCGCCTTATTCTTTGAGTCGATCTCCAGCGTGTCGAGTTGTGCGGTGTTAATCGTATCAATCTGGTAGCGCCAATCGAATAGTAAATCCGAAACGACGTAACGAATCGTAGTCACAACGCCGACCTTGCGGAAGTTGCGAAAAACCTTTTTGAAATTTTCCAGATTGACGATCTCGAAAACAGACATGGGTTGAATTTTCCTTTTTCTGATCTCTTGCTTACATTTATTGCCACAGAGAGCACAGAGAAAAATGAGTTCTAAAAGTTTTTCTCAAAAATCTCTGTGAACTCTGTGGCTTTTTTCCAAGCACGTAAAGGTCTTATCTATAAAAAGAATCGGATGGCGGGCGACAAAAACGAAGTAACGACTCCCGCTGGCAGCTTGGCGATGAACTTGCGCGTCCAGTTGACACGATCAAAAAGGCGCGGCGATGGCTCGGCGGCGCGCCCAGGCACAAAATATCGGCAAGGCTCCAACACCTCCGTTCCCCAGCCGCGCTTGAAATGATTCAAGCCGTGATGCTCGCGCGCGGCTTCGCCCATGTTGAACCAACGATAGCCCTCCGCCGCCGCGTCCTGAATAATTTTCCAGATCAAGAAATGCGTCGGATGATGCGCACTATCGGGCAAGACCGCCGACCAGCCATAATATACTTCATTGTGCGTCCAAAACGTGAACATCGCGCCGACATAGTCGCCGTGAATCTTCGCCAAATAAATCCGCGCCGCGCCGCGCGGAAAAAATTCAAAAATTTTCCGAAACAGTTTTTTTCCATGCGGGATGAATCCATGCTTGCCCGCGTAAATGCTCACATACAATTTATGAAACGCATCCAAGCGGCTCCCATCGGTATCTACGATGAGCTCCATCTCATTCAACGCATCGGACTTTCGCAAAATTCGTTTGTAATCTCGATCCAACGAATTGAAAATAGTTTCGATCCCATTTTCGAGAGACAAGCGATAGGTGAAGTCCAGCCGTTCTTCAAATGGAAGTAAACCCGCTTCCACTTCCGACATTGGAACTGGCGACAAAACTTCGGCATGGTCCACGCTGGAGGTTTTCTCTCGCGCCGCCCTCAGCAACGCGTTCAACGCCTCAGCGGAATCAACCAACGGTCCGCAATACGTGGGGAACGGATTCGTCACATAATGCGCCCCGCCGACAAGCGGCTTACACAAAAAGAATGGACACACACCCACAACCTGCTCACCCTCCAACGCGACCAGGTGGCGCGTCTCCACGCCGTAGGTTTCGCGCAAAACATTCGCCCAAGAGAGATCGTGCCCGAAGCGCGCATCCTTCCGCCCAGCGATGTAGGAGGCGTAGCGGTCTCGTAGTGTTTCGTCGATCGTTTCAACGTGGATCATTTTCAGTGTTTTCAGGAATATGCTACAAAGTTTTCATTGCTCGACGCGCACAGGCGACATAAATGTCGCGTTACGGATTTCATACGATTCCTCGAATCAAATGCGGACCCAACGCGCGCACGACAAAGGCAGGCAATCGTTTCCAAAGCCAAATGGCGAGTTGGAACTTCGGGCTTTTTTGGTTCAACTCAGGGATGGCTCCGCCTTTCGGCAGATAATACCAATACGCCAGCGGAATTTTGCGCGGTCTCCATTTCGTTTTGAAGGTCTCATTGCCCGAGCCGTTCAAACTGCGACCCATGTCGCAAATTTTCATTCCTTTTTGGATGTAATGTTCGAGGATACTCCAGTACAAACATTCGCCCGCATACTCGGAGCGATATTGATGGAGGATGTTCGCGTGCAAATTCGTCGCGGTGTCTCCGTGACAGACAAGAACCGCGCTTCCGATCAAATTTCCTTCCGCATCTTTGATCACAACGAATTCAAGATTTTCTCCAAGCAACGATGCCATCTTCCGTAAGTAATTTTTTGAATGATACGGCGAGCCGAGTTCGTGCATGCTTCGAGCAAGGGCTTCGTAGGTTTCATCCAACAATTCATGCCGCCTAAACTGGACTTTGAATCCTTTCCTCAGTGACTGCCGAGTGTGTTTGCGATGCTGGTGACCGAATGTTTTCATCAAGTCTTCGGGGTTCGATGGCAGGTCAATCAAATATGTCGAATAGATCGGGTTTTGAAACCACGCGGAGGGCGGCGAGTCGTTCTCTTCAACGAAACGAACGACGGCGTAATCAACTTTCAATTCGTCTGCCAGTTTCCGCGCTTCTTCCAAAAGCGCATCCCGCGCGTCGCTGGAGGAAAATGCAAACCCGCCAAAGGAACCGAACGGAGAAGTTGCCAGATAGTTCCCAAAAATGGGGTGTCGGACGTGAGTGAGAGCGAGAATCCCTGTTACTTCATTATTATCCGACGATTCAAAACGGTGCGTCTCGTAGCCGTAGATGTCACGGACAAGACCCGTCCATGAATCGAGCGCGGTGAAGGTCGCGGCGGAGGAAAGCGCGGCGGGAATCGTCAACGCTTCACTGGGCGATAATTTTCTAACTTGAAAGTTGCTCATTCAACGCCAGAGTTTCGTCGAGGTAGGATTTCAACGGCGAGACGGGGAAATTCTTCAACACGTCGCGCAGGAAGGGGGATTTGTCCCACAGAAAAGGGATGAGGTGGGGATTCCGCATCAAGTCCCGCGTGAGGCGTGCAGAGGAGGGCGGAGTCACCAACTCGTAGGGATGCATGATGAGGACGGGAGAATGTCCGCGCTTGAGTTCTTCTTCGATGATCGAAAGAATCCTGCGAGCCATGAGCCCGATGCTGAAACTCGAGCCGTAGGGGAATTCTCCGCCCAACAAAAGTTTGAACGAGAAATCGCGCGGCGCGACGAGGTCTTCGTGTGCGTCGCGCGTGCGCCATGTGCTGACAGGAATCTCCCACATTCCTCCTTTTTTCAACAACGTGCCCGCGGGCGCGTAAATGGATGAACTGTATTGGAAGCCGTATGATTCGAGGAGCGGATACGCCGCCTCGCTGATGCCAACCATCGGCGCGCGATAACCCTGCACACCAAATTGTTTGCGCCACGCGGACGAGTCACGCAGATCGCTGGCGAGTTGATCCACGTTGACGAGCGGGCGATGAAATTGACAATGCAAGCCGAGTTCGTGTCCTGCCGCGACGATTTTTTGCGGCACGTCGGGATACCATTCGGCGATCTCGCCGACGAGATAGATGCTGGCTTTTGATTCGCCGAGTTGATCGAGAATCGAATCGATGGCGCGCGCAGTGAAGCCGCCATCCATATCGCGGCGAGTTTTTACGTCGGCGATTCGATCATAATGACGGAACAAGGCGAAGACGGGTTCGTAGTCTATGCTGAGGAGGACTCTGGGTGATATTGTCATTTATTAGATTTCATGAAACTTCAGATAACAGTAGCGCTATTGCCTGCCTTGACGCAGTGCAACTGCGTCAAGAACGAGCGACTGACGTAGGATTAATTGTAATGCACGACAAAAAATAAACGGGTAGTCGTTCGTCAAGGGATTGAACAACTACCCACAAGCGCCGCTAACGATTTGGGAACAGGTTTCGCTCATGCTTGAAAAGAGAAAACACCCACCTTCCCCTCAGCAACCTTCCCAGTTTGACCGTTAACGATCGTCTGGGATACCCTCTTTGAGTTTGTTCGATTGACGATCCAGACTGGCAGGAGGATCAACTTGTATGTTTTATCGAGAACGACTACATCGCTTTGAAGCATGCGGGAAGGTTGCATGAACAACCGTCGTTTCGTCGCTCTTTCGAAAGCGCGGTCCCGCATCCGCTTGTGAAATTCGACGGAGGCGTCAGCAAGCGCGATTTGATAATTTTCGGCTTGCCATCCCGCTAATATTTCAGGGCGATATTCAAGGACGGATTTTAGGTCGAAGGGAAATACCGACATGATGGAATCGTTCGGCACACTGCGCGCGGCGTAGACAAGCAGATCGTCAATGTCGCATTCGAACCAACTTTTTTCAATGGGCCATTCTCCTTTCAAAATGACCCGTTCCTCTGGCGAGTAGATTACAGGCTCGACGCGATACTCCAACGCGCACAGGATCTGCACCGTCGCATCGAACGTCCAAAAAGGCAGATAGATCGGCGAGAGCGTAAGCTCACGCGCATTGATGAGTTGCAAGAGTTTTCTTTTCGGAGTTTCCCAGCGTTTTGCGAGAATGTCCAACACATCGTCACGGTGGAATCGGAACGGCACAATGCCAGTCGGGGAAACGAGGTCGGGAGTAGCAGATTGCACACTGACCATATCCGAATTGCAAAACGGACATCGAATCGTTGTTTGACTGGGTGGATGAGAAATCCGCGCGCCACAAGCGCCGCACACGAGATGAGATTCTATGAACGACCAGTTTCCTGATTCCTTCTGGAGCTTTCCATCTAAGCGAGATTCTTGGTCCGACGCATTTTCCAGCGCCAGAGATTCAACCTTGCCGCAATATTCACACTGCAACCCTGAAATATCAGGGTCGAACCTTTGCTTGCCCCCGCACGATGGGCAGGTGAAGATCTCCAACTTCGAGTTTTGTCCGCTGGAAATAACTTGCGAGCGGTCTAAACGATCGAGCAAAATGCTGGCGGCAAGGAGATTGGGATCAATGGCGAGCGCTTCTTGCAAATATTTCCTCTTTGAGGCAACCGATTTGGATGCAGTCGCCAACCACATCCACACGCGCGGGTTGGAAGGTTCGATCTTTGCGGCGAGTCTTAGAAATTTAAGCGCGTCTTCGTTACGCCCTGTCCGCGCGGCAATGATCCCGCGACCCAGAATTTCGTAAAAATCATATATCACTTCAATTACCTAACGATCCACGTCCCTGTTTCACCTTTGAGGGCGCGACCGATGTTATCGGGATTGGTGATCAATGCTTTCTCGCCGCCGTTTTCGAGATACATGATCGCGGCTTGAATCTTCGGCGCCATCGAGCCTTTGGCAAAATGTTTTCCCTCGGCAAGATACGCTTTCGCTTCGGCGAGAGTCATTTTATCGAGCCATTGTTGGTCGGGCTTGCCGAAGTTGATCGCAACTTTTTCGACGGCGGTGGCGATGATGAAAATTTCCGCGCCGATGGAACTCGCCAACAGCGACGATGCGAAATCTTTGTCAATGACTGCAGCTGTGCCGATGAGTTCGCCGTCGCCGCGGTCGATCACGGGGATGCCCCCGCCTCCCACGGTGACGACAACCTGCCCTGCGGAAAGAAGCGTCTTGACCGCGTCCAATTCGACGATCTCTTTCGGCAACGGGGACGCGACGACTCGTCTCCAGCCTCTGCCTGCGTCTTCCACCACCGACCAACCCATCTCCTTTTCGCGGCGCTTCGCTTCGGCTTCGTCCATGAACGAGCCGATGGGTTTGGTCGGCTTTTTGAACGCGGCGTCTTCTTTGTCAACCAAAACTTGCGTGACGACCGTGCAAGCTTTCTTGTTGACGCTGCGTTTGAAAAATTCGTTGCGAAGCGCTTGTTGCAATTCGTATCCGATCGCGCCCTGCGAATCCGCGCCGCAAACATCGAGCGGAACTTCGTGCATCCCCTCGGCTTTCGCGGCGATCTCGGAACGGCGCAGGATGAATCCGACTTGCGGTCCGTTTCCGTGACCGATAGCGAGGTCCCAGCCCGCTTCGATCATATCCGCGAGGTGGACGGCTGTTTCGCGCAGAGCGACTTCCTGATCCTCAACGGTGATGCGTTTGTCGTCCTTGATGAGGGCATTGCCGCCAATGGCGACGACTGCGAGTTTGGTCATGTGGTCTCCTGGTCTCATGGTCAGATAGCCATAGTGTCAATTGATCACATAGTCAAATGAGTTCCGACTATCCAACTATGTGACCAGCCGACTATTCGACTACCTAACTCATCGTCAACGCCATTACGGCTTTCTGCGCGTGGAGGCGGTTTTCGGCTTCGTCGTAGACGACCGAATGTTTGCCGTCAATCACGCCATCGGTGACTTCGAGTCCACGGTCGGCGGGGAGGCAGTGCATGTAGATCGAGTCTTCTTTGGTGAGTCCCATGCGGCGCTCGTCGGTGATCCACGATTTGTATTTGTCGATCAGCGCTTTGCCTTCTTCTTTGCCCGTCGTCGTGAGAAGCGGACCCCACGACTTGGGATAGACTACATCCGCATCTTTGAAGGCTTCGTCCATGTTATCGGTCACGTCGAATCCAACGCCGTATTTCTTGGCGTTGTCTTTCGCCTGTTGCATGATGTCGGGCATGAGTTTGAACTCAGGCGGGTGAGCCAAGACCACGTCACAGCCGAAGCGGGTCATTTGTAAAATCAACGATTGAGGAACCGAGATCGGTTTGCTGTACGACGCGGCGTACGCCCACGAGACAACGACTTTCTTCTTGTGGAGGTCGCGTCCTTTTTTCTCGATGACGGTCATAATGTCCGCGAGGCATTGGAATGGGTGGTACACGTCGCATTGCATGTTGAGGATCGGCACGCGGCTGGCTTTGGCGACATCGTTGATGTATTGATTGCCAAACTGCCAGTCGCATTGACGGATGGCGATGCCGTCGAAGTAGCGACCGAAAATTTCGCCGATCTCTTTCGCCGTGTCGCCGTGCGAGATCTGCGTGGTCTCGCTGTCAATGAACGCGGCGTGACCGCCCAATTGCGCCATGCCCGCTTCAAACGATCCGCGCGTGCGCGTGGAGGTGAAGAAGAACAGCATGGCAAGGACTTTGTCGCGCAGTAACGCGTGCGGTTCGCCCAGCGCGCGCTTCCGTTTCAAATCCCACGCCACGTCTAATACGGTTTCGACTTCCTCTTTGGTGAAGTCTAGGTCGCCGATGAAGTCGCGACCTCTGAAGTTGGTTTGCATAAGTTAATCTCCTTTTTATTGTTTGATGTGGTGGTTGAGTAGGCGGCGCTCGTCCGCCGTATCGAAACCACACAAATTGTTTTCATGCGAATTGGTAGTTTCGATACACCCTCGCAACAAACGCTCGGGCTACTCAACCACCAAAGTATTATGGTTATCTTGAAACTCGCAGCACCTCACCCTCCACAAATTTGTCATTCTCCCAAAATAATCTAATCCCCTCGCAATACTCAAAATGCGAACCCCATTTGAAATGATCGGCGTCGGGCAAACACGCCACCGCGCCCAACTCCAATACGCCGCCATGATTGACGACGAGCGCGGCGCGGTCATCGGCGAGATAGTTCGCAAGTTTTGTGTACAAATCTTTCAATTGATTCGCATACTTCGCCGCCGCGCCGCCCTTGCGGACAACTTCCGCGTAGCCAGCGCACGAGAGAGGATACGGCGCTTCGCGTTCCACCGAATCACCGTACGTACTCATCAACTCGATTTGTTCATCCACAGCAAAGCCCATTGCGATGGCGGTTTCAAATGCGCGCGGAAGCGTGGATGTGATCACGCGGTCAAACGGACCAAGGTTCTGCCCCACCAGCCGCGCGAGAGTCACGCCTTGCTGGTTGAGGTGAACTCCAGGGTTTGAGCGAATCGAGTGGCGGCGGATTTCGATGGTTTTCATGAGTATGTAAACAGGTAAACACGTAAACAAGTAGACACGTGTGTACCTGTTTCCTTGTATCCGTTTCTACTTTATCAAACTCGGCAAAATTGCATAGAACTCCGTCGCTTTGACCATGTCTTCGAGCGAGACGGAATCGTTCACCGTGTGTGCGGTAACCTCGTCGCCTGGACCGAATCCGATCGAAGGGATGCCTGCTTTGCCCGCCCAGTAGATTCCGTTCGTGGAGAAGTTCCACTTGCCGCTGGGGGCGGGCGCCAAGCCGATTTGTTGGCGCGCCAGCTGTCCCGCCTGAACGAGCGGGTGGTCGTCCTCCAATGCCCACGCGGGGAAATATTTATCAACGGGGAAAACAAATCCCGTGTATGAGGGATCGTCATAAAAAAGTTCTTCGAGTTTGACGCTGTCTTTGAATTCGTTTGGAATCAACGCCTCGACCTGCGCTCGCACCTGCTCTTTCGTTTCGCCGAACGTCATGCGACGATCAATGAAGATGACGGCTTCGTCTGGCACGGCGTTGATAGACGGCGTTTTGACATGCATGTCGCTGACAGTGATCTTGCCATGACCCAAAAATTCGTGATCGCCGAGTTGCGGTTCGAGGTCGCGGATGCCCGCGATGATGGGCAACAATTTGTAAATTGCGTTATCGCCGAGATGATTCGACGCGGCGTGCGCGCTGCGTCCCTTCGACGTGACTTTCATCTCGAGGCGACCTTTGTGACCGCGATACGTGAGCATTCGAGTCGGTTCGCCGATGACGACAAAATCGGGTTTGATTTTTGGATCAACCTCGACGAAGGTGTTGGGCGCGATGCCGTCGCACCACTCTTCCATGTTGCCGAAGTAATACGCCGTCCAGCCATCGAGCAGACCGAGGTCGCGCGCCATCGCCAGTCCGTAGATCATGCCAGGGGTGGAGCCTTTTTCGTCGCACGCGCCGCGCGCATATAGGATTCCGTCTTCGATCTTGCCTTTGAACGGATCCCACTTCCATTCGGCTGGATCGCCCACCCCGACCGTGTCAATGTGTGAGTCGTAGACGATGACGCGCTCGCCGTTTCCGATGCGACCGATGGTATTACCCATCTTGTCGAAGCGGACTTCGTCGAAGCCGAGTTTCCTCATTTCCGCTTGCACGCGCTCACCGACGGGACCGATCTTCGAGTCCATGCTGGGGATTTCGCAAATCTCTAGCATGAATTGAATCATCTCCTCGCGGGAGGCGTTGACGCGGGATTGTATTTCGTTTAGTTTGTCTGTCATAGTTGCTCCTAAATTTTTTTACCACGAAGGACACAAAGGACACCAAGGGAACCTATTAAAAACCTTTGTGAACTTCGTGTTTAGTTTGTACTTCCCACCCGACGATTGACGTGGAAGTGGAAATAGCCTGGGATAAAGTAGCTCACCGAATAATCCACAACAGTTACATTTTTAATATCGAAGAGTTGCGAAGTGAAGACGAGCAGTACATCGTCACGTTGGATTTCGAGAGGCTTGGCGACGTCGGCGTGAGCGTTGGTGGCGCTGATGACAGCGCGGGAGTTGCCGAGTTTGTCGCCGCGCGCAAGCAGAAAGTCGAGGACGGAACCGCTGAATTTGGCGGGCAAATCGCTTGGCTTGAGAATCGACTCGGGCAACACATCCACCAAATACGCGGCGGGGCGACGGTCGGCGCGAATCACGCGGCGGATGCGCGTGAGGCTTGCGCCTGTTTCCACGCCGAGACCTTTTGCCGAGTCCGCATCCGCATCGAATTGTTCCACTTGCAAATCGCTGACGGTGATCTCCAAATTCATGCGGCGCGCCATCGTCTCGATGCTTTCGAGTTGCTCAAGCCCCGCGTCCATGACGGGAACTTTTCCGACCACGTACGTGCCTGAGCCCTGTCGCCGTCGAATCACGCCTTGCGTTTCAAACGTCCGCATCGCTTCACGCAACGTGGCGCGCGAAACACCGAGTTGTTTAGCGAGCTCAGGCTCCGAAATCAATCGCTGACCCGCAGGGGTCTTAGCGATCATTTTGGCGAGGTCGGCTTGCAGGCGTTGAAAAGGGAAATTTGACATTAAGACTCCAACACAGGAATAAAATCGAACTTCGTCACATCCACCAAACCTTTATCCGAGATTCGCAATTCGGGGATGACGACGAGCGCCAGCAGACTCAACTGCATGTTTGGGTTGTTCAACTCGCACCCGCACATTTTGAACCCCTCCAAAATGGATTCGGCTTTACGCGCCACCACGTCCGCTTTTTCGGTGGACATCAACCCTGCGATCTTCAACTCGACCAAGCCGACAACCTCATCGCCGAGGACGACGACCTGCCCGCCTCCGCTTCGCGCCAACGTGTTGCCTGCCAACGCCATGGACGCGTCATCCGTGCCGACGACGATCATGTGATGCGAGTCGTGCGCGACCGTGGAGGCAATGGCGCATTTTGTTGTAAAACCAAACCCGCTGACGAGTCCCACCGTGATTCCGCCCGTGCCTTTGTGCCGTTCGACGAGGGCGATCTTAGCGAGGTCGCGGGTAACGTCGGCTTTGATCTCGCCGTTGACGGGTTGCAGGTCGAAGGTCAAATGTCGTGTGCCTGCGTGATTTTCGATGATACCGATGACATTGGCTTTGACTTTACCCTCACCCCGTCCCTCTCCCTTCAAGGGAGAGGGGGATGCCAGGCGAAAATCTTCCGCCTCCAACTTTCGCTTCAACTTCACCGAGTTCTTCACCCACGCGGGATATGAAACTCGCGGCAAACCCACTTTCCATTCGCCTTTTTCAGCGATAACTTGCCCTTTGGCGATCACCACATCCGCTTTGAAGTTTTTCAAGTCTTGCACCAACACCACATCTGCCCAACGACCTGGGGCGATCATGCCCATCTCTTTGCTCACGCCGAAATGCTCGGCGGTGTTGATTGTCATCATCTGGATCGCAGTCATCGGCGGGAGTCCCTGCTCGATGGCGTGACGCAGGACGCGGTCCATGTGACCTTCGCCCGTCAACGTCCCCGCGTGTGAATCGTCGGTGACGAGGATGAAGTGGCGCGAATCCAGCCCAAGTTTGGTGATGGCTCCCACTTGCGAGGCAACGTCAAACCAGGATGAACCGTAGCGGAGCATCGCCTTCATCCCTTGCCGCACGCGCGCCACCGCGTCTTCCAAACGCGTACCCTCGTGGTCATCTTCCGCGCCGCCTGCCGCATATCCATGAAACGGGATTCCCAGATCGGGCGAGGCGTAATGTCCGCCGATGGTTTTGCCCGCCGCGTGCGTGAGCGACATTTCATCGAGCGCCTTTTTGTCGCCCATGAACACGCCGGGGAAATTCATCATCTCGCCCAAGCCGATGATACCCTTCCATTTCATCGCGGTCGCCACTTCTTTCGGTCCGATGGATGCACCGGGCGTTTCCAACCCAGGCGCGGACGGAACGCACGACGGCATCTGCACCCACACATGGATCGGCTGTTTCTGCGCCTCGTCCACCATCAACTTGACGCCGCGCAAACCGAACACGTTGGCGATCTCATGCGGGTCAATGAACATGCCCGTTGTGCCGCGCACCGCCACCGCGCGCACAAATTCCGTGACCGTCACCATCCCCGACTCAACGTGCATGTGACCATCGAGCAAGCCGGGGACGAGATGCCGCCCATTCGCCTCGATCACCTTCGTCTTTTTTCCGACGGTGTGACTCGCATCTTCTCCGACGTAGGCGACTCGTCCGCCGCTTATGGCGATATCCGCCTTAGGAATGATTTCCCCCGATTGGACAGATACCCACTGACCGTTTCGAATCACGAGGTCGGCAGGAACACGTCCCATGGCAACATTAACAAGTGCGCGGGTTAGTTTGGTTGAGGAGGGCATAGATTCTCCGTTGAGTGTTTGAAGGTTGAAGGTTTAAGAGTTAGAACCTTCGACCTTCAACTTGCTAACTTTCCAACAGCCTTTTCGCGGCTTTGTTATGTTTCTCGATCAACTTCCGTTCATCCACCGTCACGAGTTGTCCTTCCTTGACGATGAACTTCCCGTCGACGACAGTGTAATCGGCATTGACGGATTGACCGAAGACGATGGCAGAAACAGGATCGTGCATCCCAGCGAAACCGAGTTTGTTCAAGTTGACGGCGAAGAAGTCGGCGCATTTGCCAACTTCGAGCGAGCCGATGTCGCTGCGTCCGAGGACTGCCGCGCCGCCGCGAGTTCCCAAATACAACGCATCTCTTGCTGTCATCAACCCCCCTCCAGCTCCCCTCATCTTCTCCGAAGATGGGGGGAGAGTCGGTGATGCAGAAAAACCTGTTATCCCCTCTTTGACGCGCGAGAGCAACATCGCATTGCGGACTTCGGCTAGGAGATGTGAGCCGTCGTTGGAGGCGGAGCCGTCCACGCCGAGACCGACGTTGACACCAGCCTTGCGATATTCTTTGATCGGCGCGATGCCAGAGGCGAGTCGCATGTTCGAGGTGGGACAGTGCGCCACTCCGCAATTGTGTTTGGCGAAGACTTGAATCTCTTCGTCGTTGACCCACACCGCGTGCGCGAACCAAACGTCGTTGCCAACCCAGTCCACTTCTTGCATGTACCCAACGGGGCGATGACCAAATTTCTGCAAGCAGAATTGCTCCTCGTCTTCGGTCTCGGCGAGATGCGTGTGCAAATGCACGCTATATTCACGCGCGAGTTTGGCGGATTGCTTCATTAGTTCGCCTGTGACGCTGAACGGCGAACATGGAGCCAACACAATTTGCACCATCGAGCCGGGTTTCGGGTCGTGATATTTTTGGATCAGGCGTTGCGAGTCTTTGAGGATGGACGCTTCGTCGTCCACAACAGAATCGGGTGGGAGTCCGCCTTTCGATTCGCCGAGGGACATCGAGCCGCGCGAGGCGTGGAGGCGGAGTCCCACCTCCGCTGCCGCGGCAATTTCATCGTCGAGTTTTGAACCGTTTGGAAAGAGGTAGAGATGGTCGGAGGCGGTGGTGCATCCCGAAAGGGCGAGTTCGGCTAACGCAGTGGAAGTCGAAATGAAAATGTCTTCGGGGGTGAGGCGCGCCCAGATCGGGTAGAGGGTTTTGAGCCAGTTGAAGAGGTTGGCGTCTTGCGCGGCGGGGACGGCGCGGGTGAGGGTTTGATAGAAGTGATGGTGCGTGTTGACGAGCCCGGGCAGGAGAACGTGACCCGTGAGGTCGAGGATTTCGTCGGCGGTTTGAGGCAAACTGGAAGTTTGCCCTACGCGTTCGATGAAGCCATCGCGTATGAAAAGACCACCATCCGAGAGTTCGGTTTGGTGGTCGTCCATAGTGAGGAGGTGGGCGTTTTTGATTAATAATGTGGTCATTTAGTTGGTTAGTCTTCTAGTTTGCTAGTCGGTTGGTCGGGCGATGGTCGAGTAGCGAAGCGTATCAAGACCAATACGACTAGACGATATTTGTCTGACAAATCGAAGTGTAGCAAAAAGCGCGGAGGATGTCAAATCTGAACCGGTAGATTTCGATAAATTATGAAAGCTTCCACATCTCGTGGCGAGATATTGATCCAATGCCAACAGTGGAAACATAGTCAAGTCTAACCAAAGGAGATAACATGATGAATCAGACCTACGCCAAATGTGGTAAGAACGAAATGCTGACCGGGTTACCCCTCTACGATGGCATGAATAGAATGCCATACACGGCGGTCAGGGAGGCTAAGTCCGAAAATCCGCGCAAGCCTGGAGTAACACAGACCATGCTCGCAACAAACATCTTCGGCGCATCACCCCTGCCCAAATAAAAAAGTTGACATTGCCTGTCAACTTTTTTGATCCTGTCTTATGCTTTGGCTTTCCTCATGGATGCCCTGCTTTTTTCAAGCAGAGAAGTCACTTCCTGAAGCGCTTCGGGGAAGGTCACACCCTCCACGAGCGCCCACTCCTGGCACAATACGTTTTGCGTTTGCCGAAAGAACCCAGCCATCGAGCCATACAGCGATTTGTGCTCGCCAAAGGCAAACAAGTCACGGACGATTTCGCATTGGGTGCGGATCGTTCCCTGCTTGAGTCTGCCAGCTAGATTTGCCTGACGAGTCCGAACATCGTCTTTAAACGAGGCTGGACGAGACAGGAGAATTTGGCGGCACTGGGCAATCTCACTTCTCGCCGCTGGGCTTCGTAACCCGGATGGATGCAGGTCCGCAGGCACCCACACGGTACCGCCAGACGGGATGGAGATCTCGTAATACTGCCGCGTCTTGCCCGGCTCGAATTCTCTGTCCTCCAAATTAACCACATTCCCCACCCCATGCTGTGGATGAACGACCGTGTCGCCGATTGTGAATGACATCGCGCGGTTAATAGCGGCGGCGATTATTGTTACCGCGTTGTTGGCGCGGACCGCCGCGATCCTGACGAAAACCGCCCCGTTCCTCGCGCGGACGGGCAACGTTTACAGTCAATTGGCGATCATTCAGGGTATAGCTATTGAACATGCTAATTGCCTTTTGCGCCTCGCTCTGTGAACCCATTTCCACGAACCCAAACCCCTTCGATCTGCCGCTGTCACGATCCTTGATTAATGCAACCGACACTACATTTCCGGCTTGCATAAATAATTCGCGCAAACCTTGTTCAGTGGTCTCAAACGATAAATTTCCAACATACAGTTTTGTATCCATGGTTAGCTCCTCGATAATCTAGCCGGTGATTAAGAAAATAACCGCCAACCCTATTATTTGGGTTGACGGTGACGTAAACACGCTCGACCTTTTATAAGATGGAGCGATTATATCACACGAGATTTTCCTTTCCACACCTCACAACTCTGTGTAGGCATTTTTCCTTTAATAAGGTTATCATTTGCACATAAAAAAGCAAGCGGATCCATCATGCTCAAAAGTCTAAAACAGACCTATAACAACTTCCCCTCCCTCTTCTGGCTCGTTGTCTTCACGCTGTTCATTGACTCCATCGGCAGCACCCTGCTATTCCCTTTCTTTGCGCTATACATCACGGAAAAGTTTGGCGTTGGGATGACGCAGGCGGGAATCCTCATCGGGATGTCCTCCCTCTTCGGCATCATTGGGAGCATGATCGGCGGCGCGCTCACGGATCGCTTCGGACGCAGGAAGTTGATCCTGTTTGGGTTGGTTTTCAGCGCCTTGAGCAGTCTCTCGTTCGGTCTCGCCTCGGACGTGAACTTGCTTTACCTGCTCGTCATTTTAGTCGGCATCCTATCGAGGCTTGCCGCCCCCGCCCAAGATGCGATGATGGCAGACATCCTGCCTGAATCCAAACGTCAGGAAGGATTCGGGATCACACGCGTCGTCTTCAATTTAGCTTGGATCTTCGGCGCCGCGCTCGGCGGATTGATCGCCTCGAAATCCTTCCTCGCCCTGTTCGTCACCGACGCGGTCATCAGTTCGCTGGTGGCGGTCATCCTTTATTTCAAACTCCCTGAGACAATGCCAGAACATCATAAAGAAGAAAAAGCGCGGGAATCGTTCCTGCAAACGGTTTCGGGGTATCGAGTCGTGCTGCAAGATTTTGCTTACACCGCGTTCATCCTAGCCGGTATCTTATCCCTGCTCGTCTATCAACAAGAATACAGTTCGTTCCCGGTCTACTTGCGCGACATACACAACATTAATTCAGAAGCGTACGGCATAATGCTTGCGATTGCCGGACTCGAGGTGGTTCTGTTCCAATTTTGGGTCAGCCGCATCATCCGAAAATATCACCCGTTTTGGATGATGGTGATCGGCACATTGTTTTTCATGGTGGGCTTCACCATGATCGGATTCATACGCGGGATTCCGATGTTCCTGCTGGCTGTGATTCTGATCACAGTCGGCGAGATGATCGTCTTCCCCACCAACCGCGTCATCGCCGTCACTTTTGCCCCCGCCGATATGCGCGGACGGTACATGGCGATCTACGACCTCGGCTGGACATTGCCCGCGACGTTCGGTCCTGCCGCGGCGGGTTTGATCCTTGATCATTACAATCCCAACCTGCTTTGGTACGTCGGCGGATTCATGTGCGCCGTCTCCGCGCTGGGGTATTACGCGCTCCACCTGAAAATGGGCGCGCAAGCGCGTTTCGCCCCCGCAACGGACGATTAAGCATTTTGAAATTCCATTCTAACCGCAGATAAACACGGATGAACCTCGTTTTTTGATGAATTCATCTGTGATGAACTTAGATTTATAAAACGCTCTCGAAGTACCCATCAGCAAGCGGATAGACTCCAGAACCAAATTCTACAGTCTTTGACAGCCTCCGTAGAGATTTTGAGAGACTCTCACGCGTATGCTTGGCGAAAACCAGCAAACGGAGGCATCCCCATGAAAACCATTTCCATTTTTCTTGCGCTAATCAACTCGATCACAGCCGGGCTTCTCTTGCTCCTCACCCTCTCAAGCCATGGAATTCAGCCGATCCACGCGCTTTGGCTCATTGCAAAAATGGTCGCCGCCGGTTGTGTCATCTTCATCGGCGCGCTCACCTGGTTCGGAGGCGCCAGAGCCATACAGTCCGGGCTGTTGCCGATGAGCAGTCTCTTCCTCGTTGCCCTCGGCGCGGCGACGATCGTTTGGACTTTCCATGTCGGCGTCATGTCCAATCACATGGAATATTACATGGTTTGGTACGGCGGCAGTCTCATGGCACAAGGCGCAACATCGTTGGCAGCGCTTGGCGGCGATTCAAAACGCACGATCGCGCCTTGATGCAGTTTGATACAATTCAGGGATGAAATCCCACGCGTTGATCTGCATTGTCGTTTTGATTTTTGTAACCGCCTGCGCCACAAGCGCTGGAGGAGAACCCGCTTCGCCTTCCCTTCAACCTGCCGACACACCCTCAGCCGTCCCCGCCGCCCAGACTTTTACCCCGCTTCCCACGTTCACCTCCACGCCCCTGCCCACCGACACCGTCGCGCCCACCGCAACGCCGACCTCAACGCCCATCCCCACCGTCGAAAGTTTGCGGGCAACTGTGATTGCCGATAAATTAAGTTGCCGCTACGGACCCGGCGCACTCTACCTCTACCTCATTGCTTTTAATCGAACAGCAAGAATAAAATTGATCGGGCGCACCGACGCCAATAACTGGGTCTGGGTGCAAAATGTAGACGCTCAAAACCGAAATACTAATTGCTGGGTGAATCAAAAGTTCCTCGAAATCCAAGGCGACCCGCAAGCGCTACCCATCGTTTACCCCGGACTCAAACTTCCCGTTTCACCGTATTACCCCGGTCCAAGTTGGGCAAACGCCAAACGCGAAGAGGATGGCAAAGTGACAATCACGTGGGAGCCGGTTCCCATCAGCCCCGGTAAATACGAAGATGAAAACATGCAACAGTATCTCATCGAAGTGTGGCGCTGCGAGGCGGGGCAGATCGTCTTCGAGACGCTCGGCACGAACTATCCCGCTATCACTGTGGATGTGGATGAACCGGGTTGCGCCATCCCCTCGCATGGGCGCGTCTTCGTGCAGGAGAAGCACGGCTACGGTGGACCGGCAGAGATCCCCTGGCCGAGTCCGTGAACGAGGCTGAATCAGCCGTCCCTGAGTCAGAAGCGGGGTTTCATCTGTAACTTTTCATCCATTGACATCCAATTGAACGGGAGTAAAATCGCTTTCACTATCCAATAAACATTCAAATTTTCCGGCACAGGGTATGTCTAAACGTTGGCTTGCGTAGGTCAGCGTTTTCCATTATTTATCACCAAGAGGAGAGTGTGTATGAATAAGGCGTTCCGGTATCTTTTGTCAGCCATCGTCGTGTTGACCCTCGTATTAGGTTCGACCACTTTGGTTCCCGCCGCGCGTTCAGAGGCTTCGATCCATCTGAAGAGCGGCGTTTTCGTTCCCTCGCAATTGGAGGGCGTTGCGCAGGCAAGCGGCAGGTACTTCATCGTCCAGTTTGCGGGTCCCGTTCAGCAGGCGTGGAAGGACGCGTTGACAGCGCAAGGCGCGGAGACGCTGGACTACATCCCAGACTTTGCATTCAAAGTGCGAATGAACGCCGCCATTGCCCAACGCGTGAGGGGGATGAATTTTGTCAACAGCGTGATCCCGTTCCGAGCGCAGTTCAAATACGGCGCCGACTTGAAGCGTGATAGCGCGACAAATGTATATATGATCCGCATCGAGAGAGGCTCGAATTTCGGGGCTGTCCGCGGGCTGGTCGCCCAAACAGGCGTGCAGATACTCGCTTTTGAAAACGACACATTGATCGTCGCCGCGAACGGCTCATTTGTGGATGCGATCGCAGGGGTAGACGATGTTGCCTCGATCAGCAACTTTGCTTTGAACCAAACATTTGTCAGCAAGCCCGAGGGACCGGCAAAGAACGACGACGCGCGCGATATCATCGGCGCGGCGGTTGCCAACTCACGCGGATATGATGGCTCGACGCAGATCGCGGCGGTTTCGGATACCGGCTTGGGCGGCGGGACAGCCGCCACCGCGCACACAGACATCCCGGCGAGTCGAGTCGTCGCTATCTATAATTGGCCCGGCTCTGCCGGCGGATGTTTCCAATCGGTTGTCAACGACGGCTCGATTGACGTGGACTCTGGTCATGGCACGCATACGTCCGGGTCTGTATTGAGCGACGGCGGGATAGGCGGCGTAGGCATGGGCGTTGCGCCAGCCGCACGATTGGTTTTCCAATCTACAGAAAACTGGGCAACCATCTCCACATTCTGCCAGATCTTTGGCGGATATCCTGCCAATGGATATTTCCTCACGGGTATTCCCAGCGACCTGAAAACAATGTTCCAACAGGCATACAATGCCGGCGCGCGCATCCACTCGAATTCGTGGGGTTCGGCGGCGGCAGGAGATTACACTGTTGATAGCGCCAACGCCGATTCGTTTATTTGGACCAACCGTGATATGGTCATCACATTCTCGGCAGGCAACGAAGGCGCCGACGCCAACTCGAACGGCGTGGTGGATAATGACTCCATCGGCTCGCCTGCGACCGCGAAAAACGTAATCACCATCGGCGCGAGCGAAAACGCGCGCCCCGATAACTGGGCGTGCGATACCAGCCTCACTTACACATCCCATGACGCCTACCAAAGCGGACAAACCTGCAACAGCATGGGCGGGAACCAAACTGGGTTCCTCGGCACATATGGATCGCGTTGGGGCGCGGATTTCCCGACCAATCCACTCTTTAGCGATATAACTGCCGGTAATGATGGACAGATGGCATCCTTCTCCAGCCGCGGTCCTACCGACGATTCCCGCATCAAACCGGACGTGGTCGCGCCTGGCACATGGATTCTTTCTACCGCCTCCAACCTCTATCAAGAAGGTTATGGCGATCCGGTGAATCCACAAAACGGCGCGTATCAATGGGATGGTTGGGGTATGCCGTATAACGTGGATTACAAATACATGGGCGGAACTTCTATGTCCAATCCGCTTGCCGCAGGCGGCATGACGGTTATCAAAGACTATTACAACAAGGCACATGGCATCAACGCTTCTGCCGCGCTCGTCAAAGCCACAGTTATCAACTCTGCAGTTGACATGGCGGATGAGAACAATGACGGCGCCAACGACAATGATTTCCCCATCCCGAACGTTCACGAAGGCTGGGGACGCATTAACCTCGATGCCGCGACCGATGGCACGATCCAATTTGTCGAAGAAGCCACCGGGCTCAGCACCGGCGGTTCGCAAGTTTTCAATGTGACCAGCACAGGCGGTCCGCTCAAAGTGACTCTCGTATGGTCCGATTATCCATCCACAGATACTGCCTCAGTGAACCTCGTCAACAATCTTGATCTGACGGTAACGAGTGGAGCAAATACCTATCGCGGCAACGTTTTCTCTGGAGGATGGAGCGCTACCGGCGGCTCCGCCGACAATCGCAATAACGTTGAAAACGTGTACATCCAATCACCGAGCGGTTCATACACGGTTACAGTCAACGGATTCAATGTTCCGAACGGTCCGCAAAAGTTCGCGCTTGTGGTGGATGGCGGCACATTTAACACTGGTCCAACGCCTACACCTACCAATACAAGTGTTCCGCCCACACCGACGAATACAGGCGTTCCACCAACGCCCACGAATACGGGTGTTCCTCCGACGCCAACAAATACCGGCGTTCCACCTACGCCTACTGCCACAAATACTCCAGGATCATCTACCAGCACGGGTTACATCGCCCCATCCGCACAAGCCGCGCAAACGTCCAGCGCCGGCGATAACAATGGTTACCAAACTAACCCTGCGAACGCTTTCCTCAACGACAGCGTCTTTGCGGTAGATACGAATAGCGGAACGAACCGAAGTGTATCTTGCACCAACAATGGCAAAGATAAACATCAGTTCTTTAACTTTGGGTTTAACATCCCATCTGGCACGGTGCTTGGTGTTCAAGTACGGCTCGACGCGCGAGTCGATTCGACCAATGGCGCACCAAAAATCTGCGTACAGCTCTCATGGAATGGCGGCACATCCTGGACAACCGCAAAGCAGACCTCGACTCTTAGCACATCTGAAGCTACCTATACGTTAGGCAGTACATCGGATACGTGGGGCCGCGCTTGGTCCTTGAGCGATTTCTCGAATTCTAACTTCCGCGTACGCGTCATTGACATTTCAAGCAACAATTCACGCGACTTCTCGCTCGACTACATTGCCGTCAATATTACCTATCAACCGTAATCTCACACGAACACAAAGATCTCAACAAAAAGGATGGATGCAATTCGACGCATCCATCCTTTTTGTTTACTCTCGCGTCCATCCTTCGGATCATACACAACGCTCTCCATCCAAAGCGAAAATCGGGATAATGGGTCGGTATAAAGGATGGCAACTGTAAAGCAAGATCTTATCTAACTCTACCCTATGTGCTTGAACCCTGAAAATCAAATTTTCAGACAAAAACTAGGCTTTTAGATTTTTCAACTTCTAGTTCACGATTTCTAAATCAAATATTGACATTTTAATAGTTTTGATGTAATATTTCAATAATTCAAAACTGAAATTATATTATTCTAAAGCACTCCTCCATTTTATTGAAAAACCACAAAGAAGGAGCCAAAATGTCTGACATTGCAATCGAATCCAATCAGTTGGTGAAGAAATTCCCTGCCCGCCCGGAATCTGGCGACAAGCCTGCCAATGGCAACGCCCCCCCTGCCCCAAAGCGCAAGTTTTCGTTGTTCGGTAAAAAAGAACCGAAGCCAATGTTTACCGCCGTTGACGGGGTTGACCTACAGATCAAACGCGGCGAGATCTTCGGCTTGCTCGGACCGAACGGCGCGGGAAAATCCACCACCATCCGCATGCTTTGCACGTTGCTCGAGCCCACCAGCGGCTCGGCGCGCGTCAATGGGTTTGACGTGGTCAAACAGGCGAACGAGGTCCGCCGCAGTTTGGGAACCGTCTTGGCTGGCGAGCGAAGCATCTACTGGAAGTTGAGCGGACGTGAAAATCTCGAATATTTCGCGGCGCTGTATCACATCCCCTCTGCGGTTGCAAAGAAGCGCGTGGAAGACCTGCTCGAACGCATGGAAATCAAAAACCGCGCCAACGAACTCGTGGAAAAATATTCCACCGGGATGCGCCAGCGCATCGCCATCGCCAAAGCCTTGCTGGCACGCCCGCCGATTTTGTTGTTGGATGAACCCACGCTCGGGCTTGACCCGCAGGCGGCGCGCAACCTGCGGGAACTGATCGCGCAACTGAAACAGGAGGGACACACGATTTTGCTCACAACGCATTACATGGAGGAAGCCGATCAACTCTCCGACCGCATCGGCATCATCGACACCGGCAAAGTGATCGCGCTGGATACGCCCGCCGGGTTGAAACGGCACATTGACCAAAGCGAGGTGATTCGGCTCGAGGTGCTCGGCTGGCAGGATTACGTCGGCGACAAACTCCGCGCGCTCTCGGAGATTCACAGCCTCGTGGCGCGCAAACAGGACGAGGGCGATCTGTGGGAGGTAAACCTGCAATCGAACGACAGCCGCGCCGCGCTGCCGCGCATCGTGGAGCATATCGGCGGGAACGGCACGCGGCTCGTCAACATGAATATCGTCAAGCCGTCGCTCGAGGATGTGTTCATCCAACTTACCGGCAAAGCGTTGCGCGATTAATGGAGGCAGGCATGAAATCCGAACTGAGCGTTAATTCGCTGGGCACGCGCGGCTTCCTAGCAGACGTGCACGCGCTGTGGGCGGTTGTGCGCCGCGAATGGATCATCTTCGTCCGCTATCCGTCCTGGATCATCGCGCTTTTTATCTGGCCCGTCATCTTCCCGATGGGATACATCCTCACCGCCCGCGCGCTTTCCGGCGTAGACGGCAGCGGGCTTATAGCCTTTCAAAACACAACCGGCTTGAACGAATACACCGGCTACATCGCCGTCGGCACCATGATCTGGATGTGGCAGAACATTGTGCTGTGGGCGGTCGGTTATTCACTGCGTAACGAACAACTGCGCGGCACGCTCGAATCGAACTGGCTCTCGCCAACCTGGCGCTTTGCCTACCTGCTCGGAAGCAGTTTTCCGCAACTGGTTTCGATGTTCATGTTGATGCTGGTCTCTGGGCTGGAATACGCGCTTCTTTTCCGGGTGCAATTCGAGGGTAGTCTCTGGCTCACCCTGCTGGTCATCCTCGCCGCCATTCCATCGGTCTACGGATTGGGTTTCGCGTTCGCCAGCGTGGTCATCACCGTGAAGGAGGCAAACGCCTTCGTCTTTCTGGTGCGCGGGATTGTCATGGTCTTTTGCGGAATCACCTATCCGCTCGCCATGTTGCCCGGCTGGATGCAATCCGTTGCGCAGTGGCTGCCGCAGACATACATCATCCACGCCATTCGGACTGCGGCGCTCTCCACTGAAGGTTTCGGCGGCATCGCCTTTGATTTGAAAATGATGACGCTCTTCGGAATCTTTTGGCTGGCGGTCGGCTATTGGCTCTTCACAACAATGGAACGCCGCGCCCGCCAGACCGGCGCCATAGGACAATACTAATCATGCAAACACAACCTCTTTCCCATCCCACCGTCCTGTCGCACCTGCGCGCGCTCTACGCGCTCATCCGCAAAGATTGGAAACAATACTGGCGTTATCCGCTCAACGCCGTCTCATCCATCTTTCAACCATTGATCTGGATCACGCCGGTTTATTTCATGGGTCGGGCTTTCAGCGAGAACGGCAAAGCGCTTGGCTTTTCTCAATACAGCGGCACAACAGACTTCATGTCCTTCATCCTCTTGGGAACCGTGCTGGAAAGTTTCATCAATGCGGTATTCTGGGGCATGGGATACGCGCTCAAAAACGACATGGACTCCGGCGTCATGGAATCGAATTGGCTGACGCCCGTCCCGCGCCTATTGATCCTCGTCGGTCATTCGGTGACGAATATGCTCGTCACCGCGCTCACTTCATTGGGCATGTTGTTCTTCGGCGGATTGATCTTTGGCTTCCATGCTTCCGGCGACGTATTCAAAGCCTTCCTGCCAATCATCCCGATGATGGTAGGGCTTTACGGCTTCGGCTTCGCGTTTGCGGCAGTCGTCATGTTATTGCGCGAAGCGAATACGCTCGTGGATGTGAGCAGTTTTCTGGTGCAGATCTTTTCAGGCGCGAACTTCCCAGTCAACGCCCTGCCGCGTTTCCTCTTGCCGGTGGCGTTGGCTTTGCCGCTCACGTACGGTCTCGACGCAATGCGCGCCTACTTGATCGGGACAAACACCATCCTCCCTTTGCACTGGGAATTGCTCTTGCTGGTCGTCTTCATGTTCGTCATGCTATGGATCGGGACTGCCACGTTCAGATCGCTCGAACGCCGAGTCCGCACGCTGGGAACGCTGGGCCAGCACTGATCGGATAAAACAAAGATGGATGCGTCGCAAGCGCATCCATCTTTTTCATTCGACTCTCGCTTCATTCTCAGGTCAATCTGCTTCTAACCCTCAGCCTTTCTCTCCCCCTCTTCCGCCTTTCCCGCTTCATCCTTCGTCCGCGTTAATGATGATGCCCATCCTCATGGACATGCCCATGCGCTAACTCTTCTTCGTTCGGCTCGCGCAATGAAATCACCTTCACATAGAAGTGCAATTCATCGCCCGCCAGTGGATGGTTGAAATTCAACGTCACCGTATCGCCTTCGATGCCGTCAATCCGTGCCATTTGCATATTATCCTCGCTGTCACGGACGGTTAACTCCGTCCCGACTTCGAGCGGCATTTCTTTTGGAAACTGATCCTTCGGCACTTGCATGAACGCTTCTTCATCGAATTCACCGTATCCGTCTATCGGCTGAACAACCACCTTCTTGCTCTCGCCGACCTTCATGCCCATCATTTCGCTCTCGAGCCCGGGGACGATATTTCCATACCCCGCCAAAAACTGAAGCGGACCCTGCCCATCGGAACTATCCAACAATTCTCCATTTATGTGGAGCGTGTACTCAATTGAAACCACCACACCATCTTGCACCGATTCAATGCTCATCTGAAAATTCCTTTCTTGAAGTTCGCCCATTGTATCAGCGACAAGGAATCGGGTAAACAGGTAAACAAGGAAACACGTAACCCGTATCTTGTAATTTTTTCTTCATCCTTCATCATTCATCCTTTTTCACTTACAATTCCTCCATGCACTACGATCTCTGCCTCCCGTGGTATTGGGAACACGATGTTGACTTTGTCCATTTTGTCGAGCAAGCGTGTATCGAAAACGGATTAACTTTCTGGCAAATCACGCCAGACAACTTGTTTGAGTCGCTTTCCGCGTTGTACAAAGGCGAAAAGACATTCAACACGTTGCTCGACCGTTCACAAGGAGAGGATCGTTTTCTCCCGATCAATAATTGGGCGAGGGAATATGACAAGAGACGCATCAACCCGCCCGAACTTTCCGCATGGTCCGAAGACAAAGCCACCATGCACCTCGAACTGATTACAGCGGGCTTGCACACGCCGCACACGATTCTCCTCGCCCCTTTTCTCGAACAGCCCGTTCCCCCACCCTTGGACTTAACTCCGCTTGGGAATCAATTTGTCATCAAACCGTCGCATGGCGGGGGAAGTGAAGGCGTGATTCTCGGCGCCTCATCCATCGAACAAATCCTGCGCGCCCGCATGGAATTCCCCGCGCAAAAATATTTGGTTCAGGCAACTGTCACTCCTCGAACCATTCAGGCACGCCCCGCCTGGTTCCGCGTGTTCTACGCCGTCGGCAAGACGTATCCCTGCTGGTGGCATCCGTTGACTCATGTCTTTGCAACCGTCACCCAAGCCGACGAACACAAATACGAACTCACACAACTCCACGAGATCACAATGCAAATCGCTTCGATCTGCCGTTTGGATTGGTTCACCACTGAGATCGCTCTCACCCACGACAACTTTATCGTCGTGGATTACGTCAACGACCAGATTGACACGCGCATCAAATCGAAAGCCGTAGACGGCGCGCCCGATGAGGTGATTCGGAATGTGGCGAGGCAGTTGGTGGGGTTGGCGAGGGAGAGCAGGTAGACACGTAGATAAGGAAACAAGTAAAAAGGGAAATAAGTAGGCAAGGAAAGTTGGAGCCTGTATCTTGTAACTTGTATCTCGTGACATGGCACACCAAACTTGCAACCCCAAAAAGGAGTTGAACTATGAAACGAGCCCGCGCACGCGATTTGGGAATACCGTTTGACGGAAAGACGGGAAAATATAATGCGATCACAGACGTTGCAGGCGTGACTGTCGGTTACTCGACGATCATCGAAGGCGAGTCGGCGCGGACGGGGGTGACGATCATTCATCCACGCGGGAAAGCGAATCACGATCCCGTGTTTGCGGCGTGGTTCCCGTTCAACGGCAACGGCGAGATGACAGGCGCGGCGTGGGTCGAGGAGGGCGGATTCCTCGAAGGTCCGATCGGGATCACGAACACACATTCGGTTGGAATCGTGCGAGACACGATCATCGAATGGCAGGCGAAGAATAACGCGTTGTTCCAGAAGTGGTCGTGTCCGCTGGTGGCTGAGACCGCCGACGGTTGGCTCAACGACATGAACGGATTCTTCGTCAAGCCTGCTCACGTGTGGGAAGCGCTGGAGAAAACTGAATCAGGTCCAATCGAAGAAGGAAGCGTCGGCGGAGGGACGGGGATGCTGTCGTATGAGTTTAAAGGCGGGAGCGGGACTTCATCCAGAAAACTTCCTGAAAAATTCGGCGGCTGGACGGTGGGCGCGTTCGTGCAGTCCAATTTCGGGGCGCGTTATCAACTCAAGATTGCGGGGGTGCCTGTGGGCGAACATCTCAAGGCGCATCCCGTGTGGACGGACGGGGAGAACCCGTTTGCGGAGAACGGCTCGCTGATCGTGATCGTTGCGACCGACGCGCCGTTGTTGCCGCATCAACTGAAGCGGATGGCAAAGCGAGCCACGCTCGGCATGGCGCGGACGGGGTCGCTGGGCGGGAACGGTTCGGGCGATATTTTTCTTGCGTTCTCGACCGCCAACCCAAACGCCGCACTCGGCGATAAAAATGGGATCGTCCATGTGCAAGCGCTCGATAACGAACATCTCAATCCGTTGTTCGCCGCGTCGGTGTTCGCTACCGAGGAAGCGATCATCAATGCGATGGTCGCGGCGGAGGATATGACGGGGCATAACGGGTTTTCGGTGAAGAGGCTGCCGCATGAGGAGGTGAGGGAGGTGATGAGGAAGTATGGGAGGTTGGGGTGAATATGTTTCTTTTTCGGGCGTATAATTATGAACATTAGCGTTGCTATAAATAACTTTACCATCCTAAGCAGATGCTTTCATCGGGAAAAAAGCATAAAATGACAGAGGCAAAGAAACTGAATCCAGCCGCCATTATTGCTCTTAAAGAAGCATTGGCACAAATATATTGGTACAAAAAAGATCTGCGGTCTTTTTTGATTAACACGCTAGAGAATCCATCTATTCTATCAAGTATTAATTGGAATGATTATAAAAGAAGCATCACCGACGCGGTTGTTGAGACTCTTGCACGAAGCGAATCCCGATACAGAGATGAATTGATAAGATTATTCACGGCTGTTTCAACCATTAGCGATTTTAGCCACCTCGAACATCTGGATGATGGAAAAGAAAAGGCGATGCGAGCGAAAAACGCTGTTGAAGCACTACGAAAATACACTTCTGGCTATCAAAAGATGTGGGATGAAAAACAACAAGCAGATGAAAGACGCACTGCTTATGCAGAAAAACTGGAAAGGGTTAATTCTTTTAAAAATCAACTTACTGATTTAAACAAAGAATATTGTCAACTGGTAATTTCAAACGATCTGCAAGGACGCGGCTACCGTCTGGAGGCAATGCTAAAGCAACTATTTGAACTTTTCGATTTAGACCCTAAAGCATCTTTCAAAATCGAGGGCGAACAAATAGATGGGGCTTTTACTTTTGACGGCATTGATTATTTATTCGAAGCGAAATGGCAAAATGAATTAGTACGGGCAAATGCGCTTGATTCGCTTGCCTCAAAAGTTCAAAGAAAATTAGACAACACTCTTGGATTATTTTTATCGGTAAACGGCTTCTCGCCTGACGGTATAAGCGCACATTCATCTGGGCGTAAAGTCTTATTGCTCATGGATGGGAGCGATATAATGGCTGTATTGGATGCGAGAATTGAACTTCCCGAGCTTTTAAAAAGAAAACGCAGACACGCTGCCCAAACAGGTGATATTTATATACGATACCAAGATATGATGGGTTAATAGTATCGCATTCACTGCGGTGCCACTTGCTTAACTCAAAACGCCTAACAGCTGGGAGCAAAAAAATCATTCACAAGGAGAAAAAGCTATGACTGAAATAACAGCGTCAGCAATTACTCTTGTAGGGATTATGATTTCCGTTGGCGTTACCTTATATGTTGGTTCAAGGCAAATCGGTGCAGAATTACAAAAATTACGGGTGGAATTCCAACAAGTTTACGCTACTAGACTTTTAGATAAAAGGCTTGAGACATACCCAGAGATCGGCTACATGATAAGCGGCTTTTTTAAAAAGGCAAAGAAAGGCGATGAATTCATCCTTAATGTTCCTGTAAAAGAGCTAATAAAACTAAAAAAGTTTATTGATAAATGGGACTCAAGAAATTATATATTCATGAGTGCTTACGCCAGCACTCAGCTGGGAGAGTTTCGTGATCATCTTTCAAAAATCTTAGATGAATGTAAAGAAAAATCGATAACATCTTTAAAGCCTAGCGAATATTTTTTAACCGCTATGAAAAGCGGAGAAAATTTAGAGTTTGCCCTCAAAAGCGATCTAGGCATCTATGAAGTTGATTTTGCACACATCACTAAACGCATTAAAGCTTATGAAGATATAGTAAAGGAATTCTCAAATCATTCTTGACACTATGAAATACAAAAGTTGGTTATGAATATTTACTGATTACACAACTCTTTTTTATACCCCTCATGACCAAATCAGCGAGGGGTTATTTTTATTCCTGAATAATTTTCATGTAAAATGAAACCCAATCCCCCATTCCCTCGTAGACATCCATAACGCAAACGCAAGAGGAGAAATACATGCCCGCCATTCTCGAATCACAAAATCTCGTCAAAAAATACGGCGACTTCACCGCCGTGAAAGGCGTGACCTTCGACATCAAAGAAGGTGAAATCTTCAGCCTGCTCGGTCCAAACGGCGCGGGGAAGACCACGACCATTTCGATGCTCTCCACTTTATACACGCCCACCTCGGGCGATGCGACCATCGGCGGACATTCCATCACCAAAGACCCGATGGCGGTCAAGCAGGTGATCGGAGTTGTGCCGCAAGACCTCGCGCTGTATGAAGACCTCACCGCAAAAGAGAACCTCGTCTTTTGGGGGCAGATGTACGGGCTCGGCGGAAAATCCCTCAACAGCCGCGTGGATGAAGTGCTGAACCAGATCGGTTTGGCGGATAAAGCGAAGAACCGCGTCAAAACCTATTCAGGCGGGATGAAACGCCGCGTCAACATCGGAGTGGGTCTGCTTCACAAACCTCGGCTGCTCTTCATGGACGAGCCCACCGTCGGCATTGACCCGCAATCACGCCGCGCCATCCTCGATACGGTCAAAGACCTCAACAAGCAGGGCATGACCGTCCTTTACACCACGCATTACATGGAAGAGGCGCAGGAACTCTCCGACCGCGTCGGCATCATTGATCATGGCGAACTCATCGCACTCGGCACGCAGGATGAACTCACCAAACAAGTCGGCGAGAGCGAAACGCTCATCCTGCACATCGGCGAAAACGAAGACCCCGAGGCGCTTGCCAAAGCCATCCGCAAGGTGGACGGCGTGCAAAAAGCGGACGTGACGGACAGCGAAGTGAGCGTCATCACAGCGGATGCGAAAGACATTCTAGCGGCAGTCGTGACCCAAGCCAACGAGCGCGGCATCCGAATCCGCTCGATGGACATCCGCGAGCCGAATCTCGAAGCGGTGTTCTTGCATCTCACAGGGCGCGCGCTCCGCGATTGATTTCCATGTCTACGTGTCTACTTGTGTACTTGTCTACGTTATATACACGTACACACGGAAACACGTAAACAAAGCACACAGAGACTCCCATGCTCAAACTCTTTCTCATCGGTCTCAAAGACCTCAAACTCATGTTCCGCGACCGCGCCGCGCTGTTGCTCATGCTCCTCACACCGTTCCTGCTCACGCTCGGCATGGGACTCGTCACTGGGCAATTCAGCGGAGACAACAACAGCGGAATTTCGGACATCCCCGTCGTGATCGTCAACCTCGATAACGATTCGCTCGGCAACGCGCTTGTGGACGTCTTCCACTCGGACGATCTGGCTGACTTGGTCGAACCAGCTTCCAGTCAGGACCCCGAAGCGGCTCGTCGTCTGGTGGATGAAGATGAAGTCGCCGCGGCGATCATCATCCCAGCGGGGTTCACGCAAAGCGTCATCCCGCAAGATAATGGCGCCGCGCCAAACGAAGAACTGACCATCGAATTTTATTCAAACCCGTCGCGTCCCACCAGCGCGGGAATCGTCAAAGCGATCCTCGACGGCTTTCTGGCGCGGCTCGATGAAATGCGACTCGGCGGTTTGACGACCGTTACGCAATTGCTCGTCAGCGGACGAATCCAACCGCAGGATGCAAATCAGGTCGGCGAAGAAATGGGCGAGCGTTTGCAAAGCGCCGCGGTCAGCGGCGAAACGACCGCCATCACGTTGAACACATCCACCAGCGAACAGGAAACAAACAAGTTCAACGCGCTCGCATATTTTGCGCCTGGCATGGCGTTGATGTTTTTGATGTACACCGTCAGTTATGGCGGGCGTTCGATCCTCGCCGAAAAAGCGGGAGGCACCCTGCCGCGCTTGCTCGTCTCGCCCACTAATTCGGCGCAAGTGTTGGGCGGCAAAGTGTTCGGCATCTTCCTGATGGGCGCGGCGCAAATGCTGATTCTCATCGGCGCCTCGACATTATTTTTCGGGTTGAATTGGGGCAATACGCTGAGCGTCATCCTGCTCGTGCTTGTCGCCGTGTTCGGCGCGACGGGTTGGGGCTTGCTCATCACCGCCCTCGCCCGCACGCCCGCGCAAATTGGAAGCGTCGGCTCAGCTGTGATGTTGATCTTCGCCATGCTCGGCGGAAGCCTCATTCCGCTGGATAACCTGCCCGCCATCACGCAAGCCCTCGGCAGAATCACTCCCAACGCCTGGGCGATGGATGGATTCCTCACCCTCGCCCTCGGCGGGACGCTCTCGCTTCTTTCCCCGCCCATACTTGCTCTACTGACGATCGGTATTCTCCTCTTCCTGATCTCCGCCGCTCTGTTCGGGAAGAAGAATTTGATTAAAAAATAACATAATGTCATTGCGAGTCTTCGAGAAGCAATCTTTTTGTATGAGAGTATCTTGAAAATCAAAATTCACCACAGATAAACACGGATGAACGGTTTTTTTGATGAAAAGTTGGACGAAAGCCATTGAATCCAATTTATCTGAGTTCATCTGTGGTTAAAACCAAAACGCTTTCTAACAGGAGATTGCTTCGGGCTATCGCCCTCGCAACGACATAATGGAGAGACATGAAAAAAATCCTAGCCATTGCATGGAAAGACGCCATCATCCGCTTCTCCAGCCCATCGGAGTGGCTGTTCTTCATCGTTCTGCCGATCGTCTTCACGTTCATCTTCGCAGGCGGCGTGCCGACAGGCGACGAAGATAACCGCATTCGTTTGGTCGTTGTAGATCAGGCGAACACGACGATCTCACAAGAGATCATCAGAGAATTAGAGAAGTCAACCTCGGTCAGACCAGACGTGATGTCGTTGGAAGAAGCGGAGGAGCAATTCGATGCGCGCGAGGCGATAGCCGTGTTAATCATCCCTGCGGGGTTGGACATGGAAGCGATTCAAAATGGGACCGCTCAATTGGATTTCCGCCAGCCGCCGAATAACCTCGACGCCTCCATTGCGGAACGCGCCGTGGATACCGCCATCCGCCGCGTGAGCAGTGTCGTCAGCGCGGCGAAAATGGCGTTAGACGAAGCCAAAGCGCGCGGCACGTTTGAATCCGCCGAAGATGAACAGGCGTATTTCGCTCAATCGTTGGAACTCGCCAAGTCGCTGCAAGCCGACTCGCCCGAACGCGTCACCGTCGTTCAAGGCAACACGCCCGATGACTTTGCTTACGACCCGCAGGCGAACGTTTCGGCGGGACAATTGATCACGTGGGTGTTCATTCCACTGTTTGGAATCTCGGCGTTGTTCGCCTACGAAAGACAACATGGCACCCTGCGCCGCCTCCTCACCACCCCAACGAGCAAAGCGACATTTTTGCTTGGCACAATTTCAGGTCAAGTCGTGATGGCGTTGGTCCAAATGACTCTGATGGTGTTATTTGCCGTGTTCGCATTCAAACTCAATTGGGGAAACCCGCTGGCGGTGTACATCATCCTCACCTGCTCGGCTCTCGCCGCGGCGGCGATCGGCACCGCGATGGGAACCTTCATCAAATCTGAGGGACAGGCGATGGGCTTGAGCATCATGGCTGGGATGTTGATGGGCATGCTGGGCGGGTGCTGGTATCCGCTGGAGTTATTCCCCTCGTTCATGCAAACCATCGCGCGCATCTTCCCGACCTATTGGTCAATGCAAGGACTGCTCGACCTGCTCCTGCGCGGCGCGGGCGTGGCGGAGATCCTCCCCGAAGCGGGCGTGTTAATCCTGTTTGCGGGAGTCTTCTTCAGTATCGGCGTTTGGAGATTCAGGTTTGAGTGATGAATTTAAATCACTTTCGGCTGAACAACCATCTTTTTGTGGAACCATAAATTCGCATCGATACATTACATATTATTGGTTAAAAAGATCAACAATTTGATCGAGAGTAGAAAGCCACGCATGATTACGCCGCATCCAGCCATCTCCAGTCAAATAAATACTCTTCGGCGCCTCTAAGCCATGATTAGGAAGATCTTGAACAGATCGCCAAACATTAACCATCGGAAGGTCATAATCGTAAGCAACCTGTGCGATGGCCTCGTTAAGTTTCCAATCCCCCTCGATATTGTCAGCTTTCGTTGAAAGCACAGGGAGCGCGCCTGTTGCTAATATTTGATCAACTACAGTTCGGAGATGTTTTTCAAAACTAATCTCACCAGCGGGTTTCCAATTTGTTCCCATGGCAATCAATACAACAGCAGGTTGCTGAGTACGAAGTTCGCATTCCAAAGGTGTTTCATTTCTCTCGCATTGTGTATGACCAGCAGCCAAACCAAACATGGGATTTAAAACTGAATTAATACCAAGCCCATTTGCCGCCGTAATACTCTCACTTGTCATACTCTCAGAGAACCACGCCACTGTATTGTCAAAACCAGTAGGGATTGAATATTTACCATTGGCATAACCGCCTAAAAATGTACTAGAGGTCATCTGACAATCTCCCACTTTACTGAATATATGCAAATCAAGATCAGAATTACTCATAGCATTGTGTAATATCGCCTTTGCATATGAGGAAAGCTCAGGAACAATAGGCCATTCTCGCCAATAATAAGCAATTGGCCTTATATCAGGAGTCGGAGTCAACGACTCTGTTGGCGTCAATTGGGATAATGTTAGAACATTAATAGCTGTTGCTGAGGGCAGTGATGATGATGTTGATGAGGTGCTTATAGTTGGCCTAGTTTCAGAAGTTTGACTGACTTCAATGTTACGTATTGGGATCTTTTCAGAGGAGGGGGTGCAAGCAGAAAGTATAAGAGTAAACGTCAACAGAAAGTTTTTCCAACACATTGAGAATTTCCTTGCTAGTATTATTGTGCAGGTCGCAACGCGGGTTGGAGACTATCGCGCGTCGAGAAAAACCCGGCGGGGAGTTCGATCGGCGTAAGCGGCTTTCCACTTCCAATATCGGCGAATGGAACGTAATACAACATCACTTCACTGCTATCCCACCGCTGAAAGGCAAAGAGGATATATTTCCCGTCTGGGCTCCAACGCGCATCGCGGTAACAGCACACGCCATCCATGGGGTTGATGATGGTATCCTGCCGGGTGTTGCTATCGTAAAGATATAGATCGCCGAAGCCATCGTTGCGGACATCGTCGTTCAGCAGGAAGAGATTGCCGCCATCCCAATCGAAACTGGTGATGCGTTTTGTGCTTTCTTTGTTCGTGAAACCAAAGTTGAGACCGGGGAATTTATCAATACGGGTGAGTCCAACGTTGGCGCAATTTTGCACGTCAACGCTCATTAGCATGATTTGGTCGGAATTGATCAACTCCGTATCCACGATGCGCGCGGCAAGCCGGGTCTCATCTTTGGACCACAACGCATTACGGAAGGAGGGACCCGCATAGAAACAATTCTCTTTTACTGCAATGAGGTTGAAGCGCGTATCCATGGTTTTCAAAGCTTCGATATCGAACGGAAAGATATTGAGGGTACGTTGGATGCTGATCGCAACGTGACTGCCATCCGGCGAGACGCGGAAGCCTTCGAGGGTTTCATCGATGTTGAAACAGACCAACCTTTCGACGCGTTTGGTATCTCCATACACCATGAACGCGCAGTTGCGCGAAATATACACGAGGCGGTTTCCGGGAATCCATTGTAGGTTTGACTTGGGAGAATTATCCGTACGGATTTGTATCAAACCGCTTCCGTCAATGTTCATGAAATACAACTCGTTCCCGGAGAGGAAGGCGATCTGGTCCGCTCCGCCGGGGATGGGCGGCACGGTAGGCGTGACCTCCGTCACTGCGGGAACGGCGGTTGGCGAGGGGAGAGATGTCGCGGTGGGTGGAACAGCCGTAGGGTTAGCGACCAGATTCCCCGTCGGAGTGGAGGCGGGAGCAAGGAAGGGGATTTGTCCGCGCAGCGCAAACATCCCAGCGACGATCGCCAGCGCCAACACGCCTACGCCCATCCAGATATTTCTCGATGAAACCGCGGGCCGCGCGCTCAAGACCATCGAGGCTGGAATAGTGCGTTCGTCGCCAAATGCCGCGTGGTTCAAGGCGCGCGCCATATCGAGCGCGGTGGCATAGCGGTCGTTCTTATCTTTTGCCAACGCGGTTTTGATGATGGTATCTACCTCAGGCGGAAGGTCGGGCCTAACTTTCAAGATATCGGGGATGGGTTCGTTGACGTGTTGGAGCGCGATACCGATCACCGACTCGCCGTTGTATGGGCGTTCGCCGGTCAACATTTCATAAAGGATCGCGCCCAGCCCATAAATATCGGCGCGGCGGTCAACTTGCTCGCCGCGCGCCTGCTCGGGGCTGATATACGCCGGCGTGCCGATCACTTCGTTGCCCGTGGCAGAGACAACCGACTCGGTCAACTTTGCTACGCCAAAATCGGAAAGATACGGGTTATGGCTTCCGTCGAAGAGCACGTTGTCAGGCTTGATATCGCGATGGATGATCTTGTGCGCGTGCGCATGGTCCAGCGCGGCGGCAAGCCGCTCAATGATCAACGCCGCGTCTGGGAGCGTGAAAGGTCCTTGTTTGATCATGTCCGAGAGCGAACCGCCGGACATATAACGCATGACAAAAAAAGGCTGGTCTCCATCCTCCCCCACATCATAGACCGGCACGATAGCTGGATGTTCAAGCGACGCGATAAATTTCAATTCGCGTTTAAAGCGAGACCGATTGAGCAGGTTATGCAGCATCTCGCGCGGCAAAACCTTGATCGCCACCTCGCGATTAAAACTCGGGTCGTGGGCGCGATAGACCGTCGCCATCCCGCCCCGCCCGAGTTCCGATTTGATCTTATACCTGCCAACTTTGTCGGGAGACATGCCCCCTAGTATATCAAAACCAAGCCTGTGACAAAAAGTGCAAAAGCCTGTTAAAAGCGGATTCCTCGCTTCGCGCGGGCGGACAGCTGATTCAGCCTAGGCTACGGATCCTGAATTTCAGCCGCGCGCAGGGTGTTACGCATGAGCATGGCAATCGTCATCGGTCCAACTCCCCCGGGCACCGGCGTGATGAAGCCCGCCGCTTCCTTCGCCTCATCAAAGTTGACGTCGCCTACGAGGCGATAGCCGCTTTTCTTCGTCGCGTCCGGCTTGGAATTGATTCCCACGTCAATCACTGCCGCGCCGGGTTTGATCCAATCGCCGCGCACGAACTCGGCCTTGCCGATGGCGGCGATCAGAATATCCGCCTGTTTCACAACGCCGGGCAGATCCTTCGTCCGTGAGTGACAGACGGTGACGGTCGCGTTCTTCCCGATCAGCAATAATGCGGCGGGCATTCCCACGATGTTCGACCTGCCCAACACCACCGCATTCGCGCCTTCGATTTTCACGCCGACCTTCTCCAACAAATAAATACACCCAAACGGAGTGCACGGCACGAACAGCGGTTCGCGTCCCTTCTGCGCCAGCCGACCGATATTGATCGGCGAGAACCCATCCACATCTTTTTCGACGCTAATAAGTTGGAGCACGCGTTCCTCATTCAAATGTGAAGGCAGCGGCAATTGCACCAAGATGCCATGCACGGTTTTATCGTCGTTCAACGATTTGATCAGTTTTTCCAAATCCGCTTGTGAAATTTCGCCGGGCAAATTGTGGCTCATCGAACCCATTCCCAATTCAGCGCACGCCTTCTGCTTGGAGGCGACATACGTGGCTGAATCCACACGGTCGCCGACCAATACGGTCGCGAGCGTGGGTTTGATCTTTCCTGCAGCGATCCGCTTCGCCACCTTCGCGGCAATCTCTTCACGAACTTGCGCCGCGATCGTTTTTCCGTCAATGAGTTGGGCGGTCATGAAACTTCTCCTTATCCAAAGTTGACCTCATTGTAAAACCTATCCGTTGCTTGCCAAAGTGACGCTTATCCTCATTGGCAATGACACCTTTCAAAACATTACCGTCACATTCGTTCACGAACACTTTGTCCACCTTCTCATCCTGCTAGAGAGAGTGAACGCAAGAACTACCAGCAATTATATCCGCCGCCCGAGCCGACGCTCGATTTCCTGCCGAGGACAGCGACGCCAGAGCCGTAACTTACCCTTGACGGACAGAACATCTGTGCTATACTCTCGGCTACACACATTTCAGACCCTTACACTTGTATTGGAGAAACCCCATGTCCCCTCGAAGATCAAAAGCCTCTGCCGCCGTTGAAGAACAGGAAGTCAGCCGCAACGTAGACGGAGCCAAGCAAGCCGTCCTCGATAAAGCCGTCGGCGACATTCTCAAACGCTACGGCGACGGTTCCATCATGCGCCTCGGCGAAGCCCAGCACATGCAGACGGAAGCCTACCCCACCGGCTCGCTCTCGCTCGATATCGCCCTCGGAGTCGGCGGCGTGCCGCGCGGACGCATCACCGAAATTTACGGACCTGAATCGTCCGGTAAAACCACCATCTGCCAACACATCGTCGCCGAGGCTCAAAAGATGGGCGGAGTCGCCGCCTTCATTGACATGGAACACGCCCTCGACCCGGTCTATGCCGCGCGCGTCGGCGTGGATATTGACAACCTGCTCGTCTCGCAACCCGACACTGGCGAACAAGCGTTGGAGATCGTCGAAACTCTCGTCCGCTCCGGCGGCGTGGACGTGGTCGTGATCGACTCGGTCGCCGCGCTCGTGCCCCGCGCAGAGATCGAAGGCGACATGGGCGACCCAAGCATGGGTGTGCAAGCCCGCCTCATGTCGCAAGCGCTCCGCAAATTGAGCGGCGCGATCAACCAGACCAAAACCGCCGTCATCTTCACCAACCAACTCCGCCAGAAGATCGGCGTCATGTTCGGCAACCCCGAAACCACCACAGGCGGTCAGGCGCTCAAGTTCTACGCCTCGGTTCGCCTCGACGTGCGCCGCATCCAAGCCATCAAAGTCGGCGACGAAGTTATCGGCAACCGCACGCGCGTCAAAGTGGTCAAGAACAAAGTTGCGCCGCCGTTCCGCACCGCCGAGTTCGACATCATGTTCAACGAAGGCATCTCACGCAGCGGCGACGTTCTCGACTTGGCGACCAAGTTCGAGGTCGTTCAGAAGCGTGGCGCGTTCTTCTCCTACGGCGATCAACGCATCGGTCAGGGACGCGAGAATGCCAAAGACTACCTCCGTTCAAATCCCGCATTGATGAACGAGATCGACAACGTCATCCGCCAGAAAGCCCTCAGCGGCGAGATCGCCCTGCCCCTCGATATCGGCGGAAGCGACGATGGCGGCGGAAGTTCGGACGAAGAATAGACCCTGTTGGGGCGACCATTACGGTCGCCCTTTTTTTCTTGAAGATGAAAACCCGCTTCTTTCTCGACGTCAAACTGACTCTGCTCCTCGGCATCTTCCTCGCCTCAGCCTGCTCGCCTGCGCCCACTGCGACGCCTTTCATCCCACCGACAGCGCAATCCCTGCTCGTCGAACCGACCTTCATCATCAACCCCACGCAAAATGTGGTTGTGATTCAATCCACGCCGTTACCGACCATCGCCCCCACCGTCAGCACGGACGATTGCGTCAGCAACCTCACCTTCGTTGACGATCTCACCGTCCCCGACAACTCCTTCGTCACCTACGGCGCGACCATAGACAAGCAATGGCTCGTGCAAAACAGCGGCACCTGCAACTGGAACAACGAATATCGCCTGCGTCACATCGGCGGCGCGGCTCTCGGCGCGCCCGAAGAGATCATGTTATATCCCGCCAAATCAGGCGCGCAAGCGGTCATTCAAATCGCCTTCACCGCGCCCTTCGCCGACGGCGAATATGAATCCGCCTGGCAGGCATTTGACTCGTTCGGTCTCGCATTCGGCGACCCGATCTACATTCGAGTCAATGTCGCTTCGCCGTAAAAGGCGCATTGAAACAGCCTCCGCATTCCGTTCCTTGCCTCAAAAACTTCCCCGCTCGACTATAATTTACAAGATGAAGCGCGCCCTTTGGCTCTGCTTGCTGCTCCTCGTAGGATGCGTTTCCCCCACACCCGCGCCTGTTCTCGGAGATAACAAAATGCCCGTTGTTCGTTACCTAGCCCTCGGCGATTCCTATACCATCGGCGAAAGCGTGGATGAAGCCGAACGTTGGCCCATGCAACTTGCTGAATCGCTCAATCAGGAGGGCTACTCAACTGAAGTCACCATCATTGCCCGCACAGGCTGGACGACTGACGAGCTTTGGGAAGGCATTCAAGCGCGTGAGATCGCGCCTCCATACGATTTAGTATCCTTGCTGATCGGCGTCAATAACCAATATCGCGGACGCGACCTCGAAGAATATCGCGAGCAATTCGTTTTTCTGTTGAACAAGGCAATCGAATATGCGGGCGGGGATGCGCGTCGAGTCATTGTGCTATCCATCCCCGATTGGGGCGTAACTCCTTTTGCGGCTGGACGCGACCGCGAACAAATTGGCAAAGAAATTGACCAGTTCAATGCCGTCAACCGCGCAGAGACCGAAAAGGCGGGCGCGCAGTACGTTGACATCACGCCCATCTCGCGCGAAGCGGTGAACGATCCATCGTTGATCGCTGGCGATGGTTTGCATCCCTCAGGCAAAATGTACGCCGAATGGGCGAAATTGGCGTTGCCGATTGTGTTGGAGATACTGAGTAAGTAAACAGGTAAACACGTACACACGTATCCTTGTCTACTTGTTTACCTGTGTACCTGTCTGCTTATTTGCCCACTAAAAGGAGCCACCATGCCTGAAATCAATTTCGACCACCTGCAAGACTACCTCACTTCCCTCGTCCCGCCGCGCGAACCCGTTTTGCAAGAGATGGAAGCGTACGCGGAGAAAAATAACTTTCCTGCGCTTGGTCCCGTCTGCGGATATTATTGCTATCAACTCGCGCGGATGATGCGCGCCACGTCGGTGTTCGAGTTGGGCTCGGGCTACGGATATTCAACAGCGTGGTTTGCGAAAGCCGTGCGCGAGAACGGCGGCGGTGTTGTCCATCATACCGTTTGGGACGATAAACTTTCCGCCATGGCGCAGGAATATCTCACAAAACTTGGCTACAGCGATTTGGTCAAATTCCACAATGCGGAAGCGGTGGCGACTCTGCGCCAAACCCCAGGCGCTTTCGACATCATCTTCAACGATATCGACAAGGAAGGGTATCCCGACTCGCTCCCCACCATCAAAAGCAAATTGCGCTCAGGCGGATTGCTCATCATAGACAACATGATCTGGCATGGTCAGATTCTCGACTCGAATGACCACGAGGAATCCACCGAAGCCATCCGCCGCTTCACTCACGACGTGACGACGGACTCGGACTGGATCGTTTCTCTCACCCCCATCCGCGACGGGATGATTGTGGCGTATAAGAAATAGCGTAGCGCAAGATGCCATCTTGCGCCACTACAAGGAAAAAATAATGTCCTTCAATTTCGATAATCTTCCCAACCGCCGCAATACGCCTTTCGTTAGCAAATGGACCACTTATCCGGCTGACGTACTCCCCATGTGGGTTGCCGACGCGGACTTTCCCGCCGCGCCGCAGATCATCTCCGCGCTTCACAAAAAAGTGGAGCATGGAGCGCTGGGCTATGAATCACCCTCGAACGAATCAAATGAAGTTGTCGCGGCACGGATGAAGAATCTCTATCACTGGGATGTTGATCCGAGATGGATTGTATACGCGGCGGGAGTCAATAATGGATACAACATTGCGGCTCAATTCTTGTGTTCACCGAAAAAAGGATATGTGATCCAGACGCCTGTGTATAACCATTTTCATGAGATGGAGGGGCATTGGGGCTTCCGTCAGTGGGAGGCTCCGCTGGCGAAAAAGGTCGAAGGAAACCGAATCAGGTATGAGGTCGATTTTGACGCGTTCGAGAAGGGGGTCAAAAAATCGGGCATGTTCCTGTTGTGTCATCCGCATAACCCAGTCGGAAAGATCTATTCCCGCGCGGAATTGAAACGCATGGCGGAGATTTGCATCGAAAACAATGTGACGATCGTTTCGGATGAAATTCACAGTGAGTTGCTGTTGGGCGGTGCGAAGTTTATGCCGCTGGCAAAAGTCTCGCGTGAGATCGAGAAGCGTACGATCACGTTGATCTCGGCGTCGAAGGCGTTCAACGTGCCTGGGCTGGCGTGCGCCTTCGCGATCATTCCCGATGAAGGACTGCGAAATCAATTCGTGAAGGTTGCCGAGGGAATGTCGTTCGAAGCGTCCACGCCGGGGCTGACCGCGGCGCAAATCGCTTATTCTGGAAAAGCGGATTCGTGGCTGAACGCGTTGCGTCGTTACCTTACGGGGAACCGTGATTTTATTCTGGACTATGTGACTAAAAACCTGCCGGGCGTGCGGACGACCGAGCCCGACGCGACATATTTGATCTGGTTTGATTGCGTCGAGTTGAGACTCAAGCCGTCGCCTTACGAATTTTTCTTGAAAGAGGCGAAGGTGGCGCTCAGCGACGGCGTGAAGTTCGGAAAAGGAAACGAACAATTCGTCCGCTTGAACTTCGGCACGTCGCGTCGAATCCTCGAACAAGGGCTGGAGCGAATGCGGAAAGCCCTCGGTTAAACAAAAAGACGGATGGGGGTTACCCATCCGTCAACACAATTCTAAGTTTTATTTTCGGGTTCGGAACGAAGGACATGCCTTCCTCCTCGTGAGGAATACGTCTGGTAATCGTTCGAGCCAAACGCGCTAGGCTGTTACCAGTTAAGGCGTCCCAGTCCTAACCCTTCGCGTACATTTCAGGTGGGACCTCTATGGCTACCTCCTTTCTACTGCATTCATCATACACCCGTTAAATTTGTATTGCATTAAAAATAACATACGCTTCCGTTAAAATTTGATTCATGAAACAGATGTACGTAATGAATCTCACGAACGGCGCGTAGATCGTTTTATGCCTTCTTCTTGATTTTGTTGAGCAGAGTAGTGACCAACACGCCGATCGGCGCGGCGAAGACGAAGGCAAGGATGCCTGTTAATAGTAATCCGATACCAGTGATGATGCCTGTCCACAGGAATGCAAAACCCACCGGATCCTCCATGACCACCTCGCCGCTGGCATCCTTGCATTGCAAGACAAACGCCGTGGATGGTTGCCTGTTCCCGTATTGATCTGTTGACGTTGTTTGATAGGTTCGAACATCGGGCGTTGTGTTTTCAGGACAAATGAACGCGCCCGTCTGTTGAATCGCAAAATCGGTGACCGATGTGGCTCCGCCGATCATCATCGAGACAGGCAAAATACACATGCTGATGATGAAAAAAGCAATCACCCATACCAAACAGCCCGATACCGTGCCAGTTGCCGCTTGTTTCATTGTCAACTCCTTGAATGTGCGGCGAGTATAATTCATTCATCGAACAATTTCCCTCAGGAGTGACCAAATGACTACCATTGACTTGACCGTTGACAAAGCCCGCCGCGCCCGCGCCATCCAACGCGCGAAAGAAAAAAACATCATCATCCCCACGTACGCGCAGATGAAAGACCCCTCGAAGATTCCCGCAAAAATACAGGATGAACTCAAACATATCGGGTTGTGGGACATCCACCCGCGTAATTTATTTCGGATTAACTGGCATAACCAACCCACCGCTTCAGGCGGGACCTTCGGCGGAGTCGGCTACCTCGAACTTCCCTCCTCTTTGACGGGAGTCAAAGCCCGCATCATCGCCATCGTGGGGAAGTGGTTCCCAACGGGAGCGCACAAAGTCGGGGCGGCGTTTTCCTGTCTCGTGCCGCGACTCGTCACAGGTCAGTTTGACCCGACGACTCAAAAGGCGGTCTGGCCCTCCACAGGGAATTACTGTCGCGGCGGCGCGTACGACTCCGCTTTGCTGGGATGCGAGTCCATTGCGATCCTGCCCGAGGGGATGTCGAAGGAACGATTCGAATGGCTCGCGAAAGTCGCGGGTGAGACGATCAAAACCCCTGGGTCCGAATCGAACGTCAAAGAAATTTTCGATAAATGCTGGGAGTTGAGGAAGTCTGGGCAGGATTTGATGATCTTCAATCAGTTCGAGGAGTTTGGAAATTATCTCTGGCACTTTGAAGTGACGGGGCACGCGATGGTGGAGGTTTTCAATCAAGTCGCGGGCAAACACGGACGTTATCGCGGCATGGCGTCGGCGACAGGCTCGGCAGGGACGATTGCCAGCGGCGATTACATGAAAAAGTTGTTTCCCGATTCAAAGATCGTCGCCAGCGAGGCGTTGCAATGCCCAACGCTTCTCGAAAACGGATTCGGCGCGCACCGCATCGAAGGTATCGGTGATAAACATGTGCCGTGGATTCACAACGTGAAAAACACGGACGTGATCACTGCCATTGACGATAACGCCGTCGTCAACCTCGCCCGCCTCTTCAACGAAGAAAATGGACGACAATTTTTGGTCGAAAATGGCGTCCCTGAGTCTCTAGTCTCTAGTCTCGACCTGCTCGGTTTTTCAGGCATTTCAAATGTTTTGAGTTGTATCAAAACCGCCAAATATTACGAGATGGACGAGAACGACATCATGTTCACCGTCCTGACCGACTCGATGGAACTCTATCGCTCGCGCCTGCACGAAATGCATCAGGAGTTCGGCGAATACACCGAACGCTCCGCCGCCGCCGACTTTGCCCGCTACCTGCATGGCGAGTCAACGGATAACATGCTCGAACTCCGCTACACCGACCGCCGCCGCGTGCACAACCTGAAATACTACACCTGGGTCGAACAGCAGGGACGCACGTACGATGAAATCCAAAAGCAATGGTATGAGCCAACCTACTGGACCGACGTTCAAACACAAGCGGATGAAATTGACGAGTTGATCGTTGAGTTCAACAGGGAAGTTGGGTTGGCATAATCTTGTAGGGGCGACATGCGTCGCCCCTACTTGCATTTTTATTGTAGTGCTACAATCGCTCCAATCTAACCACGGAGGCTAACTTATGGCGCTGATCCAATTCACCCGTAACTATCGAGACCTAAGCACCGACGCGGGCTTCCAATTTGAGTTCTACTGTGACCGTTGCGGCAACGGCTACCAGACCGAATTCCAAGCCTCGGCATTGGGAACGGCGACGAACGTGTTGGATGCCGCCAGTAACCTCTTCGGCGGTGTGTTGGGGAAAGCCGCTAACGTGGCGCGCGGAGTCCGCTCGGCGGGATGGGAGAAGGCGCACGATAACGCCTTTGCCGAAGCTGTCGAGGAAGCCAAGCCGCACTTCCACAAATGCAAACGCTGTGGCAAATGGGTGGACGGCGATTGCTGGAACGATTCACGCACGCTGTGCAAGGATTGCGCGCCCGATATGCAGGAGGAAATGTCCTCCATTCAAGTGCAAGCCGCCATCACCGACGCGCGCGAAAAAGCTGAAACCGTGGATTACGTCTCCGCCGATCAATTCAAACAAACCATCGTAACGACCTGTCCGCACTGCGGTGCGAAAGCCAGCGGCGGGAAGTTCTGTCAGGAATGCGGCAAGCCACTCGCGACGGAAAAATTCTGCAAGAACTGCGGAGCAAAGACGGACGCAAATGCAAAATTCTGCGCCGAGTGTGGAACAAAGCAATAATAATAGATTTTGAAAAGCGTTTGAACAAAGTGGAAAGTAGCGAGTAGAATCTACTCAACACTTTCCACTTTCTATTTCACCCTCAATTCTCCAATCTCCAGTCTCTAGTCTCTGGTCTCGATACGCCCTCACAGAGCATTCGGGCTACTCGACCACCAATTACAAATACTCCCATGCTTACACCCACCTCCCTCATCCTCGTCTGCCTCCTCCCAACGCCGCGCGATCTCGAAATTGCGCGCCTCCTCGGTTGGTATCGCATCCCGCTTCGCACCGCGCCTAAAGTTGTCGCAGTGGATTATCTGGCTTTTTACCAGCCTTCGACATTCGGCGATCACAGCGGACAGATTGAATTCATCGCGCAAGTGAAGGGACACGAACTCACCACGCGCGGCGAACTACTCAAAGACGAAGCGGATCATCCGCGCGCCAACGAGGAATATTTCAAAATTCAACTCGGCGCGCTCGAAAAATTGAAAGAGCCGATCCACTCCGACAAGTGGAAGCGGCTCACGTTCCTCTACACCACAGGCGAATATTTGCTCAACGCAAAACTGCTCAACGACCTCGTCGTGCAAAACGAAGAGCGCGAGATTTTATGGCGCAGTCTGCGCGAACGCGCCGAGAGCGAACAACTCTACAAAGTGGATCTGCCCGAAGCCGATCTCCCGCCTGAGGTGTTGATCGCGCTGCTTGGCATTAAAGAATCGCAGGTGTCCTATGGCGACCTTGATTAAGAACGGGACTCTCGTCACCGCTGAAAAAACTTTTCAAGCCGATATTTTGATTCAGGATGAAAAGATTCACCGCGTCGCTCCGACGATTGAGGCTGACTCGGCTGTGACGGTTGACGCGTCGGGCAAGCTGATTCTCCCCGGCGGCGTAGACCCGCACGTCCACCTCGACCTGCCCATGTTCGACACCGTCTCCTCCGACGACCATTACACTGGACACAAAGCCGCCGCATTCGGAGGCACCACAACAGTGATGGATTTTGTTCCGCTTACATCCCCCTCTCCCAGCGGGAGATCGCGAAGCACCCCGAAGGGGCGGGTTAGGGGTGAGGGAGAAAATGATTTTAGATACTCAGTAGACCTCTGGCTCCAAAAAGCCGCCAAAGCCGCCATAGACTATTCCTTCCACATGAACCTCACGCAATTCAATGAGCGAATTGCCAAACAGATTCCATCTCTGCGCGAGATGGGAATCACGACTCTCAAAGTCTTCACCGCCTACAACGGACGCCTCCGCCTCGATGACGGAAGTATTTTCAAAGCCATGCAGATCGCCCGCGACAACGGAATGCTCGTCATGGCACATTGCGAAAACGGCGATGTGATCGAAACACTGACCGCGCAAGCGCTGGCGGCTGGACACATGACCCCCGAATGGCACGCGTTGACGCGCCCCGCGTGGGGGGCGATCGAGTCGACGCTGAGGCTGGCAAGCATGGCGTCCGCGGCGGACGCGGCGGTTTACATCGTCCACATAAACGCAGGCGGCGAAGTGGACATGCTCAAGTACGCACGCGAGCGCGGCGTCAAAGCGATGGGCGAGACGTGCCCGCAATATTTATTTTTCACGCTGGACGATCTACGCAAACCCGACGGCGCAAAATGGATCTGCTCGCCGCCGATGCGAACGAAGGCGGATAACGCGCGTCTGTGGGAAGGGCTGACGGATGGAATCCTGCAAACCGTCGGCACAGATCATTGTCCGTTTTTCTTCGACGGTACGAAGCCGATTCTGTATGAAGGTGAAGAGATTGCCATCCCCGGCAAGGAGTTGGGCAAGGACGATTTCACGAAGATTCCAAACGGCTTGCCCGGGATTCAAGACCGCATGCCCGTGTTGTGGACAACTGGCGTGCGCGCGGGAAAAATTACCGCGAACCAATTTGTCGCGTATATGTCAACGAACCCTGCGAAGATCTTCGGCTTGTATCCGCGCAAAGGCGCTCTGCTCGAAGGTTCGGATGCGGACATTGTGATCTGGGACCCCGAAAAGAAAGTGAAATACGGCGTCGCCATGTCGCACCAGCGAACGGACTACAACCTCTACGAAGGCTGGGAGTTGACCGGCTATCCCGAAAAAGTTTTCCTGCGTGGCAAGTTAATTGTGGATGGCGAAGCGTGGAAGGGAAAACGAGGCGATGGAAGATTCTTGAAGCGAGGAGAAGGCGCCATTTTATAGTGCGCAAAACAAGAACGGGAGCCGATGCGCTCCCGTTTGCTTTACTGGTTGGTTGGTATAAGGCGAAACAAAACGCGCCAACGATTCGAATTGATTGCCTACACGCCCTACCTCTTCGCGTGATGCAACCGATCGGCCGCCTCTTCGGTGAGCGGAATGTAGACTTGTACCCGGGTCCCCTTGCCCGGCGCGGAGTCAAGGTTGAGCAAGCCGTTGACCAGTTCCGTGCGCTCGCGTAAGTTGACCATGCCCAAACTGCCGCGCTTATCGTACGATTTGTTCACCGCTTCCACGTCGAAGCCCAAGCCATCGTCTTCGATCTCCAGCAGGGCGATGCCCGCTTCGAACGGTCTCAGCCGCACCCAGATGTGCGGCGCGCCGGCATGTTTGCGCGCGTTGTTGGTCGCCTCTTCGATGATATAGAAGATCACGCCCTGCTTGCCCATTTCCATGTTTTCGAGAACCGCTTCGTCTACGTTGATGATGACGTTCTGCCCGAACGTTTCGCGCATCTTCTCCGCCATGGCGGTCAACGCGGCGGTAAGACCTTGCGACTCAAGGATCAACGGACGAAGCGTAAACAGCATGTGGCGAATTTCCTTCGTTGTGCGATGCGCCAGCTCCTCGATCTTGACCAACTCATTCGTCGCATCGTCAACATTCTTCGCCATCATGCGCCGCGCGAGATTGATCCGCATCGCCATCGCCGCGACGGACTGAGTCGGTCCATCGTGCAGGTCGCGCGCCAGTTTCTTGCGCGTCTCCTCTTGTACTTCGATCATGCGTTCCTTCTCTTCGACCAAATCTTGATACAACCGCGCGTTCTGTACTGCGATCACCGCTTGCCTGCCGATGATGTCGAGCAAGCCGCGTCGTTCGGGCGTAAAGTAGGCTGGGTCGGGATGTGCGAACAACATCGCTCCGTAAACGTTGAATCCACTGCGGAGGGGGAAGCAATACGCCGAGGTGCAGGAACGAAGTGCGACTATGCGTCCCAATTCGGGGTCATACCCAACGTCCGTGGAAAGAAACGGCTCGCCATCGTCGAAAATTTTCTTGAGGATGCCTTCGTTGCCCTTCAAATGAGCGCGCATGTCCGCGTTCGTGTATCGCCGCGCCGAACCGACGCGTAGTTCGTTGCCGCGAAACAGATACACCGCGCTGACGAGTCGCTCGTCGAGTTCTGGTTCATCAGGGTCGGCAGTCGGGTTCAATGCCGTGTATCCAAGATCGAGCGCGGAGTCGAGCACGCGTTTGTAACTGAGCGTCGCCGTCAAGGTGGAGGTCAATTCGTAGATCGCGCGCAGGCGTTCGCTCTCCATGTTGCGGCGGCGCTCCTCCGCGTCCAAGCGAGTGCGGCGCGCATTGCGTAGCCATCCCATGAGGAAACGCCCGCCCAGCGCGCTGACGAGCGTGAAGAGCAGCGTCAACGTCAATCCGCTGGATGAGTTTAGTGTGAAGCCGTTAGTCAGCGAATCTCGTGAAATGAGAACCTGCCAAAGTGCGTACGCGCCGCCCATTGCCAGCGCGCCCCACGCTTCGAAATACACCGCCCCGGTGAGAATCGGATACAGCGCGATCCATGCTGAGGCGCTTGCCAGCCCGCCTTGCAACCAAAAGAAAGCCGCCGCCAGCAAAAAGTCCACTGCCAGCGCGAGATAACGATGATAACGAATACGGATGCTCAAACCAGCCAACAAGCTCATCACCCCGTTCCACAATAACATCAAGGTCGGCACGGTCAATGAAACCGCGTTCACCTGTCCCCGCAATGCGAGCGAGATGACGATTCCCACCAGCACGATCCAGCGCATGGACACGGCGAACCAATCGGCAACGTAGGGAGTCTCGAACCTTCGCATGATTTCAATGATACTCGAAAATGCAAATTGCAATTTCCGCCCAGGATTACAGATGGCTTACGGACTACGCCTCATAGCCCATACGCGCAAGATACGCGCCCATTTTCTCCTTCAACACCGCCTGCTGTTCGGCAGAATACGCTTCACGGAAGCGCCCGATCTTCCCCTTGAAAAAATGGAGCCCCTCCCTACCCTCCCCTTTTTCTGGACGAAAAGCATCGATCACTTTCTGGACCTCTGCCTGATTCGCCCGTAGGCGGAGGAACTCAACCAGACGCGCTGCCTCGCTATCGTAATTCGTGAGCAAGTCTTCATAGCGCGCGATCAACACATTCTTCTCTCGCGTCCACCTCTCCCAAATGCGGACGTAGTCCATGATGAAGGCGAGACTCTTGTCAAAGTCGGTAAGATGCGAAAACGCGTTCGGTCGTCCCTTTTGCAACGCGCGCTGACCATAGTCATACGCCGAGAGCATCGCGTCGCGGGGGTCGCGAAAGATGTACGTGACGCGTAGCAAGCCGACCCGTTGAAAGAAGCGTGAAGCGGTCGTCGGTCCCGCGTGGGCTTTGATCACGAACGTGTTGCCCATCAACGCGGGGATGGCGACCATCCCCAACCGCCGCGCGGAGAGGACACCGATGTTGCAATTCACTTCGGTCAAAATTTTCTGCAACTGATATTTTTCGCGGATGTCGCGCGCGTCGGCGCAACCCGTCGTCTGCATCAGGTCGTGGATGAGGTTGTAGTGCCAGCCCGAGCCCGCGCGCGGCATACCGACAGAAAGTACGATCATCAATGCTCCAAAAAGCAATCCGCAGATTAAACAGATTTCGCCGATTTATAAATCTGTGCAATCTCGCGAAATCTGCGGATGAGTTTGTGAATTTATTTCTCCGATTTTATCCCAAACGCCGTCACGCCCGCGACGATTCCAAGATTGATCCACAAGTTCGGCGTGGCGAATGAATCTTGCGTGATGTTGTAGATGGCGAGGGCGATCCACGAGAACAAGCCCACGATGCCGAGATAGCGCGCCAGCGGAGACGCGCCGCGTAACGCGATCAACGAATCGCCCAACAGCGAAAATTGAAACGCGATAAAAAGAATGAAGCCGATCAAGCCTGTTTCGGCAAGCAAGCGCGCATACATGTTTTTCGGGTTCGGATACAACTTGCTTTCGGGGTTAAGTTGTTTTGCAATTTCAGGTACCACCGTGAGCGACCAATCGGGCAAACGGTCGTACATGTAAAACCCGCTCGCGCCCAAGCCCACGCCAAACACGGGACTCTCCTCATACACGCCGAGCGCGCTGACCAAATACGCCGAGCGCGCGCCCGCCGAATTTTCGACGACGAATTCCTCCACACTTTCCGCGTCCGATGCAAACAGGCGCGCGATGTATCCTTTTTGCGCGAGGAACAATCCCGAACCGACGAGCGCGCCGAGGATGAGAATCAGAACCCCGAAACGCAAAGCCAAACTTTTCGATGTGAGCCACTTCCACGCGTTGCGAAATTCACCGCGCCCAACCAGAAGAAATGTCAACGCGGTCGCCGCGCCAGCGGTGAGCAACCCGCCGCGCGAATAAGTCGCGAGCACCAGCAGACCTGCAAACCCCAGCAAAATAATTTCTAGCCACTTGAAACGCGTGAGACGCACACTCGTCAACAACGACGCGAACAGCCACGGCAAATACACGGTGGCGATCTGCCCCGCCAGCCACGCGGGTTCGTACGCCATGCCAGAGACGCGGTTTGTCTTCACCAGTTCTCGCATTGAGAACGCGAGTTGCCAATGCGTCACGGTGACTTTCGGAAGAATCGGCGTGTAAAACGCGAGGGCTTGCACGCCACTCCATGCCACGTCCATGATAAAGCCAGCCAAAATCCATTTGACGGAAAATTTCAGGTCGTCTTCGTTGCGATTCATCCACACGGCGGCAATGAAAAAGGACACGCCGATGATCAATGTCGCCCACGCGCGGATGACGCGTCCGAAGTAATCCTGTCCGCGCAGTGGAAGCGGGTCGAGCCACGCGCCGAAACTGCTCGCCAGTAAGACAGCCAGCCCAAACCCGACGAGGAGAGTCAGCGCGCCCGCGCGTGGAAATGTCCTTTTGCCGCGCAGAAGTTGAATCAACAGAATCGGCAACAGTAAGGCAATGGGATAAAACGCCAGCGGACGGACGAGCGTCCCCTCACCCATCCCAGGAAAGTAGCGAAAACTGGTGACGGGCAACGCGAACAACGCCGCACCCCAGAGGAAGCGGGAAATCGTAGCCACAGAGATCGCAGAGAAATTCATTTTGACTTACTGACTCACTTTACCACCATTGACCCCGAAGGGGTCAAATGGTTATAGTTTTCATGATGTAAATTCTTCAACCCCGTAGGGGTGTCATAAATTGACAAAATATGTCATCCCTTCGGGATTTAGAAACCTCATGCCTTCAATTCTATAGTCATTCCATCCCTTCGGGATTAGGTTGCATGGGGTGATTTTCTGAAGAATAAGATCCAAAACGCGCTCAAAGCAAGAAACCCAGCCGCCCCAATAAGCATGTATGCACTGATCGGTAAACTCGGCTCGGACGGCAAATTCTCCGCCTGCGCCATCTCCACGCGGATGAACGGATTCAATCCATCGGAATTTACCACTTTCGTATTCACCTCGTCTGTGAACAAGCGCGCCCAGGTAGAGGCGAGTTGTACCGCTGTTCGCACATTGCGATCATTGGCATAAAAATGCCAGCCGCCCTCCGCGGGTTGACTCAAGTCCAATTTTCCGCCGCGCAATTCTTCAACGGATATTCCAAATTCGGTTGAAAGTTGATTCATCACCTCATCTGACCAAGCAATCTCTTCGAGCTTGCGAGTTTCACGTTCGAGATAATAGAAATATTGTCGGTCCGTATCTTGTGGAAACGCTTCTTCAAGGTTGAAGTCAACGACCGCGGTTGCGCGAGCCTGATATGGCGGAGGCGCGACAAAATAAACCGCCGCGCCAATCGCCGCGCCGAGGATCGCGCCGAGAGTCCAAAACTTCCACGCTTTGAGGAGGCGGATGAGGTCGGTGAGGGAGGGAGGGGAGAGGAGGGACATGGGGATTGGTAATTGGTAATTGAGAATTGGAGACTGGAGACTAGAGACTGGGCTTTATGAAAAGAAATGCCGTGAGTCTTCGGAAAGTTGTTTTGCCTTCAATCGTTTAAACTTTGTGTCCTTCGTGTCCTTTGTGTTTAACTGTCGCATTTAATCATTCAACATTCTTCGTCTGCGCCAGTTCCAAATGGGAGCGATTAACTTACGAATGTAATACTTCGCATTGATGATCGAAAAGAACGAGCCGCCGTCGCGGTAGTGGACGCGGATCATTTCGGGCCAGCAACGGTCGTCAGCGACGATGGTCTTGCCTGAGGTGTGCAAGCGGAAGTTCGCCCACAACTGCGGCACATATTGAATCTTCGAGCGCGCCGCGAGCCGCGTCCACAGATCATAATCCATCGCGAAGTAAAACGTCGGGTCGAGCGGACCAACCTGCCGCCACAAGTCTGCGCGGAAGAACGCGGTCTGTTGCGGGATGTGCACGTAGCCGCGGCGAAGCAGTTGCAAATCGGTTTGCGCCGAGTTGAATTTTCCGACCACGCGTCCGCTTTCATTGATAAAGTTGCAATCGCCGTAGACCATCCCCACGTTGGGATGTTCTTGCAGATATTTCACCGCCGCGCTGACCGCGCCTGCCTCGTACGTGTCATCGGAGTTAATCCACGCAAGGATTTCGCCCTGTGCGCGTGCGAACCCCTTGTTGATCGCGTCGGTCTGACCTTTGTCCTGCTCGCTCACCCACCAACCGATTCGCCCCTCGAATTTTTTGATGACATCAACGGTTCCATCTGTAGAGCCGCCATCCACGATTCCATATTCAATGCGCGGATAATCCTGCGCCAGCACGGATTGAATCGTCGCTTCGATGTAGCGCGCTTGGTTGAACGAGGGGGTGACGATGGAGACGAGAGGGAGGTCAGTCATCGGTAATCAGTTGGCTTCGGGGTAGAAGAGGTGAAGCGTATCGTGTGTCAACTCATGGACGCGGGCGATCTCTTCTTCGCTCAAGCGCTTCTTCCAATTTTCGATGTTGGCGCGGCTATCGAGTTTGACGGAGTGAGTCTTGCCGCGCCGAAGTTCTGTCGGATTTTCGGAACTGCTGGAATTGAGGATTTTCTTTTCGACATCGGATGTAAATTCAAGACCGAGCGAGGCATACAGGTCGCGGAATCCGCTGACGGGGTCGCGCGACAAATCTTCGTGGCGAACAACGATGAACTCGGGATGCAGGCTGACGGTCGCGTGAACGAAGCGGTAGATCATCTTCCACAACAGGCTGGCTTGTCCGATCACATCGTCCGCTGCGATGGATTTCATTCGCTCGCGATACAGCTCAAGATGGTCGCGCATCAGCAGAGGTTGATCGAGCAGATCGTTGAAGTCGAAATTCCAGCCGAGACGTTTGAGACTGCTCGCAAATGCGGCGGGATGCCGAACTGTGACGACGATTTTGAAATTGAACCGTTTTGCAAACCACAGAATTGAAAACACCGCGAACGGGTCTTTGAGCAATGTACGCTGACCGTGTTCGAGTGCGTCGTAGAAAATTTTGAAGTCGCGTCCCATGCGTAGAAAATCTTTTATCGAGCGAATGGATTTGATCTCGTTCCACGTGTGATAGCGGTAATCAAGCAACTCCGTGTACGGGGCGAGATACTCGACTTCGTTCTCCTCACAAATGTATTGATACCAATGCGGCGTTTTCGCGCGCAAAACGCCAGGGCGATGCAACACGTTGAGCGGCTCGCTGATGTATGCGACCTGCGGATCGAGCGCGAGCATCCTGCCGACCCAGGTGGTGCCACTGCGGTGCGCGCCAGTGACGAGGATGGGTTGAACGCGGAAGGTGGGCGAGTCAGTCGTCATGGGAGAAAGAAGCGCATCATGGGGCGACGATCGAGTTCAATCCGTAGAAGCGCGCCACACAGCGGTTGATCCAATCTTTGGGGTTGTTCTTGTATTCGCCGACGCCGCCTGGCGCGTCCAACTGCACGACGATGAGATCGGTCTCGCCGTTGGCAACCGCCTCTCGAATCTGCGCGTCGCGCACGTCCCATTGCGTGGCAAATTTTTCATATTCGTAGTGAAGCAAATACACGCGCGGCGCAGAACGCAACGGATGAATGATAAGCCCAACAAGCAAAAGCGCAACGGCAACGCGAGACCAATTCTGTTTTGCAAACACGCCCATGCGCGCCGCAAGGATTCCGAGTACGCCGCCCTCGATGAGCAAACCCAACGTCAAAATAAAATGAGACGCATAGCGCGCCCGCGCCGCAGGGAAGGTCCGCACGAACGCGCTCGGCGCGTAACTGAAACCGATAACAATGAACACGACGACAGGCACGATTAACAACGCCCAACGCAAATACGACGTGGGGATGTGCGACCCGTTTTGGTCTCGCGTGGAAAGTGTGAGGAACATGACGCAAAACGAAATTGCCAACGCGACGAGAATCAATGACGGATACGATTTGATCGTCTCAAATAAAAATTGGGACGTGTACAACATCACATCGCCAGCCAACTCGATTGGGTTGTAGATCGGCGAACTGCGCATGATTCTGTCCAAGCGATTCGATGTGCCAGGCGACGCCGCCGTGATCGAGATGGCGATGATCGCCGTGATCAAACCTGCGGTGAGCAGAGTCAATGCGTCACGGCGTTGATGAAGCGGCTTCGTCCACCACGCCAAAGCCACCGCGACGAACATCATCCCAACCAGCATCCCCGAGGTCGTTTCGCTCAGCCCGCCCGCAAAGAAGACCAAAACGACGAAAATAATTCCCGCCCGAACCGCGCGCGGTTTCGCATACGGCTTTTGAAGATAACGAAGAAAAAATATCCCAATCCCAATAAACCACAGAAGCGGCAGTGAATAAGGTATCAATCCCGTGCGCCAAAAAAGGATTTGATACAACGCCGACGTTTGATATAGACTCAACGCGATGGTCATGCACGCCAGCCACACATAGCCAAACGCTCCGATACGGACATGCAAAAGTTTCGCCGCCTCGGCAAACATCCATGCCAGCAACAGCGCCCAAAGAAAAAGTTCCACACCCGCCATCGCGCGAATTCCGTTCACGCCGCCCAACTCGATCAATTGCGAAAACATCAAGCGCGAGTAACTGTTCCCCCATAACGAATACGCCCGCAGTGTGGCTTCCACAATATTTTGCGACGAGTACAAATACGTCGAGGCGCAGTAATCGTCGGCGAGATAACGCGAGAACGTTCCCAAATACGCATACACCGCCAACGGCACACACGCGCTCAACGCGCCGAGAAAAAATAAAACCGTTACCCAGCCTGGATTTTTTTGGATCGCCTCGCGTTGCCCTTGCGCGGCGCTCGAATTCTTCAAACTCATTCGTTCATCAACCTCTTCATGTTGTGATTCAGTATAACATACCCGCCATGCGTGCATTTTCAACACAGAACACGACAAAAGTTAAGCCACAGAGATTATTGAGAATTTTCTCAAAGAACTCAGCGATCTCTGTGGCTACCTATTTCTCCGCGCCGATCGCCGCGACAGGAACAGCGAGCGGATGAAACCAAGCCCCGTGAGATTCAACAAAGCGGACGCCAAAATGTTCAACCGCGCCAACGCGGTCGGCGGATGAATGAAGAACGCGCGCATCCAGGATTTCAACGCGGAGGCGGACTCGCCCGCGTCGAGCCGATACCGCGCGTCGACTCGATACGCGGACGCGCGGGCGCCTCTTTCCACGGGTCGAATTGCCTCGCCCAACTTCGGCTGACTCTCCGCCCAAGCCAAAATGCGGAACGCTTCGCGCCCGAACTCAGCCGCTTTGGCGCGGTTCTTCGCCTCCGCATGGTACCGCGCCGCCGCCCAGGTTTGATTCACATGCAGAATTTTCCCATGTTGAGCGATTCGAATCCATAAATGGTGGTCGAGCAGAAAGTGAAAAGTAGGGTCAAGCATCCCCGCCTTTTCAAGCGCTTCGCGGCGAAAGAACACGGCTGGCTGACCGATGATCTGAAAGCACAACAAATCTTGCAAGGAGAGTTGCTTGTACGTCAACGTATTGAACGCATTGCCGCGTTCGTCCACGGCGAGCATATTTCCGTAAACGAGCGCCACATCGGGATTTTCTTCAAACACCTTCATCGCCGCTGAGACCGCGCTGGGCAAATAGTAATCGTCCGAGTTCAACCATGCGACAATCTCACCCTTCGCCCGAGCCAGTCCCTTGTTGATGGCTTCGGCTTGACCTGAATCTTTTTCGCTCACCCACCAAGCCAATTTGTCCGCATATTTTTTGATCATCTCCACCGATCCATCCGTGGACGCGCCGTCCACGACAATGTATTCAATGTGCGGAAAATCCTGCCCCAGCACGGATTGAATCGTCTGCTCGAGGTAGCGCGCTTGGTTGAACGAGGGGGTGATGATGGAGATGAGCATTTCTACTTCGTATTGCGTACTGCGTAAATTAACTCATTGGTGTTACGCGGAGGGTGCGTCGCACCTGAAAGATCAAAGTGACTTTCATTGGGTAAAGTGCGACGCACTGCGTAAGGCAGGTACATCACCGAAACAACGACTCATATTCCACTTTGGGAAAGATCGTCAGCTTGCCGCCCACCGTTGCATCCACTACTTCGCGTCCCGCTTTGCGGTAGGCGTCACGCGCGAGCGCGTACCCGATCTCGGAGGTGTCCAAGTCGGGCAGTTGCCATTTCACGCCTTTGCCGAAATAATTCGGCATGAAGTGATTCGGGTCGTCGCCTTGCGAAACGACGGTCTTGTTCGCCTCGCCTTTATCGGCAAAGTTGTGGTCAACGCCGATGAGGATGGCTTTCTCGATGCCCATGTGAAAGGCGAGTTGGAGCGCGAGGTTTGTCACGGTCGCGCCTTCCCACACTCGCCCGCGGACGTCGGTTGCGAAGCGAGGTCCTGTGTAGGTGGTGTAAACGAATGTGGGAAGAGACTGGAGACTGGAGACTTGGGGATTGAAATGACGATGCGAACGCCAGGCTATGAATTTGGGTATCGTCAACGCGTTAATGTCATCCACGAATTGCTCGACGACGAGATCGTTTGTCACACAGAGGTAGGTTGTTGTGAATCCCCATTCGGGAAAGGCGAGATAGATTCGGTTCATGCCGAAGGTGATCTCGTCTTTCAATTTGCTCGTATCGGTGCGCTTCAAACTGGGACCGTTGCCGATGATGAAAGCGCGTTTGCCCTTGTGAACATCCTTCAACGCGGCGAGGCGGCGGATGCTCTCCCGTCGCCACGGGTGAAAGTACGCGGCGGGCAACTCAGGCAGACGTCGGAAAGAATCGTACGCGTCCCGCGTGAATTGCCAGAGAGGATAGGGGATGATTCGCTTGAGAGTTTGCTTCATGCAGGGAGAAATTTCCGTCGCGCTGCGAGCAGAGCAATCAACGTGGCAAGATTGAGCGCCACAAAAAGCAAATCCACCAAACCAAATTGGTCGAAGATGGTTAAGAGGATATTGATAGCAAGCATTGCAAGTGAAAAATAAAACCCCAACTTCGTTCCTTTACTCAGTAACCACACACAAACCAACAGGAGCGCGGCGTCCACAAACATGGCGAAGGCGTAGACAGTATACAAGCCTGCTCCACTGGGATTCGAATCGATTCGCACGAGCGAGCCAACTCCAAAAACAGCCAGGTGCACAGCTGTGCAAACCAATAAAGAGCGAGTTAAGTCAAAGATAAAGAATTTCATATTACTCCGTGCTCAGCCGCGCCGTCGCTCCCCCATCCACCACCAGCGCCTGACCCGTCATGAAAGAGGATTGCTCGTTATCCGCGAGGAAATAGATCGCGCTGGCGATCTCCTCGGGCGTGCCAACTTTCCCGCTGACAGTTTTGCGCGCGAGGTTATCGAGCCGTTCCTGCATGTCGCCGCTGCCGACGTGTCCGCGCCCGAGTCCCGCGCGGAGCATGGGAGTATCCACCGCGCCTGGGAGGATGGCGTTGACGCGGATGTTATCGGGAGCGAACTCGATTGCCATCGCGCGCGTGAATGCGAGCAATCCGCCCTTCGACGTGGCATACGCGGCAATATTCGCCGAAGTCTGAATCGCATGCACCGACGAAACATTCACGATCGCGCCGCCTGCGGTTTTCAACAGAGGGTGTGCAAGTTTGACTCCCAGAAACACAGAGCGCAAATTTGACGCCATGACCGCGTCCCATTCTTCGACGGTAGTTCCTATGATTGGTTTTTCAACCTGCACAGCGGCGTTGTTTACAAGAGCATCCAGTGAATCGCAAAATTGTTTTGTCTTCTCGAAAATTGCTTGCATATCTTCGGCGCGCGAGATGTCGGACTGAATGAACAAGCCGTTTTTTGGAAAACCATCTCCAAAATCCGATCTGTCCACACCAATGACTCGCCATCCCTTTGCAGAAAAAAGGGTAATTGTTGCGCGCCCAATCCCGCCTGCCGCACCAGTGACCAAAACCGCTCTTGCCTCTTTCATCTTTCCTCTTTCATCCTTCATATTCCATCCCCAACCCCTCGACCAAATTCTTAATCGTATTCCAATGGACGCGCTCCCACGCGGCGGGGCTTGAGTTGGAGTTGTGCGGAGCAAGCAGTACGTTATCCATTTTCAAGAGCGGACTATCGAGTGGAAGCGGCTCGACCTCGAAAACGTCCAAGGCGGCTCCTGCTAGACGATTCGACTGCAACGCCTCGATCAGCGCTTTCTCGTCAACGATAGGCCCGCGCGCGGCGTTGATGAGGATGGCGGTTGGTTTCATCAGTGCGAACGTCTCGGAGTTCATGAGGTGATACGAAGAGGGATTGAGATCGCAATTAACGGAGACGAAGTCAGAATTCGAGACTAGAGACTGGAGACTGGTCATTTCGATTCCAGTCTCAGTGATGAAGACGTGATCTATTTCAACAATGTCGTTGCCGTAAACTTTCATGCCGAAGGCACGCGCGCGGCGAGTCACCGCTTTGCCGATGTTGCCGACGCCGATCACGCCGAGGGTACACTCGCTCAACGACTTGCCTGGAATCTTTTCCCATTTGCCGCTTTTCATTTCCTTGTCCATCCACGGCTGGCGGCGGGCGAAGGCGAGCATGTAGCCGAGGACGGTATCCGCTACGGGAGTGGTGAAGGCGTTGGGGGTACGTCCAATCTTCACGCCGTGGCGTGCGCAGGCTGAAGCGTCGATTGAATCGATGCCTGTCCCCCACTTGGAAATGACTTTGAGGCGCGGCGCGCACGCGGCGATCACGCGCGCGGTGTAGCGGTCATCCCCGCAGATCGCCCCGTCGAATTGACCCGCGTATTTCATCAAGTCTTCTTCTTCCATGCGCTCGCGCACGTCTGGCACGATCAACTCGATGTCATATTTTGCGAAGACGGGTTTGAAACGCTCCACGAAGGGAATCATGTAGGGCGCGGTGAACAGAACGGTGTATTTCATTTGCAATTGTTTTTCACTTCTGAAAAATTATAAAGTTTCGGCACGGGCGAGAAATAACTGACGTCTGGAAGCATATCATAGTTCCCTTTGAAATATTCGTTGAAAATATATCGAAAGGAATTGACGGGCGAAATGGTTGGGTACAAACCCTGATCGTGATTCGGCAGATAATACGCATTCAGAATCCACATGCGTTTGTCATTCGATTGCAACCACGGTCCATGATCGCCTTGCAAGATGATGATCGGGGGCGTGTCTGATTCGGCGATCAATGTATCAACCGCTTCCAAAACTTTTTGATTCAAAAACGTCAATTGATTTTGATACCCGCGTGCAAATAAATCTTTGGGATATTGTTTCTTTTCGTTCCAAAAGTCGGCAGGGTCGGTATATTCGCCATCGGGACCAAACACAAAAGGAGGATGAGGCGAGATCACGTGAACATAAGCGAACGTCGGCTCGTCCATGCGCGCAATATCGTCCATTGAATCGAACACGAGCAAGGTGCGGTCGCGGAAATTTTGACCAGTGATCTGGTCTATATCCACCCAACCCAAATCCTGCGCGTATCTCGCAAGCGTGGTCTGCATGAATAGCGTTTCGAATTCGGTCATGCCAGCCGAAAACGGCGGCGGCGTGTAAAACATATCCACATCGTCCAACTCATTCCACGCAAAGCCTGTCGCGAACGCAATCGTTTTATAACCAAGAGTCTCAAAGTTATATCGCACCGCGTTGTGTTTATACGAGTCCCACAAGACTCGCCGCTTGATACTTTCGGGATCGAACGACGAATCCAAACCCTGCAAATACGCCATGTTTAACGACGATGCGACGGAAAGTTCGGTGCGCACATAATTGCTCTGACTACACTGCGCCACAAAAAATCCGCGCGCTTGCAACTCTTCGATGAACGCGCTGTTATCGTACCCATAAGCCGATTTCAACAAGTCGGCGCGCGTGTACATATCCAGGATGAAGTAATACACATCGGGCGGATTCTCGGGACGCGTGAGATTTTCATCCACGGGCGCGTTTTCGGCGGCGACACGATGTACGCTTCCTTTTCGGACTTCGGGCTGAATCTGCCATAGCGACATGACCACAAGCCCCAGCGCGATCACGTTCAACGCGGCTGGCGACGAGGGAGATCGCTTCACCGCCCAGAGGATTGCAAGCAGGAACAGAATGAGCCACGCCAGCAACAGCCACGATTCAAAATCAACGTCGGCAAATTTTTCGGTCAGCGTGATGAAGACATGACCATACGAAAAGAACAACACCATCCACAATGTGGATAGGAACGCGGCGCGGTTCCAATTGCGGAAAATGAGTCGCAACAGAAGAAAGAGAATCCCTGCGAATGCGATGCAAATGATCAACGCCCGCCATCCCGCTTCGACCTTGATCTGCCCCACGTTGACCGCCATCAACGCCAACACAGGGTACGCGCCGAACAGGATGGGATACCACGGAATGGCAAACCACCTGCTCAGGGTTTTTCTGATTTTCTCCAAAATTCTCTTCTCCGATTAACGTAACGCGACATTTATGTCGCTTTTACGGGCGACATGAATGTCGCGTTACGACTTGCGCTTCAACAAGAAATCGCAAATGGCGAAATCGAGTTCTTCGTCAATGTCCCAGGCTTCGTCGGCGGGGATTTCGAATAGGAGCGGCTTGTCGCTGATGCGGTGACGTTTGGCGACGAGATTCTCCCGCTTGAAAATGTACACGCAGGAATTTTCCTCGTAGACGGGAGGTAAATCTTGCGTTTGAATCAATTCTTTCGGGTTGTGGTTGATGGCATTACCATGCTGGTCGTAGAGGCGGGTTTGGAGTCGGGTGACGGAGAACAAAGAATCACGGGAGGGGTAATTGGTAAGTAGTAATTGAATTGCCTTTGAGACTGTTTCGGTTTTGAGGAGGGGATTCGTGCTGTGGGTTTGCAAGTAGAAATCCGCTTCGAATTGTCCCGTGTCGTGGATCAAAATCTCGTTCATCGGCACATCGTCGGCGCGGAGGGATTCGGGGCGGACGATGATCTGCACGGAGGGGAAATGCTGTCGCAAGCCGTCTATCACTTGCTCCGAGTCGGTATCCACGACGATTTGATTGATCTCTGGCACAGCGAGCAACGTCTCGATGATGTGATGAAACAGCGGCTTGCCAGCCAGTGGACGATAATTTTTCCCTGGCACGCGTTGGGAGTGATGGCGCATCGGAACGAGGGCGACAATTTTCATGGCAGGATGACCTGAAGTTTAATCTGATAGTAGTCTTCGGCGCAACGGGTGATCCAATATCCCTTTTTGTCGGGCGGGTCAAAGTCACGGATGCCGCCGATGGGCGCGCCGTCTATGGCGAGGACTTCGACGCGTGATTGATCGTCCGCTGCGGCGGAAAGAATCGTCGCTTCACGTTCGTCCCAAAGTTGGGCGCGGGTTTGAAAAACGGATATAAGTTCTGTGGATTTGAAAATTGTGAGAATTGGGAAAATCAGCATGAGGAGCGAAACGGCAATCAAAGTTTTTTGCAGCCAAAGCGAGGCAAATAAATTACGGAGGGCGTAACCAGCAATCCAACCCAACGCAGCAAACGCAAAGACCATGATGTGACGCGGGATGATCTGCGTGCGTTCGATGGGAAGTCCACGTTCGACGTACGCGCTCGGCGTCAGCGATGCGGCGACGAGTAAAACTGCAAACAGGAAGATTCCAAGTCCAAGCGCGAGCGTTTTTGGGATGTTGATGTCTCTTTCTTTCGAGTTCAACACAAAGCCGAACAGACCAGCAAGGACGAAAATGAGGATGTGCTGGTAATCCTTGATGGATAGAGTGACAAACGCACGCGTGAAATTGAAAACCAAAACGATCAGTTCGGACAGGCTGGCTGGTTCGCCGTAACGTTCGGCTCGGATCTGCGTTGTCGGCGCGAAGACGAGCAACGCCATAGCGATGATTGCAAATGTCAAAGCGACGACAGCATTGACGAACGTCTTCTCAGCCCAAAATTTTTTGTAGCGAGTGCCTATGAAAGCGATGACCGTGTACACGGCAAGAATGGAAACCAACACCGTGCAACTCGCTTCGGAAAATCCGCCCGCGAGGAGGGAGAGCAGTGCGATGAAAATCGTTTTGATAGCGGAACGGTTTTGATCAATGACGAAGGTCAACACCCAGGGGATGAGAATGAGGGGAAATGTGTAGGTGAAGAAGCCCGTATTCCAATAAATGGATTGATACAAGTGCGGCGCGAGATAAATTGTGAAATAAACGATAATAAGAGAAAGAAGAGTTGCGTGGAAAGTGGAAAGTGGATAGCCTGAAAGGGCGGAAACGTTTCGGGAGAGGCGAACCAGAGCTCCCGTCCAGAGAAGAAGCGAGAGTGGGATGAGGATCTGCAATCCAAAAACGCCAAGCGGATAGAACATCCCTGCGAGAATCGTCACCGAGTATCGGCTGGGAGTGTATGTTGTGTTGTAGGCGTAGCCGCGTAGAGTTTCGAGAAATCCCAAATTGCGGAAGTCGGCGTTGTAACACCAGTCGTCTGCCCAATAGCGGAAGTAGACACCGAGGTAGGCATAGACGCCCAAACCGATGAGGAAGACTGCGAGAGGAATCAATGCTAGGTGTTTTTTTTCGAGCCGCATGACGGGAGGATTATACCGAATATTGAATTGACATTCCTCCCGCCTCATGTTATAAAACGCAGACAATTTACGGATTTACTCATCCAGAGAAGCTGAGGGACCGACCCGTCGACGCTTCGGCAACCGAGTTAGTAATTGGTAATTTGTAATTACCAACAGCGGTGCCAATTTCGGCAGTAGGGATGACTCTTGCAGTCATCCAACTGAGAGATGAGAGATGATATGCGCTTTGCGTGTCGCCTCTCACTGCGAGAGGCGATTTTGTTGTAAGAGAGCGTTTTGAAATTCATGAATTCACCACAGATAAACACGGATGAACTGTGGTTTTTTGATGAAATCTTCCGAATTTTATAAACGCTTTCTAAAGGAGATATTCAATGACAAAGCCATCTGTGACATTTGTGCGCCCCAAGGATCAGTCATACGAGGAGTATGTGAAGATGATTCAAAAGTTGTGCGACCATTTAGGCGTCCCTTTTGAGGCGACCGAAAGCGAAATGAGGAAAAACTATCGTGAGTACCTCGCCAATAGCAAAAAGGGAGGCGCCTCGTCTCAAACAGCCAAGCCTGCCAAGAAAAGCAAAAAATCTTTGCGCTCTTCGCACGCTTAGCGGTTAAAGGTCTTGATGCAAATCGGAGAAACGCTTTTCGTGACCACCCGCGAGGAGTTTCGCAAGTGGCTGGAGGAGAATCACCAAACCAAAAAGGAGATTTGGTTGATTCAATACAAGAAAGCCACGAAGAAGCCGTCCATCAAGTTTCACGACGCGGTCGAAGAGGCGATGTGCTTCGGCTGGACAGAATCCATTGGGTTCAAAGGCTTGGATGCGGAACGCTACGTCACGCGCTACACGCCGCGCAAGGCGAAGTCAAAATGGTCAGAGAAAAACAAGGAGCGCGCAAGAAAATTGATCGCCGAAGGGAAGATGACGCCTGCGGGGAGGGCGACGCTTCCGAGCGATGTGAAATGATGCAAAACCTTACCCGCACGGGGATGAACCCCCGTGCTACTCCTACGAAGCCGACTAAACTCGGCTCGGGCGCTAGTCCGCTTTAGCGGGCTTTGTAAGAATAGCCCGACGGTTGACCGTCGGGCGGGCACGACCAACCAAAATCGCCCCGCACTGGAAGATGTGGATATGCTTGCAAATAACTACATGGATCGGAAAAGCCTGCTCTAGTCATTTGGAGAATAGATATGAACACGTTCTACCTGACAACCAAGTGGAAATTTATCTCGTCGCTATGGAAATTTCTTCTTACATGCATTGTGATTGGGCTTGCTATATACTTCATCAGATTATTTTCGATCGTCTATCTCGCCATTGGCATTTTTTCTTTTTCATTGTCGGTTTACAGTCTCTATAAAGAGAGAATTGTTATTACTGAAAAGGGCATCGAATATCGCAAGTGGTTTTATGCTTTTTGGGCAATAACTGTCGATTGGAATGAATTGGATGAAATTGGCTATTACGGATTCAGGGAAGGATTGTTTGTTGACAAAGAATCAATAGTTCAACTTAAACCCGAAAATATTTTTGTGACCTATTGGGGAGCGGGAAGATCCGCCTTTATCCCACTCAGTAGTTTTTCAAACGATTGGCAAAATAGTGAAATAGGACAAGTAGTAAAAAAACATGCGCCACATCTGTTCGAGTAAGGAATCATCTGCAAAATCCATGGCAAAAAACAAATTAGGAGAAACATGAATCGAAAGTATACAAACAGAAAATACCTCGACGCCCTCGAAAAGAAAGTCCTTGTCTTCGACGGCGCGATGGGAACGAGCCTGCAAGTCCAAAACCTGACCGCCGAGCATTTCGGCGGCGAACAATACAACGGATGCAACGACTACCTCGTCATCTCGTATCCCGAAGCCGTGGAAAAAGTCCATCGCTCCTTCCTCGAAGTCGGCGTGGACGTCCTCGAAACGGACACCTTCCGCTCCAACCGCATCACCATGGCGGAATACGGACTGCAAGACCGCGTCATCGAAATCAACGAAACCGCCGCAAAACTGGCGCGTCGTCTCGCCGATGAATACTCGAACGCTCCCTCATCCCCAGCCCTTCTCCCAAAGGGAGAAGGGAGCGAGTCCCCCTCTCCAACGGGAGAGGGGTTAGGGGTGAGGGAACGCTTCGTCGCAGGCTCCATTGGACCCTCTGGCAAACTCCCCTCCGCCAACGACCCCGACCTCTCCAACGTCACCTTCGACGAACTCGTCGACGTATTCCGCGAGCAGGCTGTCGGTCTGATTCGAGGCGGCGTGGATGTCCTCCTCATCGAAACCTCGCAAGACATCCTCGAAGTCAAAGCCGCCATCATCGGTCTGCACAAAGCCATGGACGAGACTCAAGTCTACTTGCCGATTCAGGCTCAGGTCACGCTCGATACGACGGGTCGCATGTTGCTCGGCACCGACATCAACGCCTCGCTTGCCATCCTCGAAGGCATGGGCATCGATGTCATCGGTCTCAACTGCTCGACGGGACCCGAACACATGCGCGAGCCCATCCGCATCCTCGGCGAAAATTCCACGCTCCCCGTTTCGTGCATCCCCAACGCGGGACTGCCGCTCAACGTCGACGGGCAAGCCGTCTATCCGCTCGAACCCGAACCGTTTGCGAACGACCTCTACGAATTTGTGACCAAGCACAACATCTCGATCGTCGGCGGATGCTGTGGGACGACTCCCGCGCACCTCAAACTTTTAGTGGACAAACTCAACGGGACTCCTCCCCCCCCGCGCCCGCTTCATTCCACGCCTCAGCTTGCCTCAGCCATGTCAGCCTTATCCATGCGTCAAGATCCTCCGCCCACCCTGCTCGGCGAACGATGCAATGCACAAGGCTCACGCAAGTTCAAGCGAATGCTTCTCGAAGAAGATTACGACGGCATCTTGGAGATCGCTCGTGAACAAGTGGACGGCGGCGCGCACGCCCTCGACATTTCCTGCGCCGTCACCGAACGCCCCGACGAAGCCGAACTCATGCGCAAGGTCGTCAAGAAACTTGAGATGGGTGTGGATGTTCCGCTCGTGATCGACTCCACCGAACTCGATGTTCTCGAAATCGCATTGAAGACCGCGCCTGGGCGTTGTCTCATCAACTCGACTCATCTCGAAGCGGGTCGCACAAAAGCCGATAAAGTTTTCGCACTAGCGAAAGAACACAACGCCGCCGTCATCGTGCTGACGATTGACGAGAACGGCATGGCAAAGACCCGCGAGAAAAAGCTCGAAGTCGCCAAACGCATCTACGACATCGCCGTCAACGATCACGGACTCAAGCCCGAAGATCTGGTCTACGACACGCTGACCTTCACCCTCGCCACTGGCGACCAGGAATTTGTCGAATCCGCCATTGAAACCATCGAAGGGATTCGCCTCATCAAACAAAACCTGCCTGGCGTGATGGCGTCGCTGGGTGTGAGCAATCTCTCATTCGGCTTTGCCCAACACGCCCGCCCTGTGCTGAACTCGGTCATGCTCTATCACTGCGTGCAGGCTGGCTTGGACATGGCGATCGTGAATCCCACCCACGTCACCGCCTACCCCGATATTTCACAGGAGGAAAAAGACCTCGCCGAAGACCTCATCTTCAACCGCCGCGCCGACGCGCTGCAACGCTACATCGAACACTACGAAAACGTCACGCCCACATCCGAATCCGCCCTCGCCGACCCCACCGAAGGCATGACCCCCGAACAACGCCTGCACTGGAAAATCGTCCACCGCAAGAAAGACGGCGTCGAAGCGGATATTGATGAGATTATCAATCGCACCCTCATCCCTAACCCTTCCCCCGAGGGGGGAAGGGAATTACTCCCCCCTCTCCCGAAGGGAGAGGGCTGGGGTGAGGGCAAATCCCCTCTCCCCTCGGGAGAGGGGCAGGGTGATGGCGTATTCCCCTCTCCCCTCGGGAGAGGGGAGGGTGAGGGGAAACCCCACAAACACAATCCTCGTCTCCCCGACGAACTCAAAGAGCGCATTCGTGAACTACGCAAAAACGCCACCGATGCCGAACAATTCCTCTGGAGAATCCTCCGCAACCGTGGCTTTCATGACGCAAAATTCCGCCGCCAGCATCCTAAAGCAGGCTTCATCCTTGACTTCTACTGTCACGAAGCAAAACTTTGTGTTGAACTGGATGGTAGCCAACATAATGAGGATGACCAAATCCAATATGACGAAGAACGCACAAAAATTTTGCACGAGCAACATGGGATTAAAGTTATCCGATTTTGGAACAGCGATATTCTAAATAAAACAGATAATGCATTAAACGAACTCTGGTTGCTCTTGGACGAGAGGTTACCCGCAAACACCCTCACCCCTAACCCCTCTCCCGTTGGAGAGGGGGACTCAGACTCCCTTCTCCCTTCGGGAGAAGGGTCGGGGATGAGGGCGGACTCCCTCTCCCCTCGGGAGAGGGATGGGGTGAGGGCACGCCAGCACGAAACCGCCGTCCACACCCTCAACAACGTCCTCCTCCCCGCCATGAAAGAAGTCGGCGACAAATTCGGCGCGGGCGAGTTGATTCTCCCCTTCGTGCTTCAATCCGCCGAAGTGATGAAGAAGACCGTCGCGCATCTCGAAAATTATCTGGAGAAGAAAGAAGGCGTCAGCAAAGGCAAGGTTGTGATTGCAACGGTCTACGGCGACGTGCATGATATCGGCAAGAACCTCGTCAAAACGATTCTCTCCAACAACGGTTACGATGTGATTGACCTCGGCAAACAAGTCCCTGCTGAAACGATCATCACCAAAGCCGTCGAAGCCAACGCCACCGCGATTGGACTCTCGGCATTGCTGGTTTCCACCTCCAAGCAGATGCCGCTCATTGTCAACGAACTGCATCGCCGCAAACACAACATCCCCGTCCTCATCGGCGGCGCGGCGATCAATCGTCGCTTTGGTCGCCGCATCCTCCAAACCGAAAGCGGAGACTTCTACGACCCTGGCGTCTTCTACTGCAAAGACGCGTTTGAAGGACTCGAAACAATGGACATCCTCATCAACGATGAGAAGCATCCTGCATTGCTTGCCAAAACCATTCAAGAATCGGAAATGGAACTTGGTCGCGCCAGCGCTAAACCTGCCAACGTTTCAACTTTACAACGTTCAAACGTTGTCCCCGCGCCTCTCACCCTCCCGCCCTCCAAATTCGGGATGCGCGTCGTCAAAAACATGCCGCTGGAGATCGTCTTTACGCATCTCAACATCAACGAACTGTATCGCCTTTCGTGGGGAGCGAAAAACACTCACGGTGCAGAATGGGACAAACTCAAAGTGGACTTCGATGCGCGGCTCGATAAGATGAAGCGCGAAGCCATGCGCGAGAAGTGGCTCACTCCGCAAGCCGTATACGGACTCTTCCCCTGTCAAGCCGAAGGCGATGACCTGATCATCTACAACCCAGACAACCTCGACGAAACTCTGACCCGCATGACTTTCCCGCGTCAGCCTCACACCGATCATCTCTGCCTCGCCGATTACTACGCCTCGGTCGAATCGGGTCAAATGGATGTGGTCGCCTTCCAGGTCGTCACCGTTGGACAGCAAGCCAGCGACCGCTTCGAGAAAATGCAGTCTGCCAACGATTACACTGAAGCCTACTTCACGCACGGACTCGGCGTCCAAACCGCCGAAGCCACTGCGGATTACCTGCACGAACACATTCGCCGCGAAATGGGCATCGCAGAAAATCAAGGCAAGCGCTACTCATGGGGCTATCCCGCCATTCCTGAATTGGAAGATCACTTCAAAGTCTTCAAACTCCTGCCCGCCGCCGAATCCGAACTCGGATTGAGCCTGTCCGTTTCGGGACAGTTGATCCCCGAACAATCTACCGCCGCGATAATTGTGCATCATGCCAATGCAAAATATTACAGCGTCGGCGAGTCGCGAGTTGAGCAGTTGATGAAACAATAATTTCGTGGGGCGGGATGGTATCCCGCCTGATTCGAGTAAAGAGCGGGATAACATCCCGCTCCACGACAAACCTGTTATTTTTCGTGGGGCGGATTGATAATCCGCCCGTGTCAGGCAAAAGCGGGATAACATCTCGCTCTACGATGATAAGATGAAAAACAAACTTGCATTTCGAGATTATTACAAAAGAAGATTGCCCCATATTCAAATTGCGGGTGCGACGTACTTCATCACGTTTCGACTTGCAAATTCCTTGCCAAAGGAAGCGCTTGACAAACTGGCTCAAGAAAAACGAAAAATTATCGAGCTCCCTGACACTCAGAAAGAATCTACTCATCGTGCATGGTTTGCTCTATACGACGACTATCTTGACAAAGTCTTGTATGGAGACCTATATCTCAAAAACGAACAAATCGCAAACGTGGTTGCCGAGGCAATTCAATTTCGAGACGGTAAAGTATACGACCTGATCTCGTATTGCATCATGCTGAATCACGTACATTTGGTTTGCACACCGCTTGAGAAAATGGCAGGGATGTATTACGGGTTAACCGAAATCCTGCATTCGCTGAAGCGACATACCGCGCGAGAAGCAAACAAAATCCTGCAAAGGAATGGAGCATTTTGGCAGGATGAAAGTTACGACCATTTTATTCGAGATGATGCAGAACTCGAAAGAATTGTGAAATATGTCCTCTACAACCCTGTCAAGGCAAATCTAGTGAAAGAGCAGACAAATTGGAAGTTGAGTTACTGTAAATACAAAATCTAGTGCGGATTACCAACACCGCACTTGCACTCGGTGCAAGTGTCCGCACCACGAAAAGGCAAAACATGATGAATAAATTTTTAGATTTACTTGAAAACCAAACCATCCTCGCTGATGGGGCGATGGGGACAATGCTCCACGCGCGGGGTGTGGGGTTCGACAAGTGCTTCGACGAGCTCAACCTCACCAACCCATCGGCTGTGGCGGAGATTCACCGCGAGTATATCGAGGCGGGCGCGCAGTTGATCATCACCAACACGTTCGGCGCGAACCGATTCAAACTGACGAAACACGGATTGCAAGAGGATGTTCGAGAGATCAACTCCAAAGGCGTGGAGTTGGCGAAGCGCGTGATCGCCGCGTCGTTCAAGGATGTGTTGGTCGCGGGTGACGTGGGTCCGTTGGGGGTGCGAATCGCTCCGTTTGGAAGAGTCCAGCCTGAAGAGGCGCGCGAAGCGTTTGCGGAGCAAATCCAGGCGTTGAGCGAAGCGGGCGCGGACTTGATCGTCATCGAAACGTTCAGCGATTTGTATGAAATCCGTGAGGCGATCAAAGCCGCGAAAGAGGTGGGACGACTGCGAGAGTCGCCCTTACCCGTTGTCGCGTCGGTCACGTTCACGCGCGATGACCGAACCCTGCTCGGCGACGAGCCGATGAAAGTGGCGCGGACGCTGCGCGACGCGGGCGCGGACGTGCTCGGAGTCAACTGCTCGGGCGGACCTGCGCAACTGTTGCGAATTTTGAAGCAGATGAAGCAAGCCGTGCCCGATGGAAAATTTTGGGTGAAGCCGAACGCGGGCTGGCCCGAACAAGTGGGCGGACGAATCATGTACCCCGCTGACGCGGATTATTTCGGCGATTACGCGTTGTCGTTTCGTGAGGCGGGCGCGTATGTTGTGGGCGGATGTTGCGGGACGACGCCGCAACACATCGCTGTGATGAAGAAGGCGTTGGAGTCTTCGGAACATTCGTCGGTGTTGATTCAGACTTCCGAAGTCTTCGAGACTTCGGAAGTCTCGGACGTTGAACCGCCGACTCAATTTGCACAAAAACTCGGACGCGGCGAATTTGCCATCTCCGTTGAAATGGACCCGCCGCGCGGACTCTCGACTCACAAACTGCTGGCAGGCGCGTCGCTTCTTGCCGATGCGGGCGCGGACGTGATCAACGTCGCCGACTCGCCGATGGCGCGCATGAGGATGTCGGCGTGGGCGGTGTGCGATGTGGTGCAGAGGAAAGTCGGAGTCGAGTCAACTTTGCACTTCCCCACGCGTGGACGGAATCTTTTGCGCGTTCAAGGCGATTTACTCGCCGCGCACGCATTGGGCATCCGAAATATTTTTGTGGTGATGGGCGACCCAACTTCCATCGGCGATTATCCCGAAGCGATGGACAATTACGATTTGGTGCCGTCGGGTCTGATCAAACTCATCAAGCAGGGATTCAACGAAGGCATTGACCATTCTGGCACAAGCATCGGTCAGCCGACAAATTTCTTCGTCGGCGCGGCGTTGAATTTGTGTCCGCCCGATGTGGAGAACGAAATCAAGAACCTGCATCGCAAAGTCAAAGCGGGCGCGGACTTTTTCCTCACGCAACCCATTTACCGCGCGGGCGATGGACCAAAACTTCTCGAAGCATACGAAGCCAAGCATGGAAAATTGGACAAGCCGATCCTCGTCGGCATCTTGCCCTTGGTTAGCGCCAAACATGCCAGCTTTTTGCACAACGAAGTCCCAGGCATATTTATCCCCGAAGAGACGCGTAAACGCGTCGAAGCCGCGGGCGACGAGGGAGTGAAGGTTGGGGTGGAGATCGCGGTCGAATTGGTGGAACAGGTCAAACCGTGGGCAGGAGGCGTGTACGTCATGCCCCAATTCCACAAGTACGATATGGTCGCGGAGATCATCGAGGCGGTGAAGGTAAAAACGTAGGCAAGTACACAGGTATACAGGTAGACACGTACACACGTATTTTCCGTGCATCTTTCATGGCTTTCTCAAAATCGGATAAATCTCAACGCGAATGCTGCGAATTCACGAATTGCGCGAATGAAATCTTGAAAAAAAATTCGTGAAATTCGCCGATTAGCGGTATTCGCGTTCCAAATCCGCCAATTCGTAAAGCGATCTTGAAAAAGCCATATTGTTTCCTTGTCTCCCTGTTTACGTGTCTTCCTGTTTCCGTTATACTCGCCCCATGCTCCTCGTCATTGACATCGGCAACACAAACCTGACGCTCGGCTTGTACAACGGAAACGAACTCGGTTCGCATTGGCGGCTTGCCACCGACCACGCGCGCATGCCCGATGAATACGGTTTGCAATTGCAGGGGCTTTTGCAAAATGCGCGCGTCACCGCCAAACAACTCACGGGGATTTGCATCGCATCGGTTGTGCCGCAATTGACGGGGCGAGTCATTCAGGCGTGCCGCGAGTATCTCGACATCGAACCGTTCATCATCGACGTGGGAATCAAAACGGGAGTCAAAGTGCGTTACGAAGACCCGCGCGCGGTGGGCGCCGATCGCATCGCCGACGCGGTCGCGGTCGTTTATCTTTACAAAGGTCCCGCGTGCGTGATCGATTTCGGCACAGCCACTACATTCAACGCGGTCACCAAAGACGGCGAATATCTCGGCGGAGCGATCACAGCGGGCATCAACCTCGCCACCGAAGCGCTCTTCACACACGCCGCAAAACTTCCGCGCATTGACCTGCAACGCCCGCCCTCGGTCATCGGTCGCAACACCGTCCACGCAATGCAGGCGGGTTTGTTGTTCGGTTACGTCAGCATGGTCGAGGGCATGGTCGAGCGTTTTCGCAAAGAACTCGGTCCCACCATGAAAGTCATCGCCACTGGCGGGCTTGCCGAGATCGTCGCGCAAGAGACCGACGTGATTCAAATCATCGCCCCGTGGCTCACCCTCGACGGCTTGCGAATTTTGTGGGACATCAATCATCCGATGTGACGAGAGTGCGTGGCGCCACCCCTTCGGAATCGTCTGCCCGTGTGGTGCGACGCACTTTGCTCCTCGCAATGACATGTTTTTTGATTTTAGGATGCGGGGGATTCGGACTCATCGCCACGCCGACTCCAACTCCGACAACAACTCCCACGTGGACGATCAGCCCGCTTCCTTCCCCAACTCAAACTGCCTCAGTCACCCCAACCTTCACCCCCACCGACACGCTCACCCCCTCCCCAACTTCCTCGCCCACCTCAACGTTCACTCCAACGATCACGCCCACGCCTGAATTTATTTTTCAGGGACCGAACAACGTCGTCGTTCCGATCCTGCTTTATCATCACATCGGCTACTCACTCAAAGATAGCGAGTATTACGTTTCGCCCGAAATGTTCGAAAGCCAGATGAATTATTTGTACACGCACGGCTACCGCACGATCTCAGTCGAACAACTCGTGCAAGCGATTCAGGTCGGAGCGCAACTCCCCTCGCGTCCCATCCTGCTGACCTTCGACGACGGCAGTGAAACCGTCTACACCGACGCGTATCCCATCATGCAACAATACGGCTTCACAGGCACAGCCTACATCGTCTACAACTTCATCGGCGCAGGCTCATACATGGATAGGGACCAAATCCGAGAGTTGTACGCGGCAGGTTGGGGAATCGGCAGTCACAGCGTGAGCCATCATGACCTGACGACGCGTCCAGGTAAACAAGAAGAGGAGATCGTCAAATCACGGCAGAGACTCGAAGCGTATTTGCAACTTCCCGTCCGCAGTTTTGCCTATCCCTTCGGCGTGTATGACAGCGAGTCGCTCGGCTTCGTGAAGTTCGCTGGCTACATCACCGCGATGGGATTGGGAGACGAATCGTCGCAGGGCAAAGATAATATTTATTATTTGTATCGTCACAGCATCACAGCGGATATGACGTTAGATGCGTTTGCTAATCTCCTGCCGTGGAATCCGTAACGAACGATGCGTGATATAATGCCCCGCTGTTGAAAGCAAGGAGCGCTATGCCAATTTATACCTATCGCTGCAGTTCGTGCGGCACACAATTCGAACGACATCAATTCTTTGACGACGCCCCATTGAAGACCTGCCCTAAATGCAAAAAGAAAGCGTTGAAGAAAGTCATCACGCCGACCAAAGTGATCTTCAAAGGCTCAGGGTTTTACGCCACCGATAATAAATCCCCTTCGGGGAGCGAATCGCACACCCACGACCACGACCATTCTCCCTCGGAAGAAAAGACAAGCGAAAAATCTTCGTCGGAGAGCAAGAGTGAGAAGAAATCGAAAAGCAAAGCCGAATCGAAGAGTAGCGACAAGAGCGAGTAATGAAAAGAGAGAAGCGTGAGGCTTCTCTCTTTTGATTCATCGTGCCAGTGCGCGCTTCGTCTTCGCTCTTAACCAATTCATATACGCGTCCAGAGCGGAGAACGAAGCGGTTTTGGTTCCGTCTGTAAACGAAGGACGCTCCGCTCAGCGCGGAGATTAACCCATCCACGGACCGACGAGCGCGTCAATCGTAATCCCATACGCCACCGCGTTGACGAAGCGCATATCGCCGGGCTGGTCTTTTGCTTTTTCCCAATATCCAGAAAAGACGAAGAAGGTCACAATCAGCGAGGCGATAAAGCGCGCAAGGATCATCGCCCATGAGCCGAAGTTCCACGGACCGCCCGTACGCGCCACTTCCACCGCGACGGTATAGATCCAGCGCAAGATCACGCCGAGTAACACGCCGAAAAACACCTGCCATTTTGCGGCGGTATCGTCTTGCTGGGTGGCGAGTTTGAAAGTAATCGCGTCGTTGAAAATGAAAGAACTCATGTTGATTCTCCTAGCGCAAAGATATTGCCATTATACAACTTAAATAAAAAAGACCCGCATAGGGTCTTTAGCTCATCGGCTAGGACTTTGAAAATCAATTCGACATCGATAACTAGCTAGGTGATAGAAAACTGTGAAGGCAGTACATCTGTGATACGTTGTCACAATGTCATCGTGAATAATGTCGCTCGCTATGAGAACTGCGCAGCTAAGATATGCCGATCTGCTTCAAAATTGTATTTGTCAGTGCCACTTGATCAGGTGGTATTTGCTTTTGAATATAAGCCGAACCACAGAGCTTTGCTGCTTGAACTAAATGTTTGCAAAAAATCTCATCTTCACCATGCTTTTGTCCAAGATACTGGATTAGTCCAGTAACTGAGTGGAAAGCGTAATAAGTCACATCCTTCCCGAAAAACCCAAAACCTTTATGATTCAATTGGAATGGAGGCAAGGTCATTTCAAAAGATTTCTTGCCTTTGCCACTATAACTGACTAACTTTGGAATCTTAGCAAGAAATTCAGTGTCAAGGATTTTAATCATTGCATCGTTAAAGCTCAATTCATTGTCTAACACAGAAGCCAATTTCACCGACTCTTCCAGCGAAACTAAGGAAAGTGCATAGATTTTCAAGTAACGAAGAAGTTGAATTCCTGAAAGTGGTTCATACTTATTTTGAAGCAAATCTGAAACTCGCTTTTCAGAAACCAACAATCCTGAAAGAGCCTTCGCTACTAGATGCGGGCCAAGGTTGTGAAGTTGGCGTAATACAAAACAAGTGAAAAGGAATAATTCGCTCGTCTCTGTTTCCGGAAACGGATAACGACCGGAAAAATCCATTTGAATAGCAAATTCATCTTTCGAGAAAAATTCAATCTGCATTTTCATGTTTGTCTTTCCTTCGAGGCGGTAGTGCAAAGCAATGTATCTTACCTAACATTGTTCACATTTTACAACAAAAAATGCCCTCATCAACGGAGTTGAGGGCAAATTAAAAGCGCCAAAAGCTCCTCGACCAGGGCTTGAACCTGGAACCTAGCGGAGCTTGAAACCTTCCTGTCAGCCTACAATATTACAGGGTCATTTCTTGTTTCGAGAAATTGCAGGTATCTCAGCTTCTCGCTTTTCAGATTTTTTTCCAAACGCTTCTCGTACCTTTTGCTTCTGAAAATCTGCCAACCCTCGTGCTTGGGCAATTAGTCTCTCTAAATCGTCTTTACCTAATCGTCGAGATTGGAGCAATAACTCATCCTCTAACATGGCATGTTCATCAGTGCCCAATTCTTCTAAAAACTTCTTGGGGAAAAAATATGTAACAGGTTTGTTGAGAGAAAAACTCAGATACAGGAGGTCTTCTATTGACAGAGACCTTACGCCCGCTTCAATTTTGGAAATTGATGATTGTTTTAGATAGGCTTGCTCGGCTAAATCTTCTTGGCTGAGTTTTGCTTCTAGTCTAGCCTTACGAATTAACTCCCCTACTGCAACAGTAAATTTATTTGGAAGGATTCGTTGTTCAGAATACAGAAGATCTAAGAGTTTGGAACGCATTTTGGTCTCAGGAATGAGCATTGACAGGTATTCTATTTGGGAATAAAATTATTCCACAATAGAATACCCGTTTGGCGTGTTTAACTAATATTACATCCTTTTGTGTTTTCGTACAAGAGAGCAGAACAAACAAAATGAGTGAACTTCGCAACGCATGGTCAGACTATGTAGAAAATTTCTCACCGTGGAAATCCTTTTGGTCGTTGACCTTTTCAGATGCAGATAGAACGCACGATGTCACACGAACCGAAGCCGAATTTCTTTGGCGTGGGTTAGTCCAGTCCTTGAATAGAGATTTGTTCGGCAATCACTACACAAGGATTGTTGGTCATTGTTATTTTGCCTATGCCCTAGCGTTTGAATATCAAAAGCGTGGCATTCTCCACATGCACGCACTTGTTGACAAGCGCACAAATTGGGAATTAGCTAATCGTCTCTGGCGACAGATGGCAGGAATTATCAAAATCAAGCCAGTGGAAGATTTGCATGGTGTATCTCGTTACATGAGCAAGTATGTGACGAAAGGCGGCGACGTGGTTTTATATCGCCCCAAAAAGGAAAAAGAACCTGCCTTCAAACCCTTTTGGTATTTGGGTCTCTAGGCTGTTTCTCTGCAACGTAGAACCGTCCTATCAAACAAACTCGGTGATCCTTTACATCTTCGGACGGTTGGCGCAAAGTCTGCGGCAAATTGCTCAGACGATGCGAATTGAATATCGAACACGTGGCAATTTAGCTTGGCAAAGCGGTAGAGGCTTCGCCTTGATGCTACCGCTTTGCCTATTCATAAAACATTGAAAGAAAGAAAGGAAAAAAGGTGATTAGTGCTAACCACTCCCCTAGCACAGGGACGCAAGTAAAAAAGCCGTGACATTACTTGCAAACGAGGTCAATCGAAACAAGCAACATCACGGCGTTGCAATTCTAATTCAAACGAGGTCAAAATGTTCAAAAAACTTGGTCAAATTTCTGCTACGGTTCTGGCGGGTCTGCTGTTGGTGTACTCGGCTACTCGCTCGCTTGACTTTATCTCCCTCACCCTTCCGCCCAACAAACAAATCCTTGCATGGTTCGCTCTCGCCGCTCTCGACGGCGGCTTGATTGCGTGGACGCTAGGCTACCTGCACGGGGCAAAAGGCTGGCAACGTCCGATAGCCTTCGGCATGGTCGTTGTGGATTTGCTCGGTGTAATCGCCATGTTCACACTCGACACACTCTACAACGCTGGCTCAAACGGGATGACGGTCACTCTCACGCAAGAGGAAATTTATTACGCTGTGCTGGCTCTCTCTGGCGTGATTGGTCTGAATATCGCCGCAACAGTCGCCAGTCACCTGATGTCGCCCGAAGCGTTGAAACAACAAGCCGAAGAAGAAGCGGACGACAAAATCGAAACTGCCACACTCGAACAAATCACCAAGAACGCCGATGCGCTCGCCGCTGAAGTCGCTCCCATTGTTGCCGCAGATTGGATAAGCAAAAAGCGGGTGCAACACATGGCGAAGGTTGGCAGTTCTCCCGTGAGTAGTACGGATTTTTTCGGAGGCAAGTAACAAGCGTCAAGGCTCTCAAAGTTTGCTCGGTCTGCGGTTCTAAATATCCCGCTTCGTCTCGGTCACGCTATTGCACTCCAGCGTGCAAACAGAAAGCCTATTACCGCAGAAAAAAAGCAAAAGCAGAAATCTGACGAATTGTTACCCCATAGAGTAACGTCAAGGTTTGACCGCAGGCTCTCCCGTCCAGTTAGGCGTTATGCCGCTGGACGGGAGAGCGGTCTCCTTGTCTTATAGCCATATTTGAAAAATCATGCCCGAATTTCTTCTCAAAGGTCGTTTAGACGGTAGGCAACGTAACAGGCTCAAAAGCTTGTTCGATATGCATTACACCCCGAAAGAGTTAGCCGAAGAAATCGGGATGCATGTAGACCAAGTGTATAACGTCTATGTGCCTTTAGGTTGTCCGCAAGAGAGAGACGAAAGAAATCATCTGCGGATAAATGGCAAATCGTTTGCGGAATGGTACGGGAAGTTTTACTTCAAAATGCATCTCAAGCCGAATGAGACCTTTTGTAAAACGTGTCGCAAAGGCGTGAAGATTGTTCAGCCGAAAAGACATCAAAAGAACGGGCTTGAATTCCTGCTAAGTAAATGTCCTGTGTGTGGAAGAAAATTATCTCGGTTCGTTTCAAATCAAAGGCGGTAACGTGATAGATAAACCAAACTGGAAAGCAGTTAAGAAGTATCTGGATTATCGTTTGCATGTTGACCAGATAATCACAGGCTCGATGAAAAAAGAGCAAACACACCTGCGCTATCTCTTGGAATGGGCGCAAGATCATTCTTTCCGTCAATCTCCGAATGTTCGCCCTACTTTCCCTGAATATATGCTCTCCGCTCGTCTGGATGGCAAGGATAGGCAGTTATCCGCCGTCTACATCAAAAAGGCATTGGCTACGGCTCGGCTATTCTTTACGTGGCTCTCCGATAATGAGACGGGTTACAAACACATCAAGCAATCTTGGATAAAGACCATCAAGGCAAAGAGATTGACTAATCCGCCAAAGATTAGCGAGTATGTGACGCTAGAAGAAATTCAAGCCATTGCCGCTACTTCTGCTCACACTGTCTTTGAACGGCGCACACGTGCGGCATTGGTGTTTCTCTTTCTGTCGGGTATGAGAATAGGCGCTTTCGTGTCCCTGCCGCTTCGGGCTGTTGACGTTGCTCGTTGTTCGGTCTCGCAATACCCTAGTCTCGGCGTTCGGACCAAAAATAGAAAATATGCCAACACTACCTTGTTTACCATTCCTGAATTGCTGGAAGTTGTAAGGCAATGGGATGATGAAGTCAGAGCAATTCTTCCGCCGAATGGATTTTGGTTTGCTCCCTTGTCACCTGAAACGGGGCAGATAGATACAAACGTTGTTGAGGTAGGCGAACATAGAATAAATTTGGCAAGACGGAATTTCAAACAATGGCTCGAATCAAAAAACTTGCCCTATCATTCGCCGCACAAGTTCAGGCATGGACATATTCATTATGGATTATCGCATGCAAAAGATATTGCCGATTTCAAGGCGGTGAGTATGAATGTTATGCATTCGGATATTAGGACTACTGACCAGTTTTATTGGGTCTTGCGGGACGATGAAATCAAAAACAGGATTGGCGCATTGAACAAAAACAATCGCTCGAATATCGCCGAGGGGAAGTAATCGTAACCTGCTCTTTGCTCACCCCCCTAAGCCCATCAATCAAACTCTTTCTCCATCTGTGATTATGACTTACTAGGCATTTCGTAATATCTATTGCTCAACCCTCAATGATGGCAAGTCGGTTTTCGATTTTTCGTTGCGGTGACCCAGAATAACAACGGGCGAATACCTGTAACTGCGTCTTGCAAGTCTACATGGCATAGGGCGCATTACCAAAGTCTAGCAAGTCTATAAACTGGACTACGCCCAGCTCACCATCTCGTTATCGCAAGCCTAAAGAAAAATCGTAAAGGCGGCTCGTTACCCTGCAATGCAAATTTACATCATGCCGCCGTGAACAATCACCAAATCTTGCCAGATAACTCGCCATCTTGAAACAAAAATGCCCTCATCAACGGAGTTGAGGGCAAATTAAAAGTGCCAAAAGCTCCTCGACCAGGGCTTGAACCTGGAACCTAGCGGTTAACAGCCGCTCGCTCTGCCGATTGAGCTATCGAGGAAGGCGTGCGAGATTATACGCGCAAGGGGGAGGGGTGTCAAGAATAGTATTGCGTACTGCGCGATACGGAATACGCAGTACGCAACAGATTAATACTTCACTGCGCCGAAGTGGCGGAGTTTGCCCAAACGATGCGTGGCGGAGATTTGACGTACGGTCCCAGTGAGTCCGCGCACCACAAGCGAATCGGTGCTGGCGCCGTCGCCGAAGTAACGCACGCCTTTGAGGAACTCGCCGTCGGTGATTCCCGTCGCGGCAAAGAACACATCCTCCGACGAAACGAGATCGTCCATCGTGAGCACTTTTTCAAAATCATAACCCGCTTCGCGCCCGCGGCGGAGTTCGTCCTCGTCGCGCGCGTAGAGTTTGCCTTGAATTTCGCCGCCCATGGCACGCAACGCGCACGCGGCGAGCACACCTTCGGGCGTACCGCCCACGCCGAATAGCACATCCACGCCGGAGTTGGGCCAAGCGGTCATCAATGCCGCGCCCACATCGCCATCAGGGATTTGCCGAATGCGCGCGCCAGCCTTACGGATTTCGGCGATCATCTCCTTGTGACGGTCGCGGTCAAGAATGATCGTCGTCAGGTCTGCCACATCCTTGCCCTTCGCGTGAGCGATGGCGTATAAATTTTCAGTGATGGACTTCTCGATGTTGATTCTGCTCTTCGCTTCGGGTCCCACTGCGATCTTGTTCATGTAGACGAACGGACCCGGGTCAAACATCGTGCCGCGTGGCGCGATGGCAACCGTCGCCAGCGAGTTGGAGCGGCCGAAGGCGAGCGGACGCGTCCCATCAATGGGGTCAACCGCCACGTCCATGTCTGGACTCGAACCGTTTCCCACCGCCTCCCCGTTGTAGAGCATCGGGGCGTTATCCTTTTCGCCCTCGCCGATGACGATCACCCCGTTCATGCTCACCGTCTGGAGGACAGTCCGCATCGCGTTGACGGCGGCGCCGTCTGCCGCTTCTTTATCGCCGCGTCCCATGAAGCGTCCCGCCGCCATTGCCGCGGCTTCGGTGACGCGCACCAGTTCGAGCGCAAGATTTTTGGTTGGATCGCTTTTGATTTCCATCGTGCCTCCGTAGGAATAAAGTAAGGTGTAGTCGGCATTCTCTTACGCCGACGGATGCGTTAGAGAACACATCCTACACAGATTCCCTAGAAAATAAAATATTGAATCAGAAAAAAGCCAAGCGGCGCGCCCCAGAGCCACGAATCGATGCGGTCGAGAAAACCGCCGTGACCGGGCAGAACATGGCTAGAATCTTTCATGCCGCTTTGACGTTTGAGCATACTCTCGCCAAGATCGCCGAGCGGAGTCAACGCGCCGACGACAAGCCCAAACCACGCGCCTTTCACAGGAGTGATCAGCCCGCCAAGCGGTTGCGGGCCCAGTGTGGAGTAGGCGTACGAGAAGAACGCGCCGACGATCACTGCGGTGAACACTCCGGCGAAGTAGCCCTCCCAACTTTTCTTCGGGCTGAGACGCGGGGTCATCTTGTGTTTGCCGTACACCGCGCCGATGGAATACGCGCCCGTG
>WBZY01000029.1_pt1 | contig 211916 bp, 196 predicted proteins | sample 5204191 | NCBI WGS metagenome assembly WBZY01 (sample SAMN12344363, study PRJNA552823) | activated sludge metagenome | biome: Activated sludge suspended growth; feature: Anammox Sidestream; material: Wastewater; isolation source: activated sludge from anammox sidestream of wastewater treatment...
GGGTAAAGGAGCAGGACGCGTTCGCCGCGCGCGTGATGACTATCCAACCACGCGCCGATGGCGCGGGCGCGGCGGTCCAGTTCACCGTACGTGGTTGTGAGGATATCCGCTTCGTTGTCTTGCAAATAGCGATAGGCGAGATGGTCCGGTTGCTCATCCGCCCTCATCCGCAAGAGGTCGAGCAACGTGCCGGGAACACGATGTTTCTGGAAGAATGAACGCATAAATTCGACCTTCGGTATCCGATTGATTTCATGTTATATCATAAAAGCATGGCTCGCTTCACAGCCCAAAAGTTTCCTTGACACACCTCTTTCGCAACCGTATAATCTTTTCATTGTCCAGCGGTAGGTCTGGAATCGAGGGCGGAAACAGGAAGAATTTTTTATTTTTGGAACTGATCGTCTGTCGAAACCATATCAGCACACAAGGAACAGACCCGTGACCACATCAGGCAGTTTCAAGTTGACTTTAGTCAACGCCCAAAGCAGCGCCCCTCCCAAAGAATTTGAATTAGTCCGCTCCGAGTATGTCATCGGGCGAGACGACGGCGTGGACATCGTCATCTCGACGCCAGCGGTTTCGCGCCGCCACGCGCGCGTGATGCTGGAGGGCGACGGATACATCATCGAAGACCTCGGCTCCAGCAACGGCACATTCGTCAACGGCGACCGATTGATCGGGCGGCGCAAACTCAAACACGGCGACGAAGTTCGGCTCGGGCAGGCGATCACGCTGAGATATTCCACGCCCGCCGAAGAGGAAGCGGAGAAAACCGCCGCGCGCGCTGGAGCGCCAACGCAGATGCCTTCTGCGCCCTCGCATGTGATGCAGACCACCATCGGGGATGAACCGGTCATCCCGGTCAAAGCTGGTCCGCGGCAGTTGATCGTTACGATTGCCGGTGAAAACCCCAAAAGTTATTCACTGACGCGTTCAACCTATACCATCGGACGCCTCGAAGACAACGATATCTCTATTCCTTCGCCCATCGTTTCGGGTCACCATGCGCGCATTGAACAGGCAAGCGAAGGCGGATACAAGCTGACTATCCTGCCGGAGGCGAAGAACCCGGTCTTCTTCGAGGGACGCCAACTCGAAAGTTCGCGCGTGTTGCACCACGGCGATATGCTCCGAATTGGCGGACAGGATCCCGGCGTGATGGTCACGCTCGCCTACGACGCGCCGGCAGAAGCATCACAACAACTGGAACGCGACATCGTCTTCGGCGAAAAGAGTCTGATCCAGATCGGACGCGACCCGAGCAATGATGTGGTGCTTTCCTCGCCGAACATCTCGCGCTTCCACGCGCAAGTGCAAAAAGTCGGTCAACGCTATCGTATCGAAGATCTGCGAAGTTCCAACGGCGTGTTCGTCAACGGCGAAAAAGTGGACGGTTCGCTCTGGCTGAAACCGAACGACACGGTGCGCATCGGGCAATATCGCTTCGTTCTAGGCACAGATCAACTCGCCCAGTTCGACGACAGCAAGGGGCTGAAAGTAGATGTGGTTGGGTTGAACAAATGGGTGCGAAAAGACCTGAATATTCTGCAAAATATTTCGGTGGCATTCAAGCCGCGCGAATTCATCGTCGTGGTCGGGCAAAGCGGCGGAGGTAAATCCACGTTCGTGGACGCGGTGGCGGGCTATCGTCCTGCCACGCCGCCATCTAAAGTTTTCGTCAACGATACGGACATTTACACCCACTTCGACTCGATCCGCAACGAGATCGGCTTCGTGCCGCAAAAAGACATCATCCACATGGAGTTGACGGTCTATCAAGCGTTGGATTACGCGGCGCAATTGCGTATGCCCGCAGACACCTCGAAGGAGGAACGCCACAAACGCGTGATGGAAGTGCTTGCGGACCTGGACCTCACTCACCGCAAGGATGTGCAGATCAGCGGCTTGAGCGGCGGACAACAAAAACGCGTCTCCATCGGTGTGGAACTGCTCACCAAACCCGGGCTTTTCTTCCTCGACGAGCCAACCTCCGGTCTCGACCCCGGCACCGAGACCGCGCTCATGCAACTCATGCGCCGTCTCGCTGATCAGGGGCGTACGATCATCCTCATCACACACGCCACGAAAAACGTGATGCTCGCCGATAAAGTGATCTTTCTCGCACGCGGCGGCTACCTCGCATGGTTCGGTCCACCGGACGAGGCGCTGGCATACTTCGATAAACACCGCTCCGAACGCGACCGCCGCGCCGGCAAGATCGAGTTCGACGAAATTTACGCCATCCTTGACGACCAAAGCAAAGGCAAAGCGCCGGAATGGGCACAGCGGTACCGCGAGAGCAAAGCGTATCAGGAGTATGTCGTCAAGCCGCTCGCCGGGAAACTCTCCCCCGAAGGCGCGCCGACGGTTCAAGATGCCGGGCGAAAGCCGCAACCTGCGGCGAAAGTCAACGCAAGGAAAGTTTCGTCGCTCAAACAATTCTTCGTGCTTTCGGCGCGGAACATCAAAATTCTCACGCGCGACAAATTCGCCCTCGGGCTGATGCTCGCGACCGCCCCGCTGGTGAGTCTGCTCGACGTGGTGTTATCCGCCGTCATGGGGCGCGATCCGTTCAGTTTCCAAGACGGCGATATCGCGCGGGTGATGATCACGCTCTTCCTCATGACCATCTACGGCGTGATGGTGGGCGGCATCTCGCAAATGCGCGAGATCGTCAAAGAGGCAGATATCTACCGACGGGAAAGACTCGTCAATTTGAAGATATTGCCCTACGTGATGTCGAAGATCTGGGTGGCGGCTCTGCTGGCTTTTTATCAGGCGGCAGCGTACACCATCGTACATTACCTGGCGTTCAAAATGCCCGGCGGCGCGCTGGAGTTCACGCAGATCTACATCACGATGACGCTCGCCACGCTCGCCGGAATGATGCTGGGACTCTTCGCCTCCGCGCTCGCGCCGAACGCCAGTTCCGCGCCGCTGATGGTGATCATCCTCATGCTGCCGCAGATCGTGCTGGGCGGCGCGTTGATTCCCGTGCCGGGCTTCATCACCTCGTTCACCTCCACGCGCTGGGCGTTCGAGGCATTGATGAGCATCACGGGACCCGGCTCGGACGTTGCCCGCGATGTATGCTGGAAACTTCCTTCGGATGTGCAGAACGCGATGACCATCGAAGACAAACTAGCGCAGGGCTGTCTGTGCATGGGCGTCAACATGCTCAAAGAAGAATCGTGCAATCATCCGGGGTTGGGCAAGTTCAAGATCGCGGCGATAGACGAACCTCTCCCGGTGGAACCCCCGCCCCTGCCTCCCGAGCCTGTCCGTCCGGTTGAACCGGAAAACCAATCCGATAACATCGCCATGGCGGAGTTCTTCGCAAAATTACAGGCATATGAAGCGGAGATCAATGCCTACAAGTTGCAAGTCGAGCAATATCAAAAAGACCGCGTCTCTTACGAAACGAAACGCGCCGAACTGCAAGTGGCGGTCGCGCCCGCTGAGGGCGTGGTGAGAAATTTCTACAGCAACTTCCCGTTCATGTATGTGGACAAGCAAGACACGGTCGCGTATTATGGCAAGGTCGGCTTCACATGGGTCGTGCAAGGCTTTATCTGCTTGGTCCTCTTCGTTGCCATTTTATATCTGCAAAAACGGAAAGATGTGATCTAACCCCATGCGGACCTACCGGCTTTTAGCCTTTCTCCTCGTTTTGACAATCGCTTCTCTCGCCTGTGGAGTTGGCTCGGGTCCATCGTCGGCGGACCTCACCGCCCAGGCGATCAGCACGTCGGTGCTGGCAACCGGCACCGCGGAAGCCTCGCAAGGACAAGCCGCAGACGCCGCCGCGCAGACCGCGCAAGCGATCGCCGAGAGTCAATCCAAACCCGCGCAACTGACCGCCACCGCCGAGGCGTTCGCGCCGCGGCTGGCGGAACTGCCAAAATACGGCGTCGACCCGGCGGAGGGGCGGCTAGGCTGGGTGCATCCACCCGTCACGCTCGATGCGTCCGGTTTCCGTCAGTTTGAATACATCAACTATTTCATCGGCACTGTCGCAACGGATTTCGTCGTCTCGATGGACATCACGTGGGATATTGTGGGAAGCATCGCCGGTTGCGGGTTCGTCCTGCGTTCGGACGGGAACACCGCCGCGTTGAATCAATACATGGTCATCATGACCCGCGTGGCAAGCGGACACGTGTTGTTCGCGACGATGGCGAACGGCGAAGTGGTTACGTATCAAGATATTTACGCGCGTTACAAGGATAAAAGTTTCAGTTGGGAAAACCTAGCCACCAACCGCTTGACCGTTGTCGGGCGCGGTACCACGTTCTACATCTACACCAACGACACGCTGATCGGCGAAGTGGACCCGACCCAGCCGCCCAAGCTTCCCATCCTGCCGCCGGAGCCGGAGAAGCCCGCCAACGCGAACGACGCGCAAGCGATGCAGCAATACAGACAAAACAAAGAGGAATACGACAACGTCGTCTCGCAGATGCAATATCAATATCAACAACGATTGCAGGCTTATAAAAAATCGGACAAAGTTTTCGAAAAAGGATTTATCGCCATGGTAGCATTGAGCGAATCGGGGCGCAAGACGCAATGCCAGTTCGATAACGGTTGGCTGTATTTGATCGGGCAATAGCCGTAATCCGAGATAATATGTCGCACTACGGCGGGCGTTCATGCGGCAGTTCAATTGCCATATGAACAGAAGCGGGGCAAATCCAAAAAACGATTTGTGTTATCATGAAAGAATGCGTTCGGAATCATCCGACGACAGCGCAGTTTTCATTTTGGAGAGAATGAAATGGCTAAATCTTCATTGATCGGAAAGACCCTCGGCAAACGCTACGTTATCGAGGAGATGCTTGGGCAAGGCGGCATGTCGGCGGTGTACAAAGCCACCGACCCTAACTTGAAGCGCGTGGTGGCGATCAAGGTCATCCACCCGCACCTATCCACCGACCCGGATTTCGTCAAACGGTTCGAAGAGGAAGCCGCTGGGGTGGCTCAGTTGCGGCATCACGGCATCATCCAAGTGCATGATTTCAACAAGGATGACGATCTCGACCTGTATTACATGGTCTTGGAGTTCGTGCCGGGCGAAACGATTCAGGATCACCTCAAGCGGCTCAACGATAGCGGACGGAAACTTTCTCCCACCAAAGCAATGGAATATATGGCGAGCGCCTGCGATGCGGTGGATTACGCCCATCAACGCGGGATGATTCACCGAGATATCAAACCCGCCAACCTGATGCTGAACACGCTTGGTCAGGTCATCCTCATGGATTTCGGCATCGCGAAGATCGTCGGAAGCCAACGGCACACCGCCACCGGCGCGGTAGTCGGCACGGCGATGTACATGTCGCCGGAGCAGATCAAAGGCGAGCAACCGGACCGCCGCACGGACATCTATTCGCTCGGCGTGACGTTGTTCGAAATGGTCAGCGGACACCCGCCCTTCGAAGCCGATTCAGCCATGACGTTGATGATGATGCACATCAACGACCCGGTGCCAAACCCGCAGAAACTCAACCCGGATGTGCCGGATAGTCTCGTGGCGATCATCAACAAGGCGCTGGCGAAAGATCCGAACGATAGATACCAGACCGCCGCGCAAATGGCGGCTGCGTTACGCAACGCGCTGGCAGGACGCGCCGCCGGTCCCATCCCCTCGGCGCGCTCGACGATGGTGGAAGAAACGCCGACTATGTCGAAGAGTGGAAAAGCCACCACGGTCGAACCGGTTGGAGTTCCGAGAGGAACCGTGGTGGAAAGTAGTCCCCAGCCCGCATACAAAGGGACGATGGTCGAGAGCGCGCCGCAACAGACTCCGTATTCAACGCCGCAAACCGCGCCGCCAAAGGCGAAGTCGCGCAGTATGGTTCCGATCATCGCGGGCGTGGCTATCTTTCTGCTTTGTCTCTTGGTTGGAGGAGGTTATCTGGTCAGTCAGTTGTTCAATAGTCCAGCGCTGACAGGTGAGCCCACCAACCCGCCGACGCAACAGCAAGCCGCGACCGAAGCACCGCTGGCGATCGTTGAATCCCCAACCTTGAGCGTGACCGATACGCCCGCAGCGACGCCGACGGAAGCGCTCCCACCGGGCCCGTACGTGCGGATCAATTCGATCACGATCGATGCGAATAACCGCTATGTTGTCGAATACGAAACGTTCGAGTTCACCGAATCGTTGCCCGGTATGCACATCCATTTTTTCTTCAACACGGTGCCGGTGGAAAACGCCGGCTCACCGGGTTCGGGTCCGTGGATCTTGTACGGCGGACCGCGACCATTCACCGGCTACCGCGTTTCGGACAAGCCCGCCGCGGCGACCCAAATGTGCGCCCGCGTGGCAAGCAGTAACCATTCATTAAACGGACTCGAAAGCGGCAATTGTGTGGACCTGCCGCCAAGCCCATAAACTTTGTTGTATTGCAAAACGGCGACTCGGATGAGTCGCCGTTTTTTTATTTCATCGCCCGCTTCGTGATCGAATCCAGCAGAAAATCAATTAGATAGTGATTCACTTCGTCCGCCGCGTCGAGGTGTACCCAATGCGTGGACTCGGGGAAGAGGATCAAATTCCTGTCGTCGCAATAGTCCATGCTGGGGCGGGCAAGACGATGCGTGAGCGCGAAGTCTTTCATCCCCCACATCATCAACGTGCGGACTTTGACCCGCATGTCCTCCGGCATCTTCGGCGGGAATTGAAACGCGGCACGATACCAGTTCAACATGGATGTGATCGCGCCAGGTTGCGACCAGGCTTCCTTGTATTTTTCGATGTCGGCGTCGGTAAATGTCTGCTTCTTGGCAGAGTTTCGCAACGCGCGAATCAACTCACGAAAATCGTTCGCCGACAGTATCTTTTCTGCAAGCCGTGGCAGTTGGAAGAACAACCAATACCACGAACGGCGGATCTGGCCAGGGTCGCGTTTCAGGGATTTGAGATACACCGCCGGATGCGGCGAGTTTAGGATCGCGAGTTTGTGTAATTTTTCAGGATGGGTCATGGCAAGGAGCCACGCGATGCCGCCGCCCCAATCATGCCCCACGAGGTTGACCTTTTCGTAGTCCAGCGCTTTGATCAAGCCCAGCACGTCGTCCACGAGGGTGACAACGCCATAGTCTTTTTTATCCTTCGGCTTGTCGCTCAGGTTGTAGCCGCGCTGGTCAGGGACGATGACGCGGCATCCCGCATCCACTAACGCGGGGATTTGTTTTCTCCATCCATACCAAAATTCTGGAAAGCCATGCAGGAGGATGACAGGGATTCCACTCTTCGGTCCCGCCTGAACGATGTGCAAGCGGACGCCATTCGTATTGATATAACTGTGTTCAAGTTCCATTCAGGTAGAGCCTCTACTTCTATGGACGCTGATTCACGCTGAAAACGCAGATTTAATCCTTTGAATCAGCGATTTCAGCGTTTTCACCGCACTTGCGTTCGGTGCAAGTGTCTGCGTCCCCATTTTTCTAAAACGAGGCGGGATTGTACCAAAGAATGGTAGGCGAACTTTAATTCTCGGTGAGCGTTTGGGTTGTTCGTAGGGGAATCGGAGGGGAAGTGTCGAAGAAAAACAAGAAACCAACTTGCAGATATATCATGCTGAAGATTTACTTAACCCAAAGACGACGGATGATGGATGCTCGGAAAAAGCAGTACTCGTTCTAAATTTCAGATCGCAGTTATTTACACCCATGATTATTAATCGTATCGTTTATCCTCCGAATATCATCACCTTATCTTTTTCGATCTGCCTGTTGAAGATTTTGTCGTTTTTTGCTTTTGTGGTACCAATTCATCTCTCAAACTGTACCGAAAATCTAACGGTATTTTCCCAAGATTTCCATCTGTGACAATGAAATCGCTAATTTTTACCCAGATTCTTATCTCCTCATTAAGAGTTTTAGGAATTGGGATGTTTAATTGTTTGAGCAAGTCAAACCTATAGAGATCAAAACTTGACCGTATTAGAATGGACATGTTTTTGACTGCCGGTATAGAGAGACTATACAATGCATAACCAAAAATTACTAAGACGAGTGACAGGATAAGATATTCTTGACAATAATTACTCGCATAACTTGAAATATCTTGCTGGCGCATTAGGGCAACACGATCTAGAGCCCAGACTCCGAAAGTTATCAAGCCGGTTATGAATGAAAGCAAAGAAGAATTCAACCAGAACAAAATTTCATTGTTCTTTTCTTCAATGGCGCTTGCCATATTCTGATGCAATATCGCAGATAAATGACACCACAAATGAACTCCCGCACGTAGACCATAGTTTTCACCATATTGCTGGCTCGCGCGAAGTATATTGCCTAATCTAGTTGGAAGGAGGTCTTCCTCGCGTAAAGAACCGATTAATACAAGATTGCTGTAATCCATCCATGCGCGATTATAGTATTTCATTATTGTATCCATCCGGTCAGATGAATTATTCATCTGAGCTTCTATTATTTTCGAATATTTTTTTGTCCTTCGTTTATGCGCTGGACGAAAAAACAAGGCAATTATCAATTTTCGGGAGTGTCGAATTGAGTGGGTGAACGAAGTCGGTAAGGTGAACAGGGTATTTTGGGAAGAGATGTTTTCTCAATTGGTGTTGGTTGAAATAGTAGACAAATAAACGAACGGTACAAGCCAATGTCAATGCATGCGGACAACGTAAAAAGCAAGCGAGGCGGGAGTATGTGCCGCCCATTGGGAATACAGCGTGAATACGGCGAGCAGAAGGATAAGCGCCAGCGGGATGGTCATGCAGCCTCCAAATTTGTTCGACTTTTTCATGGGAAACTCCTTTTTCACATCCTTCAAGTTGAAATCTTCCGGCTAAAAGCCGGTCAGAAAACGCGCGACATCCTGAATCCAATGAAATGCAATTGCAGATTCAAGTCCACGGCGACGCGCCAGGATCAGCGGCGGCAAGCCCCATAACAGCGCCAACACCGCTCCCATGCCCAAAGCAACCAGCGGCGACTGCAGGAACAGGTCGTCAAAATGGGAGTAGTTGTGAACCAGCATCGAGATCAACCCCGCCAGCCAGATTGCCTGATTGGGTAATGAGTTTCGTAATATCAGCCATAGCAGTCCCCACAGTGCGAAGCGATAGAGCACTTCCTCAACCACGCCCGGCTGAAGCGCGTCCAGCAGGGAAGCGAGGGGGTCTTGCCATTCGATGGGATGTCCCTGTGTGAGTTGTAACGCGAAGGCGTTCAGCGCCGCCAGCGGCAAGCCGACCGCCAAACCCACAAGAATTCCCCGCGCCGTTTCGCGCCAATGACCGCTCGCGGCGTGCAATGCCACTGGTCCGCCCATCCGCATGATCGTGAGTCCGCCCAGAGCAGACAGAAAGGTGAAGCCGCCGCGCAGCCATGCCTGTCCAAAACTGCCGCGCACAATTCCAAAAAATGGATAGGGCGAAAAGAGCGTGGCAAATAACATCCCAATGCCGATTGCCACACCCAGGACCAATGCTGCGATCCAATCGCCCCGCCGCAAAGCGCGATAGCCTTTCAACACCATGAAGATCGAGCCGATCACGGTCAGGGTTTCGAATACCTGGAAGGTGTACCAGTCTGTGAATTTGTTTGCCAACCAAGCGCGGGCGAAGAAAATTGCCAGAGCAGCCGCGCTTAGCAGGATGAGAGGTGTGTATTTATTTTTCATGGATTCGCCTCTTGGAGATTCTGATAAAGGCCGGTTTTAAAGTCTCCCCGGTCTTTTAGATACTGGTCAAAGAACGCGAGGGAAACTTTGTTTAACTCCCGCAAGTATGCAGTGGCGTCTCTGGTTGTTCCCCCGCCCTCAAGGATTCGGACAATCAGCGGGCTGGCAAGCGGGAGGTCCGTCAGGGAAAAGTGCCCCGCGCCGCGCAGGTACAGGTTGAACGCGTCCGCCTGCGGATCGAGGAGCAGATCGTGATTGCGCGCGTATTGCGTCCACTCGGAAAGATGGCTCCACGAAGCGTCCGAATATACGTTCAGAACGGGAACGGGGTAGGCATCCTGGATAAAAACAAATTCGCCGTTCTCGACGCCGACGATGTCGCAAAGAAATGGAGATTCAAGCGCCATGACCGCGTCGATGTCGCTGCGCTGCCTCGGAACTCCCAAGACCGCCGATCCGCCCAGGGAATGACCCATAACCCCGATTCTTTGGACATCAATCAGGTTATACACATCGCCAGCATTGCTGGAGGCTTTGCTCAAAATGGTATCCATTGCGAAATTGATGTCGCCGGTGCGGGTTTCCATCCACTCTCGATAATAGCGATAACTTCCCTGTTTATCGCGTTTCGCGTCCTCCTGTTGAAGTTGGCGAAAGTAATCCATGCTTACGAACGTGACATGCCCATTTTCATCTTCCGTCCAAAAGGCATGATATGGATGCCCGATGGATGCGATGACATAACCGTGACTCGCCAGTTCAAGGAACAACGATTCGTTGCTGTATTCTGTGCCGAGACCTCCGTGCGAAAACACGATCAGCGGATAGGTTTCATTACTATTTGGATTTTGGGGATACCAGAACGTGACATTGACTCTACGGTTTTCCCCGCTCTTCGAGAATTGTTCAATGCGGTTCTCATCCATGTATGTGTGACGGACAGTGGCTACTGTGTAGGGACCAGTTGGAGCTAACGGTTTATGCGGCGGGAAGATCAGAGCAGGAACCAGCGCGAGGAACACCAATAGCAGAGATAGGACAAATCTCGCCATAATGCGTCGCGCCGAATAATCCCTGACGTCCTTCCTGCGGATAAGCGTTAAGACACCATGCGCCGCCCAGAGGAATAGCAGGATAGTCAGACCATACCAGCGGAGATCCCACTCCAACACAGACACCAGTGTCAGAAGCAGAAAAACGATAAACGCAGCGATGCGCGTGCCGCTTCGAGCTTTTTCCTGAAGCGATTTTGTCGTCAGGCTGTAAATCGCCAATGTCAGTTCAATGATGATGGCAATGGTCAACACTTGGCTTCCCATAACGATGCCTTTCACATATCTCAGCCGCGCTTGCCAATGAATTCAGAAATGCCATGACAATTTTCAACCAGTTCTTTCAATCGTTGAATGAAGCGTGCGGCAGGAGCGCCATCCACAACGTCGTGGTCAACAGTGATCGTCAGGCACAGAAATTCGCGGTTTTCCAATTGACCATTTTTCAGAATCGGCTTTACGGCAATGCCTCCCAGCGTGATCTGAAGCGTGTGGTTCGACACAGGGATACCCCAGCCACCGCCCGCGCCGAACATGCCCACAGATGTCAGGGAGATCGTTCCATTCATTTCCTTCAGTAACTTCGGGTTTTTGAAAAGGACGACCAAAAAGAAACGGCGGACCAAGGCGGGCAAGCGAACAAACCAGCCGATGAAATTCGCCTCGCGTCCGCGTTCATGCTCGCTTTGGAACGCGCGGATTTCCTCATGGATGTCCCGCAAGGTTCTATGGTTGACCGCCCGAAGGATATGAGGACGGATGATTCTGCGTCCACCCGCTTCGACCTCGAACAGGGTGTTCACATCCACATCGTCGAAGATCACGAGTCGTTCCCGCCATGTGCGATATGCCTGCATGGTTTTGTTCTCATCCACAGCCCGCGCCACACAAGCCATGATGAACGCCGTTAATGAAAGCGCCTCGCCCGTCTTCATCTTATGCTCTCGAATCAGGCGGCGCGCGTCGGTGACATCCATTTCCACCAGCCCGTGGATCAAGTGTTTCTGCCGCGCCAGCCATCCGCCATCTGCCATCAAGCGGCGCAGTTTGGGGAATGGAACAATCTGATAATTTACGTTTCCCATCACGACGCTCCCAAATATTGCCTGACGACTTTCACCGCATTGCCGATTCCATCCTCCGAGCGGATGATCTTCCCGATGGACTCCGCCCGCTCCTTGACCGACGAATCGTTTGTCGCCCTTTGAATTGCCTCTGCCAATTTGGCCGCAGTCAACCCTTTGGCTTGAATCGGCTTCGTCCCCGCGCCCATTGCGTGGACTCGCGTCCCCCAAAAAAGTTGATCCACAATGAACGGCACGGTCACGGTTGGTTTCCCGGCGTGCAATCCTTCCGCGGTCGTCCCGGCGCCGCCGTGATGCACCACCGCCGACATGCGCGGGAACAGCCAGCCATGCGGCGCGGAGTCGAGCGCGAAGATCTGCGCGGGAACTTCCATCACGTTCATGCCTCCCCAGCCAGTGGCAAGGACGCCTCTCTTTCCGCTTTTTGCCAATGCCTCGATCACAAGTTGGGCATAGCGTTTCGGATTCCTTCCCGACATACTGCCGAACCCGATATAGACAGGCGGTTCGCCTTCCCTCAGAAAAGTTTCCAGTTCAAGAGGCGGTTGCCATTTGCACGCGTCTTCCTGAAACCAATAACCGGTGATGTGAACGTTTCCACGCCAGTCTTGCGGCTGAGGAATTACGGTCGGGCTGTACGCGCCGATCAACGGCGTCGAAACCAGAAGGCGATGAAAATCCGAGCCGTTTAATCGTCGCAAGCGATACCGCTTTCGGAACTCGTTCACGAGGGGTTGATACCACTGCCAGATCACCTCCAGCATCGCGAAGCCAGAGAGGCGGTTGAACATTCTGCCCATGTTCTTTTGGATGGGAAACCCGGGAGCGGGAAAATCTCCGGTCGGGAGCGTTGGCGTCGGTTCGATCAGCATCAGCGGAACTCCGCAGAGCTCGGCGATCGTTTTTCCGAACGGCGCAAACACAGCCAGCGTAATGAACGCTTCGGCTTCGCGGCAGGCTGTGAGCGCGTCCTCTGCCATTTGAACCGCAATGGGACCGAGCATTTTCCGCATGGCAGGGATGGATCGAAGGAAATTTCCTCTGCCCGATTCCATAAATTGTTGCCCGGTCTCGCCTGACATGATCGCCTGCACATCTCCCCGCAATGGATGAAATGCCAATCCCGCCTCCAGCACCAGATTGGCAAAGTTCTGCGGAGCCGCTATCCGCGCCTGCAAACCGTCTTGCTGCAAGCCTCTCCCCAGCCGGAGGCAAGGCAGAATATCGCCCTGAGAACCTGCGCCGAAGATCGCGATCCGAGTCATTATCAGACCCAAGCCAAAACGATCAGCCCAAATACATCACCCAACAGATGCGCCAGCCATACAACCCAAAGGTTGTTGTGGCGCGCAAACAACAAGCCATAGAATATGGAGGAGACGACGATCAGACCGACGTCGGTCAGCACAACCAGCCCAGGTCCCGGGGCAAAGTGTGCCAGCCCAAACAGAAGCGAGGCTACGCCAATGGCGGCTGGCGTACCGATAAATTGAGCCAGCCGACCCTGGATCAATGTGCGATAGGTCATCTCCTCGCCGATCAGTGAAAAGGCAAGCAAGGGCAGAAGGATGCTCCAACCGATTCCATTTTCAAATGGCAGACGTTCTTGAACATGAGCCAGATACTCAGGGAAATATACTTTTGCCCATAACACCGTCGCGGGCTGGATCACAAATCCCATGAACAGGAACAGAATCCAGTCGGCGCGCAGACTCGTCCAAAAGGTTCGACCATTGAAACCCAGATCGTTCCATGTCCGTTTGCGAAGAGCGCGCTCGATGAGCAGGTACGCCACAGGCAGGAGGGCAAAGAGAATCTTGGCGGATGGGATGAGCAACATGCCTGTCAGGGTGATGGCGGCAACAACGATCGTTTCGACTAAAATCCGAGTGGACTTCATGGACTCATCCTTTCGATTTCATGTGAGACCAGCGCCTGGCGGCTTCTATAATTTACAACTACAGTCACGAGCCATTTTGTTTTGAGGTGTCAACTGCCGCGGCAATGAACCAGCCAACGAAAACTCCGGCGAGGGCGCCTCCAACAATGCCAAGGGTTTGATTTCCAAGCGCCTGACCCACCGCAATGCCGAAGACGGCTCCAAGAATCATTCCCAAAACGACGTAGAGACCAAACAGCTTATCCATCTTTTCTCCTTTCTTTCTTGTTCGCCTCAACTCATTCGGCGATACTCCTGAATAACAACGCTGCCATCACAAGGTTCGCCAGCGTGATGATCGGAAAGACTGTCAGTTCCACCGCGCTGACCGTCGCTCCCACGCGCGCCATGTTGAAGCCCATCAGGCTGACGGCGATGCCCATCGTCAGGAACTTCATCAGGCTGACCGATGCGAGCATGTAGCCCCATGGTTGGCGATGTAAGAGCAGGCTGCCGGAAAGCACGCATAACGGAACGATGATGCCCAAATCCATCGCTTGGATGAACATACTGGTCACGTTTTCCAGCGCGGGGATCGCGCCTGACGTAAAGGTCGCGGCGATACGCCCCAGCCACGCCAGCGAAAGAAACGCGGCGGCAAAGAAGAGCAGACCGGCAATCCACCCGCGCGGAAGTTTTTCTGAGAATTGTGCTGGCAGAGTCTGCAAGTCGATTGACATCATGCTGAGGATGAAGGCAAACAGGCTGAGGCTGAACAGCGCCACATAGATCAGAAAGAACGGGTTGTACGCCGCGCCAAAGCACATCGTGATGTATGTGTAGAGAATGAAGCCCAGCGTGCCAGTCAGGAGCAACTGTCCGCGCAGAGAGCCGCGCAGCGTCAACCAGAAAGCGATCGCCAGCAGGGGCAATCCAAGAACCAGCATCACCAGATCATTGGCTTGCATCTGGGCGACGGAACTGAGCGTATCCCAGTAGTACAGGCCACGTGCGTTGATGATCACTTCCTCGCCGCGAAAGTTGGTCAGCGGGTAGGGCTGTCCTTCGCCGGGAAGCAGTCCCATCAGCACAGCGATCAACGTCAACGCCATGATTGCCGGGACAAGCCATTTGAGAGCAGGGATATTGTTCATGATTAACATCCTTTGTTCAATGAGTTAGCCTACTTCCCGATGAAAGGCGCAAGCCATAACCACACCAGAATGATGATGTTCAGGATGACTCCCGCAAAAGCGGCTTTCCAATCCAGGGCGGTGAGCGCCAACGAGAACACTGCCACACCCGTTAGCATGGGGCGATACCAATCCCAGCCCGCCAGTAATGCAACCGCGGCGGCGATAAAACCGATTGCCGGAACCGCCCAAAGCGCGCCGTAAATCGCAATTCCGTTTTCGCCCAGGTTCCAGCGACCGCCGAGTAAGGTGGTTTTGTAGGTCAATCCCTGCACTGTGCCGAGTTTCATATACGTAACCGTTCCCATCAGGTGGACAAGTCCATGCAGAATGAGCGCGATCGCAACAATAATGGATAAGGCTTTCATGAGTCCTCCTGTTTGTTGTGTGATACTACAAGCATCTGCTTCAATGAAGCGACAAACGACTCTGCCGGAAGTTGTTTGGAAATGAAACTGTCCAGGCTGTATTCCTTTGCCGACTTTTCATCCTCCGGCTTAACGCTGAGAGCTATCAGTTTTGTGGCAGGGCAACATTCACGCAAGGTGCGGATCAGTCGTTGGGGATGAAGACCGGGCAGGTTCCAATCCAGCAGGATAACGTCCGGGGCTTGCAGGCAAACTTGCGCAAGCAGGCTTTCTGCCGAACGCGCCTCGCCTGTGACCTTCATCCCTGACTGCTGTTCAATCATTAGGCGCAAAGCGTTCAGCACGTGCGTTTCACCTTCCGCGAGAAAAATCGTCTTCACATCGTTCTCCATATCCAATTCTGATTGCAGTTTAAAAGAGAAACTCTTCTGCCGCATCCGCTGACAGAAGAGTTTTCTGGTTGTGCTTTGAAACAGTCTTGAATCTGGTCACTTGACCAGGCGGTTTTGTAGGGCGATAGATACCGCTTCGGTGCGGCTAGTTGCATTGAGTTTGAACAGCACACTGCTGACGTGGAACTTGGCGGTCGAAACGCTGACCACCAGCCGTTCGGCAATTTGGCGATTGTTCAAGCCTGCCGTCATGAGCGTCAACACTTCGCGCTCACGCTCAGTTAGATCAGAACCTGGGGATGCGGTAGGCGTACAAGTAGATTGAATTAGTACACGGGTGGCTTCCGAGGCAAGGGTTGGTCTGCCCATTGCCGCCGCGCGAATAGCTCCCGCCAACTCATCGGCAGAAACATCCTTAAGCAGGTAGCCGATCGCGCCTGCCTGTAACGCACCTTCAACCATTTCCTTTTCCTTAAAACTGGTCAGCGCAACCACTTGGACGGTTGGATGTTTTTCACGGATCGCTCTCGTGGCAGTCACGCCATCCATGCCCGGCATCATCAAATCCATGAGAACAACGTCGGGCTGAACCTGTTGACACAATGAGACGGCACGCTCTCCACTCGCAGCCTCGCCTACCAACTCAAGATCGTCGTGCGCCATCAAAAAAGCGCTCAACCCGCTGCGGACAACGGCATGGTCGTCCACCAACATCACGCGAATAGCCTTTGTTTCGGTCATGATCCTTCCTCCTGATTCGGCGTTCGCCAAACCAATTCCAGATGAGTCCCCCGATGAGGTTGACTTTGAATCTCGAGCTGTGCTTTCACACTGAGGGCGCGCTCCCGCATAATACCCAACCCAATCCCTTTGAAATTAGACGCTTGCATATCGAAGCCTATTCCATCATCCTGTATGGTCAATTCTGCTTGATCTGGCTGACAATCTAACCTCACCGCCACTTGCGCGGCTTCGGCATGTTTGGCAATATTATTGAACGCTTCCTGGGCAATACGATAGAACGCTTCTTTGACTTCTACGGGTGGATTATGGAGGCAGTGACACTCATACTGGACTTGCAGTCTGGTGCGGGCGATAAAGGCATTGATCTGATGTCCGAGCAGATTGCCCAGGTCTGTATCCGCTAACGCGGCGGGACGTAACTCCACAAGTAGAGTGCGCATTTCCGAGAGCGCGCCGCGGGTCAATTGACGTAACTCTTCCAAACGACGACGGCCCTCATCGGGATTCCGCTCCCAAATTTTGGGCAGTACATCTGCAATCATGCTGGATGAAAATAAGGTTTGCGTGACCGCGTCGTGCAAGTCGCGCGCTAAGCGGTTGCGTTCAGCGGCGACGGCAAGTTGTTCGCTTTTCGCAAAGAGCCGCGCGTTCTCGATGGCGACACTCAGATGTTCGGCAATGGATTGGAATAACGCTAATTGTGCGGTCGAGAACGCGCCTCCCTGGGAACCGACGATCACCAATACCCCCAGCCTGCTTCCCCGACTTTTGAGCGGAATCAACGCCCCTGGCTCATGCAGACCTTCTTCCGGATTCGGAGCGACATATAGGGTTGTACCGCCCTCCAAGACAGACCGGCAAATCGAAAGCATTTTTGCCAAATCATCAGGCGCCACATCCTGCGCTGGCCGAAGCGAGTAGGGGATCAATTCGCCAGTACGTTCATCGAGCAGGATCGCCCCCGAACGGGACGCTCCCACCAAAGCGGCGATCAGGTCAAGGGTCGCTTCGAGCGTTTCCTTCAAATCCAATGAACGGTTGGCGGTAGCGGTTACATCCAACAAAACCTGTAGTTCACGCGTGCGTTCCTCGACAAGTTGTTCAAGAGTATGCTGTAACCTTGTCTGTTCGGTCACATCTACGGCAAAGTTCAGGATGCCTACGGTTTCCCCATTTTCGGTGAGCGGAGCAAGAACGATATTCCAATATGTAACTGTCCCACCTGATTCCAAACGGATTCCGTTTTCACGCACAACCTCACCCGTTAAGGCGCGTTCGAATAACGGCAGGATCAGCGCCTCTGTGCCGGGCAGGTGTTCAAAATAACCAACGCCCGGCGCGAGCGGCGCGCTGTAACGTGAAGCATAACGTGCCGCAAAACCACCCCACGTGGGGTTGTATCGTTGAATGCGGTATTGATGATCCAACACGGCAACCCCCATCGGCATCCGCTCGAAAAGCAAATTCAGGAGATTGAACTGCCCATTCAATTGGGGAACGGACGGTTCTTCAGCAACGGATCGAGATACAGTTTGCATCATGTCGATTCATTGTATCGGCATTTTTTCGATAGGAATATTTACGAATTTCCCTAAATTTACGCCAAATGACACCCTCGACACACAGAATATCGCCGGGCGGTTGTTGATAAAAAGCCGTGGAATATCAGCCAAATCAACTTACCTTTCAGGCGATAACTCTTAAGGACAGATGCCGAAAGTGGATGTTCTATTGCTGGGGTACGAAATTTTGAGGTCGGAACTTGTACCCGTATACCAGATATGTGCCCCACTGGATTGATCCGATTTCACACATAAGGCAGATAATAACTAATGCAACCCCGCTTCTCGAGCGCGAACGATTGCCTGGGCGCGGTCTGCCACCTGCAACTTACTGAAAATACTTGTGATGTGATTGCGAACTGTCTTGGGACTCAGCACAAGTTTCTGCGCCAGTTCCTGATTGTTGAGTCCCTGCGCGATCAGGCGAAGGATCTCCAATTCGCGTTCGGTCAACTCAGGAAAAGGCGGGGCTGATACGGGAGGCTTTGCACTTAACTCTTTGAAGTAATTCATCAGCCGTGTGGCAATCGCCGGACCAAACAATGCCTGTCCTTCTGCCGCCGCCCGGATAACGCTCAACACTTCTGTTGGGTCTGCGCCTTTCAGTAAATAGCCTCTTGCGCCAGCTCGCATTGCGTGAAAGATCGAGGCATCATCCTCGAGCATGGTAAGCATGACGATGCGCGTTTGCGGCTGTTTTTCAAGGATTTGTCCGGTCACTTGGATGCCGTTCAAACCTGGCATGTTGATATCCATCAAAATGACATCCGGCTCAAGTTCCTGACATTTTTTCAGGGCTGACTCCCCATCTTCCGCCTCCCCAACGATCTCAATATCATCTGTAATAGCGAGCAGGGCTTTGATTCCCTCACGGAATAATTTGTGGTCATCGGCGATCATCAATCGGATGTGCGTCATTCGGCATTTCCTCCATGAGCGACCAAGGGTAGTCTGGCGGTAATGCAGGTCCCGTGCGGTCGGACTGAATCCACACTGAGTTGTCCGCCAATCTCCTCCGCACGCGCCCGCATGGAACGCAACCCTATGCCAGCCCGGTAGTCCTTTGGTATCCCAGCGCCATCATCCTGAATTGAAACAACCAGCGTGTTCTGCTCAACCAGAAATTTTACGATACAGCGGTTTGCATGTGCGTGCCTGACCGTATTGCTCCAAGCCTCCAGAAGAATGCGATAGGCATTGACCTCCACCGCCGCCGGTAAGCGGGGCAATCCTTCTGACGGCGAGATAATTTCCAAAACCGGACTGCCGCTGTGGTTCCGCGCCAAATCCCGAACAGCGCCTGTCAATCCAAGTTGATCGAGTACCGGCGGACGCAGTCCATGCACTAGCCGACGGATATCCGTAACCGTCTGCTGGCTTTGCTGAATGACTTCTTCCACAAGACCCTCCGCTTTTTCGGGCTTTGTACGAATCATCTGCCGCGCTGCGGACAGCTTCAGCCCTTGGGCGGCGAGCATGGGACCCAGTTCATCATGCAGATCGCGGCGGATGCGCAAGCGCTCATCTTCGCGCTCATTAACGATTTGAGCGCGTGAGCGAATCAACTCCGTTTGCAGGCGGACTGTCTGTGCGGCTGCCCCAGCCTGCTGCGCGATACTTTCGATCAGGCGGAGATCTGCCTCCGAGAATTCCTCGTTTGGGGCGCGCCGCGCGACTCCGAGTCTGCCAATCCTTTCGCCGTGATACCCCAGCGGGAATGAAATCAAATCTTCTGTTTCAGCGCCGGAGAAAGCCGCTAATTTTTCACTGCCGTCCTGATCCAGCCAGATTGCCACATAGGGAATCTTGAGCGAATGGCTGATGGTCGTTGTAATGGACGGAAGCGCCTCATTCACCGAGGGGGTACTTTCCAGAGTCTGCGTCAGCCGCGAGAGCACAACATACGGATCGTCACGCTCTCCATACATCCAGCGGTTCACCGCGCGTTGCAAACGCTGGCGCAAAGGTTCGAATAAAATCGCAATGACTCCCGTCGCTAGGAAGGAAATCACCGGGTTGGACAAGCCGGTGAAAAATATATGCAGGATAAAAATAGTTCCCAAATAACCGAGCATCGTCAGAACGGAGAGGGAACCATAGACGAGCGCCCGGTTAACGATCAGTTCGATGTTCCACAGCCGGTAGCGCAAAATGGCAAACGCGATGGACAGGGGCAGGCAGGCTTTCAGCATTTGTCCTAGCGGATGCAGAACAAAATCAGAAAGAACCTGCATGGAGGCGTTCAGGCTGAAGAGCCTAGGAAAGATTTGAAGCATAAGTCCCGCGGCGCTTGCAATTGCGCCCCAAACGATCCAGCGAATCTGCTGGCGTTGTTGGAATGAGTCGGCGCGCTGATAGCGATATAACAGCGCCACCGCTCCTGTGACGATCCAGAACGATACCACCGAAATAAAGAGCCAACGCGGCAAATACCAGATGAGTAGTGAACGTTCAAAAAGCCCCAGCGTCAGCCAAAGTCCAAGGGTTAGAGCCAGCCCGAAGGTCAAGTTTGAGGCGAAGTGTCCGGCAGGGAACAAGTAAAAGAACAGGATCAGCAATCCGAAGCCGAATGCGAACCAGAGATCCAATCCATAAGGATTTTTTCCGCTGTGCAGACTGTTTGCTAGAGCCAGCACGGGAAGGGACAAGCCTGTCAAGAGTACGATCATCAGGAGGGCGGAGAGCAATGCTATCCAGTCATCCGAGCGATAGCGGACGATCACAACCGCAATGCCGATACACAGCACAGTCAGCAGAATCTCACTTGCCAGCGCAAAGATGACTGCAAATTGATCGGATAAGCCGTATTCGAGGAGAATGCCTCCTGCCCAGCTGCCGCGTGTGACTGTGATCTGTCGCGGCGGAAAATTGCCGGTCCGCACACTGACGGTGACAGGTGTTCCGATCTCACCGCTGAGCAGTTTGTCTGCTTGCTCAGTTGAGGTGATCGCCACCCCGTCCACTGCCAGTAAAATATCCCCTTCCAGAATGCCTGCCTGCGCCGCTGTAGAAACTGACTGCGGCGACAAGACTACCTCCCCTTGTTGATTTTGAATCAGCCATGCCTGAATATCGCCTCGATACAACTCATGGATCTCCCGGGCACGTACTGGCAGACCTGCAATGAATAATCCCAGAGCAACGAACGAGCCTGCCAACCAGAGAAGGCGCGCTGGGAACAGCCAGGCTGTTCCCAGGCGAGAGCTGATGTTCGATGCGGCAGGCGCTTGTCCCATGATCTACCTTTGATGAACGTTAGTGTTCATCCAACGTGGTTTATGGCACACAGGCGGCTTGTGACTGTAACCAATCCAAAGCAGCGCGGATGACCGGGTCTTTTTCTGTGGCGAATTTCGACCAGTCGGTTTCCACGAATACCTCTGGTGGAATGGGACCATTGTAAACCGTCCCGTTGCGGTCGAACGAATTTGCTCCACTGACAAAAATACTCGAACCGTCACTCAGATTTGTGTGTGTGATCAGCGTGGGCAGTCCGCGGGTAGGCTCGCCAAAGGAACGAACGTCCGCGCGTCCCTGAAATGCAACCAGCATCAACTCGCCGGCTGCTTGAGTTGCCGGGCTGACCAACAGCGCCACGGGAGCAAATTGTTTCGGCTTGTAGACCGAACCGTCAATCTCGCTCTCGTGACGGTATTCATTATTCCAGAACACCTCACCGTTGCGATAAGCCCAACCTTCCTGGCGACCATCGTTATAGATGAAACCGCCCAGTTCGCCCTCCCCTAGAATCGGACCGACTGCCGCAATGTACGACCAGACGTCGCCGCCCGGAATACGCCGCAGATCAACGATCCAGCCGCAGACTGGCGTTCGATCCATGCCTCGCATCAACTTTTGGACTTCTGTCGGGTATTGCAGGTGCGTACCGGATTCTAAGGTTAGTTCAAGGTAACCAATGCCACTCTCAGCCTCGCCCAACCGCTGACCAACTGGAGGATTGTAAGGGTTTACACCGGCTGTGATCTTGTCCCTGGCAACATTGACCTGCAGTGACTGCCCATCCCGTTGGATGACGAGTTGTTCCACAGTGGACGTATCGATCTCTTTCGCGTTGCAAGGCGGATAAGCATCCGCTTCTGCATAGGGAACCGGAGGTTGTCCATTGACCTGCTCGATTCGGTCGCCAACTTGCAACCCGGCTTTTTCTGCGGGGCTGTCTGGATCGATACGGATAATCACCCGATTCTCTGGATACAAGGTTTGGTAGCCGGTATAGAAATTGGGGATTTCCAAACTGGGAACCAGCAGCCAGGCATTGCCATCCTCCAGTTTCCGAAGCGCTTGGCAAATGGCAGGATATGTGTCGGCGGTTGTTTTAGCATTCGCAATCACCTCGGCTGTATCGCGGCGCAAGGCGGTCCAATCCACGTTGTCTTTCATCATGGCGTGGGTTTCAAGCCACTGAAAGGCGCCTTCCACATGTTGATCCGGCGGCAGTGGAACAGGTGTGGAGGTGGGCGCAGGCGCAATCGCACTGCAGGCGGACATGATCGAGGCAAGCAGTATTGCCGATAAAGATTTGAATTTCATTGTCAGAATTCTCCGTTTATTATGGCACAGAAGGTAATGGGGCAGGGATCACCTGCGGCGCCAAAACCGCTGAACGACCTTCAGTCGGTTCAGATGTAGCAACCGCTTGGGCTTGTGTAACCGGCGGTAGAGGCGCGGGAAAGGCGACCGGCGCATCGTTGGTCGCCATTTGTACCGTCTGCATGGATACAGAAGGGACAGATGGTTGCAATTCGATCTGGCGGCTAAAGCTCAGGATCAACATCAAGACTGTGAATATCGCAAACGCCATCAGTAAATGGGAAAATAATTGGGACTTTTTCTCGACCTGCACGAAATGGATGTTCATGGCTATCTCCAAAATTGTTTTATTCGATGTTCACACTATACAAGATAACCTGTCCTGTTGTCATGGTAGCAGCGTCCTAACTTAGTCCCATGTGGTAGTCCCCTTTTATGAAGTTTGTGGATGGACATCCCATCCAAAGAGATCAAACAACTTTTCCAGCCGCTGTTCGAGTCGGCGGGCAAACCGGCGGAGATGGGTTGAATCTATTCGCAGACGACGACAAAAGTTGGTCGGCGCTGTTCGATGTGTGAGTTTGTCGAGACAAAATCAGGAAGGAGGCGCGCGGAAAACAACGCGATGAACAAAAGACGAATCGTCTGTGCAAGTTTCGCAATTGCGCAAAGATTTGTTCATGGTATTCGCGTTGATAAATTTACAGTTTTGCAAAATCCACGCGACAATCATCGCCCCGCATTGACATTAACTCTCGCAATGGTACAATCTCTAAAATTTATTCACATCACAATTAAAAGTTAGGAAATCTAGAGGAGGATTTGCATGACATTGTTCAAGAGATTTACGTATGCTGTGATCTGCGCCAGCATGTTGATCGCCGCGCTGGGCGTACAGCCCGTTTTCGCGGCTGGCATCGTGGTGAACAGCGCCGCCGACAGCGTAGGCAACGACGGCTCCTGCACCCTGCGCGAAGCCATCACAAACGCCAACAACGACAACCAATCCGGCTCGACCGATTGCGCGGCTGGCGCAGGCGCGGACACGATCACCTTCGCGGGGAATTACGTCATCACGCTGGTTGGCAGTCAACTGCCCGCCGTCACTTCGCAAATCACCATCACGGGCAACGGCGCGGCGAACACCATCGTTCAAGCGGACGTCAATCCCAACACCGCCACCTACCGCGTCATTGAAGTGGGCAGTTCGGGCAACCTAACTCTGGATAGCCTGACCGTGCGGCATGGCAGGTGCAACGGCTCGTGCGCTTATGATTCAAGCAGCGGCGGCGGCATTTACAATCGCGGCACGCTGAGCGTGACGGACAGCGCTCTGTCAGGCAATTCGGCAGTTCGGGGCGGCGGTATTTACAATTACGCCACGCTGACCGTAACGGATAGTACGTTTTCAGGCAATTCAGCGACTATGACCGGGGGCGGTATTTACAATTACGACACTGCGACCGTGACGGACAGCGCTCTTTCTGGCAACTCGGCAAATTCGTACGGCGGCGGTATTTATAATTGGGACACGCTGACCGTGACGAACAGCGCTCTTTCGGGCAACTCGGCGGGGTTCGATGGCGGCGGTATTCTCAATGACTATACGCTGACCGTGACGAACAGTACGCTTTCTGGCAACTCGGCAGGGGCTGACGGCGGCGGTATTGAACATGATGGTAGCGACCTGATCGTGACAAATAGTACGCTTTCTGGAAACTCGGCAGGTGACGACGGCGGAGGTATTTACACTGCCGGAACGGCGACCGTGACGAACAGCGCTATTTCGGGCAACTCAGCAAATTATTGGGGCGGCGGCATTTACAATGATGGCAGCGCGCTGACCGTGACGAACAGCACGCTTTCGGGCAACTCGGCAGCGAACTATGGCGGCGGTATTTTCAATGATGGCGGCGCCCTGACCGTGACGAACAGTACGCTTTCAGGAAACTCGGCATTTCAAGGCGGCGGTATTATCAATCTTGGCACACTGAATTACAGCAACACCATCATTGCCAACTCCACAGGCGGAGATTGTATTAACGTTAACACAATCGGCACGAACGTCAACAATCTGGTGCAGGATAACACATGTTCCCCTTTGCTGAGCGGCGACCCCAACTTGGGTCCGCTGGCGGATAACGGCGGTCCCACCCAAACTCACGCCCTGCAATCCACTTCCCCTGCGATTGACGCGGGGAATGCAGGGGCATGTCCATCCACCGACCAGCGCGGCGTGACGCGTCCGCAAGGCGCGGTCTGCGACATCGGCGCGTATGAATATTCAACCGACACAACCTTCCCCACCGTGGTCTTCACAAATCTGATCGCGTCTTACGCTGCGGGAGCAGGTCCCAGCAACTTCACCATCAACTACAGCGAAAACGTCTACGACCCGGCGGGCAATACCAACCCCAACGATGTGACCAACCCCGTCAACTACCTGCTGGTGGAGGACGGCGCGAATAACGCCTTCAACACCGTCTCCTGCGCGGGCGGTTTGGCTGGCGACGATACGCAAGTCGCCGTCACAGGCGTGACCTACAACGCGGGTCTGTTCACCGCCACCGTCACCCTGAGCGGACCGGTCCCCGACGGGAACTATCGCCTGTTCGTCTGCGGCACCACCTCCATCGCCGACCTGTCGCTGAACGAACTCAACAACGGGCTCTCCGATTACACCTTCGACTTCGTCGTGGGAACGGCGGCGACGACCACCACACCTTCGGTCACCGCTTCTTCCCTGCCGAAGACTGGTTTCGCCCCACACAAAGTGACACAACTCCCAGCCCAGCCCGCCAACCTTGCCTACGCCGCACTGGGCGACCTCTGGCTGGAGATCCCCTCCCAAAATATCAAATCCAACATCGTCGGCATTCCCCAAGCGGACGATAAAACCTGGGATGTGACCTGGCTCGGCAATGACACAGGCTGGCTGAACGGCAGCGCCTTCCCGACCTGGAACGGCAACTCCGTGCTCACCGCCCACGTCACCAACGCCAGCGGCTTGTCCGGTCCCTTTGCCAACCTCAAAGACCTGAAGTACGGCGACCAGATCATCGTGCATTTGTCCGGGCAGAAATACATCTACGAAGTGCAAGACTCGCGCATGACGCGTCCCTACTCCACCAGTTTCGCCTTCCAATCCATGCAAGACCATCCCTACCTGACGCTGATCACCTGCCAGGGCTACATCCCCTTCTCTAATGCCTACTTCTTCCGCCGCATCGTCCGCGCTGTACTGGTGGAAGTGAAATAAAAAAAATCGTATGGAGGATTTGCATGACATTGTTCAAGAGATTTACGTATGCTGTGATCTGCGCCAGTTTATTGACCGCCGCGCTGGGCGCGCAACCCGTCTACGCGGCGAGTATTATTGTAAACAGCGCCGCCGACAGCGTAGGTGTTGACAGCTCCTGTACCCTGCGCGAAGCCATCACAAACGCCAACGGCGATAACCAATCCGGCTCAACCGACTGCGCGGCTGGTTCGGGCGCGGACACGATCACCTTCGCCGCGGACTACACCATCACGCTGGTCGGCAGTCAACTGCCCGCCGTCACTTCGCAAATCACCATCACGGGCAACGGCGCGGCGAACACCATCGTTCAAGCGAACGCGGCGCCGAATACCGCCACCTATCGCGTCTTTGAAGTGAGCGGTTCGGGCAACCTGACGCTGGACAGCTTGACCGTGCGGCATGGCAGATGCAACGGCGCGTGCGCTTATGATTCAAGCAGCGGCGGCGGCATTTACAATCGCGGCACGCTGAGCGTGACGGACAGCGCTATTTCGAGCAACTCGGCTGGTTGGGGCGGCGGTATTTCCAATCTTGGTTCTGGTGTCCTGATCGTGACAGACAGTACGCTTTCAGGCAACTCAGCAACTACGGATGGCGGCGGCATCTTCAATCGGTCTAACGTCGTGCTGACCGTGACGAACAGTACGCTTTCGGGCAACTCGGCAAGTCGAGGCGGCGGCATTAACAATTGGATGCTTGGCACCTCACTAAGCCTGACGAACAGTACGCTTTCGGGCAACTCGGCATCTTTTTTGGGCGGCGGTATTTATAATGAACGCATACTGAATTACAGCAACACTATCATCGCCAACTCCACAGGCGGGGATTGCGCTTCTTTCTTCGGCGGAATAATCGGAACCAATCTCAACAATCTGGTGGAAGACGGAAGTTGCTCAACAAACGGGGTTAACTTCCTGAGCGGCGACCCCAACCTGGGTCTGCTGGCGGATAACGGCGGTCCCACCCAAACTCACGCCCTGCAATCCACTTCCCCTGCGATTGACGCGGGGAATGCAGGGGCATGTCCATCCACCGACCAGCGCGGCGTGACGCGTCCGCAAGGCGCGGTCTGCGACATCGGCGCGTATGAATATTCAACCGACACAACCTTCCCCACCGTGGTCTTCACAAATCTGATCGCGTCTTACGCTGCGGGAGCAGGTCCCAGCAACTTCACCATCAACTACAGCGAAAACGTCTACGACCCGGCGGGCAATACCAACCCCAACGATGTGACCAACCCCGTCAACTACCTGCTGGTGGAGGACGGCGCGAATAACGCCTTCAACACCGTCTCCTGCGCGGGCGGTTTGGCTGGCGACGATACGCAAGTCGCCGTCACAGGCGTGACCTACAACGCGGGTCTGTTCACCGCCACCGTCACCCTGAGCGGACCGGTCCCCGACGGGAACTATCGCCTGTTCGTCTGCGGCACCACCTCCATCGCCGACCTGTCGCTGAACGAACTCAACAACGGGCTCTCCGATTACACCTTCGACTTCGTCGTGGGAACGGCGGCGACGACCACCACACCTTCGGTCACCGCTTCTTCCCTGCCGAAGACTGGTTTCGCCCCACACAAAGTGACACAACTCCCAGCCCAGCCCGCCAACCTTGCCTACGCCGCACTGGGCGACCTCTGGCTGGAGATCCCTTCGCAAAATATCAAATCCAACATCGTCGGCATTCCCCAAGCGGACGATAAAACCTGGGATGTGACCTGGCTCGGGGACGACACAGGCTGGCTGAACGGCAGCGCCTTCCCCACCTGGAACGGCAACTCCGTGCTCACTGCCCACGTCACCAACGCCAGCGGCTTGTCCGGTCCCTTTGCCAGCCTCAAAGACCTGAAGTACGGCGACCAGGTCATCGTGCATTTGTCCGGGCAGAAATACATCTACGAAGTGCAAGACTCGCGCATGACGCGTCCCTACTCCACCAGTTTTGCCTTCCAATCCATGCAAGACCATGCCTACCTGACGCTGATCACCTGCCAGGGCTATATCCCCTTCTCTAATGCCTACTTCTTCCGCCGCATCGTCCGCGCCGTGCTGGTGGAAGTGAAATGAAAAAAATGATGTTCTTGCGATATAACCTGTGAGATACGGCGGTCTGTCTGTAGCAAAGTGCAGGCAGACCGTCTTCTTTAAATAAGTGGAGGGAATGTAGAGTGAATCAGCAACTCTTCTTGTACAACATAGTAACTGTCAAACAAAGCGCTTGGCTTTAATTCAATGCGAGAACGCCTCCTCCACCGCCTGCTCGATGGTTGGACTTGATTCCTCGCGCGCGGGTAAGCCCGATAATAATTTCTGCGCGCGATCTTTTGTGCTGTGCAGCGCCGAGGGGCGAGAGAGGACGAGGGTCAGCCACCCAGCCGCAATGGTGGGATTGAAGCGGAGTTCCAAAGAGGCGAGTCCCGCGAGGGCTTGGAGAATCAGCGGCTCGGAGTGGATGTCACGCGCGAGGCGCAGGGAGTCCAGCAAAGTTGCTTTGGCTTGCGCGTCGTCGCCTGCGCGGAGATGCGTCTCGCCGAGATAGACCAGGGTTTGGGCGATATCCCAGCCTTTGTAGGCGTCGCCAAAAATTTCGAGACTCTTTTGGAGGTGGGCGCGGGCTTCATCGCATTGACCCGCCGCGAGGGACGCGAGACCGAGATAGCGATAGGCTGTGCCCATGCCCCAGCGATTTTTTGTGCGCCCGCACAACGCGAGACTCTCGCGCATCGAGGCGATGGCTTCCGCGTGCCGACCGAGCGCGACCTGCGTTTCGACGAGAAAATTCAAACCGAGCGAAATGGAATGGGGATCGCCGAGTTCACGCCAGAGTTTCAAGCCCGCCTGCATTTGATCGTAACCGTTTTGGTAATCGCCGAGAAAACTATCCACGTGACCGAGGTTGTAAACGCCGTAGGCGGTGAACCACGGATCGTTCGTTTCGCGCGCGTAGACCAAACCTTCTTCGATTAACCGTTTCGATTCGAGATACGCGCCGCTCAGGTGCAGGAGCGTGCCGCTGAAGATCAACGCGTCGGCGAGGAGGGCGTGATCGTTCACTGAACGCAGGATGGCGATGGCTTCGTTGTAAAGGCTTTGCGCGCGAGGGAACTGCCCCGAACGGAAACACAGCAAACCTTGTTGCACAAGCGCCGTGCCGAGGATTTGATTCAACAATGCATCGCGCGGTTTTTCCTGCACGGCGCGGACGAGCAGTTCGAGTTGTTCGATGCCTTCGTAGATCAAGCCCGCGACTTCAAAGTACCACAGGAAAGCGCGCACCGATTTGCGAATCCATTCAAACTTGCCGTGCTTCACGCCCCATTCCCACGCGGCGCGCAAGTTGTCCAGTTCGAGAGTCATCTCGCGCGCAGAATCCTGTTGCGCGGCACTCTTCAATTTTCTTTCATGTTCCGCCGCGAAGCGCAGATAAAACTCGCAGTGACGGGCGCAGGTTTCGACGCGGCGCGCTTCATCTTCGTCGAGATGATTCCACGCGTACTGGCGGATGACCTCGTGCAGATCGTAGCGTCCCTCTTCGTTGCGCCTCACCAACGACTTGGAGACGAGCGACGATAACATGGGCAGGGTCGCGCCTGCAACGGTTTGCGCGGCGAGGCGGTCGAATCCGCCGCGGAAGACGGAGAGGCGACTCAATGTGCCGCGCTCCGCGTCGGAGATCAATTTCCACGAATGATCGAAAGACGCCTTCAACGAACGATGGCGTTCGGGCAGGTTGCGCATGGAGACTGCCAGAAAATCAATGTTCGATTCGATCTCGCGGGCGATCTCCGCGCACGAAAGCACGTTCACCCACGCGGCGGCGAGTTCGAGCGCGAGCGGAATGCCTTCCAACATGCGGCAGATTTGCAACAGCGCGGGTTTGTCGGTGTCGGTCAGTTGAAATTTCGCATCGGCGCGGCGCGCCGCCTGCAAAAACAAAACCGCCGCGCTGTACGATTCGATCTCGCCGTGTTCGTCCAGCGGCGGGACGGGCAAGCCGCGCAAGTCGAACGTCCATTCGCCCTGCAAGTTCAACCGTTCGCGCGACGTGCAAAGAATCTTCACCTTCGGAATTCGCTGGAGAATCTCCGCGATCAATTCCGCCGTCGCGGGCGAACCCGCCAGCAGATGTTCGAGATTGTCCAACACGAGCAATGCAGATTTTTGAATCGTGCGCGCGAGGTGGGCGAACAATTGCTCCTGCGCGTCAACGGGACCCGAGAAGGAATACTCGAACGCTTCCGCGATCGCAGGGACGATTGACCCAGCCGAGTTGACCGACGCCAACGGGACGTAATGCACGCCGTCGGGAAATAGTCCGCGCTGGCGATTCGCAAATTCGATTCCGAGCCGCGTCTTGCCGATCCCGCCTGGACCGACGAGGCTGATGAGGCGGCAGTCGGCGTTGGCGAGCAGGTGACCGATTCCGCCGAGCTCGTCTTCGCGTCCGATCAGCGGCGTGGGCGGCGCGGGGAGAGTCGTTTTCGGCGTGGATAAAGGAATCGGGGAAACGGAAGCCAGCCCCACGTCCGATTTGATGCGGCGCGCCACTTTGAGAAACATCTCGCGTTCGGCGGTCGGAATCTCCAGCGCGTCCGCGAGCAGTTCGGCGATCTGAGTCGAGGGGCGGCGCTCCTCTGATTCGATTTTTTCGATGGTGGCGAGCGAACAGCCGACGCGCTTTGCCAATGCGCTCTGTGTGAGATCGAGCGCTTTGCGGCGTTTCTTGATCCACAGACCGAAGGGCAGGTCGGCTTGCATGAGGATATTTTAACGCAGTGCGACAAAGTTTACTTTGTCCCTTTTACCGCAAAGCGCGCTTCGTCCCTTTACCGCAAAGTGAACTTTGCGGTACTGTTTTGTACGGGTTTTTGTGCGGGTGAATTCGACCCGCAATGATCGAAAATGCGCGATACTGTAATCATCGGCAAAGGAGTTGACATGAAAAACTTTCTCAAACGTCATTCGCTGGTCGTCGGTCTCGCGTTGATGTTCCTCTACACGTGGACGATTGACCTCTCAAACTCAGGCGTCCTGCCGTTCAAGGTCCCGTTCGCGGTCGCCCTCACGCTCGGCTGGGGCTTCATCTTCGTCTCGGTCTTCATGACGTGGGCGACTCTCGGCAAAGATGCGCTGATCGCGTTCCTCAAACGCCTCCTGCTCTGGCGCGTAAATTGGAAGTGGTGGATCGTTGCCCTTCTGCTTTTGCCCGCTCTGGGATTCGCTTCGGTTCTCCTGACCTTCTGGCTGACTCGTGTCCCCATGGATTTTTCCCGCCCGATGATTCGCGACGTCGTCCCGCTCGACGCGCCGTTGCTCGCGCTCGTCCTTCCGTGGCTGATCTTTGAAATCCTCACCAACGGAGAAGAATGGGGCTGGCGCGGTTACGTCCTGCCGCGCTTGCAGGCGAAGTACAACGCGTTGACCGCCAGCCTGATCGTCGGCGTGATCTGGAGCGTGTGGCACCTGCCGAAATTTTTAGGGACAGGCTTGAGCGGCGAACGATCCTTCGCGTGGTTCACGGTCGCTCATCTTGCGCTGGCGGTTTTATACACCTGGCTCTACAACAACTCGCGCGGCAGTCTTTTGCTCGTCATTCTCTTCCACGCAACGCAAAACACCGCAGGGATGTTCCTGCCTGGCGGGTTCGCTGTCCGCGGCGGGATCGTGGATAACATGTTGATCGTGCTGTACGTTGTCGCGGCTATCGTGGTCGTGATCGTTTCAGGCGCGGAGAATCTCTCGCGGACGGAAAACAGGCAAATGCAGGAAGCGGTATGATCGCCTCAACTCACGAACACTTCACCGCATGGCTGACCGAATACGGTCGCGCCAGCGCGGAGAACGATCCGCAAGCCTCTGCGAATCTCTTCGCGCACGACGCCCGTTACTACGAAAGTCCATTCGATGAGCCGATCGTCGGGCGCGACGCCATTTACGAATATTGGAAGAAAGGCGCGCAATCGTTGAAGGACAAAGAATCTTCGTTTGAGATTCTTTCCATGCAGGATAACCGCGGCATCGCGCGTTGGCAGTCGTCATTCACCGTCATTGAATCGGGCAAACGCCTCGCGCTGGATTGTCTGTTCGTGACGGAGTTCGATGAGGAGGGGGTGTGTCACACCTTCCGCGAGTGGTGGCATATACGAGAGGTTTAGTACCGCAAGATTTATCTTGCGACGGCGCGAACTGAAGTTCACGGTACGGGATTTTTGTACGGCTTTTTGTGCGGGGAAACCAGACCAAAAACAAGGGCGGACGCGCAATAATGCGAGCATCGAAAAAAAAATTACCAAAGGAGAAATATCATGGCTATCTTATCCAACTTCTATGTCATCCTCATCTTGCGTGTCCTGCACGTGGGCGGAGGAATCATGTGGGTGGGGAGCGCGGCGTTGTACCTGCTGTTCCTTGTCCCTGCCGCGCGCGCCTCGCAATCGGCGGGACAGAAATTCATGCAAACGCTTGGACCGAAGTTCGGCGCGATGATGGGACTCGTCACCACGATCACTGTGCTATCGGGCGCGTTGCTCTATGCACGCTTCGCGATCGGCGGATTGAGTTTCATCTGGACGACGGGCGTGGGCTTGGGGTTCACAGTCGGCGGGATCGCGGCGCTCGCCTCGTACGCGATGGGCGTCGCCGTCCTCGGCAAAACACAGGAGCGGATTGGAAAGCTTGGGGCAGAGATGGCGTCCGCGCAGGGCGCGCCGAATCCCGCTCAGGTCCAGGAAATGAACCGTTTGCAGTCGTCGTTAATGAAGGCGTATCAGTTCGACTTCGTCCTGCTCGTGATTGCCATGCTGGGGATGGCGGTCGCAAGGTATTTATAAAGGGCATAAGTGACAGTCACCTTGGAGGTGACTGTCACTTGGACAAAATCATGATCGCTCGAATCTGGCGCGGCATCCTCCGCGCGAACGCCGCCGAAGAATATCTGCGATATTTGGGCGAACGCGTCCTTCCCGACTATCGAGCGGCGCGCGGCAACCAAAGCGTTCACATCCTCCTCGACGCGCAGGGGGAGTTTGTCACCGTCCTCCTGCTTTCGTTTTGGGAATCGCGCGCCGCGCTCGAAGCCTTCCGCGACCCGCATAAACCAGATGAGTTCCTGCTGGCGTCCGAAGCCGCGACGGTGTATGAGGTGATCGCAAACGAATCGTCTTGAAACGCGATGAAATAATAGCTGGTTTTTGTCGTACAATGGAGTCGAGGTTCCCACAGAATGCCCGATCTGTTGCTGGCAACCAAAATCCGCCTGCCGCTCTTACGGCATAATTTTGTTTTGCGGAAAAAAGCCCTCAGGCAATTAAATGAAGGGCTTCAAGAGGGGCGATTGCTCACGCTGGTTTCCGCGCCTGCGGGGTATGGAAAAACAACGACGCTCCGCATGTGGGTGGAGGAGGCGGGCTGTTCCGTTGCGTGGGTCATTCTCGAAAAATCGGATAACGATCTGAAACAATTTCTCGTGTATGTGTTGACCGCGTTGGGGAAAGCGGTGGAAGATCTCGGTCAGGCGGCGCTGGAGACGGTTGAGAACGCGCAAGAGATCGATCTTCCATCAGCGCTGGGATTATTGATCAACGATCTGCACGGACTGGACGAACCGCTCATCCTCGTTTTGGAGGAGTACAACCTGATCGAAAACGAGGCGATCGATGGATTCGTCGAAGCGATTCTCAATCAGGCGGTCGCCAACCTGCATCTGGTCATCGCCACGCGGGAGGATCCCAACCTGCCGTTGACGCGCCTGCGCGTGCGTAATCAACTCACCGAGATTCGCGCGGTGGATTTGAGTCTCTCACTCGAGGAAGCCTGCGAATTTTTCACGGTTGTGATGGGGGTCAACCTGACAAAACAGGAAATGGAGATCCTCAGGAATCGGACGGAAGGTTGGGCGGCGGGATTGCAACTCGCGGCGCTCTCGTTGAAGGAAAGCGGGGATCGCGCAAAATTCGTAGAGGCGTTCCACGGCACGCATCGTCATGTGCTGGATTATCTGATCGAAGAAGTGCTCAACAGCCAGTCGGAGGAGACGCGCGCCTTCCTGCGCCGCACGTCCATCCTGGATAAGTTATCTCCCGCGTTATGTGAAGCCGTCACCAAACAAAAAGACAGCGCAAGAATTCTTCATCATCTGGAAACCAATAATCTCTTTCTGGTCTCGCTCGATGAAGAGCGGACATGGTATCGCTATCATGCCCTGTTTGCGGAACTGTTGCGGAATCAACTCTTACAGGTCGAGCCGACTCTTGTGGATGTTTTGCACGAACGCGCCGCAGATTGGTTTGAGGCGAACGGCTTCATTCAGAAAGCGGTGGAACAAGCCTTTCAAATTTCCCATGGCGATGCCGCCGCAAGGCTGATTGAACGACACACGCTTCCCCTGTTGTATCAGGGAGAGGTCGCGGCGGTTTTGGGATGGTTCGACAGATTATCGGAACCGCTGACTCAATTCTCTCCCATGATGTGCATTAACAAGGCATGGGCGCTGGCGTTGATGGAGCGGCAGGCGCGCGCAGAGGAGGTCCAGCAGGTGTTGCAGGCGGCGGACGAGGCTCTCGATCGAACGAACGCAGACACATCCCTGCGGAATCTGGTTGCGGGACAAGCCGCCAGCATTCAGGCATTCCTCATCCAAACATCGGCGCTAGCGAGCGGACAGCCCGAGAAGTTGATCGAGATGTCTCAAAAGGCGCAACGCCTCCTGCCCGAAAATGAAAAAGCCATTCGCGGCGTCAACGCCTTGAACATTGGGTATGCATACATGGCGCTTGCCGATCTGCCCTCCGCCGAACGGTTCGCCCAACTCGCCTTTGAGGACGGCATGGCTGGGGGCAATCTGTATGCCGCCCTTTACGGACCGATCACTCTGATCACCATCGCCAAAATCAGCGGACGACTCAAAGATGCCTTGCAGTTGTGCGAAACGAACATCGAACACTTCAATCGTGTGTTGGCAGGGCAGAACTTCCCGCCCATAGGCGCGCTGTACATCCTCAAGGGCGAAATCCTTCTGGAAGAAAATCATCTGGCGGAGGCGGAAACAGCGTTGACGCAGGGCTTGAGTCTCGTGCGCTGGGCGGGGGAATTCGAGGCGCACCTGAAAGGCTATTCTTCTCTGGCGCGCCTGCGTTCAGTTCAGGGCGATGAAGCGGGAACGATCGAAAGCCTGAAATTTCTCGAAGAGACTCGACCCGAATGCGTTCCATACGCTCAGGCGTTGCGTCATCGTTTGTCGTTGAGCGATCGGTCTGCCTCTCAAGCCAATCTCGAAGAGGCGCGTCACTGGGCAAAACAAGCAACGATCAAGTTTGACGACCTGCCCGACATCACGGGCGTTGACCCCGTGAGCGAGATCAATTTTCGGACATATGTGAGCGCGGCTCACGTCCACGCGCGGCTGGCGGCGCACGACCAGCAGGCGTATCCGCTGGCAGACATTCACGCATATTTTGCCCGACAGGAAAAATTCGCCGAGACGAACGGACTCTTTGGCTGGCTGATCGAGATGTGGATTTTGAGGGCGTTGATGTATCAGGCGGAAGGAAAAGCCGACGACGCGCGCCGCATGATCCAGTCCGCGCTGGAGGCGGCTGCCCCCAGGGGATACTTCCGCATCTTTCTGGATGAAGGCTGGCTCCTGCGTCCCCTGCTTGAGTCTACGGGACGGCTTCTCAAGAACGCCGACCTCGCCGCCTACGTCAAACGCCTGCTCGACGCCATGCCAGAAGAATCCGCCAAAGCCCAAGCCGCGCCGAGGGGCGTGGATCATCTCAGCGAGCGGGAAATCGAAGTGCTGCGCCTGCTGGCGTGCGGGCAAAGTTACAAAGAGGTGGGAGAGAATCTCTTCCTCAGCCTCAACACGGTGCAATTCCACGTTAAGAGCATCTATCGCAAACTCTCGGTCAACAAGCGAATGCAGGCAATCGAAAAAGCGCGGGAGATGAAGTTGATATAGGTTGTACCGTACTGCAAACTTCAGTTTGCACCGCGAAGGCAAGATAAATCTTGCCGTACTGCTGCGAACCACATCTTTTTTGACCGAAGAACCACATATTCCTGTGGTTCTTTTTTTTGGCTTGCGCCCTAGAATGTGCCGCAACATTCACGTTATGCACAGAGGAGAAGCAAACCATGAAAACAAAACTTTTCTTTCCCAGCCTGATACTGCTGACAGCCCTGACGCTTGTCGGATGCGGTCCCAGAGCCAGAGTGGGGGCGTTGCAGACCGAGACCCAAACAGTCGAATTAGACGGCGCCGAGTCGGTCCGTGTCGAGATCATCTTAGGCGCAGGCGACCTGACGGTGTCTGGGGGCGCGGAAAATCTGCTGGACGCGCATTTCACCTATAACGTAGCCGTATTGAAGCCACAAGTGACATTCACAGACGACGTCCTTGTAGTTCGGCAACCCGATACCGAAGGTTTGCCAAACTTGCAAAACATCACGGACTTCCGCAATGAATGGAACCTGAATCTCCACGATGAAGCGCCGATGAATATGAGCATAAATATGGGCGCCGGGAACAGCTCTCTGCAATTGGCTGGCTTGTCGTTGACTGGGCTCGATGTGAGTTTGGGCGCGGGCACAAGCACGCTCGACCTGAACGGCGACTGGACGCAGGATGTGGACATTACAGTAGATAGCGGCGCGGCTGACATCATCGTACGCCTGCCAAAAAATGTCGGCGTACGCGTGGAGGTTGATCGTGGTCCGACGGCGATTTATGCGTCGGGTTTGACGCAGAACGATAACGTCTACGTCAACGCCGCTTACGGTACGTCCGAAGCGACGCTCGATATCAAGATCGAAGCGGGCGTAGGGCTGATCAGGCTGGAAGTTGAAGAGTAACACCTCCAATTAGCGGAGACGGTCAATCGACAACCTTAATCCTGACGCAAAAGGAGAAAACAACATGAGTTCAACTGATTTGGTAATCAACACGGAAAATTTGAGCAAATCTTTCGGCAAGATTCATGCGCTCAAATCGCTCGACCTGCGTGTTCCCCAGAAATCCATCTTCGCCTTCCTCGGACCAAACGGCGCAGGCAAGACCACCACGATCAAGTTGCTGTTGGGCTTGCTCAAACCGAGCGGCGGAGGCGGCAAAATCCTCGGCATGGATATCGTCCACGACAGCGTGGATATCCGCGCCCGGGTCGGATACCTGCCCCAGGATGCCCGCTTCTACGAGCACATGACCGCCCGTCAGACGCTCGAATACACTGCCCGGTTCTTCTATGCTGGACCCCAATCGGAGATCAATAAACGCGTCAACGAGATGATCGAACTGGTCGGGCTGGAAGGCAAAGCAGACCGCCCGATCAAAGGCTTTTCCGGGGGCGAGCGTCAGCGGTTGGGAATCGCTCAAGCGCAGGTTAACTATCCCGACCTGCTGATTCTGGACGAACCCGCCGCCAGCCTCGACCCACAAGGTCGGCGCGATGTACTCGAAGTGATGTCGCGCCTTCGCAAACACACCACCATCTTCTACTGTACCCACATCCTGGATGACGCGCAAAGGATTAGCGACCAGGTCGCCATCGTCAATCATGGCAAACTGATCACGCAGACATCCGTCAAAGAACTGCTGGCAGGCACGGGCGATTTGATCTATTCAGTAACGCTGAAGGGCGATGCCCAGAGCGCTTACAGCCATATCATGCAGCATCCCTGGATCTCGCAGATCAAAGTAAGCCAGGCTGGGGAAGAAACCCACTGGCAGGTGAGCGTCACCGACGATATTGCGGCTAAAGATCAGTTGATGGGACTGCTGGTATCCCAGGGCTTGAAAGTTGCCAACTTCAGCCGCCAGGAACAAAACCTGGAAGACGTATTCCTCAACATCATTGAAAGGAGTCAACAATGAGCGCCACTTCAACGAGTCAGTTTCAACTTGTCAACGAAAGGGGTTGGAGGCGCGGTTTGGGAAACCTGTTGCAAGGCGAGTATTCGTCCTGGTTCAAATCCTTACGGTGGTTGAAACACCTGCTTATATGGTTTGCGATCGTCAATGGGATGATGTCCATCATGATCTTTGCCTCTGCCGACGCCGCCAAAAAGGGCGGGGACGGTCCGCCGGTCCTGTTCATGTATGGCATTTTCGGCGGGATGTTTGTCGCCTTCGGCGTGATGATCATCATGCAACGCGTCCTGGTGCGGGAAAAGCAACACGGCACGGCGGCTTGGGCGCTCTCCAAACCTGTCACGCGCACGGCGTTCGTCGTCTCGCGATTGATCGTCAATTCGATCGCCATCCTGCTCACCTCGGTGATCGCGCCTGGAGTAGTCCTCTACTTCTCTCTGGGGTCTTTCAGCGATATTGGCTGGCTTTCCCCTTTCGGGTTTTCCGCCGCGCTCTTGATGGTCTTGCTCCACACCTTCTACTGGATCGCGCTGACACTGATGATGGGAACGCTTGTCGAATCGTCGAGCGCTGTGATCGCTGTGCCGATGACCCTTTACTTTGTATTCTGGTACGGACCGAGTCTGATTCCCGCCTTGATCTACATCTCGCCGATTCCGCTCACCTTCAGCCCGACGCCAGATCAAATGAGCGCGCTGTCTGTCGCTTTCATGACCGGTGAGCCGGTATTCTCCTGGCTGCCATTGATCTCCACCGTAGTTTCCTGCGTCATTTTCATTGCTGTTTCCATTTGGCGCTTCAATCGCCAGGAGTTTTAGGTAAGTGAACGGATAATCTCTGTTAGGTTATTGAAAAAGAGAAAACATCATGTCAACTCAGGAAATTACTTCAACGAATCAACTGCGAGAAATTTCGACAAATCGCATGACGGGTCAATACACCCTCTGGCAGATTCTTGCGATCTGGCTTGCCGCCGCGCCGATGGGATTGTTGGGCTGGTTGGTCTAATCCGCCGCCTGCGCGGAATGGGAATCGTGTTGATTTCCATGCGGCAAACACAGGGCGCGTAGCGCAGAAACAGTACGGGTTTTTGTATGGGAAAGCCCGACCCATTACGCAGGCAGACGCGCCATAATGCGAACATCAAATCAAAGGAGAAAACCATGAACAAAAATATCGTCAAAATCGCATTGAAAGGCGTTGCGCTCGCCATGGGCGTCGCCGTGATCGTATTGTCCACGCTCAAGACGCTGGATGTCAAGGATGGCGTCTCCATGCTCGGCATGGGACTCGCCGCGCTGGCGCTGGCGAATTTGCAAGACAACCAATCTGCCTAGAAGACGCTCTCTGGCGTCGGTATCGCGGACGTTAGAGAACGTCCGCTACGCAAAAGGAGAATTTCATGAAAACCATATCGCTCGCATCACCCGCTTCTGTGAACGCCTTCTCGTTCAAATCCGCGCTTGCCCTGCTCGGACAATGGTTCGGCGCGTTCATCGCCTTCGTCATCGCCATGATCGCCGCGGACATTGCTTCCCCGCTTCCGCAGTTCATCATGGAGCAAACGCCCGAGTCGGGATTTATGTCGCTTGGCGGGGCAATGCTTTTCAGCGCCGCAGTCAACGCGACCATCGTCGTCTGGGCGGCGCGGCGTTCCTCGTTGAAAGGCTTCGCGCTCGCGGGCACGTTGTTCGTGCTCTCGTTCCTCGCGCAGACCTTCCAAACGCAAATCGAGACCGCTTATTTCCTGCCCGCCTTCCCGCTCCTGCATGGCAACTTTGAAGTCTATCGCTTGTTTCTGCGCGGCGCGATCACATCGGCGATCTTCGTCGTACTGGTTACGCTCATCGTCGGCGGATTTTCCCGCAAGCCGCGCGGCGAGTCGAAGTTCACCGTCCATGCGAGTCAATTTCTCAAAGCAGGCGCGTGGCTCGCGGCGCTTTACTTTGTCATCTACATCCTGTTCGGCTATTACGTTGCGTGGCAGTCGCAGGAATTGCGCCTCTTCTACGGAGGTCCCGCCGAGTTGAACTCCTTCTCGAATCAAATTCTGACGACGCTGATGATCAAGCCTGAGATGCCGTTCTTCCAATTCGCCCGCGGCTTTGTCTGGATCGTGTGCCTGATTCCCCTCTTCAAATCGTTCACTGGCAGACGGGTCGAACTGGTCGCGCTCTCCGCGCTTGCGCTTGCCCTTCTGCCCACCGCACAACTGGCATTCGCCAATCCGCTCATGCCCGCGGAAGTCAGCCTGTATCACTTTTGGGAAACTTCGATTTCCACAGGCATCTTCGGCGCGCTGTGCGCGTGGTTTGTGGCAACGAACGTGGGGACGGAATAAAAGTCTGCTGCGCGGCGCAAATAATGAAACAAAGGAGAAGCAAACCATGAAAACAAAATTTTTCTTTCCCAGTCTGATACTTCTGACAGTGTTGTTACTGTCGGTCGCTGTGCCTGCCTCAGCGCGGGGCGGAGTCGCAGCGGGAGAGAAAATGTCCGCTTTGCCGAATCAGCCGCAAGGTCCGAATGACGCGGCGGAGATGGAAGCGTTCATGGACGATCTGCTCGCGCGTCAAATGGAAGAGAATCACATCGCAGGCGCGGCAGTCGCAGTCGTCAAAGATGGTCAGTTGTTTTTCGCCAAAGGCTATGGCTATGCCGATGTGGAAAACAAAATCCCCGTTGACGCTGAAACGACGATGTTCAAGATCGGCTCGCTCACGAAACTCTTCACGTGGACGGCGGTGATGCAACTCGTGGAACAGGGCAAACTGAATCTCGATGCCGACGTCAACACATATCTCGATTTTTCCATCCCAAACACATATCCGCAACCCATCACCTTGAAGCATTTGATGACTCACACCTCGGGCTTTGAAGACCTTCACGCCGAGCTGGTGTCATTGGACGAAGAAAACCTGGCGCCGCCGAATGCATGGTTATCGTCTCACATCCCCGCGCGGGTTCGTCCGCCTGGCGAAGTTGCGGCGTATTCGAATTACAACGCCGCGCTGGCGGGGTATATCGTGGCGCGGGTCTCGGGACAATCCTTCAGCGAATACGTGCAGGGACAAATCCTGAATCCGCTGGGCATGACAAACACGACCGCTCAATCGCCGACGCCATCTGAATTGCGCGCGCAAGAATCCGTGGGCTATCTGTACGATGGGGGCGCGTATCAAGTATTTCCGCAATTACTTAGCCCCGAAGACCTTTTTCCCGCTGGCGTGATGCGCGCCTCCGCTTCAGACATGGCGCGCTTCATGATCATGCACTTGCAAAGCAGCTTTTATGGCGACGCCGCTTCCGAGATACGCATCCTAAAAGAAGAGACGGCTCAGCAGATGCACGAGACATTGTTCGCACCCGACCCGCGCATTCTGGGCAACGCCTACGGATTTTTTGAATTCGACGATAACGGTCAACGCGCGCTCGGTCACAGCGGCAGCGGCGAGCCGATGGAATCCATGTTGTTGCTTTTGCCTGAACAGAATCTGGGCGTGTTCGTGGCATACAACAGCCTCGGCGCGGGCGAACTCAACCGACAACACTTTGGGTTTCAGAGAGCGTTCTTCGATCATTACTATCCCGCGTCTGCCGTCGCGCAGATCCAACCTCCCGCCGATTTTACAGAACGCGCTGATCGCTTCACAGGCGCATACAAATGGACGATGAGTTCCTACACCACGTTCGAAAAATATTTCGCGCTCACGGGTCCGACCATTAACGTCACGAATCCTGGCGACGGCACGTTATTGCTCAAGTCGCCGTTCGGCGAATGGCGGATCGTGGAAGAAGAACCGCTGTACTTCCGTCAGGTGGACGGTCCCTTCCACATGGCATTCCACGAGGACGATCAGGGGCGCATCGCCTACCTCTTCACCGACTACACCCCGATGATGTCGTTCGAAAAATTAAAGTGGTACGAGACGCTCGGATTCAACATGCCTTTGCTGATGACGTGTCTCCTGCTGTTTCTATCTGTGTTGCCTGTGACGTTGACCCGCTTCTTTCGCAACCGACGGCTGGTCGCTAACCCGAAGCCTTGGCGCGTCGCCTCTGCCTTGATCGTCGGGATCAGCATTCTCAACTTGTTGTTCATCGTCGGCAACGTAATCTGGGGCGAGCAGATCGTCTTCGGCATCCCATTCGCCTACAAGGTCACGCTGGGATTGGGCGTCCTCTCCGCCGTGTTGACCGTCGCCGCGTTAGTCTATGCGGTGTTGGCGTGGAAAGACCGTTATTGGAGCGCCGCCTTCCGAATCTATTTCACGTTGGTCACTGTCGCCGCGGTCGCGTTTGTCTGGTTCCTGAATCAATGGAACCTGTTGGGCTGGCGGTATTAAGAATCCGTACTGCAAAGTTCACTTTGCAAGCGCGTTTGCGCCAAACCTATCGTTCGCACAATATTCTTGGACAAGGAGAAATCAAATGGCAACTCAATCAGTTATTTCAACGAGCAACTCTCAAGAGCATTCAACTACCAAAGCGAGTCAATACAGTCTCTGGCAGATCCTTGCCATCTGGTTTGCCGCAGGCGCGCCGCTGTGGATTTTCGGCTGGCTGGTACACCCGTCTTTGAGTCAGGGACTCCCCGCTGTGGACAGGGGTCTGCTGTGGATGAAACTGGATCTCATCGCGCTGGTCTGGCAGTTCGCGCTCTCGATGTTCATCCTCTATCGGGAAGAGGGCAACTTTCGGATTGCGACCATCAGCCGCCGCTTCTGGCTGAACAACCCGGTCTCACCGCGGACGGGACGGAAAGATAACCGCTTGTGGTGGCTGCTCATCCCGCTGTTATTGTTGACCGCCGCATTGGAACTTGGATTTGCACATTATCTCACCGAAGCCTGGACAACACTCTTCCCAGCTCTGGCGGAACCTTCCAGCCGCAGTCTGGATGCCTTGTTTGCCCCTGAGATGCAGGCCCGCTGGGTCGGCGCATGGAATTTCTTCGCCCTCTTTGTGATCACGTCGCTGTTCAACAACTTCTTGAGCGAGGAATTCCTGTTCCGCGGCGTGCTGCTGCCCAAGATGAACGGCGTCTTTGGCAAATGGGACTGGGTCGCCAACGGTTTCATCTTTGGTGTCTATCACCTCCAGATGCCGTGGACCATCCCTGTCAATATCCTGTTCGGCTGGTTGATGGCATTCCCTGCCAAGCGTTATCACTGCAACTGGTTTCCCATCGTCCTCCACAACGGGCAGGCGTTTTACTTCGGCTTCTTAATGCTGGGACTTGTTCTCGGATTGGCATAAGTAAAAAATTAGACACGTAAGGCAAGAGAGTAGAAACTACTCTTAATCAAGCAAAAAGGAAAAACATCATGTCAACTCAGGAAATTACTTCAACGAATCAATTGCAGGAAATTTCGACAACTCACAAAACGAGTCAATACACCCTCTGGCAGATTCTTGCGATCTGGCTTGCCGCCGCCGCGCCGATGGGATTGTTGGGCTGGGTGGCATATCCCGCCCTCAGCGCGGGACTCCCGCCGCTGGACGCGGGTCTGCTTCGCATGAAATTGTTCACGGTCGGGATGGTCTGGCAGTTCGCGCTGGCGATGATCATTCTCTATCGCGAAGAGGGGAACATCCGTCCAGGGACGATCAGCCGTCGGTTTTGGCTGAATCATCCTAAGTCGGCGCGAAGCGGGGAGCCGAAGAAGTCCCTGTGGTGGTGGCTCATCCCGTTGATCATCCTGGTCGCCGCGCTGGAGATCGGCTTGCGTTCCACACTCGTAAATGTGTGGACGGGAATCTTTCCCTTCCTTGCCGAGCCTGAAGGCTACGATATGGCGGCGATGTTCACGCCTGAAATGCGCGCGCAACTGGTCGGCGCGTGGGGATTGCTGGCGCTGTTCGCGGTGAGCGCGTTGTTCAATACGTTTCTCGGCGAAGAATTTCTTTTTCGCGGCGTGTTGTTGCCCAAGATGGAAGGCGTCTTCGGCAAATGGGACTGGGTGGCGAACGGCGTGATGTTTTCCTTTTATCACTTTCACCAGCCTTGGGGTTTTCTGGCGACGCTTCCAGCGGACTTGATCGTTGCCTTTTCTGGCAAACGCTTCCGTTCCAACTGGTTCCCGATCATTCTACATTCGGGGCAGAGCGTGTTCTTCCTGTTCCTGATTTTGGGAGTCGTTCTCGGTCTGTCGTGATGCAAGGATTCGATATGCCGCAAACAATAAGTTTGAATTCGCAAAACACATACGAGATCCAGATCTACGGTCGGGCGGACGACTCGTGGCGAAGTTGGTTCGGCGAATCCGAAATCCGTTCCGAAACGCTGGCGGATGATACCGAAGTGACCACCTTCTCGAATGTCGTCATGGATCAGGCTGGCTTGGTCGGTCTGATCCGCCGCCTGCATGGCATGGGAATCGTGTTGATTTCCGTTCAAAATGAGTTTCGCCGTAACGTTAGGTTTGCATAATTCGCCATGTCGCATTACCCAAATCGCATTGTCTTCGAGACCGCCCTCCTGCGAGCGCTGGATCATCGCTGTGAGGGAGACGACGCGCGCGGACAGGTCACGCGGGATTTCGAGATCTGCCTGCCGCGTTCGGGCGCGTTCCAGCGTTGGGACGCGCATGGTAAATTTCTGGCAGATCCAAACCAGGTCTTGTTCTTCAACCGAGGCGAGCCGTACGATATCAGCCATCCCATACAGGGTGGGGATTCTGCCACTATTTTTATCATCGAGCCGTCCCTGTTGATGGAGATCGCGCAAGCGCACAACCCAGCCGCGGGAGACGATCCGCACGGCATATTCAAAAGCAGTCATATCGCGTTCGGCACGCGCCTACAGGTTCTGCAATATCGTTTATTGGGAGAGGCTGGAACCGCCGACGCGCTCGAAATCGAAGAGGAAATCATCTCGGCGGTGGATGAAATTCTGCGCGCCCATTATCAAGATTGTCCCGAACCGCGCGGCAATTCCGCCAGCGCCCTGCGCGACCACACCGAACATGCGCGCGCCGTCAAGACCTTTCTCAACGCCAATGTCCGCTCGAACCTGCGGCTCGAGGATATTTCCTCCGCCGTCCATCTTTCGCCGTATCACTTGTGCCGCGTCTTCAAACGCGAAACGGGCGTCACCATTCATCAATATGCCAATCGCCTGCGCCTGTTCAACGCCGCCGAGCGGATGTTGGACAACCCCGTCACCCGCCTTGACGCGCTCGCGCTCGATTTCGGCTTTGCCAATCACGGACATTTCTCCGCCGCGTTCCGCCAGATATTTGGTATCGCCCCATCCGATTTCCGTAACGCGCGCTTCCGCGAACTGAGCAAGATTTTAGAAGCCTGATTTTGGGCTTTCTCGTATCATCCCCGCCAACGATAAAACTACATGTTTTTCGTTGATGAACCACATGATACTGTGGTTCTTTTTTTGGGCTTGCGTTCTAGAATGAGAACGATAAACCAACTCGTAAAGGAGAAAGCATGAATAAACTAATCCATCTATTGATCTTCCTTCACTTTTTCTCGCGCCGATACCCCCCGCGGTCGCACTAGGAGATCTAAATATTCGTGAAAGCAAATACAAATTTTCAAATCCTCGTGAAAAAGACCTATCGGTCATTCTTCCGCTCGCGGCGAAAACTATCGTATCTCATACCGAGACATTGACGAAAATACGGCGCGCGTAAATCGAGAAGGAGTTCGCATGAAAATACTTATCGTCGGCGCTGGTGTCATCGGCGTCATCTACGGCTGGGCGCTGACCGAAGCGGGCGTGGACGTGACGCACTTCGTCCGCAAAGGCAAAAAAGATAAATTCAAAGACGGCGTGACGCTCGACTTGCTGGATGAACGCAAGGGTCATCCCAAGAACAACGTCGTCAAATACGCGCCGCGCTGCGTGGAAGAGATCTCGCCCGCCGACGGCTATGAGTTCATCATCGTCCCGACCAACTCATATCAAACGGAAGCAGTCATCAAAACGCTTGCGCCCGTCTCTGGCAACGCACTCTTTTTCATCTTCGCCGCCAACTGGGAAGGCGCGGGCTTCATTGACCGTCTGCTTCCCCGCGACCGCTACCTGATGGGCTACCCCGACGGCGGCGGGACGATTCGGGACGGCGCCTACTGGACGAATCTCGGCGGCGAAGTGCATCTCGGCGAAGTGGACGGGGAGCCAAGCGGTAAACTCGAAATGGTGAAGGCGCTCTTCGCCCGCGCCGACATCCAGCCCGACGTACAGGAAAACATTCTGCACTGGCTCTGGCTTCACAACGCCATGAGCATCGGCATCTGGGCGGGCTTTGCAAAATACCGCGAAGTGAAACCCTTCCTCAAAGACGCCGACTTATTGCGCGAGTGTTACGCTTCCACAAAAGAATTGCTCGAACTCTGCGCGCGACGCGGCGTTGACTTGAAAAAATATCCTGAAACGGGAACGTTCAACCTGCCCGTTTGGGTTTTCATTCCGCTCTTTCGTTTGCTTTACACCTACAATAAATCTATGCAGCGTTTCACCGCCCACGCCGCCGACAGTTTGCAGGAAGCGCGCGAGAACCTTGCCAGCATCATGCAGACCGCCGACGAATTGCATTTCGATCTGCCCCACACGAAAGCGCTTGGCGCGTATCTGCGATAACGCCGCCAAGAAGCCAGCTTGCATTCTTATCCAACCTTGTGCTTTCACCTGTGAATTGATGATTGCAAAGTGAGATGTCATGAATCACAAACCACTGATCGTCTACTTTGTTGTTTTGATCCATCTCAATCAGGCATTGCATCGAGAAGATGGATGAAGAAAGGTTTTCTGATGATTTCGATGAATTCTCGCTTTCTGTTTCCCATTTATGGCTGGCGGCAATCTGCCTATTTGTGGCCCGACGCATATTGGCGCAATCTATTTTGGTTGGATAATGTTTCGAAGAAACAACGGAAGAAATCAATGAATGAAACGGATATCTTGATCGAAGAAATAGTTTTGGATATTGCAACGCTGGCTGGTCAATTGGACGAACTTCGTTTGCGGATGTTCGTGAATTGGTTGATCGTGCATAGTGGAAAGGCAATGGCGGCAGGGCGTGTTGCCGGCATGGATCTTGCCGCGCTTCGAGGGATGGAGATGCAGGAACGAGTCAAATCAACTCTGCAATCCTTGCTGGCATCCCTGTCGGTGCAAGACATGCTTCTTGAATACCGAACCATTTCCTCTGAAATTGCCTGGTGGCGCGACCTGAACTCAATTCGGTTGAAGGCGTTCGTGAATTCGGAAATGGAACAGTGTCCTGAACCGACCCTTCACCAATCGGGCGTTGCCTCGGACCGCGAGAAGACTTTCCTCCTTGACAAATAGACAATCTTCTATATAATATCCTTCATGAAACTCAACCCCGTCCTCTTCGCCAAAGCCATCGCGGACGAGACGCGCCAAAACATCATGAAGCTCGTCTGCTGCAAGTGGCTTTCCGTCAGCGAGATCGTCGAGAAGATCGGCTACTCCCAGCCGACGATTTCGCATCACCTTGCCATTCTGCGCGACGCGGGATTGGTTTCCATCCGCGAAGAAGGCAAGCAGACGTTTTACTCGCTCAATCAGGAAAACATCGCCGTTTGCTGCGGACAGTTGATGATCAAATTCGCGCCCGAAAACAAGGTCACGGAAGCGGTTGTCAAAGCCGTCAATGCGTAGCGTAGTCGGCGTTCTCTAACGCCGACGAACCGCAAAATCCGCCTCTTTTTTTGCGCTAATACATAGACACTTTTCTATACAAGGAGAAAATATGCCACACGGATTATTGTTTTTATTCACCCGCGGACTTTCGCTCTGCGGGCTTTGCAAATGCAACCGAACAAGGAAAACACCATGACCCAACCCCCCATCCATAACGCTGTGCGCGAACATTACGCCGAGCGAATAAAGAACAATGCCTCATGCTGCGGCGACGGCTGCTGCGGCGATAAAACTGAGAACGCCCTCTACCCTGTTGATTTGCTTGCCACCCTTCCCGAAGGCGAATCCGCCGTCAGTTATGGATGCGGCGACCCGATCACGCTTGCCGCGCTCCAGCCTGGGCAGACCGTTCTCGACCTCGGCTCGGGCGCGGGGCTGGACTGTTTCTTCGCCGCCAAACAAGTCGGCAAGACGGGAAAAGTCATCGGCGTGGACATGACTCCTGAAATGCTGGAACGCGCCAGGTCCAGCGCGAAGCGGCTGAACATCGGCAACGTCGAATTCCGCCAGGGATTCCTTGAAAACCTGCCCGTGGATTCCGACAGCGTGGATGTTGTCATCTCCAACTGCGTCATCAACCTCTCGCCCGATAAACCCAAAGTATTCAATGAAGCGTTCCGCGTTCTCAAGCCCCGCGGCAAATTTGCCGTGAGCGATATCGTCACCGAAGGCGAACTGCCTTCCGCCGTGCGCGACAGCCTCGCAGCCTGGGCGGGATGCGTGGCGGGCGCGGTGAACGCGAAGGATTACATCGCCATGATGCAGGCGGTCGGCTTCACGGAGATCTCCGTCACCCCCGTGTACTTCGACAAGACAACCGTTGACGCCTCGTTGAAAGAAATGAACCTCGACGTCAGCGCCTACCCGCCCGAGTCGGTTTACAAGGCGGTGTACAGCGCAAAGATCACGGCGCGTAAGCCATAGTACCGCAAACTTCAGTTTGTGCCCTGGCTGTGCTTACAAACTGAAGTTTGTCGTACTGCGCGAAATGTATGTCGCGATACAAAAAAACAGGTCATGTCAAAAACATGACCTATATTTTAGAAAAACAAATAGACAAACTTCTATATAAAACACGGCGCAGGCAGACGTTAGAGAACATCCGCTGCGCCATCGTCAATAGCTTAACCGACGCTCTCTAGCCTCGGCTAACGCACACCATACACAAGGAGAAAAAATGAACATCTTCGAACTCTTTCAATTCGCCCTCGGCAAAGCATGGACGACCTTCTCGGAACTCTGGGCATTGCTCCTGTTGAGCATTGTCATCAGCGTCCTGCTCAAACTATACGTGGATCAAGACCGCGTCGCCGCCTTCCTCAAACGCAACCAGCGCAACAGCGTCGCCATGTCCACCGCGCTCGCCGTCGGCACGCCGTTCTGCTCGTGCGGCACCACCGCCGTCGTCCTCGGCATGATGGCGTCCACCGTTCCGTGGGCGCCCATCGTCGCCTTCCTCGTCGCCTCGCCGCTCACCTCGCCGCAACAGATGATCTACAGCGCGGGACTCTTTGGCTGGCCCTTCGCCATCGCCTTTATGACCTCCTCGATTTTGCTCGGATTGGCGGGCGGCGCGATTGCGGGATTTGCCGAATCGCGCGGCTGGCTGAAGGATCAAGCCCGCCTCGTTTCCCGACCTGAAACGGGTCTGCCGATTCTCGAGCCGAATCAACCCTCGAGCCGCCCGCGCGTCACCGCGCGCATGTTCGCCAAAGAATTTTTCGACGTGACCTGGAAACTCCTGCTGATGTTCTTTGGCTTCTCGTTCATCGGCTACTTCCTCAACGGCATCATCCCGCAGGATTGGATTCAAAACGTCTTCGGCTCGGGCAACGGGTTTAGCATTCCCCTTGCCGCGATCCTCGGCATCCCGTTCTACCTCAACACCGAAGCCTCCATGCCGCTCGTCCGCGCCTTCATGGACTCGGGCATGAGCGCAGGCGCGGCGCTTGCCTTCCTCATCACGGGCGCGGGGACCTCCATCGGCGCGTTGGCTGGCGCGCTCACCATCGCCCGCTGGCGCGTCATCGCCATCGTCCTGGGAACGCTCGTCGCAGGCGCAGTCATTTTCGGCGCGGCGTACGATTTGGCGGCGCTTGCCCTTCTTTGAAGATTCTCTGTAAACCTCTAACGGACACGTTCAATTGAGCAAGATTTTAGTAGCCTACTTTCTAAACATTCCTGTATCATCGCGCCGTTCATAATCCATACTGGCTGCGTTGTTCTGATCGCACAACAAAACCACATCGTTGCGGTCGAAGAACCACATATTCCTGTGGTTCTTTTTTAAAGGCTCAGTCGTAAAATGAGGGCGATCGGATTTTCATGAAAGCGCGTAAAAAATGCCGCGACTTCGCGCTTGTAAATTATTACAACAAACGTCGGCATGACAAGGTCTAAGAATCAATGACACAAAACAACAATCGCAAACGCGCCGTTATTGTCGGCGCCTCGAGCGGAATCGGCGCGGAACTGGCGCGCAAACTTGCGGACGAAGGCTACCGTCTCATGCTGTTGGCGCGGCGCGATGGGAATCTCAAAGCCCTTTGTGACCGAATCAACTCTGAGGTCGGAGAAATGCGGGCGCAGTACGTCGTGCATAACGTCGCCGATTATCAGCGTATCCCTCAAATCTTTAATCAGGTCGTGGACTTTCTGGGCGGGCTGGATTTGATCGTGTACAACTCCGGCGTTTTAATCCCCGTCGGCGCGCAGGAATATGATTTTTCCAAAGACCTGGAAACCATGCAGATCAACATTCTCGGCGCGATGGCGTGGCTCAATCCGGCGGCGGACTATTTTCAGAAACAAGGCGCGGGACAAATCGTCGGGATCAGTTCCGTCGGCGGCGAGCGCGGGCGGACGGGCGCGCCCGCGTACAACACATCCAAAGCCGCGCTCAACGCCTATTTGGAATCGCTGCGAAACCGCCTGTCGCGCCGCGGCGTGAACGTGTTGACGGTGAAGCCCGGCTTTATTTCAACGGACATGATTCAGAACGCAAAGACGAGTTTTTGGGTCGCGCCTGTTAACGCCGCCGTCGCCGATATATGGAAGGGAATCCGCGACCGCAAACAGGATGCGTACACTCCCGCGCGCTGGCGCATCGTCGGCTGGGTCATGCGCAACGCGCCGTCGTTTTTGATGAGGCGGCTTGCCGTATGATCGTGTTTGGACGGACATCTGCAAGAGAATCGCATACAACGATCAATCGCCCGCGCTGTTGAAGGCGCTGGAACCATAATAATTCGTTCAAGCGGGCGCGTGGGAGACTCTCTCCAGCGCCCCGCCAAGGATAAAAATGACTGACACGCTTCCTTCCGAACAAAAGACTGCGACCAGAATCTCGCCAATGAATGTCCTGCGGAATCGCAACTTCCGCCTGCTGTGGATCGGCGAAGGCATCTCGCTTCTCGGCGACCAGTTTTATCTGATTGCCCTGCCCTGGCTTGTTCTCTCGCTGACAGCGAATCCGCTGGCGGTCGGCACGGTTCTCGCCGCGGCAGGAATCCCGCGCGCGCTGTTCATGCTCGTCGGCGGCGCGTTGACCGACCGTATCACCCCGCGCAAGTTGATGATCAACTCCAATCTGGCGCGGATGATTCTCACGGGCTTGCTCGCCGCGCTCGTGACGATGAACCTGATCCAGTTGTGGATGCTCTACGTCTCCGCTCTGCTCTTCGGTTTTGTGGACGCGTTCTTCTTCCCCGCGCAAACTTCGATCGTGCCAAAACTTGTGGAGAAGGATCAATTGCAGGCGGGCAACTCGCTGGTTCACGGCACGGCACAGTTGAGCCTTTTCGTCGGTCCGCTTTTGGCGGGCGCGGTCATCGCGTTACTCGATCGCGGCGCGGATGGTTCCACGACGGGTATCGCGCTGGCGTTCGCGCTGGACTCGCTTTCGTTCATCGCCTCCATTGCGGCGTTGAGCCTGATGCGAATCAAAAACGGGGACGCGGGCGCGGGGACCGCCTCGGGCGGAGTCCTCAACTCCATTCGCGCGGGACTGCTCTACGTCTGGAAAGACGCGACGCTGCGAATCGTATTTCCCATCACGCTGGGACTCAACATCCTGATCAACGGTCCCTTCGCGGTCGGCATCCCCGTCATCTCGCGCGCGAGATTCCCCGAAGGCGCGGCGGCGTTCGGTTTGATCATGTCCCTGTTCGGCGGCGGCGCGCTGCTGGGAACCGTGCTGGCGGGCGTTTTACCCAAACTCTCGAAGAAACTGCTCGGCACGGTTTCGTTGAGCGTGATCAGCATGATGGGGATTGGGCTGGCTATCATCGGTTTGTCCCCAACCATGTACGTCGCCGCGGCTGCCGCGCTCGCGATGGGAATCGCAAACGGCTACGCCAATATCAACCTGATCACCTGGCTGCAACAGAAGGTCGCGCCCGAAATGACGGGGCGAGTCATGAGCCTAGTGATGTTCGCGGCAGTTGGAATGAATCCCATTTCGAATGCGCTCGCGGGCGCATTGATCGGACTCAACATCACCGTATTGCTGGTGTGCGCGGGATTGCTGATGACGATCTTCACACTGTTTGCCGCGTTCAGCCCCGCTGTGCGCGCGGGGATGGAATAAAGAGATTTAATCCTGTATCGCAAGAATGCGTTTGAAACCTTTGAGGAGTATTTTCGCAATGAACAACAAAATTGAAGAAGTCAAATTCGTCGTGAACGACAAAGAACTTGACGGAATCCTGACCCATCCACTTGGGAAAGGTCCCTGCCCCGCGATTGTGCTGTTGCATGGCTCGGACAGGTCGGGCAAAGACAACCCGTATTACGCCGAACACGCGGAGCAACTTGTCCGCGCTGGGTTTGCAGCGCTGCGTTACGACGGACCCGGCTGGGGCGGCGGATCGGCTCAAGGTCAGGGTTTCGAGACGTTGGAGCATCGAACCGAAGAGGCGATTGCCGCGGTCAAGTATTTGCAATCGCGTCCCGACATCAATGCCAACGCCGTCGGATTGTGGGGCGTCAGTCAAGGCGGCTGGATCTGTCAGATGGCCGCCGCGGCGTATGACGGCGTGGCGTTCATCATCCCCGTTTCGGGACCGGGAGTCACGCCCGCGGAGCAGGAAGCCTATCGCGTCGAGATGGAGAGCCGCGCGGCTGGCTTCGACGAAGACGAGATCGCCAAAGCGACTTTGATGAGACGCTTGATGATAGACGTCGTCATGCTCGAGCCGCTGTATCGCGAAGTCAATCAATCCGAATCCCAGCGCTTGGGCGTCGGGGCATGGAGCGAAATGACGGCGCTGACGTATGGCGCGAAACCATCCGACCCCGCCGTTGAATTTGAAAAAGCCGTCGGGGCTTTGCAATCCATCAAAGATGAACGCTGGGCAACGTTCCTGCACCTGGATGAAGCGCTAGCCATGCTCGGCAATTTGCCCCCGCAGGCATGGGAGATGGCAAAGGCGCAAATGCGCGCGGTCATGGACGTGAACCCGTCGGACTTTCTCACCAAAGTCCGCTGTCCTGTGTTGGCGATCTTCGGCGAGAAGGACACCTCCGTGCCTGTGGAAAAGAGCGTGAGACTTTACGAACAGTATCTGCGCGCAGCGGGTAACGAAGCGTTTGCGCTCAAAGTTTTTCCCGACGCAAGCCATACCCTTCGCGTCGGCGATAAGTTTGCCGACGGGTATTTCGACCTGATGGTGGATTGGTTGGGCAGTCTGCGATTCGATAGACGAACTTTATGAAGCACATTTTGGAATGTCACGAGATCGTCAAGACCGATTTCGTGCGCGGCGAAAATTGCCATTTATACGATTCGCAGGGAAAACTTCATGTGGATTTGGAATCCGGCATTTGGAGCGCCGTCCTCGGCCACGGTCATCCGCGCGTCACTCAAGCCATGCACGCTCAAATGGAGCGGGTCATTCACCTGGGAACGCGCTATCCCCACTCCGTCGCCGAAGAGGCGGCGCTGGACGTGTTAAGTATCACAGGGTTGAATGAAGGCAAATGCATTTTTCTAAGTTCCGGCAGCGAGGCGGTCGAATTCGGCGCGCAGGCTGCGAAGCGCGTTGCCGGAAAAAAACTCTTTCTTACTCTCGTAAATTCTCACCTGGCTGCGTACGGTTCGACGGGCAACAGACGCGCCGACGAATGGCATACTCTGGATTGGACGAACTGCCCGCAGGACGACCCGGACGAATGTTTACGCGAGATTCCTTTTGACGACATCGGCGTTTTTGCGTTCGAACCGGGCGGCAGCGGCGGGGCGCTGGTTAGATTTCCTCCCGCCCGCCTTGTGCAAGAGATTGCCCGGCGAGTCCAACAGGCGGGCGGGTTGGTTGTGGCTAACGAAGTCACTACCGGCATGGGGCGCACCGGACGCTGGTTCGGCTTTCAGCATTACAACGTTCAGCCCGATGTGGTCTGCCTCGGTAAGGGACTTGGCAACGGGTATCCCGTCAGCGCGGCGGCGATGAAGTTGGAGATTGCGAAAAAACTGGAAGATAGCGGTTTTCATTACGCTCAGTCGCATCAAAATGATCCGCTGGGCTGTGTAATTGCCAGAGAGGTGATCGCGGTCTTGCGCGATGGCAACTGGATGGAGCGCGGTAACGCGATTGGGACCGACTTGTTGACAAGACTGGAACAACTGGCGCAGAAGCATTCCTTGATCAAAGAAGCGCGCGGACGCGGCATGTTGCTCGGATTGGAGTTGAATCCGCGCGCGGATTTCCCCGTCAAAGCGGCGTATCGCGCCCTGCTGGAAGAAGGCTTCATTGTTGGATATTATCCCGATGGCAATCTCCTGCGCCTCACCCCAGCGCTTACCATCCCTGAGTCGGATATTTCCGCTTTTGTGAAAACGCTCGACACGATACTGGTCAAAGCGGAAGCGACATCGTGAATTGACATGCGAACATTTTCTGCAACGTCTGGATGCTTGCTCGCGCGCCATCGTCATCGGACTGGGAATGCCGATCGCCGGTGCGAACTTCTTCGATGCGCTGTACGAGTAGATGATAATCGCCCTTCTCTATTCTCTAGGGCAGTGTTTAAAAATTCACCGCAAAGGATACGAAGGGCACAAAGTTTTGTAGATTGAAAGGAAAAATTCGTGTAAATTCGTGGCTGAATCTTGTTGAAACAGGAATTCGACAAGGTCTGAGCCAATTTTCAAAACACTCTCTAAGACGATCGGATTTTCCTGAAAGCGTGTAATAAATGCCGCAACCAATTCATATTGCCGGTATCGTATACGCCTATTTGCCTGATGGGAGTTCCATCCTGCATTGTCCTGGCTTTGCAAAAGAAACTCTCTGGATGGAAACTAGGGGGAGGGCTGGTCTTGTCAATCATCGCGCCGGTCGTCATATTTTTTGCGTTCACACCCCGCTGGATGCCGGGAAGCATGTCGTCTTGTGTACAAATTGCTTCGACGCTCCCGAAGGTGAGGCGCCAATGTGTGGACACATCGAGCGACGATCCCAGCTATCGCCGCGCTGATCGTTCTCTGGCAGACAAAAATAAAATTGGGAAGTGAAAAACAATGGACCTTCGTATGGCAAACTCGTGCGGAGAGGACAAATCAACGCAACAAAGCGATTATTCCATCATCAACTTCGGACGACTGCGAAGCGTGCAAATCCTTCACGAAGCACACTGTAAGCGCCGCCAAATGTGCGGATTGAATCTCCTCGCTCGCTGTAACTAGAGAACCTTACCCAATTGCCGAACGAAAATTTACGATCACAGTACTTCCCTTGCCCACTTCGCTTTTCATCGCAATTTCTCCGCTCATGTTTTCGACCAACGTCTTGGCAATGGAGAGCCCCAAGCCAAAGCCTGGGGCGGCTGAGTCTTCTTCGCCGCGATAGAAACGATCGAAGATGTGTTCAAGTTTTTCAGGGGAGATGCCCTCGCCAAAATCCTGCACACGGATTTCAACTTGCGATCCGTTTTGCGCTGCCGTGACATTGACATCGCCCGACGAGTGTTTCAAGGCATTGTCCAACGCGATCAACAAAACTTGCTTGACGGCATCCCGATCGCCCATGACCCTCAAACTGGGCGCGGCGTTCAGGCTGATTCCACGCTGAGAGTCGAGTAGCCGCGCCTGACGGACGGTCTCTTCGAGGAGGGAGGAAACATCCACCGATTCTTTGGCGAGACTTCTGCCTGCATCGGCGCGGGCGAGCAACAACAAATCGTTGACGAGGCGAATCAGGCGGTCGCTTTCATCCACCATGTCGTTGAGGATATCGGTCTGTTCTTCGGGCGGCGGGGTACGGCGGAGCAGCCCCAGATTACCGCGTAGAGTCGTGAGCGGAGTCCGCAGTTCGTGAGAAACGTCGGCGACAAAGTCGCGTTGCATTTGCAGGGAGTGTTCCACTTTTTGGAAGGCGTTCTGCAAACGCGACAACATGGAATTAAACGTGCTCGCCAGTTGCCCGACTTCATCAGGTGGTCCCGTGTAATCTACGCGGCGGGTGAAGTCGCGTTCGTCGCCGATCTTTTGCGCCGTTTGTGTGATGCGGTGAATCGGCTGGAGTGTGATGCCTGAAAGGATCCAGCCGATGCCGAAAGCAATCAGCGTGACGATAACGCTGGCAATCGTCAAGGTTGTGGCGAGCGACTGAAGCGTGCGATTGCGTTCAGTGAGCGGACGCGCCGCCTGTACAATGTAGACCACCTCGCCATCCACAATGACAGGGCGGCTGTAGATCAGCGTTTCTTCATCAGAGACTGTGGCGGTCTCATACCAATCTTGTTTATCTTGAACCGTCTGCAAACCTTCAACGCTGAGCGGCAGCGCATCTTCCTCCCTGCCGAACGGGCTTGAAACAAGATTCCCGTTCGGGTCAAGGATGCGTCCGATCTCACGCTCGGGGAAGGATTGGAATTCCTGCTCGCTGGAAAATTCATCGAAGGTGATCGGGGGATGTGGGGGTCCATCTTTGGGCGGCGGGGGATGAGAGTCGGTTCGGAGGGAGGCTTCGGCTAATTTTGCCGCGCCCAGGCTGAGGTCCGATTTGAGCGAGCGAAGCGTATCCTGTGCCTGAATGGTGTAGAGGGCAAATCCAAAGACGGTCAACGTCAGCGCGAGGATGAGGGTATAGAGGAGCGTGAAGCGCAGTCGAATGGACATCATTCCTCACGCAGGGCGTACCCAACGCCGCGCACGGTTTGGATGAGGCGCGGCTCCCCGTTGGCTTCGAGTTTTTTGCGGAGGTAGCCGATGTAGATTTCGAGGACGTTGTCGTCGCCGCCGAAGTCGTAGCCCCAAACGTCGTTGAGGATCTGACGGCGCTCGAGCACTTGACGAGGATGACGTAAAAGGAGATGAAGCAGATTGAACTCGGTGACGGTGAGATTCAAAATCGAATCGCCGCTCTTCGCTTCATGTGTGGAAGGGTCGAGGCTGATGCCTGCATACGATACTTTTTGATTCTCGGGTTTGGCTTCGACACGCCGAAGCATGGCGCGGATGCGCGCCACCAATTCGGCGGGCGCGAAGGGTTTGACGAGGTAATCGTCGGCGCCGCTTTCGAGCCCTTCGACGCGGTTCTCGATGGCATCACGAGCGGTAAGCATGAGGATGAGGGTTTTATTTTCTTCATCACGCAAGCGTTGAACCAAGGACAGCCCGTCCATTTTGGGCATCATCCAATCTACAATGATGACATCGGGATGTTGGGATTGGGCAAGCGGCAACGCTTCCAAGCCGTTGGTTGCCGTGAAAACGGTGAGGTTCTCATAGGTCAACGTGCGTTGGAGCATTTTTAGGAGTTTGGGATCGTCGTCTACGATTAATACGGAGGGCATGAGTTCTCGCTTTTTATCTTATCACGTAATGCGACTTTCAAGTCGCAAGCCAAAGGCGACATAAATGTCGCGTTACAGTGATATTTTCAACTATAAATAAGTATGCTGTGAAAATGCTGTGAAGAAAAAATGAGCGGAGGGATTCACAGTCTTTTCTCAGTTTTTGTTCACGGGTTTCTTGGCTTCCTCACAGGTAGAGATTTTAGAATGGCGATATTCAACCACCTCGAGGTTGAAGGAAGGAGGTCCCCTGACAAATCCTGAATTTGCTCGTTAGTCTCTGAAAGGAGGTGATCCGTTTAGAGTAAGCGTACGTAATACAGACTTCGGAAGTCTTGGAGACTTCCGAAGTCTCTTAATTTCATAGCCTTTTCACAGTTTGTTCTTGGCTTCTGCACAGCATCAGATTCTAGAATGACGGTTGTAACAAATTCTTCTCCTCCCAAAGTTGCCCTCAATTCGCAGGATGAATTGAGGGCGACAGAGAGAAGCAAAAAGAAAACGCCATCCATTAATGAAAGGCGAACGATGTTCCAAACAAATGGGCGAAGGCTGTAACTCAGGTTTCTCGTAAAGGCACAGCCTTTCCCAGAGGAGATAGTCTCAAAATGATCTTGGAAAATATTGCCGTCTTGATCCCAGCGCTAAACCCCAACCATAAATTGGTTGAACTGATCAAGAAGTTAAATCAAGCGGGTCTTGTTAATGTTGTGGTCATAGATGACGGTTCTGAAAGCTCAACCCAGGCAGTTTTTGATGAATTGGAGATGTATCAAGCGACGGTCTATCATCACAAATACAACCAGGGGAAGGGAGCGGCTTTAAGAACAGGTATTGAATATATACAGAAAAACCAGCCGCATAGCATCGGCATCGTCACCGCAGATGCGGACGGACAACATGCGCCGAATGATATTCTGAAGGTGGCTAACGCATTGGCGACAGTCAACACGATTGTGTTGGGCACGCGGGACCTCTCCCGTCCAGGCGTTCCATTGTCAAGCAGACTCGGCAACTTATTTTCAGCGATCTATTACAAGCTCAAGACTGGCAGGTTATTAAAAGATACGCAGACAGGGTTGAGAGGCATCCCAGCGAAGTATTTTGATTTCGCCCTTCATGTAGCGGGAGATCGGTACGACTATGAGATGCGATTTTTGGAGCAAATGAGCGAGAAAAATATAATCTACCGCACGGTGGATATCGAAACAATTTACGAAAAAGATCGAGTCACGCATTTTAGCGCGGTCCGCGATTCATATTTGATCTATAAAACGTTTTTCAAAAATGTCCTTTCGTCGCTGCTCTCTGCAGTAGTGGACATTTCGTCTTTTATGCTTTTAGCGTATGCAGGGAACAACATTTTTTCGGCAACCGCGATAGCCAGAGCGCTTTCGGGAATTTTCAATTTTTCGTTGAACAAGGTCTGGGTGTTTGAAAAGAAAAACTCCCACAACACCAGAAACGAGTCCTTGAAATATCTGACTTTATTCCTGGCGCAAATGTTTTTTAGCGGATTATTAACCGACGCGATCAATAATTCGTTCAGCTCTGGCAACGGTCTTCTTATCAGCAAAATGCTGGCAGACTGTTTCTTATTCATCGTCAGTTTTATCGTTCAACGCTTCTGGATCTTCTCGAGCAACAAAAACAGGTACAACAAAATGAAAAACAAAAATGCCTTTGCCTATTTTTACACTGTGACCCTCATCGCCGTAACAGTTTGGAGCCTGCTTGATACATTTGTCATTGTAGATAAAGTCGCGGCTGTGGATGAAACTCAGGCAAATACAAGTATTTACGTGGACCTTGAAAACGATTCCTCATCCAGCAGCGCGGACAACAGTCTGGCGTCCAGCGATAACCTGGAAAGCGTATCAGTCGAGACGAGCATGGACCCTGTCGTTACGGAAAATTCCTATCAGGATGCAAATATCCAGATCACCATTGAGACCATTCACGAGTACGACACAGACATCTATATTGCCGATGTGATCGTAAGCAATGTCGCGTATCTAAAAACTGCGCTGGCGAACAACACCTATGGTCGCAACATCAAAGAAACGACCTCGGATATGGCAGAGGAACATAATGCAATATTAGCCATCAATGGCGACTATTATGGATTTAGAACTTCGGGATTTGTGATCCGAAACGGCGTGTTGTATCGAGATACGGCTCAAAGCGGGTCTAATGAAGCCTTGGTGATCAACGCGGATGGGAGTTTTGAAATCGTTGATGAACGCAGTTCGAATGCGCAAGCGCTCTATGACGCAGGCGCGCTTCAAGCATTTTCTTTTGGACCTGGCTTGATCAAAGACGGCGAAATCAGCGTCACGGCTGATTCGGAAGTTTCAAAATCCAAATCCAGCAATCCAAGAACTGCCATCTGCATGGTCGCTCCGTTACATTACGTTTTCGTCGTTTCAGACGGTCGAACGTCCCAAAGCGCGGGTCTCTCCCTGCTTGAGTTAGCGGAAGTTATGCAGAGATATGGGTGTATGGAGGCGTACAACCTTGACGGCGGCGGGTCTTCAACGATGGTCTTTAATGGAGAGGTTGTCAACAATCCCACGGATGGACGCTCGGACGATGAACGGAAAGTGAGCGATATTATTTACATCGGAGAAAATCAATGAGCGCCAGAAAAACAGCCGTTGTTTATCTCTTCGCAACGCTTTTCTGTATAGCTTTGAACTATGTCTATTCACTGTTTGGACACGGCGTTTCATCTCCCTTTATGAGCTATGCCTTTGTATTTAGTCTGGTCTTGGGCGTTGTTGGTTTTCTTCTGTTGGATCGGCTCAACCTGAACAACAGAGTTGCATTCAATCTTTACAATGCAGGCATTGCAACGTTGACCGTAGGCAGTATTCTGCGGGGCATCATAGATATTGCGGGGGCAGATACAGTGTATCCAGTCTATTACTTTTATGTTGGTGCGATCTTGGTCGTCGCGGGGGCGCTCACGTATTTTTATCAGTGGATTCGAACAAACTTGTAAAAAGGGATGTCGTTTCTCAACAGGTTCACAGTTTATTCTTGGCTTCTGCACAGCATGGGATTCTAGAATGACGGTTGTAACAAATTCTTCTCCTCCCAAAGTTGCCCTCGATTCGCACAATGAATTGAGGGCAACTTCGGAAGCAAAAAGGAAACGCAAATGCAATCAACCAAAACAAATCTCACGCTCGATATCGTCATCTTCACCGCATTCCTGGCGATGCTGAATCAACAGCTGACAGGGAGCGTCATCCATGAGTGGCTGGGAGTTTCGCTGGCGGCGGCGATCGTCACGCATCTGCTCTTCCACTGGAATTGGATCGTCGAAGTCGGCGGCAAATTCTTCAAGAAAGTATTTCACCAATCCCGCCTGAACTTTCTGGTGAACTTGCTTTTCTTCATTTCCATGACTGGCTCGTTCTTCAGCGGACTCTTGATCTCGGAAGAAGTCATGACGACCCTGGGGATTCAACTCAACCTCGGCGGCGGATGGAAATCCATTCACACGCTTCTTTCCAACTCCTCGCTTGTTTTGCTCGGAATCCACTTTGCCCTACACTGGAAGTGGGTCGTGACCAACATCGGTCGTTATATCGTGAACCCGATCGGTGGTCTGTTTAGGCGGCGAACTGTTTCGGACGGGTTGACTGTCCAGCCTGTGCGGATTGAGGAAAGCAGGCAAGTGAATAAGTAGATACGTAAACACGTAGACACGTAGACAGGTAAACACGTAGAAATGTAAACATGGAGACGAGGAATATCTTATGAAAACTATTTTCAAAATCATCGCAATTCTTGTAGTGGCGTCCATTGTAGCGGGAGGTTTTTATCTCGCCGTGAACAATACGTCCCTTGCAACCGAGTCAAGTGAACGAGGCGAGCCGTCTGCATTGACAAATTCCGACGGGCAATCCTTTCAGCCGATGGAACGAACCGAAGGCGCCGAAGGTGGAATGTCGCTCACCCGTGGGTTATCTGGGGTGATTACCACGCTCGCTAAATTGACTGTTATCACGATTGTCGTATTGCTCCTGGAAAAGGCAGTCCATCTTTTGAGAAACCGCAAACCAGCCTCCATCCCGCGATAAGGAACTGCCTATCAAGGCTTGAGACTTTGGAGATTCATGAACACACGAAAACCCATTCTACTTTCCCTGCTTCTGACGTTCGTCCTCGGCGCATGCAATGCGGGCACAGCCACTCCTTCGAATGAAGTATCTCTGGAAGGAATCTCCACATCCGCGGCGCTGACGCTTACGGCACTAGCCTCTCCAACTACGCCCACGCCACTTTCCACATCCACACCCGTCCCTACGATCACATTGATGAGCGTGTCAACAGTCACACCGTTCATCAGCACGACGGTTGCCTCGTTATCAGGATCAAGTAGCGCTACCGCCTGTGACAATGCGATCTACCTCAGTGACGTGACCATTCCCGATGGAACCATACTGACTCCAGGCGCATCATTTACCAAGACCTGGAGCCTGCAAAACACAGGCACCTGCACTTGGACGACATCCTATTCCATTGTCTACCAAAGCGGCGACGAGATGAGCGGATCCACTACCTCATTAAGTGACTCGGTCGGGTCAGGCGGAAGCGTTGAGGTATCTGTGGATATGATAGCGCCCACCACCGTAGGTTCCTACACTGGCTATTGGAGATTGCAAAACGCGTCGGGCACAGCGTTTGGGCAGGCGGTCTATGTGCAAATTGTGGTGGCTGGCAGTACCTCGACCGTCACATCCACGCCAACAGCCACCGATGAAACGGACACCTATACCAGCACACCGACGGAGGTTGCCACATCTACGCCTGTGCCTACGGAAACAACCGCACCCACCGATACATCCGAGCCAACCGCAACAGAGACGCCTTCCTCAAACTAATCATGTCATCTTCAAATCTATTGGAGACAAAAGTATCTTCATAAGCTCGAGTTCGGTTAACTGGCTGAAACAAAGTGAAAAAGTCTCTCTGCAGAGCACAAACAGGGAGATTTTTTATTCTCAACAAATCCACAGGTTTCTCTTGGCTTCTTCACAGGGGCGAATTTTAGAATTTGATCGTAAACAAATTCTTCTCCTCTCCCTCCGCCCTCATTAGCTTCAAAGAATGGGAAAGGAAACGAGAAAAGGAAAACACCATGACTCTCAAATTTAGACGCAACCTGCCGCTCGTGCTTTTGCTAGTGGGGATCTTGTCCCTGCTGGCGTTGACGATGGGCAACCAGAAGATCGTTTCGTACACGGTCAATACGCAGGTGTTTCAGTCAACACAAGTGAGCGATGTTAATGTAGCGACGACGGGACTGTTTGGAGTGCAGCCGTAGCCCCCTCACCCTAGCCCTCTCCCAATGGGAGAGGGGATATACACACAAAGGAAAAAATCATGAAAAAGAAAATTGCTTTAATACTACAATCGATTCTCATCGTGGCGCTGGCAGCTTGTTCGGCGGTGTCAGTGGAGACCACAACTTCGGAGTCCACGAATCAGGCGTCGGCGGGGAATGAAGCGGTGGCGGTGACGGCGGATACGACTCCACTGGCAGTCGAATTTTCCAGCGAGGAGTTGAATCCCAGCGCGGATGAGTCCGCCACTTCCATCACGTTGAACGGCGATTCGATCTCGGTCGAGGGAGATGGGGTAACTGTAAATGGAAGCGTCGTGACGATCACGGCGGATGGCACATACAACATCAGCGGCGCGTTGAATAACGGGCAGATCGCGGTGAACTCGGAAGATGACGGGACGGTGACGCTGGTGTTGAACGGCGTGAATATCACGAATACGTCGAGCGCGCCGATCTATGTGTTGAGCGCGGATAAGACCATGATCACCCTGGCGGACGGAACGCAAAACGTCGTGACGGACGGGGCGTCGTATGTCTTTGCGAACGCGGAAGATGACGAACCCAAAGCGGCGATCTTCAGTAACGACGACCTGACCATCAACGGTAACGGAGCCTTGACCGTCAATGCCAACTACAACAACGGCATTGAAACCGACGACGATCTGAAAATTGTCAGCGGCGTGATCACGGTGAACGCGGTGAACGACGGCATCAAAGGCAAGAACTATATTGCGGTGAATGATGGGACGATCACCGTCAACGCGGGCGGCGACGGTCTGCAATCGAACAACGATGAAGATGCGACCAAAGGCTACGTGTTGATCGAAGGCGGCACGTTCAATATTACGTCGGGCATGGACGGCATTCAGGCGGAGACTCGCCTGACGGTCAACGCTGGGACGATCAACATCGTCTCGGGCGGCGGAAGCGCGGTAAATTATGAATTGGAAGAAAGCGCCAAAGGTTTGAAGGCTGGCGTGGATGTGACTGTCGCGGGCGGCGTTATCAATATCGACTCGGCGGACGATGCAATTCACTCGAACAGTAATCTGACCATCAACGGCGGCGACATCACGATTGCATCAGGCGATGACGGTTTGCACGCCGACCTAACGCTGACCATCAATAATGGGACGTTGAACGTTGTGAAGGCGTATGAAGGCATCGAGAGCGACACGATCACCATCAACGGCGGGACGATCCACTTGAACGCCGACGATGACGGAGTCAACGCGGCGGGCGGCGTGGATGGTTCCAGTACGCAGGGCATGCCGCAGGGAGGGGGAACTGCCCATTTGTACATTAACGGCGGTTATCTCTACGTGGACTCGCGCGGCGATGGCATTGACATCAACGGCTCGATTGATATGACGGCTGGCACGGTCATCGTGAACGGTCCCGTCGAGAATATGAACGGACCGATTGATTACGATGGCACGTTCACCCTGACGGGCGGCTACTTACTGGCGGTCGGCAGTTCAGGCATGGCGCAAGCGCCGAGCGAATCATCCACACAATATGCGGTGCGCTACAACTTCGATGCGATGCAGGCGGTTGGAACGTTGATCCACATTCAAACGGCAAATGGCGAAGATGTGTTGACCTTTGCGCCGACGAAGCAATATCAATCTGTGGTGTTGTCGTCGCCTGAGTTATCGAACGGCACAACCTATCTTGTTTTCACAGGCGGTTCTTCAAGCGGGACTCCTGTGGACGGTTTGTACACAGACGGAACATACTCGGCTGGGACTCAAGTCGGTTCGTTCACCATTTCGAGCATCATCACCTCCGCTGGCACGGCGGGTGGAGGGTTTGGCGGACCAGGCGGGGGCGGTCCTGGAGGCGGTGCTCCTGGTGGTGGTGGACCTCCTCCGTAAAAAATCCGCTAATCTTCACCAATCTGCACTAATCTTTCAATCATTCGTAGAGATCAGCGCAGATAAGCGAAAGAAAATTCAAACGACTTCTTTTCACAGGAAGTCGTTTTTTGATTCTGAACTTCTCAGCGATTCCACAGGTTTCTCATGGTTTCTTCACAGCATGAATTTTTAGAATCACCTTGTATCAACAACAAGGAAACGCCATGTCGAATCTCAGTCACACCATCCGCCGCTTCAATCGTTTTGAGTTGAAATACCTCGTCACGCTCAAGCAGGCGCAACTGTTCAAGCAAGCGTTGCGAGCCTTTCTGCTCCCCGACGAGCACGGCGTCAACAACGGGCGCTACACCCTCTCCAGCCTTTACTACGACTCGCCCGACTTCCGTTGTTACTGGGAAAAAGTGGACGGCATCCGTTTTCGCCGCAAACTGCGCATCCGACGTTACGTCACCGACGCGTCGCTCACAGACGACACGTCCGTCTTCGTCGAGATCAAACAGCGCGTGGACCGCGTCACGCAAAAGCGCCGCATCATCCTCCCCTATCGTGACGCCCTGCGCCTCTGCAACGAGCGTCAATACCCCGAAGTCTTTGCGCCCGACGATAAAACCGTCCTCGACGAGATCTACGCCTACCTCTGGCAATACAACCTCGGTCCCGTCAGCATCGTGCAATATGACCGACAAGCCTTCATCGGGACGGACTACGACATCGGTCTGCGGGTGACATTCGACACTGCGCTTCAATACCAGACCCACAGCCTGCTTCTGCACGAGGAGCCTTCCACACTCCCCATGCTTCCTCCCGACCGCGTCGTGATGGAGATCAAGATCAACGAACGCATCCCCTACTGGCTGACGGAAATGATCGCGGCGCACAACCTGCGCATGATTCGAGTCAGCAAATACTGCCGCAGCATCGAACTCGCCAACGGTCACGCTTCGACCTTTTCGAGATATGCGCTAGCAACACCGTAACACGAGATTTATCTCGCCAACCCACAGGCGACATCAATGTCGCAATACTCAAAACAACAGGAGATTTATCATGGACTTTTTCAACTTTCAAGACCTCACGGGCGAATTCTCGGTGCTGGACATCGTGGTCGTCATGGCGCTCAGTTTCATGTTGAGCGTCTTCATCGGCTGGATCTACAAGATCACGCATCGCGGCACATCGTACACACAGAGTTTTGTCTTCACGCTTGTACTGAACGGCATGGTCGTGGCGATGATCATGATGATCGTCGGTTCGAACATCGCTCGGGCGTTCTCGCTCATCGGAGCGCTATCCATCATCCGCTTTCGGAATGCCATCAAAGAGACGCGGGATGTCGGCTTCATCTTCTTCGTCATGGCGATCGGCATGGCGATCGGCACCAAGTTTTACATCCTCGCCATTGTGGGAGCTGTGGTCATCAGTCTGATGATCCTGATCATGACCCGCTTCGACTGGTTCGCCCGTGAAATGGCGAGTCAGATTCTGCGGGTGCAAGTTACCAATGGAACGCCCTTCGACAAACTCTTCGACAACGCCTTCGTCAAATACACCAACTCCTCCGAACTCATCAGCGTGGACACCGTCCATAACGGCTTGCTGACCGAGCTAACCTACAGCATCGGGATGAAGAAATCGAATCAGATTCAGGAATTCATCACCGAGATCCGCAACCTGAACGGCAATAACAAGGTCACGCTGATCGCTGGCTACAACAGCACGGATTTGTAGCCTTTCCTCTGGGGTGTTCGTAGTGACGGTCCTAGAATCACCCGCTAGGAAATGAACGCTCTCAAACCGTCACTACGTTTCTCCCAATAAGAAAGGAAGATATGAACCTCAATTTTAGACGTCATTATCCCATCTTAATCGTGCTAGTCATTTTGGTAGCGATCCTTACGCTGGCGATTGGCGATATGCGAGTCATTGCGTACACCACGCAGACCGAGTCAACCTCCACGAAGGAGGCGATGTTCGATTACACCAACGAAACCGCCCTGTTCGACGACTCGGTAGTGCACAGCATTCAAGTCATCATGTCGGAAGATGATTATGACTCCATGATCGCCACGTATCAACAAACAGGCGAAAAGGAATATTTCAAAGCGGATGTCATTATTGATGGCGTGAGGGTCAACGAAGTGGGTATTCGTTTGAAGGGAAACGCCTCGCTTCGCACCGCCGTTGGTGGCGACGGCGGTTTTGGAAATGGAAATCGCCCCGAAGGTGGGCAGTTCAATGGTCAACCACCTGAAGGATTCGATCCCAACAACCGACCTCAACCTCCACAAGGCTTTAACCCTCAAGACATGCCTCAGGCGGGAGAAAACATCCAGATACCAGAAGCAGGTCAAGGTCAGGATCGAGGCGGGTTGGGAGGGGGCCAACAGGCGTCTGCAGACCAGGTCAAAATCCCATTCATGATCAAGTTCGACGAATACGAAGATCAAACCTATCAGGGCTATACGACGGTATCCATCCGCACGTATGGGATTTCATACGACGAATCCAATTTGCAGGAGCCAGTCACCAATGCCGCCGCGCGGCTGGCTGGCATCCCAGCGACTGAGACGGCATACGCTGGATTCAAGATCAACGACGAAGAGGAAAGATTGTATGTGATCTCCGAATTGGTGAATGAAGAATATCTTGCGAAGCATTTCGAGAACGCGGACGGCATTTTGTATAAAGCCGAGTTCGGCGCGACTTTGAGTTATCAGGGCGAAGACCCCAGCAGTTATGCGAACAGTTTCACGCAACAGACCCGCGTCAATGACGCCGACCTTGCGCCGCTGATCGATTTCATGCGCTTCATTGAGCAGGCTGACGACGCGACCTTTGAAAGCGATCTACCAAAATATCTTGATGTAGATGCATTCGCAACCTATCTGGCGATCAACGCGTTGCTGGTTAATAACGACTCATTGATCGGCATGAACAATAATTACTATCTTTATTACGACGACGAAAGCGGACAGTTCACCGTGTTGATGTGGGATGCCAACGAAAGCCTCGGAAAACTAAGAGGCAGCGCTACGGCAGATATCTCGTTGACCCAAACACAGGAGATAGGTGGGCGGGGCGGCAGAGGCGGCGGGCAGAACGCGCTTCTCAAACGCTTCATGGCAAATGAGACCTTCAAGGCGCTGTATGAAGCCAAACTTCAGGAGGTGTATGAGACGGTCTATGTCAGCGGCGCCATGACCGATACCATCGAGCAATATTCGACGCTGATTCACTCGGTCAACGATGAGCGGAATCTGGTTGACATCACCGCCTATGATGCGGCAGTTGAGAAGATCAAGAATTTCATCGAGCAACGGATGGAGTATTTGGGATCATTGGAGTTGATGAATCGGTAAGGCGTTGCCCGGCATCCACTTGAGGTGGCATTGCAAGGCTTCCGCCAAATGTGTAGATTGGATTTCTTCACTTCCCGCTAGATCTGCGATGGTGCGCGCCAATTTCAAAATGCGATGAGATATTTAGTAACGACAAGCGGGCGCACGCCCACAGGCTATTTGTGAATCAAGGTACCAGCCGCGGGGCATACCCGCTAACTGGTTTCAGTAACTTTGTTTATCGTTCGAGGCAAGTCTGGATTAAACCCCTTCGCCATTGTCAGGTGATAAGAAAACAATTGAGCGGGCGCGATGCAAACAATGGGAGAGATCCATTCGGGAACTTGCGGGGAAATAGCAAATGCAGTTTCAGCCAACTGGAGCGCCTCTTTAGAATTCGAAATGACCGCTAACTCAGCTTTTAGATCTTTTTTTATACGCGTCAAGGTAGTCAACATCGAATCCAGAACGCTGCCATTCGGAGCAACAGCAAAAACAGGGAACCCGTGGGAAATTAACGCAAGCGGACCATGCTGAAAATCAGCCGACGAGAAAGGCTCGGCAACAATATAGGATAACTCCTTCAGTTTTAAAGCCCATTCAAAAGCCGTGGAATAGTTATAGCCGCGCCCCAAGATCACGCAGTTCTGAATATAGCGATAACGCTGTGATGCAATTTGGATCGTTTCATCCAATTTCAACGCTTCATTCACCCAGCCAGCGACTTTTTCCAGTTCATTCCATCTTGTCGCATCGTTAGTGAGCGCCACAGACAACATGGCTAGCGCCATTAATTCTGCGGTGAAGGTCTTTGTGGCAGCGACAGCCAGCTCGGGTCCAGCGCTGAGATTCAATACAAAATCGGCTGCTTTCGCCAGAGGAGATTCCACGACATTGGTAATTGCCAAAGTGAGGTTTCCCTGGCGTTTTCCTTCCTCCAATACGGCGACAATGTCAGGAGATTGACCTGATTGCGATATGCCGATCACAAGGGCGTTTCGTAATGCAGGGGGGCGTTGATAGCATGTGAACAGCGATGGGACAGCCAGGGTAACAGGTAATCGATTAAATGCACCAAGAAGATAATTTGCATATCTGCCCGCATTATCGGATGTGCCGCGCGCCACAAGATAGACAGACTGAATATCTCTGGCTTGAATTTCCTGAGCGATCTTCTCGACATTTTTTCGCTGGTCGGAAAGTAATGCGTTCAACCGGTCCGGCTGTTCAAAAATTTCAGTGTATAAGCTCATATTGGCTCCTTACTGCTTTGGATGAGCAGGACTAACCTATCCGTTTCAAGCGCGCCTCGACATCGTCGGTGAAATGCTGGAGAAGTTCCCGAATAAAAACAAGAGGTTCTCTCGCGTCGTCTTGAATCAAGGGAGTCATATCCATTGCAAGCGAAACGCCAGAAGCCGCATCCACGCTATGGGATTGGAAGTAGGTGGCATTGGCGCGTTTTCGCCCCTCCAACGCCAGGTCATAACGCTTCCCACCGCTGATTTGTGAGTCAAAGACCGCCACCAGAGCAGACTGCATATTTTGTTGCCCTGAAAGATCGAACCCTATCTTGTCATCATCCAGCATCCAATCCAACCCGCGCCAAACTTCACAGCCAAATAGTTTCTTCGGACGTTCGTTCATGGGCAATCTTCGAATTGCTGCAACAGTCCGCAGGGCGACTCCAATGTGCGTATCATGCTTATCCGCAAGGTTGTGAGTATAGACGTAATCAGGTCGGCAGGCTTTGAGGATGGTCAACAGATCGTCCACAACCGTTTGATTGCTCCCATCCTTTACAACGGAGCTTGGATGATCCAGCATTACTTGAGCTGCATACTCCCCAATGAAGGCTGCCTTGCGCTGTTCTTGAAACCGTACCAGACGCATTTGCTCATCCGTATAGTTCCGATACACTCCATCGCGAGGAGAGCCGCGTCCGTCTGTCACGACAACGCCTGTGAACCAACGATCGCTTTGTTGAAAGCAGTCCAGTATCGGCGCGACAGCCATGATCTCCAGATCATCCTGATGTGCGCCAACTGCCAGGTGAGTTGTTCGCTCCAGCGCCATAGGTATGGATTGGTTATCTGGGATATAAATTTCAGCAGTTTCACGTGTGAATTTCATTTGATCTCCTATATTTTCACCTTCAACACTATTTTTTTGACCTTTTGTGGAATGTCAACGCAAAGCCCAGGCATGTGCCCATCCTGCGGGAAAAAGACGACAAAAGCCCCCGCAAAAACATCCACTGTGTTGCCTGTTCCGCTCAACGGCTGGAAGTCTTTTTCCGGGACATATTCGCCGAGCCGCATCGTGCTCAGGTGAGCAAATCCCATACGCTCGCAACCACTCACCATATACTGGACATCAATATAGTTGCGATGCGCTTCCCAGATGCCTTGTTCTACAGGTTTTGTTTCATATTCCTGCACAAGGGCATATAGACGATCGCCATCAACTTCGACCCTCCCGACTGGGAGTTTGTTGAGATCAGTCCCAGCTAAAAATTGGAAGGCGGCAAATAAATGATGGGGGAGTCCTTCATAAAAGGCGTAATTATACAACGTATCAAATATCATGCCTGGCTCCAAAATGATGAGTCCATGTCGCGGCGGCTCCTACCAGACCTGGATGCTGCAACCCTGAGGCTGAGAGTTTTATCTTTTCCCTGGGGATCAACTTACAACGGTTTTGTATGACCGACTCCACATTGTTGCGAAACAATTCCCAGCTCTGCATCAACCCGCCGCCCAGTACGATGCAATCGGGGGCAAAAAACGTCATGAGATTGGCGAGTCCCAATCCTAAATAGTAGGCTTCATGTTCAATTGCGCGCATCGCAATTGAGTTTCCCTGCTTCGCCAGATCACAGATGAGACGGGCGTCCCAGCCAGGATCTCCGCCATTTTCACGCGTCCAGGAAGCCAGGGCGGTACCGCTAGCCATACTTTCCCAGCAGCCATGCGCGCCGCAGAAACAAAGGGGACCGCTGGGGTCAATGACATGATGTCCGATCTCAGGATGTGAGCCATCCACACCGCGGTAGAGTTTACCGTTCAGAATGATGCCCCCGCCTATCCCTGTGCTGACCGTAACATAGATTAACCGCTCTGCGTTTGCATAGGAGCCCCACTGGTACTCTGCCAGCGCGACGGCATCTGCATCGTTTTCGATGGCGCCGGTTATCCCAAAATAATCACCAAAGTCACGGGCAGGATCCTGCCCACTCCAAGCAGGGAGGAAATGATTGGGTTGTAAGACGCCAGCCGGGGTAATCCGTCCAGTGACGCCAATTCCAATTCCTGCGAGTGAAGCGTGATGCTTTTCAATCATAGTGTTGAGAACATGCAGGATACTTTCCAGCCCAGCCTGGTATGTCTGTTCGGCGCGAGTTGGCAGAGAAACAGAATCAACCAGTTGACCGGATTCCGTTACCAAACCCACTGCAATTTTTGTGCCGCCGATATCAATTGCGCCAAGCATGGTTTACAGATCAGCCAGTTCCTGAAAACCAGCTTCTTCCAATTTTGCGAACAGCAGGTCGCGTTTCTCTTTCGGCAATGGAAGGTTGGGAAGCCGCGGTTCGCCAACGTCAAACCCCAGTTTGCTCATGGCGGCGCGCATACAGCCGACAAACCCAAGCTCAAGCATGATTTGCGTGATGCGATTGCCGCGTTCCTGGAACTTGAGCGCCTCCCCGGATTCCCCGGCGCGCAAATGCTCGATCATTTTTCGGTACACGCCAGGCATAAAATTCAGCGTCGATCCGATCACACCGTGCGCTCCATACATCAGTCCAAGAACCGCCTGTTCATCCATGCCGGAAAAAACGGTCCAGTTCTCTTTACGGAAAAGGACGATCTGTCCCATCTCATACATATTGGAACCAAAATACTTGGTGCCGCAAAAGTTCGGTATGTGAGCCAGTTCGTTCAATAAAGCCAGGCTGTTGATATTTCCGCCAAAGAGGTAGGGGAAGAATGGCAATCCTGGCGCGGCTGATGCAATCCTTTCCAGAAAAGGCGCAATGCCTGCGGGGTTGTACACCACAGGCGGCACGATACTGCTGATTCCGGCGGCCCCGAGACTCTCGGCATGTTGCGCCAGGTGAATGGACTCGTTAATGGCTGATGCGCCAACATGAATCATCACCGGTACGCGACCATTGACGCGTTCCATCACGGTTTCAGCGATTTTCAGGCGCTCGTCCGTGGATTGGAAAGCGCCCTCGCCGGTGCTGCCGCAAATGTAGAAGCCTGTCACGTTTTTGGAGAGGTGATAATCCACGAGTTCACGCAGGACGGTGAAGTTGATCTGATCGTCAGAAGTATACGGGGTAAGCAGGGCTGGCCAGAAGCCGTTGAAAACGGTCATGAAAGAAATCCTTTATAGTCGCTAAGAAATTGGAAGAGATAGTCTGAGTATTGGCGCAGATATTTTTGTATATTGCATCTGAATTCGGTATAGAGCCGGTCCTTAGAGCAAAGAACGCGGGTCAAGCGCGTCGCGCAACCCATCCCCAATGAAGTTAATGCTTAGTACGGATAGTGCGATCATAATTCCGGGCGGAAGCCAGATCCACGGCATCCCTTCGAGGATATTCATCCCTTGCGCATCGCGGAGCATGTTGCCCCAACTGGGCGCCGGCGGCGGGACACCCAACCCGAGAAAGGAGAGCGAAGCCTCCAAGAGAATGGAGGTCGCCATGCCAAAGGTCACTGCCACAGTAATGGAACTGATGGTGTTGGGGAAGATGTGTTTGAACGCAATCTCCCAATTGGAGACGCCAATGGATCGCGCAGCCGTGACAAATTGCTGGGTACGCAGCGACAGGAATTGACCGCGTACCAGACGGGCGATGGACGGCCAGGTGAGCAAGCCGATGATGAGCATGGCATTGTAAACGCTTGGTCCGAATGCCGCGGCGACCGTGATAATGACCACCAGGGATGGAAAGGTCATCACCATATCCGTCAGCCGCATGAGAAGCATATCTGTTTTGCCGCCCAAATATCCAGCAGCAACGCCGATGAGGATACCGACAGCCGCGGATATGGACACGGAAACCAGCCCAACAGAAAGTGAGATTCGTCCGGCAAATAGCACGCGTGTCAGGATATCACGCCCCAAGCCATCTGTCCCAAGCCAGTGTTCGGTTGTTGGAGGTTTTCTCAGATTTCGTAGATCCTGCTTGAGCGGATCAAAGGGAGTGAGGGTGGGAGCGGCGATCGCGCTAAACAATAAGACAGCCAATACAGACAATCCGAAGAGCGCCAATTTGTGGCGTAGAAATCGCTTCCAAGCTTTAGACCATAGGCTTTCTGGTCGGATATTTTCCAATTGGGCAATTGCTTGTGTCATATCGGCTCCTTACTCATATCGAATGCGGGGATCAATAAAAGAATATGCCAGATCGGTGAGGAGATTGCTGATTAGGACAATGATTGACGTCAGCAGGACGTAGCCCATGATCACCGGTGAATCGCGCCCGGTAACGGCGTTGATGAACATCATTCCGATCCCCGGCCACTGAAAGATGGTTTCAATAATGACCGATCCTGCAAATAGAACGCCCAAATTGATGCCAATAATCGTGACTACTGGAATGAGAGCGTTTCGCAAAACATGGCGAATGATGATGATAGTTTGTTTCAACCCCTTGGCGCGAGCTGTCCGGACATAGTCGTTACCCAGAACTTCCAAAATGCTGGCGCGGGTATATCGCATGAAAACGGCTGTTCGCACTAATGCCAGAGCAAACGCTGGCAGAAATACGTGACTTAGATTATCCCCCAGGGAAAATTCCTGCCCAGCGGTCACAAAGCCTGAGGTCGGAAACCACTTTAATTTTAGAGCAAAGACAAAGACGAGTACCATCCCAAGGAAAAAATCGGGGATGGATATGCCGATGAAGCCGAATACGGTCAAACCATAATCCGTCCAGGAATATTGTTTCAGCGCGCTGATTGTTCCCAGCGTCAAACCCAGAATGATGGAAATCAACAACGAGACGCCCATCAACTCTAAGGTAGCCGGGATGCGAATGGCTATCATCTTGCTAACCGATTCGGCGCTGACAAACGAATATCCCATATTGCCGTGCAACAGGTTGCCCATCCAGCGCGCATATTGAACGGGCAAAGGCAGGTCAAGCCCCAATTCTCCCTGACGCATTTTGATCATTTCCTCGCTGACAGGCGTCTCTGCAGAGATCATTGCCAAGACTGCGTCGCCAGGCATCAAGCTTGCCAGGAGAAAAACAATAAATGTAATTCCCAATAACAATGGGACGTTGATCAAAATACGACGGATGAAATAGACCAGCATAGTAATTCTCCAAGGATGGTGGTGAGGACGGGCAAATGCCCGTCCTCACCGTTACAAGGGGAAGAGTTACTTTGTATACCAGAGGTGGATTTCGTTGTAAACCGGGATGTCGAACAACAGCAACGGTTGTTGTTCAAAGTGTTCAGCCATGCCAACGATACGGGTATCGAAGGCTACTGGTCGAACTTCCCACCACAGCCAGACCTTTGGCAGGTCGGCATTGAGGATCTTGCTGATTTCCTGATATGACGGGGCGCGAACGGCGCGATCGGCAGAGGATTGTCCCTGCGTGTATAGAGCGTCAACCTGCTCATTGCAGTAGCCCAATGAAAGACGTTGTCCGCAGCCTGTGACGAGGATACCAAGTGACGGATCGAGTCCCTGTCCATTGGCGGCATATGCCAATTCCATTGAGCCGTCATCCACAGAAGCCTGGAATTCAGCGCTTTTCACTTCGCGTACCACCGCGTTGATGCCAACGGCTTGCAACATGGCGGCAATGGCATCCACGGTGTCTTTGTTGACCTGATCGGTGTAGTATCGTTGCAGGTCGACCTGGCGGGAGGAATCCCAGCCGGCTTCGGTGAGAAGCGCAATGGCTTTTTCCGGATCATATTGATAGTCGATCAAGTCAGCATCGTTGCGAGCCCAGGCACCGGGGAACATGGTATTGGAAATTGAGCCGGTTCCGAGCTTGACGGTTTCGATGATGGTTTTCCGATCTATGGCGTACATCATTGCCTGACGCACGCGGATGTCCTTGAAGTAATCTTTATTAAGATTGATCAGCAGGAAGGTGGGCAGGCCCGCATCCATGTTGCCTAAGACTTTCAGGTTGGGCAGGGCTTCAAAGCGGGAAACCTGATCAACTGGGATGCCGCCGCCTTGATAGAGCATCGCGTCGATTTCACCAGCTTCTAGCGCAGCCAGCATGGTATTTGAATCGGCATAGACCTGGAAAACGATCTTGTCAAGTTTGGGTTTGCCAAGGAAGTAATCGGGGTTGGCTTCGCCTTCCACCAATTGATCCTGAACCATATTGGTCATGATGAAAGGTCCAGTGCCAACGACTTTGTTCCAGTAATCGTTACCTTTGAGTTGGTCGGCAGGGATGGAAGACAAAATGTGAGCGGGCAGAATGCTGATGAATGGAACTTTGAGATCCACAAACAGCGGGGAGGGGGTGCTCAACTCAACCCGCACAGTGTAATCATCGACCTTGGTGACACCGGACAGGGATTCGCTTTTGCCATCTTTGACATCAGCATAGCCGACCACATCAGCCAGTTTACCGGCATGGATAGCAGCTACTTTGGGGTTGGCATAGATGTTGAAAGTGTAGAGTACATCATCGGCGGTAAACGGCTCACCATCGCTCCACTTGACGCCCTCGCGCAGATGGAACACGAAGGCGGTACCGTCGCCTTCCATATCCCAGCTGGTCGCCAGCATGGGTTCAACGCCATCGGCTGTCCATTTGATTTGAGCCAATTCGGAAAGGAAGGCTTCGTCCAAATGGCGACCTGCTGCACTCCAGAGTGAACCGACCGTTACACCTGGTCGTAGTGGAAGACGCAACACGCCCGCAGGTCCGGTGGAGGCAGTCGCCTCTGTGGCCGGGACCGCTGTCGGCGCTTCAGTTGCCGACGCTTCAGTTGCCGGAGCGGTGGTTGGCTCCGGAGCGGAGGTGGAAGTGGCGGCGGGAGAGCAGGCGGTCAAGACAAAAGCCGCCAACAGGACGAACGACAGAACTTTGTAAAGCTTATTCATGGTTTCTTTTCTCCTTTTGGAATTGTATGGATATATATACAAGGCAGGTTAAAAAAATATGTTATTCACACCTCCGATCTATCCAATTTTCTCGGCATGGTGGCAGGCAACCCAGTGTTCAGGGAAACCTCCATCGGAGAGATTCCGAAGTTGTGGCTCAATTTGGCGGCATTCTTCGGTTGCAAAAGCACAGCGTGGATGAAAACGACACCCTGCAGGTGGATTTGCCGGACTGGGTACATCGCCCTCAAGGATGATGCGCTTGCGGGCTCGTTCCTTCTTGGGGTTGGCAATGGGAACAGCAGAAAGGAGGGCGCGGGTATATGGATGAAGAGGATGGTCGAATACACTGTTGCGTTCGCCCAATTCCATTACCTTGCCCAGATACATCACTGCCACCCGATCGCTGATATATCTCACCATTGACAGATCATGGGCGATGAAGAGATAAGTCAATCCAAATTGCTTTTTCAGATCATCCAGCAGATTCGCCACCTGCGCCTGGATGGAAACATCCAATGCAGAGATCGGTTCATCTGCCACAATAAAAGATGGGTTGGTGGCTAATGCCCGCGCGATCCCAATGCGTTGCCGCTGACCGCCTGAAAACTCATGCGGATAGCGGTTGATAAACGCCGGATTCAACCCGACCAACCGCAGCAATTCACCTACGCGTTCAGAACGTTCTTGCGGCGTGCCAATTTGATGCACATTCAGCGGTTCGCCGATGATGCTTCCCACGGTCATGCGCGGGTTGAGGGAGGAATAGGGGTCCTGGAAAATCATCATCATGTGACGGCGCAACTTGCGCATTTGAGGTTCTTTCAACCCGGCAATATCCTGATCATCGAAGGTGATCTGTCCGCTGGTTGGCGTCTGTAATTGCAGAAGAGCCAGCCCAGTGGTGGATTTGCCACATCCGCTTTCGCCGACCAACCCCAGCGTTTCTCCCTTATAGATATTGAAGCTGACCCCATCCACCGCCTTGATGGCTCCAACCTGACGGCGGAACAATCCTTGGTGAATCGGAAAATGCACCTTTAAATCCTTGACCTGAGCCAAAACAGCGCGAGCTGTCATAAAGTCTCTCCAAAATGAGATATCTTCCGAAGCTCTTCCCAGCGCCAACAAGCAGACTTTCGTTTCTCGTCCACTTCGAAGAGCGGTGGGGTTTCGAGGTTACACTTCTCCAAACGATATGGGCAACGAGCGGCAAACGGGCAACCGATGATCGGTTTTCTCAGATCGGGCGGCATCCCCTCGATGGACGCTAATCGCTCCTGGTTCTGAACATCCAATTGTGGGATCGAGTGCAACAGTCCAAGTGTGTACGGGTGTAGGGGTCGCTCATAAAGATCGTCGACCGGAGCCTGCTCCATGATGAAGCCAGAATACATGACCAGGACGGTATCCACCACGCCTGCCACCAAGCCAAGATTATGGCTGATCCAAATAATCGCCATGCCAAGTTTCTGTTGCAATTCACGAACCAGTTCCACAATTTGCGCCTGAATGGTGACATCCAGCGCGGTGGTCGGTTCGTCAGCGATTAACAGACTGGGATTGCAGGAAAGAGCCATTGCGATCATGATACGTTGTCTTTGACCACCCGAAAACTGGAACGGAAAATCCTTGATTCTCTGTGCCGGGTTGGGCAGACCCACCAGCCGCAGCATTTCTACGGCACGATTGGTTGCCTGGGATCTGTCCAATCCCATATGTGTCATGATAGCTTCCGTTAGTTGCAAACCAATAGGGATCACCGGGTTGAGGGATGTCATTGGATCTTGAAAGATCATGGCAATTTCGTGTCCACGGATCTTGCGCAACTCGGCTTGTGAGGCTTCGATCAAATTTTTCCCATTGAACAGCGCTTGTCCGGATTCGATCCAGCCGGGTGGATTGGGAATCAGCCCCATGATTGCAAGCATGCCCACTGATTTTCCTGAACCGCTCTCGCCGACAATTGCCAATGAGCCGCCCTCATCGATGCTGTACGATATACCGTTTACAGCATGAACAATGGATTTGTCCGAACGAAAGCGGACTTTCAGGTCTTTGACTTCCAGCAGGTGGGACATCGACTCGTATCCTTTTCAGTCAGTTCTCGGAAAGACCGCTGGAATGTCCGCGCAGGGCGGCAACGTAACGTTGTGTTACCCAATCGATGGCGGTTATGGCTGTTCCAACTACAACCGCATGGGCTCCCTCGTCTAAAGCGCGGCGGGCATCTTCGGGACTTGATATACGTCCTTCGGCAATGATAGGAGTTTGGGTACGGGCAGCCAGTTCTTTAATCAGCAAGAAATCAGGGTGTTCCTGTTGGCGACTATATGGGGTGTAACCTGAAAGTGTGGTGGCAACAATATCTGCCCCCGCTTCCACTGCCGCCATTCCCTCCTCCAGGGTGGAAATATCTGCCATAATGGAGAGACCTAATTCTTCCTTGCACAGCTTAATCATCCGGTCAACGGTCATTCCTCCGGGGCGCGGGCGCAAGGTTGCATCCAATGCGATGATATCGGCTCCAGCCTCCGCCACCTGCCTGGCAGATTCCATGGTGGGAGTGATAAATACTTCAAAACCATCATGAACAACTTTGTTGATACCGATGATGGGAAGTCTGACCGAGGAACGGATGGCAGCAACATCCTCCTCGCCATTGGCGCGAATGCCGACGGCTCCGCCCGCTTCTGCCGCCGATGCCATGGCTGCCATCACCTGCGCATTGCGCAAGGGACTTCCGGCTTTTGCCTGACAGGAAACGATCAATCCTTTATGGAGAGTTCCGATGATGTCCATTGAATTCTGGTTTCCTGTTCATTTAATATCTGGCGGCGGACATGAAATAACAACCGGGCTTTATCGCCGCGAACGATAGATTTGTTATATTCAACCCGGTTTCCAAATTGATCATAGGCGACGATTTCAAGCAAGAGCGCGGCGCTTTTAGCCTTTACTCCGAGCAAGTCTGCCTCGTAACTGGTCGCCAACACAGGCTCAAAGACTTCATCAGCCGCCGTCACAAGGCAATCGAATTTTTGCGCGAGCGTGCTGTACAACGACACTTGGGAGAAATCGACAGACTCCATATTGGGGAACATGGCTTGCGGCAGGTGGGTTGTTTCGATTAATTGTGGTTCACCATCCACGGAGCGCAGACGAACCAGTTTATATACAGGGGAACTCTCCGATATATGCAAATTCTCCGCCACACTTGCAGGCGCTGGGATCACTTCGTAACTCAGAACCTGGCTGGAAGGAGTCTGTCCAAGTCCTTTGATTCGTTCGCTAAAACCGGCTGTACGGATCATTTCGTGAATAGTTTTTGGACGCGCCACGAATGTTCCCCGTCCGCGTTCGCGCACCAGAATCCCCTCTCGCACGAGTTCGCCAACTGCCTGACGTACTGTTAAGCGGCTTACTCCATAATATTCGCCCATTTCGCTTTCAGCAGGCAATAAGTCACCAGGAGTAATCTTGCCGCTCTCAACCAACTCTTTGAGATTTTGCTTGATCTGATAGTAAAGCGGCAAAACACTCTGGGGGGCAATTGTGAACCACGATTTATCTATTTGAGGCATGATATCCTTCTTATATAGATGTATATATATCTATATATCAAATTAGTGAAAATTTGTCAAGAGAAGGTGCCTATAAGTGTGGCTTGTAATCCAAATCCCGCCTATACTTGAATCCAGCAATCGTTGCTCTGTGTAACCAAAGTCCGTGGAGATGATCGGCGAATTTGGTATCTGACAGGCTTCGCTAAAAAAATATCGTGCAGTTGACTTCTTTATGCCCCACTGCTATTCGTGAATGTGGCGATCAAGCCAAGGCGGCGCCCTGACGACATTAGGGGGTGTCGAAGTGTGGTCGTCCGGAGCACTTCATAATCGAAGGATGGTCAGTGAGCCGCCGCGCTGAGCTTGTCGAGATGAGGTATTGTATTTCTAATGCGTCTTACAAGCGATTATTCGAAGTTATCCCATCACATCGTGCTGTGCATCAACTTCGGACGGCTGCGAAGCGTGCAACGCCTCCGCCAAATGAGCGGACTGAATCTCCTCGCTCCCTGCCAAATCCGCTATTGTGCGTGCCAGTTTCAAAATACGATGATACGCCCGCGCCGAGAGGTTCATCTGACTCATCGCCGCGCGCATCAGGCTTTGACCTTTGTCCTGCTACTCGTAAAACTGACAAACTTCATCAGCGCCATTTTTTTATTAACAGTATGAGCAGGGCGCTTGAATTACGAGTAGCGTTAGGTTAACCTATCCGTCTTTTGGAACGGGGTTCAAATCCCGCTTGAACTCCAACCGACCCAGACCGCCAAAACCGTCCCCTGCCAATTTCCCATTTTCGTAAATGGGAAAGGTATGCCCGGAGTCACGCAACTGTTTGAGCGTCTGCGCTAAGCCGAGCGTGCCGAATTCTCGAGTGCGAGAGGTGTGATCGAGGTCGATCATCTCGGTCATGAAAGTCTGGTTCGTCCCCGCTTCCTGCAAGACGCGCCCGTCGGGGTCGATCACCGTAGAACGTCCGCCGCCCCACATACCCACTCCATTCACGCTAACAAAATAACATTGATTGAACAACGCATTCGCCCGCGCCATCACCAACTCCAACGGACGATCCGAGGTCGGCGTCAATGTCGGCTGGATAATAACCTCCGCGCCCATCCACGCCAGCGTGCGCGCCGTTTCAGGGAACCACATGTCATAACAAATGCACAGACCGAACCGCCCCACATTGGGAATATCGAAAACGCAAAACTCGTTTCCAGCCGAAGTGCCCGCTTCATACGGAAGCCACGGGAACATCTTGCGATATTTCGCAACGATGTCGCCGTCGGGTGAGATCGCCACCGACGTGTTATACATTTTGCCGTCGGCAATCTCCCACATCGAACCAGGGACAAGCCATTGCCGCGTCTTGCGCGCCAACTCGCACAGCCGATCCGTTTGAGGTCCCGGCACAGGACCGCTGTTCTTCATCCACCAATCTTTATCGTCGGGCGTCACAAACTGCACAAGCCCAGGCACCACCAACTCGTGAAACACCACCATGTTCACCCACGGAAAACCCTTGTGGATGTTCAACGCCACGTCCTCCATTTTCTTGAACGTCGCGTCCGCATCCCATGTGACCACAGACATTTGCACCCCTGCGATTCCGAATAAACGACTCATGCTCGACTCCTCATTCTACAAAATGACAGGCGACGAAACGCCCGCTTCGTTTCGACACGCTCAACGCATCGCTGACTTCCCGTAAAGCTGGTTCAGTTTCCTGACACATTTTCCGCCCCGCGGCGATCGGGCAACGCGTGTGGAAGCGACAGCCCGAAGGTGGATTCACAGGACTCGGGACATTGCCCTCCAACACCTTCAATTCCCGCGTCTGATCCACGATCGGCAGCGGAATGGACGCAAACAACGCCTGCGTATACGGATGCAATGGCTCGTTGAACACATCCTCCGCCGAACCGACTTCCACCAGCTTGCCCAAATACATCACGCCGATGCGGTCGCTGATGTGTTGCACCACGTTCAGATCATGTGAGATGAATAGATACGTCAGACCGAAGGCGCGCTTGAGTTCCTCCAGCAAGTTGATGATCTGCGCCTGCACCGAAACATCCAACGCGGAGGTCGGCTCGTCCAGCACGATTAACTTCGGGTTCAACGCCAACGCCCGCGCCACCGCCACCCGCTGACATTGCCCGCCAGACATCTCATGCGGGAAGCGATCCAAATGTTGTTTGCCAAGTCCCACCTGCTCCAATAATTCAATGATCCGCGAGCGGATTTCTTTCGCTGGCAATGCCTGATGCGCGTTCAACGGTTCGGCAATGATCTGCTCCACCTTCAAGCGCGGACTCAACGACGAAAGCGGGTTCTGGAACACGATCTGCATTTGCCGCCTCAATGGTTGCAGGGCGCGCTTGCTAGTGCTCGTGATATCTTGTCCCTCGAAAATCACATTGCCCGCAGTCGGCTCGATGAGCCTCAAGACCATCCGCCCGAGGGTGGTCTTCCCGCATCCCGATTCGCCGACCAGCCCGAACGTCTCGCCTGAAGCGATGGTCAAATCCACCCCATCCACCGCGTAGACGTGTTTGATGCCGCCCGAAAGCCATCCGCCTGGCAATCGGAAATGTTTTTTGAGAGAGTGAAGTTCGAGTAGGTCAGTCATTGCATATCCCTTCTCCCTGAGGGAGAGGGCTGGGGTGAGGGTGATTTTTCGTTAACCAAAAAACATGCTGCATCATGCCCTTCGCTGACTTTGAATAACGCGGGCGTTTCCACGCGGCATTTATCAAACACAAACTCACACCGTTCCGCAAATGGGCAGCCGATGATTGCGCCTGGGTTGGAGGGGACCGTTCCAGGGATTGCCGCCATCGTTTTGCCGCGCGAGCCAGGGCGTGGAATGGCGTTCATTAATCCACGCGTGTAGGGGTGTTGCGGATTGTTGAAAATATCCTCGGTGCGACCGATCTCAGCGACGCGACCTGCGTACAAAACGGCGAGCCTGTCGCAGGTCTGCGCGACGACGCCGAGGTTGTGTGTGATGAGGATGACGGAAAAATCGAACTGTGTTTGCAAGCCTTTCAGCAATTTCAATATTTGCGCCTGAATGGTGACGTCGAGCGCGGTGGTTGGCTCGTCGGCGATCAGCAATTGCGGACGGCACGACAGCGCCATGGCGATCATCACGCGCTGTTGCTGTCCGCCTGAAAGTTGATGCGGATACGAACGCAGGATGCGTTTGACATCGGGCAAGCCGACGGCGGTCAACGTTTCGCTGGCGCGTTCATCCGCTTGTTTTTTGTCCAAGCCTGTGTGCTGGCGAATCACGCGCATGATCTGCGAGCCGATGGTGAAGACGGGGTTGAGCGCCGAGGAAGGGTCTTGAAAGATCATGGCGATTCTGCCACCGCGCACTTGTTCCATATCCGCTACCGAAAGGTCGAGCAGATTCTTCTCGTCGAATGAGATTAAGCCGTTCGTGATCCTTGCCGAGCGCGGCAGTAAACGCAAAATAGAAAGACCCGTCACGGTTTTGCCGCAACCCGTCTCGCCGACGATGCCGAAGATTTCGCCGCGCCGCACGTCGAAGGAGATGCCGTTCAGGGCTTTGAGAATCCCGCGCGAGGTTTGGAATTCCAATTGCAGGTCGGTGACGGAGAGGAGAGCGCTCATACGAACATCACTGGACAAATTGAAATTTGTCCTACCTATATTGCCTCGGATCAAAAATGTCGCGCAGAGTGTCGCCCAATAAATTGAACGCCAGCACGACGATGAAGATCGCAACGCCAGGAAAAGTCGCGATCCACCATTGATTGAGCATGTACGTGCGTCCGTCGCTCACCATCAAGCCCCAATCGGGCGCGGGGGGCTGGGTGCCAAGCCCAAGGAAGGCGAGTCCGCCCATGGCGAGGATGACCGTGCCCATATCCACAGTGGCTTGCACGAGAATCGGGGAGATCGTATTCGGCAGGATGTGACGGAAGATGATGACCGCGTCGCTCACGCCCGACGCCTGCGCGGCTTCGACAAAATATCTCTCCCGCAAACCGACCGCCATCCCGCGCGCGATGCGCGTGTACCAGGGCCACCACGAAACGATGAGGGCGATGGCGGCTTTATCGAGTCCGCGCCCGAGAGCGAAGGCGATCGCCATCGCCAACAGAAGAGACGGGAACGCGAGGAATAAATCCGTGATGCGCATGATGATCTCGTCCACCCAGCCGCCCGCGTAACCAGCCCACGCTCCCAGCGGCGCGCCGATGATGACCGCGAAAAGCACAACGAAGATGGGAACGATCAACGCGGGTCGCGCGCCAACGATGACGCGGCTCAAAATGTCGCGCCCGAGTTTGTCCGCGCCAAAGAGGTTGGCGGAGGAAGGCACAGCCAGCGAGTTGTCCGCGTTCGTTTTGCCCGCGCCTTCCTCTGGATACGGCGCAATTTGATTCGCAAAGACCGCCATCAGGATGAAGATAACGATGACGATCACGCTCGCCATTGACAGCGGGTCGCGCGCAACAACGGACGCCACATGCCGCCATGAGCGGGTGGTTTCAGGTTCGAGGGAGGAAATGGCGGGAATGGTCATAAATTAATTTGGATGAGGTTTCACCCTCACCCTAGCCCTCTCCCTCAGGGAGAGGGGATCACATTTCATTTCAAACTGATCCTCGGATCAACCCAGGCTTGGAGAATATCTACAACAAGGTTGATCAACACGTAGCCTGTCGCGCCGAAGAGGGTCATGCCCATGATGGCGGGATAATCGAGGCTCAAGAGTGAGCGTACGGTGAAGAGTCCCAGCCCAGGCCAGTTGAAGATGATCTCGACGAAGAACGTGCCAGTGAGGGCGAAGGCGAACGTCAGCCCAAGCACCGTCAATGTGGGACTGATGGCGTTCTTGAGAGCGTAGAGATAAACGATGACGTGTTGTTTGATGCCGTACGCCTTTGCCGTGCGGATGTAATCCTGCTCCAACGTTTCGAGCATGGCGGCGCGCGTCATGCGAGCGATGAGTCCGATCGGGTAGGCGGCGAGGGTGAGGGCGGGAAGGATGAGGTGTAGAAAAGCGTCCCGAAGGGTGACCCAGTTCCCCGTCAGAATTGAATCGAGCAGGATGAAATCCGTGATCTGGGTCAACGGATGTGTGAATCGTAAATCCGCATCCACACGACCCGCCAGCGGAAGCAATTCCAGATTGCGGAAGAAAATAATTTGAAGGACGAGTCCGAGAAAGAACGCGGGCAGTGAAACGCCGACGATGGACAGCGCGCGGACGGCGACGTCGAGCGGCTTGCCCTGCGATTGCGCGCTCAACACGCCGAGCGGAACGCCGATGACGGCGGCAGTGAACATGCCGAAGAGCAGAAGTTCCAGCGTGGCAGGCAGGCGACCTGCAAGCTCCTGCGCGACGGGACGTTTGGTGGAGATGGATGTACCGAGATCGCCGCGCGCCAGTTCCTGCATGTAGATGAGGTATTGAACGGGAAGAGGTTTATCGAGACCGAGTTGTTTTGTGACTCGGTCAATATCTGCCTGCCGCGCTTTGGGACCGATGTACATTGCAGCGGCGTCGTTCGGCACCACACGCGCGATGAAGAACGTGATGAACGAGACGCCGAGCAAAACAAAAAGCGACGTCAACAAACGGCGGAGGATGAATTCGAGTCGTTGCATGAGGCTTTGCCACAGAGACACAGAGTCGCAGAGAGCTTTGAAAATTTTCTCGGCGTTCTCCGTGACTCTGTGGCTAGTTCATTGGGCTGTGATTACTTGGCTGGTCTCAACTCATAGAAGAAGTAATGCACGAACGGATAGTTGAGATTGTAATGGAAGCCTTCGATGCTGTTCGGGATGACGAAGACCGCCATCGTATCGAAGAAGAAGACGCCAGGCGCTTCCTCAACGAGGAGGTTGAGGGCTTCGACGTATTTGGCTTTCGAACCTTCGTAGTCGGTGGCGGTGATCGCGCCAGCCACGTCCATCAACGCGTTGTAATCGGCGTTATGCCAATACGACAGGTTGAAGTTGGTCGCGTTGAGGTAGGTCGGTTCGGCGCCCGCATAGAACATGGACCACATATTGTCCGCGCCCGCATCGGAGTAGGTGGGCCAGTAAAGCAAGAGGAACATATCTTGCGCGGTGGTTGGATCGGTCTTGGCGAGTTCCCACTGTTGACCGAACGCCAGCGGCTCGATGGTCACATCCACGCCGATCTCGGCAAACGAATCTTTGATGAGCGGGGCAAACGCCTCTTCGACGGCGTTCTCTGCCGCGTAGGTCAAGCGGATGCTGAACCCGCCGCCTTCGTGTCCCGCTTCGGTGAGCAAGGCGCGGGCTTTGTCGAGATCGTACGAATAGCGGAAGACGCTGTCATCCCACGGGAAGACGCCCGCAGGCACAGGACCGTAACTCTGCGTGCCGAGTCCTTTGACGGCAACGTTGATGATGTCGTCGTACGGAATGGCATACGAAAGCGCCTGGCGGACTTTGACGTTATCCAACGGCGGCTTCAACGTGTTGAAGAACCCAACGTAATTGAAGAACGACGGCTCTTTGTAAACGGTGTAATTGGAATCGGCTTCAAACGCCGCGATGTTATCGGGAGGCAGACCCGCCGCGATGTCCACTTCGCCGCCTTCGAGCATTTGCTGACGGGTCGTCGCCTCAGGGACGATGGACACGACCACCTTTTCATATTGACCGTCTTCCCATCCGCCCCAGTAATCGGGATTCTGCGTGAAGACGATCTCGGCGTCGGGTGTATACGACTCAACCATGTACGGACCCGTGCCATAACTCTTGCCGTCTGCCCAGAAGGTTTCGTCTGCGGCTCCCGCTTCGAGCGCCTTGGGGCTGACGATCCAGGCTCCGTAGAGGGAAGAAGCGATCAAGTCCACAGGCGCCGCCCACTTGAGGTTGAACTTCACGGTCAGGTCGTCCACCACTTCCACGTTATCCAACGGAAGCCAGATGAACGACGCGCCCGCGCGTTCCACCGCCGCGTCGATGGATTTCTTCACCGCGTCGGCGTTCATCGCTTCGCCGTCGTGGAATTTGACGCCCGAGCGAAGTTTGAACGTGTACGACAAACCGTCCGCGGCAACTTCCCAACTCTCGGCGAGCAGGGGCGTGTACGTTTCGGCAGAGCCAGGCGGATTGATGCGCAGCAACTGCTCATACGTGTTGGCGAGATACGAAGCCTCGGTCGAGAACGACGCGACGGGATCCCACGTGGTGATGTTGGCGGAGTTGGCGATCTTCAACACCAGCGGGGCGGGCGGCGGCGCATCGGTCGGCGCGGCTGTTGTTGGCTGTTCAACAGGCGCGTCGGTGGCGGGCGCTTGCGTGGCAGGCGCGCAGGCGCTCAAAATCACCGCAAGCGCAACGAGCAAAGACACGAACAGGGTAAAGCGTTTCATGTTTTCTCCTTTTTGGCATACGAGTAGTTTAAATCCTAACACAACGCGTTTGCAAATAGTTTGCAGGGCTGGCTTTATAATTGTCATCCTGAGCGACAGCGAAGGGTCCCTACCCCGTGTAAGACAGCGTTTGGAAATTCAGTTTTAACCACAGATAAACGCAGATAAAAAGGATTTAACAGCGATTCTTCGGAGAAGTTCATCAAAAGTCACAGTTCATCCGTGTTCATCTGTGGTGAATTTGTGATTGCCAAAACACTCTCTAAGAGATTCTTCGCTTCGGTCAGAATGACAACTTCATGAAACCATCCATCCTCCTGCGGACAAAATTCCTCGTCCCGCGTCCCCGCCCCGACCTGCTCTCGCGCCCTCGTTTGTTGGATTGGCTCGAATCGAATTCCGACAAGCGGCTGACTCTGCTCTCCGCCCCAGCGGGATACGGCAAAACGACTCTCCTCGCCGACTTCATCAACGCTTCTTCCCTCCCTTCGATCTGGTACACCCTCGACGCGCAAGACTCCGACCCAGCCGTTTTCCTCACCTACCTCATCGAATCCCTGCGGAACATGAAGCGCGCCCCCAAGACGCTCACCCGCGCCGTCGGTCAGACCGCCCAATCCATCCTCGACAGCGCCGAAACGACCATCTCGCCTCAGCGCGTCCTCACCGTGCTGATCAACGAACTCACCGAGCAGATCGAAACGCCGTGGTTGATGATCCTCGAAGATTATCACTACATCGCCAGCCCCGTCGTCCATCAACTCGTGGACTTTCTGCTCGAGAACGCGCCCGATGGATTGCGTCTCATCATCTCCACCCGCGCCGACCCGCCGCTTGCATTGGCGCGTCTTCGTGCCCGCGGGCAACTCGCCGAACTGCGTTCCTCCTCCCTGCGCTTCCGCGACGATGAAGTGACGAGGTGGATGCACTCCGACCTGCCCGAACTCACAAACGAAAATTTGAACCTTCTCAGCGAAAAGACCGAGGGCTGGGCGGCGGCATTGCAAATCATCCGTTCGTCGCTGAGCGGGCGCGACGCGGAAGACGTCAACGCCATGCTTTCGGGGTTGAGCGGGTCGCAGCAATTCGTGTTCGATTATCTTGCCGATGAAGTCTTCAGGAGACTGCCCGAAGATACTCAGGAATTTTTACTTCGCACCTCCATCCTCCAGCAAATGGACGCGTCCGCGTGCAACGCGGTGGCAAGCGTGCAGAACGCTCAATCGATTCTGGAGGAATTGGAGAAGCAGAATCTGTTTGTCGCCAGCCTCGATTCGCAGAAGAAGTGGTATCGCTATCACTATCTCTTCCGCGAGTTCCTCCTCAGCCGCCTCCAACGCGTCGAAACCGAATCAGTCGTCCAGTTGGAAAGAAGCGCAGGCGCGCATCACGAGTCGCAGGGCGAGTGGGAAGCGGCGTTCTCGCATTACGTCAACGCCCGCGAGTTTGAATCCGCCGCGCGCGCCGTGTCCGCCTTCGCCTCCGATTTCGTCGAGCGCGGACGCGTCGAGGTCCTGCATCGTTATCTCAGCGCCCTCCCGTCGGAGGTGATGAAGCGGAACCCCGAGTTGTTGTTGCAACACGGCAACGCGCATTGGCGGCTGGGACAGACGGGCGCGGCGATGGCGGCGTATGAAGACGCGCGCGCCTCTTTTGAAACGCAGAACGATCCGAACGGAATTTGCCGCGCGTTGACGCGCCTCGCGGAGGTCAACCGCGCGCAGGGAAATTATCGCCAGGCAGAAGCGTTGGCAAGCGAGGCGTTATCGTTTGCGGAGGTGAACCACGCCGCGCGCGCCGAAGCGTTGATGGCGCTTGCGAAAAGCGTCGGCTTTTTAACAGGCATGGACAAGGGACGCCAACTCGCGGAAGAAGCCGTGAACGAAGCGCGGCTGGCAGGCGATTCGCTGAGCGCGTTGGCGCGGGCGAATTTTTTGCAATCGCTCGGTCAGATCTGCTGGTGGCACGGCGATCCGCAAGCGACCGTGCGTTATTGCCAGGAGGCGCTGCAAATTGCGCCCGAGGAATTTTCTCCCATCGCCGCGCAGGCGTATCTCTCGCTTGCGACTCCATTTTTATATTGGCACGAACTCGACAAGGCATTGCAATACGCCGAACGCGGCTTGCAGATTGCCCAGACGTTACATTTAAAAGAGTTACTGCCGAGCGCCTACACCGCGCTGGGGAATGTGTTGACGCGCCTGGGCGAAACCGCGCGCGCCGAAGCGTCGCTGCGCCAGGGCATGGAGATCGGTCAACAGTTGGGGCTGGCTTCGTTCGAGCGTCTCATGGCGACAGGCTTTCTCGCCTACAACCTGTGCGGGCAGGGACGCGCCGAAGAAGCGCGTCAACTGGCGGAGGGCGTGTTGTGGTCGTACACGGGCAGTCCCGATACTTATGAAGCCTACGTCTGCCGAAGCGTGTTGGCGGACGTGGCGCTGGAAAACGATCAACGTGAAAAAGCCGAAGCGCTGTTCGAGCAATTGATCGAAACAGGCGAACGCAGGCAATTCCGTTTGCCGCTGGCGATGGTGTATTTCGGTCTCGCGTATATCCATCTCGAAACGAAACGCGGCGAAAGCGGATTGGACTATGCCCGCAAGGCTCTCCGCCTCATCGAAACTTCGCGCGCCTTTCAACTGTTCCTCGACCAAGGGGCGCGTTCGCACATCGTCGCCGAAGCGTTAATCCGCGCGGGCGAGAAGAGTCCGTTTTTGGAGCGGGTGCTAGAGAACCTGCCCGAGAAACAGATTCCCATTGCGGAATTGTCCTCGATCCGCGTGCAATGTTTTGGCGCGTTCCGCGTCTTCGTCAACGGCGAGGAGATCTCGCAGGAACGCTGGGTCTCCGCGAAGGCGCGCGACCTGCTGGCATATTTCGTCACCATGCGCGGTGAAAAGATTCACGCCGACAAAATTTTCGACGCCATCTGGGGCGGCAAGGAACGGACGAGCCGCACGGCATTTCACACCGCTTTATCGCGTTTGCGGAACGCATTGAAATACACCGACGATAACCCGCGCTTGATCCTCGTGGAGGTCGGCGAATACTGGCTGGATTCCGCCCGCCTCACCATGGACGTGGATGAATTCGACTCGGCGTTAGCCAAAGCCCGCGCCGCCTCCAACCCCGCGACCCGCGCCGAATGGTACGAGCGCGTGGCGTCTTTATATCGCGGCGAATATCTGCAAAACCTGTATTACGAATGGGTCTTCCCCGAACGCCGCCGTCTTACCCTCGCCTATCTCGGCGCGTTGCAGGAACTCGCGTCGTATCACCTTGCGAATCAATCCCCGAAAGACGCGGCGGTCTGCATCGAAAAAGCCATTCCATTGGATCAACTCAACGAAGACCTGTATTGTCAGGGGATGCGCGCCTACGCCGCCCTCAACGACCGCGCCAACCTCTCGCGTCTCTATTCGGACCTCAAACTGGTCCTCCAAAACGAACTGAACGCCACCCCCATGCCCGAAACCTCGCGCCTGTATGAAGAGATCATGGGGAGGAATTAACTCATCATCAATTTCGGATGACTCTCCAACCAGACTTACGATGGGTTTCCCCTTGCGGAGCATCCCCGAAGGGGACAAGTCCGACTGAAGTTCGTCGGATTTGGGAGCGCCTAACGGACAAAATGCGATAAACTCACTGTGGAAACGCCTCTTCCTTCAAGTTAAAGCACGCGTTGTTTGGGTCTCCTGTCATCAAGTTAGAAAACTCTTCCATCGTTAAGGGAGTGGCTTCTTCAAGTGGGACGCCAAGAGAGGGGGGATACTGTGGATCATCACCCATCCAAACATGTATGTGTTCAACCTTGTTGGCTATAGGGCAAATTTCCAATTGAGGTCCATCGTTTAGAAGGCTGTTACCGATATACTCAACAATCAACTTTACTTCCTCAAAGTACAAATCCATTGAATGAGTAGGTGCGGGAGCTACTCTGCCGAGAAAAAAATCTACCCGTGATGGAGAACCATACCTTTTGATCAAAGTTTCGGGTGAGTATGCGGACCACTTTCTTGGAGTTCCTTCTGGGGATGTATCATTAATACCAACGTCTAAGCTCGTTACGATATTGTTTTGAATCGCAATAACCGTAGAGACTTCAATTCCGTTGTCTAAATTGTAATTCATCGCATAAAAATCTTTGCCATCTAATGTCGTTGTATACTTTAGACTAAGCCCCAGATGAGCAAAGGTATTAGTTGTCTCCTGAAGCGTTGTCTTGCCCGGCAAGATTCCCCAAAAGCATGGAGCTTCACAATCAACAAAGTCTTGCAGCAGGTTTCCAATAGTCCGTTTTGCTATATCAGATTCCAATGTAGACGGCAGAGTCGACGTTACTGCTACGGTGGGTGTAAAGGTTGGCGTTGGCGAGAGAGGAGGCAGTGAAGCCACTGGTTTTTCAACGTGCGTTGGTACCGCTGTCGAACTAACGCGAGCACAGTTAGAGAGGATCGATGCAATTACCAGGAGAAAAGAACAATATATTATGGATTTCATATTGGTTACGGAGTCCCTATATACGGGGCAAGCGCTCCTGTTACAAAAGTATTCATGGCCTGCCCTTCTGTGCTGGCTAAGTTTATATTTCCAGCCACATAGTTCGCAAAGATATCGCCCCAGTGTTCTTCCTGCGCGCTGACTGGATCATCCCCATAAATTGACATTGGGTGTTGATACATATCTTGGCTTCTGTCAATTAATGCAGATCTATCAAGATAGCCATTATCATCCAAGAAGTCTGGATTGTTTATATCCGGATTGCGTGAAAAAACATTGACCATTCCCGGTGAATTATCCATCAAATGTCCAAACTCATGAAAGATGTTCATCTGACGAATCGCGGCATTGCCTATAGTATAAAAAGTGATTGTGGTGCTGTATGTCAATCCGCGATATGTAGTATTGCCGCCATTTGGATCGTGCTCGCCCCATTTGAAAGTAGCCCCTCCTACGAGTGACTTGAGTCTGCCATTAAGAGCTACATTGATTGTACCCAACGTGTTATAAACGATCATCAAATTTCTCAAATCCCATGCTTTAGCATTTGTATTGTTGGCGTCATCTTCTTCAGACATCTTTATCCCGAATTCATCTTTTATCAATGCCTTCCAAAATCTTACTCCGGTAAATCTTGATAGACGCTGAGATTGCTTGCAGTTTTCATCTACATCACAAGTTACTTTGTGGCCGCTGGGATCAGTATATTTGAGCGGGTTGTTTTTGACGTAGGAGTAGCGGTTGTAGGATTGAGGATTGTAGGGTTCGGGGATTAGCGTGTCGGGCTGATGGAACTGCATTATATAAGGCGAGTAGAAGCGCGCCTTGCCCCGCTCACTTCGTTCGGGGGTGCTACGCGATAGTCCATGATGCCGCCCATGCCTACATCGAGGAGGCGTTGTCCTGTGTCCCTAAAGGGATGCTTCGCGATAGCCGAAATCGGTAGAGAGAATTGGAGAATTTGGTATCGAACGCACTCCACCAAAGGGCAAATAGCGCTGTTGACTTGTTAAAGTGCCATTGCTGTCCGTGACTGCGACCGTCGAGCCGAGGCGCCGCCCTGAGCTTGTCGAAGGGTTGTCGGTGAGGAGATATTGTAATCCCGATGCGTCTTACATGCGGATATTCGAAGTTACCCCACCATCAACTTCGGACAATATTGCAAAGCCTCCGCCAGATTTATCTACTCAATGACACGACTCAACTTGCTTCCATATAATTTTCCAACTCATCCCCGACCCTCGCTTCAATCGCCTGAATCGCTGTCAACCCATGCGCGCCAAGGAACTGACTGGATAGTGAATACGGCAACACCGCCTCGCCAAGATTTTTCATCAACCGTTCAAAGGCGCGTTGCACTTCCGCGTACGTCCAATAATAGCGGATGCGGTCGCTCAAACTGTATTTGCGCTTGAATGCCTGCTCCATTTCATTGCCGCGATAATATTTCTTCCAATGTTCGGGATGTTTCAGCATCACATCGTCCAGCGTTTGGATCACATTCGAGCGTTCTTCCTTTGCAAACAATTCATTCTCGATCAGCGCCAGCGCAAAGACCGCTTCGCGGAAGGCGAACGTCAACGCGGGACCCACTTTGAGAATCGCAAAATGATCGCGCACAAGGTTCGCCAGCGCGTCCCGCGTCTGATAATCCGTCGAATGCGCTTCGTAAACCATCGGCTGTGCCTCGATGAACTTCGACAACTCCCGCGCCGCCTCAGGCTGATACGGCAGGACAAAATCATCGCCGAATTCCACGCCTGGCTGGACGACGACCCCCACGACTCGCTCCCACGCCGATTTGAGTCCCGCCTTCATAAACGCTTCACACGTGACCTCGATGGTCTGCCTCACATCTTCAACTTTCGTCACGCTGATGCCTTCCTCGTGCTCCGTCGCGCCGCCAGGGACAGGAACTTCCGTGCCGATGATGTAGCGCAATCCTTCCCCTCCCCCTTCGGGAGAGGGGAGTGAAACTTCCGCAACTTGTGCCAATCGCGCGGCGCGCTCTGCGATCACTTCCACATCCAAAGCGCCAGCGGAATCATCCGCCAGTTTCATACTGCAATCCAAATGGATCTTCGTAAAACCAGCCTCCACGTACTGGCGAATCATCGCCTCCGATTTTTGCATGGCGGAATAGGCGGGTTCGTTCTGCCAAACATTCGGACCAAGATGATCGCCGCCCAAAATTATTTTCTCAAAAGGAAAATTAACCTCCTCGGCAATCCCCCGCACGAACGCGACAAAGTCAGCGGGCTTCATGCCTGTATACCCGCCGAACTGATTGACCTGATTACACGTCGCCTCGATCAACGGCGAAACACCAAAGGTCTTGCAAACCTTCAGGGTTTGTTTGATCACAAACGGATGCGCCGAACAAACGGACGTGATGCCTCGCGCCTCGCCTCGTTTTTGCGCCGCGACAATTTCACCCAGCGACATGTCTCATCGCCTCCTCCAGCGTCGGTTGTCCGTCCGTGCCGCCCGCGCGCTGTGTGGATAACGCGCCGCACACGCACGCCAACTGCAAAGATTTTTCCAAACTCCAATCATTCAAATATCCATAGATAAATCCCGCGTCGAACGAGTCGCCCGCGCCGACGGTATCCACAACATTCACTGGAATACTTTCCATTCGGATTCTTTCCCCTTTCGACATTCCCAACGCCCCATCTTTTCCCAACTTAATCGCCAACGCTTCAACCCTGACGTTCAGCCTGTCCGCCGCCTCGTCGACATTTTCCGCGCCCGCCAGCGACTTCGCCTCCGCTTCGTTCGGCAGGAATACATTTGTGACTGCGAGCAATTCATCGAAACCGATCCATTTTTCGGAGGGATCGTAATTCGTATCAAGAGAAGTGGTTAATCCCAATGAACGCGCGCGTTTGAATAACGCAGGCAGGTCGGGTTGCAGTTTCGTTTGCAGGAAGTAACTCGCTACATGCAAGTGACGCGCTTGCGCCAACAAACTGTCAGCGATGGCGGAGGCTTGTAGTTCGGCGATCAAGCCTGAGTGAGTCAGAATCGCGCGGTCCGATCCCTGATTCAGAATCACGCTGAGTCCAGTTTGTCGATTCGGATGAACGATCACGTTGCCGACATCCACGCCGCGTTTTTGCATTTCATCCAGCATGAAGCGACCGAAGACGTCGTCGCCGCACACGCCAATGAACGCGACCTTCAGTCCCAGCCGCGCCGCGCCGCACGCAAAGATCGCGGACGATGAGCCGATGGTCAGCGTAGCAGAGTCCACCAGTTTTTCAGTCTGGTTAAATTCGGGCAAGACATTTCCCGAAAGAATAAGATCAGGGTTGATCTCGCCAGCGACGAGGAGGTCGTAGTGGGTTTCAGGTTTCATGTTTCAGGTATCAGGTTAGTAAGTTCTATGCCAATCGAACGGCGCTTCGGCTTGATAAAAATCGGTGTACGGTTTTGCCAGCGCATGACAGAGCGACGTGAGGCGTGAGAGACGATCCTTTGCAGTGGTTTGCAGAAATTTCATGCGCTCATCGCCGTTCATCGTGACGGCTTCCTTCCATACTGCGCGCCCGACAGCGATGCCGCTTGCGCCAGCGTTGCAGGCAACTGTAACTTGACGCAGAAAAGTTTCGAAATCCACCGCGGCGGAAAGGAGAATCCATGGGGCGTTGGAGGCTGACGAAATCTCTTTGCACGAGTCCATGCATTTTGATTCGTCGGTTTCATTCAAGTCGAGTGGAAATTCGGCTTTGAGGATATCCACGTTAAGCGGGGTGAGCCGCTTTGCTGTTTCGACGACGACATGGCGTTTCTCTTCGGAGGAGAGTTTCTTCTTTTCATCCAATGAATACGATAACGGCTCAAGCATGAGCGCCAGATCATGTTTGATACATTCTTCGGCAATATTTGCAGTGAAGTCTTCGATCTCGTTGGCGGTCGGGGAATCGGGATGATAGTAAACCAGCAGTTTGACCGCCGATGCGCCCATGCGTTTTGCTTTTTCCACGCTCCAGCCAGGGATGATCTGTGCCTGACGGGCGGTGGCATTGCCTGTATAGCCTGTCGATTCGACGGCGACAACGAGTCCGATGTTGTTGGGAATGACGTTCTGCGCGATGGCTTGGGCGGCAGAGACTTCGGGGTCGAGCAACACAGCCGTCACTTTGGGGGAGAGCGCAGAAGTTACATCCAGTTTGAAGCGGGAGAGTTCGGCCTCATCCACGAATGCGGGGTTGGCTTTGCGAAGATTTTGGCGATGGTCGAGCGCGAGGGCGGTGAAGGTGCACCGCGGAGAGGAGATTTGTTGAAGTCCGCGCAGTTTGCCGATGGTGATGGATTTCATGAAACTGAATGATGCTTGAATTGCGGCAGATAATCTTTGTTTTGGGCGAAGAGTTCGTTGGTCATCTGGCGAATTTCGGCGAGCGACAAAACCGCCGAGGTGAGCGGATCGTGCGCGATGGCGCGATAGATGGCAACGGGGTCGCCCGCGATGAAGCCTTCGATGGTGAGTTCTTCGATGCCGCTGGAAAGTTGGGTCAACAGCGCGCACTCAGGCGGAAGCGCGCCGACGTGAATCGGATGAATGCCAGCCTTATCCACAACGACGGGGACTTCGACGCACGCGCCATGCGGCAGGTTGGTGATGAGATTCGTATTGCGCACGTTACCGTTGAACTTGAACATCTCGCCGCCTTTGAGCGCGTTGATGATGTACGCCGCATATTCATGCCCGCGTTCGAGATCTTCGGCTGTCAATGGCTGTTCGAGCCGTTCCTTGACCTGATCCTGCCATGTCGCTTCGTTGTGTTGATATTCTTTCAAGATATAAGCATACTCGCCAGGATTCCAATTCGTGCTGTGCGTGCAATATTTTTCTATGAGATCGGGGCGTTTGCGGAACCATGGATTGTATTCTGAGTTATGTCCACTTGATTCGGTGACGTATTTTCCAATGGCAAGATACATCTCATTGCGCACCTGATCGGCGTTGTAAATTTCGGGTCGCTCGGTGACTGCTTTATGAATCAGTGGGTAAGCGTCCACGCCGTTCCATTTGTATTCGAGATACCACGCCTGATGATTGATACCCGCGCAGACGTAATCAATTTCCTCGAACGGCGCACCGATCCATTCGGCGAGCATCATGGCTGTGCCTTGCACCGAGTGGCAAAGTCCCGTAACGGGGATAAACGTTTGCCTCTGTAATGAAGCGCACAACATCGCCATCGGATTGGTGTAATTCAACAGCAAAGCGTTCGGGCAATATTTCTCCATGTCTCGCACGATGTCCAGCATGGGGTTGATCGTCCGCAAAAAGCGGAAGATGCCGCTGGGTCCGCGCGTATCGCCGACGTTGATATCAATGCCGTATTTTTTGGGGATCTCAATATCGTGCCGCCAGACTTCGGTGGAGCCAGAGAGAATCGTTGTCAGGACGACGTCCGCGCCTTTGAGCGCTTCCGCTCGATCGAGCGTCGCTTCAATCTTCGCTGGAGATTGATTCGCTTCGATAAGCTTTTCGACTCCCTTTTTCGCCCACTCAAGCCTCCCCTCGTGAATGTCCATCAATGAAATGGTTGCATCCTGCAACAGCGGAAAAGTGAGGATGTCGCGCACCAGTTCGTGAGTAAACCCTAAACTGCCCGCGCCAATGAATGTGATCTTGGTCATAGTATTCCTTTTTTCTGGTTGGTTTGGGGCGGGCGTGTTTCAGCCCGCCCCAACTTGCAAAATTTATTCTTTTTCGTCTGCTCCCATATCAATCGAAGCGCCTTGCACCCGTACTTGCCCGTCAATATCGAAACTGCCTGCTTCGGTAATGACCACACCCGCGTTAATGGCGGGAGAGCCAGCCTGCAAGTGCAGGTCGCCAGCAGATGCGTTAACAAGCAATGGGTTGACGTTATTGAGGCTGTTCGCGTCGTTGCCCGTGCCAGACTGATACGCGGCGAACGTGGAGTAATTGACATTCTTCCACTGCCAGGTGGAGCCGTTGTAGAACAAGTTGTTGTTCATCACATTGTTGGTCATGACGGGACTCCAACTCTGGATGTACGGCATTCCGCTTTTGGCGTGGAAAATATTGTTGCGGATGACGTTGTTGCGGGTATCGTACTGGATATACAATTCCGCGCCCCATGCGTCGTTGATCTGGGCATTGTTATAGAAGGTGTTGTTAACAATGACGCAGTTCTCGGTGGAACCGCGGTTGTTATCATAACCGCCCATGCCCAAGCCGACATCGGTATTGTCGTAGATGAAGTTATTACGCACGGTCACATACGAGGTGGCGGTACCGCTGTGTTCGCTGGCGATCTCGATGCCGAGATTGCAGTTATGCGCCTTGTTGTATTCAATGGTGACGCGTGTGCCGCCATCCACATAGATGCAACCTGCGGCGCGGTCATTGCCGTACGCCACATTACCAGCCGAGGTAATGTTGTACACATCGTTATTGGCAACAAGTCCGTCCCGCGCCTGATCGTTGGAAGGAGCGGTGTCTTCAAAGCCGATGATGTCAATTCCGATGTTGTTCACGTCGTGAACAATGTTGTTCGTCACCTGCCAGAACTCGACATTTCCATTAAGTACAAGGGCTTCGCTGGAGCCGAGTTTGAGGTTGTATAACTGGTTCCCATCCACGATGATATTGTTGACCGACTGAGTCCCAGATGTGCCATGAATGGCGATGCCGTGCGCGTCAGTCCCATTCTTCTTCGTGCCGTTATGTTCGATGTGATGGATCTTGGTGTTACGGATTTCGATGTGATGCGAAGTTCCCGCAATGCGGATGCCGATCGGCACGCGGTTCTTGGTGGAGGTTTTGTAATTCTGGATCTCAAAACCTTTGACAATGATATACGATTTGCTGTCAATGAATATCATCCCATTATCCGCGGCAGGGACGGTAATACCCGTGCCGTCGAGATAAACGGTCTCGCCAGGGAAGTTTTGGAATGTGATGTAAGCGCCAGCCGAACCAGAGACGTTGATCGTCACTTTCTCGTTGTACGTTCCAGCACGGACGCAGACGATACTGCCTGCCCCAACTGTGTTCGCCGCTTTTTGCACGGTCCGCCAAGGGGAAGCCAGTGTTCCAGCGTTCGAGTCATTGCCTGTGGTTGCCACATAATGCGTACATGTCCCAGCGATGGCGGTTGCCGTGGGCGTGAACGTTGCGGTTGGAGGCGCGGCAGTTGGTGTGGAGGTGAAAGTTGCGGTGGGTCCCATAGCTGTGGCTGTCGGAGTAAACGTGGGCGTGGAAGGAAGCGGGGTATTCGTCGGTGTGGAGGTCGCCCCGCTGGTATAGGTCAACGTGACGGCTTCATAATCGAGGTCGGCATTGTCGCTGGCGTTGTTCGATTGCAGACGAATCCGAATCTGACTCGAACCGCTGACATAATTCGCCATGGTGCCTGTGGCGTTGAAGGTGAAAAGTTTCCACGAACTCCAACTACCTCCAGCGTTCGTGCCTAGTGTAACCCAGGTGGATGTGCTCCAATTATAGATCTTCCATGTCCAGGTCTGGTCTGCAGGTGCGGGACCCAAAAAGTTTGCCGTCACTTGAATTGCCGTGATCGACGAAGGGCTGATACCGCCTGGCACAGTGTATGCCCGATAGCCTGCATAGTTGGCGCTGGGCGTTGTGAATTCCACATATTTATTCCAATTGTTCTGCGAGCCTGATTGATCCTGTACCTGAAGATTTGCTACAGGTTGACCTCCATCGTTGCCTGCTGTCGTCGTGTAGGATACAGGCAAAAGGACGGTGGTCGCCGCTGACGCAGGGGAAGGCATGGCAAACAACCCTATCAACAAGGCGAAGATTGTGCCAATCGTGATTACGATTTTGCTTTTCATGGTTCTCCTATGTTGTTGAATATGGCTGCTGTGACATCGCGTTTCCGCATGCCAGACAGGGAACACAGCAGTTCAAATGGCGCACCCCGCCGCTCGCTGCACAATGGGTGGAGATGGATGTATCTCTGTTGAGCCGTACCTCCTTAATGAGTTTGACCTGTACTTCATACTTGGCTTGATTACTTTCTCTCGATTCGAAACAAGCCCGAGCCTGTTCGTGTGATCTTGAATTGGGTCGCTAACTGGGACGGTCTCTCGCTGAAATAGATCGGACGCGTGTCGATGTTCGCTTCGATGTAGGCGACGGCTGAATCTGCCAATTGATAGACACCTTCCTGCGGATAGGTCTCGTGAAAGGACATGCCAGTCCGTCCTTGCAATACGTGGGCGACGTAGTAGAAGTCGTAGGCGTAATCCCAATCGGTAAAGAGGATGGCGTTATCTTCGAGTCGGTTCACGATCTCTTCCGCTTCGAGCCGACGGGCGTCTGGATACTGGTAGAGATAACTTTCCCAATCGTCCGTCCATGGGGGGATGCGACCCTGCCATGAGGTTGCGATACTCGAGAAGGACGGTTGAAAGCCTGCGATCAAAATAACCATGCCCAATGCAACGGGGATTGCGTTTGGTAATTTGGGAATCAGGGCAACCGCTTCGATAACAAGACTGATTCCCAACCCAATGAAAATGGACAGAATGAGCAAAGCAGGGATGTAAAAAACGTAAAAGTCGTAGACGTTGTATGTGACTGCGAAGGCAAGAAACGCGACAAAGGCGAGAGTCAGCAAGACCGCTTCACGCCAACGGGATGGAACACCTCTGCGCGAGATGAACAGCGAGATGATACCAAGCAGAGCGGGCAGAAGATTCCACGAGGCGTTGACCGCGAAGTCAGTTAATCGGGTGAGGGATTGGTCGAAGGAAACTGCGAACAGCTGTCCCTTGAATTGAGGCGGAAAGTAGAGGAAGGCGAGTCGCTCGAAGGGCGAGTCGAAGTCGGCGGGAGTCATATCCCAAACGCTGAGGGAAGGTCGAACGACTGTGTTGTAGTAGCCAGCGGGCGAGTTGATCGAGTCGAGGAGAAGAAAAGAGGAAAGAAAAATGGCAATGCCGAGGAGCGCGCCTCCCATTGAGGATTTCGCCCTCACCCTCACCCCTAGCCCCTCTCCCTGTGGGAGAGGGGAAATTAGCACATAAATCAAAATGGCTGGCGCGGCGAGGGCGACGGTGGTGTGGATTCCCAGACTCAAGCCGCCAAACAAACCCGCAATGAATAACCAGCGCGGGTTATTTGTTTCTTTCCAGTGCAATACAGCGAAGACGATGAACGCGAGACAAGCCGCAGAGGGAGTGTAGATCTCGGCGATGGTGGCGTGCTTCCAAAACATGGGAACGAACGCCAATGCCAGCGAGCCGTAGAGGGCGGGGATAATCCACGCGCCAAGTTTGCGGAGGATGATGTAGATCAGCGAGATCGTCAGCGCGGCGCAGAAGGCGGAGAATAAGTTGACTCGATATGCCACATCATGGATGGGAATGAAGGTGAACAATTTGGCAAGCAAAATGTAAACGGGATAACCTGTCGGGTGACCGATGCCGAGGGTGGACGCGATGGTCTGGAATTCCGCCGAGTCGCCGAAGAGCAGAGAGGGCGCGAGCGTGCGGACGTACAACGCGAGCAAGGCGATGAACAAAGTGAGCGCGATGGCGGGGTCGGCGCGTTTCATTTCAGCGTGAAGGATTGTTTCTGCGTGGCGACGACCGTATCCCAGTTTGTGTCCACGATCTGGATGACGAAATCGAATTGGGAGGTTTTGAATAGTTCACGCGAGATGGTCCAACTCACGCGACTGCCTGTGTCTTCAAATTGAATCAGGAGTTCTGTCGGCTCCCAACTCCAATCTGAGCCTGAACCGTTGTAGATGTTCCAGGTCTGGTTTTCAAAAAGGGAATCGGCGCCGATCCCGTTGATGGAAAATCCCGTGTTTGGGTTCTGGTCGGTATCAACAAAAAGTTGGAAAGCGTTGTATTCTCCGCTGACGTAATCGAATGAAAGCCGAACTGTTTCGGCATCGTTGGAAACTTCGAGGTTGGAAATTATGTCGCCCGAGGCGGCAGGAGCAGAAGTGGATGTGGCGGCGGGAGAGATCGCTCCGCTCGACAACGATTCCACCTTCATGGAATTGCCGCGTTCGTAACTGCCCGTCACAGACGAATCGACAAGCACCTGACCGAGAATGTTGTAGCCAGTGGATTCGTCCCACACATTCTCGTTCGCAAATTGAACCGCGTACAGCGGGTTCGCTTGCAGGGTCTCGGCCTCATCGGGAAGCCAAAGGGCGAGGCGATATTCGCCTTCTTCCATTTTAGAGGGCAGGCGGATGGATGCAGAGAAAGAGGAATCGCCAGGTTGCCAGGCGCGAGGGTCGAGGTTGAGTTTGACACTGACTTCGCCCTCACCCCTATCCCCTCTCCCATCGGGAGAGGGGGACAACACAACAAACAACGGGCGCGGGTTCATCAGTGAGGCAAAGCCGTTGTTCGTGATATTCACTGTCAAGTTGAGCAAGCCGCCTGGTCTCACTTGTTCGTTGAAATCTGCCGATGTCAACGAGATGCGATAGCCCATGCGGTCGGTAATTTCTTGCAAACAGCCGCCCTCCTCCCACGAGCGGATGATGCCTTTGTGATACGCCTCGTTGATGGCGGAGAAGTGAAGCAGTTCCATTTCTTGAATGGCGTTCGTACATTCCGAGCGCGGGGGGAAGGGCGCGCAAGTCTCGCCGCTCATCGGCGTGAAGCGAGTCAACTCGGCGAGGTACGCCTGGTCGCGTTCGATGGTGTTGACGCCGTCGCGCTCGTACGTGCCGACGTCCGTTTCGCTCGACAGGAAACAATCGTTGTGATGCGCCACGTGCGCGGTCACCGCGTCTTCGGGGTTGGGATACATCGCAATGATGTTGGCGGGATAACGCACTTGCACAAAACGATTCGGAATGGCTTTGAGAATTGCGTTGAGAGTTTCCTGCTTGTCTTGAATATTGTCCAAGCCGTTTGTGGAGGTGTGCCACTCGCCCCACGCGCCGATGAATCCCGCTTCGAGCCAGGCGATGACGTCGGAGTTCTTTTGCAGGAGCGGCGTCAACTGCTCGATGTGTTTGAGGATTTGGGATTTGGACGCGTCGGGTTCGGAGTCGGGATACGGTCCCGCGTTGTAGGCGACGCGGACGATGGCTTTCACGCCCGCTTCTCTTATATCGTTGAAGTTGGTCTGCAGTCCATTCAGCAGACTCTCAGGGAGGTCTGATTCTCGGTAGTCGTCGAGGCGGATGTTGAGATGCACCAGCGTGTTGCCTGTGATCCGCACGGAACTAAACCCCGCAGGGTTGGGCAATTCGTAAGGCGTGAAGAATCCACGCTCGGGGTTGAGGAGCGACGCGTCCGTGTAGACAAAGGTGTGGGAAACTGAATCAGGTTCACTTGAGGAAGAAGCGGGTTGGCATCCCATGAGAAAAGAGGAAAATATGAAAGTGAGTAGAAAGTGGAAAGTGGTGTGTCGCATGTTATTTGAAGGCGGAGGAGGTGGCTTGATCCACGATCCAGCGTTGGAGGAAGATGTAGACGATGAAGATGGGAAGCAGGGTGAGAATCGACGCGGCGAGGACGAGTCCTTGATTCGAGACGTGCGCGGTTTGGAACCAGACGACCAATAATGGAATGGTGCGTTTTTCTGGCGAGGTGAGGACGATGAGAGGCCAGAGGTAGTCGTTCCAAGTTGCCATGAAGGTGAAGATGCCGAGCGAGGCAAGCGGCGGTCCCATTTGCGGGAGGACGATGCGTGAGTAGATGCCGAATTCGGATGCGCCGTCTATGCGGGCGGCGTCCATCAGTTCGGCGGGCAGGGCTTCGATGAATTGTTTCATCATGAAGATGCCGTACGCATCTATGAAAGCGGGGACGATGAGCGCCCACAACGAGTCGATCAGGCCGAGTTTAACGGTCAGCAAATAATTGGGAATCATGACCACTTGAAAGGGAATCATGATCTGGATGAGGATGATACCGAAGGCGAGGTTTTTGCCTTTGAAGTGATACTTGGCGAAGATGTACCCCGCGTAGGAACTGGTGAACAGTGTGATGACGACGCGCATGACCGAGACGAAGACGCTGTTCGCTAAATTCTGCGCGATGGGAATGTCTTTGTCTTGAAGGATGGTGGTGTAATGTTCGAAGGTCGGTTGTTTGGGGAAAAAGTCTGGCGGGGTCTGGCGCAGTTCGGCAGTGGTTTTGAGCGATGAGACGATGATGTAGAAGAACGGCAGGAGAGTGCCGATCAACCCGACGATGAGCACGGCGTAGGCGCCTGATTTACCGAGGACGAAGGCGAAGGAGGGGCGTTTGGATGGAGGAGTTATCATAGAGTCTCCTGGAATAATACGAGTAACAAGTTACAAGTTACAAGTTACAGGTTGCAGGTTGCAGGTTGCAGGTTGCAGGTTACAAAGTATCTGTGATTGGTTTCTTGATTCCTTGTTTACCTGTCTACTTGTTTCCTTGTCTCCTTTTCAATACTCCCACTCCGTTCGCAGGAGGCGGAATTGGATAATGGTCAGCGTCAGGATGATGATGAATAAGACCATGGACATGGCGGCGGATAGTCCGAGGTTGTTGGCGAATTTGAAGGCGTTTTCGTAGATGCTCAATAACAATGTCTGCGTCTGGTTTTTGGGTCCGCCGCGCGTGAGGAGTTGGAAGATGACGAAAACTTGAAGGGAGGAGATGACCGTCAGCACGCTGGTCAGCAACACGGTCCGACGAAGAAGCGGGACGACCACGAGCCAGAATTCCTGCCAGGCGTTGGCGCCGTCCACGCGGGCGGCTTCCCGTAACGTCTTCGGAATAGATTGCAAAGCGGCGACGAAGATGACGAGGTTGTAGCCAAAGTCCTGCCAGACGTGAGCGATGACCACGCAGATCATCGCCAGCGGAACGCCGAAGTACACGAGGCTTGGGTCTTGGAGCCACGATTTCGGCGGGACGAGTCCGATGGCTTTGAACATCAGGCTGAGCAAACCCCAGCCTGGCGCGTACACGTACGACCAGATGATGACGAGCGCGACAGACGATGAAATGGTTGGGAGAAAATAAATGGCGCGGAATAAGGTCTTGAAACGTTCGCCGATGGATTCGAGAATCACAGCGAGCGGAAGCGTGACGAGCAGATTGAGCGGCAGAACGAGCGCGGTGAACATGAAGGTGTTCTTCAACGCGAGGCGGAAAACTTCGGCAGGCTTGCTCGTGCCCGTGAACAACTCGATGTAATTGTCAATGTCAATGAACGGATTCGCTCCGCCCAAGCCGAGAAAGCCGCTCCCTTCACGAATGGGCGAGTAACTGAAGAAGCTCATGACAACCGCCCAAACAATGGGAAATAGAGTGAACACTCCCATGTAGAGCAGAATGGGCGTCAGGCTGGCATAGGCAAAGCGGCGTTGTTTTGCAGTCAATTTGCCGTCGCTGACAATTTCCTTTTTGAAGAGCGAATTGATTGCCATGGAACCTCTCGAAGGATGAACAAAGAAAGACGAAAGAGGAAAGATGAGGGCGACTCTGCAGAACGGGCGAGCCGCCCTCACTTGTTTACGTGTCTACTTGTTTACGCGCTCACTGCGCCGCATCCACCATTGCATTCGCCGCTTCATTAATACTGTTCGCGGCTTCCTCGGCGGTAATGTTGCCTTGAATGGCGTCGAGGATGGTCGGATAGATGATCTCATACGCCAGTTGGTCGGGGTCGGTCAGGTCCCCCTGATACGCGCCCTTATCCAAAATGGGCAGAACCGCGCTGGCAAACGGGACAGCTTCGACATACTTCGCGTCGGCAGCGACAGACTTCATCGCAGGGATGGTCGCGGACGTGGAGTTGAAATACAACACGTTCGCTTCGTCCGCGCCGAGGAAGGCGGCGAGTTTCCAGGCAATGTCGGCATGTTTGGTGCTTTTGCCGACCACATAACCCCATCCGCCGACGGAGACGAATTTGTGTTCCGATCCCATCATCGGAGGCAAAGCCACGTAATCGAACACAAGGTCGGGATAACCAATCTTCGCGTCGCCCGCGTACCATGAGCCCAACACGCCGATGGCGTTGTGTCCCTGCGCGAACGAATCGCCGACCCATTCGCTATCCGCGTTGAAGATGATCGGGTCAACAATGTGATCCTTCTGAGCCATGTCCATCAATTTCTGGATGGTCGCAACGGCTTCAGGCGAATTGAAGTTGAAGTGTCTGCCGTCTTCCGCGAAATAGTTTCCACCTTGCTCCAAAATGCCAGCGAGGAAGTACGTGAAGAGTTGATCGCTGTTGGTGTAGTGCATCCCCGCGACGGTCATCACGCCGTCTGAGCCGACCGTGGTCATCTTCCTCGCGTCCTCAACGACCGCGTCCCAGTTTGCCCACGTGGGCGGATACGCAACGCCAGCCGCTTCGAACAACGCGGGGTTCACATACGCGCCGCCATATTCGAGATTGTATTCCGCGGGGAAGCCATACAACTTGCCGTCGCAGGTCTGACCGCCGAGCGGCGCGTCGAAGAAGATTCCCTTCGCGGCGTCGAGGGTCATCACATCGGCGGGCACCTCGAGCAACTGTCCGCCCGAGGCGTAGCGGCAGGTGTAACCGCCAGGGATGAGAATCACATCCGCAGTGTTGCCCGCAGGCAGCGAGGTCTGAATCGTCTGAATGAACACATCCCACGGGAAGGTTTCGTACTTGATGGTCACATTCGGGTTCGCCGCCATGAAGTCGTCGAACATTTTCTGGTTGGCTTCATTGAACGCGGGCGCCTGATGTCCCCACACACGGATCTCCACAGGCTCGTTCGAAGCGGGCGCTTCGGTCGCCGCGCCGCCTCCGCACGCGGCAAGCAACAGACTTGCCAGCACAAAAACAAACAGTAACTTTTTCATTCTTCTTCTCCTTTGTTTGCGTAAGGCGATTTGGCGAATCGCCCTACAAATCTAATTTCACGACCGCCGTCAAATTATTCGGTCGGTCGGGATTCAAACCTTTCGCCAACGAACGATGGAACGACATCAATTGCAAAACGGGAAGATACAGGACGCCGCGCACCTCCTCTGGGATCTTGGACTCGAAACACACATCCGCTTCTTTCTCACCGACGCTTGCTACAGTTCCCCCAAGCCTTTTCATCTCTTCGAGCGTCTTCGCCTCATGCTGACGATTGACCGTGGACAATAGACCACAGACCAACGTTGATTTTCCAACCATCGACATCGGTCCATGGCGGAACTCCAAAAAGTGGAACGGCTCGCTGTGGGTGAGAGTCATCTCCTTCATTTTGAGATTGACTTCGCAAGCGAGTCCATAACGGATGCCTGAGCCGAGGAAATAAAACCGATCGAAAGACAAATTTTCCCCAATCTTTTTTGCCCACTCTTCATATTTATCAATGAGCGAATTGCCAACTTCGGGTAGCTTGTCCATCGCTTTGACAAAATCATCCCGCCCTGCCATCTTGGCGCACAACGCGGTCACCGCGACATACATCGAAGCGAAGGAACGAGTCTGCGCGACCGATTCTTCCTGCCCTTTGTCGATCACGAAATTGAAGTCCGCCAAACTTGAGAGGGTTTCGTTGTAATTGCTGATGACGACCACGTCGCCGCGTTTATCGTTTTTGAATTTTTCAACCGCTTTGATCGTCTCGGTCGTCGTCCCTGAGCGGCTGATGGCAACGAGCAAAAAGCGCAAACTGGAAGTTTGCGGCAGAACCGTTTGCGGATTCAACAGCAACTCCCCGCCAGAGACGGCTTGTGCGGAGCGTCCCGTCAACTCGACGTACAATGCCGCCGCTGCTTGTGAAAGGTAGTACGTCGAGCCGCAGCCCGTGAAAATGACGAGGTCGTAGTCATCCGCTTTCGGGAGGGAAGAAGCGTTTATTACATCCAAAGCCTGACGCCACGCTTCGGTTTGAGTCTTGATCTCGGTGTAGGTGTGGTAGTTGGTTAGTTGCATAGTTGCGTAGTTGCGTAGTTTGGTAGTTTGGTAGTTTGGTAGTTCGCTGGTTACTCGATCTTCAAAACCTTCATCGCATTCTCGCGATAGATTTTCCGCAGCACGTCATCGGGCAGATATAAACCATAGGCGTAGAAGCGTCCCTGTGCGGGGACTTCGCTGGTGTTGTAGTTGAAATATTCATCGTCGGTTTCGAGCAGGCGATAACTCAAACGATAGGCGTCGAGGTCGGGACTCATGTCCGAGCCGTACAGGATGCGGTCTTGATATTGGATGAAGAATTTGCGCGAGGTGTAAGGCTGGCGTCCGATCTCACCGAAGCGGGCGGAGATGTCAATGTAATAATTCGGGCAATCATCCAGCATTTGACCAACCCAGCCAAGATTTTCGCCATAACATCCCACGTGCGCGCCGATGAACGTTGTGGACGAATGTCGGGCGACAAGATTTTTGAAACAATTCATAATGTGCATGAACGGCGGAAACGGCGGGCTGGTGAACGCCCAATCGGGATGCCCGCCCAGTTCCTCCCAACGTTCGTTGGTCTCGTCAATCGGGTCGAAGAACGCGACAGGGTCGGCGACGTGAATCAACACGGGCAAACCCAATTCGCCCGCCGTCTCCCAGATCGGAGCGAGACGCGCATCGTCCACATCCACCAATTTGCCATCGTGATCTTTGACGTGCAAGCCGAACGGCTTCCAAATTTTGAGTCCCTGCGCGCCGCGTTCCTTTTGCGCGACCAAACGCTTCGCCGCCCACTCTGGGAATTGATTCCCCAACTCCTGCCATTTGCCCCAGTCCACGCCGCCGAAGATTTGAAAGCGTTCGGGCGCGCCTTCTTTGAAATGTTTGAGATGTGAATCGAGAATGTCTTCGCCCCAGCCGCCGTCGAGGTCAACGTAATGTGTCACGCCCGCTTCATCGAGCAGGTCGAGCAATTCGCTCAACGGTTTTTGCGGAGCATCCCAACCGCCGCCGAACGGTTCGCCGAGGTGATCGTGCGCGTCAATGACGGGGAATTTTGGTTTGTCAACCAGCGTGGTTTTTGTGACGAGTTTTGACTGCGGGCGAAAATCTTTGAGAAGCATGGTTCTCCAAAAGTCACACTAAACAAGCGACCTACGCGACAACAACTTCGATACCGAGTTTTTTCAACGCTTGCAAAAATTTCTTCTCAGCCTTGTCGTCTGTGACAAAGACCTGAATGGATTTCAACGGCGCGAGCAGGGCAGTGGCGACGCGATGTATTTTCGTATGGTCCGCTGCGATGATGACCGTCCGCCCGATCTTCAAGATGGCGCGGTCGGTGAGGGTTTCAGGCAGGTAATCGTGGGTCAAGCCATGTTCGAGGCTGATGCCGCGCGTGCCCATGACGACCTTATCCACGCGGAGTTCCGCCAGGGCTTGTTCGGTGATGTGACCGATGAAGGAAAGTTCGCTCTCGCGTAATTGTCCGCCCAATGAAATGACCGTGATATCTTTGGCGCTCGCCAGCGCGTTCAACACAGGCAGCGAGTTGGTGACAACCGTGAGATTTTTCCGTTCGCGCAGATATTTGGCTGTCTCCAACACGGTCGTCCCTGAACCGAGGAAGACCGTCTCGCCATCCGCGATGAGTTCAGCGGCAGCGCGCCCAATGCTGGATTTCTCCCCCGTCTGTTCACTTTCACGCTGAAGGATGGGCAATTCGGGCGGCGCCTGCTCGACGACGATCACGCCGCCATGCACGCGCTGGGCTTTTCCCTGCGACGCCAGCGATTCAAGATCGCGCCGTGCGGTCGCTTCGCTGATCGAGAATTGTCCCACGATCTCCGAAACGCTCAACCGTCCCTGTTTGGAAAGCAGGGAAAGGATCTGTTTTTGTCGTTCTGGCGTTGGCGTAAATTCGCTCATAATCGCTCAAAAATCAGTCACAAACAATCATAGCAGGATTCCGAGATTTTTCAAGGGTCAGTTTTGGGAATCAAAAAAGACGCCGCGCGGCGCCTTGTCAATGGGATGGGTTGGTCGGGTTAGATCATCAACTTCGGACGGTATTGCAGCGCCTCCGCCAAATGTGCGGATTGAATCTCCTCGCTCCCTGCCAAATCTGCGATGGTGCGCGCTAATTTCAAAATGCGATGATACCCCCGCGCCGAGAGGTTCATCTGACTCATCGCCGCACGCATCAGGCTTTGACCTTCATCCTGCAATTTGCAGAACTGACGAATCTCCCCTACGCGCATGTCGGCATTTGCCACGATGTTTGATGATCCAAGTTTCGCAAAACGAGCAAGTTGAATATTTCGCGCGGCTTGAACACGTTTACGGATAGTTTCGCTCGTCTCGCCTAGCCTGCCTCCGCTCAACTTTTCATAGTCCACACGCGGGACTTCGATGTGAATGTCAATGCGATCCAACATCGGACCTGAGATGCGTTTCTGATATTTGGTAACGACAGCTGGCGCACACGTACAGGCTTTTTGTGAATCAAAATACCAGCCGCAGGGGCAGGGGTGTACACAATTGAACCGAGTTTTCGTCTAATCTCAAAGATATATAGCGCCTTCAGAGGTTGACTGTAAGAGTTCTTGATTCCCCAACAAATTCCGATTAACTGGAATATAATAGATCTCTTGCAAAAGTCCATCTACCACAGAGAACACAGAGAAAAAGAGAATTTCTCAAAGGTCTCTGTGGACTCTGTGACAGAGCAAGAAACACTTATGCAAGAGGTCAAATAAACTTTATCGGCAAACCTAAAAACCGTGTGGAGAAGCTGATAGGCACTAGCCCACGCTGATTCGAGAAAAAATCTGCTTTTTCTGCGCGATTCGCGGTCAGCGCCCTGAATTAATTCCAATACACTCCAACAACGTCAATCGCCCAACGATAAACAACCTATTGCAGGGCTCGTTCCAGTCACGCGACTCACTCGATTTTTCCATAGGATTAAGGTAGCTACCTTAGCGAAAAGGGTCCGATGATCGAACTCCTGACGACCAAATTATTCATCCCTCGTCCACGGAAAAATCTGGTTTCGCGGCCGCGTTTAGTCGAGCGTCTCAACGCAGGGTTGGATAAAAAGCTCACTTTGATTGCCGCACCTGCAGGGTTTGGGAAAACGACCCTGTTGAGCGAGTGGATTCCCCAGAGTCCGCGCTGCGTGACCTGGCTCTCGCTTGACGCAAGCGATAATGATCCGGTCAAATTTTTGGCTTACTTCGTCAAATCCCTGCAGCGGTTGCGCGCGGATCTGGGCGAGGGAGCATTCTCGCTTCTACAATCCCCACAAGCGCTACCGATCACCTCCATCCTTACAACGCTGATTAATGATATTGCCGCCTTTTCGGATGCATTTTGCATCGTCCTGGATGATTATCATGTCATCGAGTCCCAAGCCATCCACGATGGGCTGATTTTCCTCACTGAGCATCAACCAGACAATATGCACTTATTGATCACAACACGCATGGACCCGCCTCTCGCGCTAGCCCGACTGCGTGCCCGCGATCAACTGAGCGAGTTGCGCGCTAATGATCTGCGCTTTACCGTAGACGAATCGACTGCATTCCTCAATCGCGCAATGGGGTTGAATTTATCTTCTGAACAGGTCACTGCGCTGGAGGCACGCACAGAAGGCTGGATCGCCGGATTGCAGATCGCAGCGCTCTCGATGCAAGGACAGGAGGATATCTCCGGGTTTGTCGCGGCATTTTCGGGAAGTCATCGTCACATTTTGGGGTATCTGGCGAATGAAGTGATTGACAAGCAACCCGAGAGAATACTGAACTTTCTACTGAAAACATCCATTCTTGAGCGTTTGTGCGGACCGCTCTGCGATGCCGTGACCGGAGATACCGGCGGGCAAGCCATCCTTGAAGAGATGGAACATGCCAACCTGTTCATCGCACGCCTGGATGACGAAGGCAAGTGGTATCGCTATCACCACCTGTTCGCCGAGGTGCTCCAGGGAAGGTTACGTCATGCCCAGCGCGCGTTGATCCCAGAACTACATCGCCGGGCCAGTACATGGTATGAAGAACATGGAAATCTAACTGAGTCTGTAAATCATGCATTGGCTGCACAAGATTTTGATCTGGCAGCTCACCTTATCGAACAGATATCAGGGGCAATGTGGCAACGAGGTGAAGTAAGGATGTTGCAGATCTGGTTAGCGGCACTACCGCTCGAAATACGCCGTATCCATCCAAAATTATGTCTTGCCCAGGCATGGGGCGCGCTTGCCGTGGGTCAACTTAAGCTGGTTGAGTCAAGTGTTATGGAGGCCGCAGAAATTATTGGCAATATCTCTGAGGAAGATTCTAGAGTCTTGCGCGCAGAAGTTGATGCGATCAAATCTATGCTGGCTGCCTTCCGGCAAGACAGTGCGCAAGCGATTGACTTGGCGCATCAATCCCTTGAACATCTGCCGGAGGAAGATCATTTCCTACGCGGACTCGTCACTTACAGTTTGGGACGGGCATTTTTATCGCAGGGCGATCTGCCTGCTGCCAGCCAGAATCTGAGAGAAGCAGCCACGTTCAGCCTGAAAGCAGGAGACTTATCTACGGCGAGTTTCGCCCTGAACGCTCTGGGCGTAGAGTTACAGATCCAAGGCCGACTCCGTGAGGCCGCTGAATGTTATCAGGAAGTTATTCAAGCAATCCATAACGAGGGTCGGCCTACGCCAGTCACATCATCGAGTGGGGCTTTTGTCTGGCTGGGAATGATCCTATACGAGTGGGATCAATTGGACGAAGCAACAGAGGCTGCAAATCGAGGCATTGCACTCAGCCGCCCATTTAGCACCAGTGCTGGGATATTCATCGGATACCTGGTCTTGACAAATGTGCTTAAGGCACGTAACGATTTTGTTGGTGCAATCGATTCATTACGAAACGCGGAAATCGCCGTGCGGTCTGATGCTCTGCTTAAGGATGCACTGCGAATGATCGAAGCCGTTCGCGCTCAACTCTCATTGGCTCAAGGAGTTATTGCAGACGCTGCACAATGGGCAGAAGCATATGAACATGATCTCCACTTTCCTGCCAGCGGCGACTGGACAGAGGTGCGACAGTTTCGCCCCATATTTGATTACGAATGCCTGACGCTTGTGCGCGTTCGGATAGCCCAGGGACAACGGGAGGCGGCGCTGCAGTTGCTGGCGCGGCTTCAAGAAATAGTTGAGGCAGGTGCACGTAAGTCGCACCGGATAGAACTTCTCATTTTGCGCGCCCTGTTGCTGCAAATGCAGAGCAACAAGGCTGAATCAATTTCAAATCTTGAAGAGGCTCTTACTCAAGCTGAACCCGAAGGTTTCATCCGTTCCTTTGTAGATGAGGGCGAACCGATGCGCCTGCTGCTTCTCGAGTATCAAAAAATCATCAAAAAGAAGTTGGGGGAGAGCGTAGACGGCGAATCCCTGCGCCTACTGACTTACACCGACCAATTACTGGCGGCATTTCCTCAATTGGCTTCCACGCCTGGCATCATAGGCGAAAAACTGATCGAACCCCTCAGCGAGCGCGAACTGCACATCCTGCACCTGATTGCAGCGGGCCGCAGTAATCAGGAGATCGCAGAAATGCTGGTGATCGCTCTCAGCACGGTCAAATCCCACATTAACAATCTATACGGCAAACTCGGTACGAACCGGCGCACCGAGGCAATCGCCATCGCCCGTGATTTGGGATTGCTGTCCGAATAAGCATCCACCCCCTATGAAAAATTAATCCACCCCCGATTCCACCCTTCGGTGGAAGACATTCACCCGGCAAACTGATACTGTACAGGTATCAGTTTTTTGTTTAAGGAGAATCGTATGAACCCAATCGCATCATTTATCAGGCGTTATCCGCAAGGCGTATTTTGGGGCCTCGCTTACCTCATAAGCGGCGGGGGATATACGCTGAGTCTGATGTATCCATCTGATTTCTGGCCCTTCATCCTCTGGGGCATCACCTTGGCCGGCGCGCTCGTCACATGGATCGTTGATCGAGGCGCCGGGCTGAAAACATATTTTAGCCGGATCATCCGCGTGCGAGCTGGCATACAGTGGTATGCCATCGCCTTATTCACGCCGTTTGTCCTTGCTTTCATCGCATATGGACTGAATATCCTGACTGGCGCGCAGGTTTCCGGGCAATTACCTGAGTTCAGCCAGGCAGCCGTTCTGTTCGTGCTGTTTTTACTGACGAACGCCGGCGAGGAACCCGGCTTTCGCGGCTTTTCGTTGCCGCGCTTGATGAAGGAGCGATCTGCCTTTTCAGCCAGCCTGATCATTGGCGTACTTCACGCGATCTGGCATCTACCGCTGTATATCGGAGGGGAGCAAGGGCTTGTTGACTTCCTGTTCCCGTTGTGTGGCGCCTTGTTATTTACCTGGATCTTCAACAATACCAATGGCAGTGTTTTCCTTGCCATGTTATTGCACGCCTCCAACGATGTAGCTGGGCGCTTCTTCGGCGCTGTATTCTCAGGAACAGCTGTCACTTCATACTTCATCTGGTTGGGCGTTGCATTTGTGGCTATGGCAATTCTGTTGCGCGTCTTCGCAGGCCGGGAGTTGGGTCGCAAGCCGGAAGCAGATCTGGATGTGAGGACCGCGGATCAACCGGCAATTGCAAGATGAAGGATCATACTTCGATGGTGATATCCCTGGTTTCTCACATCCAGGGACACAATGAACAACTTTCCAGAAGGAGAATCGAATGAACGCAAACTTGTCTGACCGAACGAAAATGAAAGCTCCAAAACCATTTCAAGAAAAAGTTGGCGAATTGTTACGAACAAACAAGCCCGCTATCTTGCTGGAAATCGCGGTTGTGTTTGTTCCATTGTATGTACTCCTGATCATAAGCGATCGATTGGGCGGTGACGACTTTGTTCGACTGGGTGGTGGACTCGTGCTCGCCGGGGGGCCTCTTGTCAACCTGGGCCTGGTAGTCACTGTAGCGATTTTCTGGGTTGTGTCAAGAATACGAGGAAGTGCCTGGAGCGACTTCGGGCTGGCGCGGCCCAAGAGCTGGGGACGTACGATCTTGATGGGCGTTGGTGTGACTGTCGGCGTCATCGTTTTATTCCCCTTGCTTATGGGGCTTGTCCAACTCATTGTCCCAATCCCGCAGCAGGACGTTAGTCGCTTTGCTTTTTTGCGCGGCGATTTGCCCAATCTGATCGTCAACGTGCTCGCTATGTGGTTCACGGCTGGATTCCTTGAGGAGTTCCTGTGGCGCGGCTACCTGATGAACCGGCTCGTGGATCTCCAGGGGAACAAGACGAAGCTCGCCTGGGTGATTGCTTTGGTCGGCAGCGCAATCATCTTCGGACTCGGTCACACGTATCAGGGGCTGGGAGGCGTCGTCAAGGTTACTGCAGCGGGTCTTCTGTTTGGAGCGGCATTTTTGACCGTACGACGGAATCTGTGGCCTCTGGTTTTCATGCATGCTCTATTGGACACCATAAGTTTCGTGCAACACTATTTCGGTGGATGACCTTAGTAGTAGGAAAGAGATAAATCGATATGAACACATCCAATGGATCTGTCATCCACACGCAGGACCTGGGCAAAACCTATAAAGGCGTGAACGCCCTGCAGGGACTCAACCTGCAAGTGCCAAAGAATTCGATCTACGGCTTCCTTGGTCCCAACGGCGCGGGCAAAAGCACGACCATCAAAATGCTGCTGGGATTGACGCGCCCGACTTCGGGAAAGGCTCTGGTCTTCGGGAAGGACATCACACAGGAGAGTCTCGCCATCCGCAGAAAGGTTGGCTACCTCGCCCAGGATCCGCGTTACTACGAGCACATGACCGCTCGTCAGACTCTGCGTTATACGGCGCGCTTCTTTTACAGCGGACCTCGGGACCTGCTCGAGGCGCGCATCGAAGAAATGCTGGAGTTGGTTGGTCTGGATGATAAAGCCGACCGTCCGATCAGGGGCTTTTCGGGCGGTGAGAGACAACGTTTGGGAATCGCGCAAGCGCAGATCAACTACCCAGACCTTCTCATCCTGGATGAACCGGCGGCGGCGCTCGATCCGCAGGGACGACGCGACGTACTGACGGTCATGGAATCCTTGCGCAAACACACGACCATCTTCTACTCCACGCACATCCTCGACGATGTGCAACGCGTCAGCGATCGGGTTGCGATCCTAAATCGCGGCGGGCTGGTGGCTGAAGCGCCGATTCAAGAACTGTTGAATGGGAACGGTTCGTCCATCCTCTACGATGTGACCATTAGAGGAGATGTCAGCAGGGCGCAGGCTCGGGTGGCGAACCAGCCCTGGGTCCGGTCTTTGAACGTTGAGGCCAATCATGGCGCGGTGAACTGGCAGGTGGGTGTAAGCGATGAAGCTGCGGCGGAGGATCAGATGCTGCGTCTCATCCTGGAAGATCGAAACGTAAGTGTGAAGCATTTCGGGCGCAAGACGCACAACCTGGAAGAAATCTTCCTGAGCATGGTCGGAGAGGAGAAATCGAAATGAATACTCAATCGAAATCTGCTGTACATCCAGACCTTGTACTTGCCGCGCGGCAGGGGTTGATCCCCGTGCGCGAGCAAAAATGGCTTGGCGGATTTGGAAATTTGTTTCGTAAAGAGTTGGGACAATGGTGGGGAACTCGAACATGGTGGGTGCAAACCCTGATTTGGGTACTGATCCTGAACGGTATTTCCACGATCATCATACTTACAGAACCCGGCTCTCCTACGGAAGTTCTACAAGAGGTTGTACAAACCTTTTTACCCATGAGCGTGGGGATTATCGGGATGGGAACGGTCATCACGGTTCAGGGCGCGATCGTCGGTGAAAAGCAATTGGGAACAGCGGCTTGGACGATCTCCAAACCGGTTTCACGATCCGCTTTTATTTTGGCGAAGACTTTTGCTTATGCAATCGGTTTTTTGGTCACCGCGATCATCATCCCCTCAACGATTTTCTTTTTCACCGTGAGGGCGTTGGTTCCCGTGCCGCTTCCCCTAATCCCATTCCTGTACGGGGTGGGGATCATTATCCTGGGACAGCTTTTCTATCTGACGCTAACCCTGATGCTGGGAACGTTCTATAACAGCCGCGGTCCGATTGCCGGCATCGGCATCGGTTTCATTATGACAGGATTGTTGCTAAAGGGATTCATTCCCATGCAGGTTCTGATCGCCACGCCGTGGCCCCTCCCCGATATTTCAGCGGGTCTGGCGCTCGGAACTTCCCTGCCATCAATTTGGCCCATTCCCATTATAGCAACCGCCATCGAGATTGCCGTAATAACTGTCCTGGCGCTCTGGCGTTTTGGACGCGAAGAGTTTTGATGGACACTCAAGAAAAGGAAAATGAAATGAAAAAAGTTACTTTAGCCAAACAAATCGTTTTTGCAGGGCTGACCCTTTGGTTTGCGATCATGGGCTGTGGCCTGCTGACAACATCGGTAAATGAGGTGCGCACCGAGTCGCAGTCGGTAAGCGTGGACTCCGCGACCTCAGCCAGTGTCCAGATCGAGTTCGCGGCCGGCGAATTGAAAGTCCAGAGTGGATCGAGCAATTTAATGGACGCCAGTTTCCGCTATAACGTGGATGACTGGCAGCCACAGGTCAACTATAGCGAAAGCGGCGCGCAGGGCGAGCTCATCGTGAGCCAGCCGGGCAGCGATCAGTTGCCATCCGGGGGCGGATTAATCAATGAATGGAAACTTTTGCTGACGAACGATATTCCATTGGATCTCTTGATCCGCGCCGGCGCGGGGAACAACGAACTTAACCTGGGCGGCTTGGATTTGGCGGCTCTGAAAATCGAGAGCGGCGCCGGTAACACAAAAGTTTACCTTGATGGCAACTGGGACCACGATGTACTTGCATCCATTAAGGGAGGCGTGGGTAATCTCACCGTGAACCTGCCGGCTGAGATGGGCGTTCTCGTTATTATGGATACTGCCCTTGTCAATGTGAGCGCAAACGGTCTCATCGTGGCTGAAAACGGATACGTCAATCAGGCTTACGGGAGCGCGCCTTACACATTCACGCTGAACTTGGAAGTGGGCGTAGGTTCGGTTACTTTAGTTGTGCCCGGATCCTAATCAAACTGATTTGAGAGGAGATGCAATGAAATACCTACTAAAGCTCGAAGAACTTTTATTGTTTGCCCTCGCGCTCTTTCTCTTTTCGCAGTTGGATTACGGATGGGGAACGTACGCCCTCCTGTTTTTGGCTCCAGACTTGAGCATGATTGGCTATCTGGCGAATCCACGGGTCGGCGCGTGGACCTATAACCTGGTCCACCACAAAGGGCTTTCAGTGGCGCTTTATGTTTTGGGCAACCTGCTCTCCATCCCCTGGCTAATGTTCGCAGGGACAATTCTATTAGGTCACTCCAGCTTAGATCGGGTCTTGGGCTACGGCTTGAAATATTCGGATGCGTTTCAGAATACGCACTTGGGCAGAATTGGAATATAAAAATAGAGAATGGACAAGCCAACGCAATATCAAATCAAGATCAAAGGACATTTGGACGATTCGTGGAAAGACTCGTTCGAAGGAATGACGATCTCAAACTTAGAGAACGGAGAAGTTCTGCTTTCCGGCTCGATACAGGATCAATCAGCGCTACAAGGAATACTCAACCGAATTAGCAATCTGGGTTTGACCTTGATTTCTGTAAACGCCGCCTCTGAAGAAGAAACAAAACCAAAGGACATAGAATGAACGGAACAACTAATCGAAATTTTCCTTTTCTGATTGCATTCGTCATCCTCTTCGCGCTGTTCTATGGCGTTGGCCTCCTGACCAAAAGTTTCGACTGGACATGGTCTAGGATTCTAATTTGCCTTGCTACTGTGGGCGGCGTGAATATCGTCTGGAGTCTGCTCAAAAAAGTATCGCTAGTTCAATCGTTTCGGAGTACGGGTTTTGGCGCTCCCGACTGGCATGTTGTGGCAATCGCTTTCGCGCTCAGCGCGTTGATGCTGGTGTTCTTTCCTCTGTATTCGGCCCTAACGAATCTGACATTCTCGCTTCAGAGCGATTGGCTTTGGATACTGCTCGGGATCATTACGGGCGTTGGAATTGCGGAGGAATCGCTCTTCCGCGGATTTGTGTTCAACTACTTGCGGGGAAAACATGCTTTCTGGAAAGCCGCCACTCTTTCGATGCTTCTCTTCGGAGCCATGCACTTGTTATTGCTGCTATGGCTTCCCATTCCTGTTGCCGTCGCGGCGATCATCCTTTCGATCGTCGCTTCCTATCCAATGGCATTCCTATTCGAGACCAGTAACCGAACGATTTGGGCGCCGGCGATCTTGCATACAACTGCATTAGCCACAAATCTTTTTGAAATTCCAACTGAGTTATCGGTCTTGATAAACCTCCTATGGATTGGCGTTATCGTAATCGGTTTGTTCTTGGCATTTGGAGTTACTTGGTTTGTTGTTAGAAAAGATATAAAAGTTGCCAGTATAGAAAGGAGACTTCATGTTTAATACGATCAATGAACAAACAGACGCTGTATCCACAAGTATTGCTGAGTCGACACATGGAATGTTGAGCATCCAAGGCGTAAGCAAACAATACAACAACGATCATTGGGGCTTACGCGGTTTCACACGTGAAGTCGGCCCTGGCGTCCCTGGTATTCCGGGGCCCAATGGCGCTGTTGAATACGGAATTGTCGGGCCCAAGATCTTAGTCACCGCCATTCATGGTTTGCTGGTGGTCTTGCATCTTGTGAGTTTTTTCCTTGTTCGAGATCCGTTAATCACTGAGACCATACAGCCTGAAATGAAAAAGAAAAGTGCACAGTAACGGAAATATTTCACATGAACACAAATTCAACCTTCATCGAACGTCATGCTTTGACGATTTACCTCATCCTGACCCCGCTCATAAGCCTCGCCATTGCTGTCTTCCTGCCACTCCCCATCGAATTGATCGTCTTGTTGATGCTTTTGGTCCCTTCGACCCTGGCAATCCTCCTTACGGCACTTGCCGAAGGAAGACAGAGCGTTGCTGAGTTGTTAAAGAAGCTATTTCAATGGCGGATCAATATCAAATGGTATGGCATTACCCTCATGTTGTCCGTGGGGATGATCGTGATCGCCGACGCGCTGGCATTTCTCGTAGGATGGTCGCCCACGATCCAGTTCCATATCCCAGCCTCTTCACAGTTGATCGCCAACTTCATTCTTATCCTGCTCGTCGCTGTTTTGGAGGAACTGGGTTGGCGGGGCTATGCCCTGCCCAGGTTGATGATTCATCGTTCACCCCTCTCTTCCGCTTTGATCCTCGGTTTCTTGTGGGGACTCCTGCACATCGGTCTTGGTCTGGTTGATGGGAGACCCTGGCTACCGACTTTCCTGGCTCCATTTGGACTGTCTATAGTGATGACATGGCTGTTCCTCCATACACGCGGGAGTCTCGCCATGGCAATGCTGTTCCATTTTGTATTTGATTACACCCCGCAATTCCTTCTTTTTGGACTCCCAATAGAACAGGCTGTTTGGACACAAGCGATTGTCAGCCTTGCTGTGGCTTTCATTTTTATCGCCTTGTTTGGCACAAACCTGCAAAGGTCCGTAAAAGAGCCGGTCATGGTGGGCGCTGGGCAGTCAGATATCAAATAACGGAGAACTAATCATGGTTACTCAAACTGACACGCATGCTAAAGCCATCCCCAGAACCTTGGCGCAAGTCCAGCCGATGGAGATGAACATCCAGAACGTAAGCAAACAATACAACAACGATCATTGGGGCTTACGCGATTTCACACTTGAGGTCGTCTGGCGTCCTAGGTTTGCTTGGACCCAATGGCGCCGTTGAATACGGAATTGTCGGGCCCAAGATCGTAATCACTGCGATTCATGGACTGCTGGTAATTTTGCGTTTCATCCGCTTTTTCACGGTAAGCAAACCCGGAAAGAGATTAAAGGTAAATTCCACAGAACGCCATGCTGAATTGCTCCACTCAAAATAGAAGAAGGAAGATGTGAGACCATGAAAAGAATCGAACAAATTTCAGCCACACATCCAGTGACTTTCAGCTTCATGATCACTTTCCTCTTTATTTCGATGCTGATCATTTCCGCCATCCTGGGTAATCTTTGGCCCGGTGATGCAATTTACGGGCAGCCGGGCAGTATCCTTGGCAGGATCATTTCAACCATCATTCTGCTTCTACTGCTTTCCCGCCTGGGCTGGATGCAGCCAGCCGGGTTTACAACACCTGGACGGTTCGGGATGTGGACGATCAGCCTCCTGCTGCTGGCTTACGCGGCGGCAGCCTCCATGTACGCGTTGGTCGGCAGTCTTAACCTCCGTTTTTTCGACACGGCGCTGCCCGCGCTCGTAACGCTGTTTATTTTGGTTGCGGCATTCATGGAAGAAATCGTCTTTCGCGGATTGATTCTGCAGGCGCTTGTCCACGCCTGGGGCAGTACCAGAGTTGGCGTCACGAAGAGTATTCTGGTTTCCGCGCTCTTCTTTTGCAGCGTTCATCTCCTGGATTTTCTCAGCGGGAGGCTCTTGTATGTTGTTCTCCTGCAAAGCCTGGAGGCATTCTTCCTGGGGATCCTTCTTGGAGCGCTGGTTTTGATCGGAAGGAGCATCTATCCGGCAGTGTTGCTTCATAGCGGATTGAATTTATCTGCCTACCTGCTCATCGGCGGCAGTGGTTTGGAACCCGCCTCATCCTCATGGCTGTTGCTGGGCTTGCTGATGATCCCTCCTGCCGCTCTGGGCATCTATCTTCTTCATGCAAGATATCAGCCTGTGACCGATAAACAAATGACCAATGATCTCCATAGATTACCTTACTAATTTCAAAGGAGTTTCCCATGAGTAATATCGCTTCTAAATACCCGGCTCAAGAACGAGATGAAACAGAAATCTCCGCCTCCAAGCGCGTGACGCTCGTTCTGGTTGCCTGGGCAGCAACCTTGTCCTTGAGCAAACTGCCTCTTGTCATTGCCCGTGATTTCCTGAACACAGATATTCCTTGGATCAACCCTGCCTGGATCGGGTTGGCATTCCTGTTTTGGGCTGCGACATATCTCTGGCAATCCCTAAAACCCTTGCGGTCCTACTTTCTGATCATGGGCGCAATTCTCCTCATGGCATTTGGGGTCGATCCATTTATCAAACAGTCTGCTATCTGGAACAACTTGTTTGTGGACAGATCGCCGATGGTCATTTTGTTTGGCGAACGAGTAATACTCGCGCTAGAGTCGTTGATCGTAGTGATGATTCTATTGTTCATCGGCATAAACCGCCAGCAGGCTTTCCTGACCATCGGAAACCTGAAAGCGCCGTTGGGCGGATCAAACAATTCGACCAATAAGAGGAGACTGCCCTGGTCGATCTTTGGGACGGTGATGGCAATCCTGCTTGGCGGCTTGTTCTTTTGGTTTTTGTCCAGCCAAAACCCGTCAGCGAAGTTGGATATCTCCACTGTGCTTCCACTTTTCCCGTTGATTTTAGCCAGCGCGGCGCTAAACGCAATCAGCGAAGAGGTTACTTATCGCGCCGCGCCATTGGGAACGCTATCCCCTGTTGTAGGTCCGACCCATGCCCTCTGGCTGACCTCCCTCTGGTTCGGGTTGGGACATTACTACGGCGGCATCCCATCGGGACCTGTGGGTTTGGTCCAAACCGGATTATTGGCTCTGCTTTTGGGCAAAGCCATGCTCGATACACGCGGACTGGGCTGGTCGTGGATCATTCATTTCGTCTTAGATACAGTGATCTACGTCTCTATCGCAATGACAATCTAGACAACAGACGCCGATCCAAATCTTGCAAAGAACGGACGGAGTAACTCAAATGAAAACAAATGCAACATCTTCGGAAAATTACCTTCTGATTGCCTTTCTCGTTATCACACCGCTAATTAGCCTGGCAATCCCGGCTTTTCTATCGCTCCCGGCAGAGGTGGTGCCGTTGATTCTGGTCATTGTCCCTGCGCTCCTTGCCATTCTCTTCACCGCAATGACCGAAGGAAGGCGAGGCGTGGGTGCGCTGCTGAGGCAACCGTTTCAATGGAAAATCGGTTTCCGATGGTATTTCATTGCTCTCGGTCTGGCTGTCGGACTGCGATTGACGATGAGCGTATTAGCGCTTCTGCTGGGATGGATTCCCGCGATTCAACTCTCCGACTGGACGCCTCCGCAGTATGTCATCATCGGTATCTTCACCTTGTTCGGCGCGTTCATGGAGGAGCTTGGCTGGAGAGGCTATGCCTTACCCAAACTATTGCATCGCCGCTCCACCCTCGGTTCCGCCTTGATCATTGGAATCCCCTGGGGAATCCTGCATCTTGGGCTGGTCCTACCCGGGATGATGAATGAAGGAACATCCTGGGTGGCGACAATTCTGTTTTTGGTCGGACTCTCCGTGATCCTCGCCTGGTTCTTTGTTCAAACAGGATATGGCATTGTCGCGGGCATCGTTTACCATGCCGCGCAAAACTACTTCGTGTTCTTCAATGGCGGAATTACATCGGCAGAGAGTCTTTGGTTGATGACAGTCGTAACCCTGGCGATTGCGGTTACTTTGATCGTTCTGTACGGACCCAGGCTGCAGCAAGGTTCGGCGAAGACAGCGCCAATGGCGAACGCAGAGCCCTTTGAAACCAGATAAAAGAAAGGACGCCAAAATGGCTCTTGAGACGACCACCAAGTTTGAAAGTGCATCTTCCTCCAACACGAGACCATCGCCGACAATGACAATGAACATTCAGAACGTGAGCAAGCAATATAACAATCAAACCTGGGGCTTACACGATTTCACACTGGAGATCAGCCCTGGCGTCCTGGGTCTGCTGGGACCCAATGGCGCGGGCAAATCCACGCTAATGCGCATCCTGGCAACAATTACAAAAGCGACGACAGGCTCGATCACCTGGAATGGGAAGGATATTGCCAGGTCGCCTGATGAGTTACGCGCCGTGTTGGGTTATTTGCCGCAGGATTTTGGCGTTTATCCCAACCTGAATTGCGTCGAATTCCTTGAATATATGGCGGCGATCAAGGGACTGGATTCAAGATCAACGAAAAGACGGATCGACGAACTACTCCAGGTTGTGAATTTGGTTGACGCCGCAAAACGTCCATTAGGGGGCTATTCGGGTGGGATGAAGCAACGCGTCGGTATTGCGCAGGCATTACTCAACGACCCAAAACTACTCATCGTGGATGAACCCACCGTCGGCTTGGACCCCGAGGAGAGAGTCAGATTCAGGAATCTGCTCTCAGACCTATCGGGAGAAAGAATCGTGATCTTATCCACTCACATTGTTTCAGATGTGGAAGCCGCGGCAACCCGTATCGTTTTGATCAGCAAAGGCAGGCTTCTCCGCGAAGCCGCGCCTGAAACCCTACTCAGGGAAGTGGAAAACAAGGTTTGGGAATGGAATGTCGTCAGCAATGATCTTGCCGCGATCAGACAAAAACATATCGTGAGCGGGACGATCCGCAAAAGCGCGGGTGTGCGGGTGCGTGTCGTCAGTGATAACCGACCTGAAGCGGATGCGCAACCTGTCGCGCCCAATCTGGAAGACGCCTATCTGTATATTATCGGAGGCGGGCGATGAATCAAGCGCGTATGATCTACCACATTGCGCGCGCCGATTTTCTCGAACGCGTGCGAGGCTATGGTTTTCTTATCATGTTGGGCGCAGTGGTGTTCCTCGGGTATCAAGTCGCGCTTGGCAATATTGGCGTACAACTTGGCGATTATCGCGGGGAATTCAATTCCGCCTGGGTGGGGAGCATGATGGCGCTGGTGGCTTCCTTCTTCCTCGGCTGGTTTGGTTTCTATCTCATCAAAGGTTCTGTGGCGCGCGACTACGAGACAGGCACAGGGCAGATCATGGCAACCACGCCGCTCACGCGCCCGCTGTATTCGCTCGGCAAGTGGCTCAGCAACTTCGCGGTCCTCGTTGCAATGGTGGTTGTGCTTATGTTGGCAGGCGTTGCCGTTCAATTCCTCGAGGGCGAAAGCAGTAGGTTCGATCTGATCGTTTTTCTGCTGCCATTCATCTTTATCGCCATGCCAATGCTGGCATTGACTGCCGCGTTGGCAGTCCTATTCGAATATATCGGATTTTTACGCGGCGGTTTCGGCAACATCATATATTTCTTCCTTTTTGGTTTTGTCATCACCCTAGCTATCTCGCTCGGCACGAACAACCCAGCGTTCGACCCGATCGGGGTCAGTGTTCTCAGCAATAGTATGGGTGAAGCCGCGAAAGCCGTCTTCCCCGATTACAGCGGAAGTTTTTCTCTGGGTTCAACAGGTGTTCCCATCACAGGCACATTTCCGTGGGACGGGGTCGACTGGTCTGTTGGAATCATAGCCACACGTCTGATGTTCCTTGGTGTTGGGATTGTCATGGCGTTCGTTTCATCCCTCTTTTTTGACCGATTTGATTCATCCTACAGAAAACCCGTTCGGATGAAAAGAGCCGCTTCATCCCCGGACTTTGAAACTGATTCGCCCTCTCGAGCGTTATCTCAACCGATTCGTTTGGCTCCGCTCACAGCGCGCCCTGACAGTCTCACGTTCTTCCGAGTCGTGATCTCGGAACTCAAACTTCTCCTCAAAGGACAGCGTTGGTGGTGGTACGTCATCGCAGGCGGGTTATTCGGCGCTTCCCTCTTAACTGCCCCTGAAAGCGTGCGTGCTTACATTCTCCCCATTATCTGGCTCTGGCCCGTTTTGATCTGGTCAGGGCTCGGAAACCGCGAGATTCGCCACAACACATATCAAATGGTTTTTTCCTCAGCCGCGCCTTTAATGAGGCAGCTTCCTGCAACCTGGTTCGCAGGGTTCATTGCCACCATACTGACGGGAGGGGGAGCCGCGCTCAAACTCTTGAGCGCGGGAGATACTACAGGATTGATCGCATGGCTGTCTGCCGCGCTGTTCATTCCATCCCTGGCGTTGGCATTGGGTATTTGGAGCAAAAGTCCAAAGTTATTCGAGGTTGTCTATGTCTCGATGTGGTATTTGGCGATAAACAAGATGGAGGCTGTAGATTTTTTCGGAGCGAACAGCGATGGCAATGTCGGTTTCTTCATTCCATTTTCTCTCGCGCTGATCGTTGCTTCCTTCATCGGTCGAGCAAGACAGGTGCAGAACTAAAATAACGCCAAAAGCAGAATAACTCTTTGGCGGAAAATCTGTTGTCGAATGTTCGCGGTCAATACCGAATTACGATGTGATGAAGAAAGACATCCCCTCTTCTCCATCACATCGTTCCTTGCATCAACTTCGGTCGATACTGCAACGCCTCCGCCAAATGCGCGGACTGAATCTCTTCGCTCCCCGCCAGATCGGCAATCGTGCGCGCAAGTTTCAGAATGCGGTGATACGCCCGCGCCGAGAGATTCATCTGGCTCATTGCCGCGCGCATCAGGCTTTGACCTTCATCCTGCAATTTGCAGAACTGGCGAATCTCGCCCACGCGCATATCGGCATTGCAGATAACATCCGACTTGCCGTTTGAGAAACGATTTTGTTGAATATTCCGCGCCGCTTGCACACGTTTGCGGATTGTTTCGCTGGTTTCGCCCAGCCTGTCTCCGCTTAATTTTTCATAATCCACGCGTGGGACTTCGATATGAATGTCAATGCGGTCGAGCATCGGACCTGAAATCCGTTTTTGATATTTCGTCACAACGCCTTGGGCGCAGGTGCAGGGTTTTTGCGGGTCGCCATAATAGCCGCAAGGGCAGGGATTCATCGCGGCGATCAATTGGAAGTTAGCCGAAAAGGTCAACGAGCCTTTGGCGCGGCTGATGGTGACGACTTTATCTTCCATCGGCTGGCGCATCACTTCGAGGACGCGTGAACCAAACTCAGGGAACTCGTCCAAAAACAAAACACCCCTGTGCGCCAGCGATATTTCTCCAGGCTTGGGGATGTTGCCGCCACCCACCAAACCTGCATGTGAGATCGTATGATGCGGCGAACGAAACGGACGATGCCTGATGAGCGGAGTCCCTGCGGGGAGTTGATCGGCGACTGAAAAGATGCGCGTCACATCCAACGCTTCTTCGATGGACATTTCAGGCAGGATGCCAGGCAGCGCCCGCGCTAATAAAGTTTTCCCCGCGCCTGGGCTTCCCACCATCAAAACATTATGCCCGCCAGCCGCGGCGACTTCAAGCGCGCGCTTGACGTGTTCCTGTCCTTTGATCTCGGAAAAATCTGTCGGTGTGAAGAGCGGCTCGAGCGCGTCACTGCTCGAGGGTTGATAAGGCTGAAGTAAACTGCGACCAGCCAAATGGTTGTAAAGATCCGCAAGCGTCCGCACGGGATAAACTTCGAGGTCTGGAATCAAAGCCGCTTCGGGCGCGTCCGCTTCGGGGACGAACATCCGCTTGTATCCGTTGGAGCGGGCGGTCGCCGCCATCGGCAAAATGCCGCGCGTGTGACGCACGACTCCGTCGAGCGAGAGTTCGCCGACGACGAGCGTGTTCTCGATCGCGTCGTGCGGCAGATGACCCGACAAAATGATCACGCCGAGCGCAATAGGCAGATCGTACGCGGGACCCTCTTTGCGAATCGAGGCGGGCGATAAATTGACGACGATGCGATGACGGGGAAAATGCAAGCCCGCGTTTTTGACGGCGGTCTGCACGCGCTCGCGGCTTTCTTGCACGGCGGCGTCGGGCAAGCCGACGATGATGACCGCAGGCAAGCCGTTGGAATAATCCACTTCGACTTCGACGATGACGCCTTCAAGTCCGACCACGGCGCATGAAAAAACGCGTGCAAGCATGAGGCGAGTGTATCACAACGCAAACAGGAATATCAAATCGTTGACGTTCGTGCCTGTTGGATTCGTTTTGATCAAATCATCCAATGCGTGGAAGTAGGAATACGCGTCATTTCTCGACAGTGAGCCTGCCGCGTCCAACCCCAGCGTTTTCGCCCTTCGAGCGGATTCGCCCGTCGTCACCGCGCCCGCCGCGTCTGTGGGACCATCTTCGCCGTCGGTCGCGAGGGAGATCAACATGATATTTTTCACATCTCGCAATTCATTCACTGCGGCGAGAGCCAGTTCTTGATTCCGTCCACCTTTGCCGTTGCCTCTTATTGTTACCGTTGTTTCCCCACCTGCAATTAAACAAAACGGACGGGGTCGCGTGGTCGCTTCGTCGCGTAGTTTGTTTGCCAGCATCACTCCAACCTCGCGCGCTTCGCCTTGCAAATCGTTGGTCAAGATTTCCGAATCGAATCCCTCGCGCGTTGCTTGTTCGTGCGCGGCTTGGGCGGCGAGTTTGTTATCGCCGATGATTAGATTCTGGAGTCCGACGGCTTGCCGTCGGATGTCGGATGGCAAGACATCCGACTCCAAAAAGATTTCCCGCTCGATTCGATATTTCTTCAAGATAGCAATGGCGTCTTCCCGCGTCGTCGGGTCGGGAGCAGTCGGACCCGATGCAATCGCTTCCAATGGGTTGCCGATCACGTCGGACAGAATCAAGCTGATGATTTTCGCTTTGGTCGCGCGCGCCAAACCTCCGCCTTTGATTCGGTCGAGTTGGCGGCGAATGGTGTTGATCTCGTTGATGGTCGCGCCGCTTGCCAGCAAGGAGGCGGTGAGGGTTTGCAACTCCTCCAGCGGAATCAACGGCGCGGTCACAAGCGCCGAGCCTCCGCCTGAGATCAGGCAGACGAGCGTGTCCTCTTCTTTTAACAAGGAGACAAACTCCAAGACGCGTTCGCCTGCGATCACCGAGCGCGCGTCGGGGATGGGATGTCCGCCGAGGAGAAGGGGAAACAGGTTGATGTCCGCGCTGAGCGGAGGACGATAGTCCGCAGATGAAGCGTGCTTGCTAACGGCGAGGGCGCCCGAAAGTGGAATCGAATCCGCTAAGGCGGTCAACATCGGAACGGCGGCTTTTCCGATCGCCAACCCATATACATTGCCAGTCGTCTGCGGCAGATGATTTTTCACCGCGTGATACGGGTCAACCGCGTTCAACGCGGCGGATAAAATCCGCAGGATGCGAGAGTCGGTGAGGCTGTAAGTTGCGAAGCGAGCCGTGTCCATCTTGTTATCATATCAGAAGCAACAACAAATACGCCACGCATCTGCGTGACGTATTTGTTGTTGGATGTTCTTCGATTGTTGGAGGAGAAGAACGTATGCCTAAAGGACGGGTTCACCTCCGCACTGCTGAGTTGTTGTCTCGCGTCTGCGCGTTCATGCCGATGGGGTGATAGGTTGGCTCGTTATAGAGCGGTTGCGAATAATTCGCAGGGGTGGGCTTGGGCGCAGGACGCGGGAAAGCCGAATTCGTGTTGCGGACGGGTTCGCTGGATGGGCGATACGCGGGTCGGTTGGAATATTGCGAGGGATGTTCCTCCGCCAGCGTGAAGATGCGCTCGCCAGCGATGGAAAATGTATTGATCAACAACACACGGATGATCAGCACCATTGCCGCCACGAAGACTGGCACAGCCTTGGTCATGGTCGCTTGTCCGAGCAGGAATCCGCCAGCCGCGCTGTGTTGCTGAACGGCAACCGAGACGCCCCACCATGTAAGGGTGGAATTGAAGCCTGCGGCGAGCAACCATGCACCGAAGAGGTACCAGACCTCGGCAGGTTCGTCGCGTCCCTTTTCGGGGGTGAAGATGCGGGCGATTCCCGCAAAGTCAATGCCGCAGAAGGCGACGGCGAGAACGGTTGCCCACTGGAACGGACCAAACGCCAAGTCGCCGAGAATATCGTGCAGGGCGTAGGAGGTGCTGGAGTAGTTGAAGATCTCGAACCCCAGCAGGGCACTGAGGATGATGCCCCCGAAGATCAGCCCGCGCTTTTGCGCCGCGGTCTGAATGAGGGGAATCAGGTTGAGTTTGAAAGGCATCGAACGGTTCATGGGAGTCTCCTGTGGTGTTTAGCCACAAACTTGCTGAGAACGGGTCAATGCCGCAAATATAGAACACTTGTTCTAATTTGTCAAGTAGGAAATTTTTTGAGAATCCCCCGCTCTTCAGTAGGACAAGATAATATCTTATCCTACTGATCCTGAGTCAACGCGTTGTGGACTTCATCCAATGATTGCAAGGCGGTGAGATTGCGCCAGGGCCAGGCGTTCAACATGCGTTTGGGGTCGTCGAAGAAGTTGCGCGCGAACGTGAGATGAAAACGATCGTCGCTGAGTCCCTGATCGGGCAACGGTTGGACTGCCGCCCAAAAATTCCACAGCGGGATTTCGTATTCATACGCGAGTTGCGCGATGGCGTTGTTGATGGCGTGATCGCCTTCGAGGTTGTCGGCTTTGGTGGCGATGATCGGCACCGCGCCGAATTCGATGATGCGGTCTAAAACCTTACGCATATATTTGTCATATTCAGTGGCAGGCTTTTCAGACCACCACGTTTCCATGCTGACGAACACGATGGAAGGACGCCACGTCCGCAATTCACAATCGAGCGGCGATTCGCCTGCGTTGCACGATTTCGGGTCGGCGCGGAGGGGCGAGATGACAGCCGCGGCGTTGAAGCCTCCTTTCACGGCGAGGCTGACGCGCGAGAATGAGCCGTGATAATAATCAATCGTCGGTTGCAAATATGCGTATTCGGTTCCCAAACTGTAATCGCCAGGCTTATCAAACGTGGACAAAAAATACGACGACACATTCTGGCAATCGCCGATGATCGAAAAGTGAGTCGGGTCGTTGCCGTTTGCGATGCCGCGCTGATAGACCTCGCGCATGGATTCGCTGACTCCGTTGGGGACGACTGGCATTTGCATGAACGCGTCTTTTTCAAGGGGCGGCTTGGGTGCGGCAGTGGCGGGCGGAATCGTCGGGGAGGCGGAAGGGGCTGACGAGGGCGAGGCAGTCGTAACGTCGGAGTGAATCGGTTCTTCCGTCACAGAAATAATTTGCGTTGGCGCGGTCTTCGTGGTGCAAGCCGCGAGTAAAAAAGTTAACGTCGAGAGATAGAGAATTCTTTTCATGATCCTATTCGCAGAAATTTTGAAACGCATCGCCGACTTGTTCGGCAAGCAATGATTCGCCGAAGGGCGTGAGATGCACGCCGCTGTTGGTGAACTCGTTATTCGGGACGAGGTCCCAGAGGTCGAGGTAGGGTTGGTTGCGCGATGACGTGTACTCGGCGAGCATGACGCGATATTGATCGTATGCCCAGCGCGGGTAGAAAAAATTATAACGGATGTCGCTGTTGGCGCCGTCGCTGATGAGAATAGGCTCATTTACGAGAATCATCGGGAGGTCGGTGGCGTTCAATCCCGCATCGAGAATCTCGAGAGAGAGTTGGTCGCGCAACGGCTCGGATTTTTTGATGTCGTAAAACGAGTCGTCGGCTTCGAAATCGGTTTGAGCGGGCTCGTATGTTGCGGGGTAGAACTGGTCAATACCTGTGGCAGACCAAGGGACTCCGTAGAGTTGCAAGCGGATGAGGTTGGCGAGATCTTTTCTGCGGCTGGTGAAAGTTTGATTCAACGTCGTGGGATGATTGAGGGCGGGGTCGTTGGGGTCGAGAGGTAATTGGTAATTGGTAATTAGTTGTTTGACGCGCTCGGGGCTGTTCGCCACGAGAGGAGCGCCGAATTGTTTTTCTTTCGGGAACGATTCGAGCGTGGTGAGCCAGACGATCATATCGGGTTGGTATTGCAAAGCTTCGTCGAGAATCATCAATTCTTGCAGGAGGGAAATATAAGGATAGCCGAGGTTGTAGGCGCGGACGTTTTTTCCGCACGCCGAAATATTTTGCGAGTTCAATTGCCCCGCGAGATTTTGTTCGGGCGTGAGCAAGGTCCCCCACACGGACGAGTCGCCGATGAGGAGGACGCGGTATTCGTCGTCTGATTTCGGTGTGCCAACCAAGACATGAGCCGCGAACATGGCGTCGAGGTCGAACAGGCTGAGGTTGTAGCCACGCTGATTCTCGCCGAATGGAAAGCGCTCACGACCTGGGAAGACTTTGTTGTAGAGCGAGAGTTTGCCGAGAGGAAGTCCGCTGAGGAGGGGGAATGCGAAGTTAAACAACACGAGGAGGAGCGTTGTTTTGAGGAGGAGGGGATAGAGGCGGGGTTTGGTTTGCATAGTTTTACCCTCACCCTAGCCCTCTCCCGAAGGGAGAGGGGATGGCGACCCCGAATAACATTTTAATGACATGCCATGATAATGTTGGCTCGCTAAGCGCGAAGAAGACCCAGCCGAGGGCGACGAAGTGGAAGGTGAGCAAGATGCCGCCGATGTTTAGCGCGGCTTGGATGCGAGGGTTGGAGATGGCAATGCGTCTCTTTGCGAAATCGCTCCAGCGGTTTTGGATGAAGAGACCGAGTCCGTGCCAGGCGCCCCAGAGGATGAAGTTGACCGTGACTCCGTGCCACAAGCTGATGAGGAGCATCGTGGAGAGTTGACCGAGGAGGAGCATTATCCACATGGGAATTTTATAGCCGCGAATCCAGCGGTTGAAGGGATTGAAAAAGTACGAGCGAATCCATTGTGTGAGGGTGATGTGCCAACTGTTCCAGAATTGCGTCAGGTTGGGTTTGGTGTATGGCGAGGTAAAGTTTTCGGGGAGTTTGATTCCAACTAACCGCGCGATGCCGATGGCGATGTCGGTGTAGCCACTGAAGTCGAAGTAGATTTGGAAGGTGTACGCGTAGACGATGATCCACATCCAGCCTGTGTAGCGGACTTGCGTCGCGAGCGTATCGTTGAGCGCCATCAGAGCCAGCGCGTCGGCGATGACGAATTTTTTGAACAAGCCGATCACGATCCGTTGACCCGCTTGCAAAGTTTCGTCTTGCGTGAGAGCAAACTCTTTTCGGAGATCGGTTGCGAAGCGTTCGGCGCGGTCAATGGGACCTGCAGAGAGCGAAGGGAAGAAAACAACGTAGGTTGCAAACTCAGGCAGGGAGAGTTCGGGCAAGCGTCCCATTTGTTTGTCGCGTAGTACGTGAATCAAGCGGAAGGAAATGTACGAGAAGCCAAGCCAGCGGAAGTCGAGGGCGGAGGCGGTGTCGGTGGGGCGACCTGTCAGTTCACGGAGGAAGATGCTGAGTTGGAGGGAGAGTGTTGGGGATTTGAGAATTACGAGAATTGCAAGAAGCAGAACGATTGCGAGAGTTAAAGTGAAGGCGAGTCGGCGCGAGAGGAATGTGAATGTAGCGATGGAAATCCCTGTAATGAAAATGAAGCCAATGACGAGAATTAGTCTTGGTGGGGTTGTGGTGGTGAGGATGGGGTCAGGGGAAATGTAGCGCGTCAGCCCGACAAGAATTATTGCGCCCGCGATAACCGCAAGCCCGATGAGGTTTTGTCGAGACTTCCATGCGCCAGTCTGTGATGTGATGAACCAAACCGCGACGACGAGCAGAATCGTGAGCGAGGGAATCCAAAAGTCAAAGGAGCGGAGGGGGACGGCGGGTTGAAACCAAAAGACGGCGAGTACGCTGAGGGCGAGGAGAGAAAGGACGCGGCTTGTACCACGCGTCAGTATGGCGACCAGTAAGATGGTCAGAATTGAAGCGAAGATTTGAGTCAGTCCCATCTAGAATCCCTGATAAATCCAGACGGGGCTTGAATCCGATGTGAAGACGATCAGCGCGAGGACGATGAGGAAGAGGATGAACGCCCAGATATTTTCGGTCGAGAAAAGTTTTTTTAGCGCGTGCCGCATACAAGCCAATCGCCGCCGTCTTCAACGACTTGATACGTGCGGACAGAGAGATCGAGCCGCTGGTCTTCATTGTTGTACGAGGCGACGATGTTACCCGTGCAATTCACGAGCGCGGTGTCGCCGTCGGTTCCGCTTTGCGTGCAGGATGCGTTTTCGAGACTCGCCGTCACCGCCTGAAACGAATCGAGTTCGATGAGCGCGTCTTCCTCCCATTCGGCGCAGACCAGCGTGGGAAGTTTATTCGCATCTTTTGCGACGAGCGCGTTGAGGTAATCTTCCACGGCTTTGGCGGGCGCGTCGCTGTTGGATGAAGCGCAAGCCGTAAGCAGGGTGTTGGCTATGAAAAAGACAAGCAAAAATTTTCGCACGAGGAGCTCCTTTGGAAATTGTGGCGGGATTATAAATCAGGAAGGATGAATGATGAAGGAGGAAGGATGAAGAAGAGATCAGTGATCAGTCAACAGTGAACGGTGGTGTCGGGGCGAAAAATAATGTTATCGAATGAAGTAAATAATGGAAATAACGATTCCAAAAAGGACGACGGTCCATCTCAGCGTGGACGGTTTGACTTTGCCCGCGAGTTTGCCGCCGAGCAGACCGCCGATCAACGCGCCGATTGCCATGACGAGGGCGAACGTCCACAAGACCTGACCCGAAAACAGGAAGAAGATCGCCGCGGCGACGTTGACCGCGAACGCGACCGCCTGCTTCAATGCGTTGAGCCGCGTCAACGAATCGTCCAGCGTCAGCCCCAAAGCGGAGAGGACGATCACGCTCAAACCCGCGCCGAAATATCCGCCGTAGACGGATGCCGCGCCGACGCTGAGCCACGTCCACGATTCGAGCGTGCGGTGCGATTCGCCGAGTCGACGCGTCAGCCATGCGCGGATTGGTTCTTGGATGGCGAGCAGAACCGAAGCCAGCAGAATCAAATATGGGATGAGCGCGCTGAATAATTTTTCCCCAGTTTGTAACAGGAGGTAACCGCCGATCACTCCGCCCGCGATGCTGGCAGGGAGAATTGACCACAACCTTTTTTCCTGTCCGCGCAGATCATCGCGCTGAGCAAGCGTCCCGCCGAAGTAGCCAGGACAGAGCGCGACGGTGTTGGTCACATTGGCAGAGACTGGCGGCACTCCCAAAAACACGAGCATGGGAAAGGTGATCAACGTCCCGCCGCCCGCGAGGGCGTTGACAAGTCCCGCGGCTATCGAGGCTAGCGCGGCGAGGAGGAGTTGGAGAGGCATGAGATAAGTATAGCATCAGAGGGTCGCTTGTTGATGGAGGGGAGGTGTTGTATACTTCTCGAATAATTTGAGGAACCAACATGCCGAAAAATAAAATTTATGAAGGAAATTGTTTAGGAATTCTGGCAGAGAAAAAATCCTCAATTGCCGTTGATTTGACTTTCCTCGATCCGCCTTTCAATCAAAACAAAGATTATGCGCATCATGACGATAATTTATCGCCCGAGGAATATTGGGGGATGATGAAGGATGTTTGCCGAAATATTTTCCAAGCGACATCCGCTGGCGGCGCGATCTATTTCATGCAACGAGAAAAGAACGCCGAGGAAGTTCTGCGGTGCTTGAGAGAATCGGGCTGGACATTGCAGAATCTCATTATTTGGAAGAAGAAAACGTCCGCCGTGCCAGTGACCAGCAAGTATGGGAAGCATTATCAAATCATCGCGTACGCGACCAAAGGCGACAAGGCACGCGTGTTCAATCGCTTGCGAATTTCCCCGCCGCTGCCCGCTAATTACAAATTCGAACGGGAGAACGGCGTTTTTGTCACGGATGTTTGGGATGATATTCGGGAACTTACCTCCGGATACTTTGCAGGCGAAGAAGCGATTCGGGAAAAGAGCGGCGAGCGCTTCCATAAACAACAATCGCCGATCGCCCTGCTCTTGAGAATCATTTTGTCATCGAGTCAACCCGGCGATACGATATTCGATCCTTTTGCAGGGACAGGCACAACTCTTGTTACTGCCCAGCAAGTAGGTAGAAATAGTATCGGTATCGAAATTGACCCCAAGAACGTGAAAATGATTCAGAAACGAATGGAAGAACTTTGGGAGGCCGATAATATTGAAAAGTATTATCAGGAATATGCTTACACGGAAAATTTGCCTGAAATTTGGGGCGCGAAATCGCCTAGAAAATCACCGCCCAAAGCAAAAGCAAAGCAACCCGTTCTTTTTGGGCAGCCATGAACTCCATATTCCATTTTTGGAAGCGCCTCGTCCAGAACAAAGATTTGTTCTCAAGAGTCTCCAAGCTCGAAGCGTTTAATTTCGATCCGAAAATGCTATCGTGCCAGAACCGAGGCGTTTTTCCAGACCTGGCAATCAGATTGAATAAAGATCGTTCAAGGTTCACTGGGGGAGAATTGATCGAGATGAAAGACAGTAAAAGTTTTTTGGTTTCATCGTTCAATTCTACAATTCCGTCAGGCAGGAAAAATATTCGGAAGATCGTTCCGTCTGAAAACAGCACGACTTTCCTGCAAATGAAGGAAGCCGGCGACGATATCTTTTCCCTCGAAGAGCGCGAAGTTTTCTATCTGGTTCGTGGGCGAAAAGGAAAGGCTCAGAAGATTTGCCTCGTGCACGGAAGTTTCTTCGAGACCATCAGCGTTACAGAACTCATTCGCCAGTCATTCAAGCAGGTATTGGATGAAAATTTGGAAGGGACAGATGTGCCTAGTGAAGTTCGCGAACGGCTGGACGAAGTCTTCTCCGAACAGGAAGATTTCAGCCGCGTCCGAAACGTGGAGAACGCCTCGGTCAAGTTGCGCTTCAGGGTGATGACGGAGGTCAAGCCCGAGGGGAACATCTTAAACGCAAAGCAATACCCTGAGATCAAAGACAACACCTTGAATCTGGTTGTCCCATATCACAACGAAGATGAAAAAACGGAAGTTTTACAAAAGGTAGAGTTCGTAATGGGCGGACAGGGAATGAAACACATCAACACTTTCTCGTTGAAACATCCCCTCAACGGCTGGTTCGTCGTTTTTCAAGTTAGTTTGTAATCACGCCCCATCATTCCTCAGCAGAGCAGTTGTGGTAGAATGCTTAGCAAATTGGCAATTTTGCTAAGCAAGGAGATTCCGTGACCACCTCTGTTAAAGTCAGCGCCAAGTACCAGATCGCAGTTCCGCAGATCGCGCGCAGAAAATTGAATATCAAGCAAGGCGACCGCCTGTTGGTGGATGTGCAGGATGGCGTGATCGTTTTGATTCCACAACCGAAACGTCATGCAGATTATTTACAAGGCTTGCACAGCGATATCTGGAAAGGAGTTGACGTCCAAAAATATCTCAACGGGGAGCGCGACGCATGGACGAACTCGGCAAGCGACTAGCCAAAGCGAAACGGATTGGGCTGGATACGTCTATCTTTATTTATTTCTTCGAAGATAATGAACGTTACAGTTCACTGGCACAGATCGCCTTCGATGGCATCGAAAAAGGGAAATGGCAGGGCGTAACCTCAACGATCACATTGATGGAGGCGACTGTCCGCCCATGGCAATTAGGCAGGGAATTGGCGGCGCGTGAATACGAAGCGGCTCTGGCTCATTTTCCAAACTTGTCTGTTGTGGATGTTGATCGAAATGTCGCGCGGGCGGCGGCTCAATTGCGCGCAAAATATAACGTCTCGCCGCCCGATGCGTTACAAGTAGCGGCGAGTCTTTCATTTGGGGCTAAAGCATTTTTGACGAACGACAGAAAATTATCCAGGCTCAATGAGTTGATAGATATTCTCGTACTGGATGACTTTATCGGGGGCAAAAACTTCCCTCACGCCCCATCGTCCCTCGGCGGCGCGGTCTGACCGTAATCCAGCACCTGCCGCATTTGCGTCGCCCCTTCGGGTGGACCGACGATCTTGCGGTCCTCCATCATGTCCACAAGGCGGGCGGCGCGGGTGTAGCCGATGCGCATCCGCCTTTGCAACATCGAAACTGACGCGCGTCCCTCTTTCCTCACAAGTTCGATTGCCTCAACCAACAGCGGATCGGTCGTTGTATCCGCAGGCGACATATCCTCGAAGAGCGGCGTCTGCTTGAGCGGCGCGTCTGAGCGCGGGATGTCCGTTGACTGCGACGCCGCCGCGTATGGGCTTGTGCCTCCAAGTTGCGCGCGCCAAAACTCCACGAGGTTTTGGATTTCATGGTCTGAAACAAAGACGCCTTGCAGACGAACCGCCGCCGGCGCGTCGGGAGCCTGATACAACATGTCGCCGCGTCCGAGCAGGCGTTCCGCGCCGGGCTGATCCAGAATCACGCGGCTGTCTGTGTTGGACGCGACCGCGAACGCCACGCGCGCCGGGAAGTTGGCTTTGATCAGCCCCGTCACCACATCCACCGAAGGACGCTGGGTGGCGAGAATCATGTGGATGCCGGTGGCGCGCGCCAATTGTGCGAGACGCGTGATCGTCCCTTCCGTCTCGCCGGGGGCGATCATCATCAAATCCGCGAGTTCGTCAATCACGATCACGAGGAACGGCAGTTTTTTCGATCCCTGCAATTTCATGCGCGCGTTGTAATCGGTGATGTTGCGCGAGCCGACCTGCGCGAACAGATGATAGCGCTTGTCCATCTCACGGGTCATCCATTGCAGCGCGCCGATCACGCGCTCGATCTCCACCACCACTGGCGCAAGCAAGTGCGGAATGCCATTGTAGCCGGTCAACTCCACGCGCTTCGGGTCGATCAGGATCAATTTCAGATCTTCGGGTGTGTTGTTCAACAGCAAACAAGTCAGAATCGAATTGACGCACACCGATTTACCGGAGCCGGTTGTGCCGGCGATCAACAGATGCGGCATGTTTTCGAGCGTCGCGCCGATCGGGTTGCCGGTCACGTCGCGTCCCAACGCGAACTTCAACGGATGCACGTTACGTTGAAAGGCTTCGCTCTCGATGATGTCGCGCAGCGCGACCAGCGTCATCTCCTCGTTCGGCACTTCGATGCCCACGTAACTGTGCCCCGGCACCGGCGCTTGAATGCGGATGCGCGGCGCGGCAAGCGCCAGCGCGAGATCGTCTGCCAGCGACGCAATTTTATTGACGCGCACCTTGATCCGCCCGCCGCGCGTCTCCACGAACAGCGGCTCCACCCCAAACTGCGTGATCGTCGGACCGCGATTAATTTCCACCACTTGCACCGGCGCGCCGAACGACGCCAGCGTTTCCTGAATCAAACGCGAACGCCCCTGAATAAATTCCTCGTTCACTTCCGGCGCGGAGCCCGAATCCAAAATATTTTTGACTTCCGGCAACTTCCACTGGATGACCGGCTCGGACGTCTTGACCGTCGTCACCGGCTTGCCCACCTCGACGTTCGCCACCTGTTCGGGACGATGCATGGGCGTAAATCCACCGGAGACGACCTCTGCATCCTCGGGAAGGAACGCTTCACTCGCCGGGGACGCCTGCCGCGCCAGTAAGCCGCGTACTCTCACCGTGAGCGGACCGAACCAGCGGAACAGATCCTCCACTGAAATATCGAAGATCATCGTGACCGTGATCAACAACCACGCCACGAGCGCGATGACGCCGCCGGCAAAGCCGAGGCTGTTGAAAAAGATTCGCCCCAGAATACTGCCGATGTAACCGCCGCCCGAGCCGTTCAGCCCTGCCCCCGCGTTGACCGAATCCATCGTGGCGAGGAGCCAGAAAAAAAATAGAATCAAGCCGACCGCGCGTTCAAGCGAAAGCGGCGGAAGTTTTTCGATGCGCCGCAGGATGAGCCATAATCCCATCACGAACAAGCCAACGGGCAGGATGTAAATCCCCCAGCCGATCGTCTGCTCCAAAATGTTCAACGCGCCGCCCGTCAACGGACTGCGTTGCGCGGAAAAGAGAATCAACGCGGTGAACAACCCAACCAGCGCCATCCCCGCGCCGACCACGTCGAGTTTGCGCTCGGCGGAGAGCGAGTCCCACCACGAGGGCGAGGCAGGCGGAGGCGCGGGAGGAAGCGCAGTCTTTCCCCTTTTCGGCGCGGCTTGTGTATTCTTCCCGCCGCGCGCAGGCGCCGCCGATCTCCCCTTCGGCTTCGCTTTCGGTTTTTGCGGTAAGAACGGAATTCGTAGAGGCATTGTTGAAGAGAGGATGCCTTGACGCAGTGCAACTGCATCAAGAACTTTCAAACATTTTCGGTAGTATAGCACAAATGGTCTGTTTTTCTTTTGGGGTACAATTGCATCATCATTCAGCCACGGATTTCACGGATTCTCACAGATGAAAAAATAATCAGTGGAAATCCGTGAAATCAGTGGCAAACTTTTTGAATTTTCAAGGACACACCTTTGTTTGAAATTCTCTTTCTCGGCACATCCGCCTCCGCCCCATCCGCCAAGCGCGGACTTTCGGCGCAGGTGGTGAAGCACGACGAATATCGTTTTTTAGTGGATTGCGGCGAAGGCACTCAACGTCAAATTTTGCAATCGGGTCTGGGATTCAAAAACTTGAATCGCATCCTGCTCACGCACGGACACCTCGACCACATCCTCGGCTTGGGCGGTTTGCTCAGCACATTTTTACGCTGGGAGGCGATTGACGAACTCGAAATCTTCGGCGGGCGTTCCACATTGGATCGTGTGCATGATTTGTTATACGGAGTCGTGTTGCGCGGCAACCAACCTCCGATGCCGTTGAAGTTGACCGAGATCAAGCCGGGCGTCATCTTCGAAGCGGACGATTTCACCGTGAGCGCCTTCCCCGTTTCGCATCGCGGACCCGATTGTATGGGTTACGCGTTCGAGAGCAAAGCGCGCCGTCCGTTTTTGCCGCACAAAGCGGACGAACTCGGCGTGCCGTTCGGACCCGAACGCCGCGAACTGGTCAACGGTAATGCGATCAACCTGCCCGACGGAAGACGCGTGAGTCCAGACGATGTGCTGGGTCCGCTTCAGGCGGGGACGAAACTCGTCATCGTCGGCGACGCGGGCAAGACGGCGAATCTGGTCGAGGTCTGCAAAGACGCGGACGCGCTGGTGATCGAATCCACGTATTTAGATGAAGAAACCGAGATGGCGAAGCAGTTCTCACATCTCACCGCGCGGCAAGGCGCGGAGTTGGCAATCAAAGCGGGCGTCAAAAAATTGATCCTCACCCACATCTCGCGGCGTTATCGCGAGAAGGATGTGATAAAAGAAGCCCAGGCGATTTTTCCGAACACAGTCGTCGCACGAGACTTTGACACGTATCAGATTAAAAGAGAAGCGTAAGGCTTTCTTTCGTTAGAGGCTCATTACAAAAAGACCTCCGAGATTATCTCTCGGAGGTCTTCATTTTTACTGAACCGCTCGGCTCAAGTCGCATCGCTGGTCATGATAAAGAGCGGGGTCATCTCGAAACTTTCGAATTTGGGGCGCAGGCGGTCGGCGTTGTAGAAGCGCTCCACGTTGACGGTTTTCTTCGTGCTGGTCACAATATCCACCGGGATGTTGTCGTACCGTCCGCGCTTGAGCGCCACCAGCCGTCCGTGGATGTTCTTGAGCACCAAATCGAGCGCGAGATTTCCGTACGCCATCGGCACGATCGAATCGATCGCGTCCGGGTCGCCACAGCGGGTGAGATAGCCGAGTTTTTGATTCACCGTGTCCACCATCCGCCCGTTGTTGTGACGCGCCGTCAACTCGCGCAGTTGCGCCGAAACCATATCGCCGATGCCGCCGAGTTTCATGTGACCGTATTCATCCGTTGTGCGATCGGTGAAGACCATCTCGCCGCCTTCGAAGGTCGCGCCTTCGGAGACCAGCACCACCGAATAATGACTCGGGTTGTAACTGCGGTCGTACATCATCATTTCGGCGAGGCGTTCGATGTTGAACTTATGCTCGGGGATCACACACCGATGCGCCGCGCCCGCCATCGTCGGAAGCATCGCCGTAAACCCGGCATAGCGCCCGAACACTTCCAGCACGAGCAGGCGTTCGTGCGAACCAGCCACCGTTCGTAAACGGTTCGCCAACTCGATGGTGCGCGTCACGCACGTGCTGAACCCGATACAGTAATCAGTGCCCGCCACATCGTTGTCCATCGTTTTGGGAATGGCGACAATCTTCACGCCTTCTTTATACATGCGCACGGCATAACTGAGCGTATCGTCGCCGCCGATGGGAATCAAATAATCCAGCCCGAGAAAGCCGATGTTCTTCAACACTTCCTCGGTCACATCGTTGACGTCCTCCGTATATTTTTCGCGCAAATGCGGAGGCAGGCGGTCTTTTCGGACCCGCGACGGATTCGTCCGCGAGGTGTGCAGGAACGTGCCGCCCGTCCGCCCTGCTTTGTTGACGATATCTTCGCTCAACACCTGAAAATTGTTGCTGTTATCCGCTTGCGGGTCGCGGACGATGTCCACCATGCCTGCCCAGCCGCGGCGGATGCCGATCACTTTGTAACCCTCGCGCAGCGCGCGGATGGTCACCGCGCGGATGGCGGGGTTCAACCCCGGCACGTCGCCGCCCCCCGTCAATATTCCGATCACCCCTTTGGTACCGTTGCTCATTGTCTCCTCTTTATATCATCGTCGGCTCTTGGTATACGCCGAAGGTTTCTTTCATTACTTGTATGATCTCGCCCAGCGTCGCGTACGCATGGACGGCTTCCATGATGTGCGGCATCGTGTTCTCGGTTCCCTCCAACGCGATCCGCAAGCGGTCCAACGTCTGACCGACGCGGCCGTTGTCGCGCGTCTTTCGCAGATCTTCCAAGCGTTTCACTTGTCGATCATAGCCCTGCGGGTCCATTTCGAGAATCGGAATCGTCAGCGGCTGTTTTTCCGCGTACGCGTTCACGCCGACAATTTTCCGAATGCCCTGGTCTATCTCGCGCTGATAACGATACGCCGCGTCGGAAATCTCGGATTGGAAGAATCCTTTTTCGATAGCGGGGATGACTCCGCCCAAATCTTCGACTCGGCGGAAGTAATCGTACGCTTCTTTCTCCATTCGGTCTGTTAGCGCTTCGACGAAGAAACTACCCCCCAGCGGATCCACCGTGTTCGTCACGCCCGATTCCTCAGCGATGATCTGTTGCGTGCGGAGGGCGATGGTCACCGCGTGCTCGGAGGGAAGCGCCAACGCTTCATCTAATGAGTTTGTGTGAAGCGATTGTGTCCCGCCCAATACTGCCGCAAGAGCTTGAATTGCAACTCGGACAACATTATTCTCAGGTTGTTGCGCAGTCAGCGAAACTCCCGCTGTCTGCGTATGGAAGCGGCACAGCCACGATCTCGGATTCTTCGCCTTGAACGTCTCGCGCATCTCACGCGCCCAAATGCGACGCGCGGCGCGGTACTTGGCGATCTCCTCGAAAAAGTCGTTGTGCGCGTTGAAGAAGAACGAGAGACGCGGCGCAAACTCGTCCACGTCCATGCCTCGTGCGATGCCCCATCTCACATATTCAAGCCCGTCGCCTAATGTAAACGCCAATTCTTGCGCGGCGGTCGAGCCAGCCTCACGGATGTGATAGCCACTGATCGAGATCGTGTTCCACTGCGGGACTTTTTGCGAGCCGAATTCCATCGTGTCTACAACGAGTCGCATCGAAGGCTCAGGCGGGAAGATGAATTCCTTTTGGGCGATGAACTCTTTCAAAATGTCGTTTTGAATCGTGCCGCGCAATTGATCGAGCCTCACGCCGCGATTCTCCGCCGCGGCGAGATACATCGCCCACGTGATCGCGGCAGGCGAGTTGATCGTCATGCTCGTGGACACTTGGTCGAATGGAATTCCATCGAACAGAATCTCCATATCTTTCAATGAAGAGACCGCCACGCCGCACTTGCCGAACTCGCCCAACGCTTCGGGCTGGTCGGTGTCGTAGCCCATCAAGGTCGCGAGGTCGAATGCAACCGATAAACCTGTCTGTCCTTGTTCGAGCAAATATTTGAAGCGCGCGTTCGTTTCTTCCGCCGTGCCGAAGCCTGCGAACATGCGCATCGTCCACAGTTTGGAGCGGTGAAGCGTCGGGTGGACTCCGCGCGTGTAGGGGTAGTCGCCTGGAAGTCCGAGAGAAGAAGCGTAGTCTTTATCCGCCACATCGAGCGGGGTGTAGAGTCGGTTGATCGGTTCGGAAGAGGTCGTGATGAATTCGTCCATGCGCTCAGGCAGAGACGCGAGCGCCTTGCTCAACGAAGTTTCCTCCCACGTTTCGAGTTGGTTTTTCAACTCAGCGAGTTTCTTTTTATCGTACATGGCGGCTCCTTTGGTGATGGGCGAATTATAAACTCGTTCTTCGCCACAGAGACCACAGAGTTCTTTGAGTTTTTTTCTCATGCTCTCTGTGCGCTCTGTGGCTGTGCATTTGACAATGGTATACTCGCCTCATGCCCCGATTTGAAATTGACGTTGACCCGTGCGACCACATCACCGCTGACGCGATCGGTAAACCAGGTCAGCGGGTTTTTTACATTCAAGCCTATCAAGACCAGCGCACGATCACGATCATCATCGAGAAGGCGCAATTGCACTCGCTCGCCATCGGCGTCGAGCAATTTCTCGCGCAGATCAACCAGCAGAATCCGAATCTCGCTGAAGCCTCGGGCGATTACATCGAAGAAGTGATGCGCATCAACCCGCCCGTTGACCCGCTCTTCCGCGTCGGCGAAGTCGGACTCGGCTACGACAAAGATCGCGACCTCATCGTTTTATTCGCAAAAGAAATCCTCACCGAAGAAGACGATCCCGAACAGGCGGCGGTGATTCGCTTTTGGGCGACGCGCACACAAGTGCGGATGCTGGCGCGCTGGGGCATGGAAGTCGTCTCGCGCGGACGTCCCATCTGCCCGCAATGCGGTCAACCCGAAGAACCCGAGGGACATTTCTGCCCCAAGAAGAACGGGCATGTTCATTAACCATCTAGCCACAGAGAACACAGAGAAAATGAGTTTTTCTCAAAGGTCTCAGTGATCTCTGTGGCTAAGCAAGGGTTAAATGAGCCAATCATCCTCTCAACTCCAACAAGCCCTCCAACATGGCGACCTTGAACTCAAAGGTCAGTTCATGCTTGGCTCGAATTACACGTTCCTCGTTGAAGTCACGCACGAAGGCAAAACATATCCCGCCGTGTACAAGCCGAGCAAAGGCGAACAACCGCTGTGGGATTTCCCTGAAAATTCGCTTGCCCAGCGTGAGGTCGCGGCGTATCTCGTCAGCGAGGCGCTCGGTTTTCATTTCGTCCCGTTCACAACTTTGCGCGACGACGGTCCCTACGGCGCGGGTTCGATTCAGCAATTCATCGAGTACGATCCCGAATATCATTACTTCAACTTTTCCGACGACGACAAACAACTCCTCAAACCCGTTGCCCTCTTCGATCTGCTTGTCAATAACGCCGATCGCAAGGGCGGTCACGTCTTCTTTGAAAACGAAACGCACAAACTTTTCGCCATTGATCACGGCATCTGTTTTCATGAAGACGACAAACTCCGCACCGTGTTGTGGGATTTCGCTGGGCAACAAATTTCGGACGACTTGAAGACCCGCCTCTCTCTTCCCTCCAGCCTGCTCGCTGACCTTCAGCCTTATCTCAGCCCGCGCGAAATCTCCGCCCTCTGCGCCCGCGCGGAATCGATCCTCAAAATGGGAATCTTCCCTCGCCAACCCCGCGACCGCCGCGCCATGCCGTGGCCGCCTCTGTAGAAAATGTCATTGCGAGCCACGAAGTGGCGAAGCAATCTCCAACACGGTGAGGGAGATTGCTTCGTCGGACTGCGTCCTCCTCGCAATGACGGAATATTTAGGAGAAAATAATATGCACCACAAATTATGTTTCATCGGATTCGGCAACGTTGCGCGTTCGCTGGTTCGATTGCTTGACCGCAAACGCGACGCGTTGAAATCAAAGTACGGCATCACCTATTCGGTCACGGGAATCGCAACGGGAAGTCACGGCTTTGCGGTGAACCCAAACGGACTCGATGTAAACAAAGCTCTTGAACTTGTCGAGAGCAAATTATCCATTGCCCCAATCTCTAATTCTCTAATCTCTAATTCTCTGGATGTTATTCAACATTCCTCCGCCTCCGTCATGTTCGAGAACTCGCCCGTCAACTACGACTCAGGTCAGCCCGCCATTGACCATGTGAAAGCCTCGCTAAACGCGGGGATGCACGTCATCACAGCGAATAAGGGAACCGTTGTGCACGCGTATCGTGAATTGACCGCGCTGGCAGAGTCGAAGGGCAGACAATTTCGGTTTGAGTCAACGGTGCTGGGAGGCTCGCCGTTGTTTTCGACGTTCCGTGAAGCCATGCCGCTGGCGGAGTTGATCTCATTTAAAGGAATCATCAACGCGACGACGAATTTGATCCTTTCACGAATGGAAGACGGCGAGTCGTTCGACGACGCGGTGAAATATTGCCAAAGCATCGGCATCGCAGAGACGGATCCCTCAGGCGATGTGGACGGCTGGGACGCGGCGATCAAAGTGTCCGCGCTGGCGACCGTGTTGATGGACTCTCCGCTCAAGCCGCAGGAGGTGGAGCGGAAGGGCATACGGGAGATCACGCCTGCGATGGTGAATCAGGCAAAAGGGGAGAAGAAGCGGTGGAAGTTGGTCGCGTCCGCTGAACGGATTGGGAATCAGATTCAAGCGCGCGTCGCGCCTGAGTTGGTCGAGTCGTCTTCGCCGTTGTACGGCATGATGGGTTCGTCTTCGGGGTTAACGTTCACGACGGACGTGTTGCCCAATTATTCGGTGATCATTTCGGAGCGCGAGGGCATGAAAGGTGGACCCGAAGAGACGGCGTACGGTCTGTTTGCTGATTTTGTGAACTGCGCGAGTGCGTCGCACCCAACCCCTTGAGATTCGTCTGCACTGTCAGGTGCGACGCACCCTCGGCGCGGTAAAATAGATGACAGTCACCTTGAAGGTGACTGTCATCTCTCTGGAGATTTTATGCCTATCACCAAACAACGCACGCTGGATTACATCAACCACGAGTGGGGAACGTACGTCGAACGATTCAACCGCCTGCCGAAAGCGGAGCGGGAGAAGCGGCTCAAGAAGATCGGGTTCGAGTCGTTCCGCGATATGCTGGCGCACATTTTGGCATGGTGGGAGGAGGGGATGACGATCATCATGGCAATAGCGGAGGGGCGTGAGTTTGAACGGAAGAAGTACGATTTCGACGCGTTCAACGCCGAGGCGGTGGAGAAATACAAAAGTTGGGACGAGGACAAGTTCTTGGCTCACTTTGAGAAAACGCGTCAGAAAACTGAAGCAGACATCCAGTCCGTGAATGAAGCGGCGTTCGAGAATCGACGCGTCCGCGTGTGGGCAGACGGGATCTTCATCCATCACGCGCGCGAACATCTCGTCGTGTTGAGTCGATTCCTTGCGATGGATCTGTTGAAGAATGAATGGGCGGAGTACGTCGAGGAGTTCAACAATCTCGGCGATGAAAAGCAAAAGGAATTTTTGTCGAAGCAGGGATTTGAGTCGTTCCATGATCTGGTGGCGCACGTCATCGGCTGGTGGGAGGATGGCGCGCACATCATTTCGGGAATCGTCGAAAAGCCAGGCTTCACATGGGAAAACCGCGACACCGACGCGTTCAATCTTGAGTTGACGAAAAAATATTCAACGTGGTCGGACGATGAGTTATTCAAACATTTCGAGGGAGTGCGGACGGTGATGTACGAGTTGACGGCGAGCCTGCCTGCCGACGCGTTTCAAAATTATGACATCGAAGGTTGGCTCAATGACGACGTGGTCGGGCACTACGACGAACATGCGATATAGGTGACTCATGGAAGAACATGTGGTTTATCTGGCGTTGGGTTCGAACATCGGCAACCGCGCCCAAAATTTGAAAGAGGCGATCGCCGCGCTTTCGCCGCAAATGGAAGTGAAAGCGAAATCGGCTGTGTATGAGACTCCGCCGTGGGGATTCGAGGATCAGGAAAAATTTCTCAATCAGGCTGTGCGCGTCGAGACATATCTCAAGCCCGAACAACTCATCAAGCATCTCAAACGACTGGAAGTGGCGCTGGGCAGAAAAGAGTCGTTTCAAAACGGTCCACGCCTAATTGACATTGACATTTTGTTTTACGACGATCTCGTGTTGTTTTCACCCGCGTTGACGATTCCGCATCCGCACCTGCACGAGCGCGGCTTCGTCCTCGTTCCACTGATGGACATCGCCAGCGATTTTGTGCATCCCGTGAAGAAGAAGTCCATCCGTGAGTTGGCGTTGTTCGCCGATGTGAGCGGGATTCGGAAACTCGAGTGATAGACGCTTTGTTCAGCCACAGAGACCACTGAGACCTTTGAGCAATTTTTTCTCTGTGAACTCTATGGCTTAGCAAGAGTCGCTTACACAAAAGATCAAATGAAAAAAAACATGTTCCTGTTTTATTTTTCCATCACGCTCGCCATTTGCTCCAGCGCGTTGTATCACTTTACAGCCAAAAGCACGCCATCCAATGTGAATTTCACGGTCTCGCTGTTGGTGACGTATGCCGTCGCTTTTGTAGTCACGCTTTTGGGTTTCTTTTTCTTCCCCGCGACGGAGGGTATCGCCGTTGAATTGAAGAAACTCAACTGGGCGAGCGTCGGTCTTGCCGTTGCCGTGGTGGGAATCGAGTTCGGATTCCTGCTCGTCTATCGCTCGGGTTGGAATTTGGGAATCGCCGCTGTGGTGACGAATGTCGTCGCTTCGTTGATCCTTGTCCCTGTGGCGATTTTGTATTTCAAAGACAAGATTACTTGGGTCAACGTGGCGGGGATATTGGTCTGTCTGGTGGGGTTGGTGATGTTGAATTGGAAACGATGAATCGGTCTCTTGCGAAAATTATTTTGCCACAGAGACTCAGAGTCACAGAGATGATTAATCTGCTTTTCTCAGCGTTCTCTATGTCTCTGTGGCTGATAAACTTGCCGATTAGGCAGGATGTCTAATATGATTTCTCGAATCAAATCTGCCGCGCGTGTTTTGCTCAAAGGCGAGTCGAAAAAGAAAAATCGCAATCCGATCCCTGCGATCACCAAAGAAGAAGTTGCAGAGATCAAGCAATTCTTCCCGCGCGAAAAATTTTTCATCCTCGGTCATGCACGCTCTGGCACCACGTTGCTCATGCGGTTGGCGCGCTTGCATCCCGACGTGCATTGCAACTATCAGGCGCACTTCTTCACGCGCAAGCCGTTGTTGAAATCGCTCGTCGATTCGGCGGAGATCGAAGAGTGGCTCACGCGCAAATCCAACCGCTGGAATCACGAACGCGACCTCTCGCCGCTCGTCCTGCGCGCCGCCGCCGACTTCATCATGGAACGCGACGCGGCGCGCGAAGGCAAGCGTATCGTCGGCGATAAGAGTCCCTCGTCCACGATTCACGGAGCGGCGGTGCGCGACATGCACGCCCTCTACCCCGATGCCAAACTCGTCTACATCGTCCGCGATGGACGCGACGTGTTGATCTCGGAACGCTTTCGGAATTTTGTGGAGGAATCTAGATTTTTGTCGGCGGAAGACAAACGAATCATTGCGGACCTTCGGGCTGATTCGCCTTCGTTCAGCGACGGTCGCCGTTCGATCTTCACCGAGGCGTTCATCCGCCGCGTGGCGAAGGGCTGGGTGACGAACCTCCAAGAAACCGACGACGAAGCGAGAAAACTTTACGGTAAAAATTATTTTGCGATTCGCTACGAAGATCTGCTGAACGACCCGTTCAAAGAAATGTCCCGCTTGTGGAAATTCCTCGGCGTGAAGACGGTCAACAAAACGCTGGAGAAAAAAATAAAAGCAGAGATGGCGTCCAACCCCGACGAGGAGTGGCAGGCAAAACGCGACGAAGGAATCGCATCCTTCCTCCCGAAGGGACAGGCTGGAAACTGGCAAAGATTATTCTCCGCGCGCGATAAATCCGTGTTCAAAGATGTCGCGGGTGAGATGTTGGTGAAGTGGAAGTATGAAAAGGATTTTAGTTGGTAATCAATTATGTCATTGCGAGTGGCGCCGAGGCGCCACGAAGCAATCTCCTCGCAACATGAGATTGCTTCGTCGCAACGAACGCTCCTCGCAATGACATGAGCGGAGTTTTATGAAATTCCTTATCGCAGGTCTCGGTTCCATCGGTCGCCGCCACATGCGGAATCTCATCGCCTTGGGCGAGACCGACCTTGTTTTATATCGCACGCGCAAAAGCACGATGCCCGAAGATGACCTCGCTGGGTTTCCGCAAGAGACCGATTTGCAAACCGCGCTTGAGAAGCACAAACCCGACGCGGTGATCGTCTCCAACCCGACCGCGCTGCATCTCGACGTGGCGATTTCCGCCGCGCAAGCGGGATGCTCGCTATTGTTGGAAAAGCCGCTCTCCCATTCAATGGATCGCATTGACAAGTTGGAAGCCGCTCTGAAAAATGGCGGCGGACGCGTCGTAGTCGGATTCCAATTCCGATTTCATCCTGGATTGGTGAAAGCCAAACAATTGATCGCTGGCGGCGAGATCGGACGCGTGATCTCGGCTCACGTCCATTTTGGGGAATATTTGCCCGCGTGGCATCCGTGGGAGGATTATCGTCAAGGCTACGCGGCGCGCGCGGACATGGGTGGCGGCGTGGTGTTGACTCAATGTCACTCGCTCGATTATCTGCCGTGGCTGGTGGGACCAGTCCAATCCGTGTGGGGATTCACCGCCAAACTCAGCGACCTCGAAGTGGACGTGGAAGATACCGCCAAAATCGGTCTGCGATTCGAGAACGGCGCGCTGGGAAGCATTCATCTCGATTACAACCAGCAACCGCCGTCGCATTATTTTGAAGTGGTCGGCACGAAAGGGTCGTTGCAGTGGAATCTCGCGGATGGCGCGACGCGAATCTTTCGGGCGGAGAAAAAGGATTGGGAAGTGTATCCGCTTCCCATCGGGTGGGAACGGAACGTCATGTTCATGGAAGAGATGAAACATTTCGTCGCCGTGGCGCGCGGCGAGGTTGAGTCGTCCTGTCCGCTGGAGGAGGGGATTCGCGTCCAGCGGTTGATCGAGGCGATTCAACGATCCAACAAAACGCGCATGGCGATAATGATGTGACTCAGGTATGATGAGAATTATGAATAAATCCGAAACTCGACGCGAATTTTGGTTCACTGCGGCACTGGTCGCCTTTGTAGCGTTCGTAACATACGGGGTGTTGATTCCCCAATTGGGCTTTTATCGCGACGACTGGTATATGCTTCAGATGGGGCAGTGGCGCGGCGCGGCAGGGTTGATTGAAATCTTTCAAACCGACCGGCCGTTCATCGGGTATTTATTTGCGATCTATTTCCGGTTATTTGGAACCGCGCCGCTCGGCTGGCATCTCGCCGCGCTGGCGATCAAAATCATCGGCGCGGTGTCGTTCCTGTGGCTGATGCGTTTGCTCTTTCCGGGTCGGCGCGATTTCACGACATGGACGACGTTGCTGTATATCGTTTATCCGGGATTCTTACAACAGCCGGTCGCGGCGACGTACATTCACTTGCTGCTTGCGGTAACAGCCTCGATCCTCTCGCTTGCCCTGACATCTCAGGCAATTCAACAAATCGAATTCAAGTGGAAATTTGTCTTGACCGTCGCCGCGTCTGCCCTTACGCTCCTCTACCTGTTGATCTTTGAAACAATGATCGGGCTGGAAGTTGCGCGTTTTTTCATCGTTGTATATTTGATCATGCAGACACAACAAGCCGATTGGAGATCGGCGATTCGCAAATCCATCTTGTGGATGATCCCGTACGCGATCACGTCCGGCGGTTTTCTTGCTTGGCGTTTGTTCTTTTTCAATGCCACGCGTCACTCCACCGATTTGGATGCCCTGCTTGCTGGTTATTCGGTATCGCCGTTGCGAAGCATAGTTACCATCCTCGTTGAACTAGGCAAGGATTTCATTGAGCTGGTTTTTCTTTCGTGGGCGGCGCCGTTATATCAATTTACGGCGAATGGCGATATTTTCGATCTAGCCTCATCACTTGTCGTCGCCGCTCTCGCGCTGGGAGGAATTCTGGTTTACTCACGCGTTTATAAATCAGGGGACGATCCGGTGCCGACCCAATCGAAAGCGAGTCTCTGGCTCGGCGCGTTGATAGCTGTTTTTGCGCTGATGCCTATTAACCTCGCCGGCAGGAATATCCTCTTTTCGGCACAGTGGGATCGGTACACACTGCACGCGGCGTTTGGCGGCGTGCTGCTGCTCGGAAATCTGATCTACATCTCCTTTCGTGAGCAGGCGCGCCGCGTTCTGCTCTTCGCGCTCGTTGCCACTGGGGTTGTGGTGCAATATCAAAGCGCGGCAGAGTATCGCAATTTTTGGGAACTTCAGCGCGAGGTTTGGTGGCAAATGACTTGGCGGGCGCCTGATTTACAAGAAAATACGCTTATATACGTGCGCCTTCCACCGGGCTACGCATTCTTCGAGGATTACGAAATCTATGGGCCCGCCAATCTCGTCTATGCGCCCGATGCATCCATACGCATCGCGGCGGATTTGATCACACCGCGCACGGTGCCTCTATTGATCCAGCAGGAGGTGAAAGGGAATCGCAACCGGGGAGTGTATGTGCACAGGAACTACAAGAACGCGTTGATGTTCACTTTTCCGACACCGGATTCATGTCTGCACGCCATTGACGGACGGCTGGTGGAACTACCCGATTACAGTCAAAACGATCTGCTCCTGATTTCCACGTATTCAAAAATCGAACGGATTGACATCTTTGCTTCCGGCGTTGAGCCTCCTGCTAAACTGTTCGGCTCCGCTCCCGAAACGGGCTGGTGCTATTATTATCAGAAGATTTCACTGGAACGCCAGCAAGAGGATTGGGAAGGGGCGGCGCAACTGGCAGAGGAAGCGAATCGATTCGGGTATCAGCCACGCGACCCTTCCGAGTGGTTCCCGGTCTTTGAAGCCTACGCCAACACAGGCCGGTTTGAGTTGGCTACAGAAATCGGACGCGAAATGCTTCAGCATCACGACATGATCCTGTTGTATTGTTCACAGCTTGAACAACGGACCGACCTGCCTGTTTCATACAACCGGGATTTCAGTGTTTCTACGCTGTGTAGTAATACTGCACCATAACTTATAGTAGGAGATACGTGGTTTTTGCCTTACGTCAATCCAAAATTCACCTGCTGAATTTTGAGTTATAATTGCGCCTCGCATACGCAAACTCAACAGAGTGTTCTGTGAAATAAAAGGAGTACGAATGTCGAAAGCCAAACTGATCGCCCCGTACGGGGGAAAACTGGTGAACCTTGTTGTCGAGGGGAAAGAGCGCGATGAACTTCTCGCCCGCGCCGCGAAACTGCCTTCCATCAAGATCACCACGCGCAATCTTTGCGATTTGGAATTGCTCGCCACTGGCGGCTTTTCACCGCTGACCACTTTCATGGGCAAAGCGGATTACGAACGCGTCTTGCACGAGATGCGGCTGGCGGATGGAACTCTGTGGCCCCTGCCCATCACGTTGACCGCCGACCCGAAGGAACTGCCGACCGTCGGCGAGGAACTGGTTCTGCGGAACACCAACAACGATGTGATCGCGGTGATGACGCTCGAAGAAGTCTTCCACTGGGATCCCAACACCGAAGCCGCGCTGGCTTACGGTTCTACCGATCCGCGTCACCCGATGGTTTCTGAGATGGAACGCTGGGGAAAAGTTTGTATCTCAGGTCCGATCAAGGTAGTGAACCTGCCGAAGTATTACGACTTTGTCAGCCTGCGCCTCACGCCCGCGCAAGTGCGTGAACGACTCGAAGAGATGGGACACGACAACGTGGTCGCATTCCAGACGCGCAATCCCCTGCACCGCATCCACGAAGAATTGACCAAGCGCGCCGCCGCGAAGGTGAAGGGCTCGCTTCTCATTCATCCCACCGTCGGCATGACCAAGCCCGGCGACGTGGATCATTATTCGCGCACCCGCACTTACAAAGCGCTGGTTGACAATCACTACGATAAGAACAGCACGATGCTCAGTCTGCTCCCATTTGCCATGCGTATGGCGGGACCGAAAGAAGTTTTGCTTCATGCCATCGTTCGGCGCAATCATGGGGCGAATCATTTCGTCGTCGGGCGCGACCACGCGGGACCGGGAAAAGATTCCACGGGCAAGCCGTTCTACGGTCCGTATGACGCGCAAGAGAACATGAAGAAATACAAATCCGAGATCGGCGTCGAGATGGTCCCGTTTGAAATGCTGGTCTATCTTCCCGATGAGTCTCGTTATGTGGAAGAGAAAGATGTTCCCGCTGGGGCGAAGACCGCCAACATCTCCGGCACGCAAGTACGCGACGAATATCTCGCCAAGGGCAAATTGCTCCCCGAATGGTTCACCCGCCCCGAAACCGCTGAGATTCTGCGCGAAACTTACCCGCCGCGTCACAAGCAGGGATTCTGCATCTGGTTCACCGGCTTGAGCGGCTCGGGCAAAAGCGCGACCACGCAAGTGCTCACCTCGCTCCTGCTCGAACGCGGACGTGAAATTTCGATCCTCGACGGCGATGTTGTCCGCACGCATCTTTCCAAAGGACTCGGCTTCAGCAAGGAAGACCGCGACACGAACATTTTACGCATCGGTTTCGTTGCCGGTGAGATCGTCCACGCGGGCGGCGCGGTGATCTGCGCGGCGATCAGCCCGTATCGTTCCACGCGTAACGAAGCGCGCAAGATGGTCGGCGACAATTTCATCACCGTGTACATGGACACGCCCGTCGAAGTCTGCGAACAGCGCGACGTGAAAGGTTTATACGCCAAGGCACGCCAAGCCATGCAAGACGGCAAGCCGATGGGCTTCACTGGCGTGGACGACCCGTACGAGCCGCCGATCGATCCCGAGATCACGCTTAAAGGTTTCGGCGCGACTCCCGAAGAGAACGCGCACATCATCATCAAATATCTCGAAAATCAGGGATATTTGAACAAGAATTAATTTATCCCGTAGGGGCAGGTCTGAGACCTGCCCCTACGTAAACAAATGAACATCCGCATCCCTCTTCGGCTGGCTTCGTTCATCGCCTTGCTCCTGATCATCGCGACCGGGGTTTGGCTTGTGTTGCGCGCCACGCCGGAGGGGCTTGGGCTTTCGGATGATTCCATCGCCTACATCGCCGGCGCGCGCAGTTTGCTCGCGGGGAACGGCTACCGCGAGGCGTGGCTCGCCACCAACGGCTACGTCACCCACTTCCCGCCGGGCTTTTCCTCCGCGCTGACGTTCATCGGCTGGTTCGGTCTCGACCCGTTGCGCGGCGCGCGCCTGCTCAACGCGCTGTTGTTCGGCTTGAACGCGGGCTTGCTTGGCGTGCTCGCCTGGCGCATGACTCCCTCGCTCAGCGCGGGCGTCATCATCGCCGCGTTGTTTGTCGCCAACGGCGACCTGCTCCAAGTCCACACGGTGGCGATGAGCGAGCCACTCTTCATCTTCCTCACCCTACTTTCGTTTTGGATGTTCGACCTCTACTTTGAACGCCCGCCCTCCACAGTTGGGAAAGGAGTCGCGGGCGAATGGTGGTGGCTGATCGCTTGCGCTTCATTCGCAGGGTTGGCTTACCTCACGCGGTACGCCGGACTCGCCCTTGCCGCGACATACCTCGTCGCCATCTTCGTCCTGCGCACCACGTGTAAAAAACGACTCACGAGCATCGGCATCTTCCTCGCGGGATTCCTGCCGTGGGCGCTGGTCTGGGCATTGCGCAATCGCATCATCGCCGAAAGCGCGACCAATCGCGCGCTCGCGTGGCATCCGATCGCGGTTGAGAATTTGGAGCAAGGCGTGCGCGTCTTCAACGGGTTCCTCATCCCGGTCGCGTCGCTCTACAAGGCTGCGGTCAGGTTGCCCGTCGTGCCTGAAGCGTTGATCGTCCTCATCCTCGGCGGAGTAATCGTCTGGTCCGCCGTCCGCGCGTGGAAATATCTCTCGCCGCTCACGCCGCGCCCCTCGCCGACCGGCAAAGGCAAACAAGGCACACGTGAAGTCATCTCGTTCACTGTGGGTTTGTTCATCATTGCCTATCTCGCTTCCATCGTCGCCTCGATGACGATGTTCGACGCCGCGACGAAATTCAAACTGCGCATCCTTGCGCCGGTCTTCGTCTGTTTGCTCATCCTGCTCGTGTATGCGGGCATGTGGTTGCGCGCGAAAAATCGAAACGCCTTCTTTGCGCTCGCCGTTTTGCTTCTCGGCGTTTCGGCGTACAACCAATCGGTCGTCGTCAACACGTGGGCGAAGAGCGGGTTGGGCTACGCTTCTTTTCAATGGTACGACGCGGAGGCGATGACGTATTTGCGCGCGTTGCCCGACGATGTTGCGATATTTACCAACGAGCCGGGCGCGGTCTACCTTTACACCGGGCGCGGCGCGCTCACCTTGCCGACCGGTTATGATTCGGCGCGCGCCGAATCCCTCCCCGGTTTCGAGGAAGGCGTGGCGCGTATGCAAAACGCGATCAACCGCGGAGAAGCCGTGCTCGCCATCTTCGACGATGGCAAAAATATTTTCGGCGAAGTGGACGCGTTGACCGACGGCTTGTACCTCGCGCACAAATCGCAAGGCGATTCGATTTATTCACAAGAACCGTAGCGCAAGATGGCATCTTGCGCCACGAAAGAGAAAATATGATTCAAGATAAATTCAAACTCGATGGACGCGTCGCCCTCGTCACCGGTGGCGCGGGATTGCTCGGCAGGGAATTTTGTCGCACGCTTGCGGAAGCCGGCGCGTCGGTCGCCGCGCTGGATTTGAACGCCGCTTCTTCCGCAGGGACGGCTGACTCGCTCACCCAAAGCGGATTCAACGCCCTCGCCCTCGCCGCCGACATCACCCAGCCCGACTCGGTCCACGCGGCGGTGGAAAAAGTGTTGTCCACATTCGGGCGGCTCGACATCCTCGTCAACTCCGCCGCGCTCGACCCCAAGTTCGACGCCGGCGCGCTGAAAAAAGGAATCACGCCCGGCTCCTTCGAAGATTATCCGCTCGCCGATTGGAACGCCGCGCTCAACGTCAACCTGACCGGCATGTTTTTGATGACACAAGCTTGTGTCAAGCCGATGCTCGCACAAGGAAAAAAGGGAAGCGTCATCAACATCTGCTCCACCTACGGACTCAACGGACCCGACCAGCGCATTTACATCAAAGACGGTCAGCGCGTGGCGTATAAACCGATCTATTACACCGTGACCAAAGCGGGCGTGTTGGGCTTCACCAAATATCTCGCCGCGTACTATGCCGGGACGGACATCCGCGTCAACGCGCTAACTCCGGGCGGCATCTACAACGATCATGAGGAATATTTCGAGAAGAACTATTCCGCTAAAACGATCATGGGACGCATGGCGAAGAAGGACGAAATGAACGGCGCGCTGTTGTTCCTCGCCTCGGACGCGTCATCGTACATGACCGGGAATAACGTTGTTGTTGATGGCGGATGGACAGCTTGGTAGTTGTTTGATGTAGGTAGACATGGCGTATTTGATACAGGCATTTATCAGTAAAGACGGAAACCCTAATTTACTGCCATTGTCGATACCCTATCTAGCTCTTGTACAAGGATTCGTTCTTGCTCCAGTCAACAAAAATTTTAGAGACAGATTTAACCTTTCAATTTTTCCGTTACTTGAAGGGGATAATACTGGTCTTTTGGCGCTGTCCTCCGTTGGCTGTTTGGTTTCTGAAAATGCAAAAGTTGCATATATTGAAGCGGAGTTTTTTGGCGGCGACGGAATGCAGGCGTCTATGGTTTTTGAAAATGGCAAAATCACTTTGGATAAAACGGTTTCAAGAAATGCGATTAACTCAGCTTTGCACTATCTTGGAGTCGAGAAATTGACTTATATTGATGAGTTTGAAGCTTTGAGGTTAGGGAAATATCGTAATACTGAACAATGGATAACCACAAAAAATGAGTGAAATCCTCGCCCTCATCCCCGCGCGCGGCGGCTCGAAGGGAATCCCGCGCAAGAATATCCGCAACTTTGCGGGCTATCCGCTCATTGCGTGGAGCGTCGCTGCGGCGAAGCAATCGAAACTTGTCACACGCGTCATCGTTTCAACGGACGACGAGGAGATCGCGGCTGTGGCGCGTGATTTCGGCGCGGAGACTCCGTTCCTGCGCCCGTCCAAATTTGCCGAGGACAACACAACCGACTTGCCGGTGTTTGAACACGCGTTGCAATGGCTCGCCGAAAACGAAAACTATCAGCCTGAAATTGTCGTGCAACTTCGCCCGACCTCGCCCATCCGCCCGCGCGGGTTGGTGGACGATGCCATCCAAATTCTGCAATCTCACGCGGATGCCGACAGCGTGCGCGGCGTCGTCCTTGCCGGGCAAAATCCACACAAGATGTGGCGCATCAGCGGCGAGAACGGTCCCATGAAAAATTTGCTCGATGTGCCGGGCATCGCTGAGCCGTACAACGCGCCGCGGCAGATTCTTCCGCCGATCTACTGGCAGACCGGTCACATCGACGCGATCCGCGCGGAGACGATTCTCAAAGGCGGTTCGATGAGCGGCGGAGTCATTTACCCGATCATCATTGACCCGCGCTACACCGTAGACATTGACAACCTGCAAGACTGGGCGCGCTATGAACATCTCGTTTCCACCGGCGAGCTGGACATGGTCACGCCGGGCAAAACGCGCCGTCCAATGCCCTCGACGATCAAATTGATTCTCTGCGACTTCGACGGCGTCATCACCGACAACCGCGTGTGGACCGACCAGGACGGACGCGAGACGATCGTCGCTTCGCGGGCAGACAGTATGCGAATCAAACAACTGTGCGAGATCGGCATTGACGTGATGATCCTTTCGTCGGAAGTGAATTCGGTCGTCAGCGCACGCGCGAAAAAGATGGGGGTGGAGGCGGTCCACGGGGTGGGATTGCAGGACAAAGGGCGCGCGATGCGAGACATCCTAGCCGAAAAAAATGTCAAAGCGGAGGAAGTCATCTTTGTGGGCAACGATTGGAACGACCTCCCCTGTTTTGAAATCGCCGGTTGGTCAGTCGCGGTCGCGGACGCGTACCCCGAAGTGCTGCGCGCCGCCGACCATGTGTTGACGCGGGCGGGCGGTCACGGCGCGGTGCGCGAATTGAGCGATCTGATTCTGAAGTCGCGGGCATGAATCGGATTTTCCAATTTTTCGAGCGGGGGCTGTTCGCTCCGTTTTTGTTCGCGGTCCAACCGATCCTGCAATTGTATTTGCTCAACCTCGACGAATTGGCTTTCGCAGATACCGTCCGCGCATTGTTGATCTCGCTGGCGCTCGCTTCGCTGATATTCGGCGGGCTGTTCGTTTTTTTGCGCGACGCATTGAAGTCCGCGTTAATCGCCGCGCCGCTCGTTTTTCTTTTTTTCCTCTTCGGCGACCTGACGGATTGGGTGAGCAAAACGTTTGCGTTGGGTCCAGCGCGCTCTGGCTTTGCCGTTTTCCTGGTCGCTGTGGCAATCCTGTCGGTTTGGGTCTGGCTTTTGCTGAGACGCGTGAAGAACCCCGTCGCGTTCAATTTGTATTTCAATTTGCTCGGCGTTTTGCTTTTGGCAAATACGGGCGTTCAAGTTGCGAAGCATTTGCAGGAGAATGAACTTTCATTCAATCCATCCGATCGCGTCGTAACCGTGACCGAGGTCGCATCCGCCGCGCCGCGCCCGGATATTTATTACATCATCCTCGACGGCTACGGCAGGCAGGATATCTTGGAGCAATTTTACAACTTCGACAACTCAAGTTTTATTGATGGTTTACGCGAGCGTGGATTCTACGTTGCCGATCAAGCCTCGAGCAATTACATCCAAACGATGCTGTCGCTCACTTCCTCGTTCAACATGGATTATTTGCAAGACCTCACCATCAACGGGAAGGCGCCGGATAACCGCGCCGAACTGATCGAACTGCTCAACTTCAGCGAACTGCGCGCTGTGTTGGCAAAAAACGGATACCGAACGGTCTCGTTCGAGAACGAATATAAAGCGACGTTGCCCACTGCGGACGTTTACTACAGCGACGACGCGTCACGCCTGACCCAGCCCGTCTCCGCGTTCGAGAGCATCGTCATTGACCACATTTTTGCCCGCGTGTTGAATTACATCCCATTCTTCCACCGAGCGTTGACTGAGATGCCCTACGAAACGCATCGGCAATACATCCTCTCCGCGTTTTCCGAGTTGAAAGAGACGCCCACATTGGAGGGCGACTATTTTGTCTACGCTCACATCATCGCGCCGCATCCGCCGTTCGTGTTCGATAAAGATGGCGCGGTGATCGCTCACGACGAACCCTTCACCTTGTTCGACGCGAACTATTACATCTCAGAACATTCGCGCGGCGGATATATCGCGGGCTATCGCAGGCAGATTCAATACATCAACGCGCTCACGCTGGAAGCCATCGACGCGATCCTCGCGGATTCTGAAACGCCGCCGATCATCATCCTGCAGGGCGACCACGGTCCCGGCGCGTACCTCCACTGGGGCTCGTTGGAGGCAACCGTCCCGTCGGAAAGATTCGGGATTCTCAACGCGTATTATTTTCCCGACCAAAATTACGAAGCGTTGTATCCCTCGATCTCGCCGGTGAATTCCTTCCGCGTAACGTTGAATCAATATTTTCAAACAGACTACGCGTTGCTCCCCGATTTGCATTATTATTCTCGTTGGAACGTCCCGTTCGACTTTCTCGAAGTGACGGACCTTTCATTGCCAAAATAATTTCTGGAGAAAACATGACACGTGAAATAAAAATTGGAAACCGCACGGTGGGCGACGGTCAGCCCGCCTACATCATTGCCGAGATCGGCATCAATCACAACGGCGACCTCGACACGACGAAGAAGCTGATCGACGCGGCGGTGCACGCGGGCGCGGACGCGGTGAAATTCCAAAAGCGCACGCCCGAAGTCGCCACGCCGCCCGAACAAAAAAATCAGATGCGCGAGACGCCGTGGGGCTACATCACCTATCTCGAATATCGTTACAAGGTCGAGTTCGACGAAAACCAATACGCGGAGATCGACCGTTATTGCCGCGCCAAGAAAATTGATTGGATGGTCTCGGTGTGGGATGAGCCTTCGGTGGACTTTATGCAGAAGTTCGACACGCCCGCCTATAAAATCCCCTCCGCTTCGCTCACCGACTTCAACCTGATTCGCAAAGCGCGAGCGACCGGCAAGCCTCTGATTCTCTCGTCGGGTATGTCCACGATGGAACAGATCCAAAAAGGAATCGAGATCGCAGGCGAAGATAACCTCTTGATGATGCACTGCACTAGCACCTATCCATGCGAGCCTGAAGAGTTGAACTTGAATATGATCAAAACTCTTCGTGAAAAATTTCAGAACGTCCCGATCGGATACTCTGGTCATGAAGTTGGGCTTATCCCAACCGCCATTGCGGTCGCGTTCGGCGCCTGCATGGTGGAGCGTCATCTCACGCTCGACCGCGCCATGTGGGGCTCGGACCAAGCCGCGTCGGTGGAGCCCGCGGGATTTGAGAAACTTGTCAAATACATCCGCGTCACCGAAGCCTCGCTGGGAGATGGCGTGAAGAAAGTGTACGACTCCGAACAAAGTTCGTTGAAGAAATTACGCCGCATTGTGAATGAATGAATTTGTAGGGGCACAGCGAATCCATCTCGGATTTTGACGAATCTTCGTCTCGCTGTGCCCCTACGCGCAAATTATGAAATTAATTCAAAACCTTCGCCGCGCTGTACGCCCCTACGGCAAAACCGTCCAAGCCATCCTGCGATGGAAGCGATTGTCGTTTGGCGACGCGCCGCCCATCTTCGGCAACTCCAAGCCCAAGAGCGGATCGCACCTGCTATTGCAAATTCTCAACGGCTTTACACAGATCATGCCGTACAAGTATGTGGAGGCGGAGCCGGTCCGCACCATTACGAAAGACGGAAGACGAAAGAAGCAAGAAGAAATACTGGATGAATTAACCCGCGTGCCTCGCGGCGTGATCGGCTGGGGCTATGTGGATGCGACGAACGAAAACGCTTCTTTCCTGACCCAACCTGGGCGCGTGAACTACTTCATCTATCGCGACCCCCGCGACATGCTCGTCTCGCAAGTCTTCTTCGCCACCGACATGCACGAAGAACACGGGATGCACGACTTTTACAACTCGCTCCCCGATTTCGGCGAGCGGCTCAAAGTCGCCATCACTGGCATTGACCGCGACGGACTCAAAATGGTCAGCGTGAAGCAAAGATATGAAGGCGTGTTTGCATGGCTGGCGACGCCCGGCGTACTTTGCATCCGCTTTGAGGATTTGATCAACCAGCGCGATGCCACACTCGATGCAATGTTGAATGAAGTAGAAAAGACCGGCTACACCATCCCAACGCCGCGCGCGAAAGCATTATCCGTTTTGGCGGAGGCGATCCAGCCAAGGAAGAGTCACACCTTCCGCTCGGGGAAGACCGGCGGCTGGCGCGAGTTCTTCACGGCGGAACATAAATCATTGTTCAAAGAGGTCGCGGGGGATTTGGTGGTCAGGTTAGGATATGAGGGGAATAATGATTGGTAAATGGGCGATGACGTTCGATGGCATTGTCCGCACGGCGATAAACCGCCGTGCTAGTTTACAAAGCCCGCTAAAGCGGACTGAATCCCGCGAGTCGCCTTTAGGCGGCTTTGTAAGAATAGCACGGGGGCTTGTCCCCGTGTGGGCATGAGGCGGCGAAATGAACGATTTTTTCACCCAACGCTTCAAACGCGGACTTGTCCGCCGACTCAACAACCTCAAGGTTGCGCGTGCCGCCGATCGTGTCTCGCGTAACTCGCCGCCTTCCTCTGGCGCGCCCGTCGTCTTCTTCAAAGCTTCCACAGGCATAGACGATCTTTCTTGGAACAGCGGATTTCATCTGCTCGCCTCGTGGGCGTTGCGCTTGAAGGGAATCCCCGTTGTCTATTTTGCTTGCAACTCGGGCATGAGCAAGTGCGTGCTGGGAACGAATCGGGATGATCCGCACAAAGCGATGCCGTGTAGAACGTGTGTGAGTCAGTCGCGGGCGTTGTATGCGGGGGTACGTAGTAACAACTTCAGTCGTTATGAAAGTAAAGCGACTAAAGTCGCCACTACGAGTGGTATCAATTGGTTCACTTTCGAACGCGACGCGCAACTTGTATCTCGTATCTCGCAACTTTCTCTCTCCGAACTTTCCACTTTCCATCATCAGGACATTCCTCTTGGTCCGCTGTGCTTACCTGGGCTTCGCTGGATTCTTCGTATCCATCATCTGAACGATGACGAGAACACGCGCTATCTTTTGCGCGAGTATATTCTCTCCGCGTGGAATGTGGCGCAGAAGTTTTCAAAATTTTTGGATGAGACGAATCCACGCGCGGTGATCGTCTTCAACGGACAATTCTTCCCCGAAGCGACGGCTCGTTTTGTGGCGCAGAAGCGCGGTATCCGCGTCATCACCCACGAGGTGGGACTGCAACCTGCCTCCGCATTTTTCACCGACGGCGAAGCGACAGCCTATCCGATTCACATCCCTGACGAGTTTGAGTTGAACGATGCACAAAACGCCAAACTCGACGCGTATCTCGCCAAACGCTTTCAAGGCGACTTCACAATGGCGGGAATCAAATTCTGGTCGGAGATGAAGGGACTCGATGAGTCGTTCCTGCAGAAAGCGGCGCAGTTCAAACAGATCGTGCCGATTTTTACCAACGTCATCTTCGACACCAGCCAACCGCACGCCAACACGGTCTTTGAAGATATGTTCGATTGGCTCGACATGGCATTGGAAGTTATCAAAGAAAACCGCGACACGCTGTTCGTCATCCGCGCGCACCCCGACGAGTTGCGCGTGCGAAAATCCAGCCGCGAGACGGTCGAAGGGTGGGTGGACAGCCGCAAGGTCCGCGAAGAAGCGAACGTGGTGTTCGTCGGTCCGCGTGAGGCGTTGAGTTCGTACGAGTTAATCCAACGATCCAAATTTGTGATGGTCTACAACTCGACCATCGGCTTGGAAGCGTCCATCATGGGCGCGGCGGTGTTGTGCGCGGGTAGGGCGCGCTTCACGCAATATCCCACCGTGTTTTTTCCGCAGACGATTGAAGGGGTGAAGGGAAAAATGAAAGAATTTTTGGCAGCGGAAAAAATAGAAGTCCCCACTGAGTTCAAGCGCAATGCGCGGCGGTTTTTGTATTACCAGTTGTTCCGCACGTCACTGCCGTTCGGCGATTTTCTTGAACCCTCGGTGCGGACGACGCAGGCAAAATTGAAATCGCTCGAGTTGGGCGAGTTGCTTGAGTCGGATGCGATGAAGACGATCTTGGATGGAGTGTTGAAGGGGGGAGATTTTTTGTTGAAAGAATGATCCTCTATTTTTTCTGGACATATTTCACTCCATCCAAATCTTTGAAGTGTTCATCTTGCGTCCAGAGTGTAGCGTTATGAAGTTGAGCAGTGGCAAGGATCATGCTGTCTGCCATGGCAAGTTTTAACTCGACAGATAATCTTGCGGCGTGAATGGCTGTATTTCGATCCATATCTACAACCTTCCCCAACGACATTTGACCAATGGTGTCGAGCGCATCGTCTTCTCCGAAGGCGATCAGAACGCGTTTGAATACTTCATACACACAGATGGCTGGCACGATCAGGTTTTCAATATCCTGAGCGGGCGCGGCGAAAATTCGAGCGTTTGCCCCATTCACAAAATATTCGAGCCAGCCCGAAGAATCAAGGACGTGCGTCACCGTTCTTCATCCGTTTCTTCTCGAATATTGTCAGTGTTCATCCCTTTCAACATTCCTCGTGCGGCTTTCATGGGTGAGACCACAACCATTCTCAGCGTATTGTTATACGGAATGAACATGACCTTCTGTCCAGGCTTCAAATTGAACTGTTCTCGCACTTCGCGCGGGATCACCACTTGGTATTTGGAGGAAATCGTTACAGGCTCCATCGCTTTACTTCTCCTTATCGAACGAGATTGGTAAAGCGATTATAGCACAAACAAGCCGACGGGCTATTTCTGCAAAGTAATATACTTCCGCCTTGGCTTAATCCCCGCCGCGCCTTCAAAAATCCCCGTAATTGCTTTCATGTCCGCTTCGATATCGTCGGTGGGATGAAACACCTGCCCGATGTGGACAGCCTTTTGCTTTCCATCCACAACTGCCGTCACGATGGGAATCCCCGCGCCTTTGGCGATGTGATAAAAGCCGCGCTTCCATTCAGTGACGTGATGCCGTGTCCCTTCGGGCGCGATGGTGAGAATGAATCGCTTCGATTTATTGCACGCCTCCACCATCTGCTCCACCAGCCCCGTAGACTTTTTCCGATCCACAGGCACGCCGCCACAATAATAAAAGAACCAGCCGTGCGGCGGGCGGAACAAATCCGCCTTGCCCATGAACTTCACATTGGCTTTGAGCGTGAAGATCACGCCAAGGAACAGCACAAAATCCCAATTCGATGTGTGCGGCGCGCCGATCAACACGAACTTTGGCAGGTCTGGCAAATTTCCATTCACGCGCCAGCCGAATAACCGCATGTAAAATCGCGCAACATAATGAAAAATCCCGCTGAGGATGGGAGTGTTGAAGATGGTCATACCCAGATTGTACTTCGTAACCGTGTAAAATAGCGCTGACAATGCTCAAAAAGATTCCACTCTATCCGTTTCTCTTCGCCGTGTTCGCTGTGATCTCACTCGCCGCGGTCAACATCGGACAGATCTTCATCGGCGAGACGACGCGCCCGCTGGCGTTTTCACTTTCACTCGCGGGGATTCTCTTTTGGATATTTCTTCGCCTCACCCGCGACTCGCATCGCGCCGCCCTTACATCTGCCTCGCTCCTCTTCCTCTTTTTCACCTACGGACAAGTCTACGCCGCGTTGGAAGGACGCCTCTTTCTTAACGTGAGCCTGTTTCGCCATCGGATGCTTTTTCCGCTCTTTTGCATCATCGGGCTAGCCGCCGCGATCTGGATCCCCCGCAAAATAAAGCGACCTGAATCGTTCGCCTATTCATTGAATCTCGTTTCCATCTTTCTTTTGATCTATCCGTCGTTGACTATCGCCGCCAACCTTACTCAACAGACGATCGCCGACGAGTCCGCGCTGAATGAAACGACCATCGTAAACGGCGCCGCAAATTCATCTGCGCCCGACGTCTATTACATCATCCTCGACGGCTACGGGCGGCAGGATGTGTTGCTGAACGAATACGGATTTGACAACAGCGAATTCATCAACGCTTTGCGTTCACGCGGGTTCTACGTGGCGGAGTGCAGTCAAAGTAATTACGCACACACGCTGTATTCGCTCGCCTCTTCCTTGAACTACGATTACCTCGATCCCCTCGGCGCAACCAACGATGCCGAACGGATCTCCTTGTTGAAGCATAGCGCGGTTCGCGAATCTTTTGAACAACAAGGCTATCGGATCGTCGCTTTCCCCACCGGCTGGAGCATGACCGAATGGACGGACGCGGACCTCTACCCCGATTATGGCAAATCCTTCACCACGCTATCGGAATTTGAAACGCTGTTCCTCGATACCACCATGCTCCGCGTGTGGACGGATTACGACCGCCTCACTTCCAAGACCACGCCATACAGCCAAGCGCGCAGACTACGCGTCCTTTCGATGATCCAAACGTTGAAAGAAATCCCCACGCGTGAAGGAAAATATTTTGTCTTCGCGCATTTCGTCATCCCGCATCCGCCCTTCTCGTTCGGCGCGGACGGCGAGTGGCTGAACTTTAACGCGGACACCGCGACCCGCGAGCAGTTTGTAGACGCCTATATCAATCAGGTCATTTATATCAACCGCGAAATTTTACAGGTCATCGACGCACTCCAACGCGAATCGGATGTTCCGCCGGTCATCATCGTGCAAGGCGACCACGGTCCGCCGCCCGACCTGACGAACGACCCGTCCGTGCGGATGCCGATTCTGAACGCGTACTACTTGCCCGGCGTCGAAGCGGCTGAGGCGTTGTATCCAACCGTCTCACCGGTGAACAGTTTCAGGGTCGTGTTGAACCGGTATTTTGAGTCCAGCCTCCCCCTGTTGGAAGATCGGAGTTACTTCGCTCCGAATCAAGATCGCCAACGGTTGACTCTCTTTCCCAACAACTGCGTCTCATCCGACAACTAGCCGCTTCTTGCCGGACCTGCCGTCTGTTCACCCATAGCCGCATGATCAACGGGGAAACCTGATTGCTTGATCTATGTAACTTCCCTGCTTGTCTGTGGTCTAGTACATGTGTCTTTAGATTCAAATCATCGCAGAAACGGAGAGTATGGTATGAAGAAGTTTTTGTTTGTTTTTATGATGTTGGCTGTGATCGGCTCTGTTCTGGGGGTGCAGGTGAGCCGCGCCCAAGCCGCCGAATGGATTACCTACGAACGCAGTTCCTACGTGCAAGGTAAGGGAATCGTTTATGTCTTTTCCGCGGCGGGCCATAAAAACAAGGATGTGAAAGGGGCTTCGATCTACGTCGGCTCCGATTTTTACGATCTCTTCTGCTGGCTGACCAGCGACAAAGAACACATCGTGTGCAACGCGCAGGGCGGTCTGACCCAATTCGCCGGGCAAACTGCAGTCATCTATCTTGCCGGGCAGATCTTCTATGTGCCTGTGCCACATCGAAACGCGCCGAAGGAAGATACCGCGCTCACCTGCCCCGATGGAACGGTTCCGGGCGCGGACGTAATGGTGGACTTTGGCGAAGGCGACATCGAAACATTCTTTGTCCCCGGAAGTACACTGGATGAAGTGCAATCGCAAGCGGAAAACTGGTTCGAAGAGTACGAATTTGAAATTGTCAGCAGCCTGTATTGCAATCAAGGACCCAGCTAATACTTTCAGTAAAACACGTTTGCGCAAGAGAAGAGATGGAGCAACTCTCCATCTCTTCTTCGTTTCTTTGACTTGGTCGTTGAACTTGAACTCCAGTTCCCAAATAGGGATCGGCGTCGGCAGAGGCGAGTGGGTTTCCTCTTCTGATTGGGAAGGCGCACAGGAATATCCTACTCGCATTGGCGCAGAAGATTTGTTGGGCGCTGAAACCCTCCCGACCTCCGAGCAAAATCGGGGGCTTTCACATTCCTTGGAAATTGCACGCCGGTTGAGTACAATACTCTTCAGGTTCTGCCATACCGCTTTATAAGGAGAATGTCGAGAAACGATTATGCCTGCCGATCCCACTTTTCGCATGACTGTACAAGAGGTCTTTTCGATCAAGGGGAGGGGAACTGTCGTTACCGGACGAATCGAGAGCGGCACGCTCAGTGTCGGCGATGAGATTCGGATTCAAAAGGGAGGTTTGAGCAGGACGGTTGTAGTGTCCGGGGTGGAGATCAACCGAAAAGCGCTGACGCGCGCGCAAGCGGGCGATATGATCGGCGCGCTCTTCAAGGATCTTGAACAGGGTGACATTCAACAAGGAGACGCGCTGACAGGCTCCGATCTTGATTTTTCCTGGAAGCCATAAAAAGGGGTTTTCTACTGCAAACTTCATTTGCCCTTACAAAGCGCGCACTGAAACGCAAAATGAAGTTTGCGGTACGTTATCTTTTCAGCGTTCGGTACTTGACCCGATGCCGAGTTAAATCCCTGCCAAACTTTTCCTGCATCATCGTTTCTTTGGAACTGTGGCGGATTGCCAAAGGGAATTGCAGTTTAAGTCATCCACAGCAGTTAATGACCGCTGTAACATGCGCATCCAGACATGCGTCCAGCGTTCGTTAATGCCGCCGCGGCAGTATTCGGTGGCGATGTAAACGCCCATAGCGACACATAGGCGATAATCGTCATAGAGGCTTTCCCATGAATAATTGGAGACGCCGTTTCGAAATAAGGTTTCGTGATAGCGTTTAAGAATGGGAGTTTCACACTGCCTGCGCAGTTCCACATCCCAATCCAGCACGATGGCATAGGCAATGTCGTAGACGCCCAGCCAGGTGGTCAAGCCCCAGTCGAAGGGTTGACGGTCAATGATGTAAAGCGGACGATCTCCCTCGCGAGGGACAAGCACATTCGCAGACCCCACGTCGCCATGAAACAAGGTGAATCCGTTCAGGTCTCGGGAGCGCTCGATCAACGCCTTTGGATGGCGGGCATACAACTCTCGGATGAGGTCAACCCAATGGGATTTCAATTCCGCCGATTTATGTTCCAGAATATGACCTGCGCCTGGCTCGGCAATATTCACCCAATTCTGAATATGCTGCGCATCATGGATCGGAGCGCCTGCTTCTGCCAGCCGATCCCTTCCCCACCAGCGGGCATGGAGAATTGCCAGCCCTTCGGCAAGCGCGAGACCATATTCAAGGGTTGGCTCTTTATCGTACGCTTCGATGTGCGTTTCGGAGACATCCTCCAACAGGAGGTGATAACGGTTAATTTCTTTGGAATAAGCAGCATCGTAGCAATGCAATAACGGGGCATTCTCCACATCCACATAATCGCGGGTGTAGTAGGTGACTTCGCCATCCGTGAAGAATTCACCGTCGCCTGTGTCGGTGTCCACCATTTTGAGGAAGAGACGTTGAGGCAGGGAGCCTTGTGCGTCGTCGGTGTAGGTTAGGGTCAGGTTGGCGCTCGTGGACCAGTTACCCTGTCCCGTGCCGAATTCGAAAGATTGGACCGCGCCACGGGTCAACGCATCGCTGCGGGAGAGAACGGAAGTCAACCATGCGGTTGTGATCTGGTCGAGGTTGGTAATGACTTGATCGCTCATGGTGAATCCTTCTAAAAAAGTAGGAGTGACTCGGCGAGTCGCCCTGGTGATGGGATGAAACAAAAAGGGGCGAGAGGACCTCACCCCTACAAGATCAACGTTTCAACGTGCGATTTTTCCCCAATGCGGATTTAAATCCTTCTCGAATCTCTCCTATATCATTTCGTCATATCCACAATAACGGATTCGACGTCTCCATTCATGCCGTACAACGTAACCGAATTGCGCTTGCTCAACCAATTCATGCCGACAAAATACAAACCAGGGTATTGAGTCGCGCCGCGCTGTGTGATGGGGAAGCCGTCTTCGTCAACGACGGGCAATTTCACGAGGCTATAATCGGCGGTATAGCCCATCGCCCAGATGATCGTATTGACGTTTGTGGCTTTGAGATCGAGTTCGGTGATTTCTTCGGCGGAATATCCATCTTGCAGGTCGGGGAGAGTTTCCTGCGGAGCGCTGATGTTGTTTGCTTCGATGTGTTTGTCCACCATCGCGGTGATATCTTTTTCGGTCTTATCCATTTTCGCGAGAGTCTCTTTCAAATCTGCTTTGAATTTGACCCTGCCGTCTTGCGCGCCTTCGATATGCCCAAGCAATTTCACGCCGTCGCGCGCAAATTGATGAAGGCTGAGCGAATGTCCGCCGTCTTTGCCGCTTACGTGCGGGTTGCTGACCAGCCTGGCTTTTGGCGATGGAAGTTTCTCAACGGGCGTTGCCATGAATCCAATGTCATCGAGCCAGGCGATAATATCCCTGCCGCGATAACGGCGCGGCGCACGCGGCGTAAATCCCGCCGCCAGATAAACGCTACGACCGCTTTGATACAGTTCCTCGCAGATCTGCATCCCCGATTGCCCCGAACCGACAATGAGGACCGCGCCGTTCGGCAATTGTTCTGGATTGCGATAATGACCCGAATGAAGTTGCAAAATATTTTTCGGGATGTCCGCGCTATAGGCTGGGATTTTCGGCTTCTGGAAGGAACCTGTGGCGATGACCACATTTTTCGCTTGATACGCCCCCGCGTCGGTCCTGACGTGATACCTGCCTCCGTCCATTCGGCTGACTTCCACCACTGACGTTTTGTACCGCACAGGCAGATCAAACTTCTCGATGTAGCGCTCGAAGTAAGCGACAATTTCATCCTTCGGCAGGAAGCCATCGGGATTGTCCCCATCGTAATGCGCGCCAGGGAGTTGGAACGTCCAGTTTGGCAGGACGAAGGTGAACGAATCCCAACGGTCATCGCGCCAGACGTGAGCGACGATATCCGACGCTTCGAAGACGACATGCTCGCGTCCCAGTTGCTTGAGATGATAACTGGTAGCCAGTCCCGCCTGCCCAGCGCCGACGATGATGGTTTCGATTGATTCCATGTCATGCTCCTTTGGCTTATGTCATTGCTAGCCTGATAGGGCGAAGCAATCTTTTGTTTCGAGGAGATTGCTTTGCTTCGCTCGCAATGACATCAACGTTTCAACATTCTATATTTCACTCGATGCGGAGTTAAGTCTTTGTCGAATTTTTCTTGCGTCAAGGCATCCTAATTAAGTAGGTTACCGAGGTAGCATTAGTTACTGCGGTTAAGAGGCACAGGGCAAGTTTTTGCGCCCGTAGTAATGCCCATTGTTATCATCCCTGCCGCCAATCTTGGGTCAATATCTTTTCTGTCGGCGGAGTGATAACTTACAAGCATTGAACATGCTACCACTCCAGACCTTGCGCCATCCAAATAATCAAGTCCATGACTTTTCATGATGGAGTTATATTCGTCTTGAAATTCTTCTTGAATCTGTAATATAGTTTTCAATGGCTTGTGGATTTCAGGAGTTTCCAAAATAAGTTGGTCTGGTTTTAACCTTATTCCGTTCTGGAATAGAAAGAACATAAAGAGATTTAAAAGTTTCGGTAATTCTTCATTGACTTTTTCCGACAAGATTACGGCGCCAGGTTCTGCTTGGCGCTCATAGCCTAATGAACGATACAAGCTTGTCCCAGTAAGCCATGCGGCAGTAGACATTACCGTACCTACATGTGAACCTTCGGGACCTCCAAAATGCTTGTCAAATGTCCCCATGAATTTAATAGCGGCGTTTACCCTGTTTTGTTGTAATTTGGGATCGCCAAAATCATCGTTCTCTTTCAATGAAGGTTTTGTAGGGCCACCAAATAGATTTTTAAGAAACGACATATCGTCTCCATTTCTATTACATCGACCTTCTATATTTCACTCGTAGAGCGGGATAGTATCCCGCTCTACCGTTTCAGCGTGCGATATTTCACGCGGTGCGGGGTCAAATCTTTGCCGAACTTTTCTTGCGTCAACGTTTTGCGTATTGCGATATTCATGTCGCTCTTGCAAAGCGCAAACTGAGTTTCGCAAACTGAAGTTTGCGGTACGTTATCGTTTCAGGGTTCGATATTTCACCCGATGCGGCGTCAAATCTTTGCCGAATTTCTCTTCCATCATGGATTCATAGTCGGACCAGTTGCCGATGTGCATGGTGGCTTGGGAGTCATCTTCAAATACGATCAAATGCGTGCAGATGCGGTCGAGGAACCAGCGGTCGTGGCTCACGACTAGGGCGGTGCCTGCGAATTCGGCGAGGGCTTCTTCGAGGGCGCGGAGGGTGTTGACGTCGAGGTCGTTGGTGGGTTCGTCGAGGAGGATGACGTTGGCGCCTTCGGTGAGGGTCTTGGCGAGATGCACGCGGTTGCGTTCTCCGCCAGAGAGGATGCCGACTTTCTTTTGCTGGTCGGAGCCTGCGAAGTTGAACGAGGCGCAATAGGCGCGGGCGTTGACTTTCCGTTTGCCGAGTTCGAGCGTGTCGGCTCCCTGCGAGATTTCTTCGTAGACGGTCTTCTCGGGGTCGAGGGTGCGGGATTGATCCACGTACGCCAGCTTGACGGTCTCGCCGATTTTGATCGTGCCGCTGTCGGGAGTCTCTTTACCGATGATCATCTTGAGGAGGGTGGTCTTGCCTGCGCCGTTTGGACCAACTATCCCGACGATAGAGCCTGGGGGAACTGTAGCAGAAAACCCGTCGAGAATGAGGCGTTCATCGAAGGATTTCGTCACCTTGTCAAATTCAAAAACAACGTCACCGAGGCGCGGACCTGGCGGGATGTAGATATCCAGTTCTTCACGACGCGCTTCGGCTTCTTGATCCAACAATTTTTCGTAGGCGCTGACGCGGGCTTGTCCCTTCGATTGACGCGCTTTGGGCGACATGCGAATCCATTCGAGCTCGCGTTCGAGTGTCTTTTGGCGTTTCGATTCGGCTTTCTCTTCGAGGCGGATGCGCTCCTGCTTTTGTTCGAGCCACGAGGAATAATTTCCTTTGTAGGGAATGCCGAAGCCGCGGTCGAGTTCGAGGATCCAGCCTGCGACGTTGTCGAGGAAGTAGCGGTCGTGCGTGACGGCGATGACCGTGCCTTTGTAGTCGCGCAGGTGATGTTCGAGCCACGCCACCGATTCGGCGTCGAGGTGGTTGGTGGGTTCGTCGAGCAGGAGGATGTCGGGTTCGGTGAGCAGGAGTCGGGTGAGGGCGACGCGGCGCTTTTCTCCGCCTGAGCAGACGTGGATGGGCGTATCCGACGGCGGGCAACGCAACGCGTCCATCGCTAGTTCGAGTCGGCTGTCGAGGTTCCAGGCATCGTGCTTGTCGAGCTGTTCCTGCAATTTGGCTTGTTCGGCGACGAGCGCGTCGAAGTCGGCGTCGGGTTCGGCAAATTTGGCGTTGACTTCATCGAATCGGGCGAGCATTTCGACGATGGGAGTCACCGCTTCTTTCACGACCTGGATGACTGTTTTGCTTTCGTCGAGTTTGGGTTCCTGCTCCAACAGCCCGACGGTGTAGCCTTTGGACTGCGAGATTTCGCCGATGTAGTCTTTGTCCACGCCTGCCATGATGCGCAGTAACGTGGATTTGCCCGCGCCGTTCAGCCCGAGCACGCCGATCTTGGCGCCGTAGTAGAAGCCAAGGGAGATGTCGCGCAGGATTTGTTTGTTGGGGGGGACGATCTTCCCAACTTTGTTCATGGAGTAGATGACGAGGGATTCGGACATAAGAGTAATTGGTAAATGGCAATTGAGGATTAGAGAATTGGAGGATTGGGGATTGGTAGGTCGGGCGTATTGTATCAGAGAGTGAGGGAAGGATGAGTTTTTTTACCGCTAAGCGCGCGAGGAGCGCGAAGGTTTTGGGGAGGATGGAAAACTGTCTCTTTCTTAACTGAAGGCGGGTTCGGTTTCGAGGGGAGTTGTTCTACGCTGTTAGCCCGCACGGGGATTAGTGTCGGAAAATAAAGAAGTGAATAGAACATGGTTTCTAAAAGCAACAAGTTTCGTGCTATACTGCAAAAACAAAAGTGAAGAAAACACAATGACCAAAAAACTCATCGTTTCAGGTATTGACATTACTCATTCGCGGCTCGTTGAACTAACGAAGTTAGCCGACCAAGCGAAGCCTTTTTATAATTGGATTGAGTCGCGTTTTCAAAAGATGCTTTCTCGAAAAGCCTCGCTAGATGAAATATTGAGAACAGCAAGTAAAGCTGAGATACATCAATCTATTCTCGCGTGCTACTCCGTGACAGGTGAGAAAAATGTTCCTTTTCTTTTTGATGGCGTTGGCAGAAGTTATCCGCACTCAAAAGCTTGCTATTACATGTTTTCTTGGTTAATTCGCGATGCCCCGCAACAACGATTGTCCCCGCTAATTCAAAGGATTAGCAAAACATCGAAGAAAAACAAAACCGAAGTAGAGGCAGACGCACTGACTGAGTTGTTTTTCAAATATCGTGATAATGTCAAAACTTTTGAATGGAAGGCAATTCGTGAGGTACTTATTGATCGTCTTGAAGGATCAAGGCGAAGTATCAAAGGGCATGAAAAAGAGACCATTGTTCGCACTGCCATACTTGTCTCCTTGCAAACGTTTTTCGAGAAAAATGGCAATTACGGTATGTATTCGCGAGTTGAGTTAATTGACAAGCAGGTGATGATAGGAAATGAAACCTACGATGTTAGCGTCAATCTTATTGATGGCGATGGACAGGCTACTCAAAGAATTTTAATACCGATAAAGACAAGAGAAACCGAAGGTGGCGGGCACGCTCATTTATTTACCAGAGATATTAAATCGGCAATGAATACGGCAAAGTTTGACAATGCCAATGACTTTTTGATTGTGGTGATAGTTGCCAAAAATTGGTCTGAAAGAGAGAAAGAAAATATTAGAAACATGGTTGACCATGCTGCAATTTTTGATCTTAGTCCCAATGAATTCACAGAATTTGGCGATGAAGAACAGTCAAATCTGGATATGTTTATTTCATTGCTTCTAAATGGAAAAATCATTCCGAAACCTTTACCTGAACGAGAGGGCTAATATGACTTTACGAGAGACACAACATATAAGTTTATTTCAAGAATTCAAGCCTTTGAATACTATTCTTCAAGGCAACGCTTGGATTGTTGCAAAGTCTTTACCTTCAAACTATGTTCAATCTATTGTAACAAGTCCGCCATATTTTGGTCATCGAGAATACTCCGATGATCGAAAATTGGCTTTGCAAGAGTTTGGACGCGAAGATGATCACGATGAATATGTTCAGAAATTAGTTAGCCTTTTCGATGAATTAAAACGCGTTCTTCGAGAAGACGGAACTGTTTGGCTCAATCTAGGAGACTCATATCGACAAGAACAATTGTTAGGCATTCCTTGGCGTGTAGCATTATCACTTCAGGATTCTGGATGGTATTTGAGAAGCGAAATCATTTGGAATAAGCCTAATGCAATGCCTTCATCTGTCAAAAACCGCCCTACTACTGCCCACGAACACATATTTCTATTTGCAAAGTCAAAAGATTATTTTTATGACGCTGATGCAATTCGAGAGCCTCACGTAACATTTACGAATGCTTCCAAAATGAAGGGAGGGCGTAATCATTTTGGAAAGCGCAATGGCACTCCAGAAACTGGAAAGAATGGAGGGAGTCACAACCTCCATGATGGAAGATGGGATCAAGCATTTCATCCTTTGGGCAGAAACAAGCGCACTGTATGGGAAATTCCTTTAGGAAAGTTCAGGGATTCGCACTTTGCTGTTTTTCCTGAGGGGTTGGTCAAGAACTGTATTCTTGCTAGTACAAGGCAGGAAGATATGGTTCTCGACCCTTTTATGGGTTCTGGTACGACTGCATGTGTTGCCAAGAAGAACGGAAGAAACTTCTTGGGAATAGAACTTATACCGAAATATGCAAAGATGGCTATGAAACGATTAGATGGGATTTCCTTTCAGCCCAGTCTACTGACACATTAAAATTGTGGAAGGAAAACAACATGTCTAGAGAAACCCGAATTAAGCTTCTCAAAAGCATACAAAAAAAGCGTAATTCCAAGGTAATTACCTACATAACCAGTGATAGAGAAGGTCTCTCAGCAAGTATCGCAGGAGATGTTGTATCAATCCTTCACGAACATATATTAGCCATTAAGCCCGACAAAAGGGACAAGCTGGATTTATTCATTTATAGCAGAGGCGGAGATAGTGATGTACCTTGGGCTATTGTTTCAATGTTCCGCGAATATTCAAAAGAGGGAGCTTTCAGCGTTCTTATTCCCTATCGTGCGCACAGTGCTGCAACGGTAATTTCGCTCGGTGCCGATGAAATTGTAATGACAAAAAAGGCAGAGCTTGGTCCCATTGATATAACTTTGCAAAGCAGCCCATACAACCCTACGGAGAAGGAAACTCCAAGGCGGCTACCAATTTCAGTGGAAGACGTTAATGGCTATTTCTCTCTACTTAAAAAGGTTGGATGCGAACGTCCTGAAGAGACAATGAAAGGATTTGAACAATTAACTACACAAGTTCATCCGCTTGCGCTTGGAATCGTTAGTCGATTATTACAACAAACAGAACTTGTAGCCTTACGACTGTTAGGTACACGGGCAAACCCGTTTCCAGAAGAAAAAAATCGCGAAATCGTAAAAAGATTGTCATCAGAGATTTTTTCTCACAGGCATACAATCAGTCGTACGGAAGCCGTTAAACAATTAGGTTTGTCGCAAGTGGTTTATGCCGAAGACGCCAAAATAGATACAGATATCTGGGAGTTATACAAGGAATATCGAGGGCTATTTCTCTTTGAAATGCCGTTTAAGCCAGAGGAGCATTTAGTTTTGAACAATATTGAGGAATTTACTTGGAAGGAATTGAAATTTGCTTGTATAGAGAGTGAAGCAAGACTTGATATTTGCCAGAAAGATACAAAAGCCAGACGTATCCGCCAAGTTCCACCGCAAGTTACTCTTAATCTCAATAATTTCGCGATGCCCAACATAAATATTCCCAATTTACCTAATGGGATAACAGCATCCGATGTATCTCAGCTTGTCGAAAAAATTGTATCTGCTATCATCAACCCAGCCCTCAGTCAGGCAGCCAAAGATGCTTCTCTTCAATTCCTTTCTTCTCTTCCTACCGCTGGCTTTGAAATGGCAGATTTTAATGTCGGATGGAAAACCGAAAAGTGATAGAATAACTGCATGGAAAAAAACTATTCCATAACCGCCACATACAAACCTGAACATAATTATGGGGACGGTCTTGTTCCGCTGGCAGAACAATGGAATATCGGTATTGAGGTTCATGTTGTCAATCCGACAAAGATTGTTAATAGTGCAATTAGAACTATAAAAGTGCCACCCATAACAATACTTCAGCCAATAACTGACCCCCAAAGCGACATACCAGATGTCAAAAAGTAGATTTTGGCAATAAAAAGTCGGGACTTGCCTTCCCGATTTTTTTGTTGTGTTCACTACCTCTGCCTGTCAAAAACATCGTCACGAATCAAAAAGTCACCGCGCAGAAACTTCAACGCGCAAAAGAACTCCGCCGTGAGATGACACCTGCCGAAAAGATTTTGTGGAATGAATTACGGGCGAACAAGTTGGGCGTTCACTTTCGGATGCAACAAGTCATTGCAGGATTCATCGTTGATTTTTACTGTCATCGGGCGGGGCTGGTTGTGGAAGTGGATGGCGACATCCACGATTTGCAGAAGGAGGAAGATGAGAGGCGGGAGAAGGCGCTGAAAGAGATGGGGTTGATGATGGTCCGCTTTGGGAATGATGATGTGATGAAGACTGCGGAGCGGTCCGCGGTGGTGGAGAGAATCAAGGCTTTTGTTGCTACAAAATAAAGTGAGAATTTAGCTTGTGCTATACTTTGACCAAAGAAAGCAGGAGTAAAAATGAGCCAAATTTACAAGTTGCCACTTGTCTTGGATCCGCAACCCGAAGGCGGGTACGTTGTGACCTGTCCGCTTTTGCCTGAATTAATCACCGAAGGCGAGGATGTGCAGGATGCACTGCATAATGCGAATGACGCGTTGGCGGCAATTGTGGAGGGCTTCAAGCAGTTGAAACGTCCGTTACCGTCCGCTTTGCAACCTGCGCAGAACGATGCTCCGCTTTGGGTTGAAACTGTCCTTGCTGTATGAAATACCGCGAAGCGTCAAAGAAACTCGCAGCGCTTGGTTGTGAAGAGCTGTCGCGTCGCGGAAGCGGCTCGCACCGTATATGGCACAACCCAAAAAACGGGAAGATTTCTCCGCTACCTGATTGGGGCGCGAAAGATTTGAAACTTGGCACACTGAGGGCGGTTATTCGTCAATTGGGGTTGGATTGGCAGGAATTCCTGAAAGCAAAGTAAGGGTAGATGTCCACGATTAGCAGAAGGAAGAAGATGAACGGTGGGAGAAAACGCTGTCCGTGTTTGGGCTAAATCTTAGAAAATTCAGAAATATTTCTCCCATACCCTTTTCTTCTCCGCCTCGGGAATGAACGACGCTTTATAGGCGTTGCAGTTGCACGCGGCGATATCGTCCATGCTCATGCCGAGGATTTCATGCGCGATGCGGTATTCATTATTAAGGTTTGTTTCCAACACTTCGGGGTCGTCCGAGTTGATCGTGACCTTCACGCCGAGATCGAATAATTTTTTCAGCGGGTGTTCTTCGATTGTCCGCACGGAGTTGGTGAGGTAATTGCTCCACGGGTTGACTTCGAGCGTGATGCCGCGCTCTTTGAGTAGATCAATCACTTGCATATCTTCAATGGCGTGGATTCCGTGACCAATTCGATCCGGGCTGGCGAGTTCGATCGTTTCTCGAACGAATGAGGCGGGTGTATCTTCGCCGGTGTGGATGGTCACTTTCAAGCCCGCATCTTTGGCTTTCATGATCGAGGGGACAAACTCGCGCAACGGAAAATCCCGTTCGCTGTCGGCGAGGTCAATGGCGGGGATGTGTTCTTTGTGACGAATCGCCCAGTCCACAGTTTTGACGCACGATTCGGGTCCGCGACTTCGGGAGGTGATGGCAATATAGCAGACCGCCATATCGAATTCTTGTTCGGCGTGGGTTTTGGCGCGGAGCAGACCTTCGAGGCAGGCGTCCCAGTCGAGGTTGTGACCGGAGAACGCCCAGTCCGGCGAAAAGCGCACTTCCAAGAGTTTGATATTTTGCTTTGCCGAATCTTCGAACAACTCCCACGCGATCCGCTCGACGATTTCGGGCGAGGCGATGCTGTTTTGGAAGATCCCAAACGCTTTCAAGACGGTTTCCAAATCCCGCATCTGATCGTAGACTTTTACATGCTGATCGAGTTCGGCAACTTCGTAGGCGGGCAATTTCAAATTATGGGCGCGGGCAATGTCAATAATCGTCTGCGTGCGGATCGCGCCTTCGAGGTGGAGGTGGATTTCGGTCTTGGGGATGGAGTTGTATGTGGGGTCGAAGTTTTTCATGGCGCGCCTATTTGCCAAATTTTACCCTGCCTTTAGCCGCCGACCGGTGAAGGCGCATCAGGAAACTGAATCAAGTAAAAGGTCCGAAGTGACGCGTAAGGTTTTCATCCTAGAGATCCTTAAGAGTAAGATATGAGGCAGGCGGCAAGTCTAGTTGCTGGATTGAAGGTGACAGTCACCTAGCGAGGCAAACATGGATTTCAAACTGACGATCTTCTCCGATTACATCTGACCGTGGTGTTATGTCGGCCAGGGTGTGGTCGAGAAGTTGCAAGAAGAATATCAAGTGGACGTGGAGTGGCGTCCGTTCTATTTGTATTTTGACACGCCGCCCGAGGGACGGGAACTGCCCGAACACGTTCAGCGCGCTCGCGCACACGGCTCGGAGGAACGCCTGCGTTCGATTGCGGACGGGTATGGGATGCCGTTCCGGTCAACGGAGCGCGTCTACAACACGCGTCTCGCGCACGAAGCGACGGAGTACGCGCGCGAACACAGCAAGGGAAACGAGTTCCATAAAATTGTTTTTCGCAAAGTCTATGCCGAGGGATATGACCCAAGCCAATGGGCTACGCTCCGCGCGGCGGCAGAGGAAGCCGGTTTGGATGCAGACGAGATGCAGCGTGACGTGGAAAGCGAAAAATACACAGCGACTGTGGTTGACCGGGTGCGGTGGGCGTATCAGATCGGCGTGACGGGCGTGCCGACGTATGTGATCAATAATCGCTATGCGATCGTCGGCGCGCAACCGTATGACGTGTTCAAGGATGCACTGGAACAAATTAAGAATCAAAAGGACTGACTACAAACGAGTCAGTCCTTTTGATTCTTTCGACCCCGCTTATTCTGGGCTGTGTCTGTGAACCCGCTTGCAGACGCGAATCACCACGCGGTGTCCGTCGCGCCAGACCACTTTGTTCCAGCAGACGATAGCGCTTACGCTGGAGGTCAACGCGGCTTGATCGCTGTGAGTCGCGGTAAGGCTCGCATGTGTCGAGTCCGGAGCCATGGCGTAGGCGGGCGCGGCTGGGAGCGCGGTAATCACAAGCGCGGCAATCACTGCAAGGCTGAACAACAGATGGGGAAATTTAATGGTTTTCATTTGCACGATCCTCCTTTGAATCGTTATTTGCATTGTAGAACGCAGGAGTAATCGGCGAATGACAAGGGGGTAAAAAGGCTGTAAAAATTACAGCAGCTCGGATAACGGCTCTTTCGGCACAGAACGCAGGTCAATTTCGATAGCGGAGAGCAACAGTTGAATCCCCAGCAGGACCGAAAGCGTGGGGAGCATCACCGTCCCGGTTGGCGCGGGGAGGTTGACGCTCGCGTATTGAATCCATTTGATACCGCCGAAGATCAAACCAAACAGAAGTAATGGGAATCCGACGAGGATGTAAATGCTCCCCATCGTGAAATCGTAAATGTAATTCTTGAGGACAAGCCGTTTGAGGAGCGTGCCGAATAGTTTGAACGGGAATTGAAAGAGGATGCGATGGATCAGCATGTTCGAAACTTCACTGCGATAACGCGCCGGCATCGGCACATCTTTCACCACCGCCCCAAGCAAATAAAGATTCGCCAGCATGGAAGTTTCAAAATAATAGGTATGGTCAATCTTTTCGAGCGGCAATTCAGCAAGGACTTCCGCGCGGATCGCGGTGAATCCGTTCGTGGGATCGAAGAGATTCCAGTAGCCGGTGGCGGCTTTGGAGAGAAACGCCAGCCCCATGTTCCCCACGCGGCGGACGAGCGGCATTTGTTGCAGAGAGACAAAGTCGCGGAAGCGGTTTCCCTTCGTGTAATCCGCCTGACCGTTAATCAACGGAGCGATCAACTCAGGCAGATGAGTCGTGTCCATCTGCCCGTCGCCGTCAATTTTGACGGCGATCTGCGCGCCAAGTTCGAGGGCTTTGCGGAAACCGGTCACCATCGCGCCGCCCACGCCTTGATTCGATGTGTGACGGATCAACGTAATGCGTTTATCTTTTGCGGCGATAGCAGAAACAACAGTGGATGTGGAATCAGGCGAGGCGTCGTCCACGACGATGATGCGCTTCACAAATTTCGGAATCCCCTGTAAGACGGTTTGAATCTCCCTCTCTACCCGATAGCAAGGAACGACAACAACAATATTGTATTTTTTGAAATCGGGGAGAATCCCCCTCTCCCTGCGGGAGAGGGGCAAGGGGTGAGGGTGCATCATGCCGTCAAATCATTCCACCGAGATAATAAAATGATAGTACGCCTGCCCACCTTCTTGCACTTCAATATCCTGTTCGGGATATTTCTTGCGCACCTCGTCTGCGATGCGGTTGGCTTCCGCGTGAGGCATATCTTCCCCGTAATAGAAGGTAATGAGTTCGTGTTCCGCCGCGTTGGCGCGCTCGAGCAATAAAGCGCATCCTTCTTCGACGGCGTTCGCCGAGGCGACCAATTTTCCATCGAGCAGGGCAATGATCTGCCCATCTTTGACGTTCACGCCATCAATCTCGACGTTGCGGACGGCGATGGTGATCTCGCCGGTCTGCACCGCGCTGAGGGATTTGGTCATCCTATCCACGACCGAATCAAACTCCCCGTCGGGTTGAAGCGCAAGCATGGCGGTAAGTCCCTGTGGGACAGTGCGCGTCGGCACTACCGCGACTTGTTTCACCGTCACATCCTTCGCTTGATTCGCCGCCATGATGATGTTCTTGTTGTTCGGCAAAATGATGACCTTGTCGGTTGGCAGGTTTTCAAAAGACGCCAAAATATCCTGCGTGGAGGGGTTCTTCGTCTGCCCGCCCTCGACGGTTGCCGCCGCGCCGAGGCTGGCGAAGATGCGACTCAAGCCCGCGCCCGGCGAAACAACCACAACCGCGATCTGACCCGGCTCCACCGCCGCGAACGAGATCGCGTTGGATTTGCTTTTCTGAATGTCGTCCATCTGCGCGAGCAAATTTTCCATCGCCACTTTGGTGATCGTGCCAAGCCCCATGATGTAATCAATCGGTTCGTAGCGCTTTTCGAGCGGCACGTGGATGTGCATTCGATACATGCCCTCGCCCTCGCCCACTTGAATGGAGGTGCCCATCTCTTCGAGCCGTCCGTAAAATTTTTGCAGATCAAAATCATTTGGCGGCATAAAATCCACGACCACTTCGTAATCTTGCCCCTCTTCCACTTCTTCCAACGCGCCTTCGAGATTCATCGCGGAAAGCGGTTGCACGCTCATCAACGGCGTTTCCAGCGATTCGCCGTAGATGTGCCGCAACATCCCCTCCAGCATGAAGAATAAACCTTTGCCGCCCGAATCAACGACGCCCGCTTGTTTGAGAAGCGGCAGGAGATCGGGAGTCCGTTGGACGGCTTCGTCAGCCGCTCGCACCGCCACTTCAAAGACGGTGATCGCATCACTCGTGGACTGGAGGGCTGCTTCCGTTGCGTCAGCCACTCCGCGTATGACGGTTAAGATCGTCCCCTCCACCGGCTTGACCACGCCTTTGTATGCCGTATCGCGCGCTTCGCCGAACGCCCGCACCAACGTTTCGCCGTCCAGCGTTTCTCTGCCCTGCACGGCGCGCGCAAACCCGCGCCAGATCTGCGAAAGGATCACGCCCGAATTGCCGCGCGCGCCCATCAACGCGCCTTTCGCCACACCCGCCGCCATGTCGCTGACTTTGCGGTGACCGGAGTCTTTGATCTCGTTCCATGCGGATTGCATCGTCAGTACCATGTTCGTGCCGGTGTCGCCGTCCGGGACCGGGAACACGTTCAAGGCGTTGACGGTCTGCTGGTTGACGCGCAACCACGCCAGCCCCGCCTCCACCAGCCGCTTCATGGATTGTCCATTGATGGACTTTTTACGCAGGTTTTCAACGCGCTCGGTATCCACAGCCATACTACTTTTCTCCTCTAGTCGGTGTTGCTCACGCGCAATCCTGCTACATGGATGTTTACACTATTGACCTTCAAGCCGAGCGCCTTTTCCACGTGAAAGCGGACCGTATTGGCGACGCTTTCTGCCACACTGCTGATGCGCGTACCATACTCGACGATGATGTGGATCTCGATGTCAATATCCTCGCCGTTGTATTTCACGGTAATGCCGCGCGAAGGGTCGCGCGCGATGGATTTCACCAGCCCATCGGCAAGGTTACGCGATGCCAGCCCCACCACGCCGTAGGATTCCAGCGTTGCCTGATAGGCGATGGTCGCCACAGCGTTCGGGGAGATGTGGATACCGCCCAAGGTTGTCGAATCTTCGCCCATAAATCCTCGATTTCCGTCATTGCGAAGACGCTTCAGCGTCTGAAGCAATCTCCCTCATTGTATTGGAGATTACTTCGCGGCGCCGCTTCGTCTTCGGACTCCGTCCTCCGCTCAGCGCGAGGCGCCACTCCTCGCAATGACGATACCATGCCTATTTTAACATCTTGCCCGCCATTAAGTCACGTGGTAAAATGCCGTGCCTTCAAAAGGGCAGATATATCGGAATTATAGCAAGGAAAGGAAACAGCAAGTCATGGCTAAGTGTGCTAACTGCGGCAAGTCCACCACCTTTGGGCACAATCGCTCGTTCTCCCAGCGCGCCACCAATCGCAAGTTCAAACCGAATTTGCAGAAGACGATTGTGATGGAACAGGGTCGGGTCGTGCGCAAGGTGCTATGCACCAAGTGCATCAAAGCGATGAGCAAGTCCGTCGCGTAGGAACTCATTCACGCAACAAGAGTCACGGCTGAGGTCGTGATTTTTGTTTTAATTTGTCGCCGAGACGCAGAGAATTTATTTTCTCTGCGTCTCGGCGACTCTGTGGCTAATTGATTGTGGCGCGCAGGGCTTTGATACCCGCCTTCGTCCCGCGCGGATGTTTGAAGATCGCTGTCGCCGCGACAAATACGGTTGCCCCCGCTTTCTTCATTTTCGGTAATGTTTCGGCGTCAATGCCGCCGTCCACTTCGAGTCGGGCGGGGGATTTCAACGCGTCCAACTTTTTGCGGATTTCCCTCACTTTGCCAACCGTTGACGAAATAAACTTCTGACCGGAATACCCGGGGTTGACGCTCATCACCAACACCTGGTCTGCCTCGTCTAACACCGCGTCGATCGCGCCGACGGGGGTGCCGGGGTTCAAGGCGACGCCGGCTTTGCATCCCAAAGATTGAATCTGCTGAAGCGTGCGGTGGATGTGCGGGCAAGCCTCGATATGTACGATGATGTGGTTGGCTCCCGCCTTTGCAAACGCTTCGAGATGGCGTTCGGGTTTTTCGATCATCAGGTGCACATCGAGCGGAAGTTTCGTCGCGCGCCGGCAGGCTTCGACGATGAACGGTCCCATGGTGATGTTGGGGACGAAGTGACCGTCCATCACATCAATGTGAATCCAATCGGCTTTGGCGGATTCGCAGGCGGTGAGTTCTTCGCCGAGCCGTGTAAAGTCGGCGGAGAGGATGGATGGGGCGAGGAGAAGTTTTTTCATTAGATGGAAATCCGGTGGTTGAGTAGAGCGGCATGATCTCTGCCGCTCGTATCGAAACCGCCAGTTCGTAAAGCATTTCTTCTTACAAAATTACCGTTGAAAGCAGTTGGTCTCGATACGCCCTTCGGGCTACTCGACCAACAGTGTGTATCATCGCGGATTGTACACGAAGTAGATGTAGATCCAAAACGGAATTAATCCGCCGACGGTGATGAGAGCGAGCAGTCCCAGCCCGATGGTCGCCCAGTCAATTTCGGGGGTGGAGGAGGCTGACGCTGGGTAGGCAGGTTGAGGGTCGGGTTGAAGCGGTTCGACGAAGGAGGGAGTCGGTTCGGGCTGTCGGTAGGTTGTCACGGCTTCGGGAGTTAGATTCAAAGCGGGGGCGGGGGAAGTCTCGCGTTGAGTTCCAAATTTGAGGAGCACGCGTCCGAGTTGGTCGGCGGTGCGATAACGCGCCGATGGCTCCTTTGATAACACTTTCATCACGATCTGCTCGAGCACAGGCGGGATATCGGGGACATATTCGCTGAGGGGAATCGGCTGGTCTTCGAGATGCATGCGGGCGAGATCTTCGCTGGTGGGGGCGTTGAATGGGAGCGCGCCGGTGAGCATTTCGTAGAGGACGATGCCCAGCGAGTACACGTCGGAGGCAGGCGAGGGCGGTTCGCCGACGGCTTGCTCCGGCGAAAAATATTGCGGCGAGCCCCAGACCACATCGGCGCGTTCATCAGGCAGGATAGTGGAGAGAGCGCGCGCGATTCCGAAATCGGTCACTTTGAGGCGGCTATCCGGCGTGACGATCATGTTGTGCGGTTTCACGTCGCAGTGGACGAGCCCGGCGCGGTGCGCGTACCCAATGCCAGCACAGGCTTGCACGATGAGAGGAATCGCCTCTTCCACGCTGAACCGTCCGCGCTGGCGGAGGATGGTTTTGAGGTCTTTGCCGGGCAAATATTCCATCACGATGAACAATTGCCCGAAGTCGTAGCCGAAATCGTGGACGGTGACGATGTTCGGATGCGAGAGATTCGCCGCGGCGCGCGCTTCCATTTTGAAGCGTTCCTGAAACGCCGGGTCCTTGGAATAATGCTCGTGCAAGATTTTGATGGCAACGTAGCGTTCGAGCATCAGGTCGCGGGCGCGGAACACGTTGGACATGCCGCCCGTGCCAAGTTGATCGAGCAGTTGATAGCGTTTGATAAGCAGCGCGCCGGTTTCCATGATAAAAAGATTATATCATCTTGAAATCAACCAAAAGCCCCCGCATATTGCGAGGGCTTGGTTTTTGTATCTGTCGTTAATTCGACGGGCTAAACGTACTTTTCGCGTAACACGGAGGAGATGTAGTCCATGGTGGCGACGACGATAGCGATCGCAAGCATGTTGACGCTCGCCGCACGGTAGTTCAGCAGGTTGATATTCTGCTGGAGGATAAAACCAATGCCGCCGCCGCCGACGAAACCGATGATCGTGGACATACGCACGTTAATATCCCAGCGATACATGGTGTAGGAAATATAGGGCGGAATGATCTGTGGCACAACGGCAAAAACGATGGTTTGCAAACGGTTGGCTCCGGTGGATTGGATGGCTTCCAACGGACCTTGAAGGATGCTTTCGACCTGTTCGGAATACAACTTGGCATTGGACGCCACCGTGTGCAACGCCAGGGCAAGCGCGCCGGCGAACGGTCCCAAGCCCACCCAAGCCACAAAAACGATAGCCATAACGAGGGCCTCGATCGAACGTGTGCCGTTCAGAATGGTGCGGATGATGCCATAGAGGACAATGCCGACCGGCAGGGATTGTTTCGGCGTGGTTATGATCGCCAACACCAACCCGGTGAGCGCGCCGATGATTGCGGGCCACTGGAGTGTTATCGCCGGGTTGTTGAATTGATAGAACCAATCCACGCCCTGCATGATGAGGACCGCGATCAACGCGCCGGCGATGGGGGTGATGATCAAGTTGAGGATTTTCCCTCTCGCTGGCGGCAGTTTGTCGCTGATCATTTGTCCGATCTTGCCGAAGAAACCGCCGAGGATGCCTCCGCTTACCAGCGCGGCGATGACGGGCACGAACATGGTGACGATATCTCCCACTTGGAAGATGAACTTTCGAATGAAATATAGCGGGACTTCCTTGTTCGGCGTCAGATAACTGCCTATTTGAAGGAGGAGTTTTCCGAGAAACAAAATGGATGCGATCGCCAGGATCATCGCCACCAATGTGTACAGCAGGTTCGTCAACCGGTCGCTGAACTGCAATTCCGCGTCTTCTTTCTGTTTAGATACGCGCCACTTGATAAACAAGAAGCCTAGAACAGGAAAGATGAGAGCGCCGATGAACGTGACCGCCATCGAATTGAATAGCGGCGTCAGCCACGCGGAAAGTAATTGACTTATCTTTATGCCTAACCCGATGCCCAAGGGCCACCCGATCAGTGAAAGGGAAAGGTTGCTGAGCGGAGTCCGCACCTCGGACATCAAGTTGCGGGCGGCGAAGAAACTGATGGGAATGGCAATCATGGTCCCGAAGGTGGTGGCGAGCAACGCCATGAACACCGTTTCGACAATTTTCTCCCATGTAATTTGAGCTTCGCGGGAGATTTCAGGTCCCCCAACGCGCACCCTTCCGGTAACACGGATGGCTTGAGGCTCTGCTCTGACCTGGCGGTTTGGAAGAGTTACCTCAACCTGAAAATTGCCTTGTGCATCCGCTTGAAAATTGCCTACTTGAAGAAGAACTCCTTCCGGCGCTTCAGCGCTGAACCCAACGAAGTTGATTGGGCCGGACGAGTTCTCCTGAAAGTTATGACCTTCGACCACGATGGTCCCTTTGGGTTCGGCGCACCCGGCGCTGGTGAGGATAAACGCTCCCGATCGGTCTACATCGGGAACCTCGACCCCTCCTTCAGGACACCCCAAATAAAAAGGGATTTCAACATTCACCGATTCAAATTGATAATCGAAAATCTTGGGGTGCGCTAATGCCCTGAGGATGCGCGTGAGTGAAGCCACGCGCCTTTCAGAGCGGGTCTCTTCAAAGTTGATGTTGGTCACCGAGAAGCCGTATGCAAAAACAACAAGGACAAGGAGCGTTGCCAGCCCAACCGCCAGCGACCTGATCGGAGAAGATTTTTTGTTCATGGCTACTCCTTTACCCTACCCGCTCTGCATCTTTGCCGTAGATTTCACGGAACTTTTCGTCGTCAATTTTATTAGGCGGCCCATCGAACATCAACACTCCACCGTTGAGAGCGATCGCCCGGTCGGCATAACGGTGTACCAGGTCGAGAAAGTGGAGACTGCAAAGGACGGTGACGCCGTCTTCTTTATTGATTTTCTCGAGATATTGCATAATGGAATGGGCTAACACAGGGTCGAGACTGGCGACGGGTTCATCCGCCAGTATCATGGCAGGTTCCTGCATCATGGCGCGGGCGATTCCCACCCGTTGTTGTTGTCCCCCGCTAAGCTCGTCGGCACGCTTGTAAGCCTGTTCCTTGATACCGACTCTATCAAGTTGGGAGAGCGCCTTCTCGATATCGCTTTTCGGAAAGCGATTCAAAGCGCTCATCAGAGGGTTAACATACCCAAGCCTTCCCGCCAGAACATTGGTGATAACCTTTGAACGGGTGACTAAATTAAAATGCTGAAAGACCATGCCTATCTTACGGCGGACGAGACGCATTTCATCCTGACTGGCGGCGGTGACATCTTGTCCGTCCCAAATAATTTGGCCGTCCGTGGGTTCGATCAACCGGTTGATACAACGCAACAAGGTGGATTTTCCGGAGCCGCTGAGTCCGATCACAGCCAAGAATTCACCTTGCTCAACGCTAAAACTGACGTTCTTAAGAGCTTGCACGCCGCCGTCATACACTTTGGAAAGGTTTTTAATTTCCAGCATGGTGAACTATCGCCTTTCTATTTTCCGAATTCAAAAGATGATCAATACAAATAATACCCTATTTAAATATCTTGCCCCAGGGATGCCTGGGGCAAGATATTACAAAACGACTGACATTACTTACCGAGGTTCTCGAGGGTGATACCCTGTTGAGCGACCAAAATGCGGACGCCATCAAAGTTCTCGTCGGCAATGGGACCTACCGCTGTCCAACTGTAGAAGTTCTCGTTGCAGAGAGACTGAGCGCAGGATTCGTTATCAAGCGAAACGAATTGAGTTACTGCTTCAATGATGGCTTGTTTCAAATCATCCGGGAAATCGGGCGAGAACGACATGGTGTCGTTCGGGATTTCCTTGGAGAGCGCCAGGATGCGCACTTTCTGAATGATGTCGGGAGCGTCTTTGACGACGGCCGCGCGAGCGTCTAATACGCGAGTGTCTCCGCACCACAATTCTCCATCAGCATTTGCCGCGCAGGATTCAACCGCATCTGCCGCGACATCCGGATCGTCGCCCATCGCCCATTTGCCTTCCTTATAGAGCGGAGGGCTGTAGTACGCGGTTGCGACGTCGGCTTGACCGTTGTACACTGCAAGGATGGATTGCGGATGGCCGCCGGCTTCGATGGTTTCACCGGTGGTGATGCCCAAATCCGCAAAGATCGAGGCAGGGTACAGATAGCCCGAAGTGGAACCGGCATCTGGATATGCCCATTTAGCGCCTGCCAAATCTTCGAGTGTCTGATATTGGCTGTCGCGGGCAACGTAGAAACCGGTCCAGTAAACGTTCCAGCCGCGGCGTTCAGCCGCCAAACCAGGCTCGACACCACACAACTGATTGGCAATCACGTAACCAAGGGCTGGGATGAAACCAATGGTATCTTCGGGGGAAGCGCACATCTCTTCAATTGTCGCGGCGTACGAGGTCGGCACGCTGACTTCGAAGGTGTAACCAGTGGCTTCGTTCAACGCTTGAGCAATCAAATCGCCGCTCGAAATCATGAAGTCCACGTCCACCGATGGAACGAACAACACTTTGATCGGGTGTTCGGGCGAGCCAATGGCAGGAGGGGCTTCAGTAGCAGTCGGCGGGACCGCAGTGGGCGGAACCGCAGTCGGAGCAGGCGGCTCGGTTGCGACCGGGGTGGCGGGCGCGCAGGCGGTGATTGCGATCGCCAACGCCGTCAACACGGTGAGAAACAAATACATCTTTTTCATATTTCTTCTCCTCTTACAATATAGTGTAGATTTTGGGAACGCGTTTCCCAACGGACTGATAATACAGCCGAATAAGGATTTGTACAAGTGGCTTTTGATTAAAAATTTTGCGCCTAGCGAACAAAACGGGAACCGCTGGGTCAAAAGTAGAATGCACCCTAAATTTCATGATTTCGAGAAATCAAGTATCATCATTTCATCTCATCAGCAAAGGACATCCACATGGAATCCATCCTCTTCATCATCCTCATCGGTCTGGCGGGCGGAATCGCCATCGGACTGCAAAACCCGATGGCGAGCATGATCACGCAACGGCTGGGAATCTTCGAGAGCGTGTTCATCGTCCACGTTGGCGGCGCGGTCATTGCGTTGATTCCCATTTTGATTCTCGGCAGTAAACTGAGTCAATGGCGGAGCGTGCCGTGGTACGCGCTCGGGGCGGGATTTTTCGGGTTGGTGGTCATCGGCTCGGTGAGTTACATGATTCCACGCATAGGAATCGCCGCCGCGATCACCACGATCGTCGCGGGTCAATTGTTGGTGGGGTTGGCGCTCGATCATTTTGGCTTGCTCGGCGCGACGGTCAAACCGTTGGAAGTCACGCGCGTCATCGGGATAGCGGTCGTGCTGGCGGGCGTCTGGTTGACGGTGAAATAATTGTGACTCTCCGAAATTAATACGAAAACCTAAGACAGTGTTTTAAAATTCGTTTTTTTAACCACAGATGAACCCAGATAAATTGGATTTCGAACGATTTCGGCTAATTTTTCATCAATAATCAACGTTCATCCGTGTTTATCTGTGGTGAATTCGTGTTTTTTTCAAAACATTCTCTAAAACCTCAGCCACAGATACTTCGACACGGTGAGCGAAAGACGAACCTTCAGTACAGATTGCACGGATTTACACGGAATCTTCGGAAAACAAATCAGTGAAAATCCGTGTAAATCCGTGGCAAAAAATCACATCGTCGGTCAGATTCCATCCAAAACGGAGAGCGATAATTTTCAGTCGTATAATCCAAACGAGGTTCCCATGAACAACAAACAACTTGCCGACACGTTCACGTTCATTGCAAACCTGCTCGAGATCAAAGGCGAGATCATTTACAAAACGCTCGCCTATCGCAAAGCGTCCGAAAGTTTGCTCGGCTTGCCGCGCGACGCCTCGGAATTTTGGAAAGAGGGCAAGCTGGAGGAAATCCCTGGCGTGGGCAAAGCCATCGCCGAAAAAATCGACGAGTTGCTCTCCACTGGCAAACTCGAATTTCTCGAAAAAATAAAAAAGGAAATTCCCGAAGAACTCGCCTCATGGCTGGCTGTGCCGTCGTTGGGACCGAAAAAAGTGGGGATGATCTGGAAGACGTTGGGAATCACGAGTCTTTCGCAACTTGAGTCTGCCGCAAAAGCGGGGAAGTTACGCGACCTCCCAGGCATGGGCGCCAAGTCCGAGACTGCGATTCTCGAAGGGATCGCCTCGCTCGCCCGCAGGTCGGGCAGACTTCCGCTGGGGCGCGCCTATCCACTGGCGCAGCAGATCGTCGCGCAACTCAAAAGGGTGAAGGGAGTCGTCGCTGCCGAACCCGCTGGAAGTCTGAGAAGGATGCGTTCGACCGTCGGCGATCTCGATATCCTGGTGGCGTCCAAAGATTCAGAGGCGGTCATGGAAGCGTTCACGAATCTTCCGAACGTCAGCCGCGTGTTGGGCAAGGGCGAGTTTAAATCCAGCGTCGAGTTCAGCGACGGAATCCGCGCGCAAGTGTGGGTGCATCCGCCGAACGAGTTTGGCACCGCGTTGCAATACGCGACAGGCTCGAAAGATCACAACGTGTTGTTGCGACAACTCGCGCTCGATAAAGGTTTGTCGCTGTCGGATCATTCATTTAAAAAAGTTAAAGGCGGGAAAGAAATCTTTTGCGCCACCGAAGAGGAAGTGTATAAAACGTTGGGCTTGCAATGGGTTCCGCCCGAACTGCGCGAGGGACGCGATGAGGTCGCGCTTGCAAAGGCAAACAAACTTCCGAAGTTGATCGAAGTAAAAGACATCAAAGCCAACTTGCACATGCACTCCACATACAGCGACGGCAAGTTGAGCATGATGGACATGGCAAAGGCGGCGATGAAGCGCGGCTTGAAAACGATCGTGTTCTCCGATCATTCGGTGAGCCTCGGCGTGGCGAACGGCTTATCCATCGAACGGCACAAACAGCAAGCCGCCGAGATCAAGAAGATTCAAAAACAACTCGGCGACAAGATCACGATTCTTCATTCGAGCGAAGTGGAAATTAAAGCCGACGGTTCGTTGGATTATCCCGACGACTTCCTCGCTTCACTCGACCTTGTGGTTGCCTCACTCCATTCGAGTCTGCGCCAGCCTCGAGAGAAAATCACTGCGCGCTTGTTGAAGGCGGTCAACAACCCGCACGTGGACATCATCGGTCACCCGACGGGACGTGAGTTCCCCGACCGTGAAGCCGCCGATTTGGATATGGAAGTCGTCCTGCAAGCCGCGGCGAAATCGGGCGTGGCGATGGAGATCAGCGCCAGTCCCTACCGCCTCGACCTCGACGATCCGCACGCCCGCCGCGCGCGTGAGTTGGGCGTCCTCCTCAGCATCAACACCGACGCGCACTCCGAAGAAGATTACGACATGCTCCACTACGGCGTCGCCATCGCAAGACGCGCGGGAGTTACGAAGGAAGATGTGATCAATTGCTGGTCAACGGAGAAGTTGTTGAAGTGGTTGAAGAAACGCGGTTAGCAAGACGTGACAGTCACCTTTAAGGTGACTGTCACGTGAAGGAGAAGTAGATGGACAACAAACGCACGCTCTTCATCATCGCCAGCGGAATTGACGCGATCATCAGCGGAATTATCCTGCTTATCTACTTCGGTCTTTTTCCCGTTGACATTTCCAGTTGGGGCATTCCGCGTTGGATGATCGGACTCGTGGGGGGAGTGTGGTTCGTCGCTTCGATTGCCATACTCGCTTACTTCCTGACAAAGACGGACGTTTCGGAATAACCCAGTTCGTTCGGCAGTTCAATCCAGCTCGTTCAGCAGTTGAACTGCCGAACGAACAATAGCAATAACAATGACCGCCCTCAAATCCATCCTCTTCTTCATCCTCGCTCCTGGCACCGTAGCGGGATTCATTCCGCTCGCCCTCTTGCGGACAGGTTCGCAAGTTGAGACGGGCTTTCTCTCGTATCTCGCTTTCCCTCTTTGGCTGATTGGTTTCGCCATGCTGGTCTGGTGTTTCTGGGATTTTGTGCAAAAAGGGAAAGGCACGCCAGCGCCCATCGAGCCGCCGAAGGAATTGGTCGTTTCGGGTTTGTACAACCACGTCCGCAACCCGATGTACGTGGGAATCGCTTCGATTCTGATCGGTCATTTCCTGCGGTTCGGCTTTTGGAATCTGTTAATCTACGCGGCAGTTGTCGTGACCGTGTTTCACTTGTTCGTCACGTTGTATGAGGAGCCGAATCTTCGTCAACGCTTCGGCGCGGCGTATGAGGAGTATTGTCAACGCGTGCCGAGGTGGATTCCTCGATTGAAATAATCCGCATCAGGGCGGACGCGCAGGTCCGCCCCGACCAAACCCAAATGAACACACTCAAAACAATTCTCTACATGGGCTTTATGCACGGGGTGTTTACGGTCTATTTGCCGTATCAACTGTCCGCGCGGACTCAAACTTTCGATTTGGGGATTTTCCGTTATCTCGCTTTCCCGCTTTGGGCGCTCGGCGCGCTGATCATCATCCAATGCTCCATGGACATCATCCGCCGTGGACGCGGTACGCCCGCGCATCTCGACCCGCCGAAGGAGTTGGTCATTGCGGGATGGTATCGCTACGTGCGGAATCCGATCTACCTCGGCGCGCTGATGGTGCAGTTCGGGCTGATCTTGTGGTTTGGCTCGACGCTGGCGATTGTCTACGCGTTCTTGTTTTTCCTTGCTTTCCATGTGCTCATCATCTTCGTCGAAGAGCCAATTCTGCGGAATCAATTCGGCGCGGCATATGAGGAATATTGCCGATCCGTGCCGAGGTGGATTCCGAAGGTGAGATAACGCGTCGGGTCTGCGAGGCAGGTTGAACGGAGGAAAGAAGCGGGCTTTCCGTCTGCAGAGGATATTGCCAGCGCGGGGATATTGACTATAATTTCGCGAGAAGCACGAATCATCTGGCGGAGAAAACATGAGTTACGAAATTCGCCGCGCGAGCGCGGCTGACAAACCCGAATGGTTGAGAATGAGACAGTCGTTGTGGTATCACCTGCCCGCCGACTACCTGCAAGCGGATATGGACGCCGTGCTGGCGGATAAAAAGCGCGCGGTGTTCGTCGCGGCTCGCGAGGATGGGGGCTTGGTCGCGTTCGTCGAGACCAGCCTGCGCGACTACGCGGAGGGATGCCAGACCAGTCCCGTCGGTTACATCGAAGCGTGGTTCGTGGACGAGGGCGTGCGCGGACAGAAACTCGGGCGCGAGATGATCGCCGCCGCCGAGAATTGGGCGCGCGAAAAAGGTTGCACCGAAATGGGGTCGGATACCTGGCTGGATAACGAAGCCAGCATCAACGCGCATTTGAAAACAGGTTATTTCGAAGCGGACCGCCTCGTGCATTTCATCAAGAAACTTTAAAGAGTTAGAATCTGTAGCCGCGAATTTGTGGCTGAGAGACTGTTTCTTAACTTCTTTTTTGGACACGGATAACGCGGATTTCACGGAAAAATCTGTTCTTTTCCGTGCCTTCCGTGAAATCCGTGTACAAAAGAGCCATGCTTTGGATTTAAGAAACACTCTCTGAGAAAAAGGGGGCATGACGACTCTCAAAATATTAATCGCGGAGGGATATACTTACGAGCATGAAACACGCTATTTTGTTTTTCATTTTTGCAACATTGATCTCATCCTGTTCTTCACCCGCTGAACCGACGGAGGCAGTTGTGGCAAATTCACTCACCCTCACCAGCGACGCGTTCGCAAACGGCGCGACCATCCCCGCAAAATATACGTGCATCGGCAAGAACATTTCGCCCGCACTCGCGTGGAACGACCCGCCCGACGGAACGCAATCCTTCGCGCTCATCATGGACGACCCCGACGCGCCCGCAGGCACGTGGGTGCATTGGGTGTTGTACAACATCCCGCCTGAAACGCGCAATCTCGCGGAGAATCTTCCCGTCACCGGCAAGAATGTTCCTGAGGGTCAGGGCAGTCCGTTCGTTGGAAAAAATTCATGGGGCGACATCGGCTATGGCGGACCTTGCCCGCCGAGCGGAACGCATCGCTACTTCTTCAAACTCTACGCGCTCGATGAAACCGTCGGCTTGCTCCCCGGCGCCGACAAAGGCGAACTGCTCAAAGCCATGGAGGGTCACATCCTCGCGCAGGGCGAACTCGTTGGAACGTTCAGCAAATAAAATTTCACATTGCGCGCTTTTTATTCGCGACGATTGGCGAAGAGTAGCGGAAAGAAATTCATGAACTTATCACAAGACACCATTCAACGCGCCAAAGAATTTGGCAACCCCGTCGTCCGCGGTGACCGCGCCACATTTATCTGGGAGGGCAAGACCGCGCCGCATCTCATCAGCGACTTGGATCGCTGGGAGGAGAATCCCAAGCCGTTCAAACGCATCGGTTCCACCCTTACGCCTGCCTCGCCCAAATCAATTTGGTCCGCCTCCCTCACCCTCCCCCGCGACGCGTATCTCGAATACGCGTTGTACGATCCCGTTTCGCAGAAACGATTCCCCGACCCGTTGAATCGCAAAAGCGTCAACAATGGCGTCGGCTCGCGCAACAATTTTTTCTACATGCCCGAGACCATGCCCTCGCCGTTCTCCATGCGCCGCGCCGACGTGCGCGTCGGCGCCCTCAGCGCCCACCGCGTAGACACGTGGACTCTGCAAGATTACGGCGAGCGCGACGTCTGGCTCTACAAGCCGCCGGTCAAAGAAGCCGTGCCGTTGCTCGTCGTCTACGACGGCTACGATTATTTAAATCGCGGCCGGCTTGCCACCATCGTGGACAATTTGATCGCGGACCAACGCATCCGCCCCATTGCGATGGCATTCCTCCAAAATGGAAAGACGCGCCGCGCCCTCGAATACGCCTGCTCCGACGCGACGCTTGCATGGCTCGACCATGAAATCCTGCCGCTGGCGCGCAAAAAATTGAACTTGCTCGACATCAAAGAAAACCCCGGCGCGTACGGCGTGTTGGGCTCGTCATTCGGCGGGCTGATGGCGCTGTACACCGGCTTGCGGATGCCGGAGATTTTCGGCAATGTGTTGAGTCAATCCGCCGTGTTCGAAATGGATGGACGCGACTTCGCGGCTGTGGATTTGATCCGCCATAAGCACGCGCCCAACCTCAACCTCTGGATGGACGCGGGCAAACTCGAATGGCTGTTGGACGACAATCGCCGCGTCCACGCGCTATTGCAAGCGAACGAATACAACGTTTCGTATCGCGAGTTCAGCGGCGGACATAATTACACCGCCTGGCGCGACGACCTCTGGCGCGGGCTCGAAGCGCTCTTCCCCGCGCAAGGCTGAACATTGTAAAAACAATGTCGTCGTGCATCGTTTTCCGCCCGAAAGTATAATCAACGTGTATGTCTGTCCTTTCAAACAAACGCATCGTGCTCGGCGTCACCGGTTCCATCGCCGCGTATAAAGCCGCCGACCTCGCCTCCAAACTCACGCAAGCGGGCGCGCAAGTGGATGCGATCCTCACCGAAGCCGCGCAAAAATTTATCACGCCGCTCACGTTTCAATCGGTCACCGGTCGCCGCGCCTACGCCGACTCCGATCTGTGGGGCAACGAGGCGCACGTGTTGCACGTCGGCTTGGGTCACACCGCCGATTTGCTCGTCGCCGCGCCCTGCACTGCGAACACACTTGCAAAACTCGCGCACGGTCAAGCGGATTCGTTGTTGACCGTCACCGCGCTCGCGTCAACCTGTCCGATCCTCATCGCGCCCGCGATGGACGGCGGCATGTACGACCACGCGGCCACGCAGGAAAATCTCGACACGTTGAAAAAACGCGGCGCATACATCATCGAACCATCTGAAGGACATCTTGCTTCGGGACTCAGCGGAAAAGGACGCCTGCCCGAGACTCACGAACTCATCGGACACATCCGCGTCATTCTCGGACGGGACGGCTGGCTCGCCCATCGGAAAGTGATCGTCACCGCCGGAGGGACTCAAGAACCGCTCGACCCCGTGCGAGCCCTCACGAACAAATCCTCAGGCAAACAAGGCTACGCCCTAGCCCAAGCCGCATTAGACGCGGGCGCGCAAGTGACGTTGATCACAACGCCCACTTCATTAAACCATCCCGTCGGCGCGGAAGTTGTCCACGTGCAAACTGCGAAACAAATGCTCGACGCGGTGTTGAGCCAATCGTCCGACGCGGATATCCTTATCATGGCGGCGGCGGTGGCAGACTTCCGCCCGAAGAACACAGCGAAGGATAAGATGAAGAAAGAGGGTGGCGTTCCGCAGGTCGAGCTCGAAGGGACGGAAGATATCCTGAAAGCCGTGGCAGGCAGAAGGTCCGAAATGAAGCGTTTGAAAGTTGTTGTCGGCTTCGCCGCCGAATCCCGCGATCTGCTTGAAAACGCGGCAAATAAGTTAGAATCCAAACGCTTGGACATGATCGCGGCGAACGACATCTCCGCATCCGACGCGGGATTTTCAGTCGAAACGAATCGTGTTACGCTATTGTTCGCGGATGGACGCAAGGAATCGTTACCTTTGATGAGCAAAATCGAAACAGCCGAAACCATGATCGAACGCATCGCGGGATTGTTGGAGTGATATGCGCGTTCTGGTGATTTCGGACATTCACGCCAATTACACCGCCCTCGAAGCCGTGTTGAAAGACGCGGGCGAAGTGGACGAGACGTGGTGCCTCGGCGACCTCGTGGGCTATGGACCCGACCCAAATGCGGTGGTGGAGGAAGTGCGTGAGATCAAGAATCTCACATGCTTGCTCGGCAACCACGACGTGGCGGTGATCGGCAGGATTCCCTTTGAAGCCTTTAACGGCGGCGCGCGCAGCGCGTTGGAATATCACGAGAAGGTATTGACCGCAGATAACATGGAATTCCTGCGGTCGCTTCCGCAGAATTTGAAAGTGCGCGAGGATGCCAGCCTCGTGCATGGAAGTCCGCGCGATTCAGTCTGGGAATATATTTTGAACACGCTTTCGGCGCGCTTGAACTTCGACCACTTCACCACGCCGTGGTGCATGGTGGGACATTCGCATTTGCAGTGCATGTTCCGCCACAACGCGGAGAACGATCGCGTGACGTTGGAGCCCATCCGCCCGGGCGAGGTGGTCAAATTGAAGCCGCGGCTGATCATGAATCCCGGCTCGGTCGGTCAACCCCGCGACCGCGATCCGCGCGCCGCCTACGCCATCTACGACACGGAAGCCAAAACCTGGGAGCCGCGCCGCGTGAAGTACAACATCGAGGAAGTGCAGAAGCGCATCCGCGAGGCGAGATTGCCGGAGAAGCACGCCATACGGTTGATGGAGGGGTGGTAGTTGGGTAATTGAGTAATTAGGGAGCAGGTAAGGAGAATTAGGGAATTGGAGACTTGAGACCGGGAACTATGTGGTTTATGATTCGTCTGTAAGGTGAAGTCACCTTACGAAGGAGAAGAAACAATGAAACGCCCAATGTTAATTATTTTGTCTGTTGTCGTCGCGTTCGTCCTGATTGGGACGGTGATGATGAATTTGTTTGGACCAAGGATCGGAAGCAGTTTTAGTTACATTTCGAATGAACTGCCCGGCTACGGCGGAGGCGCGCCTGAGTTTGCCGCTCCACAAGAGGCTCCTGCTTACGATGCCCTCGGCGCGCCGCTTTCCGCAAGTGAGGATTTTAATAAAACAGTCGTCGCGCAAGCAGAGGAGCGCATGGTCATCCAAAATGCGGACCTTGCCATCGTGGTCGCTGATCCGAAAGCTCGTATGCAGGAAATCGCGGATATGGCAAGCGCTCTAGGCGGCTTCGTCGTTTCGTCCAATTTGTATACCACGTATTACGGCGTCAACAGCGTGGAAGCCCCGGAGGCAACGATCGCCATCCGTGTACCGCAGGAAAAACTCGATGAGGCGCTTGAAAAGATCAAAGCCGGCGCGGTCGAGGTCAACTACGAGAACCGTTCCGGGCAGGATGTGACCAGCGCCTACGTAGACTTGCAGTCGCAACTCAAAGCCAAAGAAGCCGCCGAGAAAAAACTGCTCGAGTTCCTCGAGAAAGCGGAAGATACCGAAAGTACGCTCGCGGTCTACACCCAACTTCAGATCATCCAAAGCGAGATCGAAGTGCTGAAAGGGCAGATCAAATACTACGATGAGTCGGTCGCGCTTTCCGCCGTCAGCGTCCGCTTGATCGCCGAAGAAACCGTCCAGCCGGTCGAGGTTGGCGGCTGGAAACTGGAAGGCGCCGCCAACGACGCGATCCAGGATTTAATCTACTTCACGCAAGGTTTCACACGCTTCCTGATCCGCTTCGTATTGTACACGTTGCCCGCGCTCATTCTGGTTGCCATCCCGCTTTATCTCCTCTTCCTCGGCGGGCGCGGAATATACCGCAGGCTCAAGAAGTCGAAAGTTGCAACAGAAGTGAAGACGGAAGAGAAGAAGTAAGTTCGCCCTCACCCAACACGGTAGGGGCACAGCGAAATATGAACAGACCATGACGGTCGTTCCGCTCGCTGTGCCCCTACATTTTCTTTTATAATCCTTTTCATGGAAAAACTCGTCCGCGCGGCGCGGGAATTGTTCAACGTTCACATCACGGGGGGACAGGCGCTGTCGTTGCTCACGTACGAAAAAGAACTGCTCGAGTGGAATCAAAAATTCAACCTGACCGCCATCCGCGACGTGGAATCCATCCGCACCAAACATTTTTTGGATTCGTTCTCGTGTGTGCTCGCCTGGAAAGCCGCCCCTCCCGCCTCGCTCATTGACGTGGGGACTGGCGCGGGTTTCCCCGGCCTTGTTCTCAAAATTTTGTACCCGAATTTGAAGTTGACCCTCGTCGAGTCCGTTGGCAAGAAAGCGAAATTTTGCGAACACATCGTCAGCGCGCTGGGGCTGGAACATGTGCAGGTCTTCAACGCGCGGGCGGAGGATATGGGACAGGATTCAAATCACCGCGAGAAATACGACTGGGCAGTAGCGCGCGCGGTGGCGAACCTCAACGTCCTGAGCGAATATCTTTTGCCGCTCGTCAAAGTCGGCGGGACGGCGCTCGCACAAAAAGGCGAAAGCGGACCCGCCGAAGCAGAGTCCGCTCAGAAGGCGATGAAATTATTGGGAGGAGAATTGAGAGAATTGATTCCGGTGAAGTTACCGGAGGTGGCGGACGAAAGATTTCTTGTGATCGCGGACAAAATCGCCACGACGCCGGTCAAGTATCCGCGCAAGGCGGGCATCCCTGCGAAACAGCCGTTGTAATCACAACCCAGCCTTTCTTCTTTCATCATTTCCTTGGGCTATATGAAAGAGGAAAGAAGAGACGGCAATTAACACCCCTCATCCACAATCGTGATCTTATCTTCCTTGTTGGGGACAATGCACAGGAATTCAAACGGTTCTTCACCGGTGTTTTGATACGAATGGATGACGCCTTCGGGAATAAAAACCACATCGCCCATTTTCACATGATGCGTTTCGTCGCCGAGGGTGATATCCGCTTCGCCGCGCAGAACGTATTGCTCGTGTTCGACTAGGTTGGTGTGACGCGGCATCCCTCCGCCTTTTTGCATGGAAAATTTCCGCAAGGCGAAGTTCGGGCCTTCTTGCGATGAAATAAGGACTTGAATCGTCGTGTCTTTGCCTGCGGCTACATCTTTGGCTTCGACATCGGTTACGTGTTTGACTGACATTTGCACCTCATTTGTCATTGCGAGGGCGGTAGCCCGAAGCAATCCCCCGGCATCAGAAATACTTTTGTTCGAGGAGATTGCTTCATCACTTCGCTCCTCGCAATGACATCATGGCGTGACCACTACCGTATTCGTGGGCCACGGAGTGAGAGTCGGCGGAACGGATACGGGAGGAACGTTCGCTTCCGGGGTGGATGAGGAAAGTATGGTGGGAGAAGGCTGGGGAGAGGAAGTGAACGTCAACGGCGGCGGGGCGGTTGAGGTGGAGGTCACAGCCGACGAACGCCTCAACAGGCTGAACGTCAGGATCGAACCGGCGATGATCACGAAGATCAAGCCAACGATGCCTCCGAGAATCCACGGAAGCCAATCCGTTTTTTTCTGTTCCTTCAATTTGAAATCGGCGGGGACGGCGATCAGGACGACGGTGATGTTATCGTGCCCGCCGCGCGAATTGGCGAGTTCGATCAGCGCGCTCGCCGCCTCTTTGAGGCTGGATTTCGAGCGGACGACTTCGAGTATCTCATCGTTCCACACGAGGTCGGTCAAGCCGTCACTGCATAACAAAACCACATCATTGGGTTGCAGAGGCATACCCTGATTGTTCTCCGCGTGTTCGTCGCTCTCGTCATTGAACAACTTCATACGAAAGTCCGGTTCGGGCGGCACTGGCGAACCGAGATAGCGGCGGATGACATGCACGTTCGGATGCTCGCGCGCATCTTCGGGGGTCAGCACCTTTTTCTCGATGGCTTCCTGCACCCACGTGTGGTCCACCGTTGTTTGTTGGATGCGCCCGCCGCGAATCAAGTAAATGCGCGAATCGCCCACATAGGCGGTGTGCACTGTATCGCCGATGACCCATGCAATGGCGCAGGTGGAACCCATGCCTTTGAGATTTTCGTCGGTGGAGGAATGCGCGGCGATGGCGTTGCTGGCGTCTGCCACCGCGTCTTCGATGGTGCGGCGCGTGTGATGCCCGTCGCTTTTCGAGATCACTTCCATGATGTGGTTGACCGCGAGTTCAGCCGCCACCTCGCCCCCTTTGTGTCCGCCGATACCGTCTGCCAGCACGGCAAAAAGCGCCGGGGTCGGTTCGCGCGGGCTAAGCACGAACGAGGCGATCGCGTAGCGGTCCTCGTTATTCTTGCCGGTCATGCCCGCGTGGGTCTGCGCTTCGACGTTCAAATGGGCGCGCGATGTTCGTTTCATGGTTAATTCTTCACATTATACAGTAGGGACAGGGTAAATCCTGCCCCTATTTTTTGGATGTAACCCTCGGTTCAGACTCCGGGGGAGCCTGCTTCAGTTCAAAGCGATAGACCAACCGTCCAAAGTGGATTCGGTCGCCATGCGCAAGCCGCCGCCCCTCGCGCGCAACCGGGTCGTAGTTCACCCACGTTCCCGCCACCGAGCCGTAGTCGTAGATCATGAACGATTTGTCCTCCGTCTGTTTGATGCGCGCATGGAGCGACGAAATAGACGCGTCATCCAGCACATGCGCGGCTTGCACCGGGTCCGTGCCGAAGGTCGTTTCTTTCTCCAGCAGCGAGATCGGCGCGGCGTTGGCTGGCTCGCCCCCGCTGGTCAGTCGGACAAGGCGGGCTGGGGCGTCTTGGGCGCGCTTGGGTCTGGCTTGCAACCTGAGCAACTGGCGTGGCGCGGTCTTGACCTTTTTTGTAGCAGAGGCAGGCGGCTCCGTCAATGAGACAACCGGCTGTGTAAGCGGGTCGTCAAAACTGCGTTTCGTCTCGCGCGATTTCTTGCGCGATGCTACGTTCCGGCGGCTCCTCAATAAAATGACAAGCAAGGCAAGCCCAGCCAGCCCCAAGGCGCCAAGCACAAGATACGAACTGTACCGCGCGAACAATGCCTGCACGCCGCGCGGCGCCATTACCACCGTCAACGTGACCGGGATGCCCATGGACGATTTTGTCAAACCGAGCGAATCCTCCGCTTCGACGACGATGGTGTGCTGACCGCTCTCGTCGTACGCGGACAAATCCCAAACGAAAGAATCGAACGGCGGTTTGAGATTTTCCGCAACAATCGTTCCATCCACCAACAAGGAAGTACGTTTGAGGTCGCGCGTATGTCCGTCGGGGAATTCGACGATGATTTGAATCGGCTGTTCAGCTGGAATAAGGATGTCGGGATTATACGGATCGTCCGCTGGAGGCTGGCGCGTGATCTGTAACGGCGGCGAGACGAAGATCGGATTGGGCGGCTGGATGTCCACACTGAAGATTTGGTCCAGCGCGGGGATGTTGCCCTGCGACGTTTCCACGTTAACGTTGAGCGTGTGCTCGCCGGCGTTGGTGAGCGCGGAGGTGTAGGTCAGCGCGTGGATGCGGCGCAGCGGGGCAAAGTAAATATTTGGGTCGGGCAACGCTTCGATGCCGGAGAACGCGGCGAACGCGCCGTTGGTCTGCAAGGCAAGCGATTTGAATGCGTTGGCGCTCGGCGAAACGAATTGATCCTCCGCGTCCACGAACCAGACGAACACGCGCACTTTCGATTGGATCGCGCGCTGGATGAGCGGGGCGATGGTATTGTCAATGTTGGGGTCGTCGAGATGCGGCGTGATGAAGAGAACGGCGCGCTTCATGCCGGGTTGTTTCAGCGGCATGTTCACCGTGTCCAACGCGATGGACAGCGTTTGTAAATTAGGCGAGGATTTGCGAAAATCGGGTTTGAACGAACCGAGGCTCACGAACCAATCCTTGACCGAGGCATGGGCGATCAACGATCCCGAAAGCGAGACCAGACTTAAATCGTCGCTTGACTCGGCGGGCTGGGAGTTCGTCCAATTTTGAAGCGCTTCGACGACGCGCGCAAAGCGCGCCACACCGTTCGAATCGCGCACGTCCAGCGCGGGCGCGGGGTTGACGGCGACCACGATCTGTACCGGAACTTCGAGCTGGGTCAGCGTGTCCACCGGGCGCGGCTGACCGTCTTCATACACCGTCAGGTTCGAGGGTTGAAGATTCGACTCGAACCCTCCGTTGGCGTTGAACACATCCAACAGCGCGGAGACTTGCGGGAAGTTCTGCGCGTCGACCGCAACGATTTCCGCGTACGCGCCGGTTTGGGCGGACGCGAAAATTTGAGGCGCGGCGACCAGCCCCACACTGAGGATGAACGTGAGCAGTCTACGCATTCGCCTCGTTCAGAACCGGCGCGTCATCCTTCTTTTTGGTCAGGCGCAGATAGGTCAGCGTCCACACGGATTCGGCGTAGGAAGTGATGATGCCCTGCAACAGCCACATGATGGGGATTAAGAGGCAGAAACAAATGCCCATCAGGTAAAGCGGAGTCAGGCTCTGCCCGTCGGTTAACATGATTCCCATCACCGCCGGGAAGATGAGGACGAGGAACGGGATGGCGATCACGATTCCGAGCACAAACCCGATTACGCCGAGGATGATCGCCATGAGGATGATCGGACCGAGGTTGCCTTTGAAGATTTCCCAGCCGCGCGCGATGCTCGGCAGAATGGGTAGATTTTCCAACACGGCTGCGTTTTCAGCCTGGCGGAAGATCATGCCCAACACAAAGTTGATCGGAACCAGCAGGCAGGCGGCGCTCATGGCGATCGGAAATAAACCCACAAAAACCAGAGTCATGCTTTCTTTGTTTGTGCCGAGAAGCAAGCCTCCGATCACAACCACGAAAATACCCACGACAATGATCAAAGCAGGAATGGCTACGATCAAGGAAAGCCCAACCATGCGCCACAAGTAAGGCGTGCTTCCGCTGAACAACTCGCCGAAGACGAGCGCTTCCGCGCCGCCATCCGCCTGTGCCGCGCCGCGGATCAATCCGATCTTGCCGATGGAACTGAGAAGGAGCGCCACGATCCCAATGACACAGACCAGCGCTATTGTGATGATGAAAAACGTGGTCAGATTTTGCTCGATGGATTGCAGCCAACGCATCATTTGCGGAGGCAGATCGGGAGGCTGACCTATTCCGTTGCCGTTGCCGCCTCCGTTGCGGAAATTGGAATTGAAACTGCTGCCGCCTTGTCCGCAACTGGCGAGGATGCCAAAGACCCAGAGGACTTTGTACTTCCAAATGATCTGCCAGGCGCGGGTGAGTACTTCTCCAAAGTTGAAATTCATTGTATTCTCCTTTTCTATGTGGTCGTTTCGACCGGCACAGGCTGTTCCGCCGGGCGAGTCAAGCGCAGGTACGTCAATATATACGTAGATTTCATGAAAGTGATTGCAACTCCCTGCACCAGAGCCATGACCGGCAGGAAGATGAAGCCGAAGACCGCCATGACCAGCCCAAGGATCTTCATGCTTTGCCCAACCTGTGAAGGCTCGATCAGGAACGGGAAAAAGAACATTGGCATCATAAGCGGCAGGGTCACAATGCTCGAGAGGATCGAGACGGCGAAATAGACGATGATGGATAGGAGCAAAATCCGCCAGAAGTTTGCCTTGAGCAAGTTCCACGCCTTCGCGATGGCGTCTGTCACGCTGAGGTCGTCTGCCACTACTGCCGCGTTGGATTGCTCGATTAGCGCGTACAACAGCATCATCAGCGGGTACATCAACAGGAATAACGGCTGGGCGCAGATGAAACCGATGCCTATGGTGACAATGCCGAATAACACCAGACCGAAAGAGATGGCGGTGAATATCGCTGAAAAGCTGACGCTGACCAATAGCCCAATACCGAGAATCCGCACGAAGTATTTCATACCCTCTGTGAGCAGTTCACGGAAAGGCAACATGCCCTCCCCGGTGTCCGCGCGGATGATGCCCACCGTGAGGAAAGACGTGCCGGCAGTGTACAACACAAAAGAAAGGATACTGATAAGAATGGTCCCCATCAAAAAGATAACGAGAAAGATCAGATTCTCGAATACGACCGGCGTTCCGTTTGAATCCGCCTCCAAAAAGAACATTGGAAATAGCATTGCCGGGAGAATCAGAAAACTTGCCACGATCGGCAACGCGCTGAACAGCCAAAGAACCTTGTTCTTCCATGTGATCTGACCTGCGCGGCTCAACACTTCGCCAATGTCAAAATTCATCTTGTCTCCTCAACGTTTATCGGCAACATGCCGTGCAGGGAGATTGCTTCGACGCCAAAGAACACGAGCGGCGTCTCGCAATGACAGATAGTTACTCCCATTCGATCGTCGCGGGCGGCTTGCTGGTAATATCATACACCACCCGATTGATTCCCTCCACCTCGTTGACGATGCGACTCGAAACGCGCGCCAGCAGATCGTGCGGCAAGCGCGCCCAATCGGCGGTCATGAAATCCTCGGTCGTCACCGCGCGGATCGCCGCCGCCTCCTGATACGTCCGCTGGTCGCCCATCACGCCCACCGAACGCACCGGCAGTAAAACGACGAACGCTTGCGAAGTTGATAATGATTGTTGTCCAGCAGTTGAACTGCTGGACGAACGCGAACCAAGCAAACCCGCTTTGGATAATTCTTCGATCAGGATCGCATCCGCCTCCCGCAGACGGGACACACGCTCGCGCGTCACTTCCCCTAGACAGCGCACGGTCAACCCCGGACCCGGAAACGGTTGCCGCCAAACGAGCGCTTCCGGCAGCCCCAGCGCTTCGCCGACCGCGCGCACTTCATCTTTGAACAGATAGCGCAGCGGCTCGACCAACTCGAATTGCATATCTTCGGGAAGTCCGCCCACGTTGTGGTGCGACTTGATCTTCTGCGCCTTGTCCCGATCTGGCGCGGACGATTCAACGACATCGGGATAGATCGTCCCTTGCACCAAAAATTTCGGCTGACCGAGTTGCCTCGCCTGTCCCTCGAAGATGCGGATAAATTTTTCGCCGACGATTCTTCGCTTTTGCTCTGGCTCGGTCACGCCTTGAAGCGCGGAGAGAAACTCGTCGCTGGCGTCCACCGCGATCAACTCGGAATGCAAGTGATTCCGAAATGCCGACGCGACCTGTTCACCCTCGTTCTTCCTCAGCAAGCCCGTATCCACAAACACCGACACAAGCTGGTCGCCGATCGCCTTGTGCACCAACGCCGCCGCCACAGACGAATCCACGCCGCCGCTTACCGCCGCCAACACGCGTTGATCGCCGACTTGTTTTTGAATCCGCGCCACCGACTCTTCGATGATGGATGCAGGCGTCCACTCGGGTTTGACTCCGCAGATGTCCATGACAAAATGCTGGAGCAATTTTTCCCCGTTTGGCGTGTGATGCACTTCCGGGTGAAACTGCACGCCGAAATATTTTCTCTGCAGATCGCCCATCGCCGCCAGCGGACTATTTCCGCTCCGCGCCAGCGCGACAAATCCCTTGGGGAGTTCCGTGATGCGGTCGCCGTGTGACATCCAAACGGAAGAGAGACTGGACATTAAAAGATGTGCGCTGGTCGAGTAGCGAGCGGGCGCTGCGAGCGTATCGAGACCAGAGACTAGAGACTGAATTTCCGCCTGTCCATATTCCCTCTGCGCGGACGAGTCAACTTTTCCCCCGAGTGCGTGAGTGAGCGCTTGCATCCCGTAGCAAATTCCCAGAATCGGCAAGCCGGTTTTGAAAATAAATTCTTGAATGAACGGCGCGCCCTCTTCGTAAACCGAGCGCGGTCCGCCGGAGAGGATGAAACCCTTGGGTCGAATCGCGAGAATCTTTTCTTGAACAGTATCCCACGGGAACAACTCGCAATAGACCTGCGCCTCCCTCACCCGCCGCGCGATGAGTTGGGCATATTGTGAGCCAAAATCGAGGATGGCGATGGAGTCCATTTTTGTTTCCTGTAGGGGCACAGCGGGACGATTAACCGTCAGTGCCTATCCGTGTTTCGCTGTGCCCCTACAATGTCCGAAATTAAATGAAAATGCAATTGCGGAAAATCCTGATGCTCTCCGCCGTTGACGATCAACCGATACGCGCCGAGATGAAACTCCTCCACGAGGCTTTGCACGGCGGAAAACAGATCGGCGAGAAAGGCGGAATCGTTTGAATCAAATTCCATCAACGTCTTTACCGCCTTCTTCGGCACAAGCAGAACATGAAACAGATACGACGGCTTGGGATGATAAAACGCCATCAAGGTTTTGGTCTCTCGCAATCGTTTGACGGGAATGGCAAAACTCATGTGAGCAAACATCCAGCCGACCAACGGCGCAAAAAACCAAAGTAACCTTCGCCGAAAATTACCATTTACCAATTACCAGTCTCCAATCTCAAGTCTCCAGTTCTCTAATTCTCCGCCTTTCCAAACTCAATCCTCCCCTCCTCCATCTTCGTAATGCACGCCAACGATTCCACCGGAACGCCCAACGATTCCAACGCCGCGCGCCCGCCTTCGAACGATTTCTCGATCAGCGCGCCGACGCCAACAACTTTTGATCCCGATGCTTCTGCCAAACGAACTAAACCTAAAATCGTCTGCCCGCTCGCGAGGAAGTCGTCAATGATCAAAACGCGCTCGCCGTTCGCCAGATACTCCGGCGAGACAATCAACTCAACTGTGCGTCCCTTCGTGTGCGAGGGTGCGAGCGTGAGAAAAACCTGGTCGGGCATCGTCACTGGCTTATTCTTGCGCGCGTACACAACCGGCAGACCGAGATGAATCGCCGTCGTCAGGGCGGGAGCGATGCCCGAGATTTCGGCGGTCAGCACCTTCGTCGCGCGAACCGAAGCGAAGAGGCGCGCAAACTCGCGTCCGCAGGCATCCATCAAAAGCGGGTCCACCTGATGATTGACGAAACTATCCACTTTCAAAATTCCCCCGCCGAGATTTTTCCCATCGCGCAAAATGCGTTCCTCAAGTTCCTTCATCGCGCCTCCGTTATTCAGATGCTCGGTGGTTGAGTAGTCCCGCGATGCTTGTTGCGGGACGTATCGAAACCACAGGTGTCCAAAAGTAATTTTTGTTGGATCAAAATTCTTGAACATCGGTGGTCTCGATATGCCCTCGGCTATCGCCTCGGGCTACTCGACCACCGGTGTATCTTGAAAAATTGTACTGCATAAATGCCCGATAAGATGAAGGAAGCCTAAAAATGGGCTGTGTTAGAATCTTCGCGTGACCGAAATCGTACTGGCATCGAACTCGCCGCGCCGCCGTCAACTGCTTGTGCAAACGGGATTGAACTTCACCGTCTCCGTCGCGGACATTGACGAAAGCGTGATCGCGAACGAATCGCCTGCGGATTACGTCCTACGGCTTGCGGAAACCAAAGCCCGCAAAATCGCCAGCGGGACGAAACCGGATCGAATCGTCCTTGCGGCTGACACCACCGTCGTAGACGGACGCGACATCCTCGGCAAACCCGCCGACGCAGCGGAAGCCTTCGCCATGTTGACTCAATTGCGCGGGCGGACGCACCAGGTTTATACCGGCGTTGCCCTGCTACGCGTGAGCGACAATTTCCTCCTCACCGATCTCTGCGTCACCGATGTGCCGATGCGAAATTATTCCGACGAGGAGATCCGCGCGTACATCGCAACAGGCGATCCATTCGACAAAGCCGGCGCGTACGCCATCCAACACGCGGAATTCCATCCCGTTGAAACTCTGAGCGGATGTTTCGCCAGCGTGATGGGACTTCCGCTGTGTCACGTCACGCGGTTACTGCGAAAGATGGATGTGAATCCAAGCGCCGATGTGCCAATGAATTGCCAGAAATATTTGGAATATGACTGTCCGGTGTATGAAAAAATCCTAAAAAATTAATTTGTCATTGCGAGGAAGCCCGAAGGGCCGACGAAGCAATCTCTTCATCACATTAGATTGCTTCTCGAAGACTCGCAATGACATTTGAGTACCGAAAGGCAAACATGAAATTATTTCGTTTGATCAATATCATCCTCCTCCCCGCGTTTATTCTTGCCGCGTGCAGTTCCAACGGCGGCGCATCCATCTTCCCGACCGAAACCTCCCTGCCGCAACCGCTGGTCACCATTGACTCCACACCGGATGTGGGCGCGGCGCTGAGCGCGTACCTCGACGCCTACAAAGCGGACGATTACAACGCGATGTATGCCATGCTCAGCAAAGTGACTACAGACGCGCTTCCGCTCGACCAATTCGCCAAGCGTAATAAAGACGCGTTGAATGAAATGAGCGCGGGCTCGTTCGATTATGAAATCCTCTCCGCGCTGGTCAATCCGCAGTCGGCGGAAGTTTCCTATCGCGTCACCTATCACACCGTTTTGGCAGGCGACCTCCAACGCGACATGATCGCGCGCTTCTCGCTCGAAGGCGGTCAATGGAAATTGCAATGGGATGATGCAAACATCCTGCCGGAACTGGCAGGCGGAAACGTTCTGCGCATGGATTACAAAATTCCATCGCGCGGCGAAATCTACGACCGCAACGGCGACCCGTTTGCGGCACAATCCGAGGTGTACGCGTTTTACGTCATCCCTGGCAACGTGACCGATGAAAGCATCGGCACGCTCGCCGCGCGCGTCTGGGCGTTGTGCGGCATCAGCCCGGAGGTCCTCACGGAGGATATCCTCAACACGCCGGACCAGTTCGCCATTCCGTTATGTGAAGCGTCGCCCGAAGAGTCGGAAATCATCCGCGCTTCGAGTCCCAGCGGCTTGCAATGGGAGCAATACACCTCGCGCTATTATTTCGAGCAAGGCACCGGCTCGAATGTGGTCGGGTACACCACCTTCATCTCTGCCGATGACTTGGACGAATATAAACGTCTTGGCTATCAAGGCTCGGAACGCGTCGGCAACGCCGGCATCGAACGCTCCATGGAGGATCACCTTGCTGGGGAACACGGCGGCACACTGTACGTGGTGAATCCGTCCACAGGGCAGATCGTGACGAAGGTCGGTGAGAGCGAACCGCAACCATCTCAATCCGTTCATCTCACACTGGACCGTAATCTGCAATACTACGCGGAGAAAGCCATCGAGGGATTCCGCGGCGCGGTTGTTGTGATGGAAGTGGATACTGGGCGTGTGCTCGCCATGGCGACCTCGCCGGAGTACGATTCGAATATCTTTGAGACGAACAACCCCAACAGTTCGGAACGCATCGCGGAACTGTTCCAGCGCGTGGACGACCCGTTACTCAACCGCGCCGCGCAAGGACAATATCCGCTTGGCTCGGTGTTCAAGATCATCACCATGGCGGCGGGCATGGAAAGCGGCTTGTACATTCCCGAATCGACTTATGATTGTCAATACGATTGGACGAAACTGCCGGATCAGATTCGCCACGACTGGACGTGGCAACATTGTGAAGACCGCGTCCAAAGCGGACGCGAATGCAACACCTCCGATAGTCTTCCTTCCGGTGTGTTGACTCTTTCTCAAGGACTCATGCGTTCGTGCAATCCCTTCTTTTGGGATATTGGCTATACCCTCTACCAGAACAACCGCCAGAACGATATCGCCAACATGGCACGCGCCTTCGGGTTAGGCTCGCCGACCGGGATTGGACAGATCACCGAAGCGGCAGGGAACATCAGCGATCCGCAAACGGCGATCGATGTGGTAAATCAAGCCATCGGTCAGGGCGATATGCAGGTCACGCCGTTGCAAGTGGCGCGTTTTATCGCCGCGCTTGGCAACGGCGGCACGTTGTATCGTCCGCAGGTGGTCGAATCGATTCAACCCATCGAAGGACCGCCGACGCTGGTCTTCAAACCCGAAGCCGCCGGCGTTTTGCCGGTCACGCCGGAGCGCTTGCAACTTATCCGCGAAGCGATGATCTCGGTGGTGAAAGATCCGCTTGGCACGGCAAACTTCCGTTTACGCGGCATTCAAGTGCCAGTGGCGGGCAAGACCGGCACAGCTGAATCCGGTAGCGGCAGGCCTCATGCGTGGTTTGCGGGCTACACTCTTTGCGAGGAAGAAGTGGAAAACTATCCGATCTGCGAGAACAAACCGGACATCGCCATCGCGGTCGTGCTTGAAAACCAAGGCGAAGGCTCGGATTGGGCGGCGCCCGTCTTCAAACGTATCATCGAGATCTACTACTACGGTTCACCCCAGACAATTTACTGGTTCGAATCTAACTTTGGTGTGACCGAAACCCCAACACCGTTTGGCGGCATTCCCACCAAGACGCCGAAGCCGTAACGATCCAGCCACAGAGACCACCGAGATTTTGAGAAATCAAAAAAGAATCTCGGCGATCTCTGTGCGCTCTGTGGCTACGATTTGTGACACCAAATTTTCGAGCAGGATTAATCACCAAAACCCAATCTGGTTTCTTCACGGTGAAGACCACTGAAGGTTTAATCGTCTGTCAACTGCGTGGGAAGTTGAAACAGGGAAAAGCGACGGGCGACATCGCCGCGTTGGGCGACAACGTTCAAATCACAATTCTGCCGGATGGAAGCGGGGTGATCGAGGAAGTCGAAAAGCGCAAACGAGCCATCACGCGGCTCGACCCGCGTCCACAAGGCGAATATCAACAAATCCTGCTGGCGAATGCCGATCAAGCAGTGTTCGTGTTCGCCTGCGCGCACCCAAATCCGAAATTGAAAATGCTGGATCGTTTTTTGGTCATCGCGGAGAAACAACGCGTACCAGCCGTCGTTGTCGCGAATAAAACCGATCTCGTTGATGATGCAAAAAGTATTTTCGGTTTATATCAATCCATCGGTTATCGCGTCATTTACACTTCGGTAACAACCGGCGAGGGTCTCGAAGAATTAAAGGCCGCGCTTGCACAAAAGATCAGCGCCTTCGCGGGTCCAAGCGGCGTAGGCAAATCGAGTTTGCTGAACGCGATGCAACCTGACTTGAGACTTGCCGTAAACGACGTGAGTACGGCGATCAACAAAGGCAAACACACAACTGTGACGCGCGAACTCTTCGCGCTCGATGGCGGCGGATACGTTGCCGACACCCCGGGCTGGAAGTCGCTGGCGTTGTGGGACACGACTCCCGAAGAAATGGACGCCTACTTCCCTGAATTGCGCGATCTCGTGCAGCATTGTCAATTCAGCAATTGCACACACGTCCACGAACCCGGTTGCGCCGTGCGCGCCGCGTTGGAGGAGGGTAAAATTCATTCTGACAGATATGAATCCTATTTACGACTTCGTGCAGGTAAAGATTGATGCCTAGCAATTGG